>Ga0247667_1000001_pt1 | contig 411775 bp, 319 predicted proteins | sample CNK08_metaG_FD_183027 | JGI IMG/M metagenome (GOLD analysis project Ga0247667, IMG submission 183027) | Soil microbial communities from Purdue University Martell Research Forest, Indiana, United States - CNK08 | ecosystem: Environmental > Terrestrial > Soil > Temperate forest > Bulk soil... | reverse complement strand
GCCAGATCGCGCTTCATCGTTTCCAGATCGTGGTCTGGACCTTCGTCCTCGGAATCATGTTTCTTTACTCCGTCATCACCGAGCTGACCATGCCCGAGTTCAGTTCCACGCTCCTCGCCACGATGGGCATCAGCTCCGGCACGTACCTCGGCTTCAAGTTCCCGGAGAAGTGAGTTTCGGCCGCAATATGATTTCGCGCCATGCGCGATCTCGACCTCGGCGACGGCATCACGGTGACGTCGCAACTTCTCCGTGCCGCCACCTCGCGCGCCGGCGGTCCGGGCGGGCAGAACGTCAACAAGGTGGAGACGCGGGTCACGATCGAAGTCGACGTCGATGCGCTGCCGCTGCCTGACGACCGCAAGGCGCGCATCCGGGAGCGTCTGGCCGGGCGCATCAACAAGCTCGGCGTGCTGCGCGTGACGTCGCAGGCCGAGCGCAGCCAGCTCGCCAACCGCGACCGCGCCCTGGCCCGGATGGAGGAACTGCTGGGCGATGCCATCGCTGAGCAGGAGACGCGCAAACAGACGCGCATCTCCCGAAGCCAGAAGCGCCGGCGGCTCGAGGACAAGAAGCGGCGCGCGGAGACGAAGAGGCTGCGCACACGGCTGGAGTAAGCTGTCCTCATGAGCGCACTCAAGATTGTGGCCATCCTGCTGATCGTGGCCGGCATCGCCGGACTGATGTACGGGAAGTTCACCTATACGAAGGCAACGCATGAGGCCAAGCTCGGCCCCATCGAGCTGTCGGTGAAGGAAAAGAAGACCGTCAACATCCCCCTCTGGACGGGACTGGCCGCGATTGTTGCCGGTGCACTGCTGTGGTTTGTGCCGAAGAAGACATAGCCGGCATTTGAACCTTTCGCCACGCCGTTTCGTCGAGAGTCCTTCTCCCCCGCGGTTTCTTTGCGGGGGAGAAGGTGCCGAAGGCGGATGAGGGGGCGTTTCACGTGGATGTAATTAGCGCTCGAGCAGACTGTGGATCAACCAGCGTCGGTAGATCGCACATACGCGTATGCGCCCCCCTCATCCGGCTTCGCCACCTTCTCCCCCCGCAAGAAACCGCGGGGGGGAGAAGGACTCTCGATGAAGGGAGTTGCAAGGATTTCAAGCGGCAGCACGCTGGGACCCTTGACAAACCCGCCCACACAACCCACATTGCCACTGTGATAGCTCTGTAGTACAGCTAACAGGAGGCAACGTATGTGGCGCAAACTCCCTCTCTGGCTTCGCGCAATCCTTCTCGGACTCCTCGTCAGCGGTGTGCCGACGATCATCTGGGCCGTGCTCGCCGCGGTGAACCTGAAGCTCACGCCGCGGGTGCCCTGGTCCGTGCCGGCGATGGCGGGCATCCTCTGGCTCTACTGGCGCTATCTCCGCGGAGAGGGGCCGCAGCCTCGCCTGGCCGCCTTCCGCAAGGAGCACCTGCGCGCGGTGGAGCTGCCTCCGCGGGTGTGGCGATGGTCCCTGCTCGCCGGTGGATCGGCCATCGCCGCCGTGTGGGCGCTCTTCGCGGCGCTGCGCGGGTTTCTGCACATCGCCAACGCGCCGAATGACCTCTCGGCCTTTCCCGTCTGGACGATCCTCGCGGCGATCGTGATGGGCTCCGCGGTCGCCGGCGTGACGGAGGAGGCGGGATTCCGCGGCTTCATGCAGTTACCGCTCGAACGCGCATACGGCCCGGTCATTGCGCTGGCCACGACCAGCGTGATCTTCACGCTCGTCCATCTGACGCATGGCGCGGCCATCCTGCCGTTCCTGCCTTTCTTCCTGGTGGCGGCGGTGATCTACAGCCTGCTGACGATCGTCACCGGATCGATCCTTCCGTCGATGACGCTGCATTTCGCCGGCGACGTGATGCTGCTGACGATGCGCTACATCGCGGCGCGTGAAGGGGCCATCAGCGCGGCGACCGGGGCAATCGCGGTTCGCCCGGCGATTGCGTTCCTGGTGCTGGCGGGGCTCAGCGTCCTGGCGTTCCGCGCTCTCACGCGAACATCGACGGGAGAGGCGATATCCGGCATGCTTCGGCCCACCTCGATCTAGCACGGAGCGAAGATGCTGTTTCGGCCCAATCCATCGTTAGGCGTCCCGATCTATCTTCAGTTGATGGAGCAGGTGAAGCACGCCATCGAGACCGGGGCGCTGAGGCCGGGGGAGCAGTTGCCCGGCATCCGTCCGCTGGCGGAGGAGCTCGTGATGAACCCGAATACCGTTGCCAAGGCCTACCGCGAGCTCGAGCACGAGGGAGTGATCGAGCTGCGCCACGGCGCCGGCGCCTTTGTCTCCGCGCAGCCGCGGACGAAGAAGCTGGCCGAGGCCGTTCGCGACGCGCAGCCGGTCGTCGCGGCCACCGTGAAGCGACTTCGCGCGCGCGGGTTGACCGACGAGGAGATCCGCCGTCTGTTCGAAGCGGAGCTGGCGGGGATGAGGAGAGGAGGCCGCCGTGGCTGAGTCGTTGATCATCGAAACGACCGATCTTCACAAAAGCTACGACGGCGTCGAGGCGCTGCGCGGCCTGACCCTCGGCGTCCCCACCGGCTCCATCTACGGCTTTCTGGGACGCAACGGCGCAGGCAAGACCACCACGATCAAGGTCCTGCTGGGAATGGCCCGGCCGTCGAGCGGCCAGGCCCGCGTGTTCGGTCTTGACGTCGACAACCCTGAAATCCGGCGCCGCACCGGCTTCGTCAGCGAGGAGAAGGATCTCTACGACTTCATGACCGTCGACGAGATGATCCGCTTCACGGCGCCGTTCTTTCCGCGCTGGCGCGCCGACCTGGAGCAGCGCTATCTCCGCAAGTTCGAGTTGCCGTCGAACCGGAAGATCAAAGCGCTCTCGCGTGGTACACGCACGAAGCTGGCCTTGCTGCTGGCGCTCTGCCGCGGCGCGGAGCTTCTCATCCTCGACGAGCCGACCTCGGGGCTCGACCCTGCCATGGCCGAGGAGGTGCTGCAGGCGCTGGTGGCGCATGTGGCCGGCGAAGAGACCACCGTCTTCTTCTCCTCGCATCAGATCGCCGAGGTCGACCAGATCGCGGACCACGTGGCCATCATCGACCGCGGATGTGCGGTGGTGACGGGAGCGCTCGACGACCTGCGCGAGCGGTATCAGCGAATCCAACTCGTCTTCGACGTCGACGCACCGCAGGCCGGGTTTCGCGCGCCGGGCGTCGTGCGTTTGCGGCGCAAGGGACGCATGCTCACCATCATGTCGAGCGGAGGGACGGAGGAGATCGTCGAGGAAGCGAGCGCGATGCATCCCCTGTCGGTGGAGGTCGTCCCTGTCACGCTGAAAGAGATCTTTCTCGAAACCGTCACCGGGGAGGAATGAACATGCTCTGGTACAAATCGTGGCTCGAGACCCGCTGGCGCTTCCTGATCGGCCTGGTACTGCTGATCTTCTCCGCCCTCTCCACGGTCTTTACTTATCCGCAGGTGTTGAAGCTTCTGCCGATGGTGCCGCAGCACATCAACGGAGAAATCGGACGACGCATCCGCGAAGCGGCCGAGCTGGCGCGCGACTTTCGCGGCTACGTCTGGTCAGACTGGTTCCGCCAGAACCTGCCGGAGAAGTGGACGCTCTTCGCCGTGTTGATCGGAACGGGCGGATTGCTGGCCCATTCCTCCGGCGGCGGGACGCTCTTCACCCTCTCCCTGCCCGTATCTCGAAAGCGGCTGCTCGGCGTCAGGACCGCGACCGGTTTCATCGAATTGTTCGTCCTCGCGTTCGTTCCGTCGCTGCTCATCCCGCTGTTCTCGCCGGCGATCGGACAGCACTACGGCGTGGGAAGTGCGGTGATTCAGAGCGCATGTCTCTTCATCGCCGGCTCCGTCTTCTTCAGCCTGGCGGCGCTGCTCTCCACCATGTTCAACGACATCTGGCGGCCGCTGCTGATCGCCCTCGGCGTGGCCATCGCTGTCTCGCTCGTCGAACAGGCACCTCAGGTCTCGTACGGTATTTTTCACGTGATGCACGGGGAAAGCTATTTCCGCCACGGCGCGTTGCCATGGTTGGGACTGCTGGCCAGCGCCGTGCTGTCCGTGGCTTTGCAATACGGTGCGATGGTCAACATCGCGCGCCGCGATTTCTGATGAGAGCTCGAATCCTTTTCGCACTTCTGCTGGTGGCCATGACAGCCTCGGCCGCCGATCTCCGCGACCTCAAAGATCCCGCGAAGATCAAGGACGTCTTCCCTCGCACCGCCAAGCTCCGCATCGTTAACATCTGGGCAACCTGGTGCGTCCCATGCGTGGCGGAGATGCCGGAGCTGCGTGCGGTCGGCGCGGCCTTCGGCGCCGAGGTGGCGATGGCGGGGGTGTCGATGGACGACATGATCCCCGGCGCGAAGCGCGAGGACGTAGCTCTCTTTCTCGATCGGCAGAAGATCCGTTACGTGAATGTTTACTACAAAGGCAACGTCGACGACCTCTCAGCCTATTACCGTTTCCAGGGAGAGATTCCCGTCACCATCGCCTTCGATGCCGCGGGCCGCGAAGTATGGAGGCATCAGGGGGCGATCAAGAGCGCCAGCACGATTTCCGAATTGCGTACGATCCTGAGGAGGATGCCATGAAGAAGCTGTTCGTTTCGCTCCTGCTGCTCGTTTCCGCGGCTGCCTGCATGAACGCCGACGAGCTGTCCATTGGCGCGACGGCGCCGAAGTTCTCGCTGGTGAATGCCGTCGACGGCAAGACCGTCGCCTTTCACCCGGGCGACGGCAAGGTGTCGGTGGTCGTCTTCACCTGCAACCAGTGCCCGTACGCGAAGGCGTTCGAGCCCCGCATCATCGAGCTGGCAAAGCAGTATCAAGCCAAGGGCGTGGTCTTCTACGCCATCGACCCCAATGACGAATCGCAGTACGCCGTCGAATCGCTCGCCGAGATGAAGGCGCGCGCGACGGCGGAGGGCTATCCCTTCCCCTACCTGAAGGACGGCGACAGCACCATCGCGCACGCGTACGGCGCGCGCGTCACGCCGCACGTCTACGTGATCGACGGCAGCGGCACGCTCCGCTACCGCGGCTATGTCGACGACAGCGCCAAGCCCGAGGAGCGCCGCACTACCGGCCTGTCCAACGCCCTCGACGACCTGCTCGCCGGCAAGACGGTAGCAAACCAGACTACGCGGGCGTTCGGCTGCACGATCAAGTGGAAGGCGTAGGGGCGTAGCGAACGAGCGTAGCGAACGGAGCGCTGGCGTCTCGCCGGCTGGCCCGGGGGCGTCTCGCCCCCGACCTGACAAGACTCCAAACTTTCGCTCGTAACCCTCAGCGGCGAGACGCCGCCGAGCCAGCCGGCGAGACGCCAGCGCTCCGTTTCGCTGCGCTCAGTTGAGGCGCATCCGGCACACTCTACGCAATAGAATCGCCGCGGTGGACAACCAACCTCTCTCTCCCGACCTCCTCCGGCGCATGAACGAGTGGTGGCGCGCGGCGAACTATCTGTCCGTCGGGCAGATCTATCTGCTCGACAACCCTCTGCTCCGCGAGCCGCTCACGCTCGAGCACACCAAGCCTCGGCTTCTGGGGCATTGGGGGACCACGCCGGGACTCAACTTCATCTACGTTCACCTCAATCGCATCATCAACGCACGCGACGTGAACATGATCTACATCGCTGGGCCCGGTCATGGCGGGCCGGGCCTGGTCGCCAACACCTGGCTCGAAGGCACGTACAGCGAGATTTATCCGCACATCGCCAACGATGCCGAGGGGATGCAGAAGCTGTTCAAACAATTCTCGTTTCCGGGAGGGATCCCAAGCCACGTGGCGCCGGAGACGCCGGGATCGATTCACGAAGGGGGCGAGCTCGGATACTCGCTCGTCCATGCCTACGGCGCCGTCTTCGACAACCCCGATCTGATCGCCGCGTGCGTCGTCGGCGACGGCGAGGCGGAGACCGGGCCGCTGGCGGCGAGCTGGCATTCGAACAAGTTCCTCAATCCGGTCAGCGACGGCGCGGTGCTGCCGATCCTTCATCTGAACGGCTACAAGATCGCCAACCCCACCGTGCTGGCGCGCATCCCTGGCGACGAGTTGCGCGACCTGCTCGTCGGATACGGCTACAAGCCCTACTTCGTCGAAGGCGATCAGCCCGAGACCATGCATCAACTCATGGCCTCCACGCTCGATACGGTGTTCGACGAGATCGCCAGCATCCAGACCGCGTCGCGCAAGAACGGCTTCACCGCGCGGCCGGCCTGGCCGATGATCGTCCTGCGGTCGCCTAAGGGATGGACCGGACCGAAAACGGTCGACGGCAAGCAGACCGAAGGCTCCTGGCGGTCGCACCAGGTCCCCTTCGCCGACCTGGCGAAGAAGCCGGAGCACGTGACCCTTCTCTCCGACTGGATGAAGAGCTACAAAGCCGAGGAGCTCTTCGACGAGAAGGGGACGCTGCGCGCGGAGATCGCGGAGCTGGCGCCGAAAGGTGAGCGGAGGATGAGTGCAAATCCGCATGCGAACGGCGGCCTCTTGCTGCGCGCCCTGCGCATGCCCGACTTTCGCGATTACGCCGTCGAGGTGAAGGCGCCCGGAACGGAGCTGGCGGAAGCGACGCGGATCACCGGCGGCTTCCTGCGCGACATCATCAAAGAGAATCCGAAGAACTTCCGCATCGTCGGACCCGATGAGACGGCCTCGAACAGGCTGGACGCCATCTTCGAGGCCACCGACCGCGTCTTCACCGGAACGATCCTGCCGACCGACGACCACATCGCGCCCGAGGGGCGGGCCATGGAAGTGCTCTCCGAGCACATGTGCCAGGGGTGGCTTGAAGGCTACCTGCTCACTGGGCGGCACGGCTTCTTCTCCTGCTACGAGGCCTTCATCCACATCGTCGACTCGATGTTCAATCAGCATGCGAAGTGGCTGAAGACCACGCGGCACATCCCGTGGCGCCGGCCCATCGCCTCGCTCAACTACCTCTTGACCTCGCACGTCTGGCGGCAGGACCACAACGGCTTCAGCCACCAGGACCCCGGCTTCATCGATCATGTGGCCAACAAAAAGGCGGAGGTGGTGCGCGTCTATCTGCCGCCGGACGCGAACACGCTGCTCTCGGTCGTCGACCACTGCCTGCGCAGCCGCAACTACGTGAACGTGATCATCGCCGGCAAGCAGCCGGCCCTTCAGTACCTCGGCATGGACGCCGCGGTGAAGCATTGCAGCGCCGGGATCGGGATGTGGGACTGGGCCAGCAACGACGGCGACTCCGAGCCCGACGTGGTGATGGCATGCGCCGGCGACGTGCCGACGCTGGAGACGCTGGCGGCCGTGTCGATCCTGCGCGCGCGCATTCCGGAGTTGAAGATCCGCGTCGTCAACATCGTCGACCTCATGACCCTGCAGCCGCCGAGCGAGCATCCGCACGGGCTGTCGGACCGCGACTTCGATTCACTCTTCACCACCGGCAGGCCGGTGATCTTCGCCTATCACGGCTACCCCTGGCTCATTCACCGGCTCACCTACCGGCGGAACAACCACGACAACCTGCACGTGCGCGGATACAAGGAGGAGGGGACGACGACGACACCGTTCGACATGACCGTGCTGAACGACCTCGACCGGTTCCACCTCGTCATCGACGTCATCGACCGCGTCCCCGGACTGGCCGCGCGGTATGCGCATGTGAAGCAGGACATGCGCGACAAGCTGGTCGAGCACCGGCAGTACGTTTGCGAGCACGGGGACGATATGCCGGAGGTGAGGGATTGGACGTGGGACCGAAAGTCGTAAAGGCGAATGTTGAATGTTGAATGTTCAATGTTCAATGTTGAATGATGAATGATGACGACGCTCGCGTTCCATTCAACATTCAACATTGAACATTCAACATTCAACATTTGCTTTCCCTACGAATGAACATCCTCGTTCTAAACCCCGGCAGTTCATCGCTCAAGTCAGCCTATTTCCGCTTCCCGGAAGAGCTCGCGCAGCCTGGTACGGCGAAGACAGTTGCGGAGGAACTGGCAAACGCGACCTCCCCCATCGACGCCGTCGGCGTGCGGGTCGTCCACGGTGGATCGCGCTTCGAGAGTCCCACCGCCGTCGATGACGATGTTCTGGCCGAGATCCGCAACCTGGCCGAGCTTGCGCCGCTGCACAATCCACTGGCGGCCGGCGTGATCGACGAGGTGCGCGGCGCACTGCGCGGCGTTCCGATCGTGGCCGTGTTCGATACGGCCTTTCATCGGACCCTGCCGCCGGTGGCGTTCACGTATGCCGTCCCTCCCGAGCTGGGCGTTCGCCGCTACGGGTTTCACGGCATCTCGTATTCGTACGTCTCGAAGCGCCTCCATGCCCTCAACGCCGGCTCCCGTCTCATAGTGGCCCACCTCGGCAACGGCGCCAGCGTCTGCGCCATCCGCGACGGCCGCAGCGTCGACACCAGCATGGGCTTCACGCCGATGGAAGGGCTGGTGATGGGGACGCGCGCCGGCGATCTCGACCCCGGCGTCATCCTCTATCTACTGCGCAAGGGAAGGACGGAAGCCGATCTCGACGATCTTCTCAATCATCGCTGCGGCCTTCGTGGCGTGTCGGAGACCAGCGGCGACGTCCGTGAGCTGGAACGCGCCGCGGCCGCCGGCGACGCCCGAGCCTCGCTGGCTCTCGATCTCTTCGCCTATCGCGCCGCCGGATACATCGCGTCGTACTGCGCGGCCATCGACGGCGTCGAGGCGATCGCCTTCACCGCCGGCATCGGCGAGCATTCCGCCTCGATGCGCAAACGCATCTGCGACCGCCTGGCATTTCTCGGCGTGGCACTCGACGAGGCCGCGAACCAAGCGTCGTCGAAGGAGGAACGGCGCATCAGCTCCGGCAGCGTGGATGTTTGGGTGATCCCGACGAATGAGGAGCTGGAGATCGCTCGGGCGACATACGCGCGGCTGCGCCGCTAGGCGACATTTCTCACATGCTCACTTGAATTGTTCCCTAGCGAGCGTTGCCACTCCCTTCGTCGAGAGCCCTTCTCCACCCGCGGTTTCTTGCGGGGGGAGAAGGTGCCGAAGGCGGATGAGGGGGGCGATTTTACGAGATAGGCGCGATGTACCGACGCTGGTCCGAGCGCGCTCGAAGGTACGCGAATGACGTACGCGTGAAACGCCCCCTCATCCGCCTTCGGCACCTTCTCCCCCAGCAAGAAACCCCTGGGGGAGAAGGGCTCTCGATTGGAGGTACTCCCGAGAACGAGCCGCTCGTACAACTCCACATCGTCCCAAGTTTCGCCACCAGCAGGTTGCCGGCAATTCCACTCAGCGTGAGAAATGCGGCCTCACAGACAAGAGTGCCCGTGCTTGGCAGGACTTATGTGGCACAGACACTCTTGTCTGTGCCGGCTCTCGCCAAAATCTCACGCCGTGGCCGGCAACGCGATCCTCGCAATCTCATCGACGAGCTGGAACGGATCGATCGGCTTGGAGAGGTAGGCCTCGAAGGTGCGCCGCTCGCTGGGGTCCGGCGAGAATGCCGAGAGGGCCACGATCTTGAGCTTCGGCCCGTAGTCGCGTTCCCGCAGAGTGCGCGTGAAGGCATAGCCGTCCATGACCGGCATGGCGATATCGGTAATCACCACATCGGGTCTGTGCCGGTCGATGGCCTCGAGCGCGTCGTTCGCCGAATCGAACGCGATGACCGTCGCGCCGGCGGCGCGGAGCACGGTCGTAATCATCTTGCGTGATTCCACCTCGTCCTCGACCAGGTCGATCTCGATGCCGCGCAACCGGTCGCGATGCAGGAACGTGTCACCGAATGAGCTCCTGACCGCCCCCTCACTTCCGCTCACCGCATGAACCGGCAGCGTCACGGTGAAGGTCGTCCCTTTGCCGGGACCCTCGCTTTCGGCGGCAACGGTCCCTCCGTGTGCCTCGGTGATGTAGCGGACGATCGAAAGGCCGAGGCCGAGGCCGCCATGGACGCGCGTCCGCGGCGACTCGGCCTGGCGGAACGGCTCGAAGATGTGCGGCAGAAACTGCAGATCGATCCCCTCGCCATTGTCGGCGACGGAGATCTGGATGTGCGACGACGTGCGCTGCGCCGACACCTTCACGGCCCCTCCCCTCGGCGTGAACTTCATCGCGTTGGAGAGCAGATTCCAGATCACCTGCTGGAGCCGGGTGGCATCGGCGACCAACTGGCCGAGGCCCGGCGCGAGCGATGTGGTGACGGTGATCTGCTTCGACTGTGCCGTCGGACTGGCGGCGTCGACGGCATCCTTGATCACCTGCCCGATATCGATGGCCTCCTGGGTCAGCCGCAGCTTGCCGGAAACGATCCGCGAAACGTCGAGGATGTCGTCGATGAGGCGCGCCTGAAGCTGGGCGCCGCCGGCGATCGAGGCGATGGCCTCCTGAAACATCGGATCACTCGGTTCCAGTGCCGGCAGGATCCGCGACCAGCCGAGAATCGACGTCATCGGCGTGCGGAGCTCGTGGGAGAGCGTCATCAGGAACTCGTCCTTGGCGCGATTCGACTCCTGGGCGACGCGATAGGAAGCCTCGGCATGACGGCGCTCTTCTTCCGCCAGCAGCCGCGCCTCGCGCTGTTCGAGCAGGGCATGCTGCATCTCCTCGGCTTGTTTGCGGTCGCTAATATCGCGCGTCACCTTCGCGAAGCCGCGCAACTCTCCGCTGGCATCGTGAACGGCGGTGATGACGACATTCGCCCAGAAACGGCTGCCGTCCTTGCGCACGCGCCATCCTTCGTCTTCCACGCTCCCTTGCTCGCGCGCGATGGCCAGCTCACGCTCCGGCTTCCTGTTCCGCTTGTCTTCCTCGGTGTAGAACGTGGAGAAATGGCGGCCGATGATCTCGGAAGGGGCGTATCCCTTGATCCTCTGCGCCCCCTCGTTCCAGGTGGCGATGTTTCCCTGGGGATCGAGCATGAAGATCGCGTAGTCGCGGACGGCGGACACGAGAAGTTTGAATATCTCGGCACTCTGCCGGAGCTCCTCGTCTGCCTTGTCTTGCGGCACCTCTCCGGGCCGGGGCTCCGCCTCTTCCATATCGCGGTCCCCCGTCATCGGAGCGGCGTCCTCGGCAGCAGCTCAACCGGCATCATGAGTATCAACGGTCCCTTTCTTCGGTATCTGGCGACCGAGTCGACCAGATAGTGCATGATTCAGGCCGAATGATTCGAACCGTCACTGCCACCGAATACGTGACGCCGCTCCGCGAGGGCGGCTCGCTGCCGGCCATCGTCAACAGCGACGACGACGGCACGTACGTCGTGAAGTTCCGCGGCGCCGGGCAAGGCGTACGGGCGCTTGTGGCTGAGCTGGTCTCAGGCGAGATCGCGCGCGCGGCCGGCCTCCCGGTGCCTGAGATCGTCTTCGTTCAGCTCGACCGACGGATGGCACGGACGGAGCCCGACGCCGAGATCCAGGAGCTGCTGGGAAAGAGCGAAGGGCTGAACATCGGCCTCGACTATCTCCCCGGCTCGATCACCTTCGACCCGCTCATCGACCGGCCGATGCAGGGCAAGGCCCGCCTGGCATCCTCGATCGTCTGGTTCGATGCCCTGGTGACGAACGTCGACCGCACGCCGAAGAACACGAACCTGCTGGTCTGGCACCGCAATCTCTGGATGATCGATCACGGTGCGACGCTGATCTTTCATCACAACTGGAGCGATGACGTTCTCAAGCGCAGCCGCAAGCCGTTCACGCAGATCAAGCATCATGTCCTGCTGCGCTGGGCGTCGGAGATCAGGACGGTCGACGAAGAGCTGGCGGCAATGCTGACGGCTGAGGTCATCGACCGGATTCTCGAGGCCATTCCCGACGACTGGCTCGGCGACGAGCCGAGCTTCGCCAACGTTGGAGAGCACCGCGCCGCGTATCGTGACTACCTGCTACATCGCCTCGCGTCGCCACGACACTGGATGGAGGATGCCGCTGATGCGCAAGCGCTATCCATTTGACTACGCCATCGTGCGCGTCGTCCCGCGCGTCGACCGCGGCGAGTTCCTCAACGCCGGCGTCATTCTCTTCTCCTCCACCGCCGCCTTCCTCGGCGCCCGCATCGGCTGCGATCACCACCGCCTCCAGGCGCTCGCGCCGGACATCGACATCGCGCTCGTCGACAGTTACCTCGATACCATCCCCAAAGTGTGCGCCGGCGGCCCCGAAGCCGGCTCGATCGGCGCCCTCCCCCAACGCGCCCGCTTCCACTGGCTCGTCGCCCCGCGCAGCACGATCATCCAGACCTCGCCGGTGCATTCGGGGGTGAGTCACGACCTGGAGGGGGTGTTGAAGAGCTTGTTCGATAAGTTGGTGCGACCGCCGGGGTGAGGGGTTGTCGGTTATCGGTTATTAGTTGTTCGTGGCCGGTCGGGAGGGTGTGTTGGGCGGAGGCAATCGATGGCAAGATCGGAGTCATCGATGACAAAAGCCGTGTCATCGATGACAAGATCGGTGTCACCGATGGCAAGATAAGTGTCACAGATGACAAGATCGGTGTCACTGATGACAAGATCGGTGTCATCAATTGGTAAGCATGACGTCATCGATAATAAGATAAATGTCACCAATGACAAGTATGGCGTCATTGATGACAAAATAAGAGTCACTGATGACAAGATAAACGTCACCGATAACAAGATCGGTGTCACCGATGGCAAGCGCGGGTGTCATCGCTGGCTTCAATCTGGACATCGATGCCGGGAGTCTTCGAATGTGTTCATTCTCCGAACATCGCGCTGATGTCGCGGTAGCTCACGGCCTCCTCGCCGAATGTAAACGTGCCCTGCTCCTTCATCTCCTTTGCGGCGCGCAGGAACGCGCCGAGAGCGGCGCGGGAGAGGGCGCTGCCGACGCTGATCCGTTTGACGCCGAGGGACGAGAGATCCGCCAGACTCAGGTGGACACCCTGCAGTCCCATGATGACATTCACCGGACGGTCGACGGCACGAACGACGGCGGCGATGTCGTCGCGGCTTCGGAGGCCGGGGGCGTAGAGGACGTCTGCGCCGGCTTCCTGATAGGCCTGCAGGCGGCGGATGGTGTCGTCGAGGTCAGCCCTGCCGACGAGATAGTTTTCGGCGCGCCCGGTCAGCGTGAAGGGAAACGGCAACGCGTGCGCAGCCTCGGCGGCGGCGCGCATCCGTTCGACGGCGTGCGCGTGCTCGTAGATCGGCTCGCTCGCGTGACGGTCTCGCGAATCCTCGATCGAGCAGCCTGCCAGCCCCGCGGCCGCGGCCATGCGGATGGTCTCGGCCACCGTCTCCGGATCATCCCCGAAGCCGTTCTCGAGATCGGCGCTGACCGGAAGCGGCGTGGCGGCCACGATGGCCGCAACATGCACCATCATCTGTTCGCGGCCGACGGTGTTGTCCCGCTGGCCGATGGAAAAGGCATAGCCCGCGCTGGTCGTCGCCAGAGCCTCGAAGCCGAGGTAGGCCAGCAGACGGGCGGTACCGGCATCGAACGGATTGGGGATGATGAACGCGCCATCGCGCTCGTGGAGGGCACGGAAGACTCTTCCCTTATCGGCCTGTGTGACATTCATGACGTTCCTCCCGCCGGAATACCGAACGTTCCGTCGACCACCTCCGCGAACGTCCGTTCCTCGCGAAGGATGAACCGTTTCGTTTGCGCCATGTCGAAATTCTCGCGCGATTCGGGATCGGACCGCAGCCGGTTCCGATAGGCCTCATAGGACGCGAGGCTGTCGAACGCGATCAAGCCCCAGGCGACATCGTTCGTCCCCTCGTGCGGCAGGAAGTAGCCGACGAGGTGCCCTCCGCATCGCGGAATGATACGGCCCCAGTTCTCGGCGTACTCCCGAAAGCTCTCCCGTTGAAACGGATCGATCTGATAGCGGATGAAGCAGGTAATGGTCACAGGTCCTCCTGGTGGTTCACGCGCAGTGTCGCCGTCCTGCGACGAGCTTGCTTCGTCCGGCAACGAAGCATCGGAGGTCGGGAGTGTGTCCGCGATCACACCCCGATCGCTTGGAGATCACAGTCTGGTGAGACGGGGTGGCAGAGACTTGTCTTGCGGTTTGCGGTTACGCGGTCTCGTTATCCTGCATTTCTCACACGCTCATTGAATTGTTCCCTCGAGAGCCTTGCCACTCCCTTCGTCGAGAGCCCTTCTCCCCCCGCGGTTTCTTGCGGGGGGAGAAGGTGCCGAAGGCGGATGAGGGGGGCGCTTTACGAGATATGAGCGATTTACCGACGCTGGTCCGAGGGCGCTTGAAGGCGCGCGAATGACGTCCTCGTGAAACGCCCCCTCATCCGCCTTCGGCACCTTCTCCCCCAGCTGAAAAGCGCTGGGGGAGAAGGGCTCTCGATGAAGGGAGTGGCAAGACTCTCGAGGGAACAATTCAAGTGAGAGTGTGAGAAATGCAGGTTAGCAACCCCGTAAACCCCGAGACCCCGTAACCCCGGAGAACCCATGACCAACATCCTCACCCTCACCATGAACCCGGCGCTCGATGTGTTTCTCGAGGTGCCGCTCGTCAAGCCGGCGGGAAAGCTGCGCTGCACGAAGCCGGTCTACATTCCGGGCGGCGGAGGGATCAACGTCAGCCGGGCCATCCGGCGTCTCGGCGGGACGTCCACCGCGCTCTTTCCGGCGGGCGGTTCGATCGGCAATCACGTGGCGGCGCTGCTGGCGCGCGAGTCGATTGCCACGAACATGATCCCCATCGCCGAGGAGACGCGCGAGGACGTGAACGTGCTCGAGACCGAGTCGCGGCTCGAATACCGTTTCATCGTCCCCGGCCCGAAGCTCGGCGTCGACGAGTGGCAGCGCGTGCTGCGCGCAATCCGCACGGCCTCTCCCCGTCCCGATTACCTCGTGGCGAGCGGCAGCCTTCCACCCGGCGTTCCTGTCGACTTCTACGAGCGCCTGGCCGCGCTCTCGCTGGAGCGGGGCTTCCGGCTCATCATCGATACCTCGGGTGAGCCCCTCCGCCACACGGGCGGGAAGGGAACGTTCCTCCTCAAGCCGAACGTCGGCGAGCTGATGACGGCACGGGACGATGACGCCGTCTCCGATCCCGAGGTCGCGCGGGCCGCGCAGGCGCTCGTCGAAGCCGGCCGATGCGAAGTCGCCGTCGTTTCCGCCGGTGCGGGCGGGGCGCTCGTTGCTGACCGCGACGGAACGAGGCACATCCCCGCGCCGGTGGTGGCGATCGGCAGCCGCGTCGGCGCCGGAGACAGCATGGTGGCCGCGATCGTGCTCGGCCTGGTGAACGGATCGAGCATCGACGAGGCGGTCATGTTCGGCGTCGCCGCCGGCTCCGCCGCGGTCATGACCCACCGCCACGAGCTCTGCCGGCTCGACGATACGAAACGCCTGTTGCACGAAGTACGAGACCTCTGCTCGGGAACCGGCTGCCGCCTGCCGGAAGCCGTCAGGCCTCCGATCGAAGAGGCCATCCCCGCGTTCGCGGAACACTAACGAAGGAGCAACCCCATGGTCACGACATTCGAAGTCGAAGAGATGCTGATCCCCCACACGCACGCTGCTACGACGATGCGCGCCGCCGTCTTTCACGGTGTCGATGACATCCGCGTCGAAGAGGTGCCGAAACCGCACGCCGGACCGGGCCAGGCGGTCATTCGCGTCACGATGACGACGATCTGCGGCACCGACCTTCATATCGCCCGCGGCGAGTATCCCGTCAAGCCGGGCCTCATCATCGGCCACGAGCCGGTCGGCGTCATCGAAGAGCTGGGAATCGGCGTGACGGGCTACACGGTCGGCGATCGCGTCATCGTCGGCGCCATCACCCCCTGCGGGCAGTGCAACGCCTGCCTCTCCGGCAAGCTTTCGCAATGCGGACACGGCAGCGGCTACGAAGCGATCGGCGGATGGCGCTTCGGCAACACCATCGACGGCGCCCAGGCCGAGTATCTCCTCGTCCCGAGCGCACAGGCCAATCTGGCGAAGATCCCGGACGGCGTCACCGACGAACAGGTGGTCCTGCTCACCGACATCGCCTCGACCGGCATCGGCGGCGCGGAGTCGGGAGGCGTGACGATCGGCGATGCGGTGGCAGTCTTCGCGCAAGGCCCGATCGGACTCTGCGCCTCGCTCGGCGCAAAGCTGATGGGGGCATCGATCGTGATCGGCGTCGATGGCGATGACGACCGCATCATGTTCGCCCGCAAGATGGGCGTCGACGTCGTGCTCGACTATCGCATCGTCGACGTCGTCGAGGAGATCCGGAAGCTCACCGGCGGCACCGGCGTCGACGTGTCCATCGAAGCGCTCGGCACGCAGGCGACGTTCGAGACCGCGCTCCGCGTCCTTCGTCCCGGAGGCACGCTCTCGTCTCTCGGCGTTTACTCCGGCAAGCTTCAGGTTCCTTACGAAGCCTTCGCCGCCGGCCTCGGCGACCATCGCATCGTCACCACCCTCTGCCCCGGCGGCAAGGAACGGATGCGCCGCCTCATCGAGATGGTCCGCCGCGGCAAGCTCGATCTTCGCCCCCTGATCACCCACCGCTTCAAACTCGCCGACATCAACGAGGCCTACAAACTCTTCGGCTCGCGCGCGGACGGTGTGATGAAGGTGGCCATCACGCCGTAGCATACGGAGCGCTGGCGTCTCGCCCCAGGTCTGTAGGACTCCACACATTCGCATGGAAACCCGGGAGGGGGCGGGCGGTTCAGGTCACACCTCGCGCGATCGACCAGTACGGGGGCGAGACGCCCCCGGGCCAGCCGGCGAGACGCCAGCGCTCCGGCCGACTATCCCCCCTTCTTTCCCAGGAGCGAGACCAGCCCGTCGGACAGCGTGCCGCGCCACTGTTCGTAGTCGTGTCCGCCGTCCAGCTCGCGGTAGTCGACGTCGTATCCCTTCGTTTGAAGGACGTCGCGAAGCTCGCGATTCGATCCCAGCATGGCGGCGCCGAGGTCGTAGCGGCCGATGCTGATGTAGAAACGGATCGGCAGTTGCTTCTCCCGTTTGAACATTTCGATCAACATCCCCGTCTCGCGCGGATAGGGAGGCCTGACGTTTTGCCAGTCGCTCGTGACCCAATACGCGCCCGATTGCGAGAGAACGTTACCGATGGCCTCGGCATGGTGGAACGCGCACCAGCTCGCGGCAAAGCCTCCCAGGCTCGATCCCGCGACGACGACGCTGCCGGCCCCAGTCAGGATCGTATAGTGCGCGCGCGCCCACGGCACGACTTCGCCGGCGATGAAGTCGGCGAAGGGCTTGCTTCCGGTGAGGTCGCGATTCCGCTTCCCCATCGTCCAGATCAGCACCGCCACCGTCGGACCGATTCTCTTCGTCGCGATCAGATTGTCGAGGATGACCGGCGCCGGAATCGACGAATCCTCCCCGCCGGGCCGTCCGCCGTACGTGACGCCGTCGAAGATGATCAACAGGTTGCATGGCACCGTGCCGTCGTATCCCGCCGGTGTATATACGGTAACCGTCCGCTCCTCGGAGAGGACCGTGCTCTTGATCGTGGCCTGGACCGTGTTTCCCTTCAGGACACCTTCTTTGGCCACGATGTCCGGCTGCTTCGGGGCATCCGGCATCTCGAGGAGCCATGGACCGCGATCAACGGCCTCGGCGATCTCCACTTCACCGTTCGGTCCCGAACGGTGCACTTCGCGAAGGGTGAACGAATAGGCAAAGCGTGCGTCGTTCGCAACCAACTGCGTCCCGAGAAAGAGATTCGTCTTTCCCAGCCTCCGCATGACCACGCCGAAGTCCGGCCCGCCGTACAGAACGACCCGCTCCGTGTCGCGGTCGCCCGGGCAAACATACGTGATGCGCGTTTCCGATGCGCTGACGGGAGTGGCATCGATCACCGGGGTCTTCCCCTTGCGCGCGGCGACGAATCGATCGGCGGCGGTGGGATCGGTGATCGATTCCTCCCACAGGTCGAAAAGAGCCTTCACCGGGTACGCCTGCCGGGCCAGCCGCCTGGCGTTGGCCGCGGCCGAAAGCTGCTGATCGATCTTCACCGCGTACCGTCCCGGTCTGGCGTTCCTGTCCGCGGCATGAACGACGAACCGGTACGTGCCACCGTGCGATGCCGTCACATCGATCGGCTCGGCTCCCTTCTCGCCGTTCGGACTGTCGAGGTGCGCGATCTGCTGCCGGTCCGGCCCGAAGACGTCGATGACCAGGTCGATGCCGTCCTGATCGATCTCACCGATGATCGCCGCGCCGCTCTCCAGGTCCGCCGTATAGACATGCTCCTCGGGCGGGGCGAGCGACCGCTCCAGGACCATGCCCTGGCTGAGAATCGTGCTCCCGACCGATTGTCCCGCCGCGGCGGCGGCGATCAGGAGCAATGACGACGCGCACACCACGATCCCAGGTACTTGCCGAAGCCGAATGGTCATGACATCCCCTTCCCCGTTGGGATAAGACGCCTGTTCACGCGGGAAAGTTTGAGCCTTCCGGCCTGCATATCCCTCCGCCCCCCCGCATTTCTCACACGCTCAGTTGAATTGCTCCCTCCAGAGTCTTGCCATTCCCCTTCGTCGAGAGCCCTTCTCCCCCCACGGTTTCTTGTGGGGGGAGAAGGTGCCGAAGGCGGATGAGGGGGGCGCTTTACGAGATTGCGCGATTTACCAACGCTCTTCCGAGAACGCTCGAAGGCGCGCGAATCACGTATGCGTGAAACGCCCCCTCATCCGCCTTCGGCACCTTCTCCCCCAGCTGAAAAGCGCTGGGGGAGAAGGACTCTCGATTGGAGGTACTGCCGAGAACGAAAGGCTCGCACAACTCCACATCGTCCCAAGTTTCGCCACCAACAGGGTGCAGGCAATTCCACTCAGCGTGGGCTACATTCGTCCCCGCAGCGCGAGTGCGCTGAGCATCGCGGCGAGCATCAGCAGCATCCAGGTCGACAGCGCCGGGACGGCTGCGATCGCCGCGCTGACAACGGTGGCCGCGGTGCCGGCATTGTTTCCCGGAGTGGGGTCGTTCTCGGATGCGGTCACCGAGGCGGTGTTGGAGACTGTCGTTGCGGTGCTCGGCATCTTGATCGTCAGCGTGATGTTCGCGGTCGAGCCGTTGGTCATCGCGCCGAGTGCGCACGAGACCGTCGTCGTGCCGCTGCACGAGCCCTGCGTCGTGGTCGCGGAAACGAAGGTGGTTCCGGCCGGGAGAACGTCCGTCATGACGACGTTCGTGGCGCCGGTCGGGCCGTTGTTGGTCACGGTGATCGTGTAGGCGACGTTGGCGTTGGCCGATGCGGTGGCCGCGCCGCTCTTCGCCAGCACCAGGTCGGCGCTTCCGACGACGTCGTCATTCGTGATCGTTCCCGTTCCCTGACTCTTGATGATGGTGGCGTTCGACGGCGTGCTGAGGTTCACGAAGAACGTCTCGTTCGGCTCCAGCACCGTGTCGCCGTTGACCGCGACCGTCACCGGCTGCGAGGTCTGGCCGGGGGTGAAGGTCACCGTGCCCGACTTGGCGGCGTAGTCGCTGTTCGCCGTCGTGGCGGTGCCGTCCGCGGTAGCGAAGTTGACGGTGATGGTCGATGCCGAGCTGGCGGTGAGCTGGACGGTGAAGTTCGCGTTCGCCGTGCCGGAGTTGCCCTCCACGACGGAGACGTTGTTGATGGAGATGCCCGGCAGGACCAGGCCATCATCATTGATGATCGTGCCCACGCCCTGGCTCTTGGCGATCGTCGCTCCGGCGGTTGCGCCGAGGTTCACGAAGAACGTCTCGTCCGGCTCGACGTTCGTGTCGCCGATGATCCCGATCGAGACCTGTGCCGTCGTCGCGCCGGGGAAGACGGTGAATGAGCCGCTGTTCGTCTGGTAATCCGAGCCGACGGTGGCCGTTCCATCGGCGAGACTGAAGGGAACGGAGAGCGTGACCGACGTCGGATTCGACAGCGTGATCACGAACGACATGCTCGTCGTCCCGGCGTTGCCTTCGAGCTGGCTGGGATCGTTGATGGTGATGGAGGGGTTTGCATCGTCGTTCGTGATCGTCCCCAGCCCCTGCGCATCGCTGATCGAGGCGTTGCCGGGGTTGAAGAGATTGACGAAGAACGTTTCGTTCGGCTCGGTCGTCACGTCGCCGGTCACGAGGACGCTGATCGTCTTCGTGGTCTGCCCCGGCGTGAAGGTGAGGCTGCCGCTCGAAGGCTGGTAATCGGATCCGACGATGGCGGTACCGTCGGCCGTGGCGTAGTTCACGGTCACCGGGAAGGCGGACGCCGGCGAGAGCGTGACGGTGAAGTCGAAGCTGGTCGTCCCGGAGTTACCCTCGGCGAGCGTGACGTCGTTGATGGAGAGCGCGGAGAGGGCATCGTCGTTCCTGATCGTACCGACACCCTGGTTGTCGGCGATGGTGGCATTCACCGGACTGGTGAGGTTGACCAGCAGCGTCTCGTCGGCTTCCGGCGTAACGTCACCGAGGACGGTCACGTTGAAGGGCTTGGTGGTCTCGCCGGGGTTGAAGGTCACGGTGCCGCTGGCGGTGTTGAAGTCGGATCCGGAGGTGGCCGTTCCGTTGGCCGTGGCCGCGCTCACGGTGACCGTCGATGCCGAGGCGGCCGAGAGGAAGACGTTGAAGGTCATCGTCGTCGTGCCGGCATTCCCCTCCGTCACCTGCGCATCGCTGATGCTGATCGACGGCGTGGCCGGCGTGGCGACGGCCGCGCACGCGGAAAACTCCGAGGTGTTGCCCTGCGAATCGGTGGCCGTGGCGGTGGCGAACCCGCCCGCCACGCCGGGGAAGGTGGCGTTGAACGTGCCGACGCCGGAAGCGTCGGTGGTCACGTTCACCTCGCCGAGAAAGGTCTGCCCTTCACCGGCGCCGGATGGGTCGCAGGCGATGTTCTGGAAGAACTGCACGGCGTAGGTGCTGGAGGGCATGCTGCTGAGCGAGCCGGCGATGGTGACGCTGCCGGCGCCGAACTGCGCGGAGGCGATCACGGGAAAGTTCTGCAGGTCGTTGAAGAAGCCGGTGTCGCCGTCGCCGGAATCGTTCGGGGTGATGCCGTCGTCGCCGAGGTCGATGCCGAGCGTGCCGTTGCTGAAGATCGAGTTATAACGGATCGAGTTCTGCCGCGAGACTTTCGAAGTGAATGCCTGCAGGGCCACGCCGGCCTTGGTGTTGAAGGCGATGATGTTCGGCTCGGCCAGCGTACCGATGGTGTTGCTGTTCGCACCGCCCGAGAAACCGTCGGAGAGGGTGATGCCGTAGACGTTCGGCAACGCCGCCGTGCCGTCCGCCGTCGTCCCGATCTTGTTGCCGACCACCAGGACGTTGTTCGATGTGTTCGAGATGTTGATGCCCGTCGAGAACGGCGAGCCGGTGTTGCCGGAGATCACGTTTCCTCGGATGGTGTTCCCCACCAGGCCGTTGAAGGAGATGCCCTGAAGGTTGGGGATGGCCGCGGTTCCCGCGGCGTTGGTGCCGATGTAGTTGTTCTGGATCAGGTTGTTCGTCGTGCCGGTGTTGCCCATGGTGATGCCGGCCGTGTTGCCCCCGGAGATGAGGTTGCGCGCGGCCGCGGCAGCGCCGCCGATGGTGTTGCCCGAGGCGCTGTTGAGGATGAAGAAGGCGCTGCCGTTCTTCGTCGAGGCCGTGGCGGCGGTGCCGGCGGCGTTGGTGCCGAAGAAGTTGCCGTCGACGGTGATGTTCGTGGCGCCGTCGAAGAGGATGGCGTTGTTCCACTTCGTCATCAGCAGGCCTTTGACTTCACCGCCCTTGACCCCGGCCTGGAAGTTGAGGCCTGTTCCGTTGGAGATGTTGTTTCCGTTGACCTCGATGGTCAGCACGGCGTTATCGCCGAGCGCGAGCGTGTTCGCGCTCGACCCCGACTGCGAATAGCCGTCGATGATCACCGCTTCGGTGATGTTGGGAAGGTTGGTGAGGGGTGCGATCGTCTGCAGACCGCCGCCCACGATGGCGAACGTGATCGTGTCGGTCCCGGCCGCGCCGTTGGCATCGAGGATGGCCTGCCGGAGCGACCCGGCGCCGGAATCGCCTGTATTGCTGACGACGAACGTCGCCGCCTGGGCGCTCCCGGCGAGGAGTGCCGCAACAGCAAACAGACAACGACCGATCGATGCGACGCACAACTTCATTTGGTTCTCCTGTTTCGGCCTCTTGCCAGGCCGCTGGGTGTGTGGGAACGATGGGGAGGGAAATGACCGAGGTTGTACTCATTGTACGTTGAAGATTTCCTTCGCCGCGTGAGCCCGCTCACAAATCGCAACCGCGAAACCCCGCAACCGCGTTACTTCTGGCACACTTCATTCGTACTCTGCACGATATGACGCGACTCCTTCCTGATCCCGAGCTTGACCGGATGGTCCGTGAGCTCAACGAGCACGAGGCGGCAGCCGAGGACGTCAATCGCTCGCCGTGGCCGGCGGCGCAGGTGCCGAGCGGTAATCCGCTGGAGGCATTGCTGATCGAAGTGGCCCGGCGCGGGGCGAGCGATCTGCTCATCATCGCCGGCGCGCCGCCGGTCTTCCGCGTCGGAGGTCATCTCCTGCGCGGCGCGGAGGTCCCCCTCTCGGGCGATGACGTGGCCGCGTTGCTGGACACATTCCTCACGCCGCGCGTCCGCGAACGGATCGTCGACGACGGCGCGGTCGACTTCTCGCTGCGGCTGGCGGCGCCGGCGGAGGTCGACGAGCGCACCTGGCGTTTCCGGGTGAACATTCACCGCCAACGCGGAACCCTGGCCGCCGCCATCCGCGCTCTGCCGCTGGCGGTCCCAACGATCGCCGAGCTGAATCTCCCGCCAATCCTCGGCGAGCTGGTCAAGCCGACCCGCGGCCTGGTCCTCATCTGCGGCCCGACCGGAGCGGGGAAGACCACGACGCTGGCGGCGATGATCGGGGCCGTCAATCGCGCCGAGTCCCGGCACATCATCACCATCGAAGATCCGATCGAATATGAGCATCGCAACGCGCAGTCGGTCATCGAGCAGGTGGAGGTTGGCCGCGATGCCCCTTCCTTCGCCTCGGCACTGCGCGCGGCGCTGCGGCAGGACCCCGACGTCGTTCTGGTCGGCGAGATGCGCGACTTGGAGACGGTGTCGACGGCGCTGACCGCCGCCGAGACCGGGCACCTCATCCTCTCCACGCTGCACACGAGCGATGTGGCGCAGGCCGTTCACCGCATCGTCGACGTCTTTCCGCCTGGCCAGCAGACGCAGATCCGCCAGCAGCTTTCCCTGAGCCTGAACGCCATCGTCGTCCAGCAGCTCCTCCCCGCCTCCGCGGGCAACGGGCGCGTCGTGGCCGTGGAGCTGCTCCTGGCCAACGCCGCCATCCGCAATCACATCCGCCGCGACAAGATGGAGAACCTCATCAGCGAGATCACGCTCGGCAAGCGCCAGGGGATGATCTCGATCGAGGATTCGCTGGCGAGACTGGTGCGGCAAGGGGTCATCACGCTCGACGATGCCCGGATTCGCTCGGCGCGGCCGGAGGAGCTGGAGAGCCAACTGCGAACGTAATAACGAATCCATCCTGACGCGTTAGCACCGAGTTAGCCGCATTTCTCACACGCTGAGTGGAATTGCCGGCACCCTGTTAGTGGCGAAACTTGGGACGATGTGAAGTTGTGCGAGGGTTCGTTCTCGGCAGCACCTCCAATCGAGAGTCCTTCTCCCCCAGCGCTTTTCAGCTGGGGGAGAAGGTGCCGAAGGCGGATGAGGGGGCGTTTCACGAGGACGTCATTCGCGCGCCTTCGAGCGCTCTCGGACCAGCGTCGGTAAATCGCGCATATCTCGTAAAGCGCCCCCCTCATCCGGCTTCGCCACCTTCTCCCCCCGCAAGAAACCGCGGGGGGAGAAGGGCTCTCGACGAAGGGAGTTGAAATGCCCTCGAGGGAACAATTCAAATGAGCATGTGAGAAACGCAGGTTAGCGTCAGGATCTCCGGCGGCACCGCGCTGCGTGCACCGATGAGCAGGTACGTGGGAAAGATCCTGCCGGTATGACCGGAGATCCTGACGCTAACGCGTCAGGATAGACTTCTAGGGCCGAATGCGCAGATGGACCGACATCGCCCTAGTCGCCGCCGTCTCGCTTGCGACGAACTTCGTCTACTTCTTCCATAGCGCCGCCGACTACTTCTTCCCTGACTCGTTCACCTATCTCACGCCGGCGCGCAATCTTCTCCACGGCCTCGGGTTCATCAACGTCACGGGCCTCATCGAGACGGTGCGCACGCCAGGCTATCCGCTGCTTCTGGCCGCGTTCGGATTGCACGTCGTGCCGGTCATCGTCTTCCAGCATCTGCTGAACGCGGCACTGGCCGTGGCCATCTATCTCCTGGTGATCGGAAGGCTCGGCAGCCGCTTCATCGCTCTGACCGCGGCGATTCTCTTCGCCGTCGATACGCCGACGCTGCACTACGCGAACAAGATCCTCTCGGAGACGTTCTTCACCGCCATCCTCTTCGCCGTCTTCGTCCTCGTCGTCTACGCGCGCAAATTGCCGCTGGCGGGCGTGCTTACGGGATTGCTGGTGCTCATCCGGCCGGTGGCGATCGTCTACTTCATCGTGGTGGTGCTCTGCCTTGCGCTGCGGCGCGTGCGGATGCGCACGATCGCCGTGTACGCGGCGCTGGCGCTCGTGCTTCCGCTCTCGTGGCAACTGCGCAACCTGCATCACACTGGCGTCTTCACGATCTCCTCGATCGGCGGCATCAACCTCTTGACCTATCGCGCCGCGGGCGTGCTGGCGATCGAGGACGACGGCGATTTCAATTCCGATCTCACCGATGAAATGCACGGCTTGCAGGCCGACGCCGACTCCGAGATCGAGGCCAGGCTGCACATCCCCGACGCCGAGGAGCTGCCCGACGCGGTGCGCAGCAGGTACTACGCGCAATACGCAATGCGCGTGCTGCGGCAGCATCCCCGCGCCACGGTCATGCTCACGCTGCGCGGGCTCCTGGTGAATTTCTTCGACAGCCGCTGGGAGGCGATGGAGGTCGTCAGCCGGTTCCCGATGACCATCGTCCAGCGCGGGCTCGACGCCTACACCGCCTGCTGCTTCGTCTTCGCCGTCATCGGCGCCGCCGCGCTCTGGCGGCGCGACCGCGACCTTGCGACGTTGACGATGGCTACCATCGTCTACTTCCTGCTCATCTCCGCGGGTGGGGAGGCGGAGGCGCGGTTTCGGGTACCTGTCGTCCCGCAATACATGATCGCGGCGGCGTGCGGGGTTGAGGCGGTGAGACGGGCACTGGCGTCCAGCCGCGCTGACCGGAGGCGAGACGCCTCCGGGCCAGCCGGCGAGACGCCAGCGCTCCGTGTTACCTTTGAAACGCGTAGCTCAGCTTGAAGAACAACTGCCGATCCGACAAGAGGAAGCTGCGTTTGTAGATGCGGTTGGCGGGGTTGGTGTTGTCGACCTCCTCATTCACGTCGCGGATGTCGCCGTATCCGAGGTAGAGGACGCTCTGCCAGTTCACCTTGTAGGCGAAGAGGAACTGCGAGGAGAGATTGCCGCTGCGCAACGGAAGGTCGATGCCGTAGATCAACGGGTTCTGGCTCGTGCGCTGGTTCTGCACGACGGCGCGGATGAACATCCGCGGGGAGAACATGTACTGCGCGCGCACCCGCTCGATCTGGGCGGTGAAGAGGCGGCCTTCGACACCGCTTGGAGCGGTCTCGCTCAGCCACTGCATGATGTCGGTCGTGGTCACGGTCAGGCGCGAGGTCGGCCGAAGCTGCGCGCTAAAGTTGATGAGCGCGCCGTGTCCGAGGCGGTTGTTGGTGAAATCGATGTCCTGACCGACCCAGCCCTGGAAGGCAACCTGCGGAATGAGGCGGCTCACGGCGAACTGAAAGGTGTAATTGAGCTGATTGCGGGTCAGGACCTTGCCGTCGTTGCGAAAGCTCTCGTTGAAGAACTTGATCTGCGTGAAGGAGCGGAACTTGCCGTCGGCGCCGAATCCGATCCCTCGGAGACGGTAGAGCATCGAGCCGTCCTGCTCGGAGTCGTACTCGGCAATGGCGAACGTCCGCTCGCGGCTGAAGAAACCCTTCGGGCGGATCGTGTAGCCGGCCTCGCCGTAGTTGGCGCGGTAGCCGACCTGCGGAACGAAGCCCTGATCGGCGCGGAAGGTGTCCCCGTAGTCCTTGAACTCGGAGTAGAGATCGAGCTTCGGGGTCGAATGCGACCACCAGAGATCGCTGCCGAACGACGACAGGTTGCGGCCATCCCACTCGCTGGCCAGATCGGGACGGTTGGGCGTACGGCTCTGGCTGACCAGGAACTGGCCGGTGACGGTGTCGGTCTCGTTCGGCTTCCACTGAAAGTCCGGCCCGAGGACGCGGTTGTGGCCGCCGCCCTCGTATTCACGGTCGGTGAAGAGGAAGCTGGCGAACGACTTGCCGCCGAAATCGTGACGCCAGCGGCCGATGGCATCGGTCGCGCCAAAGTCTTGGTTGGCGAAGGAGGAGCCGGTGGGCGACGGGATGATGACCGACCCGCCGCCGCGGTCCTGCGCCACCAGCAGCGTGTAGCTGTCGTGGCCGTTGTTCGCTGAATCGCGCAGACCCCATCGCGGCGAGGTGATGGTGCGGGTATAGACGGCCTGAATGGGCGTGGAGAAGAGCTCGACGCGCTCGAGAAAGAACGGCCGCTTTTCGGGGAAAAAGATGGCGAAGCGCTGGTTGGTGGAGATCTGGGCGGTATCGGATTCGACCTGCGAGAAGTCGGGGTTGACCGTGGCATCGATAGCGGTGTGCTCGTTCGGCGTGTACTTCACGTCGAGGCCGCCGTCGCCTTTGGCGGGACGGTTGAGGAGGCTGTTGTTGCCGTTGCCGCGCAGGCTGCCCACTTCTTTGGCCGAGACGTACGGCGCCACCACGATGTGGCCGCCGGTCGGCAGACCCTCGAAACCGCCGACCTTGTTGTAGTTGCAGACGAAGCAGTTTGTGCCCCGCGGCAGTTTATGGTCGAACATCTGGTATCGCCGTTCGCGCGGCATGTTGCGGTAGAGGATGATTCCCCAGATCTGCGGGCTCTTCTGCTGGTAGCGAAGCGAGGAGAAAGGGATGCGCAGCTCCAGGATCCAGCCGTCGGCAGTTCGCTTGACCGCCGAGTCCCAGAAAAGGTCGGGCGACGAGTCCTCATTGCCGCTGGCGTCATCCTGGCTGGCGTCGTACTGCGTGCCGGCGGCGTTGACGAAGAACTCCATGGCCGTCTTGCCGTCGTTGCGCGTGTCGAGGATGACGCCGGCGAAGTCGTCGCTGTTGCCGCTGATGCCGTCGTGGTCGCCGAGCTGGGCTCGGATGTCGGCGGGATTATCGAATGAGCGGATGGCCGCGTAGAAGAAGCGGTCGTCGTAGGTGATGTAGCCGACCGTCTTCACCTTTGGTTCGATGTTATCGCCGGGATTGGTCTCGTACCACGTCTCGGACGTGAGCGCGCCCTGCCACCCTGGATCGGAGAGATCGCCGTCGATGGTGATCGGCCCCGCGGCCCGGTGGATCGTCCGCGCCGGCGCGTCATCGGCGGCGTACACAGAGGTCGCAGCCATTACTGCGAAGAGAAGGAGAGCAAGGAAGCGATACACGGAGCGTTGAGACGTAGCGGATGGAGGAAAGTTAGCCTTCGTTCGCATATTGCGGGAGTGATACGAAGGGGTTCGTAACAGGTTGCAGGGTTGCTGGTTGCGCGGTCTCGGGGTCGCAACTTGCTCAGACCTTGGTTGAGCTTTCCCACCTCGAGACCGCGAAACCCCGAGACTCGTACGATCCTAGTCGCGTAGGAAGTCGAGATTTAGATCGTTTGGTCGAATCAGTTCGACGTTGCCCGATACCAGGATGCGAACGATGAACGGCGGCGACACGGTTTCGATCACCTTTTCCATTTTTCTCAGTGCTTTCAGGAGAGCAGAGATTATCTGGTCACGGTCGGCGACGCCGCTGGCTAGCTGGAAGATCCGGCCCTTGGACCGATGCCAGATCATTAGCGAGTTTGTTCTGTTCAGAAGGTTCTTATCCTTGGTGATGACGATGTAGCCTCGGGCGCAAACGTCCGCCATCCAAACGTGGTCCTTCGTTTCTGGGTCTTTAAATAACTCATGAAACTGGACAACCTTCCTTCCCTGCTCGCGAAGGGCGGCGGCAATGCTGGCGCAATCGTTCGTGGCGTCGAAAAAGTACGTTGGGGAGCCGTAGGTGTCAGGCAGCCTTGCCCGTCGCGATTTCTTCGTCTTCGAACGCGAGTGCCGCTCGGACCTTCGTAACCGTCGTATAAAAATCCTTCGCGATTGCGCTGATGCTTTCCTTGGCGCGGTACCTTTCGGCAATGACCGCGGTGGGGATTCCTGTACCGGCTATCCTGGGTCTTCCGTACGTTACTTCGGGGTCTATCACGATGGGCTTGTATCGCGGCGATGCAACACCCTTGGAGTTTTCAATCTGCGGATAGAACCGCACGAGACCAAACGGTCCCTTGTCAACACGCGTGAGGAGGTCGTGAATTACGCCTTCGATCGGGAGTTGTCCCGATCGCGTAAGGTTGAGACTGTGGCGACCGTGACGCATGAACAGTTCGGTTCCGACGACAAACATGTCTGCCTCGACGATAGGGTGTTCGACGTCAAGAATCTTCTGCAAGTACTCGATCGACCAGCGGACCTTCCTCATCGATAGTCCGTGCTTTCTGCGCAGTTGCACGATGACGTAGCTCTCGATCAGGTTGTAGAAGGACAATTCGAACAATCCGCCCGAGCCGCTTGGAATGTCGAAGAGCGGCTGAAAACCCGGCTGCCCGCGTGTCCATGCGCGCAGGGTCGATACGGGAAGGCGGAGACTCAGAGCCACGTCCCAAAATGAGTAGGCCGGGAGCTCGCGCGGGTCAACACCTCCGTAGAGATCAATCGTCGTCGTCATTCCCGTTCCTTGGCGATACGGTAGCAGATTCGGCTACTGCCCGCCGCCCCTGACAAGGTGAGTATTTCCACACCCTTCAACCATGCCAATGGCGCGGGAAGTCCCCAGCGAGTTCCACTAGTCGTAGAACCTCCCGCGTGCGTTTTGCCGGAGTCAGCCACGAGACTCTATTGCTGCCTCATATTGGTCAGTTGCTGGGTCTTGGATTGCGCGGTCTCGATACACTACGTCGCCAGGAACGCCAAAGCCTCCCCCGCATCGACCGGCGGCGAGAAGTAGAACCCCTGCGCGTAGTCGATGCCGAGGTCGCGCATGCGCTGGACCTGGTCGGCGCTTTCCAGACCTTCCACGGTCACATCCATTCCTAGGATGCGGGCCAGGTTGCTGATGGTGCGGACGATCTCATCATCGATCTCATGATGGCGGCGGTCGCCGTTCGTGGAGATGAAGGAGCGGTCGATCTTGAGCGTGTCGAAGGGGAACTGGCGGAGAGAGCTGAGCGACGAGTAGCCGGTGCCGAAGTCGTCGAGGCTGATGCCGACCCCGGTGGCGCGCAGACGTTCCAGCAGCTCCGCCGCGGCCTCGGGGTTTTCAATGACCACGCTTTCGGTCACTTCGATATGCAGCCGGCCGGCATCGACGCCACTCTCGTCCAGCGCCACGGCGATGTGCTCGAGGAGGTTGGGCTGCAGGAACTGCTTCGCGGAGAGGTTGACGTGCATGTGCAGCGATTCGTTGTCGGGATAGCGTTTCTGCCATTCCGCGAGCTGGCGCAGCGCTTCGCGCAGGACCCACTGGCCGATCGGCAGAATCAGCCCGGTCTCCTCGGCGATGGGGACGATTTCATCAGCGGCCACGAGCTCGTCGCCCCGCTGCCAGCGCAGCAGCGCTTCGAATCCCATCACCTTCGCGGTGACGAGCGAAACGATCGGCTGGTAGTGAACGCGCAGCTCCCCGCGCTCGATCGACCGCCGCAGCTCCGTCTCGAACTTCAGCAGCTTGACGGCGCGGTCGTGCATGGTCTTGTCGAAGACTTCATGGATTCCGCGGCCACGTGATTTGGCGCGGTACATGGCGATGTCGGCATCACGAAGGACGTCGTGCGGCCGTTCGTAGCCGGTGACGCTGAGCGCGATGCCGATGCTGGCGGTGGTGAAGATCTCGTTCTCGCCGACGCGGAAGGGAACGCGCAGCGCTTCCTGGATGCGCTCGGCGGTGCGTACGGCGTCGGCGAGGTGATCGATCTCCAGGAGGATGGTGAATTCGTCGCCGCCGAGGCGGGCCACGGTGTCGGTGGCGCGCAAAGCGATGCGCAGCCGTTCGGCGACGCTGATGAGCAGCAGATCGCCCAGGGCGTGTCCGAGGCTGTCGTTCACGACTTTGAAGCGATCGAGGTCGAGAAAGAGGACGGCGAACTGGTGTCCGGAATGGCGGCGCGCGCGCTCCATCAACCGGCCGAGGCGGTCCATGAACAGAGCGCGGTTCGGCAGGCCGGTGAGCGCATCGTGAAAGGCATCGTGCATGAGCCGGTCGGTGGCCACCTTCCGCTCGGTGATGTCGGTCTGTGATCCGGCGATGCGCGTGGCGCCGCCGGAGGCGTCGCGTACGGCGACGCCGCGCGCCAGCATCCAGCGATACTCGCCGCCCTTGCAGCGCATGCGGTGCTCGTGCTCGATGCTGGGCGTGGCACCGAGACGATGCGCATCGATGTCGGCACGGAGCTGGGCCACATCGTCCGGATGGACGCGCGCGAACCATTCGTCGGGCGAGTCGCTGATCTCGCTCTCCGAGAATCCCAGCATCTCTTTCCAGCGGCCGGAGTAGTAGACGGAGTCGGCGCCGAGGTCCCACACCCAGAGGCCGTCGTTGGCGCCGCGCGCGGAGAGGGCGTAGCGCTCCTCGCTCTCCCGCAACGCCTCGAGCGTGCGGTTCTGCTCGAGCGAATAGCGGATCGATCGCTCCAGAATCTGGGAATCGATCTGTCCCTTGACCAGATAGTCGGCCGCACCGGCCTGCATCGCCGCGATGTCGACGTCGCCGTCGCCCTGGCCGGTGAGCAGGATGATCGGGCGCAGGCAGCCGGCGGCGCGGGCCTCGCGCAGAACTTCCAGGCCGTCGTGCTCGCCGAGGCGGTAGTCGACGAGATACACGTCATGTTGCCCCTTGGCCATCGCCTCGAGTGCCTCGTCGAACGAGGTGACCCAATCGAGGGCAAAGCGGGTTCGGCGGCTGTCGGTGAGAAGATCGCGGGTGAGGACGTAATCGTCTTCGTCGTCTTCGACCAGCAGAAGCCGGATCTCCCGGTTGCCGATCAACGCGGGGGCACTCCCGTGGGGAGCTCGACGATCTCGATCCAGTAGCGGCCGATCTCTTTCATCACCTCGACCAGGGCGTTGAAGTGGACCGGCTTGGTGATGAATGAATTCGCGCCGAGGTCGTACGTCCGGTAGATGTCCTCCTCGGCCTTCGACGTCGTCAGGACGATGACCGGGATGCGGCGAAGCTGCGGATCGGCTTTGATCTCGCGCAGCGCCTCGCGTCCGTCTTTCTTGGGCATGTTGAGATCGAGCAGGATGAGGCCGGGCGCCGGCGCCGAGGCAGGATCGGCGTAACGGCCGCGGTGGTAGAGGTAATCGAGCAACTCCTCGCCGTCTTCGACGAAACGGAGATCGTTGACCACCCGGCTCTCGGCAAGGGCGTCGGACGACAGCATGCGGTCTTCTTCGTCGTCGTCGGCGAGAAGGATGACGATCGGTTTTGCGTGTGCGGCCATATGCTCCTTCAGAAGCGAATGTTCAATGCTTCATCCCTACGTGTATCACCGGCAGCGTAACCACAAACCGTGCCCCCGCCCCCGGCACGCTGTTCGCCCGGATCTCACCACCGTGACGGTGCGCTATTTTGCGGCAAATCGCCAGACCGATGCCGGTTCCTTCGTAGGCGGCCCGTCCGTGGAGCCGCTCGAACATCGTGAAAATGCGGTCAGCGTACTTCTCGTCGAAGCCGATGCCGTTGTCGGAAACGGTGATCTCCGCGGTGTTATTGAACACCTTACCGGAGATCTCGACGCGCGGAGGGAGATCGGGCCGGTGAAACTTCAGGCCGTTGCCGACGAGGTTCTGCAGGAGCTGGCGCATCTGCAGGGCGTCGGCATCGATCGCCGGGAGCGCGCCGACGATGACCTCGCCGCCGGCCTGGTGGATGCGAACCTCGAGATCGTGAACGACCTCGTGGGCGATCTCCTCGAGGTCGACGGCAGCGAATGGCTGCGCTTTGGTGGTGATGCGCGAGAAGACGAGCAGGTCGTTGATCAGCGCCTGCATCCGGCCGGCGGCCTTCTGCATGCGGTCGAGGTAGTCGATCCCATCGCCCACCAGCGTCTCGGCGTACTTCACTTTCAGCCGGTCGCCGAAGGCCTGGATCTTCCGCAGCGGCTCCTGCAAGTCGTGCGAGGCGACGTAGGCGAAGTCTTCGAGCTCGCGATTGCTCTGCTGGAGCTGGATGGTGAAGTCGAGCATCTCCTGCTCGACGCGCTTTCGCTCCCGGATGTCGCGGACGATGACGACGGCGCCTCCCTCGACCTCGCGCTCGTGCAGCGAGGAGACGGAGATGCTGACGTCGATTCGCTCGCCGTTCTTGGTGCGGAAGACGCGCTCTTCATCCCGGATGGGGGCACGGCGCAGCATGTCCCCCAGCGTCCTCGAAAAACTGGCTTCGGGGTCGACGTATTCGAGCGTGTCGATGGTCTTACCGAGGATCTCGGACTCCGCGTAACCGAACAGCTTGCGCACGGCTTCATTCGTGACCCGCACCCTGGCCTCGGCGTCGATGACGAAGAGCGCGTCGGCCATCGTGTCGAGGATCTCGACCGCCGCCCGCGCCGCGGTGATGCTCTGGAAGCGATGGCTTCGGATCGAGCGCCAGGCGAAGACGACAAAGGCGAAGACCGGCACATAACCGATCGGCCGGTGATCGACGCCGGTCATCGGGATGAAGTCGACGACGGAGAGATAGACGATGGCGAAGCTGGCCATCAGGTTGAGGATGCGCCGGCGGCGGCGCTCGTCGTGCGTCCGCCGGTATTCGGCTGCGTACGCGAACATCTGCATCGCCAGGACGGCGAAGAAATAGAGGAAGAAGATCGGGCAGCCCCGTCCGGCACGCGGATAGCTTCCCCACGGAAACTGCCGCGTTCCGCTCAGGATGACGTCGGTGGCCAGAATGAGAACGGCGAAAAAGGTCGCGGCGAGCCAGGCGCCCAGAACGATGGCGCGATGACGCACGTACGATCGGATCGAGGTGGCGGTGAAGTCATAGACCGCCGCTGGCAGAAAGGCCACCGAGGCGATGGCCAGCCGCCCGAACATCGCCGCCAGCGATGGGGAGGTGGTCGAGAACATCGCCGCAAACCCGAGGAACCATCCCGCCACGAGAAAAATCATCAGGCAGAAGAGCCGTGCCACGCGCGATGCGCGCTGGCGCGTCAGGATCACGCTCGCCAGCACCACGAGCACGACGCACATCACAGCCCAGGGAAGGGCAGCGAGACGGAAGTGGAAAGGCACGGGACATTGTAAGGGGCGATGCGGAATGAGGCTTGACTGGCAACCGTTAACCACCTATGTTAACGATCATCAGGGCTGAGACTGCTCTGCCCGAGTCGTCGCCGAGACTGCTCCGCGACGCCATCGACCCGTACCGGAACTCCGGACGGGTCGTTTGCTTTCTAGGGGAAAATCTTTAGCCCGTTCTGCCAGCCTGGACGATCGAGAATCTTCTTCCTCGCAATTTCAAACGGCAGGGTACTCTTCCTCGTATCCGCAAATTTCGCGATTGGGCTGATGCAGATGTCAGCGAGTTGATGGCCCACTGAGTTCGCTGACTTCGGCGCAAAACGGAGATCGATTTGGAGATCGCCGAACGACTGGTAGTACGACCCAAGGCTCATCAGCCGCTCGAATCCTGCGCGCAGCGCTGCGTTCTCTGTCTTGTTGCGACTCTCCGCTACCAAGACAATCGCCGTCTGATTTAACGCCTCCATGCAGGGCTTTAACCGTTCCAGCCCGAATTCGAGCGCGAGCTCATAGGGATCAGTTGCACGGCTGCCGTACTTCTGGACGTGCTCCCGTTTTCGGATTGCCACTGCGATGAGATCGAAGGGCGCAGCGAGAATGATCGCGTTCAGGGCGTCAAAAAACGCCTCACGCTTCTGCGCATTCAAGAGGACGGCAAAATCGCCGGTCCTGTTGCGCATCTCGGCGGCATGGAGAATGACGGCGTCGTGGCCGAACGTATCAATCTTCAGCCTCGTGACCGCCGGGACGATCTCATTCGCATACCTCTCCGAATCACAAACGAGAAATCCGAGGCCGAAGACGGGAGCACGACTCTCAATCGTCGTGAGGGACGCTGTTCCCGATTCGTCCATGTACGCTATCAAAGGCATCCGCGCATCATAGGTCGCTGATTGTTTATATGTGGTGGCGCAGCCACTCCCTTCCGCGCTGAACAACTACCCCAGTCGCGTCATCGCGAGCATCGTCACATCATCCCCCGCCGGGACGTCGCCGATGTATTCGGCGACATACGTGTCGATCCGATCGAGGATGGCCGAGGCTTCGCTGCTGTGCATTGAGAGCAGCATCTCGGAGATCGGGTCGAGACCCAGTTGTTCCTCGGCGATGTTCTCGGCCTCGGTGACGCCGTCGGTGAAGAGGACCAGGGAGTCGCCGGGAGCGAGGGTGAGGGTCTGGTTGCGGTAGTGCGCGTTCGGGAGGACGCCGACGACGATGTCGGTCGAGCGCAGCGCTTCGACGCCGCTCTTCGACACCACCAGCGGCGGGACGTGGCCGGCGTTGGCGAAATCGACGATACCGGTGGCGGGATCGAGCACGCCCGCCACCATGGTCACGAACTTCGACGGCGAGGTCTTCGGGGCCAGCGTGGCGTTCATGTCGCGCAGCAGGTCGGCGGGCGTGGGATCGGTGCGGGTGAAGATGGCGAAGGCCGTGGCCACGCTCGACATCACCAGCGCGGCGGTAATCCCTTTGCCGCTGACGTCGGCGATGACGAAATAGATCCTGCCGCCGGGACGGACGACGACGTCGTAGTAGTCGCCGCTGACGGTCTTGCACGGCCGGTTCGCGCCGGCGAAGCGGTAGCCCTCGATCTCCGGCAGCGCATCCGGCAGCAGACGGCGCTGAATGGTGTAGGCGGTGCGCAGCTCTTCATCGATCTTCGCCTTGGCGAAGGCCTCCTCGCGCAGGCGCGTTCGCTCGAGCGTGACGGCGGCGAAGCGGGCGATCTGCGCGAGCAGGCGCACGTCGTCTTCGGCCACGACGCCGCGCGCGGAGGTGAAGTCGATGTAGAGGACGCCGAGAACGGCATCGGCGACGAGGAGCGGCGCGCAGACGGCGGAGCGGATGCTCTGGGCGATGATCGACTGGGCGCGGGCGAACTTGTCGTTCTGGCCGTCGCCGGTATCGGCATCGAAATAGGAGACGACCTTGCGCCCCTCCACGACGTCGCGCAGCAGGGTGCGGCTGATGGTCAGATCGTTCGACTCCGATGCGTCGAGGCGGCGCAACTTGACGTTGGCGAAGGAGACCCGATCGTCGCCGAGGATGGCGATGGCGGCACGCGTCGGCCGGAGAAGGAAGATGACGCGGTCGAGGATGAAGTCGAACAGCTCGGACATCGGCCGGTCGGCCAGGAACTCAAGAGCGAGCGTGGAGAGGATCTGCGTCTTCTCGTTGCTGCGCTCCTTCTCATCGTCCGCGATGGAGATGGCCAGGTTCGTGGCGTGCGAGTCGGTGTCGATGGCGATGAACTGGGAGGTGGTCTCGTCGGCATGGAAGACCACTTCGCTGTCGCCGAGGATGATGCGGTCCCCGGGATGGAGGGGGGAAGCCTCGACCAGCTTCACGCCGTTCAGCATCGTGCCGTTGACGCTGCCGCAGTCGCGCACGTACCAGGTGCCGCGCTCGTTGATGATCTCCGCATGGCGGCGCGAGAGGAACCGGTCCTTGATCGGGATCGTGCAGTCCGAGGCGCGCCCGAGCGTGATTTTCTCCGCCGGCAGTGTCAACTGCTGCGGCGAGAGTCCTGGCTGGTAAACGGTGAACCGGACGCGTGTCTCGTGCAATGGGGTCTCCGGAGGATCGTGCATTATAAGTCGCGGTCTCGCGGTTGCGCGGTCTCGCGGTTTGGGGTTGCTAAGTTGCTGGGTTGCTTGGTGAGCTCCCGAATCCCTTACTGTGAGACCCAGCAACTCAGCAACCAAGCAACTCAGCAACCCGACAACTGTCCACCGCGCGACCGCGCAACCCCGAGACCGCGAAACCGCATGCACCGACACCTCAACTACTGGCTCCCACCCATCCTCTGGTCCGCCGTCATCCTGTCGGCGTCGACCGATCTATTCTCGGGGGCGAATACGGGGAGCGTGCTGGAGCATGTGGTGGTCTGGTTCCTCGGCCATTCGATCCCGCCTTCGACGCTCGATACGCTGAATTTCGTCGTCCGCAAGAGCGCCCATCTGACGGAGTACGGCATCCTCAGCGCCCTCACGTTCCGGGCCCTTCGGGGGCAGCAGGGATCGTGGAGCCCGCGCTGGGCCATCGGGGCGATCGTGCTGGCGGCCTGCCTGGCCTCGATCGACGAGATTCATCAGACCTTCGTCCCGTCCCGGACCGGGACGTGGCACGACGTCGTCCTCGACGCGGCGGGCGCCACGGTGGCCCAGATCCTCATCCGGGCCGCGCAGGTGCTACTCTTTCGTCCATCATGAAACGATCCCTCTTCGCCATCATCGCGATCGTGACCGCTACCTGTAGCCTCTCCGCGCAGTCGAAGCAGTTCCTCTCTCCGGTCTACGACATCGACAAGATCTATCACTCGATGGAAGGCCCTGCCAGCATGGAGCGGATCTTCCTCGGCGATCCGAGCGCTCCCGCGGAGCTGCTGTGGGTGACCGGCATCCGCACGGAGATGGTCGACGCGGACGGCAAGACGCCGCAGCTTCCCGAGCTGATGTGCCACGTGAATGTCGATCTCGATCCGGCCCGGCACCAGGCCATCTTCGGCTTCCGCCGCGCCACGGCCTCGCGACTGATGACGCTGTCGCAGGGGATGCTCGCCGCGAAACTCCCCGCCGGCTTCGGTTTTCCGCTGGCCTCCAACGAGCCGCTGCTGCTCTTCACGCAGGTGCTCAATCTGAACATCGAGCATCCGCAGAATCTCAAAGTGCGCCATCTGGTCACGATCGACTATGTACGCGACCGCGATGCCCCTACGCCGATCAAGCCACTCTTCAACGTCGGCGCCTCGGGGATGGTGCTGCTCGACGACAATCCGCTGGCGCTGCAGCATTCGATGATGTCCATGCCGTCCACGTCGAATATCGCCACCGAGGCCGGACACGATGGGGCGGCAACCATGAGCTGCCTCGTCGGCGCACGCGCGCCGCAGGCGTCGAGCGGTTCCGCCGATTACGTCGATCCACAGGGCCACAAGATGACCGGCCACTGGATCGTCCCGCCGGGCAAGCAGGTGAATCACAGCGACATCACCTGGTTCATGAACCTGCCGTTCGATACGCGGCTTCGCTACGCCGCCGTGCATCTCCATCCCTTCGCAAAATCGCTGGAGATTCGCGACATGACCACGGGAAAGACCGTCTTCCTGGCCAACGCGGAGAATCCGCCGGCCGGCATCGGCCTGACGCATGTCGACGCGTTCTCGAGTCCGGAGGGCGTGCTGCTCGATCACAAGCACAAGTACTCGCTCATCAGCACCTACGACAATCCGACGAACGCGAATGCCGACTCGATGGCGTCGGTGTTCATGGGCATGGACGATCTCGAGATCGCGGTACCGACCTCCGAGGCGCTTGCGCACACCTCGGCGGCGTTGTTCGACAGCAAGACCCTCGTGCTGCACACAAACATCGGCGACATCACGGCCACACTCGACCGCGGCATGGCTCCGGAAACGGTGATTCAAGTGGCGCGCTTCGCGCTCGGCGGTGTTTTCAACGCCACCCACCTGCTGGGACATAAGAACGCGGTCTCCATCTCCCTGCCGGCCTACAAGGTCGGACCATTGCTGCAACCCACCCGCGCTGAGGTAGGCGTTACACAGTTTCGCGGGACGGTGTCGTATTGCCGGATGGGAGCCGGGTTCGCAGAGCCGACGATCCTGATCGATACCAATTCGCGGCCGTTCGACAAAGGCTGCACCGGCTTCGCGAAAATCACGAAAGGTCTCGACCTGCTGGCCGCGTTCACACCGGGAACGAGCGCATCGCTGGTGAAGGCCGAGACGGTGACGGAGGCGAAGAAGGTCGCGGCGAGGTAGGTCCCATGGGAGCCGGTTCGGCGATGCGCAATTCGTGAACGATCGGGATATGCGAGGAGCCCCCGTGGTCGGCTGTAAACAGTCGGCCGGTTCCGCGATGAACGTGGAGCGCCAGAACCTGATGCTCACAGTGAAAAACACCCACCCTGGCTCCGGTGTCCACACTCCAGACCTCCACACGATCTCTTTCAGCGGCCGCGATGACATATCGGTCGTCTGCTGACACCGTCAAGCTCTTCAAATCCATTGGATCGATCGGCCCGACGATTTCCAAAAGGATGGAGCCGGTGAGAGAGTCGATCATCTCGAGCGTCCCCGACGAATTACTGGCAACAATCCGCCGGCTCTTGGACATGGAACGCACCACCTGCCGGGCACCGCGATCTGATTTCGGAGTCACCTTGCGGACCGCGAAACCTTTGATGGAGCAGACGAAAAGAGCGTTCGTGCCGGCAGCAACGTACAGTTCCGAGCCGTCCGCCGCAAAGGACAACGATTCAACACCCGAAAGATCCTGAAGGTGATGCGTCATCTCTTTGTTACCGTTGCGTACATTCCAGAAACACACGTGACCGTCATCATCCCCCACAGCAAGCAACATTCCGTCAGGCGAGAACTCGACGCACCGCGCACCTCGTGTTTGGTCGCGAAGTATCCGGCACACCTTCCAGGACGAGGTGTCGTACAGGAAGACAGAGCCGGCCTTGCTTGCGACGGCACACAGCCGCTCATCAGGGGAAAACGCTACGTCGAGTACGAACCAGTTGAATTCCTCAGCCTTCTCGACGTGCATGTCGGCAACTCGCCATACCCGCAATGAAAAGTCCTCGGCCCAACTCGCCAGGAAACGGGCACCGGAGGAGAAGCGTGCACCATAGACGATTTTGCTATGTCCGCGATTTCGAGTATCTCTCGGTGGATGCGCAGTTGGTCGGACGTCCCAGACTTTGATCGTTCCGTCATCGGCCGCGCTGTACAGGCAATTCCCATCCGGAGAGAATTGCAGCGAGACCAGGAAGCCGAAGTGACCGGCAATGGTGCCGGCTTTCTGCCCGGAAGCAGAGTGCCAGAGATGAACTTCCCCATCTTCGCCACCGGTGGCAAAGAGCCCGCCGCCCGGCTGAAATGCCAGCGATACGACGCTGGCGCGATGACCCCGGCGTTCCTGAACGGGGGTGGAGCTTCGCAAATCCCACATGCGCCAACGGAAACTCCGGTGTGTTGACACCAATGACTTGCCGTCCGGCGAAAACGCAACACTGGTGACGCCATCCCACACCAGCCGGAACTGTGGGAGCATCCCCTCAACCTCCGATTCGTCGATTGTCGGTGTGAACACCCATCCTCGGGCTGCTCCTGTCATGTCGGCAATCCCGATGACGCCGCTGACCTCGGCCGCGGCGGAAAAATCACCGTCGGGAGCGACCGCGATTCGTGCAATACGGTGACTGTCACGTTGCGCAATAAAGGCCGGAAGAAGAAACTCAGGTAAGTTTTTCGGAGGATCGAACGAGGGCGCTTCGTAAAAGATCTCGAGGGTGCTGTTCTTGCCCTCATCGAGGATATATACGGTGCCTCGGGTTGAGACGAGCACAAATGTACCCCACGCGGCGGAGTAGACGAGATCCTCGACAAAATCGGGAAGATCTACACTACGAACCAACGCTCCCGCAACGAAATCCCAGATTCGCAAGCAACTCCACCATCCACCCGTCGCCAACGTCGTTCCGTCGGAATTGAATGCGAGGCATAGGTCATGGCTATGCTCAGTCGCAAGAACTCGCCGCAGAATCCCCGTCTGAGCCTCCCAGATGCAGGTACCTAGATCGCCGCAAGCACCGGCCAGCCAGCGGCCATCCGGCGAGAGGACAATGCGCGCCAGTTTTTCAGAAGGCGCTTTGATCGTTCGCAGCGCCCTGGATTCGCCGGTGATGGGTTGCTTGGCATCCAGCAGGAGCACCATTTCCGGTTCGCTCACCGCCTTCTCGATCGATCGCCAGAGCACTGAATCTCGATCACACGTCCATACAAGTTCGTTGTGGAGGACCTGTGGAAGGATCCCGGCCTCGCGGCGCAGAATGTGGGCTTGCCGGTCCAACGTCGCGTACACCAGGCTCACGACGGCACGTTCCTGCCGGTTATCCGGCAAGGCATCCAGCGCGGCGATGAAATCAGTCAAGACGTTATCGATGCCGAGCGCTCCGCATTTGCGGTCAAGGAAGAGAACGTCGATCAGACCGGCGGCGACCTCGGACCACCGGCATGTCTTCAAACGATGATAGGGAAGCTCACTCAGGGCGTGCCTGTCACCGTTTCTCCATTGCTCGGCCAGGTGAGCGGCGATCATGGAATGAGCATCCTCGTGCTGCGCCTGTGTCTTGAGCCACTTCTCTTCCGTCGCCTCTCGTAACTGCCCATGATAGAAATCGAGCAATTCCCCGCGACGCATCAGGTAAGGGCGCAGCAGGTGCTGTAACGCGGCGACATTGCCCTGAGGGTCGCCCATGTCGAGCAGGCCGGCAAGCTCGCGCTCACTCAGTCCGTAGCGGCTTGCTCCCAGCAGCGCGGAGAAGCGGGGAACTAATTCGCTCGCCACCCGCCTCCCCCTCGCATCTCGAAAACCGCCATCACGTTCCAGCCGCGCAAGCATCCAGCCGAAAAGCTCGTGCGTCGTGGGCGGCAATTCCGCGATGCGCCTGGTGATTTCATCGTAGCCACCCAGCGTACGCAGTTCCTCCAGGGCGGCCCGCAGGTAGAGCGGCATGCCAGCGTCGCTCTTGGACACCAGCGCGGCACGTTGTTCCGGCTCGAATGTCTTGCGATAGCGCTTTTGGAATTGTTCGACGATCGCATCCCTGTCATCCGTCGTGAGCGGCCTCAACTCGATCTCGCGCGGCTTGTGATCGCGGCGGCGTAGTTCCTCCAGCGCAGGGCCTTCGGGCAAGGAGAGGATGACATGGGTGTTTGCGGGAAGCTCCTCCGGCAGCCAATGCAGCTCGGCATCGTGCGAGACCTTATCCAACTGGTTGACGGCATCGAGCAGAATCACAACCCGCTGCCGTGTGCCGGCTTGCCGCAGGAAGGCCGGGAATGAAAGGCGGAGCTTTTCGGGATCATCGGGGATGTCGGAGGTGATGTCGGGGCAGGCCGCCTTCAGTTCGCGGCAGAACCGCCGCAATGTCATGCGCACGTCGGTCGAGCCGGGACTCGCGCCAACGAAGTGGCGGATCAGCAACGTCGAGGCTTGGCTATTAACTATTTCGTGCCGGCTGAGATAGGCAAGAAGAGCCGATTTGCCGCTGCCGGGCGCGCCGACGAGGCAGTCATAACCATCACCACCAGCCGTGTTGACTGAGACGAGCAGGTCCTCCAGCACCGTCTCGCGGCTGCCAAGTACGAAACGTTCCGTTCGCTCTTCGATAAACGCCTCCATCGCGGCGTTTTCCTCGTCGAGCTCCTCGAGCGATATCGCCGAGAGCACGCCGAGCTCGTCGTTAATGGTGGCGAGAAGGTCGCGCTCTACGCGGTCCCCGAAGGTCTTGAGAGCAAGCAACCTTCCCTCGTCCGCGCTCCATCGAGGCCGATAGAGAAATCGCGAATACCGGGTCTTCCGGATGCTTCGCTTCAGCCGCGCGAGCTCATTGGCCTTCCCGCTATTCCTCGGCTCGCGAATGGAGCCAGGACTGGACTTGTCCATCAACTCCGTGACCGCGCCGTGGCGGAAGTAGAAGAGAGCGTAGATTTTGTCGCCGTGAGCATCGAGAGCCCCAAAGTGAACCTCGCCAGCCGTTATCGAGAATTCCTTGCCTTCCGGGACGGTGCCGTAGCGTCCGCCAAGCATGCACAGGAATCGCGGACGGCATTCGTCGATGATCTCGCGGCAGACGTCCGAGGCATCCTGCTCGCCGGTCACGCCCCAACGCAGGTCGACGTCCACGAGATGAATCCGGCGCGAAAGCAACTGCTCGCGCATCCGCGGGAAGACGAAGCGCACCAGATGATCCCGCTCCGCTTGCATGTCGCGAAAAGTGGAGGAGATGAATACGCGAACCGTCTTCCAGGTGGCGGGCATGGGACAGCAATTCCTGGTGGTGAAGTGTACGCGTACGCATTCAGAAGGGAATCGATCCACTCGCTGTATGAATGCCCCGGCACGAGCGGATCGGTGTTCGAAGCCGAAACAGTCCGAGAGCCGAAGAAGATCGCGGCGAAGTGGCCGCTCCGAGCGCGGGGGGCGCCAAAACGCGCGGCGGGACGCCCGCGGTCCCAGGTGCGGTAATCTCCGCGCATGCTGAAATTGATCGTTCGCATCGTCGTCGTCGCGCTCCTCGCCACGCCGCTCATCGCGCAGCCAGTCACCGGGAAGAAGGCCCCCACTCACGAGGCGCTTTGGATGATGAAGCGCGTCGGCGCTCCGGTGCCGAGCCCGGACGGGAAGTGGGTCGTTTATCCCGTTACCGAGCCGGCGTACGACGAGAAGGAGGTCTCCTCCGATCTCTGGATCGTGTCGACGGCGGAAAATGGGACACCGCGCCGCATCACGTTCTCGAAGTCTGCCGAGAACGACCCAGCCTGGTCATCCGACAGCCGGCGCATCGCATTCGCCGCGAAACGGGAAGGCGATGACGCCTCGCAGATCTACATCATCGATATCGCCGGCGGCGGCGAGGCGGAGCGCGTCACGTCGCTCTCGACCGGCGCGCGCTCGCCGCAGTTTCGTTCCGACGGCAAGGCCATTCTCTTCACCAGCGTCGTCTACCCGGGCGCTCTCGACGACGAGGCGAACCGCAGGATCGCCAGGGAGCGCAAAGAGCAGAAGTACAAGGTGCGCACGTTCGAGTCGTTTCCGGTGCGGAACTGGGACCGCTGGCTGGACGACATGCAAATCCACGTCTTCGTTCAGAACCTCGAGCCGGGAGCGAAACCACACGACCTGCTCGCGCCGACGCAGCTCGTGAAGCAGCCAGGCTTCGCCGGCCGAGTGACGGAAGGCTCGCGCGACGAGCTGGACGCTACCTGGTCACCGGACGGCGCCGCGATCCTCTTCGTCGCGACCACCGCCCGCAACACCTCGGCGTACGCGGAGTACGGCACCGACATCTATCGGATCTCCGCCACCGAGGCCGGCGAACCGCGGGTCGTGGCGCACGGCGAGGGGAGCTACGTCCGTCCACGCTTCAGTCCGGACGGGAAAGCGCTGTTTGCCAGCTTCTCCGCGAACAACGGGAAGAGCTACAACCTCGATCGCCTGATCCGTTTCGACTGGCCGTCGATGCAGAACCGCATCGTCGTTACGGCCCCGCCGTTCGATCGCAGCGTCGGTTCGTACGCCGTCACCTCCGACTCGAAACTCGTCTATTTCACGGCCGAGGATGGGGGGCTGGAGAAGATCTACTCCGTCGGCACGGATGGCGGCAACGTCTCGCTCGCCGTCGATCCGCCGCGCGGCGTCTACACCGGCCTGGCTTCCGCGCAATACGCGCCGGTGATGGTGGGGCGATGGGGAAGCTCGATCGAACCGCCCGAGGTCGTGCGCATCGATCCCGGGGCGAAGGGACACGTCAATCTGACCACGGTCAACGCCGCGAATGCGCGGCAGATCGACTGGCAATCACCGCGGCACTTCTGGTTCACCAGCAAGCGCGGCAAGAAGATCCACAACATGATCGTGCTGCCACCGGCGTTCGACGAGTCGAAGAAATATCCGCTCTTCGTCGTCATTCACGGCGGCGCCGCCAGCATGTGGCGCGACGAGATCTCGCTGCGCTGGAACTATCACCTGCTGGCAAAGCCCGGATACGTGGTCCTGCTTACGAACTACACCGGCTCGACCGGATTCGGCGAGACGTTCGCACAGGAGATCCAGGGCGATCCGCTCAAAGGGCCCGGCGAGGAGCTCAATGAGGCGGCCGACGAAGCGGTCAAGCGCTTCGCCTTCATCGACGGCTCGCGCATGGCCGCGGCCGGCGCCAGTTACGGCGGCCACCTGGCGAACTGGCTGGAGGCGACGACGACGCGCTACAAGTGCCTCGTGGCCCACGCCGGCGAGATCAATCTCGAGTCACAATGGGGCACGAGCGACGGCATCTATCACCGCGAGCTGGCGAACCTCGGGCCGGTCTGGGAACAGGGCAAGGTGTGGCGCGAACAGAATCCGATCCGCTACGCGGCCAGGTTTCAGACGCCGATGCTCCTCTCGGTTGGCGAACACGATTACCGCGTCCCGATGAACGAGACGCTGGAGAACTGGTCGGTTCTGCAACGCCGCCGCATCCCCAGCAAGCTGCTGGTCTGGCCGGATGAGAACCACTGGATCCTCAATCCCGAGAACAGCCGCTACTGGTACAACGAGCTGTGGGCCTGGCTGGCGAAGTGGATGTGATCAGGTAGCGGCCGGAGGATTTCTCTCCCACTCGTCATCCAGCACCTGAGGAAACTTCCAGCGTGCCTCGGCGATCTCTTCGTCGATGACGTCGCGCTCCGGCGCGTCGTCGAGTTGCGGCACGGACCAGTTGGCGAGCCACAGCGGCGAGACGTACGGGAGAACGTCGATCTGGTCGAGCCGATACGGGAGTCCGCGGGCGGCGAACCGTTCGTTGAGATGGTCGATGACGTCGCGGGCGGTGGGGATCTTCACGCTGGGAGTTTATGACGCTCTCGTTATTCCTCGATCCCGTACTCCTTCATCTTCGCCGCGAGCGTGCGGAGGGAGATGCCGAGAGCCTCTGCCGCCTCCGCGCGGGTGGCTGACCGGAGCAGTGCATCGGCGATCTTCAGTCTCTCGATGACGTTCGTCGCCCGTTCGGCGGCCTCGGCCAGGGTGCCGGAGAGATCGAGGGCATCGCGGAGCCCGTCCGTCGAGGCATCGCCGAGGTGGAGGTCGCGGCGTTCGATCGTGGCGTTGTCACAGAGGATCGCCGCGCGCTCGATGCAGTTTTCCAGCTCTCGAATGTTGCCGGGCCAGTCGTACGCGCGAAGCGCTTCCCGTGCCTCGGTTCCAATGCGCAGCGACGGCTTTTTCAACTCCCGGGCGAACTTTTGAAGAAAGAAGTCGCTCAGCGCGCCGATGTCCTCGCGCCGGGCACGCAGCGGCGGAACCGTGACGGGGAAGACGTTGATGCGGAAGAAGAGGTCCTCGCGGAAGCGCCCCGCTTTCACCTCGTCGGCGAGAGCCCGATTCGTGGCGCAGATGATGCGCACGTCGACCTCGTGGGTCGAGGCGCCGCCGATACGGTCGAAGCGCCGCTCCTGGATCACCCGGAGGATCTTCGACTGCACGCCGAGTCCCAGCTCGCCGATCTCGTCGAGAAAAATCGTCCCGCTGTCGGCCAGCTCGAACTTGCCGAGCTGCCGGCCGGTCGCGCCGGTGAATGAGCCCTTCTCGTGTCCGAAGAGCTCGTTCTCGATGAGCGTCTCCGGAATGGCCGCGCAGTTGATGGCCACGAAGGGCCGGTCGCGGCGCGGCGAGAGCTGATGGATGGCACGGGCGAAGAGCTCCTTGCCGGTGCCCGACTCGCCCTGCAACAACACTGTCGAGTCGGTCGGCGCCACGCGCTGGATGGCGTTCGACACTTCGACGATGCGCGGCGACTCGCCGACGATGGCCGGCAACCGATAGCGCTGCCGGAACTCGTCCTTGAGCAGGATGTTCTCGTAGCGCAGCTCGCGGTTCTCGCGGCAGCGGCGCAGCAGGAGAAGGAGATGGTCGACGTCGACCGGCTTCTGCACGAAGTCATACGCGCCGAGCTTCATCGCCTCGACGGCGTTCTCGATCGTCCCGAACGCCGTCATCACGATCACCGGACAATCAGGATCGCTCTCTTTCACCTGCCGAAGCACGGCGATGCCGTCCGCTCCGGGCATGCGCAGATCGGTGAGCACGGCGAAGTAGCGCTGCCCCGAGGCCAGCTTATGCACTGCCTCGTTCCCGTCCCGCGCAAGATCGGCCTCGAGCCCCTCGGACTCCACCGTTTCCCGCAACATCAGCGCGAGCGATTCCTTGTCTTCGACGATGAGAAGGCGCTTCATGAGTGAGGGAGACTATAGCTTGCGCCAACGACTACACGACGGAGCAGCCTCGCCGAGGTAGAATGTTTACGTCATGAATCCAAAGGGTGAGCTTCTGGACAAGAACGGCTACCGATACAACTTCGATCGGCTGATCTACATCAACCGTGCCGCCAAGAAAGTCTTTGGCGTGACTGCCATCGAGGACAACTCTGTCGAATGGCTCGCTGCCAAGATGGCCGAAGAAAACAACGGCGACTGGCAGCTCTACTTCAACGAACCGCCTCCTCCTGGAGTAGTTCGCGATTTCCTGGCGGAGCTTAATGGACAGCGCCCGGCAGGTTGAAGACCGGCTGCGCGCCGAGTACGTCGACCTCGTGCCGTCGATGCAGCGCACCCTGACGGCGCTGATGACGGAGGTGAACCATATCCTCCTTTCCGCGATCCTCACCTTAGACCCGTACGAACAAATCGTCGTGAAGGGTCGTCTGAAGGACTCGGAAAGCGCAGTTGACGCGTTGCGACGCCGGCAGGAGATGGGAAGGTTCGACGTCAAACAAGGGGAGAGCTATTCGCTCACGACGCTGCCTGACCTCGTGGGCATCCGGGTTCTCGCCTTTCCTCAGCGACGCCTGCATGTTGTCCGCCGCATATTGGAAGCCGAACCGCGTCTATCCGGCTGGAAAGACGATCACCTTTCGAGCACGGACCCTACGCAACCGCCAATCGGATTCAAGTATCACGGCTTATGGAACACCGCCGATCCCTTTCGATCAGAGCTTCAGATCGTCTCCTTGCTGGTCGGGCTGTTCTGGGAGGTCGAGCACTCGGCGATCTACAAGCCAACTCCGAAGTTGCAGGGGATGGCCAGCTCGATCTCAATGAAGGACCGGAATGACGCCGTCCTGACCGCGCTCCAGCAATTCGAGCAGGAGTTCGATCGTCAGATCGAGGCCGGCGACTGATACCCCTCACAACCCGAACCACGCCCTCACGCGCGATACGATCGATGTCTCTTCCTCCTCGGGCTCGCCGAGGCGGATGGCGTCGAGGTGGCCTTTTCGTTGGACGACTTTCGCGGTGATTGCTTCCACCAGATCGGGGTTGTTGGAGAGGATGGGTTGGAGGGAGTCTTTGCCGATCTCCAGCGCCGTCACGTCGGTGAGGGCGACGACGTCGGCGGTGCGGGTCTCGCCGGTCAGGAGGGCCATCTCGCCGAAGAGCGTGCCCGGGCCGAGCTGGGCCACCTCGTGCCAGCCCTGATCCGAGTCGTCGGGCAGGCGTACCGAGGCGGTGCCGGTGTGAACGACGAACATCGAGTCGCCGGCGGCGCCGTGGCGGAGGATGGTCTCCCCTTTCGAGTAGAAATGGACGCCTGTGACCGCGGCGATGGTCTGGCGGGCCTCGTCGGTCAGCGGAGAGAGGATGTCGACCTGGCCGAGGCGGGACAGTACCTCGCCGGCAGTCACGTCATGACGAACTTCCGGCGGCGTGTAGGTCTGAAACGCGCGTACCGGCGTGGCAAAGGCGATCTTGTTGCGGTGCAGCGCGTACCAGACAGCCTTGCGGATATCGGCATCGATGCGATCGCGCTGCGCGTAGTTCCGCGTGTGGTACTTGATCTCGTAGATGACCGAGGACTCGGCGAACATCCCCACACGCGCGAAACACGGCAGGTCGCGGGCCACGCCATCGACGTGCGCGGCCGCCTGGCTGACGATGCCGATCACCGTGGCCGGCGGGATGTTGTAGTCGACGCCGAGCTGCAGGACGCGGGCATTGAGGTTTGCGTGGGGAAAGACCTCCAGCCGTTCTCGGGCGATGACCGAGTTCGGCAGGATGATCATCTGGTTATTGAAGCCGCGCATGCGCGTCGCTCGCCAGCTCACGCTTTCCACGACGCCGACGTAGTCGCCCGAGTGGACGACGTCGCCGATGTCGAAGGCGCCTTCCATGTGCAGGGCAATGCCGCTGAACAGGTTCCCGAGTGTGTCCTGAAGGGCGAGTCCGATGACGGCGGCAAGGACGGCGCCGCCGGTGAGCGCGGTCTTGACGTCGTAGTCGAGCACGCGCTTGAGCGCGATGGCAAACAGGAACAGGTACAGAAGGATCGAAACGATCTGGCGTAACAACTGCGGCGCGATGACGTTACGCCGCCTCGACATGACCACATCGAAGATGAAGTCGTCGACGACGCGCACCACGAAGATGATCAGCGTAATCCAGACCAGTAGATGTAGATAATCATCATTCTTGCCGAAGAGAATGACGCGGACCGGTTCATACTTGCGCAGCGCCTTGTCGTAGGAGTCCAGAAGGAACATGAGCGCAACGAAAACGGCGCTCAGGATCAGCGGGACAAAGTACGAAAACACCCTCCTGCGGCCGGTGCTCACGTCACTCCGCCCGAGCGGTTTCGCGCCGCGGCGATGCGCATCACGTCTTTGATGCCGATGAGAAGGTGCGCCACTCCGAATCCCGAGATGAAGCCGCGCACGAACGGATTGACGGACAACAGCAGCAGCGCCGGCGTGGCATGCAGAATGGGATTCACGCTCCAGACCCGCGTCCAGGGGACGACGATGAAAAAGAGTCCTGCCTCGAGACAATAGAGGGCAAAGAAGAGGGAAACGGACATTCGGGGCGGATTGTAGCGGAAGGGCAGATACACGAAGAGCCCTCCATCGCTGAAGGGCTCCCCCACGCATCGATGTGTGTTGGTCCCGATCAGTCTTTCTTCGAGTGTCCCCCATCGTTGTGCGATTCATGCGATCCGCTGTCGTGCGATGACGACGGAGGAGGCGATGACGGCTGCGGCGACGAATGTGACGACGGAGGCGGTGAGGACGGCTGGGGCGATGGCGACGACGAGTGGTCTCTGCTGACGCTGCCGCCGGAGGAGGAATGATCGCGCGGCGCGGAGCCACCGGACGATGAACCGCCCGACGGCGCGTCGCCACGGGAAATGTGAGCACCGCCGGTTCCGTCGATAATGCGGCGCGGCACGTCGCGGCTCGATCCACCGGACGGAGCCGGCGAGGATGACGGACCGTTGTCCCCATGACGTCCAACGGCGCGTCCGCGCCAGTTGTTGTCGCCGCCGGCCGGCTTGGAGGTCGCGTCACCCGAGGTGGCGGGAGCATCGCGGTGCGGCGTGTCGACGGCGGGAGTCTGGGACGGATCGTTGCGGCGCAGAGCACCGTCGGCCGCCCGTCCGCGGCGCCAGTCATTCGCACTGCCACTGGTATTGCCAACGCCGCCCGAAGCGTCGCCCGGCTGGGCGGAGCGGCCGTCGCGGCTGATGACCGGCGTCTCGGTGCGCGGCACGGTGCCGTCGGCGCCACGATTCACCCGTCCTTCGAGCGTCCCGCTCGTGCCTGGTGTCGGAACGCCCGAGGGCGCACCGGTGCGGGGAGGATTGGCGAGGATGATTCCGCCGCCCTGCACAGGCTGGGCGCGGACCACGCGCTCGCGCACGGCATTGGAAAGCTCCGGGTCGCGACGGAAGAACGGGGTCATATCCGTCGCGGACCCGGAACCTTCTCTGCCGGTACCACTACCGATACCACGGCGGAAGACATTGCCGACCGCCGCGTTCGGATCTTTGATTTCGTTTCGAGTGAAGCGTGCAGGCGCGCTGCTGACCAGGCCCCTGCTGCCGTCGCGGCGCAGCCGGTCGCGGATTGCATCGGCCGCGAGCGAGGCCTGATCGACATGACGGTTCAGGAGCTGATTCGGGGTGACGAACGTCCATGGACGAAGGTCGACCACGCCGGGGTTGACCCATCCCGACCAGCCGCCGCCGTAATTGAAGCCGGCCCGCTGATAGGGCCTGTAGGCCCAGTCGTAATAGGGGCGATAGCAGTCGTACCAGCCCATCGGCGCCCAGCCGATGTAGCTTGGTCCGTACATCCAATACACCCAGGCCGGCGCGTAGGCCGCACCTGGCAGCCACACCCATCCGTAAGACGGCTCATACGCCCAGCGGCCGTAGTGGTAAGGCACCCATCCCCACGGATCGTACGAGACCCACACCAGGACGCCGCCCGGGCTGTGACGCCAGTAGCCGTTGTTGTAAGGACGCCAGCCGGCAGCGACGTGCGGGCGCCAGCACCAGCCCCCGAAGTCGGAGGCGAAGAACCAGGCGCCGTTCGATCCGAGGTCGGCCTCGGAGTACGCAAGGGAACGGTCGAGATAGCGGCCGCTGGCCGTGCTGTACTTCGTTGCCCGCTGGTTGAACCAGCGCTCGAACTCGTCGGCGGTGTTGTGGGAGGCGATGAGGTCGTAGATCCCGGCATCGTCGACATGCGCCTCTTCGCCTTCGCGCAGGCGGGTCGTACGCGCGGGCGTGCGGACTTCCATCGACCCATCGAACACGGTTACGCGGTCGTGGCCCTTCGTATCGGCCTCGACGGCGTAGATTGCGATGTCGCTGGCGGCATAGCTGGCGTTCGCGGTATCGAGCCGGAGGAGCTGGCGCGTGTCGTCATCGCGCTGAATGGCGACATGACCGTAGTGGAGCTCGACGATTGTCTGCTCGGAGTCTCCGTCATACGAATCGAGGATCGACTTGAACTCGACCGAGGTGGAGCGGTCGAGGGCGATGACGTTGCCGTCGGCCATGCGGATCTCGATGCGGCCGCGGCGTCCGGTGGTCACCTGATCGCCCGGAAAAACGGGCATGTTCAGGCGCGTATCGACGTCGCGCCCGTCCTCGGACTGGCGAATGGACGAGTCGCCATCGTCATACGTAATGTAGGAGTGGCTGCGGTCGCGCGCATACGACGGCAGCGCGACGGCTGCGATTGCTGCAAGAAGAAGGATGGTGGACTTGCGCATTGCGGGTTTCCTCTCGATGTTCTCCGGTCGGTTGGAGTGCGTTCAGCATGCCATGGAACGGCTGAGTATTCCGTGCGTGTTTTCAGCGACTTAGCTTCGAGTGCATGCGGCGCGAAAGCCCGGCCTCTCCTCCCGCGAGGACACCACGTCCCGTGGGCAGGTCAGTCAGCCCTCGGTCAGTCCGTATTTCTCACACTCTCCTGCGCGGGCAGTGCTCTACCAGGTCGGGCCGTTCCTCTTCCAGGTCGCGACGTTCCTCTCCCAGGCCGGGCCGTTCCTCTCTCAGCTCGCGCGGTTCCTCTCCCAGGTCGCGCGGTGCCTCTCCCAGGTTGCGCGGTTCCTCTCCCAGGTTGCGCGGTGCCTCTCCCAGGTTGCGCGGTTCCTCTCCCAGGTTGCTCGGTGAATCGTCCAGCGTGGGCGGTGAGGCGGCTGGCTGGCGCGGAAACACATCGGGGGGACACGGAAACACATCGAGCGGACACGGAAACGCAGCGAGCGGACACGGAAACGCAGCGAGCGGACGCGGAAACGCAGCGAGCGGACACGGAAACGCAGCGAGCGGACACGGAAACGCAGCGAGCGGACGCGGAAACGCAGCGAGCGGACACGGAAACGCAGCGAGCGGACACGGAAACGAAGCGAGCGGACACGGAAACGAAGCGAGCGGACGCGGAAACGAAGCGAGCGGACGCGGAAACGCAGCGAGCGGACACGGAAACGCAGCGAGCGGACACGGAAACGAAGCGAGCGGACACGGAAACGAAGCGAGCGGGAGCGGAAAGGCATCACTCACACGCTTAGAGTCGTCCAGCGCGCTCGTGAACTGGCAGGCACGCACGGTGAACCATGCGGGATAGTGGCCTCAGCGCTCGGTTTCGGGTCAGTCCTGGATTCCAACAGCGGCCAGAAACTGCCGCGCCACGACCGGCGCGTCGAACTGAGCTACGTGCGTTCGTCCGGCGTTTCCGAGTCTCGTTCGCAGATCGGAGTCCTCGAGGAGGTTCTCGATGGTGTGTGCAAGTGCCGTTTCGTCGCCCGGATCGACGAGCAACGCCGTTACGCCATCCGCTACGACCTCGGGGACCGCGGCCACCCGGGTGGCGATGATGGGGAGCGACGATGCCATGGCCTCGAGAAAGACGATGCCGAAGCCTTCCTGTTCTGTCGGCAAAGCAAAGATGGCGGCGTTCCGATATTCGGCGGAGAGAGCGGCAAAGGGAAGATGCCCGAGGAACTGCACCCGGCTGGTGATTCCCAGCGCGCGCGCGAGATGGGCGAGCCGTTCGCTCTCGGGACCGATGCCGACGACTCTCAGGACGGCCTCCGCCGTCATGCGGGCGAACGCGCGCAGGAGCGTGTCCACGCCCTTGCGCGGATAGAGATGCGCGACACAAAGAATCCGCGGCGGTCCTTCTTCGCGCGGGGCGTCGGACAGCGAGGCCTGCCAGGCATCGAGATCGATCAACTCCGGAACGACGACGATCTTGCCGGCCGTCGCACCGTAGAACTTGGCGATGCGGCCGGATGAATAGACGCTTGTGGTGATCACCCGGTCGGCCCGATGAACGTGCCACCGTTCGAGACGTGCCTGCACCGCAAGCGCGATCCGGCTGGCGCCATGTTCGTAGCGCGCTTCGTCCGCAAGCACGCCTTTGATCGCGGCAATGTGCCGGCATCCGCTCCGCGGAGCGAAGACGCCGTCGAGATCGAAGCCGATCACGGCGTCGGCGCGCAGCGAACGCAGTTCGTTGCGGATCCGAACGTTGAACCGAATGCGGGAAAGTGCCGTCTCTCCTCCGGCCCGCGGTGAAGGAGTGAGGATCGTGACGTCGTGCCCGAGCGCCACGATGGCGTCGCGGAGAACCGAGATCCCCACCCACGTGCCACTCCCCTCGGCCACGGTTGCGGGTGTACCGGTGACGAAGATCAATCGCGCCATGCGGATTGCATCAATCGGTCCCGATGACCGACATCGAAGAGATCCGGCGCTACTACGACGCGATCCTTCCGTTTTATGACCGCTCGCTCGCCGATCGCGGCGACCTTCCGTTCTGGGAAGCGATGGCGACGCGCTGGGGCGCCACCCGGATTCTGGAGCTCGGATGCGGAACGGGCCGCGTCACCGAGGTGCTGAGCAGGCACGCACCGGTAATCGGCGTCGATCTCCTCATCGAAATGCTCCTGCATGCAGCAGGAAGAGCACCACGAGCGCGCCTCGTGGCCGCCGATCTCCGCCAATTCGCCTTCGCGACGACGTTCGACCTGATCGTGCTCGCCGACGATCCAATGGCGCATCTGACCTCGATTGACGATCGCGCGCGCGTCATCCGTCTCATCGCCGATCATCTGACACCCGACGGCCGGGTCGTTCTGGAGGGATTGTATCGTCACGATGGAAAGAGGGATATTCGCCGCGGAATCGTCGAAGAGTCGTGGACCCCTACCGGCGTTCCCTCCGTCTGGCGCGCCAGCTATCGCTACCAGACGGCTGCAGTCAGCTCGCTGATGCGGTCATGGTCGCGGCAGGAGGTCGCTCATCTGGCTGACGCCGGTATTCACGTCGAAAGCGTCTGGGGCGATTTCAACGAAGGCCCGTTTCACGACGACTCGGAACGGATCATCGTCGTCGGCCGTCTGTAGCGGCGTCACATCCTCGCGCCGGGGATGAGCCCGAGCGGCCGGCGCTGCAGGCGCTCGAGAGCGTCGGTATAACCGGCCTCCGCCAGCAGGGTCAGCTCGAACGCGCGCGCCAACCGGTCGACCCAGCCGCGGGCTCCCCGCTCATCGAGCCCCGCGAGCGCTGCGCCGATCGACTCGGCCTCGCCGGGAAACTGCGTTTCGATCCGCGCGAGCAGAAGCTCATGGCCGCGCTCCTTGCGCGCGACGCGCAACGCATCCAGCACCAGGATATTGGTCGTCCCCTCCCAGATCGGAAGCACCTGGGCATCGCGCAGAAGGCGGGGAAGGGGCGATTCCTCGATGTAGCCGTTTCCACCGATGAGCTCCATCGCCTCGGAGACGCACGGAACGGCGAGCTTCCCGGTTACGGCCTTGACGATCGGGACGAGCGTGCGATGCGCGCGCGCCGCCTCGGCATCGCCGCCATCGGCGCGATCGAGCATCTCGACGCAGGCGAACGTCAGGAGCTGCGCCGCGAGATGCTCCGCCTCCAGGTCGCGTAGCGTCTCGGCGGCCAGCGGGTGCTCGATGACGGGCCGGCCGAAGGCGTGACGCAGTCCGGCGTAGTGACGGGCCTCGTGAAGGGCCCGGCCGATCACGGCCACGGCGGCCACCGAGTTGTACAGACGCGAGAGGTTCATCATCTCGAGCATCGGGCCGAATCCGCCGACCTCTTCGGCCTCCGCCTCGCTCAGCCGCACCTCACCCGTCGGCATCGAGCGGACGCCGAGCTTGTCCTTCAGCCTCTCGATCTCCACGCCCGTGCTCTCGCGCGGGAGCAGCAGAAACGTCCGCAGGCCTTTCGTGCCGCCCGGTGCTCCCTCGGGGCGTGCGGTGACGAGGACCGCCTGCGCATCGACATTGGAGCAGAACCACTTCCGTCCGCTCAGCCGCCATCTGCCGTCATGCCCGCGCCGGGCGATCGTCTCATTCGCGCCGACATCCGATCCGCCGGCGCGCTCGGTCACGAACATCGCACCCGTCCAGCGGTCCGCGGCGTTCCGCGCTCCCATCCGCGGAACCACGCGTTCCACCTGCCCGGCCGTGCCGTGACGGGTGATGATGCGCGCGACGCCGTCGGTCATGCAGAGCGGGCAATACAAGCCCATCTCGGCCATGGCGAAGAGGTAGCCAAGGGCGAACGTCACGAGGTGGATCGACGAAGCGTGACCGGCAAGCGTCGCCGGCTCGTACTTCATCGCCACCATGCCCGAACCGTAGGCGATCCGCTCCATCTCGCGGTAGGAAGGATGGTAATCGACGCGGTTGACCGGTTCGCCTGCGGGCGTCCTCGTTACCAGCCGTGGCCACTCGCGATCGGCAACCGCCGCCAGCGGCGCGACCACGCGCGAGGCAAGCTCTCCCATCTCGCGCATCCGCGGCTCGGCCCAGGCAAACTCGCCCGCGGAGAGCGCCCGTTCGAGAAGTTCGCGAAGAGCGGGAGAGGCATCCCAGAACGAACGATCAGGGGGATCGGGGATCGGGCCATTCATCGACTCTCACGTCCCGTACTGCAAGCGCTGCGCGAGGATCTCCGGCAGACCGGCTTTCAGAATCGAGGCCTGGGTCTTTGCCACGTCATACGCGACGCGGAAGAACTGCACGGTCAGCCGCTTCGAATCGAAGATGATGAACGAGGAGGCCGGATTGCGGTCGCGCGGCTGGCCGACCGAGCCCGGGTTGATCAGGTACCGGTGCTCGCTGTCGAGGCGGACGACCACATCGCCACGCACGGCGACGCCATGGACACGGTGCTGGCGATCGATGGAAAAGATCACCGGCAGATGGGTGTGCCCGTAGAGGATGATCGGCGCGGTGCTGGAATCGAAGATCTCGCGTGCGTGGCCCTCGTGAAACACGTACTCGTCTTCGTTGTGCGGGGCGCCGTGACAGATCAACACTCCTTCCCGTTCCAGCGGCCCGAGGGGGAGCTTCTCCAGGAAATGCCTGTTTCGCGCGGAGAGGTGATCGCGGGTCCAGAGTGCCGCGGCCTTGGCGGCGTTGTTGAAGCCGTCGGCGTGGTCAAGGCCCGCCGCGACGCGGTCGTGGTTGCCGCGGATGTAGAGCTTCGGCGCCTTCATCGTACGCATCGTGTCGAGAACCTGATTCGGCTGCGCGCCGTAGCCGACGAAATCGCCCAGGCAGATCACCTGATCGAACTTTTTACGGCGGACGCGGTTCATGACCACACGCAGCGCCTCGGCGTTCGAATGCAGGTCGCTGACGACCAGTGCTCTCACGTGCGCGCCCCTCTCCACGGTGCGCGATTGGCCGGGTCGAGGAAACCCTTCGGCAGTTCCAGCAGGAGACGCTCGACGATCTCGTTCGTCGTCTCCTCTTCGCGGACCTCGATGGTGATGTCGGCCATTCGGTAGTATCGGATGCGGCTGTTGTAGAGCTCGTGGGCGGCAACGTCGTCGCGGAAGAGCGGCCGCTCGGTGGCTTTGTCTCCGATGCGGCCGCGCAACAGCGAGTACGGTGCTGAAAGATATACGGAAAGCCCCTCGGATTGGATGAACTGAATGTTCTCGTCGAAGGTGAACGTTCCCCCGCCGGTGGCCACGACGGCGCTTTCGAGGTGGCGCGTCGAACGGAGCACGTCGCGCTCGCGCTTGCGAAAGTACGGCTCGCCATGCTGCGTGAAAATATCCTTGATCGAGCCCTTCTCCGCCGACTCGATTAATTCATCGAGATCAAAAAAGGGGGCACCGATCCGCGCCGCCAGCTCGCGGCCGGCCGTCGTTTTGCCGGCGCCCATGAAGCCGACCAGGAAGATTTTCATGGTGAGTGGTCGAGTAGATTAGTACTAATCCACTGTCCTTCCCCACTCGAACTCTTCCATGAACCTCGTGGAGAAGTCGCCGCGGATGAAGCGCTCGTTGTTGACGATGGCGCGATCGAGCGGAATGGACGTCTTCACGCCCTCGATGATGAACTGCTCGAGCGCGCGGCGGGACCGCGCCAGGACCTCGGCGCGATCCTTCCCGCGGATGACCAGCTTGGCGATGAGCGAGTCGTAGTGCGGCGGGATCACGTAGTCGCGATAGGCGGCGGTATCGACACGCACGCCCGGCCCGCCCGGAAGGTGGAACTCGCGGATCTTTCCCGGGTTCGGCGCGAAGGTGACCGGGTCCTCGGCGTTGATGCGGAACTCCATGGCATGTCCGCGCAGAAAGAAGTCGCCGAGGGGCACCGACAACGGCAGCCCCGCGGCGACGCGGATCTGCTCCTTCACCAGATCGATGCCCGTCACCTCCTCGGTGACGGGGTGCTCGACCTGGATGCGCGTGTTCATCTCCATGAAGTAAAACTCGCCATCCTGAAAGAGGAACTCGATCGTGCCGGCGTTCACGTAGTCGACCGACTTGCACAACTTGATCGCCGCGTCCCCCATGGCCTGACGCATCTCCTTCGTCAGGACCGGTGACGGCGACTCCTCGATCAGCTTCTGATGCCGGCGCTGGATCGAGCATTCACGTTCGCCGAGATGCACGATACGGCCCTGCGTGTCGCCGAAGACCTGGATCTCGATATGGCGGGGATGCTCGAGGTACTTCTCGATGTAGACATCGGCCGATCCGAAGGCCCGCTCGGCCTCGTTCCGGGCCGTGTCGAACGCGCTCTGCAATTGGCTTTCATCACCGCAGATGCGCATACCGCGTCCGCCGCCGCCGGCGGACGCTTTAAGGATCACCGGGAACCCGATGACCTGGGCGATCTCACGCGCCTCGTCGGACGTCCGTACCGGCCCGTCGCTGCCGGGAAGGATCGGGACACCCGCCTTCTTTGCCGTGTCGCGAGCCACGGCCTTGTTGCCCATGAGGCGGATCGACTCCGGTGTCGGTCCGATGAAGGTCAGTCCGCACTCCTCGGCGATCTCCGCGAAGTGCGCGTTCTCGGCGAGGAAACCATAACCGGGATGGATGGCATCGGCGCCGGTGATCTCCGCGGCGGCGATGATGGAAGAGATGTTCAGATAACTCTGCCGCGACGCCGCCGGACCGATGCAGACGTCGTCGTCGGCGTAGCGGACGTGAAGGGCATCGCGGTCGGCCTCGGAGTGGACGGCCACCGTCTTCAGGCCCATCTCCTTGCAGGCCAGAATGACGCGCAACGCGATCTCGCCCCGGTTGGCGATCAGGACTTTCGTGATTTCAGGCATAGGGCTACGAAGAAAGCTTCACGGCGAAAAGCTTCTCCCCGTACTCGATGGGCTGCCCGTTCTGGGGGTAGATCCTGGACACGACGCCGTCGACGTCCGACTCGATCTCGTTCATCAGCTTCATCGCCTCGATGATGCAGAGAACCTGCCCTTTGACGATGCGGTCGCCGATGTTGGCGAATGGCTCGGACTCTGGATTCGCCGCGCGATAGAACGTTCCTACGATCGGCGAGGTGATGATGTGAAGCCCGACCTCGGCCGCGTCCTCTTCCGCCTTGGCCGTGGCGGCCTTCTCCGCGGCCGTGGGTGGCGGAGGCGGAGCCGCCGGCGGCATGTAGGCGGGAGGGGCGGCGGGCCGGTCCCCGGCATAGGAGTGGATGACCTGCGGCTCCGACGACTTGCCGTCGATTCGGACTTTCAGGCCTGCCTGTTCGATCTCGACGCCGGCGATGCCGCGGTCCGCAACTTTGTCGATCAGTTCCAGTATCTCTTTGAAATTCAATTCGCTACCTCAGACCAGCTCGTCGCGAAGCGCGTACTTCGCTTTGGCCAGTTCGTGTCGTGCACGGCCGTAATTCCCGTCCGGCCGCATCACGAGCAGGAGAAAGTACTCCGGCGTGACCGCCGAGAGCAAGATAATGTACTTCTCGGTGACGAGCGAGAGCTGCAAAACGTCGCCCGTATTCAGGTCGGTGTTGGAGAGCCGCACCGACTTGACGAAGCCTCCAAACTCGGCGCCCATGACGTCCAGCGGCACCGACCCGTCGTTGATCGTCTCGATGGCGATGCCGTCGAGAGCGATGAGAGTAACGGCGAGCGTCCCCTCGATATGGTCGCGCAATGACTCGAGAACATCGCGAAAGACGCTCTTACGCACCGGTCTTCTCCCGACGCGAGACTTTCGCCAGCCACCCCTGGAGCACGATCACTTGCGCATGGCGATGCAGCGTTGCCGGATCGCCGGGCTGGGGAGGCGGCTCCGATTCGGTTGCCTGGTTGATGACGGGTTGCATGGTTGCGTCGTCAGGTCGCCATGTTGCCTCTTCTGACTCGGCCGCGGTCTCCTCGGCAATCTGATCAGCCGGCAACTCGGCGACCCGCCGGTCCAGCGCATCGAGCTTCGTGCGTACATCTTCGTCGTAGGGATCGCGCTGCAGCAGATGCTCGTAAATCTTGCGGGCCTCGTTGATCAGCCCCTGGCGCACGTAGAGATCGGCCATCGTCGTCGTGGCGGTGACGTCGTCATCCTGCGGGACCGCTTCCGGCTCCGCCGGAGCAAAAACGTCGGCGGCAGGCTCGCTTGCCTGCGGCTCCTCGAGCCAAACCGAGGGGACCTCGGCGACCAGCGGCGCTTCCTCGATGTGCATCCCTGCCGGCTGCTCGACCTCGAGCGCCGCCGCGGTATAGCCGGACGGTTCCTCGAAAGGGCTCTCCGCGTGCTGCGCCGACATCGGGATCTCATCACCGGTGCCGAACGGCGACTCGACCGTCCGCGTCATCGGCGCTGTTTCGTCGAACGGAGTTTCGGATGTTGCAAACGGCACATCGGCCGTTGCCGAGAAGGCCGGCTCGGGCTCCGGTACGACCTGCAACTCCGGCTCGGCGAACGGCGGCTCCGGCACTTCCGGCGGCGCCTCTTCGACCGGTGCAAATGGCGCCGGGGCGGCGGCCTGGAGGTCGCGTTCGATCTGTTCGATCTTTGCCTCGAGCTCCTCATCCGACGGCATCAGCGCGTGGACGAGCTTGTACTTCTTGATCGCTTCGACCTTCTCGCCGAGGTCGAAATACGCGTCGGCCAGCAAGCGCGCGGCGACGACGTTGCCCGGATCGACCTGCATGGCCGTGTTCAGTGCGTCGACGGCCTCGGCATTCTTGTGTTGCTCGCGAAGGACACGCCCGAGGCTGACCCATGCCGAGAGGTAGGTGGCGTGAACGCCGAGACCGGTACGAAGGACCTGCTCCGCTTCCGGGAGCCTGCCGTTTTTGCGCAGTTCCTCGGCGAGCGGGAAGAACAGTCTGCTCCTGGGATCAGTCTTGATCCTGAATTGCAGCTCTTCGATTTTGGCGTTGATGCCGGGTTGAGCCATCTGCTGAACTTCGAATTCTGCTTAACAAGCGGGGGCGGCGCAACCTCGGCCGCAGAAACGAACCGCCCCACGAAGGGGCGGTTCGTCGAATGGGTTGCTCGATTTTCTACTGCGAAGTACCGATGAGACTGAGGGTCCGGTTGCCGGCATTGGTGGTGATGTTGATCGCGCATTGATCGGATCCCGGCGTCGTCGAACCGTTGTACTGAACGATCAGCGGCTGAACATCGCACTGATTCAGCGTAACGCTGGGCGACGGCGGAATGAGCGGCACGATCGAGAACCGCGCGCAGCCCGCGCCACTGGCACTGATGCCGGTGACACTCAATGGCGCGGAGCCCGTGTTGACGATGGTGACCGTCTGAGACGGCGACGGAGTGACGGTTGCCGGAACAGGCGGCGGTCCGGGCGAAGCCGGGGTGATCGTCGCGGTAAACGGCCCGAACGAAGACGGAACGATCGTCAAAATCGGCACCGCCGGCGGAGTGACGGTAAGACCGTTCTTCAGCGTGTCGGTGCAACCCGTTCCGAGGCTCGTGAAGGTGACATCGAACGCCGTTGGCTGTTGCGCGCTGGCTCCCGCCGCGCCGCTGCACGCCTGCGTCGTCAGCGGCAGATTGGACGGTACCTGGATGACAAAAGTGGTCGTGCCGTCGCCATTGTCCGTCTGCGATGTGATGCTCGCGCCGAACGCCCCCACCGTGATGCGGGGGAACCCGACAGCATTGGCCACCCTGACTGATGCGTTACCGCCCGAGGCAACCTGCGACGGTGAGACACTGACGACGACCGGCTTGAAGACACGGAAGATCCAGGGGACAGGGCCGGTTGCCGTGTCGCCATTGTCGACGTTGGTCACCACTACCGGACCGCTCGAATCAGTGCAGGAGCTGAGCGCAATGCCGACGGAGATACCGGTGATCTCCGTCGACGTCACCTTGATGACCGAAGCGGCGATGCCGTCGAGATAGACCGTTACCGGCGCAACGAAGCCGCTGCCGTCGATCGTGAAGCGCGTGCCGCCGGTGAATGGACCCTGATCCGGCGTGATGGCCGTGATCTGCATTTTGTTCACGTAGCGGAACGCGGCCGTCGCGACGGCCGATTTGCCGGAGTTGACGTCGACGATCTTGATGTCGACCGGTCCGGTGACCACGCCGGAGCCGTTCGGGTTCGTATCGCGCGCGGTGGGAGAGATTACGTCGATCGAGTGGAACGTCACGCTGAGCACCTGCGCCTGCGCCGAGCCAAAGAAGACCTGGACCGGAGCCTCGAACGCATCGCCCGTGATGGTGACGCGTGTACCGCCGTCGATCGGACCCGAGGTCGGACTGAGGGCGCGAAAGACCGGCGTGAGCACCGGTGCGGTATAGGTGAATGCGGCCGCCTTCGTGACCCGCTGCTCGGTAGGAAGACCCGCTTCGACGATGACGGTGATGCTGACCACGAGTTGCTGGCTGACGCCGAGATCGAAGGCCGGGCTGATCACGGTGATCGACGTCGGTGTGACGCTGGTGGGGAATGCCTCTTTGGCCGCCTGGCCGTTGCCCGGATCGAAGAGGACGCGCACGGGGGCGCGGAAGTTCGTGCCGGTGATGACGACGGACTGGTTTCCGGTCGGGAGGCCGAAGGCCGGGGTAACGCTGGAAATGGTGGGCGCCGTCGATGGGGGAACCGGCGGAACGACGACGTCCTGGAAATTCAGCGTGATGCTCTTCGTCACGTTGTTGACGGTGGCGGTAACGACGACCGGCCCGGCCACCGACGAGGTTACGGTGGCCTTGGCGACGCCGGCGGTCGTGGTCCTGATGATCGTGGTCGGATTGTCGGCCGTGTCAGTGAAATTCGCATTGGCTGACGTGGTCACGAACTCGACGGCAGTACCGTTTGGCACCGGGGCGTTGTTCTGCGTGACCGTGGCCGTGATCGTCGACGTGGAGCTCGTGAACGGCGTGGTGTTCGATGCGGTGAGCGTGATGCTCGCACCAACCGGCGGCGGCGTTCCGGAACCGCTGCCGGTACCGCCACTCGTCCCGGTGATCGGAGGAGGCGCGGTCGGCGATTCGCCTTTGCAACCCGCGAAAAGCACCAGAAACGCTGTAAGCGCCAGGAAAATGAATCGCTGTGTCGTCTGCTTCATGGTCTACCCCCGTCAACTCCTCATCACACCCGCACGAATCATCCGGCGCGGAGGCCGGTGCGGGAGGCTAGAAACAGCCACCGCAGTTGAAACAGAAATTAATTGGAAATGCGGCCGAGCCCTGCACACGATCACCGGCCAGCGTCTGGCCAAAGACCGTCAGAACGATGTTCATCTTCACGAAGCCGAGACCTGTCTCCGGATCCTTGCCGCCGTTCTGTGGCAGAAGCGCCGCGAAGGGCGCCTGATTGAAGGCATTCGTCTCGAAAGCGATGAAATCACTGAGGCTCTGACTCCCGCCGGTGACCGTTATCACCTGTGCGGTGGAGCGGACAAAGGGCGGCGGAACGAGCTTGCCGCCGTCGGTTCGAAGATAGCTGACCTCGTAACGATCGAGTTTTACGTCGTTGAGATTGTTGTTCACCGGATGCGCCGGATCGGTCTGGGGCTGCAGGAGTACGATCCGCAAGTTGACGGTGCCGAGCGACGTCGAGCAGCCGGCTGCTCCGGCCTGAAGGTCGATCTGATTGATGGTCTGCGTCCCGGCCACGACCAGTTCCACCGAGCCCGACTCACGCGCAACCGAGTTGCACGACAGGATCGCCACGCTCGGCAGCGCAATCGCGACGATCAATGCCATTCTCTTCATCCACATACCACCCCTCCAACTCTACGGATCATCGGCTGCAAAAGACCTTACTCCAAATGATTACGACGCCCTGACGATACGGGGCGTGATGAAGATCAGCAATTCGTCATGCTCGGAGTTGTAGTTCCGCTCGCGGAACAATGCTCCCAGGATCGGAATCTGATGAAGGAACGGCATCCGTCCCTGGGAGTTGTTTTCCTTGACCTGATAGATGCCGGCGATCACGGACGTGCCGCCGTCGCGCACCATCAACTTCGTTTGCGCACGCCGGGTCGATAGCGGTGTACCCGCGCCGCCCTCGATATTGAGACCGGTGGCCGGCTCGTTCTTCTGCACCTGGATGTCCATGATGACGGTGCCGGCCTCGGTGATCTGCGGGGTGACCGACAACCGCAGCGTGGCATCGACGTACGCAACGGTGGTCGTCAAATTGATGCGCGTCTGGTACGGGATCTGGAAACCGCTCTGGATCTCGGCCGCGGTGTTGTCCTGCGTCGTCACGCGCGGCGCGGAAATGACGCGCACCAGGCCTTCCGTCTCGGCGGCCAGCAGCGCGAGGTCCAGCGTGAAGGTGCCGAGAACGTTCTGAAGAGAGAAGGAGATCGCCGGATTGCCCGCTCCGAAATTGAACGGACCGCCGACCGTATCGACGCGGTTCGGGAAGACCAGACCGGTGCCGGTGCCGAGGGAGGGATCCATCGTCCCTTTGAAGCCCCAATTGAAGCCGTACTGCTGGATGAACAGCTTCGTCGTTTCGACGATACGCGCTTCGATAACGACCTGGCGCGTCGGCACATCGACCGAGTCGATGAGGTTTCTCATCGTCTGCAGATAGCCGGGGATCTCGCTGATGATGAGCTGGTTCGTCCGCTGGTCGACGATGATCCTGGCACGCGGCGAGGCCATCTCCTTCAACAGGATCGAGACATCCGTGGCCCGGGCGTACGAGAGTTTGAAGCCGACCGTGCTCAGAGGCACGTTCAGCCTCTCCTGGTCGCTCAGACGGCGGTTCGCCTCGGCCTCATCCGCCAGGCGGGCGGACGTTCCGACACGCATGACGTTCCCTTCGAGCACGTACGCCAGCGAGTTCTGGCGCAGGATGACCTCGAGTGCCTGATCCCACGGCACGTCGACGAAATCGACCGTGACCGAGCCGGTGACCGACGGGTCGATGGCGATGTTCAGCCCAGTGAGCTCGTGGAAGGTCCGGAGAACATCCTTGATGTCCGCATCCTTGAGATTGAGCGAAAGCGGCTCACCGGTGTAGACCTTCTCGCCGCTGTTGAGCGTCCGCCCTCCGGGGCTGGTCGCGCTGCCGGATAGCAACGTGCCGCCCGGCGCGCTGGTTACCGGCTGCGGCGTCTGTGCCGGGGTCTGCGGATCCATGAAGACGTTCTCGGGAGCAGGTTCGAGCGCGGGAGGTGATGACGAGCTGGATGTGCTCGTGGTCTTGCCGCGCTTCTTCGAGGTCGGCGGAGTCTGGGTCTGCGGCGCGTTGATGACGGCCGTGACCGGCTTGCGGTCCTCAGGCATCTTCCAGGTGGCGTTCTCGGCGATCGTCGGCACCTGTGCCGGGATATCCGCGGCAACGGCTGCTTTCGCCGGAGCAACTCCGTTTGCCGCCGGAGCCACCGCCGGGCTGGCCGCCACTCGCGGCTCCTCGTGCTTCGGCAGCGGCGCGGGCGTGGGCGCGGGCGGCGTGAGCGTTGCCGCCATCGCCGGGGCGGCCTCTCCGAACGTAATGCGAAGCGCATCGCCGGACTTCGTCACGTGATAGCCGCTCTTCTCATCGATGTCGAGTACGACACGCGTCACGGCTTCGGGCGCGCTCTTGAACTGCGACACCCGGATCCGTTTCACCACCGGGTCGGAGACATTGATGACATTCTTGACCAGTTTGTCGTTCACGCCGTTGAGATCGATGACCACGCGCGAGGGCTTCTCGAGCTTGAAGGCGTTGTAGGCAACGTCGCCGTCCGTGGCCAGACGGACTTCCATGGCCGCGCCGGCGCCGCTGGTCTCGATCTTCCTCAGCGTCTTGGCCTTGTTTGCCGGCGGAAGAGACTCCGTGACCACGGCTGGTTCGAGGGCCGGTTTGCCGGCATCGGCAATCGGCTCACTCTTGACAGGTTCCGGCAACGGCTCTGTTTTCACTTCGGCGGGCGTAACCGGCTCACTGTGCTGCGGTACGACCTGCGGCACGACCGGCGCCGGAGCCGTATCCGCGGCGACTGCCTCGGGTGATGCCGGCAGAGTGATGACGACATTGTTTCCCTCGGCAGCCGCTTCGAGAGACGCTTGCCGGGTCAGGTGCACCGAGACTCGCGTCAGGCGCGAGCCCATCTCGGTCACGTCATCGACGGAGACCGAACCTACGGACGCGGGAAGGGTCGCCGGGATCGGCAGCGACGCGGTCTTCGATGCGCCGGTCAGGTCGATCACGAAAAGGTCAGGCATCGGGCTGTAGGAGGTGAAGACCGGGCTGGATGTCATGCGCAGGACGAGACGCGGCGCCGGAGATGTCTCGAATTCGACCGCTGTAAGCGACATCCCGGCGGCAGCATCGGAAACAGCAGCCTCCGACGGAGCTTTGGCCGCTGCATTGCGCTTCCAGAACGACGCGTGCGCGCTGGTGACGCCCGCCACCAGCATGCCTGTGATCAGCAGGATCAGCTTGGCTCTTGTCTTACTTCTCACATTCACCATCTCACAGCCCTCCACACACATGGCCTGCACAACCCAGCACGCGAAAGCTACTTCCTCGGAGCTTCGGAGGAGAGTTCCTTCACCACTTCACGGAATCGCTCGATCCGGGTGGGGTCATTGACCTCCTGCCGGAACACGATCGAATTTCCGGTGATCCGAATGACTTCACCGTCGAGGACCTTGTCCCCGATCTTCATGAGATACCCTTTGTTGTCGGGACCGTTGACCATGGCCACCAGCCCCTGCTGCCGCGTCTTCACAACACCCTGGATCTTGATCTCGTCGATCAGGAACCCCGGCGGGCCCGGCGGACGCTGGCCCGGCAGCAGCTTCGGTGCGGGACCGATGAGCGACTGGAACGGATCGCGCCGCCCCTGCGGATCGTAGTGATAGGCGTCGGGAGCGCTCGGCTCCTCGAGGATCTCCTGAAGGCTCTGCTGCACCGACTGTTCAGGATTCTGCGTCGCCGTCGTAGCCGTGGCAGAGGTCGAGGTCGATGTGGCCGGTGCCGCGGCGGTGCGTTTGCCTGGTGCCTGCGCGAAAAGCGTGGCCATCGCCGCGACGACGATCAGAAGCGACAGCGCGAATCGGCTCACTCTCATTTCTTGGCACCCTTCGCCGGCGTGGCTTCCGGCTCCTTCGGCTCGACATAGACGAACGTCTTGGCCACGAAATCCGCCGTGATCGTCCGGTCAGTCTGCTGGGGGAGAGCGGCGATCGAGATCTGCTCGACATTGACGATGCGCGTGAAGTTGCTCAGGTGATTGAAGAGCGTCGCCAGGTTGTGGTAGCGCCCATCGACGGAGACCGAGATCGGCCACTCCGCGTACGGATCGCTCCCCTGCGCCGCTGCGAGCTTCGGGAAGGTCAGCTTGCGCAGGACGAAGTTCCCGGCGTCGACGAGGGCTTTGATCTTTTTGATGATCTCCTCGGTGTTACGCGTCGACGGCAGGATGCTGCGCAGCTTCTTCAGCTCGACCTTGAGGCGATTTACTTCTTCACGGAACTGGGGCAGCTTCCGCTGCGCGGAGCGGCCCTGTTCGATCTTCGTATCGAGATCCTTGAGCTGGGCATCGGCGGCGCGGATCTGATCATCCATCGGGTTGATGAACATGTAGAGAACGACCCCGACGATGGCAATGGCCAGCACCAGCCCGATGATCAGGCCGAAGTACCAAGGTTTTCCTTCGAGCGAAAGCCCCGCCATCACCCCTCCTACCGCTTCGTTGCCGTCGACGTCGCCGGCGGCACTCCCGCCGTTCCCGTCGTTGGCGCGGTGCCGGTGGCAGTCCCCGTGGCTGCCGTACCGCCCGCTCCCGCCTCACCTTTCGGCACATAGGTGAAGTGGAAGTTCATCGAGTATCCATAGACCAGCGGCACCGCCGAAAGCTGCGTGACGTTGCCGAGATCCGGCTCTTCGAACATCGGATCGTTCTTGATGCTCTCGACAAAATTGGCGATCGCATTCGGGTTGAGTCCCCGCCCGTCGATCGTCACCAGGCCGCCGCTGACGGTCATCTTGTCGAGCCAGACCAGGTCCGGCAGATCCTGACTGATGCGATCCATCAGCCGGACAGGCCCCTTCTGGTTCTGCTTGAGCTGATTGATCAGATCGATCCGTTTCTGCAGGCTTTCTTTCTGCGTCTGGTAGTCCGCGACCTCTTTGATGATCTGATCCAGCCGCTGAGCCTCGGCCTGATTCCGGGCCACGGCTTCCTGGCGATCGGCCAGTTTCCGGTTCTCGATGAACCACCAGCCGCCGGCGACGACGATGCCGATGATCAGACCGCCCGCGAGAAAGATGTTGTTGAGATTGGTAGGGCCAGCGGCGGCGGCAGCCATGCCGGTAACCGCTCCGGTTCCCCGGACCGCACGCCCTTCCCGCACTAAATTGATCTTAATCAAGCATCCCCCAGCTTCCGGATAGCCAACCCGACGGCGATGGCCATGCTTGGCCCGATCTCGGCCAGTTCCTCGGGGTTGAATTCTTTTTCGTCTACCGTGATCTTCTGGAAGGGATCCATGATCGCCACCGGGATACCGAACTTGTCGCGAAGGATGGCGTCAAGGTTCAGAACACCCGAGCCGCCCCCGGCCAGGACGATCTCGTCGACGCGATCGGCTCCCGAGGTGGCGGTGAAGAAATCGAGCGTCTTCCGCAACTCCCCGGCGAAGTCCTCGCTCACGGAGTTGAGGATGGGAATGACCTGCTGGATGCTGTAGTCGCCTGTCTGGTGGCCCTTCTTCAGCTCTTCGGCCTGCTCGAACGAAAGGCTCAGCTCGCGCTGGATGGCGTCCGTGTACTGGTTGCCGCCGAAGGTGATGTCGCGCCAGAAGAGGGAGGTGGGACCCGAGAGGACATTGACGTTGGTCACCGAGGCCCCGACGTTCACCAGCGCCAGCACTTTGCCCTCATCGATCGCGTAGTTCATCTCGTACGCGTTCTGGAGAGCGAAGGCATCGACGTCGACGAGGACCGGAACCTTGCCGGTCTGGCTGATCACCGAGGTGTAGTCGTTGATCTTTTCCTTCTTCACGGCGACGAGAATGACGTCGATGTTGTCGCCGGAGCCGGGTGTGTTCAAGGGGACGTAGTCGAGGTTCACATCGTTGATATCAAAGGGGATGTACTGCTCGGCCTCCCACTGAATCGATTCGGCCAGCTCCTCCGGCGACATGGCCGGAAGGGTGATCTTCTTGATGATGACCGAGTGGCCGGAGAGAGAGGTGGCGTAGTTGGAATTCTTGATGTTTTTGCCGCTGTTGAGCCGCGAGATCGTCTCCACGACCAGCGACGAGTCCATGATCGACCCGTCGACGATCGCCTCAGGAGAAAGGTGCTCGATTCCGAGCTTCACAAGCTGGAACGCGCCGCCCTTCTTCTCCTTCAGCTCAACTAACTTTACGGCTGAGGAGCCGATATCGAGGCCGACTACATTTTTGCTCTTTGAGAAGAACACCGCTCACCCCGTCCATCACACCACTCACTTCTCGCTGGCTCCAGATGTGGAAAGTTGGTCGAAATTACAACGTTTAAAGGTGAGTGTCAACTCTACAGCATTTAGATTTATCAGACGATTACGCCAAGTTGGGCTGTTTTGGGAGGTCCGGTTTGCGTCGGACCCGCTCACCAGCTACAATCCCACCCCTTTCGCGTTATTTGAGGAGAGTCAATCGATGGCAAAGATGTGCGAAGTCTGCGGCAAGGCCCCCGTGTTCGGTAACCGGGTCAGCCACGCCCACAACGTTTCAAGCCGGCGCTGGCTACCGAACCTGCAGCGGGTCCGCGTCATGGTCGGCTCGGCGGTGAAGCGGATGAACGTCTGCACCCGCTGCATCCGGACAGGCAAGATCGCTAAAGCCGCGCGGTAACCGCCGCGCGGCACACTCCCTCCCTCCCTTTCAGAGCGGCTCCCCGAATCGCTGGTACGCGCCCGAGATGGCGGAGCCTCTGGACAAGGCACCTTAACTTCCATAATAATCCCCCTAACGTTCGATGGTGGAGCCATTCCATTAACCGAGGTCCGCTTTCGCCGTAGATCCACCATGGCCACACCAAGACGTACGACCTCCGGTACAGGTGGAGGGGAAAAGAGCCCCGAAGAGAACTTCCGCCTTCTCCTCGTCGAAGACGACGACCTTGTCGCCGCCGGACTGGCCACGCTTCTCGATCTCGAAGGTTTCACAGTACTCACGATCGGTCGCGGACTTGCCGTCGTCGAAGCCATCAGGAGTTTCAAACCGCACGCGGTGATCCTCGATCTGACCCTCCCCGACGTCGACGGAATCGAGGTGTTTCGCGGGCTGCGTAAACGCTGGCCGGATCTGCCGGTCGTGTTTTCCACCGGCGACGGCAGAAGCGTGGACCTGACCGCCGAGCTGAAGAGCAAACGAGTGGAACTGCTGCGCAAGCCGTATGAGATCAAGGAATTGCTGCATGCGTTGCGGCGGGTCACGGAGTAGCGCGGTTATGGGGTCCCGGGGGTTCGCGAAACCTCACGCGGTTACGCCGTCCTGCCGCGCTCCCGGATCTGGAGATCGAGGCGGATGTCGGTCAGCGTCGCGGCAATGTCGGACATCGTCTGGGGGCGGTCGTAGAGATTCTTGCGCAGCGAGGTCATGACCAGATCGCGAAGTTTCCAGTGCACGAGTGCCGGCAGAGGGTCTGCCTCACGTTCGACGATCTGAGCCAGGGTGTCCATGACCTGCTGGCCACGGAACGGGACGTGGCCGCACAGCATCTCGTACATGACCACGCCAAGGCTGTAGACGTCGGAGCGGTTGTCGATGACCGGCTCGCCACGCACCTGCTCGGGTGAAAGGTAGTGAAGCGTCCCGACGAGCGAGCCGGGCCGGCGGAGTGGATCGGTGGCATCGCCGTCACCGCGGAGCGCGGAAACGCCGAAGTCGAGGACCTTCACCAGTCCATCCTTGCGAATGGCAATGTTCTCCGGCTTGACATCGCGATGGACGAGCCACGCTTCGTGGGCGGCGGCCAGGGCGCCCGCGGCGGCCGAGGCGATGTCGATCGCTTCCATGATCGTGAGCGGCCCGCGCTCCAGGCGCTCGCGCAGCGTTTCACCGTCGATGAGCTCCGCGGCGATGTACTGCACGTCGTCTTCGCGGCCGAAGTCGTAGATGGTTACCACGTTGGGGTGGTTGAGCAGCGATGCCGTCCGTGCCTCGCGCTCGAAGCGCCGCGACTGGCGGCCGTCGGCTTCGTGAACATGGAGGACTTTCAGCGCCACTTTGCGGTGAAGCAGCGTGTCTTCTGCCGCGTACACCTCCGCCGACCCTCCCCCGCCGAGGTGATTCAGGACGCGGTAGCGACCGATGCGCAGGATGTTCACAGCAACAGGGAGTCAAGATGTGCCTGCCCGACCCACCACCGACGTGAGCCACATCACGCTACGCGAGAATCTTTGCGCCCCACGCAAATCTCAGACTCCTTTCGCCGCCAGCGTGGCGATGTTGATGGCGGTGTCGCACATCATGAAAAGCATGTTGTTGCCGATGCCGCCGAAGCAGAAGTTGGCCACGCCGCCGGCGAGAATCTCGCCGAGGATCCTCCCGGTGGTGTCGAAGACCTGCACGCCGGTGCCGGAGGAGCTGTAGACGCGTCCTTCGTTGTCGACCTTCAGACCGTCCGGGATCACCGGCGTGACGACGGCGAAGAGCCTCTCGTTGACGAGATGGCTGTTGTCGGCGACGTCGAAGGCGCGGATGTGGTGCGGCAGATCGACGTGGTACGCGTTCGGCCCTTCGATGGCGCCGGAGTCGTTCACGTAGAGGATCGACTCATCGGGCGAGAAACAGAGGCCGTTCGGCTTCTTGAACGTATCGACGACCACGGTCACCGAATCGTCGGCCGGGTCGTAGCGGTAGACGTAGTCGCCGATGAGCGGCTTGGGACGAAAGCCCTGCAGCGATCCGTAGGCGGGGTCGGTGAACCAGATCGTGCCGTCGCTCTTCTCGACGACGTCATTCGGTGAATTGAACGGAAGCCCGAACCAGTGATCGACGACGGTCTCGACCTCCTTCGTCTTCAGGTCCATGCGCGAGATGCGGGCATTGGTCTCCAGCGACCCTTGCTCACAGATGAGGAGCCGCCCTTCGCGATCGAGAGTCATCCCGTTGGCCATGTTCGTCGCAGCGACGAACGTGCTGACCTGGCCGGAAGCGACGTCAAGCCGCCCAATGGCCACGTTCCTGTCGCCGAACGAGGGGATGTTCGTCGTCACCGGCACGGTGGTGAAGTAGAGAGCATTCTCGCCGCGCACGTACACCGGCCCCTCGTGGGCGTTGACGTTCGCTATCGTCTCGTAGCCCGGATCGGATCCGAGTACGTCGAGGAATGCGTCCGAGTAGATGACGAAGTGTGGATTGTCGTTCAACCGCCGCGCTCGAGTCATGCAATCACCTCTCTCTGCCGGAAGGAGAGTACGCAGGGCGGTGAATCCCTACCCTCTTCGACGATGACGACAGCAATGGCTCGCACAACCCTGTCACAAGCTCTCTCGGCGTTGTAAACTCTCCTTACGCATGGCGACCGAGAACGCGCGCGTGATCCCAACCGAGATCGTGACGATCGACCCTGCTCGAATCATGGGCGGTCTCAATGAATTTGAGAGACGCCACGCCCCCGAGCAATTATTCGCTTGCGGGGACGTGACGCTGCTGCGGGCAGCAGTCCGCGTCGCCGTCGTCGGATCGAGAAAAGCATCTCTTCCCGGGCGGAAACGGGTGGCGAAACTCGTCAGCGCATTGGTCGAGCGAGATGTCGTGATCGTCAGCGGGCTCGCAGCAGGTATCGACACAGCTGCCCATGAGGAAGCCCTAAAGCGCGGTGGACGAACGATCGCGGTTCTCGGAACACCGTTGAATGAAGCCCATCCTGCCTCAAACGCGCCGCTTCAGGCGCAGCTGATGGAAAAACACCTCGTCGTTACGCAGTTCCCCCTGGGCCATCCGACGTTGCGCTCGAACTTTCCGCGCCGCAACCGAACCATGGCTCTCCTCTGTCACGCCTCGGTGATTGTCGAGGCTGGCGAATCGAGTGGAACACTGTCCCAAGGGTGGGAGGCCCTCCGGCTCAACAGGCCGCTCTTTATCCTCAGGTCCGTGTTCGACAACAACGAGCTGACCTGGCCCGAGGAGATGCGCATGTACGGTGCCCAAGTGCTCGAAGATACCGAGCAGCTCCTCCAGGCTCTGCCAATCGGACTTCCGCCACTCGAAGAAGTTGCTTTCTAAGATCACATTCGGTTCGTTTCTTGTCTACGCTCCACGCGGAACGAGTGAGCTCTCGCGTAAAGCCAAACAGTTCGTGCGAGCTCTGAAAGAAGAACGGCCGATTGGCACGCCTCCCCATTCGCCGTCGGAGTACGCGGTGCGGCGAATGGCCGATGAACACTCAAATGGCATCCTGGACGGTGTTTTCGGTACAGCCCCGCTGCTCATTCCGGTCCCGCGAAGCAGCCTCACGGTCGAGGGCGGGATCTGGCCTGCCTACAACATCGCCGCAGCGCTTGTCGGCCATGGGATCGGGGCAACTGTCGTTCCCTGCCTTCAACGTGTGAGAGCGGTTCCGAAGTCGGCATTTGCTGCCTCAGGCGCGCGACCAAAGCCAATCGAGCACTACGAATCGATGACCGTCACGAGAATGGTCGTCGATCGCCAGGAGCTGTGCCTGGTCGATGACGTCATCACGAAGGGCGCCACACTCCTCGCGGCAGCGAGCCGCCTCCACGAGGCGTATCCGCACGCGAGGATCGTCGCATTCGCGCTCGTCCGCACTTTGGGGTTCGTGGAAGACATAGAGCGGATCATCGAACCTGCAATCGGGACGATCGGTCTACGCAACGATGAAGCAGTCCGCCAACCCTGAGAGAGCCCTACCCTTCGATCAACGTCAGCCGCGGCACCTTCGGTGTAATGCCGTCGCCCGAGGATCGTCCGTGCAGATGCCGCCAGAGCCATGGCAGCATATGTCGTCGCATCCAGGCCGCCTCGGCTCCAAGCGTTTCGGTCCATCGAGCAGGTGGCGCATGCGGCAGGGGCGCGGACCACGATCCGTTCGCTCCCGGCAACCCGAGGTGATCGGCAAGGGCATCTGCGATCCGCGCGTGGCCAGCGGTGTTGGCGTGGAGGCGGTCGCCGGACCAGAGACGGGGATCGGAGGCCACCGGATGCACGGCGAAGTCGCATACGATCGTACCGCTCCGCGCGGCGGCCTGGCGGATGATGTCGTTCATCCGCAACAGCCGGCCGCGCACCATGCGCGCGAGCGGCATGATGTCGCCGAGATCGGGGAGGGTGAAGGTGATCACCGTCGCGCCGGTGCCGGTGAGGGCACCCTGCATCGCCTCGACGTCCTCGCGGAGGGCATCAGGATCGAATCGCGGACGCAGCAGATCGTTCGTTCCGGAGACGACTGCCACCAGGTCCGGCTGCATGGCCACCGCCGCGTCGAGCTGCTCGCGGCGGATCTGCCGCGTCGTCCGGCCGCGAATGGCAAGATTGGCGTAGAGCACGCTCCCCTGCGCCGCCGCGAGCCTCTGCGCCAGACGGTCGGCCCATCCCCGATAGCCGCCCCGTCCATCAGGATCGTCGAGTCCCTCGACCGTGCTGTCGCCGATGGCAACGTAGCGCTGGAATGGGGACATTGAAGGATGTTAGTGCAGAAGGGGGCTCGCGAAACCCCGCGACCCCGAAACCGCGACCCTCACCCCGTCGCGTGCCGCACGTTGAACTTCCGTTCGACATGCACCACGCCTTCGATGTCGGCGATGGAGCGGATGACGCGCTCGAGGTGTTTGAGATCGGCGATTTCGAGAGTCAGCTCGGCGGTGGCCTTTCCGTCGGCGGTGCGGCTGTCCATCTGGCGGATGTTGGTCTTCATGTTGGCCACGGTCGAGACGACGCGTGCCAGGATGCCCTGGCGGTCCTCCATGACCACCTCCAACTCGATCTGGAACTGCGCGTGACGCTGGTCGGCCCACTCGACGGTGATCTGGCGGTCGGCGTTGAACATCAGATTGCGGACGTTGGGGCAGTTCAGACTGTGCACACCTACCCCCTTGCCGCGCGAGATGTAGCCGATGATCGGCTCCCCCGGCAGCGGCTTGCAGCAGCCGGCAAGATAGGTCATCAGGTCGTCATAGCCGCGCACCTTGATGGCCGGGGAGGCCCCGGTGAAGGGAAAGATCTTGCGCACGGCGCGCGTGATGACGCCTTCATCGACGGCTGCCTGATCCTCTTTGGCGAACCGCTCGACGATCGAGCGCGAGGAGATTTTGCCGTAGCCGACGTCGGCATAAAGATCGTCGAGCTTCGGCAGCCCGTACTCGGCCAGCACGGCATCGAGCGCGTTCTCGGAGACGAGTTTGCGCCACTGCACGCGGTAGCGCCGGGCCTCTTTCTCGATCAGTTTGCGGCCGAGGTCGATGGAGCGGTGTTTCTGCTCGGTATTGAGCCAGTGCCGGATCTTGTGGCGCGCCCGCGAGGTCACGACCATGTTGATCCACTCGCGCGAGGGCGACTGGGTCGGGGCCGTGAGCACTTCGATGATGTCGCCGTTCTTGAGCGTCGTCCGCAGCGGCATCAATTTCCCGTTCACGCGCGCGCCGACGCAGTGGTGCCCGACGTCGGTGTGGATGCGGTAGGCGAAGTCGAGCGGCGTGGCGCCGCGCGGAAAGGCGAAGACGTCTCCTCTGGGCGTAAACGTATAGACCTCATCGGGGTAAAGGTCGATCTTCAACGAATGCATGAAGTCGCGCGGATCGGTGATCTCGTGCTGCCACTCCACGAGCTGCCGCAGCCAGAGGAAGTTGGTGTCGTCCGGTTGCGCGCCGACGCGGCCTTCCTTGTACTTCCAGTGGGCGGCGATGCCCTGCTCGGCGATCAGGTCCATCTCCCGCGTCCGGATCTGCACCTCGAACGGCTGCCCTTTCTCCGCCACGACCGTCGTGTGGAGCGACTGGTAGAAGTTGGGCTTGGGCATGGCGATGTAGTCCTTGATCCGGCCGGGGACCGGGCGCCACATCTGATGAATGATGCCGAGGCAGGCGTACGTGTCTTTGATGTTCGCGGTGACGATGCGGAAGGCCAGATAGTCGTAGACCTGCCCGACGTCGATCTCCTGCCGCCGGAGCTTGGTCCAGATGGAGTACATCGACTTCACGCGGCCGAAGACGTCGCCGTTGAGGTCGTTCTCCTGAAGCTTGGCCGTCAGCGTTCCTTTGATGCGGTCGACGATCTCGCCGGATACGGCCAGCTTCTCGTTGACGGCGCGCTGCAGCTCCTCGAACTCGCGCGGGTGCATGTGGCGGAAGGAGAGGTCTTCGAGCTCGCTCTTGATGCGGCCCATGCCCAGGCGGTTGGCGATCGGCGCATAGATCTCCATCGTCTCTTTGGCGATGGCCAGCCTCCGCTCCTCGGGGAGAAACTCGAGCGTGCGCATGTTGTGGAGGCGGTCTGCGAGCTTGACCAGAACCACGCGCAGGTCGCTCACCATCGCCAGCAGCATCTTGCGGAAAGTCTCGGCCTGCTGCTCTTCCCGCGAGACGTAGGCATAACGGGAGATTTTCGTGACACCGTCGACCAGTTCGGCCACGTCGTCGCCGAAGATCTCCTGCAGCGTCTCTTTCGTCGTCAGCGTGTCTTCGAGCACGTCGTGAAGCAGCCCGACGGCGATGGACGTTTCATCGAGCCGCATCTCGGCCAGGATGTAGGCCACGTTGAGGGGATGCACGAGATACGGCTCGCCCGAGCTGCGTACCTGCCCGCGATGCTCGCGCGCCGAGAAGACAAAGGCGCGGTCGAGGAGCTCCTCATCGAAGTCGGGCTTGTAGCTTTCGACCTTGTCGAGGATGTCTTCGAAGCGGATCATCGGAGGGATCGTATCGCGGTTGCGCGGTCTCGGGGTTGCGCGGTCTCGGGGTTGCTGGGTTCCTGGGTCAGAAGGCGTTGGCCACGCTTCCACCGAGCAACTCTGCAACCTTGCAACCCTGTAACCCCGAGACCGCGCAACCCCGAGACCCCGCAACCCCAACCCGGCACCCGTCTTGCTCCGTCCGCTCCCCGGATGCCGGTTGCTTGGCCGTGGGGCCATGATCGCCGGAGTTAACTGAAACGGTGAGGTGGTGAGCATCACTTCACACAACATGGAGGTACTTGTCGTGTCCAAGCGTTCGTCTCAATTCGTTGTCTTTTTCCTTGTCCTCGCCTTTGCGGCCCTTCCGTCGTTTGCCGGTCCGGTTCCGTCGAAGACAGCGGCCGATCAGAGCATCGACCAGCGCGCCGCCGATCTGGCACTTGTGCGTGACGTCGCCGCAAACGAGCAGGTCGCCAAAGTTCTGACGGACCGCGGCTTTACCAAGGAGCAGGTCGATCAGCGCCTGGCCCAGCTCTCGCCGCAGGACCTCCATCAGCTCGCGCAGAACATCGACCAGGTACAAGCCGCGGGCCTGACGCGCCAGGAATGGATCTGGATCGGTATCGGCGCCCTGGCTGCTCTGATCCTCGTCATCGCCGTCGGATAATCACTCGAGACCGCCGTACGAACCGGGCGAGCCGCTGTCTGGCTCGCCCGCGCTTTTCCAGGAGAAACGAAATGTTGAATGTTCACTGTTCAATGTTTAATGTTGAATGTGGCTCCGCCGCGAGCCACGCCCGCACGAAACCGCCCTCCATTCAACATTTAACATCCACCATTCAACATTCAACATTGCTTCTTGCCGTCCTCCTCACCTCCTGCATCACCATCACCCCCAAAACCCAGCACGCCTCCCCCACCGCGACCGTCATCCCGAACGTTCCGGCACAACACTGGGGCATCGAATCGTGCGGCGCCGGCTCGCTCTCCACCGTGCTGCAGCACTACGGTGACACTACGACGATGCAGTCGTGGGATGCGACGCTGCCGAAAACGCGCGGCGGGGTGCTGACGATCGACATGCTGCTGGCGGCACGCAAGGCGGGCTTCGATGCACAGCTCGTCACCGGGACGCCGGCCATCATCGAACAGGAACTGAAGCAGGGACGGCCGGTGATCCTGATGCTGCAGGTCGTCGATTCGCCCGGACATCACTACGACTTTTTCCACTACATCGTGGCCGACGGCATCGACCCGGCCTCCGGGCTGATTCGCACGCAGTTCGGCGACGGCAAGGGGCGTTGGACGTCGTTCGATCGCCTCGACAAAGCATGGTCGGGCGGCGGCCATGCGGCGATCCTGATCCACCCCGGCAACGCTTCTGCCGCCCTCCGTGCCGCCGTGGCGCTCGAAGAAGCGGGCAAGTACGCGGATGCCGCGCGCGCCTACCGCGCGATCCTGGTCCAGCATCCTGATTCTCTCCTGGCCTGGACAAACCTCGGCAACGCCGAGATGCAGCTCGGCAACCGCGCCGCGGCGGAGGAGGCGTTTCGCAAAGCCCTCACGGTCGATGCGACATCGCGCGATGCCCTCAACAACCTGGCCTGGCTGCTCTACGAATCGAAGCGCTACGACGAAGCGGAGTCGTTTGCGCGAAAGGCCGTCGCGCAGAACGGCCCCGATCCCTACATCGTGCTCGACACGCTTGCCCGCGTTCTGGCGGCGAAAGGCTCGTGCAACGAAGCACTGACCACATTCCGCGCGGCCATCGATGCGGTGCCTGAGTCGCACAGCGCCGCGCGCGGCGATCTGGAAAAGGCGATGGCGGAGGCGCGGACGAGCTGCCGGTCGTAAACCGCGCACAGACTTCCAGCGGTTCGAAATTGCAAGCTCCGGCACAGACAAGAGTGTCTGTGCCATGCCACATTGGCTGTCGGTAGTGGCAGGAGCGATGGAGAGACGCCAGCGCTCCGTCGTGCGCCGCTACGGCTTGGTGGCCTGGCTACGGATGAACTGCTCGGCTTCCTCGCGCGTGGCGATCCTCCCTTCGAGCTCCGCTTCGAGCAGCGCGCGCTTGAGCGCGCCGACGCGTGGACCGGGCTCGATGCCGGCGATCGAGGCGATCTCGTCGCCCGCGAGAATCGGTTGCATCGAGAAATCGGGAAGGACGATGCGGTCGTCGCGGCCGAGGGCGCGGAGCATCGGCGGGAGTTGGCGGGCGACCTGCTCGCCGGCATCGTAGAGATCGACGAGCAGGCGTTTGTCGTGCAACCGCTGGAGCGTCTGGATGTCGCGCATCAGCGCGTCGCTCATCCGCCAGCGCTTCACGAAGGCGTGTGCATCGCCAGCCAGGATCGCCAGCGCCGCGGCGAGCGGCACGTCGTCGGCGCGAAAAGCGGCCTCGATCGCGCGGCCGAAGAGCGGAACGTCGAGCCCCGTTTGGCGCAGGAGCGCCACGGCGCGGCGGAACGCATTCGCGGAAAAGATCACGGTCAGCTCGTACGCGACCCGCTCGACGGAGACGTTGGCGATCCGTTCGGCGCGGCTGCGAATCGCGGCAAGCGTGGACTCGTCGACCAGGAAGCCGAACCGAACCGCCATGCGTACCGCTTTGAGCATCCGAAGAGGGTCATCGTCGAAGTTTGCGGCGTCGACCATGCGCACGAGGCGGCGTTCCAGATCGCCGCGGCCATCGTGCGGATCGAGAAGCGCGCCGGAGCGCAGGTCGACGGCCATGGCGTTGATGGTGAAGTCGCGCCGGGCGAGATCGGCGTCTATGCTGCCATCGAGCAGAGCGGCGAAGTCGTAAACGTGCGGTCCGTCGACGACGCGATAGGCGCTGAGATGTTCCTCGCGCCCGAGGCGGATGACCTTGCGGCCGAGCACGCGCGCGGCGGCGAGCGGATCGAGGCAGGCCACGTCGACGTCCGCCGGCGCCACGCCGAAGGTCAGATCGCGTACGGCGCCGCCGACGACATAGGCGTCGGGAGGGATATCGCGGAGGCGCGGAAAAAGACGGAGGAGGTCGTCCTTGACGCCGCCTGTCATCCTGAGCCGCCGGAGCCGCGTAATCGCGGAGCGATTGCTCGGCGTAGGACGGTCGAAGGACCCCCAAGTCGTATCCCGGTTGGGCGGCGGAATAGTCGACATTCCGCCGCCCAACCGGGTTGCAGGCTGGGGGTCCTTCGGCGCGCTCTGCCCTTCCAGGGCTGCCGCCGCCTCAGGATGACAGTTGGTTGTGCATGGCGCCTAGGCGACCACATTTCCCAGCACACCGATCCCCTCGATCTCCACTTCCACGCGATCGCCGGAAGCGAGTGGGCCGACGCCGGCGGGAGTGCCGGTGAGGATCACATCGCCCGGTTGCAGCGTCATCACCGAGGTGATGAACTCGATGATGAGCGAGCAGTCGAAGACCATATCGTGCGTGTTGCCGTTCTGCTTCGTCTCGCCGTTCACGCGGGTGCGCAGGGAGAGCGCGGAGGGATCGAGCTCGGTCTCGATGCAGGGGCCGAGGGGGCAGAAGGTGTCGAAGCTCTTGCCGCGCGTGAATTGCACATCTTTCTTCTGCAGATCCCGGGCGGTGACGTCGTTGGCGCAGGTGAAGCCGAGGACGACGCTGCGCCAGTCGGCGCGCTGGATGTTGCGCGCGGTCCTGCCGATGACGATGACAAGTTCCCCTTCAAAGTCCACGCGCTGCGACTGCGGCGGGCGGACGATCGTGCCGTTCGGCGCGAGCACCGCGGAGGGCGGCTTCAGAAAGATGATCGGCTCGGACGGCGCCTCGTTGCCGAGCTCTTTGGCGTGCTCGGCGTAGTTGCGGCCTACGGCGACGATCTTGGACGGAGAAACAGGCGCGAGCAGCGCGGCATCGGCGAGAGCTACCGAATCACCAGTAGCCGTGCCGAGGTTCAGGACGTCGGCACCGCTGTAGCGGACGATTCGGTCGCCGTCGGCGATCCCGACCACGGGGCTGCCGGCGTGGAGGAAGCGATAGATTTTCACGGCGGCGAATTGTAATCGTAGAATTCGCACCCAATGGCACAAACGACGTTGTTCAGCAAAGCCGACATCGATAAACGTGTTGCCGAGATGGGCGCGGAGATCACCCGCGATCTGGCCGGCAGTGACCTCATCGCACTCTGCGTTCTTAAAGGGGCGATGTTCTTCTGCAGCGACCTGATGCGAAACGTCGGCTTCGATGTGGCCCTCGACTTCATCCAGGTCTCGTCCTACGGCAATCAGAAAACGTCATCGGGCGTGGTAACGATCCTCAAGGAGCCGCAGCTCGACATGCGCGACAAGTCGGTGCTGATCGTCGAGGACATCATCGACAGCGGCCTTTCCATGAACGAGGTCTTCCGCTACATCAAGCTCGACAGAGGCGCGCGCGAAGTACGCACGGCGACGTTCCTCGACAAGCCGACAGCGCGCCGCGTCCCGTTCAAAGCGGACTATGTCGGCTTCTCCATCGACCCGAAGTTCGTCATCGGCTACGGGTTGGACTACGCGGAGAAGTATCGGAACATCCCGGAGATTCAGGTGCTGTCGGAGTGAAGGTTGCTGGGTTGCTGAGTTGCTAGGTGACCGGAACGCAGCAACTTAGCAACCCAGGAACCCAGCAACTCACTTCAAGTACCCCGTCGCCAGCATCGCGATCAACACCAGACCGAGCACGTAACGGTAGTAGATGAACACGTGCGTGGTGTGGGTGCGCAGGTAGCGGATCAGAAACCAGATCGAGGCGTAGCCGGAGATGAAGGCGACGACGATCGAAATCATGATCGGCGTCCAGCCAAGCGCGCCGAGCGCGTGGCGCTCCTTGAACAGCTCGAGAAAGCCCGCGCCGCCTACCGCGGGAATCGAGAGAAGAAACGAATAGCGCGCCGCCGTCGGCCGGTCGATGCCGCGAAAAATCGCCGGCATGATCGTCGAGCCGCTCCGCGAGGATCCCGGAATCAACGCCAGGCATTGCCCGACTCCGATGACGACGGCATCCTTCACGGTCATGTCGCCAAATCCCCGCTGCTCTCTCCGCTTCGCATAGGCCTCGGCGATCTGCATCAGGATGGCCACGACGATCACCATCGTCGTCACGATCCAGAGTCCGCGGAACGTCGATTCGATGTGTTTCTTGAAGAGCAAGCCGAGCACGACGATCGGGATCGTGCCGATGACGACCAGCCACGCTTCGCGCGAGTCGACGTCCGCCAGCGGCCGCCGCGTGACGAGCCCACGAAAGAAGCCGGCGGTGAGGCGGACGATGTCGCCGAAGAAGTAGATGATCGCCGCCAGCAGCGTCCCGAACTGAATCACCGCCGACGCCGCCGCTCCCGGATCGCCCCAGCCGAGAACCGAGGGGACGATCAGAAGATGCGCCGTCGAGCTGATGGGGATGAATTCGGTAAGGCCCTGAACGAGGCCGAGGACGATGGCTTCGATGATGGTCATGTGTTCCTACATCTCCCAGATCACCGGCAGAATCATCGGCCGGCGTCCCATTTCTTTGCGGAAGTAGCGCTTGAGCAGAGCGCGCATTTTCTCCTGCGCCAGATCGTGGTTGAGCAATTCATCCGGACGGCTCTCGTGCAGCATCTGCACGAGTTGTGCTCGGACCTCGGCCAGGATGTCCTGGCTCTCATCGACGTGCAGCAGTCCGCGCGTGATGATCTCCGGCTCGCGGCTGACGTGGCCGTTGGAGTCGATGGCCACGACGACGATGACGAAGCCGTCCTCGGCCAGATGCTGGCGGTCGCGCACCACGATCTCCGGCACTTCCTCGGCTTCGCTGTCGATGAACACCTTGCCGTGCGGAACGCGATCCTCGAGGACGCGGATCTCATCATTCTCGATCTGCGCCACCTGGCCATTGGTGATGACGATGCCGTGCGGCACGCCGACGCTCTTGGCCAGCCTTGCGTGATGGACGAGATGCCGCAGCGTGCCGTGAATGGGGATGAAGAACTTCGGCCGCGTGACGTTGAGCATCAGCTTCAGCTCTTCCTCGCAGGCGTGCCCCGATACATGCACGTCGGCGTTCTCCCAGTTCAAGACCTCGGCGCCGCGGCGGTATAGGTTGTCGATGACGTGCGCGACGGCACGCTCGTTCCCAGGAATCGTGCGCGCGGAGAGAATGACCACGTCGCCGCGCTGGACCTCGACCTGTTTGTGCTCGCCGATAGCCATCCGCGATAGCGCCGAGGATGGCTCGCCCTGGGTGCCGGTGGTAAGAATGACCACCTCGCGGTCGGCGAAGTCAGCAGGCCTGGCATTCGATCCCGGTCGCAGCTCGCGCGCGATGCGCAGGTACCCGAGGCGCTCCGCGGTCTCGACGTTGTCGACGAGCGAGCGGCCGATGAAGAACACCTTCCGCTTGTACTTGCGCGCCAGATCGACGATTTGCTGCACGCGATGAATGTGCGAGGCAAAGGTGGTGGCGATGATGCGGCCGGTGGCGTGCGCGAAGATGTTGGCGAGCGCGCTGCCGACGCTCTGCTCCGACTTGCCGTGGCCCGGAACCAGCGCGTTCGTCGAGTCGCTCATCAGAGCGAGCACACCCTCTTCGCCGTACGCGGCGAAGCGCGCCAGATCGGTACGCTTTCCATCCACCGGCGTGTGATCGATCTTGAAGTCGCCGGTGTGAATCAGCGTCCCTGCCGGCGTGCGAATGGCCAGCCCCAACGCGTCGACGATCGAGTGCGTGACCCGGATCGCCTCCACCCGGAACGGCCCGGCGTCGATGACGTCCCGCGGCATCATCGACCGCAGGTCGACCCCGTCGATCCCGAACTCGTCCAGCTTGTCGCGCACGAAGCCGAGCGTCAGCGGCATCCCATAAACAGGAACGCGCACCGTCTCCACGAGGAACGGCACCGCGCCGATGTGATCCTCATGCCCATGCGTGAGAAAGACCGCCTTCACCCGCTCCGGCCGGTCGAAGAGGTACTCCATGTCCGGAACGATGACGTCGACGCCGAGCGTCGCCGCATCGGGAAACATCATCCCGCAGTCGACGATGATGGCCGCCTCGCCATACTCGTAGACCATCAGATTCATCCCGATCTCGCCGAGCCCGCCGAGGGGGATGATGCGGAGGGCCGGTCGCTGGGTTGCTGGGTTGCTGGGTTGCTCTGTTTCGAATTCGCTCATCAATTCCTCAGCAACCTAGCAACTCTGCAACCAATCAACCTCGCGAATCCGGCCACGCTACGGGTAAATCCGATTCAGCATCCGCGGATACGGAATCGTCTCCCTGAGATGCGGGACGCCGCTGATCCAGGCGACGCAGCGTTCGATGCCCATGCCGAAGCCGGAGTGGGGGAAGGTGCCGTATTTGCGGACGTCGAGGTACCACTGGAACTTCTCGATGGGGAGGTTGTGCTGCTTGATGCGCGCCAGCAGCAGGTCGTGATCGTGGATGCGCTGCGAGCCGCCGATGATCTCGCCATAGCCCTCGGGGGCGATCATGTCGAGGCCTAGGACGACCGAGGGATCGTCGGGGTCGGGCTGCATGTAGAAGGCCTTGATGTCGGTCGGGTAGCGGCTGATCATCACGGGACGGTCGAAGGAGTTGGCGATGACGGTCTCCTCGTCGCCGCCGAGGTCGTCGCCGAACTTGGCCTCCATCCCTTTTGACGCCAGCAGGTCGATGGCCTCGCGATAGGTGATGCGCGGGAAGGGGCGTTTCACCTTCTCGAGCTTCGTTTGATCGCGCTCGAGCGTCTTCAGCTCTTCCTGGCAGCGATCCAGTGCGCGCGTGACGAGGTATTCGACGAACTCCTCCGCCAGCGACTGCAATCCTTCGAACTCGAGGAAGGCCACCTCGGGCTCGACCATCCAGAACTCCATCAGATGCCGTCGCGTCTTCGACTTCTCGGCGCGGAACGTTGGCCCGAAGCAGTAGACCTTGCCGAATGCGGCAGCGGCCGGCTCGAGGTAGAGCTGGCCCGACTGCGAGAGGTAGGCCTTCTCGCCGAAGTAGTCGGTCTCGAACAAGGTCGACGTTCCCTCGGCGGCGTTGGCGGTGAGGATCGGCGAGTCGATGAGAACGAAGTCGCGGTCGTAGAAGAAATCGCGAATGCCCTTCTCCACCTCGTTGCGGATGCGCAGCACGGCATGCTGCTTCGATGACCGCAGCCAGAGGTGGCGATGGTTCATCAGGAAGTCTGTGCCGTGCTCCTTCGGCGAGATCGGATACTCGCCGGCCGCCCCGAGGATCTCGAACGTCTCCACGCCGAGCTCCACCCCGCCCGGCGCGCGCTCCTCGGCGCGCACGGTCCCGACGACCCGCACCGACGACTCCTGCGTCACCTCATCGGCCGCCTTCCACGTCTCCTCGCTGACTTCTTTCTTGAAAACGACGCACTGCAAGTAGCCGCTGCCGTCCCGGACGATCGGAAACTGCAGCTTCCCCGAGGTGCGCTTGTTGTACAGCCACCCATCGATGGTGACCTTTTCGCCGATGTGCTGCGGTAGTTCTTTGATGCGAGTGGTGGTCATAAGGGGCGGGGATTATATGCGGAGCGTTCTAACGCGGCACCTTCACCGACAGGCTTTGCGGCGCGATCGTGATCAGCAGCGGCGTCGCCATCGTCACCACCTCTCCGTCGACGCCGATGTGGAGGTGGTGTTTCGAGGAGTCCACTTTGATGCGCGACGTGCGGAAGGAGCGGAAGCCGGGGGCTTCGCGGACGCGGCCGGCGAGGTAGTGGGCGACGAAGCGGGTCAGGGCCAGGCGCGGCATGTGGGGGAGCCAGTAGACGGAGAGGCGGCCTTCTTCGAGCGCGAGGCGCGGAGCCTCGATGCCGAGGCGGGAGAGATCGTAGGAGTTGTTCGAGATCATCAGCACGTGCGTGCGGATGACCTCCTGATGGTGCTCGCTGTCCAGCGTCACGGCCACGTGCGGGAACTTCTGCAAGGTCCCGAACGCGGCATAGAGGCGCGCCTTCCAGCGCGGGTAATCGCGTCCCTTCTCCTCGCGGCGGGCGACGAGCTCGGGGTAGAGGCCCATCGAAATGTTGTTGACGAAGAAGCGCTCGTTGATGCGCGCCGTGTCGATCGGCCTGGTGGCGCCGCTGACGACGACCTCCAGCGCCTCGCGCCAGGAAAGGGGGATGCCGAGGTCCTTCGCGAAATGGTTGTAGGTACCGGCCGGTATGACACCCAGGATCGCATCGGTGTGGATCAGCGGCTGGATGACGGAGTTGATCGTGCCGTCGCCGCCCGCGGCGACGAACAGACGAATTCCTTCGCGCATCCGGTCGCGGATCAGCGAAACGCAATCGAGACCGTGCGCCACGCGAACGACCTCCAGCCCGGCGTCGCTCGCCGCCTGCTCGAGCGCCGACAACTCCGCCGGCGACGTCTTCACGCCCGATGACGGATTGAAAAACATGACTCCTCTTGTCTTTTGCCCGGGCAATTTCGGCTCCTGAAGAGACGTTTGCGAAACGTCAATGAAACGGATCGCTCTTCTTCTCGCTCTGCAAGTTTCCGTCCTCTCGCTCGCCGCCGCCGAGCCGCCCAAAGAATGCGCGCTCTGCGCCGGCGCGGTTTCGGACCTCCAGGTTGGGCCGGCCGCGCCGGTTCCCATCCTGGTCCGCCTGCGGCCGGACGACTTCGCCACCGCCGGAACGGCGCTCGACGCCATGCCCCCGGCCGTGCGCGCGAAGATGACCATCGTCATCAGCTACGCCGTCGACCCGGCGAAGGATCCGATGGCGGAAGTGGAGACACACACGCAAGCGATCATCGACTGGGCGCGCCAGCACGGCCCGTTCGAAGCGCTGGGCATTGCCGTCGACAATGTCGATCCGGCCGTAGGCGGCTACGCCATCAAGCGGCTGGCCGTTACCGCGCAGGGACAAAATGCCGCATCACGGATCGTGCTTCCGCCGACTACGCTGGATGCACTGGCGAAACTATACGAAACCGGTGCGCAGTCGTATGTCGACATCCTCCTCGCCGACGCTCCCAATGTGAAATCAACCGCGGCGTGGGTGCTGGAAAAAGATCCGGCCAAGAAGATCTGGGCCATCGTTCCGCCGCAGTCCCCGAACGTTTTCTACGATCTGGCCCGTGCGCTGGCCGACGGCGCCACACGCGCGTTCACCAGCGCGCCGGCGACGGCGGACCTTCTGGCATCGCTGGCGAGCTTCGACCGCGCGCTCATCGGCGAGTACGCGTACGACGCCACGGCGCGCATCGACATGCTCGACGCGAAAGGAAACAAAGTCGACGAGCCAGCGGTGGCCTTCGTCCGCGGCGAGGACCTGCGTACGGTCATCGTCCCGCGCGGCGATGCCACGGCGTCGACGATCGCGTCACTCGCCGGCGACGACTACAAGAGCCCGCGCCGTTACGATGCGGCCGGGGAAAAAGACGTCACCGACGTCGGCAGCAAAGGGGGGCGCTTCCTCATCGGCATGCCGCCTGTGACGAAGCCGTTCGCCTTCACGGTCGAGCACAACGAGGCGCCGCGCGCGAACGTGACGAAGGAATCGCTCAACATCACCACCCACCGCGGCATCACCGTCGAAGAGATCATCCGTAATCACCAGGCCTACAAGTCGTACCAGGAATCGATCCAGCCGCGTTACGTGGCGCGCGACGCCACGAAGCTGCGCTTCACCATGACCGGCGGCGAGGCCATCGAGGCGACCATCGCCGGCGACTACTTCTCCGATCCACATGGCCGCGCCGACTGGGTGTGGCAGGACTTTTACCTCAACGGCGTGAAGTGGAAGTACGGCCGGATTCCGGAGCTTCCTCTGATCCAGCCGGAGAAGGTGACGCAGCTTCCCCTCGACATCCATCTTACGAATGAGTACCGCTACGAGCTGGTGCGCGAGGCGGACCTGCTTGGCTATCACACCTACGAGGTGCGCTTCGAGCCGCCGCCGAACGCGGCGGCGACACTGCCGCTCTATCGCGGCACGGTCTGGATCGACACGAAGAGCTGGGCGCGCATCCGCCTGTCGATGGTGCAGCTCAATCTCACCGGCGAGATCCTCTCGAACGAGGAGCGCGTCGACTTCCAGCCGTTCGCCCGTGCCACACACGCGCCACTCACGGCGGCCGAGGTGGCGAAGAGCGATCCCCGCGAAGTGGTCTGGCTGCCGCAGACGGTCAGCGCGCAGCAGGTCGTGTCGGCGGCCGGGCACGGAACCGTGGTATTGAGACAAACAGATTTCACAGACTTCCGCATCGATCCCACGGATTACGAAACGCACCTGGCGGAGGCGGAGAAGTCGGACGCGCGCATGGTACGTGAAACGAAGGCGGGGCTGCGGTACCTGGAGCGCACCCCTGCCGGCGAGCGCGTGGTCAAAGAAGGGTTCGATTCCTCGCGTACGTTCCTGCTCGGGGGCATCCATCACGATGCGGGCTTGCAGTACCCGGTGGTCCCGCTCGGCGGCATCGATTACTTCAACTTCGATCTGGCCCACAAAGGGATCCAGACGAACGTCTTCTTCGCCGGCGTCGTTCTCGCCGCGAACGCGACCAATCCGAACGTGGCCAAGACCCACACGAACATCGGCGCCGACTTTTTCGGCATCGCCATCCCGACGACGCAATCGCTCTATCGCAATGGGCGCGAGCAGCTCGGGGAAGAGGTGAAAGTGCTGCCGACGCGATTCTCGGTCCGGGTCGGCCATCCCTTCCTTCAGTTCGGCAAGGTCGATTTCTCCCTCGGCATCCAGCATGACACCTACCAGCGAAGCGACAACACGGCACCGTCGTTCATCGTGCCGTCCGATACCTTCGTCATTACGCCGACGGTCGAAGGGCAGTACGCACGCTGGGGGGCAACGGTCACCGGCTGGTACAGCTACGAGATGCGTACGAAGTGGAAGCCGTGGGGCAATCTCGCGGAGTTCGATCCGAAGGACAAGAACTACGCCGATTTCGGCGGATCGCTGGCGAGGAGTTTTTACCTGCCGAAGTTCCAACGCATCGGCGCGGAGATCGACTATATGGACGGGACGCGGCTCGACCGCTTCTCGGAGTACGGCTTCGGCTTCTTCGGCGCGCAGCGGATCCACGGCATCAAGTCAGGATCGGTGCTCGCGGACCGGGCCATCCTGGCGCATCTCTCGTACGGTTTCGTCTTCTCCGATCAGTTCCGGCTCGAAGCGTTCTACGACCACGGCCTGATCGACAACAAGCTTGCCGGCTACCACAACGAGCCGTTCCAGGGCATCGGCATCGCCGGTCAGACGGTCGGCCCGTACGGGACGCTGCTCCGCCTCGACCTCGGCAAGACGGTCGGGCGCAACGCGCAGCCGGGATTCGTGGCGGATGTGGTGTTTTTGAAGTTGTTCTAGCCGGCACGGCCGGCAGCGTTGGTTGCCCAAGGCTCCGCCAGCAGTGGCGCAGGAGCGTTCTACCGCGAAGGCTCCTGGCCTGCATTTCTCCACCCGCTCACTTGAATAGTGCCTTCGAGAGCGTTGCAACTCCCTTCGTCGAGAGCCCTTCTCCCCCCGCGGTTTCTTGCGGGGGGAGAAGGTGCCGAAGGCGGATGAGGGGGGCGCTTTACAAGATATGCGCGACTTACCGACGCTGGTCCGAGAACGCTCGAAGGCGCGCGAATGACGTCCTCGTGAAACGCCCCTTCATCCGCCTTCGGCACCTTCTCCCCCAGCTGAAAAGCGCTGGGGGAGAAGGACTCTCGACGAAAGGGCGTTGCAAGTCGTTCAGACAGACTTTGAGAAATGGCGGCTAAGCGCGGGCGAGACGCCCGCGGTCCCAGGGCTACGCTTGCCTTCGGGCGATCACGATGGCGCCTTCGATGCCGCCGTGGTTCGTGGGAACGATGCGCGGGTCGGCGCAGCCGTGGCGGCGCATGATGGCGAAGACGCGGGCCTGGTCGTACTCGTTCATCTGCATGTACGGCATCGGACGCTCGTGACGCAGGAGTTGCGCGATGCGGTGAACGAGGGGCATGCGCGCGCGTACGGTGCGTGCGATGCGGCGCAGCGACGAGCCGGGACGGCGAAAGGTGACGTGCACCGCCGCGACGCCGTCGATCTCGAGATGGCGGAGAAGCTCGTCGAGCAGCACTTCGCCGCGCCGGACCGGGATGTGCTGGAAGACGATGAGCGAGACGATGAGATCGAACGTCTGATCGGGGATCTGCGCGGAAAACGTCGCGTTCGGAACGTTCTCGCGCGCGAGGCGCAGCATGCTCGGCGCGGCATCGACGCCGGCGACGCGCTCCACACGCGTTGCCAATGCGCGCGTCAGGCGGCCGACGCCGCAGCCGAAATCGAGGGCCGACTTGGGTCTAAAACCGGTGATGAGGCCGAAGAGACGAGCGACGTCCGCTTCCCCGCTGGCGAAGAATGCTTCGCGGTCATCGTCCGACATCTGGTCGCGCAGGAAACGCTGCTCGGTGAGGACGGCGAAGAAGGGCTCCTGCTGCGCGAGAGTTTCCCAGTCGCGCGCCGCACGGTCGGTCGTCATGACGCGGTCGTGAGCGCCGGGACCACATCGAGCAACTCCCGCAGGTCGCGAATCGTCGCGTCCGGGACGATCTCCAGCCCGTGCTCGAACGGCGGCGCGATGGCTGTACCGCGCGTGGGAGGATCGAAATGGACGGCGGTGATGCCGAGGCGCTGCGCGCCGTGGACATCGACATAGAGATTGTCGCCGACGAACATCATCTCGTCGTATCCGACCTCGAGCGCCTCGCGCAGCGCGGCAAAGATCGACGGCCGCGGTTTGCAGACGCCGTGCTCGTTCGAAAACACCATGACATCGATCGACGGCGCCAGGCCGAGGCGATCGAGAATCTCGCGCAGCGCATAACCGGGAGTACGGCCGGTATTGCTGATCAGACCGATGCGATACCCGCGCTCGCGCAGCTCGGCGACGACCTCATGCGCCCCGGGAACGATGGACGGCAGCACCTCGACGGCCGCGCCGGCGTAGACCTCTTCCAGTGCCGCAAGCGCCGCCTCATCGAACGTCGCCACATCCAACCCGAGCTCTTCGAGGAAATGTTCGATCTGCACGCGGCAGGCGATGTCCTGGTCGCGCGACCAATACAACTCGTGGCAGCGATGCCACAGTTTTCGATAGGCCTGCTCGATCCGAGCCGCCGTCTCGCCAAACCCACGCTCCGCGAGCACCCGCTCCATGCGTTCCAGCCGCAGCCTCTCCTGACGCCTCGACAATTCCGGCGTGTCGGTGAGGAGGGTTTCCCAGAGGTCGAAGGAGATGGATTTGAGCATGGTTGATGGGTTGCTGGGTTGCTGGTACTTGGTCTCTCGCGATCACGGTTGCAACCTAGCAACCTAGCAACTCAGCAACCCTACTGCAGCTTCACCCTTCCCCCGAACCCCTCCTCGTACCCGTGAAAGTACTGGAGCGATGGTTCCGGATGCTGCCAGCAGTAGTAGCCGCTGCCGTTGTCGAAGTCGATGAGCCAGAGGCCTTTGACTTCGATGCCGAGCTCGATGATGGCGCCAGCCCAGTCGGTGATGATGCGCTCCGAGTCGGCCGCGGCCGATTCGCTTTCCGGCAGCGACTCCACCTCGGCCACGGCATCGGAGGTGATGCGTTGCGCTTGCGGCAGCAATGCGGCTGCTTCTTCGTACGTGAAGACCTTGCGATCGTTCAGCGCTGCACTTCGTCGAGCCATTTGTCGAATTTCTCCTTTACCTTACGGGCTTCCTCGGCACGATTCGAGCGGCGCAGGTCGTCCTCGATCTTCGCCACGCGCGACTTGAGCGCGCCGAGGCGTTGATCGAGAGCGCCGGCGCCCTCGGCTTTCCAATCGGGAACTTTCGCTTTCAACGCCGCCAGGTCGGCGTCGAGATGCTTCTCATCGAGCTGGTCGATTTTCTGGTCGGCGGCGTGTTTCACCTTCGCGATCAGCGGCTGGATCGAGCCGGCGTGTTTTGCCAGCCACGAGCGGACGCCGTCGGTGCGTGCTCGCAGGACGGCGCCGTCGGCCACCGGCGAGCCGACCGCGAATGTGTTCGTGACCACGACGCTGTGCCTGCCGATGGCGAACATCGAGTCGCTGACGACGTCGCGGCGGTGCTCGCGGTCGATCCTGACGGAGACGGCATCACTGTCGTCCAGGCGCGTAATTTTCGTCACGATACCGATCGGCGTACCGTCCGCGACCACGGGATCGCCCTTGTGCAACCCGACGGCGTGATCGAAAACGATCGTGGCCTTGACCTCGCCTCGATGCACCAGGGCCCGTGCCCCGAACCAGACCACGGCCACGATGACCAGCAGCAGGAGGAGTTTTCTCACCATCGCTGCAATGTGAACTCGCGATTGACGATTCGCATTCTGCATTCGTTTGTTTTTGTGCTAAAAAACGACCTGCATTCCCCCCCACCCCGGTGGAATTGAGGAGGAGAAACAGATGTCCGTTGAGGATCGCGTCAAATCAATCATCGTCGAGCAGCTTGGTGTGGACGCCGACGAAGTGAATCCCGATGCGTCATTCGTCGAGGACCTCGGAGCGGACTCGCTCGACACGGTCGAGCTGATCATGGCGTTCGAAGAGGAGTTCGGCGTCGAGATATCCGATGATGAGGCCGAGAAGATCAAGAAGGTCAGAGACGCCGTCGAATACATCGACAAGCGCGCCAAAGCTTCGTAACGACCCATCCGGCACGGGCCCATCCGGCCCGTGCCGATCGCGGGATGAGTCCGGGCGGTTCCCGCCACCACCGCTGTTGCAAATTCAAGAATTTCTATGACCAAGCGCCGCGTCGTCGTCACCGGAATCGGGATGGTTTCCCCCCTTGGCATCGGCAATGAGCCGACGTGGCAGGGGCTCATCGAAGGGCGTTCCGGCATCGGCCCCATCACGAAATTCGACGCCAGCGCCTACTCCTGCCGGATCGCCGGCGAGGTGCCCGGCTTCAACGCCGAGGATTGGGTCGATAAGAAAGATGTCAAGAAGTCTGACACCTTCATTCACTACGCCATCGCCGCGGCGGCCATGGCCGTTCAGGACGCGAATCTCGATTGCTCCACCTGCGACGGCGAGCGCCTCGGCGTGATCGTCGGCTCCGGCATCGGCGGCCTGCCGCTGATCGAGGAGATGCACACGAAGTTGATGGAGCGCGGCCCGAGCCGGGTCTCGCCGTTCTTCATCCCCGGACTCATCGTCAACCTCGCCGCCGGTCAGATCTCCATCCGCTACGGCTGCAAAGGTCCGAACTCGGCGCCGGCCACGGCCTGCGCCACGGGCGCGCACGCCATCGGCGATGCATTCAAGATCATCCAGCGCGATGACGCCGACATCATGTTCGCGGGGGGCAGCGAGGCGGTCATTACGCCGCTGGCGCTGGCAGGCTTCGCGGCGATGCGGGCGCTCTCGCAACGCAACGACGACCCGGAGCACGCCTCGCGTCCGTGGGATTTGAACCGCGACGGTTTCGTGATCGGCGAAGGGGCCGGCATCCTCATCATCGAGGAGCTCGAGCACGCGAAGAAACGCGGCGCGACGATCTACTGCGAGCTGACCGGGTACGGGATGTCGAGCGATGCCCACCACATCACGTCGCCGGCCGAGGATGGGAGCGGCATGATCCGCGTCATGCGCAGCGCCCTGCGCGATGCCGGCCTGCATCCGGAAGACATCGATTACATCAACGCTCACGGAACATCGACCTACGTAGGCGACAGGACCGAAACCGTGGCCATCAAGGGCATGTTCGGCGAGTATGCATACAAGGTCGCCGTGAGCTCGACGAAGTCAATGACCGGCCATCTGCTCGGTGCCGCCGGCGGCCTGGAAGCGGGAATCGCGGCCATGACGATCCGGACGAACATCATCCCGCCGACCATCAACTACGAGACGCCCGATCCCGAATGCGACCTCGATTACGTGCCGAATCAAGCGCGCGAACAGAAGGTGACCCACGTGATGTCAAACTCCTTCGGCTTCGGCGGCACGAACGCCACGCTGATTTTTTCGCGGTACGCGTAACGGAGCGCTGGCGTCTCGCCGGCTACGTTTGATCCTTTCGTTTAACCTGCATCTCTCACACTCTCACTTAGATCGTCGGCACCCTGTACCTCGTCGAGACCCTTCTCCCCCACCGCTTTTCAGCTGGGGGAGAAGGACTCTCGATGAAGGGAGTGGCAAGGCTCTCGATGGAACAATTCATGTGAGCGTGTGTGTGATGCAGGTTAAGCGAACGGGCATTGGTATCCTTCCCTCCTTGAGCGATACCTTCACGCCCGCCTGGTTCCTGCGCGGACCGCACGCCCAGACCATCTGGGGTCGCCTGGCACGCCCGCGGCGTCTGGTGACGCTTCGTCGCGAGACCATCGACACGCCGGACGGCGACGAGCTCGTGCTCGATCATCTCGACGCACCCGTTGGCGGAGAGCGCTTTCGCTTCGTCCTGATGCACGGGCTGGAAGGAAGCACGAACTCAGTCTACATGCAGGGGCTTCTCTCGGTCATTGCGCGGCAAGGCTTCGGGGCGACGGCGATCAACTTTCGCTCCTGTGCGCGCGACCAGCGACGCGTCACCCGGTCGCTGCCAAACCGCCGTCCGCGTTTCTACCACTCCGGCGAGACCGGGGACTTCGACTTCGTCGTCCGCACGCTGCGCGCGCGCGCGCCGGAGGTGAGCCTCCTTGCGGTGGGGGCATCGCTCGGGGGCAATGTGCTGCTGAAGTGGCTGGGCGAGCATCGCGGACAGACTGACGTGGCCGCGGCGGCGACGTTTTCCGTCCCGTACGACCTCGCCGCCGGGTCACGACATCTCGAGCTCGGACTGCTCCCCCGCTTCTACGTCAACCGCTTCCTGGCCACGCTGAAACAGAAGACGAAACGGCTCGTCGCGCAGTTTCCGGAGATGCGCGATCGCATCGATCTCGGTGCGGTGATGCGCGCCAAGACTTTCCGCGAGATCGACAACGCCGCCACCGCACCGATCCACGGATTTCGCGACGCGGATGATTACTACGAGCGATCGAGCTCGATCCACTTCCTCGGCGCGATCACCGCTCCGACGCTCTGCCTCAGCGCCATCGACGACCCGTTCCTGCCACTCGAGGCATTGGAGCGGGCCAGGGCGTGCGCGTCGGCGGCGGTGGAGTTTCGCATCACCCCGAATGGCGGGCACACCGGCTTCATCGCCGGCGCGCTGCCGTGGCGGTGCGAATACTGGGCCGAGGAGCTCATCGTCGGATGGCTGGCCGGACAGGCGCGATGACCGGACGCCGCGACCTCATCCTCCGCGCAGCCGCCGCCATCTGGGGCTTCGCCATCGCCATCTCGCTGCTGCCGCTCTGGCTGGGGCCGCCGGCGCCGGGCCAGTTGCCGGGCTATGCGACGTCGATGGGCTTCGATGCCCGCGCGCCGATGCGATTCATGCTCGGCCTGATGGTCATCCCACTGCTGTGGACGTTCGCGCTTCGTCCGCTGCTGACGATTCTCGGCAGAGAAGACACGCGCGCCTGGGCACGCAACGCCTTCGTAGCGGCGGTCGTGGGCATCCTCTGGTTCGTCGTGCTCACGCACAGCGTCGCATGGGTGTTGATCGCGCCGGCGCTCGTGCTGGCCGTCGCTCTGGCGATGCGGAAGGTCGACGCGCACTTTACCCGGCACGACCTGATCCTGCTGCCGGTCCTGGCGGCCGTCAACCTCGCGCTGCTCGATCTCCTGCCTCGCTCCGTCGACCAGGTGTTGTTGCTGGCCGCCGCGATCGTGTTCGGAGTCCGCCTGGCCGTCATCCCCATCCGCGGCACGGGCCTGCCACCGGCAATGTGTTTCGCGCTGGCGCCGCTGGGCCTGGCGCTGCAATCGAGTTTCAACGCCTACGACATCCGGCACTCGCCATGGGGACCGCTGGCCTTCGCGATCGTCACGCCGCTACTGCTTCGCGCGCTCATTCGCGACACGGCCACGACACGCGCACGCGTCCGCGCCGCCCTTCGCTACATCATCTACCCGCTTGCCGCGTATGCCTACCTGAGTGCCACCAGCCAGCTCGCCGCCGAGGGGATGCCGCGCGCCGACCTTTTCGAAGACCAGCAGCACATGGTTCCGGCGGCGGAGATGCTGCGCGGCGAGAAGCCGTATCGCGACATCATCCCGGCGCACGGCTTCGTGCAGGACGCGCTGCTGGACTTCGTGGCCTTCCGCACCGGGCCGGTGACGCTCGGGCGCGCGCTGAAGTTCCGTGGCGTGCTCTCCGGGACGATCATCATCGCCCACTACGCGCTCGTCGCCGCGGCCACCGGCTCACCCGAGGTCGGTCTGGCCTCGACGTTCCTGGCCATGCTCTTCGGCACGGCCGGCGGCTCGATCCGCGTCCTCCCGGCCATCGCCACGCTGGCCTTCATCGCATACGCAATCCGCAAACGCGACGCGCGGTGGCTGGCCGCGGCCGGCGCGGGTGTCGTCGTCTGCATCCTGACCAGCCTCGATCACGGCGCCTACATCCTGCTCACGCTACTCATCGCAACGATGCGGTTTCGCCATGACCGCAAACGGGCGTTGATGTTCTCTGCCATCGGCGGGGGCGCCGCCGCCCTCATCGCGTTCGCCGGGATGGCGTTGTATGGCATCGCGGCCGACTTCGTGCGCGTGACGATCTTCGAAATCGCCTCGCTCGGACCGGTCTACACGTTGTCGCCGTTCGATCCGCCGGCGTCGCTGCAGAAGATTCCGAACATCCCCGAGGTCCTCGGCGCCCTGCTCGACAAATCGGCGTTCCTGTACGTCTTCTGGCCGGTGATGACGCTGCTGACCGTGGTGGCGATGACGTCGAAGGCGCCGCTGACACCGCGGCGCCGCGCATATCGCGAAGCCTTCCTCATCGTGGCCATCTTCGGCATCATCACCGCCATCTCCTATGCCGAGCGGCATCACCTGCTCTGGCAATTCGTCGCCGCGCCGCTGATCGCCATGGCCATCTTCCGGCTCTTCCACAGCCGGCTCCCGCTCGCGCGCGCGGCGGCACCCGTGGTGGTCCTCATCACCTTGATCATGGCCCAGCCGACGGCACACATCGCCATCACCGGCTCCCTCAGGCGGACGCGCGGCACCACGGAACGCGACTTGCGTGAGCTGGCGCTTCCTCGTGCACGCGGCGCACTTTCGAAGGCCAGCGATGCCGCCGTCATCGACGTCGTCAAGCGTTACGCCGATTCCCATCTGAAGGCGGATGAGACGTGGTTCGATTTCACCAACCGCGGCAATCTCTACTTCCTCCTAGACCGCGACTGCCCGATCCGCCAGATCGAAGTGGCCTTCTACGAGACCGAGCAGCGCCAGCTCGAGGTGATCGACCACATCGAGAGGAATCCGCGCATCCGCTTCGCCCTCGTTCCCGGCGATCCCGACACAACTGCCGTCGACGCCATCAGCAACCGCGTCCGCGCACCGATGGTCTACGCCTACCTGCAGGAACACTTCACGCCGGATTACGAAGAAGGCGGGGTGGTCTTCTGGAGAAGGAAGTAGAGCGTAGAATCGATCAATGGCTGTATGGCTCCGGCGATGCGCATCGTTTGTCGAAGAAGCGGAAGCTGACCGCGATTACTGGTCGCATTTCGCGCCCGACGAGCGCGTCGCGCTTATTGCCGACCTGCGGCGCGAATGGAGCACCATGAATGGCATCGACGAGAAGCCGAGCGGCGACTTCACCGACTTCCTGAACGCGCTGGAGCAACACGAAGTCAAGGCGCTGATCATCGGTGCGTTTGCGGTGGCATTTCACGCGAAACCACGCTTTACGAAGGATCTCGACATCTTCGTCGAACCAACGCCGGAAAATGCGGAGCGACTGCTGCATGCGATCGATGCTTTCGGTTTTGGGACTTTGGGTCTAACCATCGAAGACTTCGCACCCGGACGCGTGACGCAACTCGGCTATCCCCCGCATCGCATCGACCTCGTCACATCCATCGATGGCGTAACGTTTGAGGAGGCCTGGGCAAGCCGGGTCGCCGGCAACTATGGCGGCATCGATGTCTGGTACATCGGGCGCGAGGCGCTGATCCGCAACAAAGCCGCCGCGGCGAGGCCTCAGGATCTCGCAGACATCGCCACGTTGCGTTAGCATCGCAGCATGACTGCAACGGCCGAAACGGCTGCGCGACGAGCGGGGTTGCTGGCGCGGTTCGCCTCCTTCGTCGCCGAGCGGCACCCGCTGGCGCTACGGCCGGCCGTGACCGCGCTTGATATGGCCACGGGCGGTCAACCGGTCGATGAACGAAATCCGTCCGCCATCGACGCGCTTCGGGAGCCGCTGCGGCGCATCCTCCTCCAGACGCTCTCCGACTTTCTCTCGCCCGACGCCAGCGCCGCATCGAAACTGCAGGGCGCTGTTCCCGAGACGACGCCGGGAGTCAGCATCAGCGAGCGGCTTCATCTCGCCGTCGCCGAGGTCGTCGATGCTTGCGACGGCTTCCTCCACCGCGAGGCTATTGCCGCATCGCTTACCTCGGAGGAGAAGCTCGAGATCCTGCGCGGGATGATCCTCACCCGCGCCACCGACAACCGGCTCAAGCAGTTCTTCACCGGCGGCGAGGTTCGTTACGGCGCCGCGTCGTTCCAGGGCAAAGGATTCCGTTCGCTTGGGCAGGAGGCGATCTATGCCGCGGCGATCCGGCTGCGCCGCGGCGATACGTATGCGTCCGACGACGGCTGGCAGGGAGACGTCGTCTCCCCGATGATCCGCGACCTCGGCGTGGTGCTGGCCATGCACAACGACCGTTCCACCGTCCGCATGGTCCTCAGCGCACAGATGGGCAAAGCCGGTCCGCCGATGAACGGGAAAGACCTGCACGTCGGCGATTGGGATCACGGCATCCTCCCGGCCATGGCGCCGCTCGGCTCGCCAGCTCTCAACATCGCCGGCATCGCCATGGCGTTTGCCATGCGGGGGGCATCCTCCGACAACCGACAACCGACAACCGACAACCGCGTGGCCATCTCCTTCATCGGCGAAGGCGCGACCTCCCTCGGCGAATGGCACGAGGCCGTCAACGCCTGCGCCGTACGCAAGTTGCCGGCGGTGTTCTGCGTCCAAAACAACCAGACCGCGCTCTCGACGCCGCTGGTGGAGCAATCCGCCGTTCGCGTCTTTGCCGACAAGGCCATCGGCTACGGTATCCCCGCGATCACGATCGACGGCACCGACCCTGAGGCCATCGCCGCCGCGTTCGCGTGGGCGGTCGAGCGCGCGCGCGAAGGTGCGGGACCGGCCTTGATCGAGCTGGTGGCCATGCGCATGTGCGGTCATGCCCATCACGACGACATGCTTTACCTCGGCAAGGATCCGCAGCCGTCGTGGACGTATCCTCCGCTTGCGGACAGCGGCTATGCCGACCGGGAGCGCTACGAGTTCTGGTGCCGGAAGGATCCGATTCCAACGTACGCCGCAAGACTCGAGGCAGAGGGAATCCTCGGCACAGGCGATCTCGAGCGGTTCCAGCACGAAGCCGAGGTGCTGGTCGAAGCAGAGGCACGCGCCGTCATCGACGCGCCCTGGCCCGATGCGGAGCTGGCCGGCGTCGGCGTCATCGCCGACGAGCCGCGGCGCGTCCACATCGAAGTGCTCGACGAGGCCTGGCGGCATCGCGCGTCGGAGAACATCGGACTGCCTCCCGTCGAAGAGGCGCCGCCGTTCGATGCCAAGGGAAAGACATTTCTCGAAGCGGTCATGCTCGGTGTCGGTGATGTGCTGCGCGCCGATCCACGCACCTTCGTCTACGGCGAAGACGTCGGCGGCAAATACGGCAACGCCTTCCTCCTCCTGAAGCCGCTGATGAACGAGTTCGGCGACCGTATCGTGAACTCGATCCTCTCCGAGGGGGCCACACTTGGCGTCTGCGTCGGCGCGGCGCTCGCGGGGATGCGGCCGATCGGTGAGATCCAGTTCAACGACTTCGTCGCCAGTGGATTCAATCAGCTCGTCAACAACGCGGCCAAGATCCGCTACCGATGGGGCGGATCGGTTCCGATGGTGGTGCGAATGCCGTGGGGCGGGCTGCGTCACGCCGGTCCCTACCACTCACAGAACACCGAGGCGTGGTTCTACCGGACGCCGGGACTGAAGATCGTCGCGCCGTCGACGCCGCACGATGCGCGCGCGCTGCTGGCGAGCGCGGTGGCCGATCCCGATCCCGTTCTCTACTACGAGCACATCGCGCTGTATCGCGATCCGAAGGTGAAACAGGCGCTCTCCGACGCCCCGCCGCAGCCGATCCCCCTCGGCAAAGCGGCTCTGCGCCGTGCCGGCGATGATCTGGCGATCATCTCGTACGGCGCATACGTCCATGCCGGAATGCGAGTGGCCGAGACGCTGGCGACGGATGGCATCGAGTCGTCGGTGCTCGATCTCCGCTCCCTCGCGCCGCTCGACCGCGACGCCATGCTGGCCATGGCCCGGCACTGCAACCGCGTCCTCATCATCGAGGAAGACACGCGCACCGGCTCGATCGGCGAGTCGCTCGCCGCGATCATCCAGGAGGAAGCGTTCGAATATCTCGATGCCCCTATCCGCATCGTCGGGGCGCTCGACACGCCGGTGCCGTACTCGCCGCCGCTGGAGGAGGAGTTCCTGGCCGGCGAGACGCGTATAGAGAGGGCGGCGCGGTTGGTGGTGGGGTACTGAACAACAACAAAAAGGCCGCCCACGCGCGGGCGGCCTTACACACCAACAAAGCGGAATGGATCAGTAACGGCCAACCTCTTCGTCCTGGAGGCGAATGCCTTCGAAGACGCCGCCGCGCGTCCAGACGCCGGAAATTTCGGCGTAGTCGCCGGGACGCAGCGATTCCAGACGGCGGTCGCGGATGAGGGTCGTCACGAAATTGCCGGTGACGTCATCGCGAAGGACCAGCGTGTCATTGCGGTAGTCGATCGATTCGACCGTGCCGCGGAGAAGGCCGGAGCTATAGGCCGTGACGCCACCGTAGTATGGGGCGGCGTAGCCACCATCGTAATAGTCGTACGCCTCGAGGTAGCCGGCCGGATCGTAGTAACCGCCGAAGCCGAGGGAGAGGCCGATCCGAAGGCGTGGGAAGAGGCCGATACGCGCTTCCGGAATCCAGATCGGAAAACGGCCGCCGTCGATCCAGACACGGAACCCGCCGCGCTCGTGCTCGAAACGGTTGACGCGCCCGTGGAGCGAAATGCTGCGGCGGCCGCGATCGTCGAATGATGGACGATTGCCGCGGAAGTTCTGTGAACGATCGAAGCCGCCGCGGTTACGGAAGCTATCCGCCTGTGTACGGCGGTCAAACTGGGTGTTGCCACGGCTGCTGAAGCTCTGGTCGAAGCTGCGCGAGTCGCGACGCTCGAATGTCTGCGGCGAGTTAGAGCGGAAGTCACGGCGCTCGAACGTCTGCGGTGAGTTAGAGCGGAAGTCACGGCGTTCGAACGTCTGCGTCGAGCGGGAATCGTGGCGCTGCCATGTCTGCCCCTGATTGCTCCGGTTGTCGCGCTGTTCGTGCGACTCCCGGCTGCTGTCGCGGCTGCTGCGATGGTCCGACTGCCGGCCGCCGTCGTGCTCCGTCGCATCGCGGTGACGAGTTTCCGCGAAAGCGGACGTTCCGATCAGCGTCACGATCGCCACTGCCCCGGCCACCTGTGCTGCTAAGCTCTTTGTCTTGTTCATGTTGTCTCCTTAGGACCGTTGAATGCTGTTCCATCTAATCGCAACCGGCTTGCCAGGTTCATAATCCTTGCATGGCCAACGCGCTCAATCCACTTCCGCTGCCTGAATGGAAGCCTACCTGTGACACGCTGCACATGTGGACGCAGGTGGTCGGCAAGGTACGCCTCGCTCTCGCTCCCAGGGTCAATCACTGGTGGGAGACCACCCTCTACGTCAGCGGGCGCGGTCTGACGACGTCGGCGATCCCGTACCGCGACCGCGTTTTCGACTGCGAGTTCGATTTCATCGATCACCAGCTCGTGATCCGCGTCAGCGATGGCCGCGTCGCCCGCGTGCCGCTGGTCCCACGCTCGGTGGCCGACTTCTACGCCGAGACGATGGCCAGGCTTCACGAATGCGGGATCGATGTGAAAATCTGGACGGTCCCGTCCGAGGTCGACAATCCGATTCCCTTCCCCGACGACCATGATCATGCATCATACGACCCCGACGCCGTCGACCGCTTCTGGCGCATCCTCATCTTTACCGACCGGGTGCTGAACCGCTTCCGCTCCTCGTTCATCGGCAAGTGCAGCCCGGTGCACTTCTTCTGGGGGAGCTTCGACATGGCCGTGACCCGCTTCTCCGGCCGCCGCGCCCCGGAGAATCCGAGCACCGACTCGATCACGAAGGAAGCCTACTCTCACGAGGTCAGCAGTTGCGGCTGGTGGCCCGGCGGTGGCGCGTACCCCGATCCGGCGTTCTATGCCTACGCCGCTCCGGAGCCTGCCGGCTTCAAGGACGCGCGAGTCGAGCCGGCGGACGCGTTCTACAGCACCCTCCCCGGGTTCATCCTCCCCTACGACGCCGTCCGCGCATCACCCGACCCGGAGGACGCCCTCCTCCGCTTCTGCCAATCGACCTACGTCGCCGCCGCGGACGCGGGCGGGTGGGACCGGGCAGCGCTGGAGAGGTGAGCGGCGGGGATCATGCTGAGACGATGAGCTGCAACGTCACTTGGGATCGAGCAGCTCTCCTCGGATGTCCGCCCACGGCCGGGCCGTCGATGGATCGGCATAGTAGGCGGCCAACCGGCGGTCAAGCTCCTCGCGCAAGTCGTCGTCGATGGGCACGGCATCGGGAACTTCAACGAGGCTGTCCCAGATCGCTTCGACGAGTTGCAAACGCTCGGAGGGGGGCAATTCCAACAACTGAGAGAAGTCCTTCACCACGCGGAATTCTAGCAGAGACATCAAAGCTGCCTCGCATAACCTCCCGAGATGCCGAGGCCCACCACGAGTGGACCGGCAAAAGCCGCCAGATGCAATAACCAGATCGAGAAATTGTCAGGCGCGGCGCGGTCATACGGCCAGTTCGCGGCGACCGCGCCGTACACAGCGCTGGCGATCATGACCGCGAGTCCCGCGAGCCGGTTGACTCGATACCAGATCCCATCGTCCGACAGCGTCTTCGCGGTTCGGAATCCGTAGAGCCGATTCCGGGGGATCAGGCCCGCCACGAGGGGAACGGAAACCAGAAACAGGAGAAGCGCCGGAATCGCGAACGGTTGCGCGAACATGCTGTCTCGATCCCCCTACTGTTCCGGAAGCTCCTCACCCGTCCACCGATTGCGCGTCGCCCAGTAGGGACACATCGGACACACCTCGCCCTCGGGATAATCGATCACTTCTTCATGCGGACATCCGATGATCCCCGGACTCATGGCGACCGTCCTCACCCCATGTTCTGTGATGAAGGCGAGGATCTCGCTGGTTGAAGGCGAATCGCGCCGAAGATCGTAGGTATCCGACAACCATCTGCGGAGCTCCGTGGCCTCGCTTCCCTCGAAGGGGATGATTCCGACGGCCACTTTCGAAGCACGCGAAGCGTCCGGTCCGTAGAACGCCACCGTGGCCACCGGATATCCACGCTGCCCACGCTTCGCCTTCTTCTCCAGTTTGCTCGGTTCGCGCTTGATCTTCATGAGTGCGGAGGATAGCGCCGCTGAAGAAAGCGAGGCAATTCCCCGCGTCACCGAATGGACGTCTCCACCGACGCCGCGGAATCTCGCGGGAGCGACGGCACTCTTTATGCAAATCCTTTGTTGTCGAACCACTTCCCTTAGTGGCGCGCGCATGCAGACTTAGTTATTTGATCACTGACGTTGCCTGCAAGCGCACAAAACCAGTCAGCACAACTCTCGTAAGTCGCTCAAAAACAATAGGTTGTATTTTCTATAGTCAATTTAACAAGCAATCACTTGCGTAATCAACAGAACGCGCTTATTGTATTGGCTCACAAGCATCAGGAGGCATGGAGGCACCATGAAACATCGTATTCTCTATTCCGCACTCGCCCTGGGTTCCCTCTCTCTCGCACTGTTTTTCGCATTTCAAGGGTCTGCCGAGGTCATCGCCGGCGCGCGTGGCCCGGCGCAGGTTGGAGGTTTTGACCGCACCATCTCAGACAGCAACGAACGGCTGATCAACGACGGACGCCAGATCTTTCGTTTCGACACCTTCGGCGACGAGGCGTTCTGGGGCGACACGCTGAAGTTGCACCAGGCCATTGCCGGTGCAGCGAACGGCGGCGTCGGGACAGGAGTGTCGCCGAAGACGGCCCTGGCTGTAGGACTGAAGGTCGATTCCGACGCGCTGCCGCCGGCCGTGGTCAACGGCATCAAGGCGGGAGCGGTCGATCTCAACGACCCGAAGACCACGCTGGCGCTGCTGCAGCTCAACGCGGTGGTCGGCGTGACCGGACACTTCGATGGCACCGGCAAAATGACCTCGATCGGGATCCAGTGCTCACTTTGCCACTCGACGGTCGATGACTCCTTCGCGCCCGGCATCGGCCATCGCCTCGACGGTTGGCCCAATCGCGACCTGAATGTCGGGGCGATCGTGGCGCTCTCGCCCGATCTCTCCGTCGTGAATTCGCTCCTGGGGGTCGATGACAAGACGACGCGCACGGTCCTGGCGAGCTGGGGCCCGGGGAAATTCGACGCGGAGCTGTTCCTCGACGGCAAGGCGTTCCAGCCCGACGGCAGGTCAGCGGCGACGTTGATTCCTCCCGCCTTCGGACTGGCGGGCGTGAACCTTCACACCTACACCGGCTGGGGCTCGGTCACCTACTGGAACGCCTTCGTGGCCAACCTGGAAATGCACGGAAAGGGCAATTTCACCGACTCGCGCCTGAACGATCCCGTGCAATTCCCCATCGCCGCACGGGCCGGCTTCGCCAAGGTCCGCAACGACGACGACCAGATCACGCCCAAGCTCGGCGCTCTGCACGCCTACCAGCTTTCGATCCCGGCGCCGAAACCGCCGGCAGGGTCGTTCGACGCCGCCGCGGCCGCACGCGGGGATGCCCTCTTCGAGGGGAAGGCCAGGTGCAGCGGATGCCACACCGAACCGCTCTACACGGAGCCGGGCTGGAACATGCACGCGGGCTCGGAGATCGGCATCGACGAGTTCCAGGCACAGCGCGCCCCCGACAAGAAGTACCGCACCACTCCGCTCAAAGGCCTCTTCGCGCACAGCAAGGGCGGCTTCTTCCACGACGGCCGTTTTGCCACGTTGCCCGACGTGGTCAATCACTACGACACGTTCTTCAAGCTCGGCCTCACCGCGCAGGAGAAGAGCGATCTGGTCGAATACCTGAAGTCTCTTTGAGGAGATGTCGATGAAAACGCTCATCACGGCCATCTCTCTCACGATCGCCGCTGCAACCATCCAGGCGGCCACGCTCACGGTGCATCCGCTCTCCGTTCGCATGAAGCCGCGCGCCGTGCAGACGGGCAGCGGCTTCTCCGTCGACCTTCCGATCGTCGGGCGCGTGCGCAATGCCACCACGACGTTCTTTACGGCACTCGACGTCACCAACAACACGTCGTCGTCGACGGACGTCGTCTTCACCTGGATTCCGGCGGACGGCGGTGCCGCGCGCAGCGGCCTGCTCACGACGCTGGGCGGATTCGACAACCTGCACGTCGATGACTTCATCGGCGCACTTTCGTCGTCCGGCCTGGTGACCCGCCCGGACAACACCTTCGGAACGCTGCTGCTCACGTTCACCAATCCGGCGTTCCGCAACGGCACCGAGGCCACCGCCGTGGCCCGCGTCTACAGCTTTGTTTCGGGTACCAGCGGTCCGACCTTCGGGCTTGCCTACCGCGCGCCAGCCCTGCAGACCAACGGCGCACACTCTCTCAGCTCGATCCTCCATGCCGGCAATGGCCTGGTGACCAACCTCGGCATCGAAAACGTCGGCATCGACGATGCCGGCAACCCCAACGACGCCCCCGTGACGGTGCAGCTCTCGTTTTTTGATCCTACCACCGGCGGCCTCGTCGGCGCTCAACCGCAATTCACACTGGCGGCCGGTCAGGTCATCCAGCTCAACGACGTCGCGAAGTCGAATCTCATCGTATTCGTCGACGAAGTCGGAGGCTCAGCCCAGCTCCGAGGGTATGTGGTAATGAAGGACACGACAACCAACGACGGATCCCTCGTCTTCATGCAGGAATCGCCGGCGAAGTCGTTCTGATCCGTCCAAACCAGGACGGTCGATGGCAACGTCGACCGTCATCCTCCCCCCGCCATTGTTCGCGTTCGCGAAAACGCAACGACGACTTCCGGACCTTAACGCTTGAACCGTCGTCGGACCGCCAGGAGTGCAATCGCCAATTGCGAAGGAATTACGATTGACTCGACCATGCGGACCATATTGCTCCAGGGTCCGTGGACAATAGCGATCCGGTCGCGTTGAAATGATGCTATCTCAAGAGAGGCAAGCACAGCAGCCGATGTCGCATTCCATTCCTGACGCCCACCCCTTGGGCCGTCGGCCTTGATCTCGACACTACCTAGGGCAGCAAACACAATAGCGAATGCAGCTAGCTGCATGCTCAGTATCGATAACGCCCGGCGGTAGTTGCTGCCATAATAGCTAACCAACTTGTAGAGAGACAACAGAGTAACTGAACGAGCGATTACTGCGAGAGTCGGAAACCTGTCGTAGGCTCTGGCGAGAACTCCACGAAATGGCAGCGCTTGGGGGTCGAGGCGCTTCATTTCCATAGCTCCACAGAAAGCGTCCTCAGCATAGTCGAAGTTCAATTGCCCGTCGAAGTTGCTAACCAAACGTGTGTAAGCGGCGGCGATCAATCCGTGGACGTCGGTTGGCTGCGGGTCAGATGATCCATAACGCGCTTGCAGCGCGACATGCTCCACGTACGCTTGGACACCAGAATTCCTAGGCTTGTGTGACCAGGCACGTAGATCGAGCTCATCCTGCAGAACGATTCGCGTATTCTCGCGATGCCACCCTACATCTTCGAAATTAACGGCCTCGATGTTACAACCAAGCGCACGAAGACGAAACCCCTGAAGAGAGTCATGATTAACGCGCCGAAAGGTGACGCGTCCCGGTACTGCGAAGACGACGCCCGTGAAACTCGCCACCTTAGTCGGCGCGTAGAGTGAAACATCATCGGTAGGTGATCGCGGTCCGAATGAGGCATTAGCGAAAGAAGCGCCGCCACCGAAATATGCTTGCGTGAAATCGACGCCCTCATCAAAAGTTGCACCATCGAACGAAACGTCACTGGTAAAATGGGCGTGCGAAAAGTTCATTTTCTTCTTGAATATCGCCCGGTCGAATGTCGTCGGCACTGAGTATGAGACATTTGCGAAGTTCGTCGCTGAGTGAAATACAAACCCTGAAAAGTCATAGTCACCTCGCAATCGCATTGCCTCGAGCTCGTGGTTGAACATCGCATCGGCGCCTGAACCGAGATCAGGCCGCCATGGCCTATCAGCGCTATGCATTACGCAGACATCGGGTCGCTTCGGTGCGACACCCGAAAGATCTGACAAACCTGGGAGAGAACCAAGTTGGACAATAGACCGGCCGCAGGCTTTCCGCCGCATGGGGACCGGGCATCGGGCCTCGAGCGCCTCTGTCATCACACTTGAGGTGTGTTCGGAGAGCCGTTTTCCCTACCCCGGCGTAGCCAGAACCAAGAAAGCATGTGGAATCGCGACCGGCGGCGAGACTCGACCGATCCAGTCTGAAACGCGTCTTGATTCTGCGGCTATGCAGACAAAACCTAGTCAGCAGATTAATGGAATCAGTGCGCCGCCACCGCCCGATCCAGCCTGCGATACCGCACCGTCTCCGGTAGACAGCTCTTGTGCTCGATGTGGTGCAGGTATTCGTCGCGGAACTTCTTGACCGAGGAGATGACCGGGCCGATGGCGGCGTCGCCGAGGGCGCAGAGGGACTTGCCGCCGATGTTGTCGGACATGGAGAGCAACAGGTCGGCGTCCTGGGGCCGGCCGTTGCCGCGCTCGATGCGGTCGAGGACCGATTCGAGCCAGTTGGTCCCTTCGCGGCAGGGGGTGCACTGGCCGCAGGACTCGTGGGCGAAGAACTTGGAGAGGCGCCAGACGGCGTCGACGATGCAGACGGAGTCGTCGAGGACGATGATGCCGGCGGAGCCGAGCATGGAGCCGGCTTTCTGGACGGCGTCGAAATTGAGAGGGAGGTCGATCTCGTCCGGCGTGAGCATCGGCGCCGAGGCGCCGCCGGGGATCACCGCTTTCAGCTTGCGGTCGCCGAGGATGCCGCCGCAGTGATCGTAGATCAGCTCCTTGAGATTGATGCCCATCGGGAACTCGTAGACGCCCGGCTTTCGTACAGACCCTGATACGCAATAGAGTTTCGGGCCGGTGTTTTTCGGAGTGCCGAATGACTTGAACCACTCCGCACCGTTGTTCACGATCAACGGCACGCAGGCCAGCGTCTCGACATTGTTGACCACTGTCGGTCCGCCGAAGACGCCGATGACGGCGGGGAACGGCGGCTTGACACGCGGCTGTCCGCGATGGCCTTCCACCGACTCGATGAGGCCGGTCTCCTCGCCGCAGATGTAGGCGCCGGCGCCGCGGGCCACGGTGATGTCGAAGTCGAAGCCGCTGCCGAGAATGTTCTTGCCGAGGTAGCCCTTGTTGCGAGCTTCGTCGAGCGCCTTCTCCAGGACCATCGCCCCGTAATAAAACTCGCCGCGGATGTAGATGTACGACATCGGATTCGATCCGATGGCGTAGCCGGCGATGACCATCCCTTCGATGAGAAGATGCGGATCCTTCTCCATGATGACGCGGTCTTTGAAGGTACCCGGCTCGGACTCGTCGGCATTGCAGAGCAGCCAGGTCGGCTTCGGGGCGTTCTTGGGGACGAAGCCCCATTTCATTCCGGTGGGAAAGCCCGCTCCTCCTCTGCCACGCATCTCGGAGTCTTTGACGAGCTGCGTTACCTCCTCCGGCTTCATCTTGAGGGCTGTTTCGATGGCTTTGTAACCGCCGCCATCGATGTAGACGTCGATCGAGGTGGAGTTCGGTCTGTCGATGTTCGCGAGGAGGACTTTGATCGGATCCATTGCTATTTCAGCTCCGCGAGCAGCGCATCCATCTTCGTGACATCCATGTTCTCGTGGTAGTCGTTGTTGATCTGCACGACCGGCGCCGTGCCGCACGAGCCGAGGCACTCGACTTCAGCGATCGTAAAACGACCGTCCTTCGTCGTCGCGCCGGGATCGACGTCGAGCTTGTCGCAGAGGTGGTCGTAGATGTCGTAGGCGCGGCGCACCATGCAGCTCAGGTTCGTGCAGACCTGCAGGTGGTACTTACCCACTGGCTTCTGGTTGTACATGTTGTAGAAGGAGACGACACCGAACACCGTGGCCGGCGAGAGGTCGAGCAGCGTCCCCACGTACAGCACGGCCTCGGGGGAGATCCAGCCCCACACTTCCTGCACCAGATGCAACGTCGGCAGGAGGCACGCTTCCTTGGTCGGGTAGCGCGTGAGGATGTAGTCGAACTTCTTCTTCGCCTCGGGCGGAAAGGCAACCGTTTTCTTCGGATCGGGGAAGCGGTCGGGGGCGTAAGGGTTGTCGGGATGGAGGTCAGCCATGGCTAAAAGTCGAATGCCTTCTTCTTCCACACGTAGACGTAGCCGACGGCGAGCAGGACGATGAAGATCAGCATCTCGCCGAAGAGGAACATGCCCTGCTTGCCGGCCGCGGCGTCGCGGTAGATGACGGCCCAGGGATAGAGGAACGCCGCTTCGATGTCGAACAGGATGAAGAGCATGGCGATCTGGTAGAAGCGGACGTTGACCCGCTTCCGGTTCTCGTCGAGAGCCGGCACGCCGCTTTCGTACGGCTCCTGTTTCGAGGCCGTGCGGGCGTGCCCGCCGACGAACCAGGCCAGCGCCAGCATCACCACGCCGACGACGACGGCGATGAGCATCATGACGAGGACGGGAAGGAGGGTGTGGGTCATAAACGGCGCGAATGCTAACACTGCGCCGAAACCGCGGCTAGCGCTCGGCCTGCGGCGTTGTCGGTTATCGGTTATCGGTTGTGTACGTCGTTCCGCCGGTGCGAGGCTTACCGTGAAGCCGCGGAATGCTCTCGAAGGTATCCCCACTCGTGAAAGAGATCGGATAGAGCAACATCATCGCGAAACGCAAGGAAGTAAAGGTACTCGGGAGCGACATCCGCTCCGTTGGGCCAACTGAGAGTCCGCGTCTCCGGATCTACCGCTCCCCGCGCCAGGAATGCCGGATCGCGTAACGGTTCGAAAACGGGGCCTTCCAGCGTGCCGCTCAGGTCGGCGACACCTCGGCGGCCGTCGTTGAAGGCCAGCTCGAACTGACCGTCGCGGAGGTACTTTGCATCGGTTACATGGATGATCATCGGATCCTCAATCTACTCTAACGGAGCAATAGGCATGGGCGCTTCCCCCCGCCGGCACCGCTCCCATGCAAGCCGTAACTCCTCTCGATTCACCCGGTGCCACTCGATGACGTGGGCGAGAGAACGAGGTGGAAACTTCCCTTCCACGACACCTGATTCGATCTCGACGGTGATTTCGTACTCTCCATAGCGCGCGTGAAAGTGCGGCGGCGCGTGGTCGTTCCAGAACATCGAGATCACAATCCCGAGAAATCTGCTGATCGTTGGCAAGCGGACGTTGCTCTCGGAGTCGTCGTCGAATCACGCCGCGTGATCCGTCAGATACTCCATCGCCGTCTCCCGGGAGTCGAAGATCTTGAAGACGGTGTCGAGCTTGGTGATCTTGAGGAGGGCCAGGATGCGGTGGGAGGGTTTGACAAGGGCCATCTTGCGCTGGCGGTCCTCGAATTTCTGGAGGTAGCCGATCAGCTCGCCCAGGCCGGTCGAGTCCATGTAGTTGATGGCCTCGAAGTTGATCATCACCGGGCCGGTCTCATCATTGAGGACCTTCTCGAGATAGCTGGAGAACTCGCGAGCGCTCTCCCCGAGCTTGATGACGCCCTGGATATCGAGCACGGTGACGTCGTCGACGCGGTTCTTGATGATGTTCAATGCAGGCTCCCTAGGCCGCGTAGTGTACGGGATTGACTGCCGCGTTGTCAGCTTTCACGCTCCGGCTTGCGACCGATGCGGTTCGTGATCCACGAAATGATGGCCAGAACGATGGCGCCGATGATGGCCGCGACGAAGTCGTCGATGCGGAAGCCGGGAGAGAGCCACGCCGTCAGCTCGAGCATGACGGCGTTGAGGATGATGAGAAAGAGCCCCAGGGTGACGATCGTCAGCGGCAGGGTGAGGAAGACCAGGATCGGCCGGACGATGGCGTTGAGCAGCCCGAGAACCAGCGCGGCGATGGCCAGCGAGACGATCGAGTGGTAGTGAAACCCCGGCACGATCGTCACGACGACGAAGAGCGCCAGCGTGTTCAGGAGCCAGCGAAGGAGGAGGTACATGGCGTAATTATGCGCTTCGTGCGTTGTCGGTTGCCGCGTTGGACCGCAGCGGGATGCAGCGTTCCTGCGGAGCCCTGGGACCGCGGGCGTCTCGACCGCGCTTCAGCAGCATGCTGGCGAGACTCGCGGGCGGGACGCCCGCGGTCCCAGGGGGGATCACGATATCTTCACGACGATGTTCCTGGCGCCCAGCTCCGCCATGAACAGCTCCGGCGGGATGCAGCGCTCCTGCGGTAGCGCCCCCTTCTGCGTCGTTTGGCCTCTGGCCATCATCAACGCCACGATCGAGGCCGGGAACGCCGTCGTGCGCATCATGGCCGAGAGTCCGGTGGACTCGTCGAAGCGATCGATGATGTCGTAGCGAAGCCGCCTCCCCTCTCCCACGAGCTCGACCCGGACCAGGACGACGTCCGGCTCATCGGCGGGAAGGTTGCGGACGAGGAGATCGCCGAAGAGGCGGCGCGGCGCAACCGTGGCGCCATCGACGGTGATCGGATCGCTGCTGCAGAGGCCGAGGTCGATCATCGTCTTAAACTTCGCGCAGTGGCCGGGGTAGCGGATCGTCTTGTAGTCGAGCTCGCGCACGCGGCCGAGGAAGGTCTCGGGGAGCGTCGACGTCCCGCCTGAGGTCTGGAAGGCTTCCATCTTCCCGAACGGCTCGGGGAACTCCAGCTCTTCGATCTCCGTCATCGAATCGACCATGGTGATGGCGCCATCGCGGATGACGCGGGCGCGCTCGATGTATTCGTTGATCAGCCCTTCGACGGAGAAAACGAGCTGGTAGTCGAGCGGCGGCTTCGGGTTCTGCGGCAGGCCGCCGACGCGGATGTGGATCTCGTCGAGTTTGTCGAACTGTGCCGCACCGTGCGCGACGAGCACGGCCACCATCCCCGGCGCCAGGCCGCAGTCGGGGATGATGTTGACTCCTCGGCTTCTCGCCTCGGCATCGAGAGCGAGCTCGGCGTCGACGACGTCGTTGTTCCCGCCGAGGTCGCAGAAGTTCGTGCCGGCTTCGAGAGCGGCGCGGGCCAGGCGCTCGTTCAGCCAGTAATTGACGCAGGAGATGGCGCTGTCGTGCCCGCGCATCAGCGACACGACGTCTTCGTGACGGCTGACGTCGATGGCGCGCGGCGTGACGTTGCCGTCGACCATGGAAGCGACGTGGTGGGCCCGATCGGCGGCGACGTCGGCGACGGTGACTTCGTCGACGTCGGGTTGTTTGGCGAGGTCATGAACGGCGCCGAGGCCCATACGGCCGGCACCCAGAACGAGTATGCGCATATGGGCGCGCATGGTAACGTTTTCATCCGCGGATGACGCAGATGGAGACAGAGAAACCCGAGGACGATGCCCCGGTACCGGCTGAACCCGAGGTTGCGGAAGTCGTGGTCGAGGAACCGCCTGTTGCGGAACCGCCTGTCGAGGAACCGACAGCAGAGGAAGTCGTCGACGAGCACGCCGGTCAACGCCTCGTCGTCATCAAACACCACGCCCTCGTGCGGCTCTCGCACTGGCTGAACGTGCCGATCCTCTTCGCGCTGATCGTTAGCGGCTTCTCGATCTACTGGGCGTCGCCGGTATTCCTGCACAAGCCTGATCCGGTCACACACAGCCGCGACTATCTGGCCGACGTCGGCATCGCCATCGCCGGCCACGTCCCCGGTGCGCAGGCGAATCCGAGCTGGTTCTACGACCACTTCGCCCTCGGCGTCTACAACCTCGCCGGCGCGCTTCGCTGGCACTGGCTCTTCGTCTACTTCTTCCTGCTCAACGGCATCCTCTACCTTCTCGGCCTCGCACTCGGCCGCGGCTATCGCGCGCTCCTTCCTCGGCGAAGCATGTTCGGCGAGTCGCTGGCGATGGTCCGCTATTACGCCGGCGTCGTGCCGATGAAGATCGCGCGCCGTCCGTGGCCGCATCCCGAGATCACCACGAAGTACAACGCCCTCCAGCGCGGGGCCTACGCATCGATGCCGATTGCCGGCGCGCTGGCGCTGGCCAGCGGGTGGGCCATGCACAAGCCAGTGCAGTTCTGGTGGCTGGAGCGGATGTTCGGCTCGTACGACGGCGCCCGCATCGTCCACTTCGCGGTGATGATCTACTTCATCCTCTTCCTCATCCCGCACCTGGTGCTCGTCGCCGTCGACGGATGGGACACGATGCGCTCGATGATCGCCGGCTGGTCTGTTAGAACCGGAGGCACCGAATGAGCGACGAGATGCCGCAGGTCTACATCGACGAGAAGAAACTCCGCAAGCAATCGCGCCGGGACTTCATCCTCTTCGGTGCCGGCACCTTCGCCACGTTGGCCGGCCTCTGGTGGATCTCGCCGCTGTCGTCGAAGAAACGGATCTTCGGCGAGCACGCCACCGACGTTCTCGACACGGCCGCCGCGCGATTCGGCTTCACCAAAGAGCGTAGCGAGCGCTTTCAGAACCGCGCCCTGACCTTCGACGATGATGTGGCCGAGGCGCTCTACTCGCCGACGCGGAGCGTGCGCACATATCGGAGGAGCGACATCACGCCGCTGCGCAACAACTACAACGGGCGGACGCCATCGCCGGACTACATCGCCACCTGGACGCTCACGCTGACAGGGCTGGCCTCTGGAACGGACGTCATCCTGCGCCTTCCCGACCTCGCACGTCTTGAACAGCACGCCCAGATAACGCGCCTCTGCTGCGTGGAAGGTTGGAGCGCCATCGCCGGCTGGAGCGGCATCCGTTTCGCCGACCTGCTGCGCGCCTATCCCCCCGCGGCCGGAGCGAAATGGGCATCCCTCGAGTCGTCGGTGAACCTCGACGGCGCCGGCAATCCCGACCCCTACTACGTCTCGATCGACCTCCCCACCGCCCAACACCCGCAGACGCTCCTGGCCACCCACCTCAACGGCGCTCCCCTCGCCCCCGACCACGGCGCCCCGCTACGCCTCATCGCCCCGATGAAGCTCGGCCTGAAGAACATCAAAGCGATCACGAAGATCGCGTATGTGTCGGACCAGCCTCACGACTATTGGGGCGACCGTGGCTACTCGAAGTACGACGGGTTGTAACCGCGGCTCCGCCGCGTTGTCTGCGCCTTCGGCGCGTTGTCGGTTGTCTGCGCGCCGCGCGTGGTCTATCCCGGATTTCTCACGCGCTGAGTACCGGTCACACTATTACCTTCACCCGAAGCTCAAATTAAGTGGCATGGAACATATGCGGAGGATTCAGCGCCGGAGGCGCATCGGATATTAGCCGGTGGCAAGCGCGATAGCGCGCAGCCACCGGACCTCGGTTGGTTCTGTTTCTCCAGCCCTGGAGGGGCGTCGGAGACTCACCACCTTGAATGTGTTGATTGGCACCTCCGACGCCCCGCTGGGGCTCCGGATCTATCCCCATCGGTGCCGGTGGCTGCGCGCTCCGCGCTTGCCACCGGCTAATATCCGATGCGCCTCCGGCGCGAGATCGCGTGACCGTGCTTGCTCGGCAACCATGGACTTCGCCTGGCGAGCCAGCAGCGCGCGGTGTTTCGCAATCGCGGCCCGCTCGATCGCTTCCTGTTCCTGTTCCTCACGTCGCGCAAGGAATTCCGCAAGTGCTTCTCTCACCAGCTCCGAGCGCTTGCGCCGGGCACGCCCCTTCCCTGCGAGCCGGTCAATCGCGCTTAGGGTTGGCTCACCAATGGGAATCGAAATAGTCTTCACACTTATAGGCTAATGGGATCGATGGTGGACCGCAATCTGGGGGTAATCGACGTACGACGGGTTGTGATGCTGCGTGCTTTCGCATGCGTTGTTGTCGGTTATCGGGTGCACGGCAAGGTGCGCCCGGAGCGCTGGCGTCTGCTGGCTGGCCCGGCGGTAGCCTGCCCTGCGCGGAGTCGAAGGGTTTCGCCGCTGGGGTTACCGAGAATGTCTGTTGTTTGCGGGTAGGCCGCGGCGGCAGCGGTGACGCCTCGATCTGATCTCCGACGACTCGGGAGCGACGCCGTTATTTTAGTTGCGGGAGCACGCTTCGTCGACGCCAATAACTCGCAACTTCCGTCGACCGCGCAACCGGACCTTCTGAAGTGTTTGTTTATCAACGAGTTACGCGCTCTCGAAAAACGAAGGCCTGACACTCCTTGTTACTCCCGGGGGCGGCACTCTGCTAGAAGCGGATGCCCTTGAAATCCTTGCGCATTCTTCGAACGACTTCGTTCGCTAGTTCGTCGAGAGCGTCCGCAAACTTTGCCATCTCCGGCACCGTTGCCTTCATTTGCTCATCGTGGAATGCAACCAGCTTCTCCGCGATTTCGCGAACTTCCGGAGGCGGCGGTACCGTTGCGTTCAGTACATTCTGAGCTTCGGTTGACTTTTCGATGTGGAACATGAACTCCGAGAGTTTCTGAAGAAAGGGAGTCGGGCTGTTCAGACCGGCCATATTCGCCAACTCATCGTCATAGTAGAACCCGAGTAGAGCACTCATCCCCGCTGCTTCTTCGTTGACCTTCTCGCCGTTCTTCCCGAAGCTTTGAGTGACGATACTTAACAGTCCAGGGTGAATCCAACCGCCGCTCTCCTCATTCTCCTTGACCAGGTTCGTGAAACTGCGAAGTGACGTCGTGGCGTTCTTCATCTGGCGGATCACTCGAATTGTCGCATCGAGTTTGGCATCAAAATATCGTTGTCTGAGCTCCAGTCGGTGATTTCGCTCAGCGCGAAGCCAATCGATGCCTTCCTTCGCCAGAAGGCCAAGGAGGGAGCCAATCGCCGCCGAAGCAAGGAATTCAAGCCAGTTCATCGCCTACCGATTTGGATGATTCGACGTCTGACGGATCCGAGGCTCACCTGCGCGCCCCGCATGCGAAGGAGAATAGCACTTGCGACGAGGCAAGTAGCAGGTTCGCAACGGGCGCAGCGACGAGTTGCGCGGCGCATCCGCCCCACTGTAATCAGTCTAGAATGTAGATTCCTACTGCGGTCGTTCGCTAGGGAGCTTCATTGCTGTTTGGATGAGCAACATCAAGATGTCCTCACGATCCATGAAGATCAACTGTCGGCGGCTGTCGATATCAAGCTTTTCCCCCAGAAGCTGCCTCGCTTGCTTCGTGATTTCACCGCTGGACACGATGTAGATGTGATCGATCAATACTCGCTTGTTGATTTCCGGATCCCAGATCGGATGCGCGAGGGCCATTTTCGCTTGGTTCAACACCTCGGCCACGTTTTCGTGTCCGTCCTTTGACCTGCCGGCGGCATCGATCTTCTCGCTTTTGACTTGAACACCGAAGTAGATGAAGTGTGATGTGGGTAGCTGAAACTTCATCCAGATGTCTTTGCCAAATTCGAGCGCTTTGTCCTTGTGCCCCGCTACGCTGATCCGACGAAACCCACATTGCTGCAGCAGCGGGACTAATACTTCCTCAGTGAACTCGTCTTCCGACGCATCATCTAGGTAACGCTCCCACTCCTTTTTCCTCTCAAGATCAGCTTGCGTCCAGACTCGTTTCTCGATATTCAGACTAGCCGACGAGATTTGACCCGCGCGCACATGGCACCGATCCGCGCCGTCTAGGTATGCTTCCAGACCCTCCCTGGCGAGCACCTCGTTTAGGTGTTGAAGGCATTTCTCCCGATCTTCATCGGGCCTGCCCCGAAAATGCGAAGTAGCTATGAGCTCTTCGATCACCCTAACGATCCCGTCAGCCGGTAACTGAGGCACGGCTACCGGGCCCTCGTTCAGTTGGGTGAGCACGTCCTGCGTCCAGGGAACGCGACTCTCGCCCTGATGCCTGTACTCTGTGTCACAGTCGATGAAGAAATCAGAAAGCGCACCACTCGAGCGATAGGGAAATTTCAAAATCGGATCGGTCGATGCGTCATCACCGTAGCCGCGGGGAGCGCCACCAGTGACCATCGCGGCCAGATCCCGGAGAGTTCTCGCCTTGAGTTTCATCGTCTCGGAAGTACATGGTATCTGAGCAGGTGTGGACTAGCCGGCAACTTGTTATTGGGTCATATCAGTGGGGTCGGACCTTCGTTTCCGCCGTGATGCAAGCGCCTGAATAACCACGACTTATTTCCGCCGGATTGCGCTTGATGGAGGGGCCGATAGTTATTCCGGGGTCGGACCTTTGTTCTTCTCTGTCGTGCAAACGACTGAACCGCTATGACTTATCGCAGCCGGATCTCGCTTGCTGGTGGTTGCGATCGTTATTCGACTCACCCGCCACGTTTCTTCGGCGCGGCTTTGGCTCTGACCGTCCTGGCTGACATGCGAACGAAGGTACGGAGGGCCTCGTTCACGGCGATGGAGTCGGGGAACATCGCGGCGACGTCGGGAGCGAGCACGACGACGTTCGTTCCTTCCGCGTAGCGCGCCGCGTACTTTCCACGTTGGCCGCCGGAGAAGTCGTAGTGATCTCGCATTGCGTCGTCTTGCTTTGTTCTATCTGCCATGCTTTCGGCGCTCGTGTGCATCCGCGCGTCTGGCGCTGATGATGCGCACATTCTCGCCTCGTTCGGCGTGGGAGACAACCAGCACCCGGCCACGAGAGGATGAACCGACGATCAGGAACCGCTCTTCGCCTTCCGAATGATCAGGATCGGGAATCGTGATCGACTCCCAATCCGCGAAGACAGTCATCGCTTCGTCGAAGCTGACGCGGTGCTTCCGTTCATTCGCCGCGGCCTTCCGAGGATCCCACTCGAAGTTCACGCCGCCATGCTACCCGGGTCTGAAAGCGCTACGTGCCGTTTCTGGTGCTTGTCAGCGCGGCGATTCGGGGCTTTCTTGGCCTCGCCGTCCGCGTTAGCCGCGCGAGCGCGAGGCGCTGCTTCGAAAAGGACGACGGCTGCCTCGCAATCGACCCCGGCCGCTTCGCGAAGGACGATATCTGCTTCGAGATTCAAAACGGCTGCCTCGACATTGAAAACCGATGCTTTGACATTCAGAACCACTGCTTCGACATTCAGAACCGCTGCCTCGCGAATGACCGGAATTGAATACGAAAGGTGACGGCGTCAATCTGGAGGCAGGCGTTTTCAATGTCGAAGCAGCCGTTTTCAATCTCAAGGCAAAATTCCCAATGTCGAGGCGGAAGTTTGAATGTCGACGCAGGATTCTCATTGTCGAGGCAGGTGTCATCATTCGTGAGGCACGCCGGGAAGTTCGCAGAGCGGAGGGTGTAGCCGTCTACCTTGTCGTTGTTACAATCGCTGAGAATCGCTCCCGAACACTTGACTTCGCCAGAAGTCGGATTTAGATTAGAAGTAAGGCAGAGGCGACGCTTGAGTCATGGCGTCCGGTTCCCGAGCCAGAGGCGGCGGTGGTACATGGCCGTTCTCGAATGAGGTACCAGGTCCTTCAAGCTTGAGCCATGGCGAGATGGACTTGGATAGAAGTGGAGTTGAGCGATAGCTCCTCCAGCCTCATAAAAACAGTAGGAACCCTCGAGGCCGCGGCCTATGGGGGCAGGCCAGCGGACGATTTGCGGCGTTTCGCTCAAAATTTCGACCCGGAACGGCGTCCGGCACTGCGCATTCAGTCCGAGCGCCGTCCCATAACCACTTGCCCTTTGGGGCAGGAAGGGAGATTCATCATGTCTAACTCGAATGAAGTCAATCAGACAAACGCCGCTGCGGTGGCACAGGATCCGGCCGTGACGCCGGAAACGATCGTGGAGCAGCTCCGTGTGCTGCGTCAGCAGATCCCGGAATTCGTGCAGTTGCCGCCGGCGGATTCGAAGTCGATCCAGACCGTCGCCAGCGTCCATCCGGTGTTCGCGCAGGCGGCCATCAATGCCATCGGCGCATCCCCGCTGGTGCTGAGCGTCGTCGGCAGAACGCCGGAGGATCTGCAGCAGGAGGCAGAAACGGCGGCACGCTGGTCGAAAGTGGAGGACGAGCTGAAGTCGATGCTCCAGGGCGTCTCGTCAGCGAACCTGACGCGGCGTCACCGCATCGGCACAGCCGCCCTGCTGACGTACTCGCTCAGCAAGAGCCTGGTGCGCTCACCGGAGCATTCGGCTCTGTTGCCGCATCTCGCTCTGATGCGGAAAGCAAACCGCTTCGGGCGTGCACACAAGTCGGCGCAGCCGCCGCAGACGCCGGCGCCCGCGCCGGTACCAACGCACCAGGTCTGACGTAATCAAGTAGTGGGCCGGGCGCGTCGTTATGACGCGCCCGGCCATTTGGGAGGATTCGAAATGAGCAAACAGAAAGTCGATGTGGAAGGCATCCTCAACACGCTCTCCTCGATGCGGGCGCGGATTCCTATGCTGGCGAACGTGCCGGCGAAGCCTCCGGTGAACGAAACGACCGACATGGGGTCGTTCGTCCCCGGCGATCAGGAGGCGATGGAAGCGTTCGAGATGGAGACGCTGGCCGAGGCGCTGGAATCGTTCGCCGATGAGCTGAGCGAGTCGATCGAGATGGCCCGGCAGAAGGCGTTTGAAAAAGCGATGGAGATTTATTACGCGGCCGAAAAGCTGGCGAAGGATCCGGAGCATGCGAATCTGATTCCGTATGTGGAGCAGATGCGGGAGATCTATCGTCGCGATTTCGGGACGGACATTCCGGAGCGGTGAGGCGGCGGCTTCGCCGCGTTGTCGGTTGTCGGGTGAAGCTGCGCTTCGCGCGTTGTCGGTTATCGGTTGAATTGCGCTGCGGCGCGTTGGGGATACGCGCGGCTAACGCCGCGGGGCACAGACAAGAGTGTCTGTGCCACATTTGTCCTGCCTTGTGGCAATGGGCACTGCTGTTCGGTCGGTGCGCCAGCCGCAGGCCGTGAGGAGATTCACCGTTCGACGTGACTGGCGCTGCGAAAAGGCGCGGTCCAATGTGGCACAGACACTCTTGTCTGTGCCCCGCGGCGCAGCAGCGCTTCAACCGACAACCGACAACGCGGCGTAGCCGCTACGAGTCACTTCCAGAGGTTGCCGGTTACGCCGAGGCCGCGCTTCCACGAGCCGTCGGGCTGTTTGACGAGCTCGACGAACGATGCCCACTGCCATGGCTGCGATCCTTCCAATGCCGGCGGGCGGTCGCGGCCGATCAGTTCGTAACGGACGACGGCGACGGTGCCCAGCCGGTCCGTGGCAGGCCGCGAAAGCCTCACCACCCAGCGCACTCCCGGAAATTGCTGATTGAGCCGCTGCCAGTCGTAGTCGAACGGGCCGCGCTCAAACGGTTCGAGCGTCAGGACGGCGAAGCCTCCGGCGGTCTCCTGGTCGATCGTGAGCGACGCGGGGCCGGAGCTGCCATACGACTGCACCAACTCCTGCGCGATGACCGACCCGAAATGCCGCTCCACAAACGCGCGATAGCCGGCCGGAGCTCCACCGATCGTCTTCTGCGCTACCACAATTGCGTCGGCAGGCATTTCCACCTTGTGCCGGGACCGCGGATCCACGCACTTCCAAACTTGCTGGTCGGTGTCGCATTGGTACGGAGGCGCGCCCTGTAATTCGTGCGGGACGTTCTCCAGCGCCGCGGCAAATGCGTCCGCGGCCGGCTGCTGCTGGGCTACGAGAGACGGAGCACACAGAATGGCCATCGCAAGGATGATTCCAGTGGATCTCATGTCGACAAGTATGACGTACAACAGAAGCGGCGGGTTCGCCGCGTTGTCGGTTGTCGGTTGATTGAGGCTTCGCGCGTTGTCGGTTGTCGGTTGTCGAGGCTTCACGGCGGAGAGCGGGCGTCTCGCCTGCTACCGACGGGCGTCCTCGCCCGGCGGGGGTTTCCGTGAAAGATTCACGAATTGCGAAGAAAAACCAAACTGTGCTTGTCTCCGAAACCCTGCTCATTTCACAGAAACCACCGCCGGGCGAGGACGCCCGTCGGGAGCAGGCAGGATGCCTGCTCTCCGCGGCCCAAGCGGCGCAGCCGCGCGTCAACCGACAACCGATAACCAACAACGCGGCGAAGCCGCCGTCAACGCAGGTACTGCCGGATCGACGACAAAAACGTCTTCACATCGATCGGCTTCGAGATATAGCCGTCGCAGCCGGCTTCGAGGAAGCGGTCCTTGTCGCCGCGCATGGCGTGGGCGGTCAGGGCCAGGATGGGGATGGCGCTCGTCACCGCGTCGGTCTTCATCTCACGCACCACGCTCAGGCCGTCGATGCCCGGCAGGTGGATATCCATCAGGATCAGGTCGACCGGATCGCCGGTGCGGGCGATCGTGAGCGCTTCCTCGCCGCTGGCTGCCTTGACGATCTGGTAGCCCCCCTCCTCGAGCAGGTACTCGACGAGTTGCATGTTCATGTCGTTGTCCTCGACGACGAGGACGCGCGCGCCGGTTTCGGTCATCGGCCTACATCGGACCCTTTACCGGCGGCTTGGCCTTGGCCTCGGGGAAGAATTTCGGATCGAATTCGACCTTGGCGGCCTTGCGAAGCTGCTCGACCTTGTCGAGCGTCGCCTTCTGCTGCACGCGCTGGGTGATCCCCTGCCGGACCTGTTCGAGCGGCTGGGCGGTGTGCGCGCCGGTCTTGAAGATGTGGATGCCGTAGCGCGACGGGATGGGATCGCTGGCCTCACCCGGCTTGAGCTGCGTCACGCGCGCCTCGAGCTCCGGCGGGAGCATGCCCGGGCTGAACGGGCCGAGGACGCCGCCGCGCTCGGCGCTGCCGGCATCGTCCGAATACTGCTTGGCGAGCGCGGCGAAGTCGGCGCCGCCCTTCAACTGCTGCGCGATCGACTGCGCCTTCTTCATCGCATCCTGCCGGCTGAGGGCCTGCCCGCTCCGCGGGGGGACGCCGCCCCCCTGATAGGCGATGAGGATGTGGCTCAGCTCTGTGGCCTCGAAGTTCTTCCTGTTGTCGTTGTAGAACTTCACCACCGCCTCATTCGTCGGCGGCGGCACGAGCTTCTGCGCGGTGGCCGCGGCGACGATGTTGGTGTGATCGGCGGCGATCTGCGCGGCCACCTTCGGATCCTTCTCGACGCCGAGCTTGCGCCCTTCCTGCTCCAGGATCTTGAGCCGCACCATCTGCTCGGCAAAGGCTTGCTTGCCCGGCTCCGAGGCGAACTGCTGCTTCACGTCGTCAGGAAGCTGCGCGAAGGCCGCCTGGAACTCCCCCTCGGTGATGGCCTCACCGTTGACGTGCATGATGACGTGGTCAGCCCCGGCATCCGCCGTCGAGGTGGCCTCCGAATGCGAGGAAAAGGGCTTGAAATCGGGCTTCATGATGGCCAGCCCGAAACAGATCGCGGCGACGATGATGATGCCGGCGATGGCGATGACGATGTCTTTTCTCAAGGTGTCTCCTGCGCTATCGCGCGTTGTCTGCGGCTTCGCCGCGTTGTCGGTTGTCTGCGCTTCGCGCGTGGTCGGTGCCGGGACAACTGCGCGTTTGCCAGAGTCTATAACGTAGTGCGAGACACGCAGATGCCTGCGGCCACCGACCACGCGGCCCGCAGGCCGCAGACAACTGACAACGCGCCGCAGGCGCAGACAACGCGCGCAGCGCCATCATTGACGCGCACCACCCCCGCGAGTATTCTCCGCGCTTGTGAAAACTTTCACGGATTCTCACGCGTGAAGCCTCACCGGCGGCCAGCTTCTCGGCGCTGATTCTGCATCCCTCCGGAGTCCCCGAGAAACTCGCAATGGCAAAAATCACCATCGACGGCGTCGAAGTCGAAGTGCAGGAAGGGATCAACTGCATCGAGGCGGCAAAAGCCGCCGACATCCACGTTCCCCACTTCTGCTACCACCCCTCCCTCACCGTCGTCGGCCAGTGCCGCATGTGCCTCGTCGAGATCGAGGGGATGCCGAAGCTGCAGGCCGGCTGCTCGACCACGGTCAAGGACGGGATGAAGATCCACGTCTGGAACGAGAAGGTCGACGAGGCCCGCAAAGGTCAGATGGAGTTTCTGCTCATCAACCATCCGCTCGACTGCCCGATCTGCGACAAGGCCGGCGAGTGCCCGCTGCAGGACTACTCCTTCAACTACGGCACGGTGACCTCGCGCTACGGCGAGTTCAAGCGCACCTATCCGGGCATGGACCGGACGCCGATCGGCCCGCACGTGGTGCAGAACATGAACCGCTGCATCCACTGCACGCGCTGCATCCGCTTCACCACCGAGATCACCGGCACCGCCGAGCTCGGATTCTTCAAGCGCGGCGCATCCACCGAGGTGGGGGTGTTTCCGGGGACGCCGCTCGACAACTGGATGTCGGCCTGCGTGACCGACGTCTGCCCCACCGGCGCGCTCACCACCCGTGAGTTCCGTTTCGAATCGCGCGTCTGGAACCTTGAGTCGGCCGAATCGGTCTGCAACGGCTGCGACGTCGGCTGCAACATCTTCATCGGCTACCGGCAAGGGCAGATCTTCCGCTATCGCCCGCGCGTCAACCCCGAGGTCAACGATCACTGGCTGTGCGACTTCGGCAGGTTCTCGTACGAGCACTACGACACCGACCGCGTGGTCGTCCCCAAAGTCCGCACCGATGACGACTACCTCGGCATCTCGACCTGGAGCGAAGCGCTCGATGCGATCGGCAACGCCGCCGGCAACGCCACGAAAACCGCGGCGATCTTCTCCGCGAACATGACCAACGAGGAGGCGTGGCTTGCCAAAGAGCTCTTCGTCGAACGGATGGGCGCCTCGGCCGGCGTGATGGTCGACGCCATCGAGCCGATCCGGATGAAGTCGCGGACGGAATGGCTCCTCGGCACGCAGGCGGCGCCGAACTACCGCGGCGTGGCGGCAGCGCTCGGAGCCTCTGACAACCGACAACCGACAACCGACAACGTTCTCGACAAACTGATGACGACCGGCGCCGACGATATCGACCTCCTCTTCATCACCGACGCCGCCTTCAGCGAGCGGACCAAAGATCCTGCCGTCGTGGCCAACCTTCGCAAGGCGAAGTTCCTGGTGGTCATGTCGTGGGACGCCAACCATCCGCTGAACGACGTCGCCGACGTCCTCCTGCCGTCGACGATCCATGCCGAGAAGGAAGGAACGTTCACCAATCTTCAGGGCCGCGTGCAGCGCATCCATCAGGCCTATCCGCCGAAAGGGCAGGCCGTGACCGACCTCGAGCTCTATCGCCGCATCGGGGCGATGCTTTACGCCGAGGCGGAAGAGTTCCGAGGATTCGGACAGATCCCCGAGTTCGCCGTTGCCGAGACGGCGGCGGTGCAGGCGTAAGACGACATGCACGGGATCGACTGGGTTGACGTTGGCCTCTCGGGACTGAAAATCGCCGTCGTCCTCGGGGCGATGCTGAACGTCACCCCGATCATGGTCTGGGTGGAACGGCGCGGCAGCGCGCTGATCCAGGACCGTCCCGGCCCCAACCGCGTCGGACCCTTCGGCCTCTTCCAGTCTTTCGCCGACGCGCTGAAGTTCGTGCTCAAAGAGGACATGCTGCCGGCGAAGGCGAACAAGATCCTCTACACGATCGCGCCGATGTTCGGCCTGATCCCGGCGCTGACGACGATCGCCGTCGTCCCGTGGGGCCGGCCCTTCCTACTGCCCGGTGGCCGCCTCTTCGAGCCGATCATCGCCAACGTCAACATCGGCATCCTGCTGATCTTCGCGCTGGCCTCGATGGGCGTCTACGGCATCGTCATGGCCGGCTGGGCGTCGGCGAACAAGTATTCGCTCTTCGGCGGGATCCGGGCCTCGGCGCAGATGATCTCGTACGAGTTGTCGCTCACGCTGGCCGCGGTGAGCGCGCTGATGGTGGCCGGATCGCTCTCACTGACGGACGTGGTCTGGCGCCAAACCGGCTCGTTCGTCCTCTTCCATACCATCAAGCTCCCGGCCTGGAACATCTGCTCGCCGGCCATGTGGATGAGCTTCATCGTCTTCTTCGTCTCCGCCTTCGCCGAGACGAACCGGCTGCCGTTCGACTTCGCGGAAGCCGATGCCGAGCTGGTGGCCGGATATCACACCGAATACTCGTCGATGAAGTTCGCGCTCTTCTTCATGTCCGAGTACATGGCCATGGCCACGATGTCGGCGCTGATCACCACTCTGTTTCTCGGCGGGTGGGATGTCCCGTGGTACAACGAGCCGCCGACCGCCTTCGGCTTCGCGGTGTCGGTGCTGGCCTTCCTGGTCAAAGTCAGCGCGATCCTCTTCATCTTCGTCTGGGTCCGCTGGACGATCCCCCGTCTCAAATACGACCTGCTGATGAAACTGGGATGGAAAGTGTTCCTGCCGATGGCCTTGGGGAACGTGGTTCTTGTGGCGTGGTTTATTGCCAAGAGGTGGATATGAATCGTTCAATCCCTCTCGAACCAGGGTCAGTAGATCGTTTATGTCGCGTGTACGCCCCCCTCATCCGCCTATCGGCACCTTCTCCCCCCGCAAAAAACCGCGGGGGGAGAAGGACTCTCGACGAAAGGGCGTGGCACATGGTTCCAGTAGTCTCAAGAGCTTGCGCTTCCCTAACATCGAGAGTCCTTCTCCCCCAGCGCTTTTCAGCTGGGGGAGAAGGTGCCGATAGGCGGATGAGGGGGCGGTGCTTGCGATGCCCTTGCCGCATCCACGTTTTGGTTGCGGCTACGCCGCGCTGTGAATGTTCCGAGACCCCGCAACCATGATCACCTTCGCCATCTTCTTCTTCTTCGCCGCCGTCGCCGTGATCTTCGCGGCGGTGGTGGTGTTGCACCGCAACCCGGTGGTTGGAGCACTGTCGCTGGTGGCGTCGTTCTTTGCGCTGGCGGTGATGTATGTGCTGCTCGAGGCGCCGTTTCTGGCCGCGTTGCAGGTGATCGTCTATGCCGGCGCGATCATGGTGCTCTTCCTCTTCGTGATCATGCTGCTGAACCTGCAGCATCAGGAGGAGCCTCGCACGCGCCCGGTGCAGCAGTTCCTCGGGTACACCACCAGCGCCGCCTTCGGCTTGGCGCTGATCTACTACCTCGCGAAATTCGGCGTGACGAAGCTGCCCGAGGGGCCGTTCGTCTCGGATGCGCGGACGGTCGGCATCCGGATGTTCGAGGCCTACATCTTCCCGTTCGAGATGGTCTCGATCCTTCTCCTGGCGGCGATCGTCGGCGCGTTGATCCTCAGCGGCCGCACGGGCGCCATCCCACCTCCGACCGGGGAGAACAAACTATGATTCCGACGCACTGGTTCCTGATCCTCAGCGCCATCCTCTTCGCGCTCGGCGTCTGCGGCGTGCTGACGCGGAAGAACGGCATCACTATCTTCATGTGCATCGAGCTGATGGTGAACGCGGTCAACCTGACCTTCGTCGCCTACGCCCGCCAGTTCCATCAGATCCACGGACTCCTCTTCGTCTTTTTCGTCATGGCCATCGCCGCCGCCGAAGCCGCCGTCGGCCTGGCCATTTTCATCTCCCTGTTCCATCACCGGCACACGATCGATGTAGATGAGGCGAATTTGATGAGGTGGTAGGGGGCTCTTGGCTGTTAGCTATTAGCTCTTAGGGGCGCGTTTCGGTCCCCTAAGAGCTAATAGCTGAGAGCCAACAGCTCAACACGGCACGAACGTCGCATTTTCAGGCTCAACAGGAGCCGAAAATGGACAAGACCGAGAAGCTCATTGACTGGGAAGAGAACGAGCGGAAGGACAGGAATCGCAATGGCATCGATGACCGCATCGAGCCGGCCATGCCGGACGTCGAGGCGGGGACGCAGAAGCTCGCGGGACGGTTGCGCGAGAACAACGGCGTCGATCCATCGCTGTCCGGAGGCGATATCGACGCACAGTGGGAGATGGCCGAGTCGCAGGGCGACGAGGCTTCGACCGGGAGTCAGACAACCCCCGGCCAGAATGACACCGAGGAGACGGCGGCGGCGATGGGAATCTCATACGCCGACGACGAGGAGCTGAAAGTCGGAGAAAAAGAACGGAGCCGCGACGAACATCGCTGGGAGCTCGACCCGGCCTCCTCCGATGACTACCAGGAACGCGTAAAAGATCAGAGCTGATGCGGGGACGCTCCTCGCATCGGCAGATGCGAGGAGAGAACAAAGGATGAAGGCAGAAAGCAGAAGGCAGAAGGGGATGACGTCGTAGCGGCCAAGCGCCTCTCGATTCGTTCCTTCTGCCGTCCGCCCTCTGCCTTCATCCTTCCCGTACATGCTCAACAAACTCTGGCTCATCCCCCTGCTGCCGTTCGCCGGCTTTCTGCTGAACGGCCTGTTCGGCAAGCGCCTCGGCAAGGGCTTCGTGACGGCCGTGGCGCTGCTGGCCTCCCTCGGCGCAGCCATCGCCGGAACGATCGCCGTCGTGCAGTACCACGCCGCCTATCCCACCGGCGAGCGGCACGTCGATCTCGTCTACAACTGGATCTCCTCCGGCTCCATCGGCGCCGATCTCGCCTTCCAGCTCGATCCCCTCAGCGTGGTCATGCTGATGGTCGTCACCTGGGTCGGCTTCCTGATCCACCTCTACTCCGTCGGTTACATGGCCCACGAGCATGGGTTCGGCCGCTACTTCGCCTACCTGAACCTCTTCCTCTCCGAGATGCTCGTCCTGATCCTCGGATCGAGCTATCTATTGATGTTCGTCGGATGGGAAGGGGTGGGGCTCTGCTCCTACCTCCTCATCGGCTTCTATTACGAGACCGACTACGCTCCGGCGGCCGGCAAGAAGGCCTTCATCGTCAACCGCATCGGCGACTTCGGCTTCCTCATCGCCATGTTCCTGATGTTCGCCTGGTTCGGGAGCGTCGATTTCGCCAAGGTCTCGCAGATCGCCAGTGCAGGCGGCGTGGAGCACTGGCTGCTGACGGCGATCTGCCTTCTGCTCTTCCTCGGCGCGGTCGGAAAGAGCGCGCAGATCCCTCTCTATGTCTGGCTGCCCGACGCCATGGCCGGCCCCACTCCGGTCTCCGCCCTCATCCATGCCGCCACGATGGTCACCGCCGGCGTCTACATGGTTGTTCGCTCGAACGCGCTCTACCGCCTCGCGCCCGGCGCGATGATGGTCGTGGCGCTCATCGGAGCGCTGACCGCGCTCTTCGCCGCCACGATCGGAATCAGGCAGTGGGACATCAAGAAAGTCCTGGCCTACTCTACCGTCTCCCAGCTCGGCTTCATGTTCATCGGCGTCGGCGTCGGCGCCTTCACGGCCGGCATCTTCCACCTGGTCACACACGCCTTCTTCAAGGCCTGCCTCTTCCTCGGATCGGGCTCGGTGATCCACGCCATGAGCGGCGAGCAGGACATGAGGAAGATGGGCGGCCTGAAGTCGAAGATCCCCATCACTTACTGGACGTTCCTCGTGGCCACGATCGCCATCGCCGGCATCCCGCCGCTGGCGGGCTTCTTCTCGAAGGACGAGATCCTGGCGTCGGCACTGGCCAATCCCTACTTCCCGCAGTGGTTCAACGCCATCATCTGGATCCTCGGCACGCTGGCCGCGTTCTGCACCGCGTTCTACATGTTCCGCCTGGTCTACCTGACGTTCTTCGGCAGTTTCCGCGGAACGCACGAGCAGGAGCACCACCTGCACGAGTCGCCGTGGACGATGACCGTGCCGCTGATCATCCTGGCGGCGCTCTCCGCCGTCGGCGGGGCAATTCTCGGATGGCCGCACCGGCACTTCCTCGCGGCGTGGCTGCATCCGATCTTCCCGGAGATCGCCGGGGTCCCCGAGGTCCAGTATGAGATCTCCCCGAACCTCGAATACGGATTGATGTTCGTCTCCACCGCCATCGCCGCAATCGGCATCTGGGCCGCGTACACCCGCTTCTACAAGCGCGGCCTGGCCGCCGACGAACAATTCGCCAAGGCCATGCCGAGGATCGCGAACGGGATGGAGAACAAGTGGTACGTGGACGAGCTGTACGCCGCCACGATCGTCCGGCCGCTGGAAGGCTTCTCTCAATTCCTCTGGCGCGGCATCGACGCCCTGATCGACGGCATCCTGGCGCTGGCCGGCTACATCGTCGCCGCCATCGGCGACCTGCTCCGCTTCTTCCAGACCGGCAACGTGAGGAACTACGCGCTGATGTTTTTCCTGGGAGTGATCGTGTTCATTTGGGTGCTGGCATGACGGGGTTTCGCGGTCTCGCGGTCTCGCGGTCTCGCGGTGTGGACCTTCAAACGCTGCGTCTGACTCCGAACACCCCGAGACCGCGCAACCGCGCAACCGCGAGACCGCAAGCATGACGAACGTCCTATCAATCACTCTCTGGCTCCCTATCGCCTCGGCTGTGCTGCTGCTGGTCTTTCCGAAGACGGCGGCGAATGCGATCAAGGCCTTCGGACTGCTCGCATCCATCGCCACCTTCATCGCCTCGCTCGGCATCCTCGGTCAATTCAAGGAAGGCGTCGCCGGCTTGCAGCTCGTCGAGTCGCTCGCCTGGATCCCGCAGTGGGGAATCCGCTACTCGCTCGGCGTCGACGGCATCTCGCTCTGGCTCATCCTGCTGACCACCCTGCTGACGCCGGTGGTGTTCCTCTCCTCCTGGAACACCATCCACAAGCATCCGAAGGAGTACGTCATCGCCTTCCTGATCATGGAAGCGGCCATGATCGGTGTCTTCGTCGCCAGCGACCTGATTCTTTTCTACGTCTTCTTCGAGCTGACGCTCTTGCCGATGTATCTCGTCATCGGCGTCTGGGGCGGCGCGAACCGGATCTACGCGGCCATCAAGTTCTTCCTCTTCACCATCGCCGGCTCGCTGCTGATGCTGCTCGGCATCATCTATCTCGGCTTCGCCCACTACCACGACACCGGAACGATCACCTTCGCCATCACGGAGCTGTACGGCACGTCCCTGGCGCCGCACGCGCAGACGCTGCTCTTTTTCGCCTTCGCGCTCGCCTTCGCCATCAAGGTCCCGCTCTTCCCGCTGCATACTTGGCTCCCGGACGCGCACGTCGAAGCTCCCACCGGAGGCTCGATCATCCTGGCCGGCGTGATGCTGAAGATGGGCACCTACGGCTTCCTCCGCTTCGTCCTGCCGTTCTTCCCCGACGCCACGGCCAAGTACGCAGGCCTGCTCATCGCCCTGGCCGTCATCGGCGTCATCTACGGTGCGTTAGTGGCGTGGGTCCAGCCGGACATGAAGAAGCTCGTCGCCTACTCCTCGGTCTCGCACCTCGGCTTCTGCGTGCTCGGCATCTTCGCCCTGAACCAGACCTCGATCGAAGGCTCGATCCTGCAGATGGTCAACCACGGCCTTTCCACCGGCGCCCTCTTCCTCTGTGTCGGCGTGATCTACGAGCGGCGGCACACGCGCCTTCTCGCCGACTACGGCGGATTGGCGAAGACCATGCCGGTCTTCGCAACGTTCTTCATCATCTCCATGCTCTCGTCGGTCGGCCTGCCGGGGCTGAACGGCTTCATCGGCGAGTTCCTGATCCTGGCGGGGTCGTTCCAGACCTCGCCGAGGTGGACGGTCATCGCGGCAACGGGAGTCATCCTCGCGGCCATCTACCTGCTCTGGCTCATCCAGCGCGTCTTCTTCGGGCCGATCACGAAGGAAGAAAATCGCAACGTTCGCGAGATCGCCTGGAACGAGATCGCCGCGCTGGTCCCGCTGGTCATCCTGATGGTCTGGATCGGCGTCCGCCCCAATACCTTCCTGCGCAAGATGACGCCGAGCGTCCAGCAACTCCTGCAGATCGTCCACAAGACCGACGCCAGCAAAGCGATGATCGCCAGGAGCTCCCTCCCTCGCCATAACTCGTCCCTCGCCCCTGACGTTGGAGGTGTCCGTTGAACCTGACCCCGCTGCTCGAGCCCGGCTGGCTGAACGCCATCCTCCCCGAGCTGATCCTCTCGATCGGCGGCATCCTGCTGATCCTCTTCGACGCCTTCGCCCCAAAACTGCGCGGCGCCACGGCACCGCTGGCCGTGATCGTCTTCCTCGCCGCCGGCTGGAGCGAGCGCCTGCTCATCGGCGGCAACTTCTTCGGAGGCACCTACCAGATCAGCGGCATCACCGCGATCTTCGACTACACCTTCCTCCTGGCCGCCGTCCTGGCCACGCTCTTCGCCCGCGCCTACCTGGCCCGCGAGGGGTTCGAGCGCGGCGAGTTCTACGCTCTCTTGATGTGGGGGACCACCGGCATGATGATGATGGCCAAGGGGCTCGACCTCCTGGTGGTCATCCTCGGGCTGGAGCTGCTCTCGATCTGCATCTTCGTCCTGGTCGGCTTCCATCGCCGCATCGCCGTCTCCAACGAGGCCAGCCTCAAGTACTTCCTGATGGGAGCGTTCGCCACCGGTTTCGTCCTCTACGGAACGGCTCTCTTCTACGGCGCCACCGGCTCGACGAACCTGGCCGCCTTCTCGCACTACTTCGCCACGGCCGACCCGGGTAACCCGCTCCTCACCATCGCCTTCATCCTCCTGATGTCGGGCCTCGGCTTCAAGCTCGCCGTCGCGCCGTTCCACGGATGGGCGCCCGATGTCTATCAGGGCGCACCGTCGCCCGTGGCCGGCTGGCTTTCCGTCGCGCCGAAGGCGGCGACGCTCATCGCCCTGGTGCGCATCTTCTCGTCGATGACACCGGTCATCCAGCAGGCCTCGTGGATGAAGATGGTCGCGGCCCTGTCGATCCTCTCGATGATCATCGGCAACGCCGTGGCCATCGCCCAGCGCGACCTGAAGCGGATGCTGGCCTACTCCGGCATCGCCCATGTCGGCTACATGCTGATCGCGCTCCTCTCGCTGCGCGACGAATCGGTGGCCGCCATCAGCGTCTACGTCATCACCTACGCCCTGATGAACATCGGCGCCTTCGGCGTCGTCTCCATGCTGGCCAAGAACCAGAACGATCCGCAGACGCTCGACGACATCGCCGGCCTCGGCTTCCGCCGCCCGTTCTACGGCCTGGCCCTGACCATCTGCATGTTCTCGCTCTCCGGCCTCCCTCCAACCGCGGGCTTCATCGCCAAGTTCTACATCTTCAAGACCGCCGTCGACTCCGGCCATATGACCGTCGCCTTCATCGGCATCCTGACCAGCATCGTCTCGGTCTATTACTACCTGCGCGTGGTCTACTTTCTCTACATGAAGGAGCCCGAAACCGCGGATTCGCATGGTGAGACTCAGGCAATTTCCGACCCCCGACTCCCGATCTCCGTGCTCCTCGACGCGGACATCTTCGGCACTGGTGCACTGCTGATCTCACTGATCGGCATCTTCGCCATCGGCCTCTTTCCCACACCTCTTTTCGATGCGGCAGGAGCAGCAGCCCGCGCGCTCCTGCCGTAGCCCCGACTCATGTCGAACGACCGGTTGAACCACAACGAACGCGAAACGGTCTCGGAGATGACGACCGGCAGGTTGTCGGTCTACCTTCGCTGCCTGACGTTCCTCGAGGCCTGCGGCCAGATGACCGTCTCCTCGGCGGAGCTGGCGGAGCGCTTCCACCTCAACTCGGCGCAGATCCGCAAAGACCTGGCCTGCTTCGGCGAGTTCGGCACGCGCGGCGTCGGCTACAACGTGTCGCGCCTGAAGGAGCACCTGGTGCGTGAGCTCGGCCTGGACCGCACCCGCCGCGTTCTCATCGCCGGCGCCGGCAACCTCGGCATGGCCCTGGCCGACTACGGCGGCTTCAACGACAACGGCTTCCAGATCACCGCGCTCGTCGACAACGATCCCGCCAAAATCGGACGCCGCTCCCGCAGCGGCATCGAAGTCCTGGCATGGGAGGATCTCCCAACGATCGTGCGCGATCAGCAGGTCGACATCGGCATCGTCGCCGTCAACGCCGAATCCGCCCAGACCGTCTACGACGCCTTCGCCGACGTCGGCCTCAACGCCGTCCTCAACTTCGCCCCCACCCAGCTCCGCGCCCGCCCCGGCGTAAAGGTCAAATCCGTCGACCTCCGCATCAACCTGGAGTCACTGTCGTTCTATTTGAAGAATGTGGAGGATGGGACGTAAAGGAGCGTGGCCGGAAAACAATCCCTTGCGATGCATGATATTAGCCCGCATTTCTCCATTCTCGCCGCCACTTCTGTTGCTCGTCGAGAGCTTGCCACTCCTGTCGTCGAGAGTCCTTCTCCCCCCGCAAGAAACCGCGGGGGGAGAAGGACTCTCGACGACAGGGCGTGGCAAGTGGTTTCAGACAGACTGTGTTAGATCGCGGAATCACTGCCACTGATCCATGAATTGTGGACGCGCTCCAGTCGTCATGTGATGCCGGACACTCATCCGCGTGATGCCGGACACGAATTACACTCTTTTTTACCAATAGTGCATGGAATGCGGCGTCGCGTGCTGGATTTCATTCTCGAAAGAATGGAGTGCAGCGCCAATTACTGATGTACGCTAACGTCCTCGCAATTCCTTGCATCGCGGCCTGGCGACTGAAATTGCGAGGCTGCCCCTAAAGGCGGCTGGCATCAGGAACGGGGGGAACGCCCGGTCGCACCAGATCAAAGGGGTGGCCATGTCCGCACCCGCCGGTAACCTCTTCGCGGCCGCAGAGTTTCATTCCGCGGTTCGTCCCGTTCCCCGCAAACACCGGACTTCAGCGTGGACGACAAGACCTGGACTCCTTGCCATCGGCCTGGCGGTCCTCATTCCGGCCGGCGCCGCTTTCACCCAAACTGTTTCCTTTGCCCCGGCCACGGATCTTGTCGTGGGATTGTCCCCGCGCGCGGTGGCCATTGGGGATTTCAATGGCGACGGCAAGCCCGACCTGGCGGCGGCGAATTTCAGCAGTAACAGCGTCTCCGTCCTGCTCGGAACGGGCGGTGGCGGCTTCGGACCGGCCACGGACTTCACGGTGGGCTCCGGCCCGAGCTCTTTGGCGGTGGGGGACCTCAACGGCGACGGCGTGCCCGACCTGGCCGTGACGAATTCCCTCGGCGGCGACGTCTCGGTTCTCCTGGGCAATGGCAGCGGAAGTTTCGCGCCGGCCACGAGCTTCGCCGTGGGGACAGGCCCGAGCTCCGTCGCCATTGGGGATCTCAACGGCGACGGTACGCCGGACCTTGCCGTGGCGAATCTCGGCAGCGATGACCTCTCCATTCTCCCCGGCGACGGCAGCGGCGGCTTCGGGACGGCCACGACCATCGCCATCGGGACCGACTTAGGGACCGACCCGACCTTCGTCGCCATCGGAGACCTCGACGGGGACGGACGGCGAGACCTCGTCGTGGCCATGGCGCGCGGCGGCACCGTCGCCGTTCTGCTGGGCGCCGGCGGCGGCAGCTTCGGAGCGACCACGAATTTCGCGGTCGGTTCCGCCCCGGGCTCGATCGCCATCGGAGACTTCAACAACGACGGCAAGCCCGATCTCGCCGTGACGAATCTCCGCGACACCATCGTCTCGGTTCTAATCGGCACCGGCGGCGGCAGATTCGCACCGGCCACCAGCGTTGCGGTCGGTTTCGCCCCGGCCTCGGTGGCGGTGGGGGACTTCAATGGCGACGTCAAGCCCGATCTCGTCGTGGCCAATCAAAACGGCAATAGCGTCTCGGTTCTGCCGGGCGATGGCAGCGGCGGCTTCGCACCGGCCACGAACTTCGCCGTGGGAACGAAACCGGTCTCCGTCGCCGTCGGGGACCTCGATGGCGACGGCAAGCCCGACCTCGCGGTGGTGAATCAAGACAGCAACTCCGTCTCGGTTCTCCTTAACCAATCGACATTCCCCGCCTTCCCGATTCCGGCTGTCGCATCAATCAATCCAGCGTTCGGTCCGACGGCAGGGGGAACGGTGATCACCATCACCGGATCGAACTTCATCCCCGGTGCCACGACCGTGGCCTTCGGCGCCATCCCCGGCACGAGCGTGAGCTGCGCGTCGACGATTCAGTGCACCGCCACCAGCCCCGCCGGCAGCGGCACGGCCAGCGTACGGGTGACCAACTCCTTGGGGACCAGCGCCGACACGGCGGCCGATGACTTCACGTACACCGCCCCCTCGGGCGGCTGCAACGTCTTTGCGCCGGCGACGAACGTTAGCGCGGGAGCCCACCCGCGCTCCGTGGCCATCGGCGACTTCAACGGCGATGGGCGCATCGACCTGGCCGTTCCGAACCAAAACTCGAATGACGTCTCGATTCTGCTCGGCACGGGGAGCGGGACGTTTGGAGCGCCGACAAACTTTCCGGTGGGAATCCAGCCGTTTTCCGCCGCCATCGGGGACTTCAACGGCGACGGGCGCAGCGACCTCGCCGTCGCAAACGCCAACTCGACCGTCTCGATTCTGCTCGGCACGGGGACGGGGACGTTTGGCCCGGCGACGAACTTCGCCGTGGGAGCGGGTTCGGTCTCGGTGGCCATCGGCGACTTCAACGGCGATGGGCGGAGCGATCTCGCCATCGCAAACGAAGGCTCGAACAACGTCTCGATTCTGCTCGGTACCGGGACGGGGACGTTTGGCGCGGCGACGAACGTTGCCGTGGGAGACTCTCCGGCCTCCGTTGCCATCGGCGACTTCAACGGCGATGGGCGGAGCGACCTCGCCGTCGCGAACGTCGGCTCGAACAATGTCTCCATTCTGCTCGGCACGGGGACAGGGACGTTTGGAGCGCCGATGAACTTTCCGGTGGGAGCGGGTCCGTTCTCCGTGGCCATCGGCGACTTCAACGGCGACGGGCGGAGCGACCTGGCCGTCGCCAATACGGGCTCGACCGTCTCGATTCTGCTCGGCACGGGGACGGGGACGTTTGGCGCGGCGACGAACGTTGCCGCGGGAGCGAGTCCGATCGCGGTGGCCACTGGCGATTTCAACGGCGATGGGCGGAGCGACCTCGCCGTCGCCAACTTCAACTCCGACAACGTCTCGATTCTGCTCGGCACGGGGACAGGGGCCTTTGGACCGCCGACAAACCTTGCAGTGGGAGTGCTTCCGTCCTCCGTGGCCATCGGCGACTTCAATGGGGATGGGCGGAGTGACCTGGCCATCGCGAACGCGGACGACGTCTCCATCCTGCTCAACGCCAGTTGTCCTCCTCCGGTCGTCTCGTCGATCAGCCCCTCCACCGGTCCGGCAGCAGGCGGAACTGTCGTCACCATCACCGGCTCGAACTTCGTGGCCGGCGCCACGACTGTGAAGTTCGGCGCCACCGCCGCCACGAGCGTGAGCTGCGCGTCGACCATTCAGTGCACCGCCACCAGCCCCGCCGGCAGCGGCACGGTGAGCGTCAGGGTCACGAACGCCTCCGGGGCGAGCGCCGACACGGCGGCGGATGACTTCACCTACACAGCCGCAGCAAGCGCCTGCAGCGTCTTTGCACCGGCAACGAACCTTGCGGTCGGAGCGATTCCGGTCTCGGTGGCCATCGGCGACTTCAACGGCGATGGACGCAGCGATCTCGCCGTCGCGAACTTGAACAATGGCAACGTGTCGATTCTGCTGGGCACCGGGCCGGGAACGTTTGGCGCGGCGGCGAACCTTGCCGCGGGAACGACTCCGCGCTCGGTGGCCATCGGTGACTTCAACGGCGACGGGCACACCGACCTCGTCGTCGCGAACCAGATCTTGGGCAGCGTGTCGATTCTGCTCGGCACGGGAACCGGGACGTTTGGTGCGGCGACCAGCTTTGCCGTGGGAGCGACACCGCAGTCGGTTGCCATCGGTGACTTCAACGGCGATGGGCGGAGCGACCTCGCCGTCGCGAACGACGGCTCGAACAACGTCTCCATTGTGCTGGGCACGGGGACGGGGACGTTCGGCGTGGCGACGAACTTTGCGGTCGGAACGACTCCGCTCTCGGTGGCCGTCGGCGACTTCAACGGCGATGGACGGAGCGACCTTGCCGTCGCCAACTTCACCTCGAACAACGTGTCCATTCTGCTGGGCACTGGGAGCGGGACGTTTGGAGCGGCGACGAACTTCGCGGTGGGAACACGGCCGTTCTCCGTGACGATCGGCGACTTCAACGGCGATGGGCAGAGCGACCTCGCCGTAGCCAACCAGAACTCGAGCAACGTCTCGATTCTGCTGGGCACGGGGACGGGGACGTTTGGATCGGCAACGAACATTGTCGCGGGAACGAATCCGGAATCCGTGGCCGTCGGCGACTTCAACGGCGATGGGCGGAGCGATCTCGCCGTCGCCAACTTGAGCTCTGGTAACGTTTCGATCCTGCTCGGCACCGGGACGGGGACGTTTGGAGCGCCGACGAATGTCGCCGTCGGATCGAATCCCGAGGCCCTGGCCATCGGCGATTTCAATGGCGATGGGCGGAGCGACCTCGCCGTCGCGAACTCGATCTCGAACACCGCCTCCATTCTGCTCAACGCCGGCTGCACTCCTGTCATCACCTCGATCAATCCCTCCACCGGTCCGACGGCGGGAGGAACCGTCGTCACCATCACCGGTTCGAACTTCGTGGTCGGCGCCACGACCGTGAAGTTCGGTGCTACCGCCGGCACGAGCGTGAGCTGCGCGTCAACGATTCAATGCACCGCCACCAGCCCCGCCGGCAGCGGCACGGTCAGCGTCCGCGTCACGAACGCCTCGGGGACCAGCGCCGACACGGCGGCGGATGACTTCACGTACACCGCTCCCTCGAGCGCCTGCAGCGCCTTCGTACCGGCGGTGAACTTCGCGGTGGGATCGGGTCCGCAATCCGTGGCCGTCGGCGACTTCAACGGCGATGGCCGGAGCGACCTGGCCGTCGCCAACACCAGTTCCAACAACGTCTCCATTCTGCTCGGCTCGGGGATGGGGACGTTTGGAACGGCGACGAACGTTGCGGTCGGAACGAATCCGCGCTCGGTGGCCATCGGCGACTTCAACGGCGATGGGCGGATCGACCTGGCCGTCGCCAACGAATTCTCGAACAGCGTCTCCGTACTGCTGGGCACGGGGACGGGGACACTTGGAGCGGCGGCCAACTTCGCGGTGGGATCGGGTCCGAACGCCGTGGCCATCGGCGATTTCAACGGCGATGGGCGCAGCGACCTGGCCGTTGCTAACTTTGACTCCAACAATGTCTCGATTCTGCTGGGCACGGGGACGGGGACGTTTGGAGCGGCGACCAACGTTGCCGTGGGATCGAATCCGGACTCCCTGGCGGTCGGCGACTTCAACGGCGATGGGCGCAGCGATCTCGCCGTCGCAAACCACAGCTCGGACAACGTGTCGATCCTGCTCGGCACGGGAACGGGGACGTTTGGAGCGGCGACCAACGTTGCCGCCGGAACGACTCCGCGCTCCGTGGCCGTCGGCGACTTCAACGGCGATGGCATGAACGACCTCGCTGTCGCAAACAACGGCTCGAACAACGTCTCCATTCTGCTCGGCACGGGAACGGGCGCGTTTGGAGCGGCGACGAACGTTGCCGTGGGAACGGATTTATCCTGGGTGGCCATCGGCGACTTCAATGGCGACGGGCGCAGCGACCTCGCCGTGACCAGCGTTACCTCCAACAGCGTCTCGATTCTCCTCGGCACGGGGACGGGGACGTTCGGCGCGGCGACCAGCCTGGCAGTGGGAACGAATCCGTACTTCGTGGCCATCGGCGACTTCAACGGCGACGGCCGGAGCGACCTCGCCGTCGCAAACCCGAGCTCGAACAACGTCTCCATTCTGCTCAACGCCGGCTGCCCTCCGGTCGTCTCCTCGATCAATCCCTCCACCGGTCCGGCGGCGGGAGGAACCGTCGTCACCATCACCGGCTCGAACTTTGTCGTCGGCGCGACGACCGTGATGTTCGGCACGACCCCCGCCACGAGCGTGAGCTGTGCCTCGACGATTCAGTGCACCGCGACGAGCCCCGCCGGCAGCGGCACGGTCAGCGTCCGTGCCACGAACTCCTCGGGGACCAGCGCCGGCACGGCGGCGGATGACTTCACGTACACCGCCCACTCGAGCGCATGCAGCGTGTTTGTGCCGGCGACGAACTTTGCCGTGGGAGCAATTCCGCGCTCAGTGGTCATCGGCGACTTCAACGGCGATGGACGCACCGACCTCGCTGTCGCGAACCAGAACTCGAATGACGTCTCGATTCTGCTCGGCACGGGAATGGGGACGTTTGCGGCGGCGACGAACTTTGCCGTGGGAGCGTTTCCGGTCTCCATCGCCATCGGCGACTTCAACGGCGATGGGCGCAGCGACCTCGCCGTCACCAACGCCAACTCGGACAACGTATCCATTCTGCTGGGCACGGGGATGGGGACGTTTGCAGCGGCGGCGAACTTCGCGGTCGGAACGACCCCGGTCTTCGCCGCGGTCGGCGATTTCAACGGCGATGGGCGCAGCGACCTCGCCGTCGCAAACCAGGGCTCGAACACCGTCTCGATTCTGCTGGGCACCGGTAGCGGAACGTTTGCAGCGGCGACGAACTTTGCGGTGGGAACGAATCCGCAGGCCGTGGCCATCGGCGACTTCAACGGCGATGGCCGGAGCGACCTCGCCGTCGCGAACTTCAACTCGAACAACGTCTCCATTCTGCTCGGTACGGGGTCGGGGACGTTTGGTGCGGCAACAAACTTCGCGGTGGGAGCGGTTCCGGTCTCCGTGGCCATCGGCGACTTCAACGGCGATGGGCGCAGCGACCTCGCTGTGGCAAACCAGACCTCGAACACTGTCTCGATTCTGCTCGGTACGGGAACGGGAGGCTTTGGAACGGCGACCAACTTTGCCGTGGGAACGACTCCGGTCTCCGTGGCCATCGGCGACTTCAACGCCGATGGGCACAGCGACCTCGCCGTCGCAAACATCAACTCCAACAACGTCTCCATTCTGCTCGGCACGGGGACGGGGACCTTTGGAGCACCGACCAGCGTTGCGGCGGGAACCAATCCGGGATCAGTGGCCGTCGGCGACTTCAACGGCGATGGGCGGAGCGACTTCGCCGTCGCGAACACGAACGCGAACGCGAACACCGTCTCCATCCTGCTCAACGCCGGTTGCACGCCGGTCGTCACCTCGATCAGCCCCTCCACCGGTCCGACCACAGGCGGAACGGTCGTCACCATCACCGGATCGAACTTCGTTGCCGGCGCCACGACCGTGGCCTTCGGTGCCACCGCCGGCACGAGCGTGAGCTGTGCGTCGAACATTCGATGCACAGCCACCAGCCCCGCCGGAACCGGCACGGTCAGCGTCCGCGTGACGAACGGCTCAGAGACCAGCGCCGACACCGCGGCGGATGACTTCACCTACACCGCCCCCTCGGGCGGCTGCAACGTCTTTGCACCGGCGACGAATTTTGTGGCGGGATCGGCCCCGCGCTCCGTGGCCATCGGCGACTTCAACGGCGATGGGCGGAGCGACCTCGCCGTCGTGAACCAGGGCTCGAGCGACATCTCCATTCTGCTCGGCACGGGGACGGGGACGTTTGGAGCGCCGGCGAACTTTGCCGTGGCCATGCTGCCGGTCGCCGTGGCCATCGGCGATTTCAACGGCGATGGGCGGAGCGACCTCGCCGTCGCCAACTACATCGCCAACAACGTCTCCATTCTGCTCGGCACGGGGACAGGGACGTTTGGAACTGCGACGACCTTTGCGGTGGGAACCGGCCCGTTCTCCGTGGCCGTGGGCGACTTCAACGGCGATGGGCGGAGCGACCTCGCCGTCGCAAACCAAGGCTCGAATGACGTCTCCATTCTGCTCGGCACAGGGACCGGGACGTTTGGAGCGGCGACAAACGTTGCCGTGGGAACGAATCCGGATACCGTGACCATCGGCGACTTCAATGGCGATGGGCGGAGCGACCTCGCCGTCGCAAACCAGCTCTCGAACAACGTCTCCATTCTGCTCGGCACGGGGACGGGCACGTTTGGAGCGGCGACGAACTTTGCGGTGGGATCGAATCCGATATCCGTGGCCGTCGGCGACTTCAACGGCGATGGGCGGAATGACCTCGCCGTCGCGAACGTCGGCTCGAACAACGTCTCCATTCTGCTTGGCACAGGCACGGGGACGTTTGGAGTGCCGAGGAACTTTGCAGTGGCAACGCAGCCCGTCTCCGTGGCCATCGGCGACTTCAACGGCGATGGCCGGAGCGACCTTGCCGTCGCCAACAACATCTCGAACACCATCTCCATTCTGCTCAGTACCGGGCCGGGCACGTTTGGCGCGGCGACGAACGTCGCGGCGGGAACGAATCCGATCTCGGTGGCAGCGGTGGACTTCAACGGCGATGGCCGGAGCGACCTCGCCGTCGCCAACCTCGGCTCCAACAACGTCTCCCTTCTGCTCAACTCGAGCTGTCCGCCCCTCGTCTCATCGATCAGCCCCTCCACCGGTCCGACGGCAGGGGGAACGGTCGTCACTATCACCGGATCGAACTTCGTTGTCGGTGCCACGGCCGTGACCTTCGGTACCACCGCCGCAACGACCGTGAGCTGTGCGTCGCCGACTCGATGCACCGCCACCAGCCCCACCGGCAGCGGCTCGGTCAGCGTCCGCGTCACGAACGCCTCGGGGACGAGCGCCGACACGGCAGCCGATGATTTCACCTACACCGCCGCACCGAGCGCCTGTACCGTCTATGTACCGCCAGCGAACCTTGCGGTGGAAGCGGTTCCGGTCTCCGTTGCCATCGGCGACGTCAACGGCGATGGACGCAGCGACCTCGCCGTCACGAACCTCGACTCCAACACCGTCTCCATTCTGCTCGGCACGGGGACGGGGACGTTTGGACCGGCGACCAACTTCGCGACGGGCACGAATCCGCGCTCCGTGGCCATTGGCGACTTCAACGGTGACGGGCGGAGCGACCTCGCCGTGGCGAACCAGACCTCGAACGATGTCTCGATTTTGCTCGGCACGGGAACGGGGACGTTCGGAGCGGCGACGAGCTTTACGGTGGGAACCAATCCGTTCTCCGTGGCCGTCGGCGACTTCAACGGTGACGGGCGCATCGATCTCGCCGTCGCCAACTTCGGCTCCAACAACGTCTCAATCCTGCTCGGCACGGGGACGGGGACGTTTGGCGCGGCGACGAACTTCGACGTGGGAATCAATCCGCGCTCCGTGGCCATCGGCGATTTCAACGGCGATGGGCGGAGCGACCTCGCCGTCGCCAACCAAGGCTCGAACAACGTCTCCATCCTGCTGGGCACGGGAACCGGGACCTTTGCAGCGGCGACCAACGTTGCCGCGGGAAGCCTGCCGTTCTCCGTGGCCATCGGCGACTTCAACGGAGATGGCCGAAGCGACCTCGCCGTTGCGAGCTCCGGCTCGACCAACGTGTCGATTCTGCTCGGCACGGGGACAGGGACCTTCGGAGCGGCGACCAACGTCGCGGTGGGAGCCGGTCCGCGCTCCGTAGCCGTTGCCGACTTCAACGGCGACGGGCGGAGCGATCTCGCCGTCGCCAACTTCAGCTCGAACAACGTCTCGATTCTTCTCGGCACCGGGACCGGGACTTTCGGAGCGGCGACGAATCTGGCCGTGGGGCTGCTTCCAGCCTCCGTGGCCATCGGCGACTTCAACGGCGATGGGCGGAGCGACCTGGCCGTCGCGAACTCGAGCTCGACCAACGTCTCCATTCTGCTCAACGCTGCCTGCGCTCCAGTCGTCTCGTCGATCAGTCCCTCCACCGGTCCGACGGCAGGGGGAACGGTGGTCACCATCACCGGTTCGAACTTCGTCGCAGGCAGCACTACCGTGGCGTTCGGCGCCACCGCCGGCACGAGCGCGAGCTGCGGGTCGACCATTCAATGCACCGCCACCAGCCCCGCCGGCAGCGGTACGGTCAGCGTCCGCGTCACAAACGCCTCCGGGACGAGCGCCGACACTGCGGTGGATGATTTCACGTACACCGCCCCCGCGAGCACCTGTGCCGTCTTTGCACCGGCTACGAACGTTGCCGCGGGAGCGAATCCTGCCTCAGTGGCCATCGGCGACTTCAACGGCGATGGACGGAGCGACCTCGCCGTCGCGAACTCCGGCTCCAACGACGTTTCGATTCTGCTCGGCACCGGGACGGGAACGTTTGGTGCGGCGACGAACTATCCGGTGGGAACGAATCCGTTCTCGGTCACCATCGGCGACTTCAACGGCGATGGGCGGAGCGACCTCGCCGTCGCAAACACCGGCTCGGGCAACGTCTCCATTCTGCTCGGCACCGGGACGGGGACGTTTGGAGTGGCAAACAACTTTGCGGTGGGAGCGGATCCGATCTCCCTGGCCATCGGCGACTTCAACGGCGATGGACGGAGTGACCTCGCCGTCGCGAACAATGGCTCGAACAACGTCTCCATTCTGCTCGGCACGGGGACCGGGGCGTTTGGAGCGGCGACCAACTTTGCCGCGGGAACGAATCCGCGCTCAGTGGCCATCGGTGAGTTGAACGGCGATGGGCGCAGCGACCTCGCCGTCGCGAACCAGGGCTCGAACGACGTCTCCATTCTGCTCGGCACGGGGACGGGGACGTTTGGAGCGGCGACGAACTTCGCGGCGGGAGCGTCTCCGATCTCCGTCGCTATCGTCGACTTCAATGGCGACAGGCTGAGCGACCTCGCCGTCGCGAACGCCGCCTCGAACAGCATCTCGATTCTGCTCGGCTCGGGGTCGGGGACGTTTTTAGCGACGACGAACTTGGCGGCAGGAACACAGCCCTTCTCCATTACGATCGGCGACTTCAATGGCGATGGGCAGAGCGATCTCGCCGTCGCGAACCACAATTCGAACAACGTCTCAGTTCTGCTCGGCCCGGGGGTTGGGATCTTTGCGGTGGGAGCGAATCCGACCTCCCTGGCCATCGGCGACTTCAACGGCGATGGGCGAAGCGACCTCGCCGTCGCGAACTTCAACTCGAACGACGTCTCCATTCTGCTCAGTGCGACCGCGCCCGGAACGCTCGGCCTTTCGAGCGCGACCTACTCCGCGAGCGAAGCAGCGGGCCGCGTTACGATCACCGTCAACCGCACCGGCGGAACCGACTGCAGCGTCACCGTCAACTACGCCACCTCGAACGGATCCGCGATCGCGGGCTCCGACTACACCGCCACCAGCGGCACGCTCACCTTCGGCCCCGGAGTGACGTCGCAGAGCTTCACCGTTCCGATCATCGACGACGGCGTCAACGAAGCCAACGAGACCTTCGCCGTCACACTCACCACTCCTGGTGGCGGCGCCGTCCTCGGCGCGCCTGCTTCGGCAACCGTGACCATCATCGACGACGATCCCCTCCCAACCCTCGCCATCAACAACGTCAGCCAGGCCGAGGGAACGGGTGGGACGACGAACGTTGTCTTCACGGTCACACTCACAGGTTCGACAGCCCGGACGGTAACCGTCAATTACGCGACGGCCGATGGAACAGCCGCGGCACCGGGCGACTACGCCACGACCAGCGGCACGCTCACGTTCGCACCAGGTACGCTGACGCGGACCATCACGGTCCCCGTCGTCAGCGACGCAGTGACGGAGCCAGATGAGACGTTCACCGTCGTTCTGTCTTCGCCGGTCAACGCAACCATCACCACCGCCATCGGCACGGGAACGGTTCAGAACGACGACTTTCCTCCCACGACCTCGGCGAGCGCGACGCCCTCTGCCAATGCGGCCGGGTGGAACAACACGCCGGTCACGGTGAACCTGAACGCTGCCGCCGGGAGCAGCGCCGTGCAGTCGATCAGCTACACCGTGACAAACGCTTCGTCCTCGACCGGGGCGACCGTGAGCGCCAACAGCGCCTCGTTCCCGCTTTCGGCCGCGGGAGTCAATACCATTACCTACCAGGCCACCGATGTCGCGGGCAACACGGAGGCGGCCAAAACGCTCGTCGTTCGCATCGATACGCTGGCGCCGGTGACGTCCGCCGGCGCGACGCCGGCGCCAAACGCTAACGGCTGGAACGATGCCCCGGTCACCGTGAGCCTGAGCGCCAGCGACAGCGGCAGCGGGGTGGCGTCCGTCACCTTCACCGTGGTGACGGTGAGTCCGACCGGAACGGTCACCAGCACCAACACCGTGGCCGCGAGCTCGACTGCCTTCACGGTGTCGGCGAACGGTGTGAGCACGATCACCTACCACGCCACCGACGTCGCCGGCAACGCGGAGCCGGACCAGACCTTGATCGTGCGCGTCGACACGGAAGCGCCGCTGCTGGCGCTTCCAGTCGGTGTCACGGCCGATGCTACCAGTCCCACCGGAGCCATCGTCGACTACACCGTGACGGCGGCCGATAATTCGGGTCTCGTACCGAGCATCGTGTGTGCGCCTCCCTCGGCCAGCACGTTCCCGATCGGCACAAGCACGGTGAGCTGCACGGCATCGGACGCCGCCGGCAACTCCTCGAGCGGCAGCTTCACGCTCACGGTCAACGGCCCTTCAGCCCAGGCGTCGAACCTGATCACGGTGGTGCAGAGCCTCAATCTCCCGTCAGGAACGAGCACCAGCCTGACCACCACGCTGCAGAATGCGATCGATTCATTTGCATCCGGGAACACCACCAGCGCCTGCAACCAGATCGACGCATTCATCGGTCAGGTTCAGGCGCAATCCGGCAAGAAGCTGACCAAGGCCCAGGCGGACCAGTTGATCGCGGCCGCCAACCAGATCCGCACGGCTCAGGGGTGTCCGTAGGGGGAGGTAAAAGAGAACTGACTCTCGGCTTCGATCGTACCGGTAATTACTGAATCCCCAGGGCCTTATCCCCGGATTGACGGGACGAATACCGAGGCCGTACTCATGTTTGACTAGAATAAGCGCTTCGTATAATCTTACGTCATTATCGTTCTGGAAATCTGTCGGGCGCCGATCGTTTACGCACCTCGGGGGATGTGACACAGGACGCGATTTACTCTTCCCGGATCCATGTCAACCGTGATGCTCAGAGACGATCAACGCCTCGGACTACGTCGCACACGTCTGCTACTGGAGACCCGTACGCAATGCCCTCTCATCAGACTCTTGAAAGGCTCTGCGAGGAGATCGAGAGCCATCCCGTCTTTGCCAACCCGTACTTCGACTCTCTGCAGCGTTCGATGTGGACCAGGGACACATACGACCTGCACCGGGCGAACTTCTTCTATCGGACCGAGCTCACGGTCAAAACGATCGCCCATGTGTGCGCCCGCGCCGCGGACGCGGACGACATGCCCACGCTCATCCTCTTCTCATACATCCTCAACGAGGAGTGCGGCAACGGCGAGCTGAAAGACTGCCACGCTGTGCTCATGGAGGGCGCGCACAACCTTTTCGGGCGCGCGGCATTCGACCTCGAACCGCTCCCGGTGACGGCGGCGGGCAGCAGCCCACTCATCGCCGAGGGGACGAACCGGTACCGAAAGCGCCTGCAGGAGCTCGCCAGCGGCAGCTACCAGCGCCTGCTCGGAGTGGCGATGGCTCTGGAGTCCCACGCTGAAAAAATGCTGACCCACTGCCGCACCGCCTTTCGCGCTCACGCCGGGTACTTCGATCGCTCGCAGTTTGTCCGCGAGGTCGAGGTGTACTTCAACGTGCACTTGAACGCCGGAGTCGAGCAGCGTCACGCCGCCGATGCCACCCAATGCGTGCGCCGGAACTGCCGTACACCGGACGATCTGGCGGAGGTCGCGTACGGGGCGCGGGAAATGCTGAACGTACAGCTCGATATGTGGCAAGACCTGCATCGAAGGACCACCGAGCTCCAGGGCCAACGCCTTGCCTAGGAGTCTGCGCGGCAAAAACGCTGTTGCGCCGCTGCTGGCTGAGCCTTGGGCAACCAGCGCAGCCGGCCGTGCCGGCCGATTCTCCCTGGCCAGCGCCAGTCTGCCCGATTCGGTCACCCACGGTACGAAAGCAAAGATCGACGCGATCAACAAGCGTAGCGGGCCGGACGCGCAGGTCATCGACCTGAGTATCGGCACGCTCGATCTCCCCGCCGATCCCCGGATTGACGCCGGCGTTTGCGATTTCATCAAACACGATGCCGAGACCATTCACGCCTTCGCTCCGGTGAAGGGCTTTCCGTTCCTGCGCAAAGCGCTGGCCGCGAAGATCAAGCGGCTGCACGGGGTCGACGTCGACCCCGAGACCGAGGTCATCGTCACCCCGGGCGGAATCAAGGGATCCCTCACCGTGATGTTCCAGACCTTCCTCGACCCGGGTGACGAGGTGGTGGTCCCCATTCCCAACTGGCCACACTACGCGGACATGCTTCGACTGAATCGAGCCGTTCCGCGCTTTGTCCCCGCGCGCCCGCCAGAGAGAGGGCTGACACCGCGCGATCTCGAAGCGAACATCAACGCAACGACCAGGCTCGTCATCCTGGGCGACTGCATCAATCCAACCGGCAAGGTGTACACATCCGAGGAGCTGCGGGGGTTGGCGCGGGTCATCGCGGACCACAACGTTCGCCGCGAGGCTGAAGGAAGGCACCCGATCCAGGTGCTCTTCGACTGCCCGTACGAGGCCCACGTCTTCGGCCCGCGCCCGGTTACCTTCGCGGCCATCGAGGTGACGGTACCGGGCCACGGAGTCTACCCGCTCCGCAAGTGCACGGCCACGCTCACCGGTCCCGGGAAGACGTATGGCATGCACGGGGATCGCATCGGTTACATCTGGGCCGACGCGGAGGCAATCGGCATCGCCGCGCGCGTCCAGGTAAATACGAATTCGTTCGCCTCCACCTACGGACAGGTAGCGACCGGCCTAGCCGTGCAGCCAGCCCTGGACGAAGTAGTGGCCAGTCGGGCGCAGCACGCCCGCACCAACCTGGACTTCGTCGCGCGCCGGCTGGCTGACGTGGGCGGGTTACACATCGCCTACCCTGACGGCGGCTACTTCCTGTTCGTCGACTTCTCGCGCTACGCAGCCCTCTACGAGGCGCTCGGCCTCGAGGACGCGGAACAGTTTCTCCTGCACAGCGCACGCGTAGCCGCGATCAGCGGAACGCACTTTGGACCGGGGATGGACGATATGAAGCACTTCGTTCGCCTCAACTGCGGACGTGCCATCGGCCTGCTGAACGAGGCATGTGCGCGAATCGAAAAGGCGCTTTCCGCCCTGAGTGTCCCGCAGGAGGCCGTGCGCGGGTGACTGGTACGGCTCAGGACCTGGAAGACAATGATCTCGAACGAATCCGGTGAAATGCGGTCAAGCCGCGTCGACGATCCGCCTCCGGGCCTTCAGGTCATCGGAGCGTCGGGGCTCCTTCACCATCTCGATCTTTACGACCGCCTGGCCGATCGACGCCGGGAGTCAGCGGGCTATCGCGCGCACCTGGAAGAGGTTCTCGGATTCTCGCTTCAGGAAGCGGTGATCTCGACCTCAGAGCATGCCGCGCCGTTCAACTTCGCGTCGAGCGTCAGCTACGCCCTGCCGCAGTGGGCGATTCAGCGCGCGGGGTTGCGCCCTCCGGCCCGCATCGTGATCACGGTGGCCACCCTCGTCCCTTTCGACAACCGGCACTACCCTCGCGGGTTCGTGCAGGATGGAGCGCCCCGGCTCAACCTCTTCCCGAACCGGGTCATGAAGTCCTGCCCGATGCTCCAGCCTCCGGTGGACCTCGAGGCGCGCGTCGAGATCCGGAAGGAGACCGTGCCGTTCCTCGCGAAATATCCCTGGCTCCGCCCGCTCCTGACCGGCTCGGTGCCGTTTCAAGACGCCGCCGATCAGATGTGCGCGGTCATGGAGGCGATGGCGGCGAAATGGTTTCCTGCCGCGCCCAACCCCGTGACCGTCCGTTCCATGGAGGAAGTGGCGCGGCGGATGCTGGTGCGGCTCATCGCCTCTCGTGATCCATGGTTGGACCGTCTGCTCTTCGATCCCTCCGTTCGCTCCCTCATCGCGCAGCGCCTGATGGGAACGGTCTGCGCCTGGGGAGCGCACCATGGCTCGTTCCTCTTCTGGAATCGCCGCGGTGAACGGCTCGGCCGGTTCGTCGAGGAAGATCGATGCCTCGTTGATGGCGACACACGCGTCCCGCTCACCCGCGAGGCGATCCTCAACGGCTTGCTCACGCGATCCATCCTTCCCGGCGTTTTTCTGTCGCTGCTCGTGATCTCGTACCTCCCGGGGCTGGCGGTCGCCGGCGGACCGAAGCAGCCGGACTACTACCGCGTAATGATTCAGGCCGCGAATGAAGTAGGGGGCCTGACCCGTGGCGAGGAACTTTCAACCTACGGATATTGGTGCGTCGACATGAGTCGTCTGACCCCCAACCGGGCGGCCACCAGACAAATCCCAAAAGACGGCGCCGGCCTCTCGCTCGCCGACGGCACCTGCGACGCCGAGTGGCTCTGCGAGCAGCTCGCGCAGATTCCGGTGCTCCCGATTCCACCGACCGTTACCTACGCGTGAGAGGATGCTGACTCGCATTTCTCAAGGTCTGCTTGAATCACTTGCAACGCCCTTTCGTCGAGAGTCCTTCTCCCCCGCGCTTTTCAGCGGGGGAGAAGGTGCCGAAGGCGGATGAGGGGGCGGTTCTCGCATATACGTAATTGCGTACGACTCGTGGTTTTCGACTGCCCTCGAAGGCCCGTGTTGCAAGATCGTTCATGTCGCGCAAACGCCCCCCTCATCCGGCTTCGCCACCTTCTCCCCCCGCAAGAAACCGCGGGAGGAGAAGGGCTCTCGATGAAAGGAGTAGCAAGCTCTCGAGGGAACAGTTCAGGCTATTGGGGCCTGACCCTCATTCGCGCCGAAGGGCGGCGGCGACAATCTTCTTGATCGTTGCCTCGAAGCTCGGATTGGTCCACAGCCGGCTGCCGGACCAGAGGCCGGGATTGGCGTTGACTTCGATCACCGTGACTCGTTCTCGATCGTCCATCCGCAAATCGAACGTCGAGTACCCCCGAATATCAAGGGCTTTCATCGCCGTGCGCGCCATGGCCGCGAGTTCTTCGGTTTTTCGGCGGGGAAGGTCGGCAAGATCCCGGGTGACCTGACGCAGTCGCTGGACCCTGCCGTTGATTCGGATGGCCTCCGTCCTGAAGCCCCAGCCGGGCTTCGCCGTGCCGAAGTGCCATTCGATGATCGCTCCCGGCTTGATGGATGTGGCCGTAGCTTCAATCATGCTCATCCGGAACTCGCGCCCTACCACGAACTCGTCGACCAGTGCCGTAGTCCCGAACCGTTTCCAGATGCGCTCGGCTCGTTTCCGCGCCTCCTCGGGCGTTTTCACCAGGCTGTCATCATTGATGCCCGCGGAGCTGGCGAGTGAGCTCGGCTTCACGAGGAGCGGCGGGGGCAGGTTGATTGCGGTCGTTTCTCCCTGAACCAACTCGACGAAATTCGGCACACGGACGCCAGCCGCTTTCAGGAGATGCCGCGAGCGCGTCTTGTCATTGGCAAGAACAATCCCTCGCGGCGACGAGCCGGTATACGGCAGCCCGAGAATCTCGAGCAAGCCGACAAAGGAGGCCTCGAGCGGGTGGCTGGCATAGGCAAGATTGACGACCACATCCGGCCGAAGTCGCAGAAGGTGATCGATCGCCGCCTTGTTGTCCTCGCCGACGCTGACCAGAGTGACCTTGTGATAGATCCCGCGCAGCGCCTGAACGACAGAAACGTCATACGCGGCCCGGGTACAGCGCGCGTTCGATGTTTGAATCTGGGACGCCAGGTCGTCGTCGATGACGCAGGCCACGGAAAGCTTGATCATATTGGTCGAAGATTCATCCCCCGCTGACCGCGGGCAGGATGATGATCTCCGCCCCGCTTCGGATAGGGGCACCCAACCCGCCGAGGTCGCGGAAACTGTCGCCGTCGATGAAGATGTTGATGTGAGGGCGAACCTCGCCGAGCTCGGTGACGATGCGGTCGTGAACCTTGGGATAGTCATCGCCGAGGAGCGCGAGCGCCTCGGATACGGAGCCGGCCCGGCCGTCGACGCGAATCTCGCTTCGGCCACCGGCGATCTCGCGCAACGGACCAGGGATCACGAATACGAACGGCATCACGCCTTCTTCCCTGTGAGCGAGACGCGGGCCGCCTTCACCGAAACCACCGGCGGAAGACCGTCGACCAGCTCCTCCCAGCTCTTCCCCTCGTCAGACGAGCCGAAGAGCTTTCCGCTCCTCGTACCGAAATAGACGCCCAACGGATCGAGCGAATCGACGGCCATGGCATCGCGGAGGACCGTCTCATAGGCCTCCTTCTGCGGCAATCCCTTCGACAGCGCTTTCCAATGCCCGCCGGCATTGCGCGTCCGGTACACGCGTAGTTTCCCCTCGGGGGTGCATCGGAACCCGTCGGACTCGAGCGGGATGATCCATGCACAGTCGGGATCCTCGGGATGGATGGCCATGGCGAAGCCGAAGTCGGAGGGAACGCCGTTGGCGACGTCGACCCAGCTTTCGCCGGCATCGTCACTGCGATAGAGACCCCAATGGTTCTGCAGAAACATCCGCTCCGGCTGCTGCTTCGATTGCACGACCTTGTGAACGCACTGGCCGAACTCCGGATACTTCTCCGGGAGGAAGTCGGCGCGCACGCCTTTGTTCGACGGCCGCCAGGTCGCGCCGCCGTCCTCGGTCACATACATGCCCGCCGTCGACACGGCGATGCGGATCTTCTTGGGGTTGGCGGGATCGAGAAGGATCGTGTGCAGGCACATCCCACCGCCGCCAGGCTGCCATTTCGGTCTCTGCGGATGATTCCAGAGACCTTCGACCAATGCCCACGACTTGCCGGAATCGGTCGATTTGAAAAGGGCTGCCGGTTCGACGCCGCAGTAGAGCGTGTTTCGCTCCGTCTCCCGGCCGGGAGTGATCTGCCAGATGTTCTTCAACGCCGCTTCCGTTCCCTCGGGAAACTTGACGTTCGCCACTTCCGGATCGGTCCAGCTCTCGCCGAAGTCGTCGCTCGACCGGAGGAGCGCTCCCCAGTGCATACTCTGCGGGCCGGCCCAGATGCGGTGCCGGTTGCCGCGGCCATCGTAGGCCATGGCATAGACCGCGCTTCCGGGAAAGTACGGACCTCCCATATCCCATTTCCCGCGCTTCCTGTTCGCGCGAAAGATGAATGCGCCTTTCATCGTCCCGACGAGCAAAAGGACGTCGCCGTTGCGGGGAGTGACATGGTGGATGACGGGCATCTATTTCTCCTGTCGATCAGCGTTGCCTGAGGCGGGTTGAATTGTATCGCCGTCGGGTATCCTGCCGTCATGGATGTGATCCTCTTCGGCGCGACCGGCATGGTCGGACAAGGCGTGCTCCGCGAGTGCCTTCTCGACCCCGAGGCGCATCGGGTCCTCTCGATCGGCCGCAGCGCGAGTGGACAGCAACATCCGAAACTGCGCGAGATCGTGCGCGACAATCTGTTCGACTTCACCGACATCGCCTCAGACCTCTCCGGCTACGATGCCTGTTTCTTCTGCCTCGGCGTCTCCGCGGCCGGTAAGACGGAGGACGAGTACCGCCACGTGACCTATGACATCACCCTGGCCGCTGCCACGATTCTGGCGAAGGTCAATCCGGGGATGACGTTCATCTACGTGTCCGGAAGCGGCACGGACAGCACCGAGCGCGGCCGCACCATGTGGGCGCGCGTAAAGGGAAGCACGGAGAATGCGCTGTTCCGCCTGCCGTTCAAAGCGGCCTACATGTTCCGCCCCGCGGGCATCCAGCCGATGCACGGCGAGACCTCAAAGACGCGTCTCTATCGCGTGTTCTACGCGATCGCGCGGCCGCTCATGCCTCTGCTGAAGCGTCTCCTGCCAAAGTACATGACCACGACCGAGCAGATCGGCCGGGCCATGATCGCCGCGGCGCGGAACGGCGCGCCGAAGATGATCCTGGAGACGGAAGACATCAACGCGTTGTGACCGCTCAGAACACCTCGCCGATCCAGAACTCCGTGCGGAACTTGCCGGTGACGTTGCGAAGGTCCGTTCGCTTGGCGAAGTCCCAGTGCAGCTCGAGACCGAGCATATTCAGGGAGAGGCCATAGCCGACCGAAGCAAGACCATCCACGAGCCGGCGATTCTTATAGAACGTATATTGCTGACCCGGCAGCTTTGCCCCGCCGATATCAAAAAAGAGATTGGCGCGGATGCCGGTGAAGGTAAGGACCGGCGTGGCAAGCACGTCGATCAGCGGAAAGCGCAGCTCGATGTTCGCAAACGCGGCGGTCGTGCCGACGATCGAACGAAAATCGTAGCCGCGCAACGTGTTCAAGCCGCCGAAATAGTAGAAGTTCGGGAAGTCGCCGCGCGAGTAGCCGACGAACAGGCGCGTCGCCAGGAGCGAGCGTGACGTGATCGGAAGATACTGCCGGGCGTCGAGCGTGTAGTCGTTCGTCAGAACGGACCCACCGCTGCCGCCGATGCTGTTGAGGGTATTCCGGTGAAGGTTTGGCGCAAAAAGAACCCCGAGATCGTAGCGATGTCCAGCGATCGGGCCGAACTCCTTGAAGCTGGCCGTATCGCCGCTGAAATTGGCCGTGACCAGCGGGAAATTGTCGCGGCGATTGATGAAAAAGATGTTGCCGAAACTATCCAGGAACGGATAGTTCACATCGCGCGCCTCATAGCCGATCCCGGCATCGACGCGGTGATAGCGGTCGAAGGGATGGCTGAGAAGGGCAATCGCGCCGGTCTCGCGATAGAGCTGATGGCGATCGAGCGTGAAATCCGTATTCAGCGTCGAATAGAAGGCCCGGCTGTCGAAGACGCGGAAACCCCAGTTCGTGCGGTTGTGGAGATCGAGATAAAGGAAATCGAAGTTCGAGAACGACGACACCGAATCGAGCGAGGCGATGAATCGCCGGTCGCCGAGCATGTCGCTCATATAGATGACGGAGCGCGAAACGAGGAGATTCTCCGACGTCACGCCGGCGTTGACCTCGACGTCGTCGATGAAGAGCTTGAACCCGCCGGGCTTCTCGATCTTCTCCGGATCGATGGTCACCTCCACCGGCGGCTGAAAGAGCGTACGGGCCGAAGCTTGCAACGGCGCCGACGGCAGCGTGGTCTTCTCCGCCGCGTGCAATGGCTTGTCGGTGGTCGTCGAGTAGAGGCGCCAGTGGCGCTTGTAGTACGAGGCGTAGACCATCCGCTCCCGATTGTTGGTGCCGGTGAAGACGACCGGCGTAAAACAACCGCCCACGACGTCCGTGTACTGGAGGACGTCGCCGTTGGTCAGGTTGAGCGAATAGATGTTGTAGGCGGCATACTTGGTCATATCGACCGGCGGTGTTGGACCTTCCGGTTTGGCCTTGGCCTCGGCGTTCTGAAGAATCTGCGCGGCCTGCTCCATGTTGCGGCCGGTCTGCTTGTCCGAGGCGTAGAAAATCCGCTTCCCGTCGGGAGAGAACCAAGCGTCGATATCGTTCCAATCACCGGTCGTGATCTGGTATCGCTCATCGTAATTCGCGAGATTCAGCTTGAAAAGATGGGCATAACCATTGACGACCGATGAATAGACCAGCCACTTGCCGTCAGGCGAGAAAACAGGCGCGCCGTCGAAGAATTTGTCATTCGTGACGTTCTTGATCGTTCCGCTGGCGATGTCGTAAAAATAAATGTCGGGGACGTTGCCCTTGAACGCGGCGAAGGCGATGGTCTTTCCGTCCGGTGAGTACGTGGGCGAGAGCTGCTGTTCGAAATCCATCTTCACCGACCGCTCGAGGGCGCCGGTAAGGGCATTGATCAGCAGCAGGTTGCGGCCCCGCTCTTTCTTCGCAAACAGCGCGATCTGATCGCCGCTCGGTGAGAAGGCCAGATCGCGGCCCATGACCGGTCCGACCGTGAACATCTGAGCGATGGCATATTCGTATTTCGTCGTGTAACCGCTGGTCAGATTGCGAAGCAGCCGCCGCTCGGGAATGTTATAGAGAATGACGTCGACGCTTTCCTTGTAGGTTGCATACGACGCGAGAAGATCGCCGGAAGGCGACGGCACGGGCGAGATGTCTTCGCTGGCGATGTCCGGCCCGATCCGGAACGGGTCGCCATACTCCTGCGGCTCACCCTTGGCGATGAGGGCCGGCAGGTATTGCTTGCGAAGCCAGGTACGGAACTGCGAGTCGAACTCGTCCGGCTTGAGGTCGAAGGCTCGCTTGAGGGCCTTGTCGATGGAATTGCCGAGGGTGTTGCGGTATTCGTAAATGAAATCGCGCAGACCCTCCCAGCCGTACTTCTGCTGAATGTATGCGAAGACGGCGTGACCGAAGCGATAGGCGAAGTAGCCGCCGCCCTGCGCGTGCGAGATGGCCGGCACCTGGTCGTTGACCACGGCGTCGCGCAGGACCATCCGGTCTTTCGAGTCCTCGTCGTTCCCCATGAACGAGGCCAGACCTTCCATCAACCAGGTCGGCGGATTCGACGTCACCTCTTTCCCGAGCTTGCCCTGGAAGAGGATCTCGTACTCGAAGACGTGCGTGAGCTCGTGCTGGATGAGCTGCAGCAGTTTCTCGTCCGTTGTGTCGATGGGGATGACCATCCTGTTTCGCGTTGGCTCCGCGAACGCGCCGACGCCCTCGGGGATGAAATTGAGGTCGACGTTCGTCTGCTCGAAGGCCGAGTGCGTGGCGTAATAGATGATCGGGATCTTCTTGGAGATCTGGAAGTTGAACTTCCGCGAGAGATCGTCGTAGGCGCTCTCGGCCATGTCGACGACTTTCTCCAGCGCCGGCTTTTCCTCATCGTAGAAATAGATGTCGAAATGCGTGGCGTGGTAGATGTTCCAATGGAACTTGTCGTAGACGATCTTGTTCTGGCCGAACGGAAATGCGCTCGGTGCAAACAGAATGGAGACGAAAAACAGCAGAGCGATCGTTCGCTTCAATTGAGCCTCCATGAACTACTCCCTACTCCGTGAACACGTATCTCGTAGCCGAGGTCTCCTGGGGCACGAAAATACCAACGAGCTGAGTCTCCATGGACCGTAGATTCTCGAACAAACCGAGGATCTCGTCGTAATTGCGCTGATCGAACTCTTTGAAATCGCGGAAATTGTCTTCCAGCACTTTCTCGCCCGTATCGGCATTGAAGACGGCGATGTCGATATCGAAGACGAATCCGGTGGTCTCGATGAGCACCTGCCGGTAATACGTCCTGCCGTCCGCCGGCGAAACGTACTCCTCGGTTTTATATCCGGACTTGTCGTTGACGTCGAAATCGACGATGCCGGAGACGATGTAGTCCGCCCCCGTCTTCGCTCCCAGGCTCTTCCAGTAGTCGCGATTCGCCTCGAGGGCCTTCATGTCCGTACCCGGCAGACGGGTCTGCGGCACGTCGACGAGGCGCAGCTTCGTATTCTTGGTCAACTGCTTCTTCAGGTAGCGCTGAAACTCCGCCTGCACGTCCACCTTCGATGCGCGGTCGTTCTTCTTCTCGCGGTTGGCGATGACGAAGGGAGCGATAGCGATCTTCTCGTCGCCGGTGATCGAGAGCTTCGGCTTGAGCGGAAGCTTCAGTTTGACCTCCGTCACCCCGGCGAGCGACGTGAGCGGCAGGAGTAAGGCGAAGACGACGATGGCGATGCGCTTCATGCGGCACCTCCCGGCTGTGTTGGCGGTGGCGTGGGCGGCGGCGACGGCTGCGTGGGTGGCTGCGGTTGGGGGCGATCGCTGGGCTGCGCGCCCGGCGGGCTCACCGCGGAGGGCACTTCAGAGCCCACGGGCCGATCGGGCTGACCATTGCCGATCACGGTTCCCGTTTGCGCGCCAGGCACCGGCCCCTTGGGGGGCTGGGCAACCGCGTTCGACGCCGGCTGCTGCCGCTTGCGGTTCCGCGAGAGGAACTCCACGAAGCGGCTGTAGTTCTTCTGAATGTAGGGATTCGTGCGATCGAGCTTCAGCGCCTCGAGGTACTCCTTGCGCGCCTTCTCGAAGTCCCCGTTGGCCTCGTAGGCCACGGCGAGGTTGTTGTGCGCCTGGGCGTCACCGGGATTGATCTGGATGGCGCGCTCGAAGCGGAACATCGCTTCGCGCCAGAGATTCATCCGCGCCATCTGCACACCGAAGTTGTCCTGCGACGCCGGCCGCGACAGATCGGACTGATGGGAGCAGCCGATTGCCAGCAACAGCGCGACGAACAGAGTCCCGAGGCGAAGCATCCCTTTCATCGTCGATCTCCTTCCGGGGGCAGCAGGCGATGGAGTTCGGACTTTACCGGACACGGAAGGGAGATTACCATTGTCGCGGCGGCGTCCCCCACGCATCGCTCCCTCCCGCGGCACCAACACGCTTATGCCCGAAGTCCCGCTCCGCGATCGTTTGATCGCGTATGCCCTGTTACCGCTCTCACCGGCCCGCATCCGTCTCCTCATCAAAGCCTTCGACCCGCTTTCGACGATCTGCAATGCATCCCCTGCCATCCTGCGCCAGGTGCTAAGTATCGATGGACCTGATGCCGCCGAGCCATGGCGGAACGATGAACTTCGCAGGCAGGTCGACTCCCTGCGCGGCTCCACAGTCACGCTGGCCGATGACGAGTATCCGGTACTGCTCCGGCAACTCGTCGATCCGCCGCTGGCTCTCTTCTATCGCGGCAATCTGGCCCTGGCGCAGAAACCGGCGCTGGCGATGGTCGGCTCGCGCCGCGCCTCGCCGTACGCTCTTAGCGTCGCGGCGCACCTCGGCCGCGAGATTGTCTCGGCCGGATTGGCCGTCGTTTCGGGTCTGGCCCTCGGCGTCGACGCCGCGGCGCATCAGGCCACTCTCGATGCCTCCGGCGAGACGATCGCCGTCCTCGGCACTGGGATCGATATCGTCTATCCGCGCTCGAACCGGCGCCTTTTCCGGACCATCGAAGAGCGCGGGCTGATCCTCACCGAGTTTCCGCCGGGCACGCCGCCGTTCCGCTACAACTTCCCGATCCGCAATCGGATCATCAGCGGCCTCACGCTCGGGACCGTGATCATCGAAGCGAACGGCCGTAGCGGCTCGCTGATCACGGCGCGGACGGCGCTCGAGCAGAACCGTGAGGTCTACGCTGTCCCCAGCTCGATCTTCTCGCCGGGATCGGAAGGAACGCACCGGCTGATCCAAAGCGGCGCAAAGCTGGTCCATACCACCGACGACATCCTCAACGAGCTTCAAGGCGGCTGGAAGGTTCCAACCGCGGCACCGGTACAACCCGAATCACCGTTGCGCGAAGTGCTCGAGGTCTTCCGCCGCGAGCTTGGGACGCATATCGACACCGCCGCCGAGACCCTCGGCTGCCCGGTGGCCGTGCTCTCCGAGCCCGTCCTGCAACTCGAGCTCGGCGGCTGGCTCAAGGCACTGCCCGGAGGCCGCTATGTGCGCGTCCGGTAGGAACACCGAGGTAGAATTCCGTCATGAGCAAACGCGAACCGCAGTTCAATCTGGATCCGGAAACCGGCGAAATGGTGGAAATCGACGAAGAGCTCGATGCTGCTCTCCAGGAAGCGATCGCTCAGGCAGACCGCGGCGAGGCGATTCCCCTCGAGGTCTTTCTGAAACGTTGGGAGAAGCAGCGGCTCTCCCGATCCACATAACCCCGCAGGCCCAACTACAACTCGATATCGCCGACGCGTGGTGGCAAGTGAACCGGATCGCCGCTCCGAACGCGATCGACGACGACTTCCGGTCGATGGCAGCAATCCTGGCACGCACTCCCGGTATTGGCAGGCGCGCAACGAACACGAGGACGCGAAACGTCCGTCAGATGTTTCTACGCCGGGTAGGATTCGTCATCTACTACCGCGTCATCGGCTCACCGCTCCCGCACTTCTCACACGCTGAGTGGAATTGCCGGCACCCTGTTGATAGCGAAACTTGGGACGATCTGGAGTTGTGCGAGCGGTTCGTTCTCGGCAGTACCTCCAATCGAGAGTCCTTCTCCCCCAGCGCTTTTCAGCTGGGGGAGAAGGTGGCGAAGCCGGATGAGGGGGCATTTCACGAGGATGTCATTCGCGAGCCTTCGAGCGTTCTCGGACCAGCGTCGGTAAATCGCGAATATCTCGTAAAGCGCCCCCCTCATCCGCCTTCGGCACCTTCTCCCCCCGCAAGAAACCGCGGTGGGAGAAGGGCTCTCGACGAAGGGAGTGGCAAGGCTCTCAAGGGAACAATTCAAGTGAGCGTGTGAGAAATGCAGGGCTAAGCGGCCCCCTCGTCACTCATACCGAAACGTCTGAATCGGATTCAGTGCCGCCGCCTTTCTGGCAGGGTAGTAGCCGAAGAACACCCCGCCGGAGAAGCCGATGACGATCAGCCTTTTTCGATCGGGGAAGATCGGTCTCCCATCCCGTGAAGTGGCCGAGTACCGAGGTAGAATTCCGTCATGACCAAGCGCCAACCGGTGTTCGTGAAGAAGACCGGCAAAATGGTGGAAATCGACGAAGAGCTCGATGCGGCCGGCACAAAGCCACAGACGATGCTCGCCTCCGCCGGTCTCGGCGTAACGCTCACAGTCACCGCGAGAGGAATGGCGAAGGATGATTTCGGTAACGAGAAGACGTGGCTGAAGGCGTCGGCATCCGCCCGGAACGCCAGGGACGAACCTCACCGTGATCACAATCTCCGTCCACGAAACGCTGATCCTGCCGTCGGGCACGTATCAGGGCTCGATCACCATCGCCGGCACCGGCGGCGCCGCTCCAGTGATGGTGCCGGTGTGGATGTATTTGAGTTTGATGCGGCAGCACTCCGACGCAGCCTGGCAGGGAGATAATAATGAGCGTTACGGATTTCAAAGATATCGCACAGGGAGTATCTGCTATCGCAAGCACTCTCGCTATCATGCTCGGTGGCGCTTGGGCATACTGGAAATTCTCAGTGCAGCGTGAGCGAGAGCCCCGTGCTGAATTCGACCTCACCGCAGAATTCGTTGGCAAGCAAGACGACAAATGGCTGATCGAGGTAAGTGCTCGCCTAGCAAATAAGGGGAAGGTCCGCCACCCTATGAACAACGCGACTATTAGCTTGCGTTATTTAAGGGCCGGGGACACCATTAGCGAGAGCGACGATCCTCGGCACTTCAGACAACTAGCGTTTCCGCATAGTATCGGCCGGCGGCCTGTATGGAAAGACAGTTATATTGATCCAGATTTGGAGTTTCGCAATAGCTACGTCACGTGGGTCCCGGCCAACGCCACTTACGTCCTTTTGTTGTGCCATTTTCAGTACGGCGAAGACGAATGGCCGGCACAGCGCCTTGTAAAGGTACCGGATTGAGTGCCGAGCGCCACTTAAGCAGTGCGTTGCCCTCCCCCTCACTCATACCGCAACGCCTGAATCGGATTCAGCGCTGCCGCCTTTCTGGCTGGGTAGTAGCCGAAGAACACGCCCACCGCGCCGGAGAAGCCGATGGCGATCAGCATCACGATTGGGGAGATCACCGTCTCCCATCCGGTGAAATGGCCGAGCACCTTGGCGCCGGTGACACCTGCCGCTAAGCCGATCGCTCCGCCGAGGATGCCCATGACGATGCTCTCGACGAGGAACTGCGTGAGGACGTCGGAGCCGCGGGCGCCGATAGCCAGGCGGATACCGATCTCGCGGGTTCGCTCGGTGACCGACACGAGCATGATGTTCATGATGCCGATGCCGCCGACGAGCAGCGAGATCGAGGCGATGGCCGCCAGCAGCATGGTCATGACCTGCGTCGAGCTCTCCGCGGCCTGCGCCAGGTCGGTCTGATTGCGGACGGTGAAATCGTCCTCATCACTGACACTCAAACGATGCGATTCGCGAACGAGCCCGCGGATCTCGTCCTGCGCGGCCGGGATGTCCTGCTGCGAGCCGGCCGAGGCCACGATCTGCGGGATGCGGTTCTTGCCGTTGAGGCGCGTCGCCGCGGTGGTGTACGGCACGAAGATCACATCGTCCGAATCGGTTCCGGCCGCGGTCTGCCCTTTCGCCGTCAGCACGCCGACGATCTTGAACGGCGACTTGGCGATCTGGATGTCCTGCCCCACCGGCTCGTTGTCGCCGAAGAGGCGCTGGGCGACGGTGTGGCCGATCACGGCGACGGCGCGCTGGCCGCGCACGTCGTCGGCCCCGAAGAACACGCCGTCGTCCGTCTGCCAGTCGCGGATGGTCTGGTAGTCGGTGTCGACGCCGTTGATCATCGTCCGCCAGTTTCCCTGCTGCGCCACGACCTGCGATCTGCTGACGACGACCGGCGATACGGCCGTCACATACTGCGCTTCGGCGCGAATCTTCGTGACGTCGTCGAGTGAAAGCGTCGGAAAGGCCTGCGCCCCCTGGCTGACGCCGGCCGTGTTGGCCGAGCCGGGCGTGATGACGATCATATTCGTGCCGAGGTTGTTGATCTGGGAACGGATGCGGGCGCGCGCGCCGGAGCCGATGGCCACCATCACGATGACCGCGGCCACGCCGATGATGATGCCGAGCATCGTCAACGTCGCACGCATCTTGTTCTTGCGGATTGCCTGGAGGGCAAGCTTTACCAGCGTCCGGATCTTCATGCTGCGCTCCTTTCTTCTTCTTCGAGATCGGCGGCCGCGTTGCGGCGGTCTTTAACGATCTCGTCGCGGCGGACAGAGCCGTCGCGGAACTCAACGATTCTCTTCGCGTAGACCGCGACGTCGGGCTCGTGCGTAACCAGGACGATGGTGATGCCCTGGTCGTTCAGCGACTGAAACAGCGCCATCACTTCCACCGAGGTACGCGAGTCGAGATTGCCGGTCGGCTCGTCGGCCAGGATGATGGCCGGCTCGGTGACCAGCGCGCGTGCGATGGCCACGCGCTGCTGCTGCCCGCCCGAGAGCTCGCTCGGCTCGTGATCGACCCGCTCTCCCAGCCCGACACTCTCCAGCGCGGCGATGGCAAGAGCGTGCGTGTCGCGTTTCCTGCCGCTGCGGTCATAGAGCAACGGAAGCTGCACGTTCTCCACCGCGCTCGTACGCGCCAGAAGATTGAATCCCTGGAAGACGAAACCGATCTTCTGATTGCGGATGGCCGCGAGCTCGTTCCTGCCAAGCGACTCCACCTGCACGCCGTCGAGCAGATAGGAGCCCGACGTCGGCGTATCGAGACATCCGAGGACATTCATCAGCGTCGACTTGCCCGATCCCGAGGTGCCCATCACGGCGATGAACTCGCCGCGGCGGACTGTCAGGTCGATTCCGCGCAATGCGTGCACGGAATTCGACCCGCTCTCGTATGTCTTCGTGACCTGCCGTGTTTCGATGACGATGTCGCTCATTAGAAGCCTCCCCTGTTTCCAGGACGCTGCTGCCCGCCGCTCGTGGTGAACGGACTGGCGGACGAGCCGGTGGTCGCAGTGGCGACGGTGGTTGACGGCGATGCGATGCCAGCCACCACCTTCGTTCCTTCCCTTATCGCGGAGTTGATCGCGGAGTCGTTGCGCGTCCTGATCTCGGTCGACGTACCGTCGCTGACACCGGTGGCGACGGTGGCCGCGGCCAGATCGCCGTTCTGATCGACGTAGTAGAGCGTGGCGATCGTCGGCCTCTGCCCGCCCGCCGCCGCGCCCCTCGCTGCTCTGCGCGCCGCGCGGTCAGCAGGAGACATAGTCGAGGTAGCCGTCGTGGTCTTCGCCGGCACTGCCGCCTTTTTCACACCAAGCGACGCAAGCTGCTCATCGGTCGGCTTGAAGCGCAGCGCCGCGTTCGAGACCTCGAGCACGTTCGTGGCCGACTGCGTCTGGAGGTCGACGCGCGCGGTCATGCCGGGCAAAAGCTTGTTCTGGGCGTTATCGACGGCGATCACGACGGTGTAGTTCACGACGTTGTCCGCGGTCGTCGACTGCAGGCGAACCTGCTGCACGGTTCCCTTGAATTTCTGGTTCGGCAGCGCCTGCACGGTGAACGACACCGGCTGCCCTTCCTTGATCTGGGCGATGTCGCTCTCCCCCACCTGCGCCAGGATCTGCATGTGCGCGAGATCGTTGGCGATCAGGAAGAGCTGCGGCGCCGAGAGGCTGGCCGCGACGGTCTGCCCCTGCTGCACGTTGCGGTCGACGACGACACCATCGATCGGTGCGTAGATGTTGGTGTAGGCAAGATTCTGCCGGGCCCGATCGAGCGCGACCTGCGCCGACTTCACGTCGGCGCGCGCCACGTCGAGCGATGACGCGCTCTGCTCGAAGGCGCTCTTCGCCAGCAGACCATCGGTAGTCAGCTCACGGTTGCGGTTGAAGTCGCGCTGCCCCTGGAGGAGCTGCGCCCGCACCTTGTCGAGATTCGCCTGCGCGTCGACGACCGCCTGCTGGGCCAGCGTCGGATCGATGCGCGCCAGGAGCTGTCCCTTCTTCACGACGTCGTTGTAGTCGACCAGCAGCGCGGAGACCTGTCCCGAGACCTGCGTTCCGACGCTGATCGTCGTCACCGCGCCGAGCGTTCCAGTCGCGGAGACCGACTGTTGCAGATTGCCACGCTCCACGGTCACGAACCGGAACGCTGCCGCCGGCTTCGCGAACGCGTCGCGGTAAACGAAAAGGCCGACCGCGCCGAGGACGGCGATGAGGATGACTGCGATGATCGATTTGCGTTTCATGATCGCGTACTCCCTTCGATGGCACTGACAACGGGCCGGAGATGTTGATGTTTGCGCCGTTTTCGTGAGATGCACTGGGGTGGCATGGAGTGCACTGGGGTGTCGTGAATCGGTTGTCGGTTGACGGCGCGGTGCGCGGTTACGCGGTCTCGGAGTGTGCTTGTATCGAAGGCAGCGCCGAATCGCCGAACTGCCGCGAGACCCCGCAACCGCGAGACCCCGCAACCCCACCGACAACCGACAACCCCGAAGGCAAAAAAAGGAGGCGTCGCCGCCTCCTCATTCACTGCTGCGATGCGTGTTGCTTACTTCTTCTGCGACTCACGTGCGGCATGACGCGCGGCCCGCTCGGCCTTGAGGGTCTGGTACTGCGCGCTCTGCTCCGCCGTGAGGATCTTGACGAACTGCTGTTCCTCGGCCGCGCGGATCTGCTTCATCTGCGCGCGCTGCGACTCCAGCGCCGGCTTGAGGGAATCGGCCTTCGCCGTATCGCCGGCTTTCTTCGCCGCGTGGAACTCCTGCCACGTTTGACGCGACTGCTGGAAGAACGCCGCATTCTGCTCGTGCGAGCTCTTACGGATCGCTTTCCACTGCTCCTTCTGCGCATCCGTGAGGTTCAGCTTGCTGGCGAGCTTGCTGCCCCAGTGATGTCGCCCGTTGCCTCCGAAGCCATGACCGTGCCCTTCGCCCATGCCGGTACCGGCAAACGCGAGGGTGGCCGACAGCCCGAGAACGGCTGCTGCGGTGATCCACTTACTGGTGCTTTTCATGTTGGTTCTCCTTGGCTGGCGTTGGGTTATCGATCGATTTGTTGCTGGTTGCCAGTCGCGCATCACGACAAATCGCCCGCGGCCTTCCTTTCGGCATTTCCTCGATCCGCACGCGCATGTCACGAACTGCACGCCGGTGAAACGAGCGCCGGCGTCGCACGGCGTCGTTCGTGCTAGTTTCGAGCGTGATGACGGCATCCTGGAGACGACTCTCGCGCCGCGAGCTGTTTCTCATCTTCGTCTTCTGGACGTCGCTGGCCACGCTTGCCTCGGTCAATCGCCTTCTCGACCCGCGCGGATTCGGCTTTCGCGGCATCTCTCCCGTCGGCCCGATCGCGCTGGCGTTCATCGAATCGTGGATCTGGGCAGTGCTGACGCCGTTCGTCTTCTGGCTCAGCAGCCGCTTCAGCATGGAACGGTCGCGCTGGGTCGTGCACGTCCCCGCTCTCCTTGCCATCGGCATCGTCATCTCGGTCATCGTCTACTCCGGCCTGGCCGAGGCCCGTGAACAGTTCTTCGAGACAGCAGTTGCACATCGGCCGGCGCCGACGCTCTTCGCGCCGCTGCGCGACATCGGCCGCTTCCGTTTCGTGAATCACTTTCTCGTCTTCGTGGCCGTGCTCATCGCCGGATACGCGCGCAAGTACTTCATCCGCGATCAGATGCGCGTCCAGGAAGCGAGCGCCCTCGGCGCGCGCGCCTCGCTGCTGCAGGTCCAACTGGCCGACGCGCGCCTCGACGCGCTGCGGATGCAGCTCAATCCGCACTTCCTCTTCAACACCCTCCACGCCATCGCCGCCCTGGTGGAGCGCGATCCGGCCGGCGTCCGGCGGATGATCGCCCGCCTCAGCGAGCTGCTGCGCCTGACGATGGACAGCGAAGCGGAGCACGAGGTGACCCTCGGAGAGGAGCTGTCGTTTCTCCGCCGCTACATCGACATCATGGAAGTGCGCTTCCAGGGGCGTTTGCGAACGAGCATCGACGCCGGCGAGGAAACGCTCGCGGCATTCGTCCCCCGCCTGATCCTCCAGCCGATCGTGGAGAACGCGCTCGAGCACGGGGCGGCGCGCGCCACCGGCGAGGGCATCGTCGCGATCGCGGCGCGCAGACGCGATGCCGATCTCGTCATCACCGTGATCAACAACGGTCCCGGTGTCGAGCCGGCCACGGCCACAGGCATCGGCCTCGGCAACACGCGCGCGCGCCTCACGGAGTTGTACGGCGGCGCGGCATCGTTCACTCTTACGTCGCGCAGCGAAGGAGGAGCGGTCGCGGAGATGATCCTTCCCTTCCGGACGGCCACGCATGCCTGAGACGAAGACATTGCACGTCGTCATCGCCGATGACGAGCTTCTGGCGCGCCAGCGCATCGAGGACCTGCTCGCCCATGATCCGTCCGTGGACGTCGTGGGAACCGCCTCGAATGGGCCGGAAGCGGTGGCGGCGATCCGCAAGCTCGCGCCGGACCTCGTCTTTCTCGACGTGCAGATGCCCGGCATGACCGGCTTCGAAGTCGTGGCCGCGATCGGCGCCGACCGGATGCCGGTGACGATCTTCGTGACCGCCTTCGATCAATTCGCGCTGAAGGCCTTCGAGGTGGCCGCCATCGACTATCTGGTCAAACCGTTCGACGACGAGCGCTTCGCGCAGGCGCTGACCCGCGCGCGGAAGACGATCGAGCTGCGCCAGGTGGAACGCCTGACGAAACAACTGGCCACGCTCCTGCACGAAAGCGCCGCGCCGGAACCTCCGAATCACCAGTATCTGGACCGCATCCCGGTCGAGCAGCGCGGCCAGATGCGCGTCGTCCCGGTGTCGAAGATCGACTACATCACCGCCAGCGGCCCCTACGCCGAGCTGCACGCCGGCGACAAGACCTTCGCCGTGCGCGAACGGATGCAGACGCTGGAAGAGAAACTCGACCCCGCCCTCTTCTTCCGCCTCCACCGCTCCGCCATCGTCCGCCTCGACCGCATCGACATCCTCCTCCGCGCCTCCGGCGGCGACTATGCGGTGCGGCTCAAGGACGGAACCGAGCTCCCGCTGAGCCGCAACCGGCGGGAAGAGCTGGAGCGGGTGATGGGGAAGGGGTAGATGGTTCACGCGGAGACGCGGAGACGCGGAGACGCGGAGGAGAGAGTGATCAACCTGCGCGATCTCCGCGTGATTACGTCGGAGTCCGCGCGACGCGCGCCGGCTTCACTCGTTGATTAGCCGGCTTTTCGCCGATGAGGTTTCGCTCGTTCGTGTGCATCCTGCATCGCGGCTTCACCCGCGGCTCGGTAGAACGCGATTACCTCATCGGGCGTCTTGCCCGTCAGCAGCCGTGCGTGACGATCGCGAATTCGCCGCACCATGTCGACGGCACGAATCTTAGGAGCTTTCATAGGTACCTCCCTGCATTATTAATCTGGTTCTGCGCGTCACGAGAAGATCACGCAAACATGCGGTCGCCCCGAAAAGAGCTTGCGCCTTCCTAACATCGAGAGCCTTCTCCCCAGCGCTTTCCAGCGGGGGAGAAGGTGCCGAAGGCGGATGAGGGGGCGGTACTTGCCATGCCCTTGCCGGAATCCATGTTTGGTTGCGACTTCGCCGCGCTGTGTGCGCGGACGCCCAGGGGCGAGTATCCCAATTCTACGGTAACGCCTTGCATCGTTATTTTGGCCTGGAGGAGAAGGTGTTGCGGAACGGTGGTCTCACGGATGGAAGGGACCTCCCGTTGAGACGTAACCGGCGGGAATTGCGCGAGCAGGTGATGGGAAAGGGTAGTCTTCCTTCCTGGAGGTCACGTTGGTCATTCACTCTTTTCTCTTTGCGTTCGCGCTCACCACGGCAGCGGAACCGACAACCACCGCTCCCTGCGCCGCGTTCAATGCGCGGTTGAAAAGCACGTACGGATTTCGTCCATCGAAACTCGATCAAGCGGCGTCGGCCGCAAAGTCAAAAGAGATGGACGCCATCTGGAAGGCGGTCGAGCAGGATCCATCGACACTCGCCCCGTGTCTCAAAGAGGCGCTCGCACAACCGACCGAGGACACCTGGTTTCTTTTCGACGGCAGCCAGCTCCTGGTGAGCGTGGATCATTCGCGCGAGGCCAAGCTACGTCTCATGGATGGTCTCACCCGCGTCTCTCTTGACGACGTCGATCTTCGCATTTGGGTCGGAACGGCATCGGCGATGGGGCTTGAAGGATTCGATACGTCGGCGCTGGGGAGCCGGTGGCTTGCGTATCCGAACGCCGGCTATTTTCTTCCGGAGCACGCCGCCTATCACGTCGACCGTGACAACGGCGCGATGTTCATCTTCGGAACACTGGATGAAACGTTTGCGACGCCCGCCCTCATCGCGCTCAGCCGGACGTCGACGGGCGAGGTGAAGAACATCGTGGTCCAGCTCCTCATGAGCCAGGCCACGCCGGAAGCGCTGCGCGCCGTCGCGCACCTCGATCCCAAAGGCCTGTCCCCGGAAGTCATCGCCAGCCGCAAGGCGCTGCTCGAAGGTCCCAACCTGATTGTTCCTCGGGACCCGCCTCGAACGACCCGATCCCAATTCCTCGCCGCGTTTACATCCTTTCTTGCTGGTGACCCGAAGCCATTCGATGCGCTCGTGGAAGCCGTCCCTGATGGCGAGCGCGACCTGGTCGCCGTAAGCACCCCCGCCGACCTGGAAATGATCCGCAAGGTCCGTCGCCGATACATCGCTGCCAACAACCAACACGTCATCGAGTACTACAACCAATTCACCCAGATCCTGATGACGCTCGTTTGGAAGAAGGAGTTGGTTTCACGCGAGAACGCGGAGTAGTTGACGTGCAACGCGGGCTATCGCCCGCAACCGCGATCGGGTGCCAGCGAGCAACCCACCGCGATTGGCGCCAGCCCCCGCCCGGATGCGCGCGAAGGCGCGCTCCACAATCCAGCCCCGCGCTCGGCGTAGCGCGAGCGCGGGGTACGAGGGTGCCACCCATTTGCTGGCCGCGGAGGCGGTCGGGACAACGCCGGCCAATTCGCAACAGAAGCGCGGTCTGCACAGCTCCTGTAGCGGCCGCCTCCGCGGCCGCACTGCATGTCCCCACCGATACCCCGCGCTCGCGCTGCGCCGAGCGCGGGGCTGCATTGTGGTCCGCGCCTCCGCGCGCAAACCGGGCGTGCAAAAACCTCCGCGTGACGAGAATCACGTCGACGTGTGCGGTCCGATCTCGACGCCAACCCTGCTGCGTGCGATCGTCAAGGCTCGGAGGTGCGTCATGTGTCTCGGAGCTCCTGGCCAGATTGTGCGTTTCATCGATGAAACCGTCGTCGAATGTGATTTCTGGGGCATGACCCGCGAAGTGCAGATCGACGTGATCGAAGGGGAGCTCGCCGTCGGCGACTACATCCTCGAACATGAAGGCCGCGCCGTCCGCCGCATCGACGATGCCCTCATCGCCGACACGCTTGCACTTTACGAGATCATTCTCACGGAAGCAGGTGAAGATCCGATCGCGACGGAAGCACGTTGCGCGATGGTGTGAGGCAGTGAATATTTGCCCTTCGCGTCTTCGCGTCTTCGCGTGACACATCGATCTCACGCGAAGCCGCGAAGGCGCGAAGTGGAAGAACCAACCTCTACGGATATCCGTTACATCAGTCCAGTCCGAGCAGATCCCATCGATCGCGGTAATGTCCCTCTGTGTCCTTAAACTTGCGGATCGGGTTGTTCGCATGGAGTTTGCCCCCGCGCCCGGGCGTTGCCAGCCATCTCTCGTGCCCTTCCTTCGCAAGCCGGGCGACATCGCGGCGGGCGACGACATGGTAGCTGGGCGGATCTCCATTTGGGGGAAGGTTCACGAAGACGAAAAAGAGACTCTCGGGCAAAGAGTCGTCTCCGACTGACGTCTCCACCTTCTCATTGAGAATCCACTCGGCGGCGCCACGTTGGTTCGTCTTGACCTGAATGGCGACCGACTTCGTCGCGTCGCGGTTGGTAGCGAGGATGTCTACGCCCCGGCTGTTCCGCAGGGTGATCGAAGCGAGGTAACCGCGACGCGACAGCTCTGCCGCGACGAAGTATTCGCCGGCCACACCACAAAGCGCTCCGTCCAGTTTCATGTGGTATTCCTCGTCATTTCGGAAGGATCGACGACAGACTGGTCTTGTCGAAGACGCTTACGAGCTTCGCCACCTTGCATTCGAGCGCTGCCGCAAGCCGGAGCATCGTCATGAGGTTCGGCAGCTTCAGGCCTCTTTCCATCGCACTGACGTGCGTGTGAGGCAGACCGGCGCGCTCCGCGAGCGCTTCCTGTGTCAGACCGGCGGCCAGCCTGAGCTCTCGCAGGCGTGACCCAAACAGTTCGGCCACCTCGAAAGATCGCCTCAATGGCTACGCAACCTATTGACAAATGTCTTCATCGGACTAATATTTGTATATCAACTCAGGAGAACGCGAATCATGGACGAATCCACCCGCTCCCGTATCCGGCACATCTTCCTCTCTCCCCGTCCCAACTTCGCCCTCATGACGGCGGCGAATCTGCTCGGGTTCACCCTCAAGGAGTTGAAACGGGAGATCGAGGATGGGGCGATTGTAGCGGTTTGGACGGCGCTCGGGGAGCGGATGACGCGCGAGGAACTGGTGGCGGTGGCGATGCAGACGTGGGAGCACTCCATCATCGAAGATGCGCTCGGGAAGGATGCCCCGTCGGTGCTGCCGGAGGCGATCCGGCTGGTGGAGCTGCGGGCGCGAGTTCCACGGTATCAGCGGGACGTGCTGCGGGCTCTGGCGCGGCGGGAGGGGACGTCGGTCGATGCGGTGCTGACGCGGGAGCTGGAGGGTGTGGTATCGGCGCACGCCGAGGAGCTGACGGGGGTGCCTGGACTGTCGATGGCGATGCAGTGGCCGGCGATCTCGTGACGGGGTGGGCGTTCCGGCGTGTGTAACGGTCGAATCGGCTGTTGTGTAGATCCGTGGATCTACAGAGTAGGCTTTTTTTCGGTCTGAGTAGATCCCGGGATCTACCGAAGAGGCTTTAAGCCAACTCCGTCCGGCCAATCGGCTCCTGAAGAACGAAATTCGCCTCTTCATGGCATCCATGGATCTATTCCTGAGGCTTTTTCTGCTTTCGAATAGATCCATGGATCTACTGAAGAGGCTTAAAGCCTCTTCGGGTAGGTTCACAGCCTCCTGGGGGTCGGAAAAGCCTCCTGGGGTAGGGTTAAAGCCTCATGGGGGTCGGGAAAAGCCTCATGGGGAGCGGTTCGGCGACGATTAGACCTGCTGGCCATAGTTCCAGTTGACGGCGGACGTCCATGAGTCCACCAGTGGACTCCACGAGTCCACGATCAGACTCCACGAGTCCATGATCAGACTCCACGAGTCTATGATCAGACTCCGCGAGTCTATGATCAGACTCCGCGAGTCTATGATCAGACTCCGCGAGTCCATGATCAGACTCCACGAGTCTATGATCAGACTCCACGAGTCTATGATCAGACTCCACGAGTCTATGATCAGACTCCACGAGTCTATGATCAGACTCCACGAGTCCATGATCAGACTCCACGAGTCTATGATCAGACTCCACGAGTCTATGATCAGACTCCACGAGTCTATGATCAGACTCCACGAGTCTATGATCAGACTCCACGCCTGCGCGAGCACCGGTCGGACTGGAGAGTTGGGACCCTGTTACTCGTCGAGAGCCTTCTCCCCCAGCGCTTTTCAGCTGGGGGAGAAGGACTCTCGATTAAGAGAGTCGCAAGTGATTCAAACAGGCTCTGAGAAATGCCGGCGACTAACCCACCAATCTACTGCCCCCTCACTTCTCCGCCGCCAGGTAGCTGTACATCTTCCACCGCGCGTCGACGTCGTGCTGCGCGGCGGCGATCACGTTGCGGGATTCCTCGGTGTCGTTCTTCAGGAGCGGGGGGAGAAGGACTCTCGATTAAGAGAGTCGCAAGTGATTCAAACAGGCTCTGAGAAATGCCGGCGACTAACCCACTAATCCCCTGCCCCCCTCACTTCTCCGCCGCCAGGTAGCTGTACATCTTCCATCGCGCGTCGACGTCGTGCTGCGCGGCGGCGATCACGTTGCGGGATTCCTCGGTATCGTTCTTCAGCAGTTGGTTGAAGCGATTCTCCATCCGCAGGAACTTCTCGACGGGGAGCTTGAGGGCGCGCGAGTCGAGCTGGAGCGGGTTCTCGCCTTTGGCCACGCGATCGGGGTTGTAGCGGTAGAGCAGCCACTGGCCGGATTCGACCAGCGTCTTCTGATGCTGCAGCGACGTCCCCAGATCGTAGCCGTGGGCGACACAGGCGCTGTAGGCGATGATCAGCGACGGGCCGTCGTAGGCCTCGGCTTCGATGAACGACTTGAGCGTGTGCTCGTCGCGGGCGCCCATGGCCACGCTGGCGACGTAGACGTGCCCGTAGGTCATGGCGATCAAGCCGAGGTCCTTCTTCCTGGCCGCCTTGCCGCCGGCGGCGAACTTGGCCACGGCCGCTCGCGGGGTCGACTTCGACATCTGCCCGCCGGTGTTCGAATAGACCTCGGTGTCGAGGACGAGCACCTTCACGTTCCGGCCGCTGGCCAGGACGTGATCGAGTCCGCCGAAGCCGATGTCGTAGGCCCAGCCGTCGCCGCCGAGAATCCACACCGACTTCTTGACCAGCAGATCAGCCAGAGCCAGAAGCTGTTGCTCATCGGTCGGATCGAGCTTGTGCATGCGGGTCTTCAGCTCCAGGCGGCGCAGAGCGACTTTGAGCAGCTCGACGCGTTTGCGCTGCTCGAAAATCTCGGCATCGTCGCGCTGGGTGGCATCGATGATCGATGACGACAGGTTCTCGCCGACGGCCGGAGCGAGAGACTTCAGCAGCTCGATGGCAAAGTCACGCTGTTTGTCGATGGAAACGCGGAAGCCGAGGCCGAACTCGGCGTTGTCCTCGAAAAGGGAGTTCGCCCAGGCAGGGCCGCGGCCGTCGCGATTCGTCGACCACGGCGTCGTCGGCAGGTTGCCGCCGTAGATCGACGAACAGCCGGTGGCATTGGCAACGACCAGGCGGTCGCCGAAGAGCTGCGTGAGCAGCTTCACATAGGGCGTCTCGCCGCAGCCGGAGCAGGCGCCGGAGAACTCGAACAACGGCTGCTGGAGCTGCTGATGCCGGATCAGCGTCGGATTGAGCTTGGACCGGTCGAGCTCCGGCAGATCGAGGAACCAGTTCCAGTTCTCGCGCTCCGCGTCGCGCAGCGGCGGTTGCGGCTGCATGTAAAGCGACTTGCGGTCGGGGACGCTCTTGCTCTTGGCCGGACAGACGTCGACGCAGATGGTGCATCCGGTGCAATCCTCCGGCGCCACCTGGATCGTGTACGCCAGGCCTGCCCAATCCTTGTGCATCGGCGTCAGCGACTTGAGGGTGGCCGGCGCGCCTTCCAGCAGCGACTGGTCATAGGCCTTGATGCGGATGGCCGCGTGCGGACAGACCATCGCACACTTGCCGCACTGGATGCAGGAGACCGGATCCCACACGGGGATCTCGGTGGCAAGGTTGCGTTTCTCGTAGCGGGCCGTGGCCGAAGGGAACGTGCCGTCGCAGGGCATGGCGCTGACCGGAAGATCCTCGCCGCGGCCTTCGATGATCGGCATCACGACATTCGCTACGAATTCAGGAAGCCGCGGCCGCTCCGGGGCCGGCGACTCGGCAACTTCGATATCGATCGTGATCGGACGCAGATTCTGAATCGCGGCGTCGACCGCGCGGAGATTCATGGCCACGACCTTCTCGCCCTTCTTCGCGTAGGTCTTGCGGATGGTCTCGCGGATGGCTTCCAGCGCCTCCTCGATCGGCAGCACCTCGGCTGTGGCAAAGAAGCAGACCTGCATCAGCGTATTGATGCGGTTGCCGAGGCCACACTCGGAGGCTACACGCGTGGCATCGATGGCAAAGACGCGCGCCTGTTTCGCGGCCAGTTGCGCCGCGAAACGTCGCGGCAGAACGAAACTCGCCGGCGCATTGAGCAGGAACGTCCCACCCGGCGCGAGGTCCTTCAGCATGTCGACGCGCTCGACGAACTGCGGCTGGTGGCAGGCGATGAAGTTGGCGCTGGTGACCAGATACGTCGAGCGGATCGGACGAGGTCCGAAACGAAGGTGCGACACCGTGATCGCGCCCGCCTTTTTCGAGTCATAGACGAAGTAGCCCTGCGCGAAGCGGCCACCCTCCTCGCCGATGATCTTGATGGTGTTCTTGTTCGCGCCGACCGTGCCATCCGACCCCAGTCCGTAGAACATGGCGCGGTAGACGTCCGCCGGTTCCGTGGAGAACGAACGGTCGTAGTCGATGCTGAGATGCGTCACATCGTCGACGATTCCAACGGTGAACTGCTTGGACGGCTTGGGCTCGAGGAGATGATCGAAGACGCCTTTGGCCATGGCCGGAGTGAACTCCTTCGAGGAGAGGCCGTAGCGTCCGCCGATCACGCGCGGGCGGCGATCGGAGTCGAACAGAGCGTTGACGACGTCGAGATAGAGCGGCTCGCCGGCGGCGCCAGGCTCCTTGGTGCGGTCGAGCACGGCGATGGCGCGGGCCGACTGCGGCAGTGCCTCGAGGAACCGTTGGTTGTCGAAGGGGCGATAGAGCCGCACCTTCAGCACGCCAACGCGTTCGCCCTGCTCGCGCAGCACGTCCACCGTCTCATGCAGCGTCTCGGCGGCAGAGCCGAGGACGATCACCACGCGCTCCGCGTCAGGATCGCCGTGATACTCGAACGGCGCGTAGGCGCGGCCGGTCACGCGCGCGAAGCGCTCCATCGTCTCGACGACGATCGATGCGCAGTCGCGATAGAACGGGTTGGAGCGTTCCCGCGACTGGAAGAAGACATCCGGGTTCTGCGCCGTACCGCGGATGACCGGATGATCGGGCGAGAGGGCGCGGGAACGGTGATCGAAGACGAGCTCGAGGTCGATCATCGCCCTCATCTGATCCTCGGAAAGCAACTCGATCCGGGCGATCTCGTGCGACGTGCGGAAGCCGTCGAAGAAATGCAGGAAGGGGATGCGCGCCTCGAGCGTGGCGGCGTGCGCGATCATGGCGAAGTCCTGCGCTTCCTGAACGCTGGCCGAGCAGAGCATCACCCAGCCGGTCGAGCGCACCGACATCACGTCGGAGTGATCGCCGAAGATCGACAGGGCGTGCGTGGCCAGGGAGCGCGCGGCGACGTGGAACACCGCCGGGGTGAGCTCGCCGGCGATCTTGTACATGTTCGGGATCATCAGCAGCAGGCCCTGCGACGAGGTGAAGGTCGTAGCCAGCGATCCGGTCTGCAGCGCGCCATGCACTGCTCCCGCCGCTCCGCCTTCGCTCTGCATCTCCACGACGGCCGGGATCGTGCCCCAGAGATTCTTCTGCTTCGCCGCCGACCAGGCATCGGCCCATTCACCCATCGAGGACGACGGCGTGATCGGATAGATGGCGATCACTTCGTTCATCGCGTAGGCGATGCGGGCCACGGCTTCGTTGCCGTCGACCATGGCAGTCGTTTCTGTTTGCGGACTGAGAACCTCGGCGAGTGACATGGCGGCACGTCTCCTTCAGATTGCAAGGTATGGCGCGGCCGAACAGCGAGGGATGACAGTCGTCAAGAGGATGGGTGATGGAGGTCACACGGGATTTTCACGCGGAGGCGCGGAGAGAAGAGGCGCACACATCGTTCCACCTCCGCGTCTCCGCGTCTCCGCGTGAAAACGAGCCCTATCTGGCCAGTGCGATCTCTCGCATGCACTCGTAGCACGAGTTCACGTCTTCGCTCAGCAGGCGCAGCACGCCGAACAGCAGGGCGGGCGAGGTCTCCAGGAGCTTGTGGAACGTGACCTCGTCGACGAAGCCGAGGTCGCTCGTCGAGCGGACCGTGGCGGTGTAGTCGTGCGGGCGGTGCGAGAAAACGGAGCTCAGTCCGAGGATCTGGCCGGTGTGGGCGATGCGGAGCGTTTTGGCGCGTCCGTCCTTCGCCGAGAAGATCAGATCGACGGCGCCGGAGTGAATCACGTAGACGCCGCGCGGGTCTTCCCCTTCATAAAAAAGCGTTCTTCCCGCGGGCCAGACCTCGACGGCCTGATGGTGGAGCAGCGTCGATTCGAGTAGATGTGGTTCCAGAGCAAGTTCGGTCGTCACAGGCTCACCTCAGTGGCGAAGATAGAGGGGAGCCTGTAACGCCGCTGTGACAACTAGCACACGAGAGGGTGCGTTTCGTCTCACACCGTGACCATATCGCTCAACTGCTGATGCTCGCGGATGAACAGGTTCGACCCCTTGATCTCGATCATGTGCTTCCTGCGCCAGTCGCTGAAGATCCGGGTCACGGTCTCCCGCGTGGTGCCGATCATCTGCGCGATCTCTTCGTGCGTGAGCAACACCTGGAGGCGCGTGCCGCGCGGCGTTTCGTCGCCCTCTTTCTCACACCAGTCGAGGATGAGCCGGGCCAGCTTCTCGCTGGTCGTCTGTGACAGCCCGAGGGAACGGATCTCGCGCTGCGCGGAGTGATACTTCTCGCTGAGCTGCTGCGCGGCGTGCATACACGCCTCCGGATGGCCGTTCAGCAGGCGCATGAAATCGTCGCGTCCGATGAAGTTCAGTTGCGCCGGCTCGAGCGTCTCGGCGGAGAGCTCGTACGGACGGCCGAGAATGGCGCCGCTCGCGCCGAGGACCTCTCCCGCACCGGCGATCCGCACGATGAGCGTGCGCCCCTCGCTCGAGGACGTCGTCAGCTTCACCCGCCCGCTGCAGACCACGAACACGCCGCGCGGATTTTCCCCCTCCACGAACAGGGTCGATCCTTTCGGGTAGACGCTCGTGAACTTCACCGCGTCCATCGCCGCCAGCGTCGCAGCGCCCATGTTGCAGAACAGGTGATCCGTCCGCACGGTGCAGTCGGCGCAGGAGTTGTGAATGGCAAGGTTGTAAGGGGTCGGCATATCGCACCTCATCTTTCGTGCGACGATCATCACATGTCGATGTGATGCGCCACGCCACCCCACGGGGTAGGGAAGGCATCATGGGCGGGTAGGGACCCTGACCATGCCGAATCACGATCTCATCATTCGGGATTGACGGCAGTCTGATCGGTAACCGCTTACACTGACGCGGGTCCAAAATCGTTTTTTCCCATAACTCGCCGGGGAGGGTGCTGGCTGCTTGTCTAGCTGCCAGCACCTGGTTCCGGCATCTGCTGAGGTCCAACTATGCGCCGTCTCTCTTCGATCGTTGTCTGTTTCTTCTCGCTGCTGACCCCGGTTGCCGCGAGCGCCGCGGTGACGCTGACCATCGCGCCGATCTCCTGGAACGTCATCGGTCTCGACAGCAACACCCCCGCCACCGGGCCCGGCAACTTCCCGGTCGGCGCGCGCGTTTGCAGCAGCGTGGCCACGACGAACGTCGCCGTCAATTACGTCTGGGACACGAACAACGCCTTCGTCGATCTGCGCGCCGGCTCGCTCACCACCATCACCATTCCGTCCATCCCCGCCGGACAGTGCAAAGACGCCTTTTTCGAGGTGGCGGTCATCAAGACGGCGGCGGCATTCGACACCACCCGCCGCTATCACATCACCGCCACCGACCTCTCCGGGACGATCTCGACGACGACGCCGCGCGAGATCTACGTCGAGCACCTGATCTCGCAGAACCGAAACTCCATCTCCGACGTCAAGTTCGGAGCGACGATCCCCACCCTCGTCTCCGTCCCCGCCGGTGGATCCATGGACATGGTGGTCGGCAACACCTACGTCATCCAATTGCTCGGGGGAACGGCCACGCAGGGCTACAACCAGTTCGAGGCCTTCATCAACTTCCCGAACACCATCTTCCAGATCCTTTCGGTCTCGACGACCTACTCCGCCGATGACTCGCCCTTCGTTCCGGGCCCCTTTCCGACCGCGAGCGACAAGCTCTACGCCGATGCCTGTCTCTGGGAAAACGATCCGAACAGCCCCAACTACCGCTCGTGTGTCGGCGGCGATTTCAAGGCCGGCGGCAATAACGTCGTCACCACCTACACGATCAAGGTCGTGAGCGGCGGCGGCACCAGCCAACCCCTCAACACCCTGCTCTACGACTTCTCCGGCAGCAGCTACCACTACAACGGCGACTTCACCACCGGCGCACGGATCGCGAACGTCATCGATCCCACCTCGGCCACGATCGCCAAGAGCTTCAGTCCCAACCCCACCTCGCTGAACGGCATCTCGGCGCTCACGATCACGCTCACGAACCCGAACGCCGGCACGGTGGGCGGCTACAACTTCGTCGACAACCTTCCGGCCAACCTCGTCGTTGCCAATCCGCCGGGAGCGACCACCAGCGGATGCGGCGCGCCGACGCTCACCGCCGCCGCCGGATCGGGCTCGATCTCGTTCTCCAACGGCACGCTCGCCGCCAACAGCAACTGCGTCATCAAGGTCAACGTCACCCCCAGCGCGACCGGATCGCTGGTCAATACGACCAACCACCTCTTCATCGACGCCACCGACACCACTCACAACGCCACGGCAACGCTGACGGTGAACAACGCACCGCCGCCGGGCACAGGGCTCTGCGGCCTGACGCTGGCGAAGTGGACCTTCCCGACCGGCTTCACGCTCACCTCGCCGGCACCGTCGACGAACAACGTCGGCACGGCGCAGGCGGAGCCCGGCCCCGGTCTGTCGAACCCCACCATCCAGTCCACGAACAGCACAACCACTGCTGACGGCACCTCGTCGTGGGGATCGAACGGCGCCATCACCACCGGCACCACGCTGGTCACGGCGAACGACGACTACTACGAGTTCGCCATCAATACGACGGGCGTCACCAGCGTCACGCTCAACTTCGACGCGCTGGAAAAGACGCCGAACGGCCCGAAGGGGCTGGCCGTCTTCTTCGGCACGACGACGAAGCCCGCCGGCACGAGCGAGCCGGCCGCGGCGATCCTCAACAACTCCAACGCTCTTCCGACGCAGAACACCTGGGCCACGTTCGGCCCGATCACCGTCAACAGCGGCCTGAATCCGTCGGGTCTCACCTTCTTCCGTATCTACCCGTTCAACTCCGGCAACACCAACGCCGGCTCCGACAGCAACATCGACAACGTCTCGTTCACCGGCTGCATGGCAGCAGTGCAGCCGACGATCGCCAAAGCCTTTGCGCCGAATCCGGTGGCGGTCGGCGGCGTCTCGACGCTGACGTTCACGCTGACCAACACGAACACGGCTCCGCTCACCGGCGGCGCGTTCACCGACTCGCTCCCCACGGGGGTGCAGGTCGCCGCGACGCCGGCCGCAAGCACGACCTGCGGCGGGACGCCGATATGGTCGCCGGCCGCCGCGGCAACGTCGTTGACGTTCAGCGGCGGCACCATCCCCGCCAGCGGCTCGTGCACCGTCAGCGTCCACGTCACCGCCACCAGCGCCGGACCGCACGGCAACGTCAGCGGCACCCTCTCGACGACCGAGAGCGGTACGAACATCAGCAGCGTCGCCAGCGCCACGCTGACCGCGCTCCTGCCGCCGGTCATCGCCAAAGGATTCAACCCGACGCCAATCCTGGCCGGCGGGACGTCGATCCTGACGTTCACCATCACCAATCCGAATCAGAACGACGCCATCAGCGGCGTCGCCTTCGCCGACACGTTCCCCACGTCGCCCGGCGCGATGACGGTGGGACCGTCGCCCAGTGGAACGACGAACGGATGCGGCGCCCCCAGCTTCTCGCCCGTGGCCGGGGCCGGCTCGATCTCATTCTCCGGCGGAACGATCGCCGGCGGAGGCATCTGCACCGTCAGCCTTCAGGTCACCGTCCCCGCGGTCGGGACCTACAACAACACCAGCGGCAACGTCTCGTACATCATCAATGCCGCCACCGTGAACGGGAACACCGCCAGCGGATCGCTCGTGGCGGGCACGCCCCATCCGTCGATTGGATTACTGAAGCAAATCAGCCTCAGCTCCAGCGGCCCCTGGTCGACCTTCCTCCCGCTCAGCTCCGGCCCGGTCTTCTACCGCTTCACCGTGGAGAACACCGGCGACGTTCCGCTGAGCCCGATCAGCATCACCGACAACACCATCGACGTCTCGTCGTGCAACGCCGGATTCGCCTCGGTCACCCTTCCCGTGGCCGTGCCGGCAAACGACAACCACATCATCACCTGCGTGGCCGGCCCGGTGGCGATCACACCCGGATCGCACACGAACACGGCCTTCGCCACCGGAACGTTCAGCGGAACGCCGCACAACTCTCCCAACTCATCCGCCACGTATGCGACAACCGGACTCACGCTCGACAAGACCTCCGTCGAGACGACCTACCTCAATCCCGGCGACACGATCCACTACAACTACCTGGTGACGAACAGCGGCTTCGCGCCGCTGCAGGGACCGGTGACCGTGGCCGATAACAAGGCCACCGTGACCTGCCCGGCCGTCTCGACGGTCGGCGATCTCGACAACTTCCTCGATCCCGGCGAGTCGATCACCTGCACGGCGACGTACATCATCACCGGCACCGACATCGCCAACGCCTCCGTGACGAACACCGCCACCGCCACGGTGCAGGGCGTCAATTCGAACAGCGACAGCACGACGGTCTTCCTGGCCACCTCGGCCGACGTCTCGATCGTCAAGACGCTGACCACCAGCGGCCCCTTCACTTCCGGCCAGTCGATCACCTACACCCTCTTCGTGGCCAATGCCGGCCCGGCGACGGCGACCAACGTGCAGGTCACCGACACGCCGACGAACCTGACCATCACCAACGTCACCGGCGGCGGCTGCGCGGCCCTCCCCTGCACCATCGCCAGCATGGCCGCGGGCGGGAACGCCACCATCACCGTCACCGCCACGATCAATTCCCCCGGCGCCTTCGACAACAGCGCCACGGTCTCGGCAACGCAGCCCGACCCGAATCCCGGCAACAACACCGACAACACCGGCAACGGCGGGATCACCGGCGCCTCGGCCGACGTATCGGTGGTCAAGACGCTGACCACTGCCGGGCCGTTCACCGTAGGCGAAACGATCGGCTACACGATCGTCGTCGCCAACGCCGGCCCGTCGACGGCCACCAACGTGCAGGTCACCGATACGCCGTCGAATCTCTCCATCACCAGCGTCAGCGGCGGCGGATGCGCGGCCCTTCCCTGCACCATCGCCAGCCTGGCCTCGGGGGCGAACGTGACCATCAACGTCACCGCCACCATCACCGCCGTCGGCTCGTTTGACAACACCTCGACGGTGTCAGCCACCGAGCCTGATCCCGATCCGTCGAACAACACCGACAACACCGGCAACGGCGGCACCGCCGCGGCATCCGCCGATGTATCCGTGGTCAAGACGCTGACCACCAGCGGTCCGTTCACGGAAGGGGAGTCGATCAGCTTCTCGCTTCTCGTCGCCAACGCCGGTCCGTCGACCGCCACGAACGTGCAGGTCACCGACACGCCGACGAACCTGACCATTACCAACGTCTCCGGCGGCGGATGCGCGGCCGTTCCCTGCACCATCGCCAGCCTGGCCTCGGGGGCCAACGTCACGATCACCGTCACGGCAACGATCAACGCGGCGGGCGCCTTCAACAACAGCGCCACCGTATTGGCGACCGAGCCCGATCCGAACATCGGCAACAACACCGACAACACCGGCAACGGCGGCACCGCCGCCGCCTCCGCCGACGTCTCGGTGGTGAAGACGCTGGTGACCTCGGGGCCGTACGCGATCGGCGAGTCGATCAGCTACACGCTCTTCGTGGCGAACGCCGGGCCGTCCACCGCTACGAACGTGCAGGTCACCGACACGCCGGCGAACCTGCTCATCACGAACGTCAGCGGCGCCGGTTGCTCCGCGCTCCCCTGCACCATCGCCAGCCTGGCCTCGGGCGCGAACGCGACGATCAACGTCACCGCCACCATCACCGCCGTCGGTGCCTTCGACAACACGGCAATCGTGTCGGCGACGGAGCCCGATCCCAACGTCGGCAACAACACCGACAGCACCGGCAACGGCGGCACGTCTGTCGCCTCCGCCGACGTCTCGGTGGTCAAGACGCTGACCACCGCCGCTCCCTTCAACGCCGGCCAGTCGATCAGCTACACGCTCTTCGTCGCCAACGCCGGACCGTCGACCGCCACGAACGTGCAGGTCACCGACACACCGTCGAACATGACCATCACGAACGTCAGCGGCGGCGGTTGCGCCGCGCTGCCGTGCACCATCGCCAGCCTCGCCTCCGGCGCCAACGTCACCATCAACGTCACCGCCACCATCGCGGCCGCCGGCTCGTTCGATAACACCTCAACGGTCTCGGCGAACGAATTCGATCCGAACACGAACAACAACACCGACAACACCGGCAACGGCGGCGAGGCAACAACGTCTGCTGACGTCTCGGTGGTGAAGACACTGACGACCAGCGGCCCCTTCTCGATCGCACAGTCGATCAGCTACACGATCGTCGTCGCCAACGCCGGTCCGTCCACCGCCACGAACGTGCAGGTCACGGATACTCCGACGCACCTGACCATCACCAACGTCAGCGGCGGCGGTTGCGCCGCGCTGCCGTGCACCATCGCCAGCCTGGCCTCGGGCGCGAACGTCACCATCAACGTCACCGCCACGATCAACGCCGCCGGCTCGTTCGACAACACCGCCACCGTCTCCGCGACGGAGCCCGATCCGAACGCAGGCAACAACACCGACAGCACCGGCAACGGCGGCACGGCAGCCGCATCGGCCGACGTCTCGGTCGTCAAGACGCTGACCACCACCGGCCCCTTCACCATCGGGCAGACGATCAGCTACACCATCGTCGTCGCCAACGCCGGTCCGTCCACCGCCACGAACGTGCAGGTGACGGATACTCCGACGCACCTGACCATCACCAACGTCAGCGGCGGCGGTTGCGCCGCGCTGCCCTGCACCATCGCCAGCCTCGCCTCCGGCGCCAACATCACCATCACGGTCACCGCCACGATCAACGCGGTCGGCGCGTTCGACAACAGCGCCACGGTGTCGGCGACGGAACCTGATCCGAATCCGGGCAACAACACCGACAACACCGGCAACGGCGGTCTCACCGGAGCCTCGGCCGACGTGTCGGTGGTGAAGACGCTGACGACCAGCGGACCGTTCACGATCGGCCAGACGATCACCTACACCATCGTCGTCGCCAACGCCGGCCCATCCACCGCCACGAACGTGCAGGTCACGGATACTCCGACGAACCTGACCATCACCAACGTCAGCGGCGGCGGCTGTTCCGCGCTGCCGTGCACCATCGCCAGCCTGGCCTCGGGCGCGAACGTCACCATCAACGTCACCGCCACGATCAATGCCGCCGGCTCGTTCGACAACATCGCGATCGTCTCCGCGACCGAGCCCGATCCGAACAGCGGCAACAACACCGACAGCACCGGCAACGGAGGCACCGCCGCGTCGTCGGCCGACGTCTCCCTGGTCAAGACGCTGACGACCGCCGGTCCCTTCACCAGCGGCCAGACCATCAGCTACACGATCGTCGTCGCCAACGCCGGCCCCTCCACCGCCACGAACGTGCAGGTCACGGATACTCCGACGAACCTGACCATCACCAACGTCAGCGGCGGCGGCTGCGCGGCCCTTCCCTGTACCATCGCCAGCCTTGCCTCGGGTGCCAACGTCACGATCACGGTTACGGCCACGATCACCGCCGCCGGTGCATTCGACAACAGCGCCACCGCTTCCGCGACCGAGCCCGATCCAAACCCGGCAAACAACACCGACAACACCGGCAACGGCGGCACGACCGGCACGGCATCAGCCGACCTCGGGATCGTCAAGACGGCACCGACTCCGCTGCTCGAGCAGTCGCAGTTCGACTACACGCTCGTCGTCACCAACCACGGCCCCAGCACCGCCACCGGCGTCACGGTCACCGATCCCCTCCCGGCCAACTTCACGCTGGCGACCGCCACCCCGACGCAGGGCTCCTGCAGCGGGACGACCACCGTCACCTGCAACCTCGGCACGATCGTGAACGGCGGCACCGCCACCATCACCATCCACGGAACCGGCCACGTGGCCGGAACGATGACCAATACCGCCACCGTCTCAGGCAACGAAACGGATCCCGTGCCCGCGAACAACTCGTCGACCGCCCCGGTAGTCCTGCTCGAAGAGGTCCCGGCGATGAGCGGATACGCGCTGATGCTCCTCGCGCTCACGCTCGCCATCGCAGCCGCCATCGCGATCCGGCCAAGAGGGTGACGTACGGAATCTGAAGAGCGGCGGCGCAAGCCGCCGCTCTCAGGAGATTGGACGTTACAACGCCGCGATAGCGGCTCAAGAAGGTAGCCAGGGGTGCAAGCGTTTTTTGCGAGCACCCCTGGTCTGCGTTGTCTCTTGAAAGCGTGCCGCGTCAGCGGCACTGGATGAGTAAGACGAATGGCGATTGCGACCACTCCAGTGCCGCTGACGCGGCACGAAATCAATCACCTCCGCTTCCAGGGGTGCTCGCAAAAAACGCTCGCACCCCTGGCTACCATCTTGTTGCCGCTAACGCGGCAAATAGGGCGGCGCAAGCCGCCGCTCTGATTCGGCCGGTCGGAGCGCTGGCGTCTCGCCGGCTGGCCCGGCGCGCGTCCCGCCGCCGGGGTTACGAGGATGTTGGGAGTCTTGCCGGTTTGGGGGTGCGACATCTCGGGGCCAGCCACCCCGGCCAACCGTCCAAGATGCCAGCCCTTCGAAACCACCACCTCCCGCCCGGCAAGACTCCATACACTCGCGGTAACCCTCAGCGGCGAGACGCCGCCGAGCCAGCCGGCGAGACGCCAGCGCTCCGCTCGGGGCTGCGCCCCTCAATTCCCGCCCCCTCAGTACGCAATCCGCAGCGACGGCTGCGTCCGAACCGGCGTTTCCACGCGGATCCGGGCGTCGACGGTCAGCGCGCCCGACTCACGGACCTTGATCGGGTTCAGGTCGAGCTCGCAGATCTCGGGACAGATCTCCACCAACGACGACACGCGGAGGATGGCGTTGCGCAGGGCCGGCATGTCGGATGGCTTCGCACCGCGGAAGCCGCGAAGCAGTTTCATGCAGCGCAGACCGGTCAGCATGGCGTCCGGATCGGCATCCGTCAGTGGGAGAAGACGGAAGGCAACGTCGTCCAGGAGCTCGACCAGCGTCCCACCGGCGCCGGCGGCGATGACGTGGCCGAAGGATGGGTCGAGCGTCACGCCGATCATCATCTCCACGCCGCCCGGCGCCATCGCCTGGATGACCGCGCCGGTCATCTGGTCGCCGAGGGACGAGGCCAGCTCTTCGTACGCGGAGCAGACGGCTGATTCGTCGCGGAGCGACAGCTTCACGCCGCCCACGTCGCTCTTGTGCAGCAGTTTGGGGCCGTAGGCCTTCAGCGCCACGGGGAAGCCGATACGGATCGCTGCCTCCATCGCCTCGTCCGCGCCGCGGGCAAAGGTGATGGGCGGAGCATCGATACCGGCCGCGATCAACACGGCCGCAATGTCCATCGGATCGAGCCAGCCGCCGCCGCGCTCGAGCGCGGCATCGACGATCGCGCGAAGGCGGATGGGTTCGATGTCGTTGAACTGGACGCCAAATCCGGCCGGCGTCCTGCGCCAATCGGCATAGTGCGTTGCCGCGGCCAACGCCTGCACGGCGCGCTCGGGAAATGGATACGCGGGGACAGGATCGAGCGGCATCGGCGTGCCAGCGGTTCCCATGAACGTGGCCAGCAGCGTCTTGCCCTCCGTCTCTTTCGCGCAGCCCTGGATCGCCGCCGCCACCGCGGCCGCTTCCGTTGCCAGCACCGGGATGTAGATGGCGATGACCGAGTCGACCTCGGGGTCCGCCAGGAGCAGCCGCAACGCCGCCCGATACTGATCGGCGGTAGCCGAGGCAATCATGTCGATCGGATTGCCGACGCTTGCGGCGGAGGGGAGGAGCGCGCGGAGCTGGTCTGTCGTAGTCACACTCAATTGCGCCAGCGCCAGGCCATTGGCATCGCAGGCATCGGCGGCGAGGATTCCCGGGCCGCCGGCGTTGGTGACGATGGCCACGCGGTTCCTTTTCGGAAGCGGCTGCGTAGCCAGGAGCGCGGCCACGTCGAACATCTCTTCGAGCGTATCGGTGCGGATCACGCCCGACTGCCGGAAGAGATCGTCGACGATGGCGTCGCTGGATGCGAGCGCTCCTGTGTGCGACGACGCCGCGCGCGCCCCTCCCGCCGACCGCCCGGCCTTCACGGCCACGATCGGTTTCTGCCGGCCCACCCGGCGCGCGATCTCCACGAACTTGCGCGGGTTGCCGAAGCTCTCCAGGTAGAGAAGGATCACGTTCGTGCGCGGATCGTCGGCCCAGTACTGAATGAGATCGTTGCCGGAGACGTCGGCCTTGTTGCCGACGGAGATGAAGGTCGAGAAGCCGATGTGCAGCGAGCGCGCGTAGTCGAGAACCGCCAGGCCGAGGGCGCCGCTCTGGCTGGACATGGCCACGTTGCCGGTCGGCGGAAAGGCCGCGGCGAAGGTGGCATGCATGCGCACCTCGGGATCGGTATTGAGGACCCCCATGCAGTTCGGGCCGACCATGCGCATCCCGGCGGCGCGGACTTTCTCCAGCAGCCGACGCTCGATGGCGCGCCCCTCCTGGCCGATCTCGCCGAAGCCGGCGCTGATGATCACCACCGCGCTGACATGCCTGGCGATGCAATCGTCGAGAACCGACTCCACGAACGCGGCCGGCACGGCGATGATGGCCAGCTCGATCTCGTCCTTGATGGCGGCCATGCTCGGAAAGGCTGGCACCGACTCGACGTCGGTGGCGTTCGGGTTCACAACGAACAGCGATCCCTGATAGCCGGTGGCCACCAGGTTCCGGACGATCTCGTTCCCGAGCTGGCCATGCCGGCGGCTGGCGCCGATGACGGCGATCGAGCGCGGCGCGAAGATGGCGCGCATCGAGGCAGCCGCCGCGGTCTGCGAGCGCTCTGCGGCGCGCTCTTCCGCCAGCGCTGTCGCCGCGATCGGAAACGACAGATGAATGGTTCCGGCATCCAGCTCGGTATCCGTGACGAAACCCATGTCCAGGAAGACCGCGAGCATCCGCTCGTTGTCCGGGAGTACGTCCGCCTCGAAGCGATGGATACCGTGCGTCCGCGCCGCCGCGATGAGCACTTCCAGCAGTTTCGTTCCGATACCGCGGCCTTGTCCGGCGTCGGCGATGGCAAAGGCCACCTCGGCCACATCCGGCCGGCGCTTCGATGCGAAGTAATGCGCCACGGCCACGATGTCGCCCAGGTTCTCGCCGATCACACCGAATTCGCGGTCGTAGTCGACCTCGGCCGGCGAGTAGGTCAGGGCCCGTTCGGGCGTGCAGAGGTCGAAGAACCGCGCGTGCAACGTTTCCGGCGAGAGGCGCCCGTAAAACGCCAGCAGCCGCTCCCGATCGTCGGGACGGATGGGACGAAGGTGCAACGTGTGCCCCGTCCGGAGAACGACATCGGCTTCGAATTGCATGGGATACGCGACTGCGGTCATGGCTGCCTCCGACTGGACAGTACGGTTGTACGCCGTTTCGGGGAGGCGAGGGTAGTCACTCATGGCAAGTGACGGGTGTCACGGGAGGAATTTCACGCGGAGACGCGGAGACGCGGAGGGGAGAACTCATCACGTCTCTCTCTTCTTTCTCTCCGCGCCTCCGCGCCTCCGCGTGAGCCGGTCTTTTCTGAACATGTTCATAAATCTCCTTGACGTCTGACTCTTCGCGGCCTACATTGGAATTGAACACGTTCAACTCATGGACAAGGAGCCAACATGAAACCGGCAAAGATCGTCATCGCGGGCGGTTCGGGCTTTTTGGGATCGCTGCTTGCGCGCGAGTTTTACGGCAGGGGGATCGAGGTCGTCGTTCTCAGCCGGCATCCGGTTTTCTCGCCGTGGCGCACCGTCCAGTGGGACGGGCATTCGCTCGACACCTGGGCCGGCGAGATCGATGGAGCGGATGTCGTCGTGAACCTCGCAGGACGAAGCGTTCATTGCCGCTACACCGAGCGCAATCGAGAGGAGATCCTGCGGTCGCGGCTCGATGCGACGCGCGCCATCCGCAAGGCCATCGCCATCGCTCAACGGCCGCCCAGGGTGTGGCTGCAGATGAGCACGGCCACCATCTACGCGCATCGCACCGACGCCGCGAACGATGAGTTCACGGGCATCATCGGCGGCAGCGAGGAAGAGGCCCCGGAATCGTGGCGCTTCAGCATCGACGTGGCCACGCAGTGGGAAGCGGCCATCAACTCCGCCGCCGTGCCGCGCACGCGCCGGGTGATTCTGCGGACGGCCATGGTGATGGCACCGGGGCCCGGCAGCGCCTTCGCCACGCTGCGGAACCTGGTCCGGGCCGGCCTGGGAGGCCGTGCCGCGAGCGGCAGACAGTACATGTCGTGGATTCACCATCGCGACTTCGTCCGCGCCATCGACTTCCTCATCGATCACGACGACATCGCCGGCATCGTCAACCTTGCCGCGCCCGAGCCGTTGCCCAACGCCGCGTTCATGCGCGCGATCCGTGAGGCGTGCGGCGTCCGCTTCGGCCTTCCGGCCGCGCCGTGGATGCTGGCCGCCGGCGCGTGGGCTCTGCGCAGCGAGACGGAGCTGATCCTGAAGAGCCGGCGGGTGGTCCCGGCGCGGCTTCTGGCACGCGGATTCGAGTTCACCTTTCCGTCGTGGCCCGATGCCGCGCGCGATCTGTGCGGCACGCCGGCCGAGGCGGCCACGGGAATCGTGGCGGCGACGCGAACGGCGGGAGGCGGAACATGGTGAAACGGCGAAGTACACTGATGCGGCTGTGAGCCGCCGCGAAATCACCACACCGAAGGCAGAAGAGACCCGAGAGCGGATCGTCGACGCCGCCCTCACCCTCTTTCGCGACCAGGGCTTCGACGAAACCACGATGCGCGACATCGCCGCCGCGGCGGGAGTGGCCACCGGCGCCGCGTACTACTACTTTCGTTCGAAGGAAGAGCTGGTGATGGCCTTCTACGCCCGGACGGCGGAGGAAGCGCGGACGCTTCTGCCGCCGGCCCTCGAACGCTCGAAGGATCTGCGCAAGCGGCTGCGCGCGGTGATCGACATGAAGTTCGAACAGTTCGCCGAGCATCGCCGGCTACTCATCGCCATCGTGCGCATCGGCATCGATCCCCTGCATCCGCTCTCGCCGTTCGGACAAGAGACGCGGGCCATGCGCGAGGAGAGCATCGACACCTTCCGCGCCGCCATCGTGGGATCGACGACGAAGATTCCGAAGGACATCCACGATGACCTGCCGACGCTGCTGTGGATGTACCAGATGGCGCTGATCCTCTTCTGGATGTTCGATCAGTCGAAGGGCCAGCGCCGGACCAGGCTCCTTCTCGACGGCACGCTCGATCTCATGGTGCGCCTGATGCAAATCGCTTCGCTGCCGCTGATGGGACCGTTGCGGAAAAAGCTGGTCGGACTTCTGCGCGCAATCGAGGAATAGCGCGTCAGCGCCGGAGCGCTGGCGTCTCGCCGGCTGGCTCGGCGGCGTCTCGCCGCTGAGAGGTTGCGATGGAATGTCTGGTATGCCGCCAGACCGGGGGCGAGACGCCCCCGGGCCAGCCGGCGAGACGCCAGCGCTCCTTCTGACGGCGAGACGCCAGCGCTCCGGCTGGTGTGACACGCATCACGCGTCCGAATGATCCAAGTCATCGCCGGGGCCGCTCGTCGCGCCTATTGTCGTAACACCATGCCGACATTCGAAGCCCATCCGGTCGTCATGTGGGAGCTCACCCGGGCCTGCGATCTCCATTGCCGCAACTGCACCATCGGCGCAACGGAGAGCCGCGGAACGAACGAGCTGACCACGTATGAGGCATACAAGACCATCGATCAGATCGCCAGCCTGAGTCCGCGGGAGTTGATCATGACCGGCGGCGATCCTCTGGAGCGCGGCGACGTCGATCAGATCGTCAACTATGCGCGGCGGCGTGGTCTCGATCCGGCGCTGGTCGTCAGTCCGACGTCGCATCTCACCGGCGATGCCATCGCCAACCTCGAGCGCAACGGCCTGACCCGCATCGTCATCGGCATCGACGGCTCCGTGCCGGAGATTCATGAGGCCGGCCATGGCGTCGCGGCCACGTTCGACGTGACGATGCGGACCGCCGCCTTCGCCAAAGAAGCAGGGCTGGCCATCGAGGTCAACACGCTGATCACGAAGCAGAACGCCGGCGACCTCGAGGCCATCGCGGATCTCCTTCGATCGATGACCATCGTTCGCTGGAATCTCTATTTCCTCGTGCCGCTGAAGAGCTCGCACGCCGCGGCGATCAGCGCGGAGGAAGCCGAGCACCTTTTCGCGACGATCGACGAGATCAGGGGACGCGAGACGTTCCTGATCCGCGTGGTCGAAGCGCCGCAGTACCGGCGTTTTCGTCTGCAGCGCTCCCTCGATGTGCGGCTCGACAATGCCGCGAACGCCAACTGGTCGGATTTCAGCGGATACGAAGCGAACGATGCCGGCGGGTTGCAGAGCGTGATGGATTCCGCGCGCGAAGGTGCCCAGGGCTTCGTTTTCATCTCTCACGCCGGTGATGTGCGCGCCAGCGAGTTCCTTCCCTTCAGCGCCGGCAATCTTCGCTATCGCCCGCTCGGATCGATCTACCGCGGCAGCGACCTCTTCGTCGCTCTCCGCGATCCTCGCAATCTGCAAGGCAAATGCGGCCGCTGCGAGTTCCGCCAGGTCTGCGGCGGCTCCCGAGCCCGCGCCTGGGCCACGGAGTGGAACGTCTTCGCCGACGATCCCCTCTGCAACTATGAGCCCGGCGCGCCCCTGCCCCTGCCGGCGTCGGCAATGTCCAGCGAGGCGTGATCAAAGGCAGAGGGCAGAAGGCAGAAGGCAGAGGGAAGGCGCGGGTTAATTCTGCCTTCTGCCTTTTGCCTTCTGCCTTTTGCCTTCTGCCTTTTGCCTTCTGCCTTTTGCCTTCTGCCTTTTGCCTTTTGCCTTTTGCCTTCTGCCTTTCGCCTTCTGCCTTCTGCCTTCTGCCTTTTATTTCGCCTCCCCCTTCACCGCCGTCCACGCCGCCAGCGCGGTATCGGCAGCCGGTTTCAGCGTCGCCCAGCTTGCGCGCGCATCCGGCGTCGGCGCCCCGTCGGCGCTGTCGATGGCGCCAGCCAGTCTGGAGAGCGCCTGACCGATGAAACGAAGTGACGACTCCGGCGGCGGAGGCGCGGTGAAGTCGTCACCGGCGATCGTACCGGAGACCTCGGTTGCTTTGCGGCGCAGCGCATCGGGGATGTCCGTGCGCTTCACGAATGCCGCCGCATCGGTGAGTGCGGCAGCGACCGTCGCGCGCGTTTGCTCGACTTCGCGGGCGAGTGCGAATTGCTCCATGTATGCGTTTGCCGGCAGATTGACGCGAGGATCGGGAACCACCGTCAGCGGCTGCATGAACTTCTGGCCGTTCACCGTCAGAACGACTTTGTAGTTGCCCGGCGGCGCCCAGATGCCATCCGAAAACGCGCCGCTGCCCGAGCGGCGTCCTGCAAGTCCGGCCGGTGCAGGATAGTGCAGCGGCCAGACGAAGCGATGCATCCCCGGAGCAGCGGAGACGGTCGACGGCGTGGTGAACCATTCCGGCGCGGTACCAAGCCTCTTCAGATCCATCGCGGACGGGACGTCGGCGCTGCTGTAGCGGCGCACGAGCGCGTCGTTCGCATCGAGAATCTCAACGGTGACCGGCTGCGCCGCGGCGCTGCGAATCACGTAATCGATGTACGCACCGAACGGAGGATTCGGCGCCATCGGCTCATCCTTCGGCATCGGCGAGCCGGTGAAGCCGGCCGGCCGTTCGCGCACCGCCACCGCCGGCTTGAAAAGGAAGTCGCCCGCCGGCACATCCTGCCGCAGCGGCGTAACGTTGTCGATGGCCCAGAAGGCGCGCCCGTGAGTGGCGATGACGACATCGTCGCCGTGGACGTCGATGTCGCGCACCGAGGTCGTCGGGAGATTGAGCTGGAGTGTCTGCCAGTGATCGCCGTCATCGAAGGAGACATACACGCCGCGCTCGGTTCCGGCGTACAGCATCCCGCGGCGCACCGGATCTTCGCGGACGACGTTGACCGTCTCTCCGATCCCCGATGCGGCGATCTGCCACGACTTGCCGCCGTCGTGCGTGCGGTAGATATATGCCTTGAAATCGTCGAGACGATGGCGATCGATGGCCGCGTACGCCGTCTGGCCGTCGAAATGCGAGGCGTCGATGATGCCGACCTTCGACCACGGCGTGAGCGCCGCCGGTGTCACATTCTCCCAATGCCCCCCTTCGTCGTGGGTTCGCCAGATCTGGCCGTCATCGGTGCCGGCCCAGATGTCGTGATCGATCGTGCGCGACGGCGCGATGGCATAGATGACACCCTGCCGTGGCCCTGGCTGGGCTTTGTCCGCGGCGGTCACCGGGTCGAGGTTCGGCGGGACAGGCGGATTCTCGCGCGTCAGATCGGGACTGATCACCGCCCAGTGCTGCCCGCCGTCTTCCGTGCGGAAGAGGCGCTGGTTAGCGAAGTAGAGAACCCGAGGATCGCGCGGCGAGAAGATCAGCGGCAGAGTCCAGGTGCGGCGGTCGTTGCCGGGATAGGCGAGCGTCGGATCGATCGACTGCGTCTGGTGCGTCCGCGTGTCGAGACGTTCGACCCGGCTGCCGTACAGAATGGCGGGATCCTTCGGATCGGGCGCGATGTTGTCGCTCTCCCCTCCGGCGGTGGTCTCGCGGAAGTCCATCAGGGTGATGCCGTCGATCGTGCTGGTGCGGCTCGGGATCCGCGCCGCGCCGGAGTCCTGCTGCGCGCCGTAGACCCAGTAGGGAAACTGGTGGTCGGTGATGACGTGGTAGAACTGGCCGGTCGGCTGGTTGAACCAACTGCTCCACGTGCGGCCGCCGTTGACCGAAACGACGGTCCCCTGATCGACGCCGAGAATGCGGCGCTCCGGGTGGTCGGGATCGATCCAGAGCTGATGATAGTCGTCGCCTCCGGGCGCGCCTTTGACCGGCACAAAGTTCTTGCCGCCGTCGGTGGAACGGTAGACGTTGACGTTGATCGAGTAGACCGTATCGGCATCTTTCGGCTCGACGGTCACTCCGCCGAAGTACCAGCCGCGCGACCAGACACGCGCATCGCTGCTGGCGCGCGTCCAGTTCGCTCCGCCATCGTCACTCCGGTACATACCGCCTTCAGGGGCATCGACAACGGCGTAGACCCGCCGCGGGCTCGACGGCGCAACGGCGATGCCGATGTGGCCCGGCTTCGCCGGAAACCCGTGTCCGACGATCTCGGTCCAGTGATCGCCGCCATCCGTCGATTTGAAAAGACCGCTGCCGGGACCGTTCGACGGCGGATAGACGCTCCATGGCGTGCGGCGCGTCTGCCAGAGCGAGGCGTAGAGAACGTTCGGATTGCCCGGCTCAAAGGCGAGGTCGATCGCGCCGGTGTCGTTGTCGTTGTTGCGCGAGAGCACGCGCTGCCACGTCGCTCCGCCATCCTTTGACCGGAACACCCCTCGTTCACTATTGGGTCCGTAGGGATGTCCGAGCGCCGCGACGTAGACGACGTCCGCGTTCGTCGGATGCACGACGATGCGCCCGATCTGCTGCGAGTCGGCCAGCCCGATGCGCGACCACGTTTTGCCGGCATCGACCGACTTGTACATCCCGTTGCCCTGGGCGATATCGGAGCGCATGTCCGCTTCGCCGCTGCCGACATACAACACGCGTGGATTCGACGGCGCCACGGCGATGGCACCGATCGAACCGACCGGCTGACCGTCGAAGATCGGCAGCCACGTCCGTCCGGCGTCCTTCGTCTCCCACACGCCGCCGTTGACGCTGCCGAAATAGAAATGCTCCGGCTCACTCGGCACTCCGGTCACCGCCAGGACGCGCCCCGCGCGGAACGGGCCGAGGAGGCGCCAGTGAAGATCCTGGAAGAGAGTTGGATCGACGGCGGCGGACGAGCTCGCGGCGATGAGTGAAAGGACAAAGCAGCGCAAGAGCAATCGCATGGGGGCGCATGATATCCGCGGTTGCGCGGTCTCGCGGTTGCGCGGTCTCGTGGTTGCCGAGTTGCAACAATTCTGTGGACACTGCCACCCAGCCCCCCACCCCGCGACCGCGCAACCGCGAGACCCCGCAACCCCGTGTATAAGGTCGCCATGAAACTGCGCTACGCCGCTGCCGTCCTCCTCATCCTCGTCCCGCTTGCCGCATTCGCCGACGATCCACCAGCGACCAATCCATTCTTCGAAAAAAGCCCGCTGCCTTTCCAGGCGCCGCCGTTCGACCGCATCAAGGACGGCGATTTCCAGCCTGCCATCGAAGAAGGGATGAAGCAGGAGCTGGCCGAAGTGCAGGCCATCGCCAACAACCCCGAGGCTCCGACGTTCGCGAACACGATCGAAGCGATGGAGCGCTCGGGCGAGCTGCTGCGCCGCGTGCAGCGCGTCTTCGGCTTGCTGACGCAGGCGAATACGAATCCGACCCTGCAGAAAGCACAGGCAGCGCTGGCACCGATACAGGCCGCGCATCGCGACGCCATCAACCTCGATCCGAAACTCTTCGCGCGCATCAAGTCGCTCTACGACCGCCGCGACAAACTCGGCCTCGACGCCGAGTCGAAGTTCCTGGTGGAGCGCTATTACAAGAACTTCGTTCGCTCCGGGGCGCAGCTCAATGAAGCCGACAAGACCGCGCTGCGGGCGTTGAATCAGGAGCAGTCGAAGCTGACCAACCAGTTCCGCAATCGCGTTCTGGCCGATACGAATGCCTCGGCCATCGTCATCGACGACAAGTCGCTGCTCGACGGCCTGCCTGACTCCGACATCGCCGCGGCCGCCGAGCGCGCCAAGGGGCGCGGACTCGAAGGAAAGTGGCTCCTCACGCTCCAGAACACCACGCAGCAGCCCGCGCAGACCTATTTGAAAAATCGCGACCTCCGCAAGCGCCTCTTCGAGGCGTCGATCGCACGCGGCAATCACGGCGGCGACGACGACACCAAGGCCATCATCACCCGCCTTGCCCAGCTCCGCGCCCAGCGCGCGAAGATCCTCGGGTTTTCCAGCTTTGCCTCCTACAACCTGGCCGATGAGATGTCCAAGACCCCGGAGAACGCCATCAAGCTGATGACCGACATGGTTCCCGCGGCAACCGCGAAGGCGCGCGCCGAGGCGGCCCGGATGCAGAAACTGATCGACGAACAGAAAGGCGGCTTCACCCTCGAGCCGTACGACTGGCAGTTCTACGCCGAGCAGGTGCGCAAGAACGAATACGACCTCGACGAGGCCCAGGTCCGGCCGTACTTCGAGATCAACAACGTCCTCCAGAACGGCGTCTTCTTCGCCGCCACCAAGCTCTACGGCATCACGTTCAAGGAGCGGCACGACATCCCCGTCTACCAGCCGGACGTCCGCGTCTTCGATGTGCTCGACGCGGACGGCAAACCGCTGGCGCTTTTCTATATCGACTGTTACTCACGGCCGAACAAGGCCGGCGGCGCATGGACGAGCAGCTTCGTCGGCCAGAGCAAGCTTCTCGGCACGAAGCCGGTGGTCGTGAATAACGAGAACTTCACGAAACCGGCAGCCGGCCAGCCGGCCCTCCTCACCTTCACGGAGGTGACGACGATGTTCCACGAATTCGGCCATGCGCTGCACGCCATGTTCTCGAACGTGAAATACCCGGCCTTCGGAGGTTCCGCGGTTCCGCGCGACTTCGTCGAGTTCCCGTCGCAGTTCAACGAGCATTGGGCGATGGAGCCGTCGGTCTTCGCGAATTACGCGAAGCACTACCAGACCGGCGCCCCGATGCCGAAAGTGCTGATCGAGAAGCTGAAGAAGGGAAGTACGTTCAACCAGGGTTTCGCAACGACGGAGTACCTCGGCGCGGCCCTCCTGGACATGGCCTGGCATTCGATCCCGGCCGATGCCCCGCTTCTCGACGCAAATGCTTTCGAGACCGAGTCGCTGAAACAGTTCAACGTCTACCTGGAGCAGGTCCCCCCGCGCTACCGCTCGACATACTTCTCCCACATCTGGGGCGGCGGCTACGCGGCCGGCTATTACGCCTACCTCTGGAGCGAAGTGCTCGACGACGACGCCTACTACTGGTTCAAGGAAAACGGCGGCATGACCCGAGCGAATGGCGACAAGTTCCGCAAGATGATTCTGTCGCGAGGTGGCACCGAGGATCCCGCGGCGATGTATCGCGCCTTTCGCGGACGCGATCCGAAGGTGGAACCGTTGCTGGAGGAGAGAGGGCTGACGGGGAAGTGAAAATCATCGCGATCTCCGGCAGTCTGCGCGCGCGATCCTCGAACCTTGCGCTGCTGAGGGCTGCCGCCGCGATCGCTCCCGCGGGGATGGAGGTCGCCATCTACGACGGCCTCGCATCCTTCCCCCACTTCAATCCCGACGACGACGAGGAAGGGGCTACGCCACCCGCTCCCGTCGCGGCCCTGCGGGCATTGCTTGCGGAGGCGGACGGAATCGTGATCTCGACGCCGGAGTACGCGCACGGCCTCCCCGGCTCGCTGAAGAACGCACTCGACTGGCTCGTCTCCGACGGTGCGCTGGTCGACAAACCGGTGGCGATCCTCAGCGCATCCCCCATCGGCGGACAGTTCGCACAGTCCTCGCTCGTCGAGATCCTGACGACGATGAACTGGCGGGTACTGGGGACGTGGACGGCTCCGACGAAGGTTCGTGACGAGAATGTCGATCAAAATGTGGCGGCAGTCATCCGATCCGCGCTGGCAGCACTCACGAACTCTTCATCGCCCCGACCCCCGACAACCGACAACCGATAACCGACAACCCCAAAACATTGGGATGACACCGCCCCCATCCGCTGTTCCCCACGGTCATGAAAACGAGCAACCCGTCAATCTTTGCGGCAGTCATCGCGCTGGCCGCATTCGCCTTGCAGGCGCAACCGGCTGCCCCGCCGGAACGCCAGAACCCGTTGTTCACGGCCAGCCCGCTCCCGTTCCAGGCGCCGCCGTTCAACGTCATCAAAGACACCGACTACCAGCCCGCCATCGAAGAAGGGATGAAGCGCCAGCTCGTGGAGATCGATGCCATCGCCAACGATCCCGCCCCGCCGACCTTCGCCAACACGATCGAAGCGATGGAGCGCTCCGGGGCGCTGCTGACCCGTGCCGCGAAGATTTTCTTCAACCTGACGCAGTCGAATACCAACGACGCCTTCCAGAAGATCGAGGCCGAGGAATCGCCGAAGCTGTCGGCGCACCAGGACTCGATCTACATGAACCCGAAGCTGTTCGCGAGGGTCAAAGCTCTCTACGACAAGCGCGCCGGCAGCGGGCTCGACGCCGAATCGCAATACCTGATCGAGCGCTACTACAAGAACTTCATCCGCGCCGGCGCGCAGCTCAACGATGCCGATCAGGCCACCCTGCGCGCGCTCAATCAGGAAGAGTCGACGCTGACCACGAAGTTTCGCGAGCACGTCCTCGCCGACACGGACGCATCGGCGATCGTGGTCGACACGAAAGCCGAGCTGGCGGGCCTTCCCGATTCCGACATCGCCGCCGCGGCCGACCGCGCCAAGGAGCGCAAGCTCGAAGGCAAGTACGTCCTGACGCTGCAGAACACCACGCAGCAGCCGGCCCTCACCTACCTGCAGAACCGCGCCGTGCGCGAGCGGCTGTTCAACGCATCCGTCCAGCGCGGCAATCACGGCGGCCCGAATGACACCAAGGCCATCGTCACCCGCCTGGCCCAGCTCCGCGCCACGAAGGCAAAGCTCCTCGGATATCCGACCTACGCCGCCTACTCGCTCGACGATCAGATGGCCAAGACGCCGGAGATCGCCATCAAACTGATGAGCGATCTCGTTCCCGCATCGACAGCCAAGGCGCGCGCCGAGGCGGCCAAGATACAGAAGGTGATCGACGCCGAAAAGGGCGGCTTCCAGCTCGGCCCGCAGGATTGGGAGCTCTACGCCGAGAAGGTGCGCAAGGCGGAGTATGACCTCGATGAATCGCAGGTCCGTCCGTACTTCGAGCTGAACAACGTCCTGCAGAACGGCGTCTTCTACGCCGCCAACCAGCTCTACGGCCTGACCTTCAAAGAACGCCACGACATCCCGGTCTACCAGCCGGACGTCCGCGTCTTCGAGGTCTTCGATGCCGACGGCAAGTCGCTGGCTCTTTTTTACGGCGACTACTTCGCGCGCTCGAACAAGAGCGGCGGCGCCTGGATGGACAGCTTCGTCGACCAGTCGGGCCTCATCGGCACCAGGCCGGCCGTCTTCAACGTCCTCAACTTCACCAAGCCGGCGGCCGGCCAGCCGGCGCTGCTGACCTTCGACAACGTCACGGCGATCTTCCACGAGTTCGGACACGCGCTGCACGGCATGCTCTCGAATGTGAAGTACCCGACGCTGGCCGGCACTAACGTGCCGCGCGACTTCGTCGAGTTCCCGTCGCAGTTCAACGAGCACTGGGCGCTCGAGCCGAAGGTCTTCGCCAATTACGCGAAGCATTACCAGACCGGCAAGCCGATGCCGCAGGCGCTGGTCGACCGCATCAAGAAGTCGCGCACGTTCAACCAGGGTTACGCCACTGTCGAGTACCTCGCCGCCGCGCTGCTGGACATGGCCTGGCACACGCAGGCGCCCGGCGCGGAACAGGTGGACGCTAACGCATTCGAGCCGGCCGCGCTCAAGCGCTTCAAGATCGACATGACGGAAGTGCCCCCGCGCTATCACACGACGTACTTCTCGCACATCTGGGGCGGCGGCTACTCGGCCGGCTACTACGCGTATCTCTGGTCGGAGTTGATCGACGACGATGCGTACTACTGGTTCAAGGAGCACGGCGGAATGACGCGAGCCAACGGCCAGCGCTTCCGCGACATGATCCTCTCGCGCGGCGGCACGCAGGACGAGGCGGCGATGTACCGCGCCTTCCGCGGCCGCGACCCGATCGTCGAGCCGCTGCTGATCGAGCGGGGGTTGAAGGAAGAGCCGGCAGCGAAATAAGCACGGTTTCACGCGGAGGCGCGGAGACGCGGAGGGTTGACCTTCGCGTCTTCGCGTCTTCGCGTGATTAAATCCGCGCCATGCGCAGAATCGTTACCGCACTCCTCGCCTTCGCCCTCACCACCGCCCTGCACGCGCAGGAGTTGCCCGCCGAGATGCGGGCGAGCATCGACAAGGCCGCCGCCGACATCCTGGCCAAGACCGGTGCGCCGAGCGCGTCGATCGCCGTCGTGCGCGACGGGAAGATCGTCTACACGCACGCGTACGGAATCGCGAACCTGGAGACGAAGCTGCCGGCCTCGCCGCAGATGCGCTACTCGATAGGGTCGATCAGCAAGCAGTTCACGGCCGCGGCGATCCTCATGCTCGCCGAGGAGGGAAAGCTCTCGCTCGACGACAAGGTCATCCGCTGGCTGCCCGACCTGACCCGCGCTGGCGACGTCACCATCCGCCAGATCCTCTCCATGACCTCCGGTTACCAGGATTTCTGGCCGCAGGATTACGTCATGCCGATGATGATGCAGCCGGTGACGGCGCCGGAGATCGCGACAGGCTGGGCGAAGAAGGCGCTGGACTTCGAGCCGGGCGCGAAGTGGCAGTACAGCAATACGAACTACGTCATCGCCGGGATGATCGCCGAGAAGGTTGCCGGCATGCCGCTGCTGGACTACCTGCAGAAGCGTGTCTTCGTCCCGCTGAAGATGACCACTGTCTCGAACACGGACGCGGCTCCCCTCGGCCCGGAGGATCCGATGCGTTACCTCCGCTACGCCCTCGGACCGCTCCGCCCTGCACCGAAAGAAGGCCGCGGCTGGATGTTCGCCGCGGGCGAGCTGGCCATGACCGCGCACGATCTGGCGCTGTGGGACATCTCGGTGATCGATCAGACAATCCTCAAGCCGGAGTCGTATCGGGTTCTGGAGACCGAGGTGGAGCTGAACAACGGCGTCGGCTCCCGCTACGGCCTCGGCGTCGGCATCGGCATGGCCGACGGGCGCCGCATCCTCTCGCACGGCGGCGAGGTTTCCGGCTTCACCGCGCGCAACGAGGTCTATCCCGACGATCGCGTCGCCATCGCCGTCCTGACGAATCTCGACGCCACCGGCGCCTCGGAACAGATCGCCGCCGGCATCTCCAAAACGATCTTCGCCTCAACCGACCCGGCCACGCCGAAGACGACCGACCAGATGCGCAAGATCTTCGATGAGCTGCAAAAAGGCCGCATCGACCGCGCGCAATTCACCTCCAACGCAAACGCCTATTTCGACGATCAGGCCATCAAGGACTTCGCCTCCAGCCTCAATCCGCTCGGTACCCCGCAGGAGTTCGTCCAGGCCGCCCAGTCCCTCCGAGGCGGCATGACCCTTCGCCGTTATCGGATCAAGTTCCCGAACAAGACGCTGCGTCTGACGACCTTCATCATGCCGGACGGGAAGATCGAGCAATACCAGATCGCGGCGGCGGAGTAGCTGCGGCGCTTCGCGCCGCGTTGTCTGCGCTATCGCGCGTTGTCTGCGCTTTGCGCGTTGTCTGCGCTGAGGCGCGTGAAGACTAACGTTGCAGCGGCGTGGAAACTAACGCCGCAATGCCACATCCCAACGCGGCGCAGCCGCAGACAACGCGCGATAGCGCAGACAACGCGCGCGAAGACGCGCAGCCTACGTAGGCCTCGCCTCCTCCGCCTCCGCCCAGATCTCCACGCGGTGGCGTTCGTTCAGGAAGATCGATCCGACGAGGAACGTCATCAATGCCACGCCGATGACCCAGTAGAGGCCGGCGAAGACGTCGTGGGTTTTTGCGACGAGCAGACTGGCGATGAGCGGAAGAGTGCCGCCGAACCAGCCGTTGCCGAGGTGGTAGGGGAGGGAGAAGGAGGTATAGCGGATCTTCGCCGGGAACGACTCGATCAGGAACGCGGCGATCGGGCCGTAGACCATCGTCACGTAGATCACCTGGATGAAGACCAGAGCGATCAGGAGCGGCATGTTCGGATTCTTCGGATCGCCGACGTGATCGCGCATGGCGTGGTAGATTGGAAGGTAGGTCAGCGCGGCCAGAAGATTGCCGGCCATCATGATCTTCAGGCGTCCGATGCGGTCCGACAGCGCGCCGAAGACGACGAAGAACGGCATGGCCAGGAGCAGCGCCGCCGCCACGATGATGCTGGCCTTCGTCAGATCGACCTTCAGCGTCGTCTGCAGGAACGAGAGCGCGTAGAACTGGCCCGTGTACCAGACGATCCCCTGTCCAGCCGTCGCGCCGAAGAGCACGAGCAGGACGATGCGCAGATTCTTCCAGTTGCCGAAACTCTCGCGCAGCGGCGCCAGCGATGCCTTCCCTTGCGCCTTGATCGAGGCGAAGAGCGGCGACTCTTTCAATGTCAGCCGGATCCAGAGCGAGATGATCACCAGCACGATCGAGAGCAGGAACGGCACGCGCCAGCCCCAGGCCTTGAAGTCGGCGTCGCTCATCATCTTTTTCACCGCCAGGATCACGCCGAGAGAGACGAAGAGGCCGAGCGTGGCCGTGATCTGGATGAAGCTCGTGTAGTAGCCGCGCTTCTTGTCCGGCACATGCTCGGCCACGTAGACCGCCGCGCCGCCGTATTCCCCGCCGAGGGCCAGACCCTGAAGGAGGCGAAGAAGAAGAAGGATGGAGGGCGCAAGTAAACCGACCGAGGCATAGGTCGGCAAAAGACCGATGACGAACGTCGAGAGGCCCATGATCGTCAGCGTGACGAGGAAGGCGTACTTGCGGCCGATGAGATCACCGACGCGTCCGAAGACGATCGCGCCGAACGGGCGGACGATAAAGCCGCTGGCAAATACGGCCCATGTCTGGATCAGCGCCCACGTCGGGTTGTCCCTCGGAAACATGACCTGGGACATGACCACGGCCAGGCTGCCGAAGATGTAGAAGTCGTACCACTCGATCATCGTGCCGAGGCCGGACGCGAAGATGATCCTGCCGATCGGATAGCCCGATCCCTCTCTGCTGCTCATCGGTGCGCTCTCCTTTGGCGGGGAAGTGTACGACGGGCGATCCGGTCGGAGCGCTGGCGTCTCGCCGGCTGGCCCGGCGTGCGTCCCGCCGCCGGGTTAACGCAAGTGTCTGGAGTCTTGCCGGGCGGGCGGTGGTGGTTTGCCGCCCGGCCCCCCCGGGTTACCAGGCAAAGGTTTCGGGTCTCGCGCGACCTGGGGCGAGACGCCCCCGGGCCAGCCGGCGAGACGCCAGCGCTCCGAACGTAAGCCGCTTACGTTTGGGCCGTGTTTGTCGGTGCGAGACGTGCAGGGAGGCGAATCCATGACCACCGTCGCCGAACCCTGTCTCGATCTCATCTTCCGCAATGCCCGCTCCCATTCCGCCTGGCTCGACAAGCCGGTCAGCGATGAGCTGCTGCAGGATCTCTACGACACGATGAAGTGGGGGCCGACCAGCGCGAACTCGAGTCCGGCGCGCTTCGTGTTCATCCGCACGAAAGCGGGGAAGGAGCGCCTTCGTCCCACTCTGGCGCCGGGTAACGTCGCCAAGACGATGGCGGCGCCGGTGACGGTGATCGTCGCCTACGACCTGAAGTTCTACGAGAAGCTGCCGCGGCTCTTTCCGCACAGTCCGTCGATGCGCGAGATGTTCGCCTCGAATCCCCAGCTCATCGAGATGACCGCGCACCGCAATTCCTCACTCCAGGGGGCCTACCTGATCATCGCCGCCCGCGCCCTCGGGCTCGACTGCGGCCCGATGTCCGGTTTCGACAATACCTTGCTCGACCACGAGTTCTTCGATGCCGGCCGCGAGTGCGAGAGTTGTGATCAGGAGTTCTTCCCCGAGGGCCATGTGAAGTCGAACTTCCTGATCAACCTCGGGTACGGCGACCCTTCGAAGCTCCAGCCCCGCCATCCCCGGCTCGCGTTTGGCGAGGCATGTACGTTGTTGTGACCTGATTACGCGATCGATGTCACGGACGGCTCCCTGATGGCCTGCGCATGCTCGATCACCGGCAGCGTCACGGTAAACCGCGCCCCTTTGCCCAGGCCTTCCGACTCGGCGCGGATGTCGCCGTGATGGAGATCGATGATGTGGCGGGCGATGGCCAGGCCGAGGCCGAGGCCGCTGCGCTTTGAGGAAGCGTCGGCCTGGCGCAGGCGCTCGAAGACATGTGGGAGGAAGGACGGCTCGATGCCCTCCCCTTGATCGAGCACGCTGATCTGCAGCATGTGATCGACGCGTTTCAGGCGCAGGTCGACCTGCTTGCCGGGCGGCGTGAACTTGATGGCGTTCGAGAGAATGTTGCCGATGACCTGCTGGAGACGCCCGGCATCGGCTTCGACGACGTCGTCGGGCGGACGGACCACATCCGAGGTCAGACGGACACCGCGCTCAGCGGCGTCGGGCCGCGCGTTGGTGACAGCCGCTTCGACGATCTCTGACAGATGCGTCGGCCGCAGGTCGACCTGGAACTTGCCGAGGATGATGCGTGAGACGTCGAGCATGTCGTCGATCAGCCGCTTCTGCAGTTGGGCGCTGTTCTCGATCATGTGCAACGCCTCGCGGAGCTCGTCGGCGGAGTAGTCGCCGGAGCGGAGGAACTGAACCCAGCCGAGGATCGAGGTCATCGGGGTGCGCAGTTCGTGGGAGAGCGTGGCCAGGAAGTTGTCTTTGGCGCGGTTCTGGGCCTCGGCCTCCCGATAGCGGCGTTCGTTTTCGGCCGCGGCAGCCGCGGCGCGTTTCTCGGTCACGTCGCGGAAGGTGATGACGGAGCCGACGGTGTTCCCCTCGTCATCGAGCATCGGCGATGCGCAGAACTCGACCGGGAAGCTGGTCCCGTCATCGCGGAAGAAGGTGTCGACCATCTCGTCGCGCACCCGATTGCCGTGCAGCGCGGAGTCGAGCGAGCAGCGCGCGGCGTCGCAGGTGGAGACGCCGGGAAACGACGGATGAAGCAGCGGGTGGACCTCGTGCCCGATCACCTCGGAGGCGCCGTGGCCGATCATCCGGGCCGCGGCCGGATTGACGAACGTGGCCCGGCCGTCGAGGGTGACGCCGAACACTCCCTCCGCGGCCGCGTTCAGGATCAATTCGTTCTGGCGGCTGAGGCGTTTCAGCTCGTGCGCCTGCCGCGTGAGGGCCTGCGTCTTCCGGAACAGCTCGACGAAGACGTTGACTTTGTAGCGAAGGATCTCCGCCTGGTACGGCTTGAAGATGTAGTCGACCGCGCCGAGCTCGTAGCCGCGGAACACATGCGTCTCGCTGCGGCTCAAGGCCGTGAGAAAGATGATCGGCGTCCCGCGCGATTTGTCGCGCTCGCGGATGAGGCTTGCCGTCTCGAAGCCGTCGAGGTTGGGCATCTGCACGTCGAGCAGGATCACCGCGAATTCGTGGTCCAGCAAAGCCCGGAGGGCGGCGCGGCCCGATTCCGCCCGGACCAGGTTCAGACTCATGCCGTCGAGGATCGACTCCAGCGCGAGCAGGTTGCTCTCCTGGTCGTCGACCAGCAGGATGTTCACCTTTTCGTCGGGAGCGGGCGTCATGAATGGCTCAAGGAGGTTTGGCAGACCTCGATCAGGAATGGGGCAATCTCTTCAAGACGCAAGATTCGATCCACTTGCACGGCCTCGATCGTGGCACGGGGCATTGCCGGGGCCTCCGCCGTCGCTGGATCCTGCGCGACGACTATGCCGCCGAGTGCTTTGATCCTGGCCGCCCCGCGCGCGCCGTCGTCATTGGCGCCGGTGAGGACGATGCCGAGCAGCCGGTCGCCGTAGGCCTCCGCGGCCGATTCGAAGAGGACGTCGATCGACGGCCGCGAGTGGCGCACGGCGTCGTCGACCGAAAGGCTCAGCTCTCCGCGCGCACCGTTGCGCTCGATGAACAGGTGATAGTCGGCCGGCGCCAGATAGACGTGGCCGGGCTCGATCCATTGCTTGTCCTCGGCGTCGACGACTTTCATGTCTGTCCGCCTGCGGAAGTACTCCGGCAGCGCCTCGCTCGATCTCCGGTGCCGGTGTTGCGCGACCACGATCGGGACACAGAAGTCGCGCGTGAGATTGCTGAGGATGGTCTGCAGGGCGTTCATCCCGCCGAGGGAACAGCCGATGGCGATGAGCTCGCGGGGGCGGTTGCGCGGTCTCGGGGTTGCGCGGTCTGGCCGTTCGATGACCGGAGACCATGTACTTCGACGCTCAAGCATGGCGGCCCTTTGCGCTTCGCGCGTTGTCGGTTGTCGGTTGATTGCGCTTGCGCGCGTTGTCGGGCAGCGCAACGCCGCGAAGCCTCAACGAACCGACAACCGATAACCGACAACCGACAACCTGCGAAGCGCGGTTCACCGGATCCTCCGATACAGCCTCTCCGCGGCATCCAGCTCCTCGTAGTGATCCACCACCGCGGTGTAGCGGATCGTCTCTTTCTTGCCCAATCCGAGGATGCCGAACAACTCCATGCTGTTGAGGAAAAGCTCCTGCACGCGGTCCTGGAGTTGATTGTTGAAATAGATCAGGACGTTGCGGCAGAAGATGACGTTGAAGTGATTGAATGAGGCGTCGGTGACCAGGTTGTGCTGAGCGAAGACGACGTTCTCGCGCAGCGACGGCCGGAACAGCGCGTAGTCGTAGCGCGCCGTGTAGTACTCGGAGAACGTCCCCTTTCCGCCCGCGGCGATGTAATTGGCCGTGTTCTCCTGCATCGAGCTCAGCGGAAAGATGCCGTCCTTGGCGCGCTGCAGAACGGCCTCGTTGATGTCCGTGGCGTAGATCCGGCTGCGCTCGTACAACCCCTCTTCCTGCAGAAGGATGGCCATCGAATAGACCTCCTCCCCCGTGGAACAGCCGGCGTGCCAGATGCGAACGAAAGGATACGTGCGCAGCAGCGGGATGATCTTCTGCCGGAAGGCCAGGTAGAACGTCGGGTCGCGGAACATGGCCGTGGTGTTGATGGAGAGATCGAGCAGCAGCCGCTCCATGCAGGCCGGGTCGTGCAGAACTTTGTCCTGGAGCGCGGAGATGGTGGACAGCCCCTCGGCATAGACGCGCTTCCACAGCCGGCGCCGGAGCGACGGGAGTGAGTAGTCGCGGAAGTCGAATCCGTAGTGCTGGAAGATGCCCTGGGTGAGCAGATCGACCTCGATGGCCTCGAGATCGACTTTTTCCTGCTGCTCGGCTGCCGGAGGAGAATGCGTTACCACTGGATGAGACAGAGCAAACGGCATGCTCAAAACCCGAGGAGGTCGGATCGACCGGTATAGACTTGCCATTCCAGTCCATCCACCACACACCAGGCCAGAGTCGCGTCCGAGAACGGAGGAGCGATGTTCGTCCCATTCCGACGACCGCGTGGCACCGCCACAGACATGGTGCGGATTGGTTTCAACAACATGGTCGCCAACTGGCCGGCGCTCCTGCTGCGCGGAGCGGAGACGTTGCTGGCGGCTGCCGCGGGCCTTGGGCTGGTCGCGGCGGTCGGACTGTCAAACATCGATCTATCCAAAGTCAGCGGCCTCATTGAAGACCTGCTGAAACGTCATACCGTTCTCATCATCCTGGTACCCGTCGCGGTGGTCTTGCTCATCATCGCGGTGGCCATGATCGTCAACGCATTCGTCTCCGCGGCGAACATACGCGTCTATCTCGACGGCTATCGTGCCGCTCTGCCGGCCATGCCACGGCCACCTGTATCAGCCTTTCGCGTTTTCCGGCTGCGGGAGTGGATCGCCGGGGGCCGCACAGGATGGTGGCGCGTGGTTCAGGTTGACCTGGTCGTTCTTGTGATCTCGTTGTCTCCCGCGGTTCTGTTCGCCGGGACTTTCCTGCCGGGACCCCGTTCCACCGGGTCGGCGGCAATCAGTTGTTTGGCAATGGTCATCCTCATGATCACGATTCCGCTCGGCTGGTTCCTATCGAAGAAGTCCGAAGTGGTCTGCATTGCCATTCCCGAGGCCTCGGTGCGTGATTCCCTGCAAATCGGCTTGTCGGAACTGATGAACAACTTCGGCATTCACTTCGTCACCGCGCTCATCCCCACTCTCATCGGCCTCGGAATAGGGATCATTCTCGCCATCGCCGCGAAGGTGACAGGGATTGACGAGGTGCTCTCCTGGGAGCAGCACATCGCCACTCCCGTAGCCGCCTGCTGGTTCATGGCATCGTTCGTGGCACTTACGGAGCGTGTGCTCCCCGCGGAGACTCCAGCCTCTGTCGTCGAACCGACGGGAGGCGCACCTCCCTCGGACACTCCTCCGTAGCCCCGGGCAACGAGAATCGCCAGCACTTCCGACCAAAATCGAGTCGATTCCGAGTCAGGAATCGATGATGCGTATCCAGGAATCGATGATGTGCAGCGAACGATCTTCGATGTCGAGCGAACGTTCCTTCGATGCGTAGCGAACGGTCCTTCGATGAGCAGCGGACGATCTTCGATGCGTAGCGAACGATCTTTGATGCGTAGCGAACGATCTTCGATGCGTAGCGAACGATCTTCGATGCGTAGCGAACGATCTTCGATGCGTAGCGAAGAATCTTCGATGCGCAGCGAAGAATCAGGGCTGCCGGACCTCGAATACCGTCCAAACGATCAAAAACGGGGAATAACGCGGCCGAGCGCTCGCGAACGATTGAGATGTGGAGCGCGCCTGTCAGATCCGCCCGGCTGCGCTAAACTCTCGGCGATGACACACGACGCCACGGCTCTATTGAACGACGTGCTTCGTCTTCCCGAAAACGAGCGGATCGAGCTTGCGTCACGCCTGTTTTCGCAGGAGAGCTCCGTAATCTCTGCCCAACCCGGCGTGATGAGTGGCGCGCCCGTTTTCAAAGGAACTCGCGTCCTCGCCCAAACGCTCATCGAATATCTCGAGGCCGGCGACTCCATCGACGACTTCCTCGAAGGCTACCCCTCGGTCACTCGCGAGCAAGTGATCGCATTTCTCGAAGAGACCAAGGCCAGGGTTCTGGCATACGCCGGATGAAGCTGTTGGTTGACGAATGCGTGGACTGGCGCATCGTGCGTGACTTGCCTCAGCACGACGCCAGAACTGTAAAGCAGCTAGGCTGGGAAGAACTTGATGACAGCTCGCTTCTCCGATTAGCCCAAGCGGAATTCGATGTTTTCCTCACGGTCGACAAGAAACTGCCCTACCAACAAAATATCCCCAGCTTCGATATCGCAGTCATCGTTTTGCAAGCGCGCACCACGCGCCTTGCCGATCTTCGGGAACTGCTCGACCCTCTCCGCGAAGCTCTCAAGGAGGCTGCGAACGGTACGGTACAAATCTTGAGCTGGCGGGATCTGACGTAGTTCGGTGGCGGCGCTTCGATCTCCCCTCCCTACAAATACAACCAAACCCTCAGCAACGAGATCAACTGCTGCGCATCGATCGGCTTCGTAATGTAGTCGCTCGCTCCTGCCTCCATGCACTTCTCGCGGTCGCCTTTCATCGCTTTCGCCGTCAGGGCGATCATCGGAAGGTTCCTGTACTCCTCCATCGAGCGGATACGGCGCATCGCTTCGTAGCCGTCCATCTCCGGCATCATCACGTCCATCAGGACGACGTCGACGTCGGGGTTCTTGCGGAGCTGTTCGATGCCGTCCGCGCCGCTCTCGGCGTAGAGCACATCCATCTTGTGGCGCTCCAGCAAGGACGTCAGCGCGTAGATGTTGCGCATGTCGTCGTCGACGATCAGCGCCTTCTTGCCAGCCAGCACCGGATCGGACTCATGAAGCTGTTCCAGGATCTGGCGCTTCTGCTCCGGCAGGTTGGCCTCGACGCGGTGGAGGAAGAGCGCCGTCTCGTCGAGCAGCCGCTCCGGCGAGCGCGCATCCTTGACGATGATGGCCTCGGCCATCCGCTTCAGCTCCGTCTCTTCTTTCTTGGTCAGCTCGCGGCCGGTGTAGACGACGATGGGGATGTCGTCGATGCCGAGTTCGTTCCGCATGCGGCTGATGAACTCGAAGCCGTTCATGTCCGGCAACCCGAGGTCGAGGACCATGCAGTCGAAGCGCCGCTCGCGCAGGATCTGCAAGGCTTCTTCGCCGCTGCCCGCCGGCGTGATATCGACGTCACCGTCGCCGCCGATCAGCTCCGCGATCGCCGAGCGCTGATCGGCGTTGTCTTCGATGACCAGCAGCGACTTATTCGGCCGCTCCACGAAACCCTTGATCCTGGCAAAAGCCTCGTCGAGCGCCTCCTTCGTCACCGGCTTCTGCACCTGTGCAAAAGCGCCGAGCTTCAGCCCGCGCGCGCTCTCGTCGTCGCCGGAGATAATGTGCACCGGGATGTGGCGCGTGGTCTTGTCGTGCTTCAGCCGGTCGAGCACCGTCCACCCTTCCATGTCCGGCAGAGCGATATCGAGCGTGATGGCGTCGGGACGATAGCGTCTCGCCAGTTGCAGCCCGCTCTCGCCGCGCGTGGCCACGACGCCTTTGAATCCCTTGTCGTGCGCCATCTCCAGGAGGATGCTGGCGAAGGTGACGTCGTCCTCGACGATCAGAACGACGCGGTCCCCCTCCCCGATCGTGCCGCGGTCGTCGGGCACCTGCTCTTCGACCACGACCTGCGAATCGTCGACGGGCGCTCCGTCCTCGCGGCGCGTCCGGCGCGCCTCGAGTGACGGCACGGCGATCGTATGGCCCCGCACTTCAAAATCACCCCGGCGCTCCGGCATGAGCTCCACTTCCAGCGTGGATCCGATGCGCTCCTCATCGCGGCGGCGGAGCGGCACCACGTAGCTCTGCGGCAGGTAGAGAGTGAATTGCGAGCCCGAGCCTTCCTCGCTGGTCACGCGAATCTCGCCGCCGAGAAGCCGGGCGATCTCGCGGCTGATCGAAAGACCGAGGCCCGTGCCGCCGAACTTGCGCGTCGTCGACGCATCGGCCTGCTGGAAGGCCTCGAAAATGATCCGCTGCTTCTCGTCGGGAATCCCGATACCGGTATCGGAAACGCTGAACGCGATGACTGACGATGCGCGATCCAGCGTCTCGTGTCCCTCAGACCACCCCTCGCCCACCGTTGCCGCGCGCAGCGTGACACCCCCCTTCTCCGTGAACTTGAAGGCATTGCCGAGCAGATTCTTCAGTATCTGCTGCAGGCGCGTGGCGTCCGTATGAATCGATTGCGGCAGACTGGGGTCGAGATCGATGTGGAAGTCTAGGCGCTTGTCGTTCGCCACCTGCCGGAAGGTCTTGTCCATCGAATCGGCCAGCTCGGTGAACGGCAGATCGCCGAGCGAGATGGTCATCATGCCCGACTCGATCTTCGACAGATCGAGGATGTCGTTGATGAGCGTGAGCAGATCGACGCCCGACGAATGGATCGTCGAGGCGAACTCCACCTGCTTGTTCGTCAGATTGTTCTCGGGATTGTCGGCCAGCAGCTTGGCCAGGATCAGCAGTGAATTCAGCGGCGTGCGCAGCTCGTGCGACATGTTCGCCAGGAACTCGCTCTTGTACTTCGAGGTCAGGGAGAGCTGGCGCGCCTTTTCTTCGAGCTGGCGCTTGGCGTTCTCGACCTCGCGGTTCTTCCGCTCCACCTCCTCGTTCTGCGTCTGCAGAAGTCGCGCTTTCTCTTCCAGCTCCTCGTTGGTCTGCTGCAGCTCTTCCTGCTGCGTCTTGAGCAACTCCTCGGATGCCTGCAGCGATTTGGCCTGCTGTTCCAGACGCTTGTTGGTTTCCGTCAGCTCTTCCTGCTGCGCCTGCAACTCCTCGGCGAGCGACTGCGACTGGGCCAGCAACTCCTCGGTTCGCATGTTCGCCTGGATCGTGTTGAGAACGACCCCGATCGATTCCGTGAGCTGATCGAGCAGCGAAAGATACGTATCGGTGAAGGCCATGAACGTGGCCAGCTCCATCACCGCCAGCACCTGGCCTTCGAAGACGATCGGCAACACCACGATCTGCATCGGCTTCGACTCGCCGAGGCCGGAGTTGATGGTGATGTAGTCATCGGGCGCGTTCTGCAGCAGGATGCGCTGCTTCTCGAAGGCGGCCTGCCCGACGATTCCTTCGCCGATGCGGAACTGCTTGGCGAGGTGCTTCCGCTCCTTGTACGCATAGGTCGCGGTGAGCTTGAGGTACTGCTCGCCGCCGCCGTTCGAATCCATGACGTAGAACACGCCGTGCTTCGCCCCCACCACCGGCGCCAGCTCGGAGAGGATGAGCTGCGAAACGTTGGTCAGGTTCTTCTGCCCCTGCATCATCCGCGTGAACTTGGCGAGATTCGTCTTCAGCCAGTCCTGCTCGGTGTTCCGCGACGTCGTCTCGCGGAGATTGCGGATCATCTCGTTCATGTTGCCTTTGAGAGCATTGAGCTCCCCTTCGGCCTGAACCGTGATGTTGCGGCTGAGATCACCCTTGGCCACGGCCGTGGCAACGTCGGCGATGGCACGCACCTGGGTGGTGAGGTTTGCAGCCAGTTGATTGACGTTGTCCGTCAGATCGCGCCACGTTCCCGATGCGCCGGGGACGTTGGCCTGGCCGCCCAGCTTCCCTTCCACACCGACTTCGCGGGCCACGGTCGTGACCTGATCGGCGAAGGTGGCCAGCGTATCGATCATGTCGTTGATCGTGTCCGCCAGCTCGGCGATCTCACCACGCGACTCCACATTGAGCTTTTGTTTGAGGATGCCGCGGGCAACCGCGGTCACGACCTTGGCGATGCCGCGAACCTGATTGGTGAGGTTCGAAGCCATCATGTTCACGTTGTCGGTCAGATCCTTCCAGGTTCCGGCAACGCCTTTGACCTGTGCCTGGCCGCCGAGCTTCCCTTCCGTGCCGACCTCGCGCGCCACGCGGGTGACCTCCGCGGCAAAGGTGTTGAGCTGATCGACCATCGTATTGACGGTGTCCTTCAGCTCCAGCATCTCGCCCTTGACGTCGACGGTGATCTTCTTCGAGAGGTCGCCATTGGCAACCGCCGTCGTGACCTGGGCGATGTTCCGCACCTGATTGGTCAGGTTCGAGGCCATGTAGTTGACCGAGTCGGTCAGATCCTTCCACGTACCCGAAACGCCCTTGACCTGCGCCTGCCCGCCCAGCCGCCCTTCCGTGCCCACTTCACGCGCCACGCGCGTGACCTCGCCGGCGAAGGTGTTGAGCTGATCCACCATCGTGTTGATGGTGTTCTTGAGCTGCAGGATCTCGCCACGCGCATCGGCGGTGATCTTCTTCGAGAGGTCGCCGTTCGCCACCGCGGTGGTCACCTCGGCGATGTTGCGGACCTGGCCGGTCAGATTGCCGGCCATGGAATTGACCGAGTCCGTCAGGTCCTTCCAGGTACCGGCCACGCCTTTCACCTGCGCCTGACCGCCCAGCTTCCCTTCCGTCCCCACTTCCGTGGCCACACGGGTGACCTCGGCGGCGAAAGAGTTGAGCTGATCGACCATCGTGTTGATGGTGTTCTTCAGCTCCAGTACCTCGCCCAGCGCCTCGGCGGTGATCTTCTTCGAGAGGTCACCGTTCGCGACGGCCGTGGTGACTTGCGCGATGTTGCGCACCTGATTGGTGAGATTCGACGCCATCGAGTTGACGTTGTCGGTGAGGTCTTTCCAGGTGCCGGCCACACCGCGCACCTGCGCCTGGCCTCCGAGTTTTCCTTCCGTGCCGACCTCGCGCGCCACGCGCGTGACTTCCGCGGCGAAGGAGTTGAGCTGATCGACCATCGAATTGATGGTGTTCTTCAGCTCGAGGATCTCCCCCTGCGCCTCAGCCGTGATCTTCTTGGAGAGATCGCCCAGGGCCACCGCCGTGGTCACCTCGGCGATGTTGCGGACCTGGCCGGTCAGATTGCCGGCCATCGAGTTCACCGAGTCGGTCAGATCCTTCCACGTTCCCGCCACCCCTTCGACCTCGGCCTGGCCGCCGAGCTTTCCTTCCGTGCCGACTTCACGCGCCACGCGCGTGACCTCCGCGGCGAACGACCGGAGCTGATCGACCATCGTGTTGATGGTGTTCTTGAGCTCGAGGATCTCGCCCCGCGCTTCGGCGCTGATCTTCTTCGAGAGGTCGCCCATGGCCACAGCCGTGGTGACCTCGGCGATGTTTCGCACCTGGCCGGTCAGGTTCGATGCCATCGAGTTCACCGAGTCGGTCAGATCCTTCCACGTACCAGCCACACCCTTGACCTGGGCCTGACCGCCGAGCTGTCCCTCGGTACCGACCTCGCGGGCCACGCGCGTGACTTCCGATGCAAACGCGCCGAGCTGGTCGACCATCGTGTTGATGGTGTTCTTCAGCTCGAGGATCTCGCCCTTCGCCTCGGCGGTAATCTTCTTCGAGAGATCGCCAAGGGCGACCGCCGTGGTCACCTCGGCGATGTTTCGCACCTGGCCGGTCAGGTTGCCGGCCATGGCGTTCACCGAGTCGGTCAGATCCGCCCAGGTGCCGGCCACACCTTTCACCTCCGCCTGAACGCCGAGCTTCCCTTCCGTTCCGACCTCACGGGCCACGCGGGTGACTTCCGAGGCGAACGCGCTGAGCTGATCGACCATGGTATTGATGGTGTTTTTGAGCTCGAGCAGCTCGCCGCGGACGTCGACGGTGATCTTCTTCGACAGATCGCCAAGGGCGACCGCCGTGGTCACCTCGGCGATATTTCTCACCTGGCCGGTCAGGTTGCCGGCCATGGCGTTCACCGAGTCGGTCAGGTCCTTCCACGTGCCGGCTACGCCGGGCACTTCGGCCTGTCCGCCCAACCGCCCATCCGTGCCGACCTCGCGCGCCATGCGCGTGACCTCGGCAGCAAACGAGTTCAACTGATCGACCATCGTATTGATGGTGTTCTTCAGCTCGAGGATCTCCCCCTGCGCTTCCGCCGTGATCTTCTTCGACAGATCGCCAAGCGCCACGGCCGTGGTCACCTCGGCGATGTTCCGGACCTGACCCGTCAGATTGCCGGCCATCGAGTTCACCGAGTCGGTCAGATCCTTCCAGGTACCGGCAACGCCGGGCACCTCCGCCTGACCTCCCAACCGCCCTTCCGTGCCGACTTCGCGGGCCACGCGGGTGACTTCCGAGGCGAAGGCACGGAGCTGATCGACCATCGTGTTGATGGTGTTCTTCAGCTCGAGCACTTCTCCGAGCGCTTCCGCCGTGATCTTCTTCGACAGATCGCCCATGGCCACGGCCGTGGTGACGTCGGCGATGTTCCGCACCTGACCCGTCAGATTCGAGGCCATGGCGTTGACCGAGTCCGTCAGATCCTTCCAGGTTCCGGCCACTCCCGGCACCTCGGCCTGACCACCCAACCGCCCTTCCGTGCCGACTTCGCGCGCCACGCGGGTAACTTCCGAGGCAAAGCCGCGAAGCTGATCGACCATCGTATTGATCGTGTTCTTCAGCTCCAGCACTTCGCCCAGCGCCTCGGCTGTGATCTTTTTCGACAGATCGCCGTTCGCGACCGCCGTGGTGACCTCGGCGATGTTTCGGACCTGGCCCGTCAGATTCGAGGCCATCGAGTTGACTGAATCGGTAAGGTCCTTCCACGTTCCGGCCACGCCCTTGACTTCGGCCTGACCGCCGAGCTTCCCTTCCGTTCCCACTTCGCGTGCGACGCGGGTGACTTCCGATGCGAACGACCGGAGCTGGTCGACCATCGTATTGATCGTTTCTTTCAACTCCAGGATCTCGCCGCGCGCGTCGACCGTAATCTGTTTGGAGAGGTCACCGTTCGCGACGGCGGTGGTGACGGCGGCGATGTTGCGCACCTGATTGGTCAGGTTGGCCGCCATGTAATTGACCGAGTCGGTGAGATCGCGCCACGTACCGGAAACGCCCTGCACGTCCGCCTGGCCGCCGAGTTTCCCTTCGCTGCCGACCTCGCGCGCCACGCGTGTGACTTCCGATGCGAACGACCGGAGCTGGTCGACCATCGTGTTGATCGTGTTCTTCAGCTCGAGGATCTCGCCGCGGGCTTCCGCGGAGATCTTTCTGGAGAGATCGCCGCGGGCGACGGCGGTGGTGACTTCGGCGATGTTTCGAACCTGACCGGTGAGATTGGAGGCCATGGAGTTGACCGAGTCGGTGAGGTCCTTCCACGTTCCGGCAACACCCTTCACGTCCGCCTGTCCGCCGAGCTTCCCTTCGGTGCCGACTTCGCGCGCCACACGGGTGACTTCCGAGGCGAAGGAGGCAAGCTGATCGACCATCGTATTGACCGTTTTCGCGGTCCGGAGGAACTCGCCCTTCAGCGGGCGCCCATCGAACTCGATGGCCATGGTCCGGGAGAGATCGCCGCGCGCCACGGCGCCGATCACCCGGGAGATTTCGTTGGTCGGCTGCACGAGATCGCTGACCAGGGAGTTCACCGACTCGGCGATGACGACCCACTGGCCGCCCGCCGACGGGATCTGTGCGCGCTGATTGAGCTTCCCTTCCTTGCCGACGACCGTGGCAATCTTCTCCACCTCTTCCGCGGAGCGTTGGCTCAACTCCAGGATGTCGTTCAGCGTGTCGGCGATCTTCCCGGCCCCGCCCGTGAACTCAACCGGCATCCGCACCTTGAAGTCGCCCTTCTTCATCGCCGTGAGCGTGCGCAGCAACAGCCGCTCGAAATCTCGCGGAGAAATCTCCGTCGCTTTATCGATACCAATGCCCGTGGTCATGAAAACAGTCTCCCTCGTGATGCTGCTGGATGTTTAATGCGGTTGCGCCGTGCTCAATGCGAAAAGAATGCCGCGCTCAGCGGTGGAGGTGCGCGTTGACAGCGTTACCAACAGGCCGCAGAATCCCGCGACCGGGCTACCAGGAACCATACGCATGCGGGACGTCGATACGCTCATCCTAGGTGGTGGTATCGCGGGCCTCGCGGCCGCGCTGCCGCTCGCCGACGGCGCGGCGGTGCTCGAGCGGAACGCGCGGCCGGGCGGGCTGGTTCGCACTGAGTGCTTCAACGGCTACTGGTTCGATCACGTCCTGCATCTGCTGCACGTCGCCGACGCCGCGATGGAGGCAAGGCTGCGCTCGCTCATTGGCGATGATCTTGCGCGATGTCCGCCCAAGGCATGGGTGGAGACGAGAGCCGGAACCACGCGCTTCCCCTTCCAGATGAACCTCCATGGCCTCGACGCCGAGGTCGTCAGCCGTTGTCTGCGAGACCTGGCGCGCGTGACGTTCGGGGGACCACGGCCGGCGCCGCGAAACTTTCACGACGTGCTCCTCTCGACATTCGGCCGCGAGATGTGCGAGCTCTTTCTCTTTCCGTACAATCGGAAGGTGTACAAGAGACCGCTGAAAGAGCTCGCGCCGGCCGGATTTCAGTGGACGATCACGCCGCCCGATTTTGAGAAAGTGCTGCGCGGCGCCCACGGGCTGACGCGCGGACACAGCGCCTACAACGCGAACGGCTGGTACCCGCGTCCGCCGCGCGGCGCCGCGGTGCGGGGAATGGAACTGCTGACGAGCGCGATCGCGGCACGCGTGCACGATCTGAGGCTCGATCACGCGGTCCAGTCCATCGACGCGAAGCAGCGGATCGTCGTGGCGCGGAACGGCGCGCTCCGGACATTCCGGTATCGCCGCGCGTGCTCGACGCTGCCGCTGCCGTTGACGGTCGCGCTTTGCCAGCAGGCGCCCCCTGACCTCAAGCGCGCCTGCGCCTCGCTGCCGTTCAACCGCGTCATCACCGTCGCCTTCTGCGTCGAAGGGCCGCGGCCGAGCGGCCAGGGGCACTGGCGGTACTACGCCGATGAAAGCCTGATTTTCAACCGGCTGGTGTTTCCGCACGAGTTCGATCCACTGAACGCGCCCGACGATGGATGGGGATTGATGGCCGAAATCACGCTGCCCGGAAATGAGCCCATGCCCGAGGCACGCGATGTGATCGCGCGGACGCAACACGACGTCGAACGCGCCGGCGCTCTCCACGGCGGTCGCGTGCTCAACGCCTACATCATCCTGGCGGAGCCGGCGTACGTGCTGTTCACCGAGGAGAGCCGGCGCGTGACAGCGGCGGCGATGGCGTTCCTGCGCGCTCACGAAATCGAGCCGATGGGACGCTACGGACGTTGGGAGTATTCATCGATGGCGCAGGTGATCGGCGATGCCATGCTGTGGGCTGAATCGCATGATCCGGCACGGGACACCGCATCGTGATCCTGCTGGTGATCTGTTCCGCTGCCGCGGCGGCGATCGCCAGCACGTGGGTCGCGCGCTCGCTCGCGCTGCGGCTCGGTTTCGTGAGCCATCCGAACCCGATCGTGCCGCAGCACACCGAGCCCGTTGCGTACCTCGGCGGCGCCGGGATTGCCGTCGCTATCGTCATCGCCTCGCTTTCCGGAGCGAAGACGATTGTGCCGCTGTTCATCTGGCTTCCTGCGCTGCTCTTTCTCGCACTTGGCGTGGCCGACGACCTGCGGCCGTTCAGCGCGGCGAAGAAGGTCCTGCTCCAGAGCGCGGTCGCGGCGCTGGCGGTAATCCTGGGGTTTCGGGCGGACGTCAGCGGCATCGCCATCCTCGACGCCTTCGCCGCGTTTCTCTGGATCATCGCACTGGTGAACGCCGTGAACGTCACCGACGTCTGCGACGGACTGGTGGCCGGCGTCAGCGTCCCGCTCTTCCTGGCTCTGGCGCTGCTGAATCCCGCGCGCGCGCCGCTGGCCCTTGCGGTGGCCGGCGCATGCGTCGGCTTCCTCGTCTTCAATCGCCCCCCGGCCACGATTTTCCTCGGCGACGGCGGAAGCCACCTTCTCGGCTTCCTTGCCGCCACGCTCACTCCCCTGTCAGGCCGGTCGTTTCCCGCAGCCCTGCTCGTCATGGGAGTGTTCCTTTTCGAGCTGCTGTTTCTCGTCTTCGTCCGAACGCGGAAGGGCCTGCGCTGGTGGCTCGGCAGCCGCGATCATTTTGCCTTGCGGCTGCAGGCGGCTGGACTGTCCAAGGTTCAGACCGATCTCGTGGCGATCGCGGCAGGGATCGGTGTGGCGGCAATGGCGGTGGCCGCAGCCGAGGCAGAGCCGCACGTCAAGATTGCGCTGCTCGCGCTCGCTGCCATCTTCGCGCTCATCGCGGGGCGGCTGCTATTGCGATGGGAGGTGATGCCACGATGACCAACCCGCTTACGCTTCATTTCCATGACCACGCGCGCCGCTTCGACGCCATCTATTCCGGAGAGGGCGGTGTTCTGCAGCGCACGTGGGACAGGCTCACGCGCGAGAACGTGGTCTGGCGATTCCACGCGACGCTGGCGGCAACGCCGGACGTTCGCGAGAAACGCGTGCTCGACATCGGCTGCGGACCGGGGCGCTATTGCGCCGCGTTTGCCATGCGTGGCGCGCACGTGACGGGCGTCGACTTCGCTCCAGCGATGATCGAGGAGGCGCGCCGGCTGGCGATCGAGGCGCGGGTGAGCGAGCGCTGTGCCTTCACGGTGTCGGACGTTTTGGCGTTCCGCGCCGACGAGCCCTTCGACATCGTCATCGCGAATGGATTCTTCGACTACATCGCCGATCCGGTCGCGGTGTTGCGTCACCTCCATGGGCTTACCAGCGGCACTCTCATCGCGACGTTCCCCATGTACACGGCCTTCCGCGTGCCGTTCCGAATCATGTGGCGCATGAGCCAAGGATGCTACGTGCGGTTTTACACGCGGCGCAGCATCATCGCGGCCTGCGAGGCCGCTGGCTTTCGCGTCGAACGGCTCAAACGCCATGGCCCGATCGCGTTCGTGGTCGCTTCCGGAGGCAAACTTCCAGGCGCGGGCGGCATGTCACTCATCAAATGACCACGCTCGGGCGCAGGGAGGTTCGGCATGCGCGTCGCCACTCGGCAGATGTGATGCCGCCCCTCCTGCACCGCGAGACCATTTCTATGCAGCCTTTTTCTTGGTCACCAGCTCGTCGCGAAGGACGCGGAACGCGCGGGCATCCGACTCGGCTGTCTCCGGATCGAGGAAGTAGGCCACGTCGTTGCGGAAACTCTCACCTTCCGGATTCTCGCCGTTCCACTCCAGCACGGCCCACTGCACGATGGGATTGAAAATATTGTGATCCCACGAGAAGGCAGCGTGTCTCTTGCTGTACGCCTCTGCCTTCCCCAATTTCCCGGAGGCTGCTTCGCCGCCGTTGTTGTCCAGGCTGGTCTTGTACTCAGCGAACGCTTTGGCGTCGCGCTCGGCGGACTCTTCGTTGACGAAATAGGCGATATCACGGCGGGGCGGGAGAGCCTGAGGTCCTCCGAATTTCTGCCCGACGCTCTGACACTTCACGACCAACCACTGAATGACCGGGCGTCCGATCTTGTGGTCCCATTCCAACGCTACGTACGGCATGTCGATCTCCTTGGGTCTGTGCCGGCATCAGTGCCGGACCAATCCAATAATAACAAGGACGGAGGTGTTTATTTCAACACCTAAGCAGAGTTCGCCAACCGTGCTGGACTGAAGGAATACATTCGTGATGGTTTTTATTAAGCGAATGCATTACAGAATTCAGGTGTGATCTAATGAATCCTACAATCGAGTGTCAGGATCAACGCCGGTCGCGGCTGCTTGACGCGATGCCAGCCATCGCCTGGTCGGCGGACGCACAAACCTTCCGATTCACCTACGTCAATCCTGCAGCGGAAGCGTTGCTGGGCTATCCCGTCGAGCGCTGGTTGAACGAGCCCGGTTTCTGGACGGACCATCTTCATCCCGACGACAGCCACGTGGCCATGCTCTGCCACAACGAGACAGTGGCCGGACGTGCGCACGAGCTCGTCTACCGCATCGTCGCCGCCGATGGCCGCATCGTCTGGCTTCGCGACTATGTCAACGTCCACAGCGTCGACGGAGTGCCGGTTGAGCTGTTCGGGGTCATGGTCGACATCACACGCGAGCGGGAGGCCGAAGCGGCTTCGGTGGTGGACCGCGAGAACTTCCGCCGGATGGTCGAGCTTTCACCCGATTGCATCGGCGTCCACGTCGACGAAACGTACGTCTACGTCAATCAAGCCTTCGTCCAGCTACTCGGCGCCGAGAGCGAAGCGGAGATCGTCGGCAGGAGCCTCTTCTCGTTCATCGATTCCACCTCCTGGGACAGCGTACGCACGAGGCTGGAACGGCTCCGTACCGGAGAGAGCGTCCCTTACATCCGCGAAACCTACCGGCGTGCGGACGGCTCGCCTCTGGACGTGGAGGTTGCGGCACTCCCGCTCCGCTACGGAAACCGCGATGCCGTTCAGGTGATCGCACGCGACATCACCGAAAAAGTACGCGCGCGTCAGGCGCTGGAAGAATCGGAACAACGCTACCGCGAGCTGGTCGAGGACATCAGTGAAATCCTCTACACCGCCGATCGCGAGGGGCGGTTCCTGTCGCTCAGCCGCAGCTTCGAGCGCAGCACCGGGTATCGTGTCGAGGAGTGGATCGGCCGCCCGTTCGCGGAACTGTTCATGCCGGATTCGGTGCCGTCGGCGATCGACCACTTTGAACGGGCACTCGGCGGAAGCACCGGAATCATCAGGGAGTATGACCTCCCCGCGGCCTCGGGAGCCGTGGTCACCGTCGAGGTGTCGTTGCAGCCGCGCTACGTCGACGGCGTACTTGCCGGAACGATCGGCATGGCTCGCGACGTAACGGAGCACCGGACCATCGCCCGCAAGCTCGAAGAGTCGAAGCGCATGAGTAGCCTGGGACAGGTCGCGGCATCGCTTGCACACGAATTCAACAACGTGCTCATGGGCATCCAGCCATTCGTGGAAGTGATCGGGCGCAACGATTCGAGCGCCCCGGGCATCAGTGACGCCCTCGGCCACATCACGCGTTCCATCAGCCGTGGCAAACGCGCGTCTCAGGAAGTTCTCCGCTTCGCCAATCCGAAGGAGCCACAGCTCTCCCCCATCGATGCTTGTCTCTGGCTGCCGACGCTTCTCGGCCAATTGGCCGCCTCGCTTCCACCCTCGATCGCTCTCAGCAACTCTCTCGACCCGGGTGTGCGCTTCATCCAGGGGGACCGCGAACATCTCGAACAGGTGATCACGAACCTGGTCTTCAACGCGCGCGAGGCCATCGGCGGCAGCGGCACGATCCACGTCGGTGTCTCGCTCGACCATTCCCCGGCGAACAGCGGCGAGGAACGGGAGCTCGTACGGATCTCCGTCTACGACGACGGTCCCGGAATTGCTCCGCAGATGTTCGACCGGATCTTCGAGCCTCTCTTCACCACCAAACGAAACGGGACGGGCCTCGGCCTGGCCATCGCGCGCCGCCTCATGGAAGGACACGGAGGATCGCTCACCGCCGAGAACCGCCTCGAGGGCGGCTCCGCCTTTCACCTGCTCCTGCCGGCCGCGGATGGGTCGTCTCCCTCGCTGCAGTCGCTCTCCTGCGCCACGCCGGGAGTCACGCGCATCCTGCTCGTCGAAGACGATGTTTCGGTGGGGATGGGACTGGAAAAGCTCCTGAACCTGGAAGGGTACGAGGCCACACGGGTGTGCACCGCGCGCGAGGCCTGCCCTGCCGCGCGCCGGACACGGCCGCACGTGGCCATCATCGATGTGAATCTTCCGGACGGCAATGGAGTCGATCTCATTCCGCTCCTGCGCGCGGAACAGGAGGATCTGCCCATCGTCCTGTCGACCGGCCACGTCGAGCTGAATCTCTCCGACGAGAAGAATCACATCCTCTCGCTGATGAAGCCGTACCAGCTCAGAGAGCTGCTGCTCGCGATCGGAACCGTTACCGCGCCCGGCAGCGCGAAGTTCCTCACTCTGTCTTCATCGGCAGCTTGAATCCGATGTAGGTCCCCGAACTGATCCCCATCAGCGCCAGCATGGTGGCGCTGAACTCCGGCATCGTCAGATCCCACAGGACCGCGGTCAGGAAAATCCCGCCGAGGACCAACGTCCAAACCACGACTTGGAGACGATCAAGAGCGACGACGCCGCGATCGTCGGTGACGAGATCGCGCCAGAAACCTCTCGTACCGGAGGGGCCGCTGCTCGAGGGCCTGGTCACCGCGACCGCGGCAATCGCGGTGGCGGCGCTGATTCCCATGAGACCGAGCAGCGACGGCGCAATCGAGTCACGCTCGCCCGTGACCAGCCAGATGAAGACATAGCCGATGACGAGCAGGAAGAACCACCACGCCATCTGGACGCGGGCAAGGCTGTACGGCTGCCGCACGCCCTCGACCGGCGGCCCGTCGCGGAGCATGTCGCTGCGGCGCGCATACAGCAGCAGCGTGACCGCGAGACCGAGGAGCAGTGCCAGCCAGATCAACGTCCAGCGGTCGACCCAGAGCTTCTTCAGCTTGAGCGTCATATTCGCCCCGTCCGCGCGCGGCAGCGGCCGTCCACCGCGAATCCCGACGCTGACGCGCATCGCCGCGTACGGATCGAAGAGCGGGTCGTACAAAAATTGCCGCCATATCTCTTTGTTCTGCTCGCTGCGATCGAGTATGAAGGTCAGCGTCCCGCTCTCGAGATCCATCCCCGAGGGTTCCACGCCGGCGTCGAGACCCTCGATGAACAGCGTGATCGGCTGCTGCTGGGCCTCGGCATCATGCAGGAGCACATCAAGGTGGCAGACGGAGATGACCACCCAGTCGGTGAGGTACACCTGATGTGGGTCGGCATTGACACCCGCCACACCGGCCACCGCCATCGTCGGCCCGCACGGAGCGTTATGAATCCTGCGGCGCGCCGTTCCAAGCTGATCCGCCTCCTGGCGATCGGAGCAGGAGACGAACGTGACCAGCGCAAGAAGCGGGACGAGAAAGCGCAACCGCATCGGCACACTATTGTAGAGTCGAATCGACGGAAAGCTGCAAGCCCGCGGCGGCTGCGCCGCTGGCACAGACAAGAATGTCTGTGCCTGCCACATTGCCCCTCGGTATTGGCAGGAGAGTGGAGTCTTGCGGGGGACGAATGTGGGACAGACTAGGGACAGACACTCTTGTCTGTGCCCAGCGGCGCAGCCGCGCGTCGGGAGAAGGGCTCTCGATGTAACAGGGTGTCGACAATTCCCCTCGGTGTGTGAGAACGCGGGTTAGCGCAGGATCCCTCCACTGCGCTCGACGATACGGGCGGCGAGCTCTTGAAAGTCGAGATACGCGCGACGGACCGCTTCGGTATGTGCCCCGATGGCACCATCGGCGGGCTTGAGCGCGAACACCGGTTTTCGGGCCTCCATCGCCATCGGCATCAGGCTTCGATAGTGCTTGAGCATCGCCAGACAGTACGGGTCGTCGGCGGCAGTCATGACCGCGTCCACCACGGCTTCATCCAACACCGACTCGCGATACGCCGCCGGAAACCTTTCGATCCAGCGTAAATACGCTTTGGGCGGCCGATTCTCGCGCATGCCGTGCTGCATCACCACATACCCGAGGGGCTCAATCGTTCCGGACGGCAAGTCGAGCGAGGGATCGGGGTTTTTTGTAAGCAGTTCCCGCCAGCTTTCGCGCCACGATCTCAGCGAAGGTCCGAGATTGCGCAATCCCTGTAAGGAAAAAAGGTCCGGGCCCAGCGGAATGACGACTCGCTCGCTAGCGATCAACGCCGCGCGATTGATGGCTCCCAGATTGGGACCGACATCGATCAGGACCCATTGCGCGCCGAAAGATGTCGCCGCCTGGCGCATCAGACGATGGAATGCGGTCATGATTCGGAACGCCGACTCTTCCCGATTGTGGCAGTTAGGCCAGGCCCACGACAGTCTGTCTTCGAAGGTGGAGAGGGCAAGGTCACCGACTACGAGACCCAATCTCGGATTGATCCGTTCAACGGGTGGGGTCGTCACGTCACCGATCCCGCGGATGATCGGCCGGAGTGCTCCGAAGATCGTCGCCGGGTAATCACCCTCCTGCCAAAGCCGCTCCAGGTGATCCTCTGTCAGAAACATGCTTGTAAGGTTGGCCTGTGGATCGAGATCGACCGCCAACACAGTCTCACCCCGCTCCGCGATCATGGATGCAAGGTGATAGACGAGGGTCGTCTTCCCGACTCCTCCTTTGTTGTTGAAGAAAGCGATCGTCTTCACGCCCGTCTCCGAATGGTCGCCAGCACGAAGCCCGAGTCGAACCTGAACTCCGCCGGTGGGCTTCCGTTCTTGCTAAGTGCGTCCTGGGCACGAAGGACTCCCCGCCCAAAGCGGTTGACGTAGCCGAGGGCCTTCATCGCCTCGGCGATTACGGGGTTACGGTAACTCGTCTGGCGTGGGAAGTTCGCTTCCGAGGCTTCGCCGTAAAGGCCTCCGGGACTCTGGATCTCCAGTCTGTCCTCGAGCCAGGTGATGCGGAGCGGCGCGGTGGACGCGTAGTCTCGATGCATCACAGCGTTCATCAGCAACTCGCGCACCGCAACACGTGGATACGATTCGACGCTGCGTTCGCGCAGCGTGCTTTGATCCACCGGAAACTGTTCCAGTTGCGCGTCAACCAGAGCATCGAGCTCCCGCAGGATCGTGAGCAGGTCGCCGTCAAGCTCGCGGTCGTTCGTCACCGGAGCGGCCAGAGAATCCCCCTGCACACGCAGAAACTGGATGTAGGCACCAGGTAACCACTTGCGGGCATCCAGTCCGAACAGAAGGATCCCCGCGTTTGTGGCGCAATCGCGGCCCAGATCGAAGAAACGCAGCGAGGCCAACTGTTCCTTCACCGTCCGATTATTTTCAGCGATCACTTCCGGCGCTACCGCTTGCTGACGGTAATCGATCAGGAACAGCGGCTCGGACAACTCCTCCACGTTGCTGCCAAGACACGGCTGCGCATCGAACGTCCTGGCATGGGAAACGCGGCGCTCGATGAGCGTCCGCTCTTCCTGCTCGGTGGCATATCCGCGGCGGGGGCCGATGCGGATACAAATGCGTCCTTTGTAGCGCACCGGAGGGAGCATCGCCGGCTGCACAGTAACGACGGCGACCTCACCTTCGCTCGCGACGACCTTTTCAACCGCGAGCGCCGGAAGTGGCTGGATGTTGCCGTCATCGCGCAACCCTCCGAGGTTGCGCAGGAGCTCGTCGCTGACCGTCAGTCCGGCGAATTGTCCCGAATCTTCGACACCGACGACCAGATATCCCGGACTGCCATGATTGGGAAGGTCGTTGGCAAACGCGCAGACTGCTTCGGAGAACTTATCGGTGTCCTTCGTCGAGATCGTAATTTCGACCTGGTCAGCTTCGTGCCGGGCTAATAGTTCGCGAAGTTCGTGCTCAGTCATGACGGGGGGAACGACTCACAGGCCGCAGCATAAGCTCCGGACGTCAGGATTTGACCAGTTGATCCTGATCACTCACCGATTGTAGCTTCCGTTCGGACAGTAAGGTTCTGGAGCGGACTCGATCGACCTCGTGCAGTCTCCAGGAGGGGAGTATGTGGCTTCCGCCCATGCCGAGGAGCCGGCCTGCCTACCGAGGTTGACAATTGCGGGTGACTGACCGCCGGATTCGAAGGGCGAATGGCTTCCGGATGCATCGAATAGATCCTTGGATGCTATCAAGAGGCAAAACCACCTGGCGAATAGATCCATGGATGACATGAAGAGGCTCACAGCCTCTTGGGGGAGGCGCTGAGCCTCTTCGGTAACGAAAAAGGCCTCTTCAGTAGATCCATGGCTCTCTGCCAGAACGAAGATCACGGGTGGAATGCATCCATGGATGCATTGAAGAGGTAATTTCACGTCCGAGGATCTGCAAATCAGATCTTCGACCCGGAAAAAGCCTCTTCCTATGCATCCATGGCGGTTGAGAGGAGCTGATATCGCCACTTTTCAGTCTCCATGGACGTATCATTCAGGCATGACGCTTCCAAAAAGAGTTGATCCTGACGCCGTGAGGTTCGGAAGGGTTCTTCGACGCGAGCGAACGGCTCGCGGGTGGACGCTCGTCAAACTCGCACAGCGCGCGGGGATGAATCCCCGCTACCTCGGCGTGGTCGAAGCGGGCGGAAACGTGCCCAGCCTGTCCACGATCCTCGAGGTGGCGGAAGTTCTCGGCGCGGACGCCGGCGAAATGATCCGCGAAGTAGCGGTCGCGCGGCGGATGCCGAAAGCAAGATAACCGGCGCTACACTCCGATCCGTGCAGGAAGGCAAAGCCAGCCGGACCGCGGACCGCGTCGCGGAACGGCGTGCGGCGCATCAGGTGCGCGACCGGCCGCTGGTGCTCGATGATCCAATCGCGCTGCGGGTGATTCACCACGAGGTGGCGCGGGCGCTGCGCGAGCATCCGCCGAAGCACGAGACATCGCTGGTCGGACCGTACTTGAGGGCCTTCTTCGTCATGCGCAGCCGGTTCGCCGAGGATGAGCTGGCGCTTGCCGTTGGACGCGGCATCCGGCAGTACGTCGTCCTCGGCGCGGGGCTCGACACCTTCGCCTATCGCAATCCCTTTCCGGAGCTGCGCGTCTTCGAGGTCGACCATCCCGACACGCAGGCGATCAAACGGCGGCGCCTCGCCGATGCCGGCATCGACATCCCCGCGTCGCTGACGTTCGTCTCGATCGACTTCGCCACCACCGCGCTCGCCGACGCGCTGCACGCCGCCGGCTTCGACCCCTCGGCGCCTGCGTTCTTCTCCTGGCTCGGCGTCGTGCCGTATCTGGAGCGGCCGGCGATCGACGCCACCTTCCGCTTCATCGCGGCCTTGCCGCAGGGAACAGCGGTCGTCTTCGACTACGCCGTTCCGCCGGAAACGCTGAGCTGGGCCGGGCGCCTGATCTACCGACAGATGGCCAAGCGCGTCGCGGCAGTCGGCGAGCCGTGGAAGACGTTCTTCGATCCGAAGGAGTTGATGGCTGACCTGCGCCGCCTCGGCTTCACCTCGGCCGAAGATTTCGACGGCGACGCGCTGAACGAACGCTACTTCAAAGGCCGCACCGACCGCCTGAAGGTCGGCGGAATGGGACACATGGCCATGGCCCGCGTCTGATCACGCGCACGTGGGCTTGTCCGCGGTCTCGTGGATTGCCGTCTTGAGCTCGCGGAGCGAGCACGCCGAACGGCGCTCGAAGACGGCCTGAATCTCGGCCACGATCGAAAGGGCAATCTCCTCCGGAGTCTCGCCGCCGAGGTCGAGGCCGATCGGACTGTGCAGACGAGCGTCGCGCGATGCTCCAACCTCGGCGAGCAGCTCGTCGCCGCGCGACCTCGGACCGAGCAGCCCGATGTACCCGATCGATGACGCAAGGAGCTGGCGCAGGATTTCGGCGTCACGCGCAAAGTTGTGCGTCATCACCACCGCGGCATCGAATTCGCGGGCATCGAACGCCGCCCGCGGCTTCGGCACTTCGACCAGCCATCCCATCGCGCGTGCGAGCTGCGCGACCGGCTCCGCATCCGATGCCCCAAAGATAACGATCCTGCGCGGCGGACGAACGATCTCGATCATCGTTTCGCCGTTCGGCAGGACCGTCGTCCACTCCGCCGGCTCGACCCCGTTCCAATGAAAGTCGGTGACCAGGCGCGGAAGATGCGTTGCATCGAATGGCTCGATGAGCAGATCGAGCACGCCCCGGCATCCCAGCCCGAGGCCGAAGATCAGATCGTCGCCGCGCGTGGAGTCGTACGTGACGAGTTGCGGAGTCATGTCCGCGAGCCACTTCGACAACCGCTCGCCGAGATCGCGCTCAAGACACCCGCCGCTGATGGCGCCTGCAAGCGTCCCATCCTGCCCGATGACCGCCCGCGCCCCGGCGCGGCGATACGTCGATCCCTGCGTGCGGACGACGGTGACCAACACGCCACGGCTGCCGGCATCAATCACCGAGCGGCAGGCGGCGATGATTTTGTCGATCTCGTGCATGGAGAGAACCGGGAGCGGATCGTTTCATGATCCGCTCCCGGCGAGCTTAGGTCAAACGGAGTACGATCTTCTCGTCTTTCGATCCTTCTTGCTTCGCTGTCGCAAACGGGATGGCGCGGATGCGCGGTCCGCCCGCGGCGAAGATGGCATTGGCCACGGCGGGAGCTACCGCGGGCGTGGGCGGCTCGCCCACGCCGGTCGGCGGTACGTTGCCGCCATATTCCTTCACCACTTCCGCCGGCGGGTCCTGGATGTACGTGTGAATCTTCGGCGTCTGGTGGATGCGCAGGATCGGGTAATCGTCGAAATTGTTCTGCACAACACCGCCGTTTTTCACGGTGATCTCGCCGAGGAGGGCGTAGCTCAGGCCGTAGATGATGCCTCCCTCCATCTGCGCCATGACGCGGTCGCGGTTGACCGCGAGACCGCAGTCGATCACACCGAAGATGTCGTTGATCGTGACCTCGTTCTTTTCGTTGATCGAAACGTCGGCCACGATACCCACATAGCTCAGAAAGCTTCGATGGACGGCGATGCCCAGGCCGCGGCCCTTCATGTTCTTGTACTGCTTGACTTTTTCGTCCCAGCCGGAGACCTTCGCAACCGCTTCAGCCACCCCGCGCAGACGCCGCGTGTCGGGCGGGTAGCCGGGGACGATTTGCGTCATTTTCCCCCCCTCGGCCGGCACTTCGATGATCTTTAACGGAAGCTCGTTGTTGCGGTACTGAGCAACCTGCTCGTCCTGCAGCGGGAGAATGCGGCCATTCCCGATCAGCTCGAGCAGATAGTCCTTGGAGTCCCGGCCGGCGGCGTGAGCCATCTCGTCGGCGAACGAGCAGATGCCGAAGGCGTGGTAGATGTTGGCCACCGAGCGCATCCAGCCGACGCGGATGTGGTTGCGAGCCGGGCAGTTCTCGATGCGGATGTTCGGGATGTCGAACGGCATGTCCTCCAGTCCCTGCGCGCGCTCGATGCCCGAGGCGTACGGGTATGTGCCTCCGTCCGCAAGCGAGGCACGCAGTTGCGCGGCGCCCGCGAGCTCGGCAGGGCTCAAACCGGGCGTATCGGAATTCGGGAAGAGCGTGGCGAAGAACGAGGTGAGGGCGCTGCGTTGGAGAAGTGCCGTCGGCCGCCCGTCGGCGCCGAGCGTCGCCTTGAGGTACTGGCTGCTGGCGGCGTTGTAGTAGCTGAATTTGACGTCGTCCTCGCGCGTCCACTGCACGCGGATCGGCACGCCGGGCATCTGCTTGGCGAGCAAGGCCGCCTCGGCAATGTAGTCAGGCTTCGACTTGCGCCCGAAGCCGCCGCCCACCATCGTCATGTGAACCGTGGCGGCTTGCCGCGCCTTTTCGACGTTTTCGTCGCCGATCGGCAGGGAGGGAGGATTGCCCAGCGCGACCTGACCGGCCACCTGCTGCGCGTAATCGGGACTCTGCGTCGCGGCCCAAACTTCCATCCGTCCATCCTTGAAGAGGGCGGTGGCTACCGGAGGCTCCATCGGGGCCTGAGCCAGGTGCGGAACGTAATAAATGGCTTCCACAGACGTGCCCGCGCCGAGCGCCGCGTCGACATTACCCTTGCTGCGCACACTCTTCCCGGGTTTGCCAGTGGAGGTTTCGAGCTCCTTCCGATAATTCTCCGAGTCATAATCGGCGTGGTGACCCTTGTCCCATTGGATCGTGGGCCTCAAAGCCCTTCGGCCCTGCCATGCCGCCCACGTATTCGTCGCCACCACGGCAACACCTGCATGCGGCATGAAACCCAGGCCAACCCCGCCGGCATGGAGTCCGGGAGGAAACATGGGCAATACAGCGCGTACGCCCGGTACGGCGAGCGCCGGCTTTGGGTCGTAGTAGAGGAGCGCCCCGTTTGCGACCGGGCAGCGCTCGATCATGGCCGTCAGCATGCCAGGGATATCGACGTCGGCACCGTAGACCATCTTTCCCTTCACCATGTCGGTAGCGTCGTAAAACGGCATCGGCTCTTTGCCGTTGCCGATGTAACGGAACTCTTCCGGCTTCTTGAGCGCCTTGTTGATGTCTTCGTATGACGGTGTCTCTTTCCCGGCACCCAGCAACAGCCAGCGGTAGTCGCTGGAACGGCCGCCGGGACCGAATACGCGGTGCTTCTCCGCGTGACACTCCTCTTCCTTGACACCCCATTTCTTCGCCGCCGCGCGGATCATCGCCAGCCGGATACCGGCGCCGTAGAGCCGCATCACCTGGAAGTACGCGGCCATGCTCCGCGAGCTGTCGGTGAACTGCGATCCCTCGGGGACGATGGTGTACTGCAGCTTCGGTTTTCTGATGCTCGGAATCGCTTCGTAGGGGTATGGGAGCGTGACGGTGGCCGGCACCTCGGACGGGAACGTGACCGCAAACTTTTCAGCGTCCGCATCGGCCTGTTTCAGCGTGACCCTCTTCCAGTCAGCTTCCATCTCGTCGGCCAGTACCGCCGCGAGGCTGGAGCGGATGCCCTGCCCCATCTCCGATCGGTGGGTGATGATGACGACGTCGCCGTTTAACTTGAGGGCGAGGACCGGGATGCCCGCTACCGGGAAGCCGTTGATCAAGTTGCTGATGAGGCCCTGGGCCTGGAGCACCGGGGTGAGGTACGAGCCGAACACCACCGCTCCGGTGCCCACGCCGGCAGCCTGAAGGAAAGACCTGCGCGAGACTTTGAACTTGGCGCTCATGATGTCGCGTCCCCCGCCGCTTTGTGGATCGCTTGCCGGATTCGTGGATAGGTTCCGCAGCGGCAGATGTTGCCGCGCATCGCCGCGTCGATCTGCTCGTCATTGGGGTGCGGATTCGCGGCGAGGAGTGCCGCGGCGGTCATGATCTGGCCCGGCTGGCAGAAGCCGCATTGCGGCACGCCGAGGTCGACCCAGGCCTTCTGGCAGGGGTGCAGCTCGCCGCCGTCGTACGAAAGTCCCTCGATGGTGGTGATCTTGGAGAGACAGGCCACGCCGACGTCGACGGAGCAGGAGCGCGCCGCAACGCCGTCGAGATGAACCGTACAGGCGCCGCATTGCGAGACACCGCAACCGAGCTTGGTGCCCTTGAGTCCCAGAATGTCTCGCAAAGCCCAGAGCAGAGGCATGTTGCCGTCGATGTCGACCGCGTACCCCTTGCCGTTGACGTTGAGCTGAAACACAGACATGGAAAACCTCCTCAGAATTTGAGCCGGAGCTCCGCTCGTACGCCGTAAATGTCCTTCTTGCCCTGCAGCCAGCCCTTCATGGCGTCGAAGCGGATGATCAGGTCGGGGCTGATCGGCTGCTGATAGCGGACGCCGATTCCGTACTGCGAGCCCGCCGTGTTGCCGCTCATACGCTCGACCACCGACCCCTCGACCACGATCTGGTGCGCGAGATCGAACAGGTACTCCAATCCCAACGCACCGCCATACGACTTGCGCGCGGTGGCGTCGAGCGTCGGGTAGGCCGTCATCCCGTCCGACTCGAACGTGATTCCGGTGTTGCGCAGAACGCCGCCGGAATCGCCGCCGCGTGCCAGCGACTGCGGCGAGTTGAAACCGGCAAAGACGTTGAGATAGGGGACGAAATTCGACTGATTGGCGTCGGCCAACTTCAGATACTTCGGCGTGAGCGAGTTCTCCACCAGGACCAGCAAACCGTCGGCCGTTTTCGCCTGCCCCGGGACCCCTTTCTGGCCGAAGTTATCGATCACGCGGACGCTGTTGGCGATCCGGCCGTGGTACCGCCTCGAGAACGCGGCGGTCACGTTGTTGTAGCTCAGATCGCTGTTGTCTGCCTTGAGGTAGCCGTAGCCGAACTCGAAGTATCCCTTCAGCGCGTCGGCGAACCCGGCAAAGCCGTAAACGCCGTTCTTCGATCCGGGAGCGGCGGCGGTGGTCACCTGGGCGTTGGCGGCGAAGAGGGTGATGTCGTAATTGCTGACGTCGAGCGAGGGGATGTTCTTGGCCGTGAAGCTCATGGCCGCGCCGTCGAAGGCATCCTCGATCCATACCCCGTTCTGCGCCACGAAGGGCATCCTGCCGATGGCGATCGGCAGATCGAACGTGGCCGCTTTGCCCGTCAACCCGCCGGTGATCTGGCCGGCGTCGCCCTCGAAGAAAAGCGTATCGAGGTCGAAGTCGAATTTGTGGATGAACTTGTCCTTGTCCGTACCGTTGAAGACATAGCGGGTAAACGAGTTGTTCTTGTCGAGCGGCCGCGCAAAGGCGTGGATGCGCTCGGTCGGCGTGAGCGCCAGGTCCATGTCCAGATTGAGACGGGCGGCGACGACTCCCTGCTTCCCGTTGCCGTTGTCGTAGGAATCGCCGGCGATACGAAGATCGCCATACGACATGAAGCCGGAATTGACCGGATCCTTCGGGCCGAAGAGCCAGGTGGCGCGCGGCGTGTATGCTCCCCGGTCGTACATGCGAATGCCTAACTCCACCGGTGGAACGCCCGTGGGGTTCGGGTTGAGATGCTTCGCGCCGTAGATGTCGATCTGGGCCTTGGCGTCGTAAGGGTCCGGATATTCGGGGTCGGGCATGAAGGAGTTCTTGTCGGGCGTACCCGGAAGGAGCTTCGCCTCCGGCGACATGTCAGGCGGTTTTTTCTCGGTGTCCGTGGCCTGTGCGAAGGCGCACGGGACGCTTACCGCCAGAAGGAGCAATCCGACGAGGAAAGGGTTCGTAGTCGACGTTTTTCGATTCATGTTCGCCCTCTCTCAGTGGACCTCGAATGCGACGGCGTATTGATGGGTATCGGTTGCCCATTCGTTCTCTGTCTTTTTCATGTCCTCGGTCGCGAAGACGAATTCCATGAAGTAGATCGGCTCGGTCCGGGCGCGCAGGCGTGCAACGAGGCGATAGGTGCCCGGCTTCGTCAGCACGTTCCCCGGCACTTTGTACTTGGCGGTGCGTGTGGCCAGCGGCGGGATGCTGTGCTTCTCCATGCGAACGTTGGGCGGATGATTGTTCACCGAGGCCGGGGTGCCGCCGGGGCGGATGAAGGGGAGCTGGTCGAAGTCGAGGTTGATCGGCAGATACATCTCCCGATCGGTCCCCTTAACGTTGGTGGTGATGAATTTGGCCTGCATGCTGAAGAGCTGTTCGTCAAAGGGCAACGGTTTGTCCTTGAACGGGTCCTGATGAGAGATCTTGCGCTCGCGTACGTCGTGCGATTGGTAGTCGGCCACGTCGCCATGACTGTCGACGTAGCCCGACTCCCAGATCCTCTTCCCGTCGGGGTCGAGGAGGGCGACGTTGAGCCACAGTTCGGGCTGGGCTCCCAGAGAGCCGGAGGGGAGGTTGTGGCCTTTATTCTTGTTGGTGAGCTTGTACTGGAAGGAGAAGTCTTTGCCGGCCTGCGGGCTGCTGCTGAAGAACGGACCGTCGAGTTTCGAGCCGTTCTCCAGGAGCTGGATGCGCGACTTCTTCCGATCTTCCCATCTCGCCAGATTGGCCTGAACCACCGTCCACGCCTCCTTGCGATCGGCGGCGTTCTGCCATTCGGGCACGATCTTGTCGCAGCCCGGCGCGACCTTGACCTTGTTCTCGAAATCGTCGCTCCCCCAGCCACACCGCCAGTCGAACTTCAACCACTGCTGCGGAGTGAAGCGCGACTCGACCAGTGGTATGGGGAAGAGACCGGGATGGCTGATGGGGTAGCCCGGGCCCATGAATTGGTGGTTGGTCAGCGGCCGTTGATCGTTGACGGTCATTCCGTTGACCACGGCGGCGGGTCCCGTCTCAAAGGGCACCGGCAGCCCTGGGTCTGGGCTCATGTGGCACTGCTGGCAGGTGATGCCCTCCTTGTAGGCGGGTGAGGCGCGATACTCCTCCCAGACGGTCTCCAGCTTGATGCCGGCGTGGACCGCGACCTGGTGGCAGGTGACGCAGAGCTCCGACTGCTTGACCACGGTGGACTGAATGGCCTGCTGGTGGATGCGGATGTAGCCGTCCCTGTCGGGCTGGTCGGCGCTCACCAGGATCTTGTAGAGCTGCGCGTTGCTGATGGCTTTGAGAACGCCCGTCGTGTCGAAGGGGCCGAACACCGGCTCGGAGATGTCGCCCGGCGTGATCCTGCGCGCACCGTTGCTCTTGGCGTAGGCCTCGCCCACGCGGTGGCAGGTGACGCAGGTGATGCCTTCCTTCGAGGCCGGAGTGCGGTCCCACCACGCGATGTCGCGCTTCTCGCCCAGGGTCGTGCCGACGGTGGCGTGACAGCGGACGCAGAAGTAGGCCAGCGTGCCGCGCGAGAGGTCGTTGATCCTCTGCTCGAACTTGTTGAACATCGGCGAGACGGCGGCGTAGGCGTGCGAGGAGATGCTCCACTCGGCGAACTGCTTGGGGTGGCACTCGCCGCAGACCCTGGCGGACGGATACTGCTTGTCGGAGAAGGCCGCCCGCGCGTGCGGATCGTCCATGGGCGGCAGTTTCGGGATCACCTGCCCGAACGCCAGTCCCAACTCCGCCAGTAGAACGACGATGACTACAAGTCCGGCTCTACGCATAGGCTTACTCCTCGGCTGCGGCCAGTGGTTGTGTCAAAACCTCGCGGCGGCTCGTGAGACCCGTCGCGCCAAATCGATTTAAGGATTGGTGGTTACTCTACCATGACTTCTATCAGGATCGGGAGCGCGAAACCGCTGCTGAACGTCGTATGGGGGCACCGTTGTCCTCACTTGTTCAGATAGTGATGGCGAATTAGGTTCTGTTACATGGAGGGCCATGAGGGAGGGTTTTCCCTACCCCCCTCGAAGATTTTTGGTCGCGGACGGTCGTTCCATCCTGACAGGCTCGCGCTACGCTCGCCGTCAGGATGGGAACCGGCGGGGGGTAGGGAAAAACCTCCCTCGCGGCCCTCCTCAAGTAACAACCACCACCCACAACCAATCAAGGAGGCAACTTCCATGCGAAAGCTCCTCGTGATCGTCGTGATCCTCGTCATCGTCGTCGTTGGCGGTCTTCTGATCTGTAGCCACATCCGGAGCCAGCACCCGCAACCGGGAACCGTGAAGGACGAAGCCCTCGAAGCCGGCAGGGACGCGGCAAGCCTGCCCGGCGCCGATGAGGACTACTACGCCGATATGGATTACGGGCTCACCAAGAATCCGGAGGCCATCCGCGCCTCGCTCGATCCCTACCTGCCCGGCATCTCGGCGGCCGAGGCGGTCAAACGAGTTGCCATCGGCCGGAACAACTGGATCGTCTGGACAGCCGGCAACGACCACCTTTGGGATGTTCTATCCGTCAAGAGTATCGGCAACCTCGATCTGCTGAAGACGATCTCGAGCCATCCTTCGCTGAAGAACAGCCGCGACAACCGCTGGCACTACCTCGGCCTGGTCAACGAGCCATGCTTCCGCAAGGCCACCGGCCCGCGGAAAGACCGCTTCGGCCTCTGGCTCGACGAGCGCGTGGAGGGACCCGGCTGCGGCCCCGATCCCTTCGAGAACGAACAGAAGTACCCCGGCGTGAAGATCGGCGCCCGAGGAAAGAACATCCCCGCCGGCTCGTACTACGGCTACGCCACGGGCGTGGTCGGCCTGCGCCTCTTCCCCAACCCGGCCTTCGACGAAGAGGCCCAGAAGAAGTGGGACCCGGAGCGCTACTACAACGATAAAACCTATTACAACGATGCCAACCTCGTGAAGCCCTTCCGCGTCGGCATGTCGTGCGGCTTCTGCCACGTCGGACCGAATCCGTCCAATCCGCCGGCCGACCCGGAGAACCCGACCTGGGCGAACCTGAACAGCAATCCCGGCGCGCAGTACTTCTGGATCGAGCGCATCTTCATGTTCGACCAGGACCAGGCCAGCTACATCTGGCAGCTCTTCCACACCTCGCGTCCCGGCGCCCTCGATACCTCGCTGGTCTCCTCCGACCAGATCAACAACCCGCGCACGATGAATGCGATCTACAACCTCGGCGCGCGGCTGGAGATCGGACGGAAGTGGGGACGCGAGCAGCTCTCCGGCGGCAGCGCGGACAACAAGCAGTTCAACGAATACGTCCCGGCTGGGACGGCGCTCTCGAAGCTCTACGACCCGGCCACGCACGCCGTGAACACCACGCACGTGCTCAAGGACGGCTCCGACTCGGTCGGCGCGCTCGGCGCCCTCAACCGCGTCTACATCAACATCGGCCTGTTCAGCGAAGAGTGGCTGCTGCACTTCATCCCGATGGTCGGCGGTGCCCACGTCAGCGGAATCAAGATCGCCGACGCCGAGAAGAACTCGTCGTTCTGGAAAGCGAACGAGGCCCAGACACCCGACACCGCGCTCTTCTTCCTGGCCACGGCCAAACCCGACTACCTGGCGGCAGCGCCGGGAGGATCAACCTACATGACCGACTCCGCGCTGATCCCGCGCGGGAAGGAAGTCTTCGGCGAGCGCTGCGCACGCTGCCACTCCAGCAAGCTGCCCGAGAAGGCCTTCGCCACCTACTTCCAGCCGGGCTGCATCGGCCCGAATTACATGAAGTGCTGGAACGACTACTGGGCCTGGACCAAGACCGACGAGTTCAAGACCCAGATGAAGCAGATCGTCATGGCCCCGGACTTCCTGGACAACAACTACCTCTCCAACGAGGTGCGCGTGCCGGTCACGCTGATGGAGACGAACGCCTGCAGCCCGCTGGCCACGAACGCCATCCGCGACAACATCTGGGACAACTTCTCTTCCGAGTCGTACAAGAACCTCCCCTCGGTCGGCAAGGTGATGATCCACGATCCGTACACCGGCCAGCCGTCGTGGTACGACATGCCGGGCGGCGGGCGCGGGTTCACCCGGCCGGCATCGCTGATCAGTCTCTGGTCGACCGCCCCCTACCTGCAGAACAACAGCGTCGGTCACTTCGAGGAGAGCGGCTCGGTGAAGGACCGCGTGTCGGCGTTCGACGATGGCATCACTCAGATGCTCTGGCCGGAAAAGCGCAAAGGCAACGGCACCTTCACCACGCTATCAGGCAAGCCTCTCCCAGGGTGGATCGACAAGACCACACAGCGTAGTTACGTGAGCATCGCTCCCGGCTATCTTCCGCCGGAACTGGCGCCGCTCTCCGGCTGGCTGGACCGCTGGTTCCCGAATGTCTTCCACTCCGGCGGCGTCCGCCTCGGCCCCATTCCGGAGGGAACACCGGTCAACCTGCTGGCGAATATCGATCTCTCGAAGGAGCAGGAGGTTCTCGCCCTGTTGCTGAAGATCAAACACAAACTGAATGGATTGCCGGCCGGTGCCAGCGACGACGAGGCGCGCAAGCAGTTCGCGCCGCTCGTGCCGGACTTGCTCAAGGTCTCCAAGTGCGCGGACTTCGTGGTCAACAAGGGTCACTACTTCGGAACCGACTATCTCCCCGGCAGCGAAGGAGAGCCGGGACTGACCGACCCCGACAAGAAAGCGCTCATCGCTTTCCTGAAGACGTTCTAATCGAAGGGTTGCAGGGGTTGCTGGGGTTACTGGGTTGCTCAACCCAGCAACCCAGCAACCCAGTAACCCTCCAACCATCTTCTTTTCCGGGACAACCTTTCCCCATAAAAATGGTAACGGGTAGGGAAAACCCCTTCTGCTGTCCCTCCTTTAGTAACAAACCTTCCCAACCACGCACTACCTGCAAGGAGGTACTTCCATGCGAAAGCTCTTCGCCATCGTCGTGACCCTGGTCGTCTGCGGTCTTCTGATGGGTTGCCCGAAACCTCAACCAGGAACCGTCAAGGACGAGGCCCTGCTTGCCGGTAGGGACGCGGCCAGCCTGCCCGGTGCCGATGAGGACTACTACGCCGATATGGATTACGGGCTCACCAAGAATCCGGAGGCCATCCGCGCCTCGCTCGATCCCTACCTGCCGGGCATCTCGGCCGCCGAGGCGGTCAAACGAGTTGCCATCGGGCGGAACAACTGGATCGTCTGGACGGCCGGCAACGACCGCATCTGGGATGTCCTGTCCGTCAAGAGCCTCGGCAACCTCGATCTGCTGAAGACGATCTCGAGCCATCCTGGGCTGAAGAACAGCCGCGACAACCGCTGGCACTACCTCGGCCTGGTCAACGAGCCATGCTTCCGCAAGGCCACCGGCCCGCGGAAGGACCGCTACGGCCTCTGGCTCGACGAGCGCATCGAAGGGCCGGGCTGCGGCCCCGACCCCTTCGAGAACGAGCAGAAATATCCCGGCGTGAAGTACCTCGCCCGAGGGAAGAACATCCCTGCCGGCTCGTACTATGGCTACGCCACGGGCGTGGTCGGTCTGCGCCTCTTCCCGAATCCCTACTTCGACGAGGCTGCCCAGAAGAAATGGGATCCGGAGCGCTACTACAACGACAAGAGCTACTACAACGACGCCAATCTGGTGAAGCCGTTCCGCGTCGGCATGTCGTGTGGCTTCTGCCACGTCGGACCGAATCCGTCCAATCCGCCGGCCGACCCGGAGAACCCGACCTGGGCGAACCTGAACAGCAATCCCGGCGCGCAGTACTTCTGGATCGAGCGCATCTTCATGTTCGACGAGGACCAGAGCAGCTACATCTGGCAGCTCTTCCACACCTCGCGTCCCGGCGCCCTCGATACCTCGCTGGTCTCCTCCGATCAGATCAACAACCCGCGCACGATGAATGCGATCTACAACCTCGGCGCGCGGCTGGAGATCGGGCGGAAGTGGGGACGCGAACAACTCGCCGGCGGCAGCGCGGACAACAAGCAGTTCAACGAATACGTCCCGGCCGGGACGGCGCTCTCGAAGCTCTACGACCCGGCTACGCACGCCGTGAACACCACGCACGTGCTCAAGGACGGCTCCGACTCGGTCGGCGCGCTCGGCGCCCTCAACCGCGTCTACCTCAACATCGGTCTGTTCAGCGAAGAGTGGCTACTGCACTTCATCCCGATGGTCGGCGGCGCCCACGTCAGCGGGATCCAGATCGCCGACTGCGAGAAGAACTCGTCGTACTGGAAAGCGAACGAAGCGCAGACGCCCAATGTGGGGCTCTTCTTCCTGGCCACGGCCAAACCCGACTACCTCTCCGTTGCTCCGGGTGGATCGGCCTACATGACCGACTCCTCGCTGATCCCGCGCGGCAAGGAGGTCTTCGGCGAGCGCTGCGCGCGCTGCCACTCCAGCAAGCTACCCGAGAAGGCCTTCGCCACCTACTTCCAGCCGGGCTGTATCGGCCCGAACTACATGAAGTGCTGGAACGACTACTGGGCCTGGACCAAGACCGACGAGTTCAAGACCCAGATGAAGCAGATCGTCAACGCCTCGGACTTCCTGGACAACAACTATCTATCCAACGAAGTGCGCGTGCCGCTCACGCTGATGGAGACGAACGCCTGCAGCCCGCTGGCCACCAACGCCATCCGCGGCAATATCTGGGACAACTTCTCTTCCGAGTCGTACAAGAACCTCCCCTCGGTCGGCAAGGTGATGATCCACCATCCATACACCGGCGAACCGTCGTGGTACGACATGCCGGGCGGCGGACGCGGGTTCACCCGGCCTGCGTCGCTGATCAGTCTCTGGTCGACCGCGCCCTACCTGCAGAACAACAGCGTCGGTCACTTCGAGGAAAGCGGCTCGGTGAAGGACCGGATGTCGGCGTTCGACGATGGCATCACCCAGATGCTCTGGCCGGAAAAGCGCAAGGGCAATGGTACATTCGCCACGCAATCCGGAAAGCCTCTTCCCGGCTTCATCGACAAGACCACACAGCGCAGCTATATCAGCGTCGCCCGTGGCTACGTCCCGCCGCTGCTGAAACCTCTCGTCGGCGCCGACGGCATCCGCATCGGTCCCATTCCCGAGGGGACGCCGGTCAATCTGCTTGCAAATATCGATCTCGAGAAGGAACATGATGTTCTTCTTCTGCTGCTGAAGATCAAACACAAACTGGATGCCTTACCGCCCGGGGCGAGCGATGATGAGGCGCGGAAGGAGTTCGCGCCACTCGTTCCGGATCTGCTCAACGTCTCCAAGTGCGCGGATTTCGTGGTCAACAAGGGTCACTATTTCGGAACCGACTATCTCCCCGCCAGCGAGGGAGAGCCGGGGCTGTCGGACAGCGACAAGAAGGCGCTCATCGCATTCCTGAAGACATTCTGAGCTGGAGCTGAAATTGGTCACCACAGGAAACCCCAAGGGGGATTACGAGTATGTCGTCGTCGGCTCAGGGGCCGGCGGCGGCACGCTCGCCGCCAGGCTCGCCGAGCTCGGGCATCGGGTGCTGCTGCTCGAGGCCGGCGGCGATCCGCGAACGTTGGAGGGCGGCGATAAGGTTCAGCCGAATGTAAACCGTCTGCCCGATGACTACGACGTCCCGCTCTTCCACGCCATCGCCTCCGAGAATGAGGCCATGTCATGGGAGTTCTTCGTGAAGCACTACAAGGACCCTGTGCTGGCAAAGCGCGACAAGAAGTATCTCGAAACGTACAACGGGAAGCGCGTGGACGGCGTCTTCTACCCCCGCGCCGGGACACTCGGCGGCTGCACGGCCCACAACGCGCAAATCACCGTCTACCCACACAACGACGACTGGCGCTTCATCGAGGATCTCACCGGAGACCGGTCGTGGGCGCCGAAAAACATGCGCAAGTATTTTCAGCGCATGGAGAACTGCCATCACCGGGGCGGCTGGCGCTTCCTTCAGAAGTTGACCGGGATCAACCCGACGCGCCACGGGTTCAACGGGTGGTTGAATACCCAGGTGGCCATTCCGAAGGCGGCCATCAAAGACAAGAGCATCAAGCGATTTCTCATCGAGACCTTCGCCGCCGAGGTGGACGACGTCGGGTCGCCATTGATCGAGAGGATTCGTTGGGCGCTCCTTGGCAAAGGGGATCCGAACGACTGGCGCCTCGTCGACGGCGATTCGACCGGCCTGCGCTATCCGCCGCTCGCCACCGACAAGCGCGAGCGGAATGGCTCACGCGAGCGCGTGCTCGATGTGGCCCGGAGACATCCGGACAAGCTGACCATCGAGCTCGACGCGCTGGCCACACGCGTCATCCTCGATGAGACCGACCGCGCCGTCGGAATCGAGTACCTCAAAGGCGCTCGCCTGTATCGCGCGTCGGTAACGCCCAATACCCTGCAAGGCGAGCTGAAAGAAGTTCGCGTCACCCGCGAAGTCATCCTGGCCGGCGGCGCGTACAACACGCCGCAGTTGCTCATGCTCTCCGGTATCGGTCCGCGGGCCCATCTGGAAGAGCACGGCATCAAAGTGCGCGTCGACCTGCCCGGCGTCGGCTCCAACCTGCAGGACCGCTACGAGGTCGGCGTCGTCAATCGGATGGCTTTCAAAGAGTGGGGAGTGCTCAAAGACGCGAAGTTTTCCCCCGGCGACCCGCAGTACGAGCAGTGGAAAACGAAACGGGAGGGCGTCTACACGACGAACGGCGCGGTCGCGGCGATCGTCAAGCGATCCTCCCCCGACCGGCCGCTTCCGGATCTTTTCATCGCCGCGTTTCTCGGCCTTTTCCGCGGCTACTTCCCGGGTTATTCGAAGCTCTTCGCCGACAATCTGAATTACCTGACCTGGGTCATCCTCAAGGCGCACACGCAGAACTGCGCCGGAACCGTGCGTTTGCGCTCCGCCGATCCACGCGATACGCCGGAGATCGATTTCTGCTACTTCACCGAAGGAAACGACTCACAGGGCGACGATCTCCGCTCGGTGGTCGAAGGGGTCAAGTTCGTACGCAAACTGACCGAACATCTGCGGAGTGAGGGATTGATCGCGGAAGAGGAATTGCCGGGCGAGAGTGAACAGACCGACGATCAGATCGCCGATTTCGTGAAGGACAACGCCTGGGGACACCACGCCTCCTGCTCGTGCCCCATCGGTCCGCAGAGCAACGGCGGCGTGGTGAACACGAACTTCGAGGTCCACGGCACCCGCGGTCTTCGGATCGTCGATGCCTCCGTCTTCCCGAAGATCCCCGGCTTCTTCATCGTCACGTCCGTGTACATGATCGGGGAGAAAGCCGCCGACGTCATTCACGCCGCGGCCGCACATTAGGAGGCGGCTCTAGCCGGCATTTCTCACAGTCTACTTGAACTACTCGCGACTCCCTTCGTCGAGAGTCCTTCTCCCACCGCGGTTTCTTGCGGGGGGAGAAGGTGGCGAAGCCGGATGAGGGGGGCGCTTTACGAGATACGCGCGATTTACCGACGCTGTCCGAGAGCGCTCGAAGGCGCGCGATTCACGTACTCGTAAAACGCCCCCTCATCCGCCTTCGGCACCTTCTCCCCCAGCAAGAAACCGCTGGGGGAGAAGGACTCTCGATTGGAGATACTGCCGAGAACGAACCGCTCGCATAACTCCACATCTTCCCAAGTTTCTCCACCAACAGGGTGCCGGCAATGCGGGCTAGCCGGCCGTGCCGGCATCAGAATGTCTTCAACAGCTCGATGAGCGCGAGCTTGTCGTCCTTCGGCAGCTTCGTACCGAACTCGTGGCCCTTGTCTTCGACGAAGTCGGGGCACTTGTTCACGGCCAGGAACTTCGGCACGACGTTCTGCTTCATCAAATCGCCGGCTTGTTGCTCATTCAGCTTTTTCGCCTTGATCTCGACGAGTGTGTCGACGATGCTATGAAAGAGAGCGATCCGCTTGAGCGCCAGATCGGCGCCGGCATCGAGATTCGCGTTCGCGATCAGATTGATCGGCGTCCCCGCCGGAATCGGCCCGATCCTCAGGTTCTTCGAGGAATCGACCAGCTCCGGATGTTGCTTCTCGATCAGCGTCCCCAGATCCGGTATGTACGCCAGCGGAATGCTGATGTAGCTCGTCTTCGTGGTCCGCCAGATGATGTGCTGCCGCGGCTTGATCATCAGCATCCGCTCGATGCCGTCCTGGAAGGCGCGCATCCGGCCCGGCACCGATGGATCGCCGAAGTCGTTCCCGACCGTGTTGTTGTGCAGGTACGGCGCGCTCGTCCAGAGGCTGATCAGCGACGGCGGACGATAGTAGCCCGGGCCGTTGCCCGGGATATCGATCGTGAGCGGCGTGCTGGCATCGAAGGGGTTCTCGACCTGGAAGGCCGGAACCTTCGGCAGCGTCTTATACGTCTGTGAAGAGAAGTTGTCCCAGATGTGGCCTCCCATGGCGTTCGTCGCCGAGGCACGCGTCGCGTTCGTGCCGATGTCGCTGACACGCTTGCGGCGATCGTCGCCGAGGAAGTTCTGGGTGAAGAAGTCCGGATCCGTCCGCACCTGCTGGCGGAACCATTCGGTCCCTTCCGGTGACCTCGGGTCGACACTCGCCGGCGGCTGTTTGCTGGAGTGGCAGCGGGCGCAGTTCTCCGCGAAAACCATCTTGCCGCGGTTGAGCTGCTCGGGCGTTGCCTTGAGATACACGTCCCCGCCCGGCGCCTTCCTGAGCAAAAGAGGCTGCGCGACTTTGATCAGATAGTTCGCCAGCATCGGCGAGCGCTCTTCGCTCCAGTTCCACTGGGGCGATGTCTCCTGCAGCTTCCGGACGGGCAGCGGAGTCTGCGACTTGAGAGGATTCGCTGGATCGAATCCAAACCCGCCCACCAGCGGCCGGAAGTGTCGGCTCCATTCCGGCCATGCTTCACCGATATTCGTATATACGCGGCTGAGCGCCCCTAGCAGTCCGACGGAATCGTCACCCTGCTTGAGAACGCGCGGGATCACCAGCGTCTTGTTGGCGATCCCCTCCTTGATGTTGCGCAGATCGAGCGCGCCGCCGGTGAGGTATTCGACCATCGGATCGTACCGCGCCGGCTTTGCCGACACCGCTTGCGCCGCGCGCTTGACGCGCTCGCCGAGGCTGTAGATGCCGTTCATCGTGCCGGGGTTGTTCAGATTGTCGGTGGCGATGAACGAGGTATCGAGCGTCCCCTGCGGATTGCTGTGGATGAGCTGCCAGACGAAGCTCTCCTCATCATCCTTCCCCGTCTTCGGATTCGGCGGAACGAAGACCTTCCACACTTTCAGGTACTGCGCGCCGACGTAGTCGTTGAGGTTCGCCCACTTCGGATTCTCCGGATCGGCCGGCGGCCGCACCGGATCAGGCCCGACGTGGCAGAAGGCGCAGGCCATTCCGACGATGTACGGCCGCACCAGAGTGGTCTGATTGAAGTACTCCGGGTTCTCGTAGAAGTCGTGGTTGATTCCGTCCGCCCCGACGTGCTTCATCCACTCCGTCTTCGCCGCCGCGTCGAACTTCGGATTGTCGGAGATGCGCAGCCCGACGACGCCTGATGAGCGCCCGTACGTGTAGTAATCGATCTTCGAATCGATCTGTCCATCCGGATCGCCCGGCTTCGGCTCATCGATGAACAGCCCATACTGATCGGGCTTCGCCGCCGCCTGAAATCCCGGCTGATTGATGATGCCGATCTCGGCCAGCCGGTGCGCCCGCCGCCGCGAGTCGATGGTCTTGAGCAGATCGGCCGTCCCGAATCCATGCTGCGCCAGGTAGTCCCACATCAACCCGCTGTCGCCGACCCAGAGGTTCCAGACGTTCCGTCCGCGGATGTCGTCCTGCGTAAGATTCAGGTCCGGCCCATCCATCCCCGGAAAGACGTCGACCAACGTCTCCTTCATCTTCGGATCGTGAACGTACCGCTCGACGGGCTTCACGGGCACGGCGTCATCGTGCTTGCACGAAAACGCCCCGGCAACGATCAACGCCACGCCGAAGCCGGCGAGCACCCCGATTCTCGCTCTGCGCATGGATCGCTCCTCCTCGTCCGGACCTGAATGGATTGATGGAGGTAACTCTACACCTGACGAGCGATTCGCGTGCGACGGAGAGCAGGCGTCCGCGCCTGCTCCCGGCGGGCGTCTCCCCCGACGGTGGGGACGAACGCGAACGTAGATGTTGGACACGAACGGTGTCAACGGCCTCAAGCAGGCGCTGCTTCAAAAGGCCGGCTGATCGCGTGATCTACGTCTTCGACACGAGCAGCAGACGGGTCACGCGGAGGCGCGGAGGGGCGGAGGAGATGAAGATGCGCTTCTTTTCTCCGCGTTCTCCGCGCCTCCGCGTGAGCCAGATTTGCGCGGGCGTGATCGGAACGCCCGCGCTTGGGGATCAGACGCGGTTACGCATCAATTTGCGGTGCTGGACTCTCCGCCAATGGGGCGGGGATCGTCTCCTTCTTCTTGCGCCCGATGCCGGTCCGGCCGAGGTCGCGTTTCAGGTTGGCGAGGTAGGTTGCGGCGGTCGTGCTCAGCGGGTTGCGGGCGACCGATTTCACGATCGCGTACATCTGCAGCGCTCCGTTGTTCACCTCCGCCCGGCGGGCGTCGATGGTGAACTGCAGGTTCGTCGCCGAGGCCTGCATCTTGTCGGCCACGGAGCGGAAGGCCTCGATGAACTGCAGAGCGTCGCGCGCGTCCCTGGCGTCAAAGCAGCCGGTTCCCTGCAGCTCGGGGATTGCATCAACGGCGGCAATGGTGGTGGCGACGAAGTCCTCCGGCACGCTCTGATGGGTGCGCACAAACCCTCGCCTCGCCGGATGAGACTCGACGAAATCGGGGATCAGCGCCAGCAGCTCATCGAGCGCGGCGCTGACCCGTTCGGCGATCTCCTGGTAATGCGTGACCGTCGGAGATCCCGGCGCCGGGGTCTCCGCCTCCGGCACGGCCGGCGAAAGAACTACGGTTGCTGCTTCTTCAGACATGTCTCCTCCTTTGGCTGATAAGACCGGGCGGCACGCCACGCGCGTGGACGCGAACGGTCGATTACCCGGACGGCCAGCCGGCGGCCTCCGGGCATGCAGCACCCGCGACGAGTGCCGTGCTTCGGTGAACGGAGGCAGGCAGGCTTGTGGACACGTCCGAGCCTGATTGCATCCGTACGCGGGAGGAGAGCCGCGAAAGGGACAAAGTCCTACCCTGAAAAAAAATGGGACGTATACGTCCCATTTTTCCTTGAGGTTGGCTCAATATGGATTGAATTTGGAAAGTTTTGCTGATTCAACTGGTCCGTCGAACCAAAGAACTGGTCCGTCGAACGAGAAACCTCGTCCCGCGGACGAGAAACCTCGTTCCCCGAACCAGAAACCTCGTCCCGCCGAACCAGAAACCTCGTTCCACCGAACCAGAAACCTCGTTCCCCGAACCAGAAACCTCGTTCCGCGGACCAGAAACCTCGTTCCCCGAACCAGAAACCTCGTTCCACCGAACCAGAAACCTGGTTCCCGCCAACGAGAAACCTCGTTGCCCGAATCAGAAACCTCGTTCCCCGCACGGAACGGCGCGTGTGATGGCGGCAGCGTCACAGCGCCCTTTGCAGATGGTGCAAATCCGCGCATGAACCGTGACTCCGCCGACACGAACCGTCCTTCGTGCGCGCGTATAACCAGTACCGGGTCCGCGAAACGGGAGGTGCTCATGAACTCCGTCGACGCCGGGATTTTGGCTCAGGCCGTGATGGTCGTGGAGACGCCTCCGCGCGATCCGCTGCCGGATGGCACCGTCCTCGGGCACTATCGCATCCGGTCCCTGATCGCATCCGGCGGGATGGGGGACGTCTACCGGGCCCATGACGGACGGCTCGGGCGCGACGTGGCGCTGAAGGTTCTGCCGACCGGGCTTACTGATGACGCCGAGCGGCTGGAGCGCTTCGCGCAGGAAGCGAAATCGGCCTCGGCGCTCAACCATCCGCACATCGTGGTCATCTACGAAATCGGCCAGGCCCGTCCTTCCTTCACCGTCGAGCCGATCGCGGCGACCGGACAGCGGCAGCGTCCGGAGGAGCTCCACTACATCGCCATGGAGCTCGTCGACGGCGAGACGCTGCGCGACTTCGTGGCCGGGAATCCGTCGATGGCACGGCGGCTGGAGATCCTGGCGCAGACCGCCGAGGGACTGGGGAAAGCGCATGCGGCAGGGATCGTTCATCGGGATCTCAAGCCCGACAACGTCATGGTCTCCGTCGAGGGCTACGCGAAAGTGGTCGATTTCGGCCTGGCCAAACTCGTCGAGCCATCCAACGGCTGGAATCCCCTCGGCGCCGACTCGCCGACGATGAAGGCCATCACCATGCAGGGCGAATTGATCGGGACGGCCGGCTACATGTCGCCCGAGCAGATCCTCGGCAAAGTCATCGATCAGCGCTCGGACATCTTCTCCTTCGGCTGCATCATCTATGAGACCGTCACCGGGCGGCGGCCGTTCGACGGCGAGTCCTTCGTCGACACGCTGCACGAGGTGCTGCACGCCACGCCGCCGCCGATCGAGCATCCGGAACTGCAGCGGATCGTCAACAAGTGCCTGGTCAAGGATCGCGAGTACCGCTACCAGTCGATCCGCGACGTGGCGCTCGACCTGCGCGCCGTCGACGAGCGCAAGCCGGAGGCACCGCCGGAGAAGCGGAGCAAGACGCCCGCGTATGTCGCGGTCGGCATCGCCATCGCCGCCATCGTGGCCGTGATCGCGTGGCAGATCCACGTGCGCATGCGTCCTTCCGCGCCGGACTTCCCCGCCGCGCATTCCGCGCTGCAGCGGATCACGACCTCGGGTCACGTCGGCCGCCTGGCCGTCTCGCCCGACGGCCGCTTCGCCGCGTACAGCGTGAACGAGGACGACGCCGGCGAAGGCGTCTGGCTGCAGCAGATCGCCACGGGCAGCCGCGTCGCGGTCATTCCCACCATGCCGAAAACGTTTTATGCCGGCCTCACCTTCTCCGCGGACGGCAACCACCTGATCGCCACACGTTACGAAGGCACGATCTATGGCTCGGTGATCGAGGTGCCGATCCTCGGCGGGACGCCGGCAAAGCTGATCGGCGATGCTGACACCGCCGCCTCGCCGTCGCCGGACGGCAGGCAACTGGCCGTGACGCGCGACGTGCTCGAGAAGGGTGAGAGCCGGCTGCTGGTCACGGCGCGCGACGGAACGCATGAGCGCGTGCTGGCCACGCTGCCGTTACCCGAGGGGGCGAAATCGCCGGCATGGTCACCGGATGGGAAAGAGATCGCCGTCGTGCACGGCCTGCATCTTTTCACCATCGACGTTGCCACCGGCGCGAAGAAGAGCATCCCGCTGGCAGGCTCGCGCGGCACGATCGGCAACGTGGCCTGGAGTCCCGCGGGCGACGCGCTCATCATCAGCGCCACGGACGAGCTCATGATCGGCTCCGCTGACGCACGTTCGGCCGGGCGCCATCAGTTGCAGCGTGTCGACATCGCCTCGGGGGCGGTGACGATCCTGACCGACGACAGCGATGACTACACGGAACCGCATGCCACCGGCGCATCGGTGGCCGCCATCCAGACGAAGAAACAGGCCACGCTCTGGTCGGTGACGCCCGACTCGCCCGCGGCCCAACTGACGCGCGGCCTCGGCACCTCGGACGGATTACTCGGCCTGACTTCGACGCGCGACCGGCACATCGTCTATTCGTCGTCCGCCGGCGGTACCGTCGATCTCTGGACGGCCAACGCCGACGGATCCGACCCGCGACAACTGACGAACGACGAGCGCCTCGAATCGCATCCGGTGGTCACCAGCGACGGCGCGACGATCGTCTACAGCAGCCGCGCCCGCGGAACGTCGGCGATCTGGCGCATGAACGTCGACGGCTCGCAGCAGAAACAGATCGTCGACGCGCCGGCCATCTACGACTTCGCCGTCTCGCCGGATGGCAAGCGCATCGTCTACGCGTCGGGCAACGAGACCTCGAATCACGCCTCGCTGATGTCGGTCCCGATCGACGGCGGAACGCCAGCCGTCATCGCCACGACCGGACCATTCCTGAACTGGCTGCAATTCACGCCCGACGGCCGCTCGGTCCTCTTCTCCGCGCTCGACGACAAGGCCGTCAAGCTCTTCAAGGTTGCCGCCGGCGGCGGACCGGTCACGAAGCTTTTCGACGGACCCGGACACGACGCCTCCGTCTCGCCCGACGGCAAACTGGTCGCGTTCGCCTCGGGGATGGAAGACGCCGGCGCGAAACTGACCATCCTCTCGCTCGACGGCAGCACGCCGCCGCACCTCCCCGAGCTCACCGCGCGCATGTTCCGCTGGACGGCCGACGGAAAGAGCCTCATCTATATCAAGCGCGCCGGCCGCCAGGAGAACCTCTTCCTCCAGCCTCTCGCCGGCGGCCCGCCGACCCCGCTGACCAATTTCACCGACGGCTCGATCGCCGGCTACGAATGGTCTCCGGACGGCCAGCGGATCGTGATGACGCACTATCTACAGAGGAGGGACGTGGTGCTGCTTACGAATGGGACCTCGGGCCGCTGACAGGCGTGAGGCCCTCTGATCGCGCGGGAAACCGCGCGGTCGGGCCGTCTCTTACGGGTAGGGAAGAGTGCCGGTCGTGACACTCCATAGAGAAACAATCCATTCCAAGTAAGCGAGGTCCTCTATGCCTGTATATCCGCTTTCTCTGGGCGAGGTGTTGCGCGACGAGTTCAGCTATTTCTTCAACGATCTCACGTTGAAGCGGGTGCAGATCGAACGATCGCACGTCCGCGAGCTGGCAAGCCTGGCGCGACGGCTGGAACAGGTGGCCAGGAGACCGGGCCACGAGCTTGGCAAGACGCGATGGGACCTTCTGGCTCGGCGACTCGAGAACAAGTTCAACGAGGAACAACTCATCGACGCAATGAACGCCATGCTCCTGCCTCCGAGCAGCAGGAATGGCCAGCGGACCGAAGACGACGCCTGGCTCCTGCAGCATCTGCTCGACGATCCGGGCGTCAAGGCAGAAATCGAATCGCACGAGACCCTGCGTGGCCTTCTGCAGATCCCCCAGGCGCGGCGTCTGCTGCTGGAGAATGACGAGATCGCGCAGCAAATCCTCGCTGACGACGACCTGTACCACGAATTCGACGGACACTCCGCGGCCATCCGCGTTCTGATCAAGGAGGGATTTTCCTTCGAACGCTACCCGGCGCTCCTCAGCACGATCGCCGACGATCCGGAGTTGGCAGCGGCGATCGTAGCGGACGCGAAAACGCGCCACAAGCTGATCGAGACCTTCAGCGACGACTGGAAGCCGGGCTTCTTCAGCCAGCTCGCTTTCTGGCGGCCAAAGCGGCAGAAAAGACCGTCGGATGCGCTATTGGAGTCGATCTCGGTCAGCGCCACGCAACTGAAGCGGATGCTCGGCCTGATTTCCGGTCCCCAACCGGACATCGTCGTTCCGGACCCCATCGACGAGGTGCCACTTTCGCACTTCAACTCCATTCTGCTCGAGACCGCATACAGCGACTATCTCGCCGACGGCCACGGCGTTCGGGCCATGTACGAGGCCATTCACGAGAAAGAGGTGGCCGCGCTCTGCCTCTCCGGCGGCGGCATCCGCAGCGCGACCTTCAACCTCGGCATCCTTCAAGGGCTGGCCGATCACCGGCTGCTGACGAGGTTTCACTACCTGTCCACCGTCTCCGGCGGCGGCTACATCGGCAGCTGGCTTTCCTCGTGGACTCGCAGGCATCAGGAGGGAACGAGCGGTGTAGCCAAGGACCTTTCCCGCCAGCCGATCGACCCGACCGAACCGGAAGTGAAACCGATCCGGCATCTGCGCGAGTACAGCTCGTACCTCGCTCCGAACGCGTCGGCGTTCTCCGTCGACATGTGGACGCTGATCGCCACGTATCTTCGAAATCTTCTGCTCAATTGGACGATGCTGCTTCCCGCGCTGGCAGCCATGCTGGCCCTGCCGCGCGTAATGGAAGCGCTCATCAACGGGCGGGCCGGGCTTGACCCATCCGGATGGGGATGGATGGCAGCACTATTCGGATCCGCGGCGGTCATCGGAGTGGCCACCGTCCGGCCGAAGAGCGATCGCACTGCCAAACGGGAGCGCGTCGATGCCCGCCGGCTGCGCAGGGAGCGCAAGCGCGTGCTGTTCTGGCTCGTGCCATTGGTCGTCTCCGGAATCGCGTTCGTCATCTTCTGGCCGAACTATCCGGCTGGCGTCGATCCGTTTCTGCTGGCGAAGCTTTTCGCCCTGGCGGGGCTTGCCGGAGCGTTGATCTACGCTCTGCGGCGCGCCATCGCACTGACGCCGATGCAACAGGGATTCATGGCCAAGCTTCGCGGTTTTTTCCAGGCGGTCGTAAGTCTGCGCGACTTCTGGTCGCGCGCTCTTCGCGAAGTTGCGGCGGCGATGGTGGCAGGCTGGCTGGGAGGACTCCTGCTGTGGGTCTCCTTCGAAAAAATCTTCGATGCAGCCACGTTTTCGGACGCGATTCATCTGGAGCTCTACGCCTCCCTGGCGTTGCCTCTCTTCCTCCTGATCTTTTTCGCCGAGGCCACGCTGCTTGTCGGCTTCAGCACCCTCTTCTCGAGCGATCACGATCGCGAGTGGTGGGCGCGCAGCGCGGCGGTGATGTTCATCTGCGCCGTGATCATCGCACTGCTCTCGATCTCAGTCCTGATCGTGCCGGTGCTCATCATCGCGCTGCCTGTCACACTGTCGAGCGTCGGCGGCGTGTCGGGAATCGTCTCCTGGGTGCTGGGCAAGCGCGCTTCATCCGAGTCGAAGGCCAAGGTCCCCTCACCGTGGACGAAATGGATTCTCAAGGGAGCGGCGCTGATCACGCTGTTGCTGATCGTGGCTCTGATCTCGCTGGCCACCAGCGGCCTCCTTCACTGGCTCGGGACCACGGCCGTGTTCGCACGACTCAATCAGGTTGGGCCTCCCGCTCTCGAGGATGCGCCCACCAGGATCGGAGCGTGGGTCGTGACCCCGGTTGCGGGAATGCATCTGGCGGTCCTGCGCGCGACGAGGTTCTTCCCGCTTGCGGCGTTCTTCGCGATCGTGCTCATCGTTGCGCTCCTCATGTCGCGCCTGCTCAACGTCAACCTCTACTCGATGCACGCCATGTATCGAAATCGACTGATGCGAGCCTATCTCGGTGCCTCGCGGTGGGAACGCCACCCCGATGCATTCACCGGCTTCGATCCCGAAGACGACATCGCCATGTGGGAGCTACGGCCGGAAGTGCTCTGGCCATCGTCCTTCCTAGATTTCGACGCCTTCGCCGGCGCTGTTCCTGCGCAGACGTGGTCGCAGTTCGAGGATCTCCGGCCTTCCGCGCTGGCATACGTCGCCATCCCGCCTCCTCCTGACCGCGCCGAACTGCAGATCGCGATTCTCGACACCATCAACCGCATGATGCTGACGCGTGACCTGGCCAACAACGTGACAGCCCCCTGCTCGCCCGCTCTCTTGCGCGAAAACCGGCGCTACCTCGAGACCTGCTTTCCCGACGCACTCAAGAAATTCGACGAGGTCATCCCTTTAACCACGAAGAGCGCGTCTCTCACCGATGATGACTATGCCTATTTTGAGAAGGCTTTTGGTACACCAGAGCAACCGGCGCCCATCGGGTCGCTGGCGCAGGAACAGCCGCCGATCGGCCGGCCACCGCTGCACATCCTCAACGTCGCGCTCAATCTCGTCGGCGGCGACAACCTGGCCTGGCAGGAACGAAAGGCCGACTCATTCACCGTCTCTCCGCTGCACGCGGGCAATCACCGTCTCGGCTATCGCGATGCCTCCGAGTACGCCGAGTCCATCTCTCTCGGCACGGCCATGGCCATCTCCGGTGCGGCCGTGAGCCCGAACCAGGGCCACAACTCATCGCCTGTAGTCACCTTCCTCATGACGCTCTTCAACGCCCGGCTGGGCTGGTGGCTCGGCAATCCCGGGAGGGACGGCAAGGGAACGTACGTGCGCGACTCGCCGAAGGTCAGCCTTCAGTATCTGTTTGATGAAGCGCTCGGAGCCACCAAGGACACGGACTCCTACGTCTTTCTCTCCGACGGCGGCCACTTCGACAACCTCGGGCTGTACGAGATGGTGCTGCGCCGCTGCAAATACATCGTGGTATGCGATGCCACGGGCGACTCCCAATATGCCTTCGGCGATCTGGCCAATGCCATTCGCAAAATACGGATCGACCTCGGCATACCCATCGAGAATCTGGCCACCAAATACATCGGCCCGCAGAACAATCCGCGGACCGGCCGCTACTGCGCCACCGGAGAGATCCATTACAAGAATGTCGACGGCGGCACCGCCATCGGCCATCTGCTCTATATCAAGCCGGCGGTCTACGACGACTGTCCCGCAGACGTCCGCAACTATCGGAAGACGAACGGCACCTTCCCGCACGAGTCGACCGTCGACCAATTCTTCTCCGAGTCCCAGTTCGAGAGCTATCGCAGTCTTGGCCGTCACACCATCGGGGAGATCATGAAGGATGAGGTCGGCACGCCGGCATTCCTGGCGCCGAACCTCCTGACACTCTTCCTGCGGGCAAAGCAATACGTCGATGGCGTTCGTCCCCCGGCCTACAACCCGCCGATCAACAACGTCGTGGACGTCGTCGACTGGATGCAGGAGGCTCTCGGATCGATGTAACGCTGTGCTTGTCAGAGTTTGTCCGTCGGGCGTGATCCAGATCACACTCACGGACTCCTCGACCCCGTACACTTCCGCAAGTCAGATGCTTTAAAAGACACACCTACAGCCGCAAGTGTTCCAAAGAGGGCGTACCCGGGTACGTCCTCTTTTTTTTCCAAGGAGGAAACGTGAAACAGCATTCAGCTTCGTCTCTCATTCTCTCGATCATGGTGTGGCTCGCGGCATTCGCGATGGTGCCCTCGACGGCGGTGGCACGGCAGCGCGCCGCGGCAAAGTCGGAGGAAATCGTCGGGATCGTCACCCAGGTGTCGGCGACCTCGGTGACGATCCGGACGGGGACCACCGACCGTGTGGTCCGCCTGACCTCGACCACGATCGTGCGCCTCGACGGTCACCAGTCGACCGTTTCGGCCATCGCCACGGGCGACAAAGCCGAAGCGCACACCCAGACAGAAACGGACGGCACGAGCACCGCTCTGACGATTGAAGTCGAATCGCATCCCGCCACGGAGATCGAAGGGACCGTGAAGTCGCTGACGGCGACCACGCTCACGGTCACGACGTCGACCGGAGATGTGGCCATCACGATCACGGGCAATACGCGCTTCTTCATCAATGGGCACACCGGCGCGGCGGCCGACGTGCACACCGGCGACCACGTCGAGGTCGAGGCTCAGGAACAGACCGACAAGACCCTGACCGCGCTGGTGGTGAAGGTTCAGATCGAATCCGTTCACATCCGCGGCGTCATCACGGCGTCGAGCGCGACGTCGATCACGGTCAAGACCTCCTCGGGTGATGTCGTCGTCGGCTTGACCACATCCACGCTGATCCGGATGCAGGGGCAGGTGGTCAATCCAACCATGCTCGTCATCGGCAGCCGGGTGGAAGTGGAGGCCCTGCAACAGGCCGACAAGAGTCTGGTGGCGGTCAGTATCAACGTCGAGAGTCCCCATTCACTGGCCGAGGCGGAAGGAACGGTGTCGGCGGTCGACGCCGATAGCCTGACGGTTCATACGAGGTCGGGCGATGACGTCAAGTTCACGGTGAACAGCGACACGATCATCCGCCACGAAGATCAACGCCTCGGGCTCTCGGACATCAAGGTTGGCGATCACGTCAATGTCGAAGGGCGCGTGAACACGGATGGCGGGTTCACGGCGCTGCGTATCGAGGTGCAGAACGATCACGGCGATGATAATGAGAACCACACCGCCGAGCTGACTGGGCTCATTACGTCGATCTCCTCGGCGTCGATCAGCGTGAAGCCCGCCAGCGGAAACGCGGTGGTGGTGAACATCAGCTCGACGACGATCATCCGTCACGGCTCGACCACGCTGCACATCGCCGACCTTAAAACCGGCAATCTGGTGGAAGTGAATGGGACGTTGAACACCGATGGCTCCATCGGCGCCACGCTCATTCAGGTGGAGGACGTAGGAAACGACAATCATCCCGAACCGGTGGAGGTCGAAGGCACTGTGACCGCGGTTTCGTCGACCTCGCTCACCGTCAACGCTGACGGTCATTCCGTGGTGATCGGCCTGACATCGTCAACCGTCGTCAAAAACGGCGATCACACGGGATCGCTGTCGGATCTGAAGACGGGACAACGCGTCGAGGTAACCGCCAATCGCCAGACGGATGGAACGCTGGTGGCGACACAAGTGAGGATCGATCATTAACTGATTCGTGCGACGGAGCGCTGGCGTCTCGCCGGCTGGCTCGGCGGCGTCTCGCCGCTGAGGCTATTACCGGGTGTGAGCTGGCGGGCGTGCGGCGGCGAAAGCCGCCCGGCCAGCCGGCGAGGCGCCAGCGCTCCGTTGCTTGCGGATCGACCGTTAGCCCCCGGTTAGACTGCCGGCACCCTGTTGGTGGCAAAACTTGGGATGATGTGGAGTTTGTGCGAGCGGTTCGTTCTCGGCAATACCTCCAATCGAGAGTCCTTCTCCCCCAGCGCTTTTCAGCTGCGGGAGAAGGTGGCGAAGCCGGATGAGGGGGCGCTTCACGAGGACGTTATTCGTGCGCGACTCCTGCCTTCGAGCGGCCTTTGGGCCAGCGACGCAAGATCGTTTCTGACGCGTAAACGCCCCCCTCATCCGCCTTCGGCACCTTCTCCCCCCGCAAAGAAACCGCGGGGGGAGAAGGACTCTCGACAAAGGGCATCGAACGCTCTCGAGGGACAATTCAAGTGAGCTGTGTGGCCATCCACTTAATCCCCGAACCACGAGCTTCGCTCGTCCGTTGCCGCCGACATCTCGACTTCAGGCTCACCTGGAAACACCTCGCTCACCACGCGCATCGTTTCCTCGATCCGATCGCGATCGTTGATCACGATCCAGGCACGATCGAGAGTCGCGTCGCGCAGCTCCTGCACGATGACGCGCAGGGTCTGGTCGAAGCGGAGGCGGGCGTGGCCGGTGGCGAAGAGGGGGAAGGCGACGCTCCGGCAGTTCGCCTCGGCGGCGCGGACGAGAGCGTTGGTGACGCAGGCGCGAACAATCGCCGGAGACGAGTGGTGGCGGGCGTCGCTGGCGACGCAGTGGATGACCGCCTTGGCCGGGAGATCGCCGGCGGTGGTGACCCAGGCGGAGCCGGGAGCGAGAGGACTGGCGTGCGAGGCGACGATCGCTTCGCAGGCTCTCAGGATCGTGAAACCGCCGCGCGAACGCACCGAACCCCCGGTGCCCATGGCCAGCGACAACCGGGGGTTCGTCGACGTGCAGAGGGCCTCGGCGGGGACATCGCAGAGGTCACCGACGAAGATGGTCAGTTTCACGGATGCCAGCGGAAGTAGAGGCCGTAACGCGTGGCCTCGAAGTTTCCGAACGACGGCGTGGCCTCGTCGTACTTGTCGCGGTTCCATTCGGCGGCGATGCCGGTCTTGGACTTGAAGTCGTAGGTCAGGCGAAGACTGTAGCGGTCGATGTCGAAGGGGGTCGTTCCCCCATTTGAGAATTTGCCCAGGCTTCCATCGAGAGAGAAAGGACCGCGCAGGAAGCTCAGGCCACCCTCGTGCGCCCGGCCGTTCTCTTTCTGGATCGATTGATCGATGGCGAAGTTCTCCGGATGGCGGAAGCTGATGTTGCTGTCGGCACGGAACTGCGAGACCGAGCCGCGCAGGTGCAGCCACGCCACCGGCGCGACCTCGAGGTCACTGCTGTACTGCCGCATCCGCGCATCAAAGCCGGTGGTGGGGACGTCGTTGCTCTGATTCGTACGCTCGGCGGTGAAACCGGCGCGGACGATATTTTTCGGCGAGGTCCACGATCCGCGAATGCGGAAGCGGTTGCGGTCGAGAAAGTCGGTGCGGAAGATCGGATGATCGGCGCTGTCTTTCCGGTAGGCCGCGCCGAGCATCAGGCCCGACTGCGTGAACGTTCCGCTCAGATCGAGCGTGTGCACGCGGCGGTTGAAATCGCCCCCCTGCGAGCCGGGGACGACGATCTCGGAGAGGTCGGGCGAGACATTCACATCCTGCTTCGTCTCCCTGTACTCGCCGCGGAGAGCGAACGGTCCGAGGGCGCGCGCGGAGATGGCGGCGTTGAGAACGTCTTCATTGCGGTTGATCGAGCTGGAGGCCTGCAGGATCGTCTCGATGTCGCGCCTGTCGAAACCGGAGAAGGTGAGGGTCTGCAGGAAGACGGTATCGATGATGGCGGCGCCGTCGAGCTCGCGGTGCTCTCTCTGCGCGCCGGCGATGAAGTCGACATTGGGCGCGAGACTGACTTCGGCACGGCCGCCGCCGCGCCAGGTGGTGTTCTTCGCGGACGACGAGGCGCTCTCATTGAGGCCGTTGAAGAAGCGGCTGATGGCAAAGGAGACGAACGATCCGGTATCGGCCTCCGACTCCGCCCCTTTCGAATCGGCGGCGAAGCGGGTGTAGTTGCCGATCAGCCGAAGCCGTTGCAGCGCCTGGCCGGTGATGTAGAAATTCGTGAAGGGGGTCTTGACGTGGGTGGTGTCGGTGCGGGAGATGCTGTCGGCACTGATCGGCTGCCCGAGGATTGGGATGGAGTTGTTGCCGGATCCCGCGCCGGGGGCGAGGGCGAGCTCGTTGTTGCCGCGGAAGTTGCGCCAGCCCTCGGTCAATGAACCCTGCACGGCGCCGAACTGGAAGGAGGCGCCGGCGCGGAGCTCGCGGTCGTGCTCCTTCAGATTCTGGATCAGGCGGAACTCGTCCTGCCCGAGGTGATAGGTCGTCTGGCCGGGACCATGGTTGTCGTTCCAGGTGAAACCGACGAACGGGACGATGGCGTGGTCGGGCATCAACTCCAGATCGAGGTCGAACAACGTCCGCTTGCGCTCGTAGGTATGTTGTCCCGGCACGATTCCCTGATCGAGCAGAGGATTGGCGAATGCCGGGAGGGCGCTGAAGGCGTTCGTGGTGCGGTAGCCGAGGCGCAGTCGATACGTGTTCGTCCGGTTTGCCTCCAGGCGGATGGAGCTGGCCGGACCGGTGCCGAGGTCGCTGACGTCGACGCGAAAACGATCGACCAGTGATGTGTCGCCGTTGAAGTCGGAGGTGGCCAGGGTGAAGCTGCGGATCAACACGCCGTTCCGTTCGTTGATCTGCGTGCGGTACATGTCCTCGTTCCCCTTGAGATCGAGCCAGCGGTAGCCGATCTCGAGGTCGAATGGGATGGACTGCGCGCGCGCGGAAAACGGGATCGCGAGCAGCGCGGTGAAAAGGGCGGTAGCTGTGAAGAGTCGTTTCATCTCGGCCTCGCCTACTTCAGTAACTGCGGATCGCGGTTGGAGCCGTGAACAGCCACGTGACAGGTCGTACAGTTGCGATAACGCGGGCTGTTGAGGTTATGGAACGCGGGCGGCTGCGAACCGAGAGTCGTACCGCCGATCGGCGAGTGACACTCGAGGCAGAGCTGCGCGACAGTGGCACGCTTGAGCTGCTTGGGGTTCGATGAGCCGTGCGGCTCGTGACAGGTGATGCAGTCGCCGACGGCGAACGCTCCGTGCTGAAAGACGAACGGGCCGCGCTTGTCGGCGTGACAGGTCAGACAGGGGAGCTCGCCGGCGCGCGTGGTGCGGAGGTTGTCTCTCCCCGGCAATCCGTGCGGCTCGTGGCACGAGGCGCATTCCATTCCGCCGCGCCCCAGCCGGTGCGCGAACGGTTTGTTGCGGAACGAGGCCACCTGGGTCATGTGACATGTGTCGCAGAGCGCGAGCTGCTTCTTCGCGAGCAGATGCGGCGCGTGAATTTCGGGCGTATGAATCGAATGGCAGGTGAGGCAGTTCACCGTCGCCGAGTTGGCGTGGACGCCGCCGTGGCGGGAGATCTTGTCGGTGGCGATGTCGTGGCAGAGCAGGCAGGTCTTGTTCGCGCCGGCGACGCCGACCGGTTTGTAGATCTTCTCTTTGTCGCCGCCGCCTTCGATGTGGGCTTTGCCGTCGCCGTGGCAGGACTCACAGACGGTGCTCGGCACTTCCCCTTTTTTGGCCATGCCATGCGCGTGCGGCGTCGAGGCGATGGCCTTCATGGCGTCATGACAGTCGGTGCACGCGGGAAGAGCGGTTGATTCCGCGGATGCTGGGGCGGCGGCCGGCGGCGTTTGTGCCGGGGCCTGCGTCGTCGTCTGTTCGGGAGCCGGGGGCTGCGTCGTCGTCTGCTGCGCGAGGGCCAGGCCCGGCGACAGAGCGAGACAGAGCATGAAGGCCATCCGGCCGGACCAATGGTGTCTCATCACGTTCTCCTGATGCTTCGAGGGGGCCTTGGCGGCCCCCTCGCTGGCGATCATTTACCGGGCGTGGACCTTTTCGACGGCCCAGTCCTTGCCGGTGCTGTGGCATGTCGCGCATGCCTCGGCGGAAAGCGAGGCGCCGGGGAAGGTGACGGTGTTGAGGAAGGCGTGCGCCGCGGTGTCCTTGCTGTCGTGGCAGCCGAGGCAGGCCGCGGTGGCCGGACCCTGAGGAGCGAAATAATCGCGCTGCGTGTTCACCGATGCGATGCCCGTCGGCAGCGGCAGCGTGTACGCCGTTCCGGTGTGGCACTTCGCGCAGTTGCGCAGATCGCCGGGGAACCGCACCTCGTTGTAATTGTGGAGGCTTCCACCGTTTCCGTACACGGTGAAGTCCTGCGTGAGGTTCTCGCCTTTGTGAATGCGATGGATCAGGCGCTGGAACGAGATCGATTCCGGCACACCGGCGGCCGCGGGACGCTGCGCCACGTCGCTGTTGGTGGGGTTGTGGCAGATCACGCACTCCTCGGTGGTCATGCGCTGCCCGCCGTGGAGGCCTAGCACGTCGTGGCAGGAGTTGCACTGCGCGATGGCAACGGCCGTGCGGCGCGGCGTGACCGTGGTTCCGGTGACGGCGAAGTACTTGATCGGGTTGAATGCCGGCTCGCGCACGGTGGTGTCGGCGGTGCCGTTGTTGTGCTTGAGGGCGATGTTGCGGGTGATGTCGGCGCTGGCGGTCCAGGTGCCGGTTGCGGTGGCGGGGATGACGGCCGTGAAGGTGTAGCTGGTCAGGCCGGTGGCCGGGTCGTATTTTCCGGGCTTGGCAACCGTGGAGAGGCCGCTCTCACGGAAGAAGGTGGTGTAGCTACTGGTCGGGCCGGCCAGGATCGGCGCGAACGCTCCGAGCTTCGTGCCGTCGACCGGGGTGCCGTCGCCGTTCTTGATGGCGAAGGTGAAGGTCGGGCTCTTTCCCGGTGCGGCGTTGGTCACGCTGACGATCGTTGCCGTGAGTCCCTTGAGCTGTTTCGACTTCAGCGGAACGGTGTGGGCGGCTTTGATCGAGGCGTCGAAGTCCAAACCGCTGTCGGGAGTGTGGCAGGACGCGCAGGTCTTGTCGTCGAGTTGCGGGCCGGCGACGTGGTTCTTGCCGGTGACCCAGTCGATGTCGTCGTGACAGGAACCGCATGCGGCGCGGCTCGGATTGGTGTACCAGACGGCGGCCTGGGTCGGCTTGGCGGCGGCGTTCGTCCCTTCATGGCAGAAGGCGCAGTTGGTGACCTCGTTGCCCGGCGGGAAGTTGACGTTGGAGAAATCGTTCACGGCCTGGCCGAAACCGATGATCTGGTACGGCGTTCCGGCCTTGACGCTCGGAAGATTGGGTCCCGAGTGGATCTTGTGGATCATGACCTTGAAGTCGACCGTATTGCCGGTGTCGGGATCGGACGTCTGTGGCTGATGGCAGAGGGCGCAGAGTTTCGGGTCCTGCCGCGCGCCGCCGTGGGCGCTGAGGGGATCGTGGCAGTTATTGCAGCTCGTGGCGAGGTTGACCTTGTCCCACTTGGCCGTGACGGCGGCGCCATCGGGGCGGAAGTCGTATTCGACGTTGGCGAAGTAGTTCTTCGCCAGGGCCGGATCGATGCCCGGGACCGCGCCGAGGGCGCGCGTGGCGTAGATGCCGAGGGTGTGGGTCTTCGTCTGATCGAAGCCGGCGGGCAGCACGGTCTTGAATGTGAACTTGGCGTGCCCGGTCTCGAGGTCGGTGAAGGTTCCCGTGTCCGTCCCCGCCTGAATGGCCGTCACACCCGGATGCGGGCTGTTCGCCGGCGTGGTCACGCTGCGGGTGGTGTAGGCGGTGTACTGGCGCGTGGCCGGGTCGTACGCGGAGAGGATGAAGCTGACCGAGATCGCGCCTGGCGTGACCTTGCCGAGCCGGTCGAGCGGCTGGTCGAGGCTGTCGGTCAGGTTGATATCGACCACCGGGATCCGGTTACTGCCGATGGTGATCGAGTTGACGATGACCTTCAGGCCGGGGCGGATGAATGCGATATCGCTGGCGGTTAGGTAAGCCTCGACCTGGTTGGAGGCGTATGTGGGCGCCGCGGGGGGTGGCGTACCGGCTCGTCTCCGTCCCACGGTGTCCGTGGCCAGCAGCGGAAGAGCGAGTAGTGCGGCCGTCATCGCGATCAGTCCGGCGCGCTTGATTGCTGTCTTCATGAGAACCTCCATTGGTCTGACTTCCTTGACTCGGTTTTGACTGGTTGCACGATAGGGCCGCGTGTGGACAGCAGCCCATGTTCATACGCACCGTTGTCGGGTGATGCGTGTCACAGCAGTTCGTGCGGCCGCGTACCGAGCCGCACCAGAGCACCGCACTATGTTCGCATTCGTATGAGAAAGCGAATTGTGTTTCCTATTGCACTCATCGTCCTCGGAACGCTTTGTCTGCTCGCCGGTACGTACAACGGCCTTGCAGTCGCACCGTCCGAGCAGCACATGGGCGACGTTCAACGGATCATGTACATCCATGTCCCGACAGCCTGGTCGGCGATGCTGGTGCTGACGTGGGCATTCGTCTGCGCGACGATGTACCTCACCTTCGCCTCGTGGCGCTGGGACCACCGGCTGGAAGCAGCCATCGAGATGTCGGTCGTGCTCTGCCTCCTTCTCTGTATCCAGGGGTCGATCTGGGCAAAGCCGACCTGGGGAGTGTGGTGGGATTGGGATCCGCGGCTCACGACGGTAGCGGTATTGCTCATGGCCTTCGCCGGGATCAGCGCGCTGCGCTACTTCATCGATGAACCGGTAAAGCGTGCCACGTGGACCTCCGTTGCCACGATCATCGGCTACATCGACGTCCCGATCGTCTACTTTTCGGTGAAGTGGTGGAATTCGCTCCATCAGCAACAGTCCGGAGTATCGACCATCTCCCGTGAATTTCTGATTCCGCTGCTCATCAATTTTGCCGGGATGTTGCTGCTCCTCGCCGGCGCGATGACGATTCGTACCCGCACCGCCGCGCTGCGCCTCGAGGACGAGATCGCACCGCCGCCGCTCAGCATCGTGGTGGCGGAAGAGGTGATGGCATGAACGGCGTCGTCAGCGGAGGGTGGGAGTTCGTCTGGGCCGCGTACGCGGTCTCGGCGGTGGTGCTGGTCGGGTACTGCACACACGTCATGAACGGTTTTTTCAAGGCCCGCGTCTCCCAGGAGCGCGGCGCGAAAGGAATAGGACTATGAGCACTGAAAATACCAAATCACCCCTCTCCACAAAGAGCGCCTTCGCCCTCGGCGCCGGGAGCGCGCTGGTCGTCGTGGCCCTGGCAGTGTTTGCCGTTCGTCATGACGGCCGCGCTGAAGCCGCCGTCGTGCCGGCACCCGCGCAGGCCGAGGTTTCCACACAGGCGCCAATCCCTGCCGCCGAGCCGGTAGCGGCCACCACGACGTCCGCACCGGCAGCGATGCCGCCCGGCCATGTCATGCCCCCGGTCGCGCCCACCGCGAGCGCGGCCAGCATTCTCTCGGGCACGATCGCGCTCGATGATTCGATCGCCAAGAGCGTCTCCGGCAAGGTGATCGTTTTCGTCATCGCCCGCAGCGGCCCGGCGGTTCCGGGAGGCAAAGGCCATCCAGTGTTCGCCAAGCGGCTCGACGTCACCTCGTTCCCTGTGACCTTCTCGCTCAGCGCGCAGGATTCGATGATGGGACAGGCACCGCCCGATCACGTCACCCTCGAAGCGCGCATCGATCTCGATGGCGACGCCATGACGCGCGATCCGGGCGCGCCGACGGCGAAGATCGACTCCGTCATCGTCCCCAGCCACGATGTGGCGCTCGTCCTCAAGCACGGCGTGTAAACAGCATCCGGTGCGCGGGATCACACGGCAACGGTGATCCCGCGCGCACCCATGGCGCGCGCATCCGCTTACCGTAACGCCGCCAGAATCGAGACAGAACCCCTTGCGGTCAGGGAAGCCGCTGTTGCGACTTCTCGCCTGCGAGACGGGAGCGTGAGGTACCCTCAGAGGAGCTATGAAACACAACAACAGCCACCTTGGCCGAAACCCCATCAGCCTCGCCGGCGCTTTGATCGCCTTCGTGGCGCTGATGAACACGATCTTCCTGATCTACATCGATGCCCGCGCCAGCCATGCCAATCCGTACCTCGGCATCCTGGCCTGGATCGTGGCGCCGGCCATCCTGTCGTTCGGGCTGGCGGTCTATGTGGCCGGCCTGCTGATCGAGCGGAGAAGACGCCACAAACACGCCCCCGAGGTGGTGAGGCCGTACCCGAGCCTGGACCTGAACGTGCGGCGGACGCGCGTCATCGTTACCGCCGTGTTCGCCGGCGTGATCTGTTTCGTCACCGCCAGCGTCATCGGCAGCTATCAGGCCTTCCATTACACGGAGACGGACGCGTTCTGCGGGACGCTCTGCCACCAGATCATGATTCCCGAATACACGGCGTACAAGCTGTCGCCCCACGCGCGCGTCGGCTGCGTCGGCTGCCACGTCGGCGCCGGCGCGACGTGGTATGTGCGCTCGAAGCTGTCGGGCTCGTATCAGGTTTACGCGGCGCTGGCCAACAAATACCCACGCCCTATCCCCTCGCCTGTGGAGAACCTGCGGCCGGCGCAGCAGACCTGCGAGCAGTGTCACTGGCCGGAGAAATTCTTCGGGGCGCAGTTGAAGGTCTTCAATCATTTCCAGTACGACGAACAGAGCACACCAAAGGAAGTGCGGTTGCTGATCAAGACCGGCGGAGGCAGCCCGAGCTCCGGGATGACCTCCGGCATTCACTGGCACATGAACATCTCCAACGAGATCACCTACGCGGCCACGGACCGGCAGCGGCAGGACATCCCGTGGATCCGGGTCAAAGACCTCAACGGAAAAGTGACCGAGTACCGCGCCGAGAGCTCGAAACTGACGCCCGCGCAGATCGCGGCGTTGCCTCACCGGCGGATGGACTGCGTCGATTGCCACAATCGGCCGACGCACATCTACCTCTCACCCGACCGCTCCGTCGACCGGGCCCTGCTTGCCGGCACGATCGATCGATCGCTGCCGTTCGCGAAACAGCAGTCGGTCACCGTGCTGTCGAAGGATTACAAATCGACTCCGCAGGCGATGCAGGCCATCGCCAACGACTTCACCGCCTATTACAGAACGAATCAGCCCGCGGTGTTCGCGTCAAAGAAGGCGTCGATCGACCGGTCGGTGGCCACACTGAAGCAGATCTTCGGCAACACGCGCTTCCCGGAAATGAATGTCGACTGGCGCACGCATCGCGACAATGTCGGTCACCTCTACACGCTGGGATGCTTCCGCTGTCACGATGACCAGCATGTGAGCGCGGACGGCAAACGGATCAGCAAGGAGTGCACCGTCTGCCACACCGTACTAGGCGAGACCAATGCCACCGCGGAGTTCCAGCACCCGGTCGATCTGGGCGATCTGCGGAACTTCAACTGCGCCGATTGCCACTCGGGCGGGCTAATGGCGCAGTAGAGCAAGCGCGGCCAGCTTTGCTCGGCGCGTTACGGGTACTGCGAGTTCGAGCAGCCGGGGCCGGCGTCTTTTTCCTTTGGTTGGTTCTTGAGACATTCGACGATATTCAAGAGTTGCTGGTCCATACTTGCAAGAGGCGGCGGCGGGAACTGCGTCGCGACCAGGAAATTCAACTGCAGCTCAGCCTCCTGGCCTGGAGTATCGCTGATATCCACTCCCGGGATCGGATGGTTCTCGATGAGGATCGTTTGCGGGAGGTCGATGGGGATCTCCTTTCTGGTCAAACCGTCAAAGCTCTCGATCACGAGCATCGCCGGACTGTCCAAATCGAGCGTCAATAGTCCAGCCGCGGAACTTGTGTGGTTGAACCCGCTGACATCGCCGCCGAAGATGTCGAAATAGGCGGCCGCCGGAGAGGCGCCGTCGAGCACCGCGGCCAGGCTGAGCTCCATCCCGGGCCAGATTGTCTTGAGATGAGGAATGCAGCCGGAGGCGAGATCGGGCGGCTGCAGTTTGGTCGTACCGGCGATGAACATCCGCTGACCTGTGAGCGGAATGGTTACGTTGTCCGGTAGTTGCAGCTCCGGATGAAGCTGAAAGGTGTAGCTATCGGTGCCCACGCTGATCGTAGCCGCATCGGTTTGCGTAAACACGACGCGGTGCGGCACCGGCAGCGGGAACCCGAGGTCCGTCTGGTTATTGAAATGCGTACAGATACCGAGAAACTGAATCGTGAGTTGGGCCATGCGGTTCTCCTTTATCCAGTCGCCGGGATTCGAAATGACGTATCGCCTACGGGTACTGCGAGTTCGAGCAGCCGGGACCGGCGTCGGCAGTGAGCAGTCGTGCTTGGATGCAAGTGATGATGGCCTGAATCGCCTGATCGATATCTGGAAGAACCGGCGGCGGGAACTGCTGCGGCTGCGCGACCAGAAAGTTCAATTGGAGCTCGGCGCCCTGGCCCAGATTATCGTTGACATCTATGCTTGGGAAAGGGTGATTCTCAATGGTGATCGTTGAGGGAGCGGTGGCGTTGAGGTCGATCGGGATTACCCTCGATGGCGATCCGTCAAAATTCTCGATTACAAGCATAGCCGGGCCAGGGCCGGGGACATCGAGCACGAGCCGGCTGGCGGCGGAACTTGTGTGGTTGAACGAGCTGATAACGCCCGTGAGTATGTCGAAGTACGCGATCGCCGGAGGGGCGGATTCGAGCACGGCGGGCAGGTTGGGAAGCATCTCAGGCCAAATTGTCGTGAGATTGGGAATGCACGTCGAGGTGAAATCCGGTGGTGGCAACGAGACATCGGTATCGATGAACATCCGCTGACCGGTGAGCGGGATGTTTGTGCTGTCTGGTAGTTGCAGCGTCGGTTGTTGAAGCGCAAAAGTGAAGGTCTGGGGCTGTCCCGACGGTTGGAGGACCGTGATCGGCACAGCGGCGGTTTGCGGAAACATGACGCGGTGAGGCACCGGGAGCCGCCCCTGGAGTGGGGTTCCTTGAAGTGCGTTTCGATTGAAGTGTGTACAGATGCCGACGAACTCAATCCAGAGTTGGGCCATGCGGTTCTCCTTTTATCCCGGCGCCGGGATGTGATTCGTAAGGAAGACGACGGAGCGCCAGGCGTCGTCTGTGCCGCGTGCCGCGGCTTCGCGTTGAACGCGCCGCAGCGCCTCCTCCGGCCGGTAACCCGAGGCGAGTTGGCGATGAAAGGCGGTGAAGAGATCGCGTGCGTCGCGGTCGGCGATCGGTGTGAGCGTGCCGAGCACGCCGCGTGCGCCGGCGGAAAGGAACGCCTCGCCGAGGCTGAGCGAGCGATCGGTGCTGGCCAGCGGCGCGCGCAACGTCTCGCACGCCGCGAGGACCACCACGCTGTCACGGGCGATCGGCGTTGCCGCCACGGTCTGCCATGACACGCGCTCGCCGTTCGCGAAGACGAACGCGCGCTCCTGTTCCGCGGGCTCCCGGTCGGTGTGTCCGCTGATGTGCAACACGTTCGCGCGCCGGGCCGCCGATGCGAATGAGCGGAACGTCGCCTGCCCTGCCGTGAGAACGGTTGCCTCGGGATAAACCGCGCGCAGGTCCGCGATCTCGCGCTCGGAATCGGGGAGCATGGCCGTGACGTCGCCCGATGGCAGCACGATGGCCAGGAGGCTCCGCGGCTTCAACGATGGCGTATCGCGTTGCAGCACCGCCGCGTTTGGCGCGGTGACGACCGCAAGCTGTTCGATGAGGCGATGCTTGCCGTCGCCGAGCGCTCCGAACGGCACGTTGCGCAACGGCGCGTCGGCGACGACGATGAGCGTGCGCGCGCCGCCGATCGCCGCGAGTGACGGCCGGATGAGGACGTCGTATAACGCCGCCACATCGTCGCGCGCCACCAGTTCCGAGAGCCGTGTTCTGGCGATGGGCGAGCGGGCAACGTACCCGCCGCGCTCGGTGATGCAGAACGCGGCCACCTCGTCGGGTAACGCGATCAGCTCCAGCACCGCGGCGCCGCTGCCGGCAAGCCGCTGCCGGACCTCCTCGGGCGACGGAATCGGTGCCGCCATCGTTGCGAGCTGCGCGCGCAGGCGCTCCGCGTAGGCGAACGCCGACGAATCATCATGGGCGGCGAAGCAGAGCCGGATGGCGTCTTCGTAGAGGGTTCGTCCGGCGTCGAGCACGCCCGTGCCGACGACGGAGCCGGCGAACGAAATGGAATGACGTTCGAGCGTCTCGATACCGCGGTCGATGTCGCGCCGGGCGCTTTCGCGGTCGCCGAGGCGCACGGCCGCGCGGGCGCGGAGCAGATAGGCCTCGGGCATCGAGAGGGCATACCCGGAGGCGACGTAGGCGTCGATCGCGCGTGAGAGATCCTCCCGTGCGCGCAGCGGTTCGGTCGCCAGCAGCACGGCACCGTTTCCGAACTGCACATCGGCTTGCGCGCGCGAGCGGAACGCCGGATCGCCGATGGCCGCCGCGGCAATGGAAGCCTCGTGGATACTTTGGGTGGCCATACCGTTGTCGCCGAGCTGTTCGTTGATCAGTGCGTCGCGCATCAGCGCATCCGCCAGGAGCACCGGGTTCTCGATGCGGCGTCCGACCGCTTCTTCGAGCTGCACGAGGGCGCGCGCCGGCGCGAGGCGCCGCACACGCAACTCCATGCGCGTTGCCGCGCCGATCGCCACCATTAGACGCTCGGCGTTCCCGGCGGCGCTGAGTGCCTCGAGCGAGCGGATGCGCGCGGCCCAGGCATCGTCGAACCGGCCCATCCCCATCAGAGCCGTCGCCAGGAACCCCGAGATGGCCGCTGCGTTGCGTGTCTCTCCCATCCTCGTGAAGTTTGCTTCCGCATCGAGCAGCAGATCCCGCGCTTCGGGCCACGACGCGTCAATGATCGCGCAGAGCGCCAGCTCCCACCGAACCTGCGCGCCGAGGGACACGTAGCCCCGGTGGGCGTCGCTCTCGCGCAGCAGTGCCTCGAGCTGCGCGCGCGCTTCCTTCGTCTGCTGCCGGTCGAATGCCGTGTTCGCGGCGAAGTAACGGGCCACCAGTGCCATCGGACTGCCGCCTCGCTCGAACCGTGACGCGGCATCGCGCAGCGCGGCCCCGGCCTCGGTGGGCTTCTGCTGGGCGTAAAGCATCCGCCCTCGGCGATAGAGCACGTGCGCCTCGGCGAGCGCGGCGCGGCGCGGGCCTGTCGATGCGTCGATCGCCGCGACGGCGTCGCCGAGGAGCGTCTCGCCACGCGCGCGCAGGGCGTCGCCGGTGACGCGCGCGATGGCCAGCATGCGTGCCGCCTCGGCGGAATCACCGCGCTGCTCCGCCTCGCCCCAGCGTCCGAGGTGCTCGCCCTCGCTGAAGGAGCGAGCCTGCTGCGGATAGAGCGCTACCAGCGCGCGTACGCGCGCGGCGTCGCCGCTGGTCGCGGCACTCTCCAGTTGGGGCAACTCGCGGTGGAATTGCAAATCGCGATCGACCGCCGGGTTCTCCTTTAGATAGCGTTGCGCCTCCGCGGCCCACGCGGACGACCCATCGGCCGCGAGATACCGCTTCCATGCGGCGCGGGCCTCTTCCCGCAACCCGAGGCGATCGAGGATCAACGCGCGATTGAATAGCGCTTCCGGATGGTCCGGGGCGAAGCGCAGCGCTTCATCCGCGGACGCCAACGCTTCCGGGTAGAGCGAGGGACGGAGGTACCGCACCGCGGCGACGTACTGCGCGGCGGCGAGGTCGCTCCACGCGGAGGCGTCCTTCGGCGCGCGCTGAACCGCAAGGTTCAACGACTGTAGGGCGTCATCGGGACGATCGATGAGCATCATGGCCACGCCGGCGGTGTGCTGCGCGGCCGCGGAGTCGTCGCGCTTCGCGCGCGCCATCGCCTCACCGGCCTGACCGGCAAGCTGTAAGTGATCAGCGTCGGCAGTACTCACCGAGGTCCGCTCGGGCCCACGATATCTGGCCCATGCGAAGCCGCCGGAGAGCCGCGGCTCGATCAGACGCTGCGAGCGCGGCGCAAGCGCCGCCAGTTGCGCGATGCCATCCGCGCGCGTGCCGCGCAGGACGAGGAGCGCGACGACCGCGATGAGCACGACCGCGGCGAAGGTCATCCACCAGCCGCGATGTATCCGCGGTCGCCCGCTCTTCGCTTTCTCTCCGTTTTCCGCCTTCATGCAGACACGGTCAATCACTCTCTCGATGAATGAGAGGTTACCCTCGTGTTCGTTTGGATACGTGACCCGCTTGCTGGAAAGAAGGATACGCCCTTTTCCGTACCGCCGGGCCGTTCGTGCGCGCGTCTCGAGCGCGAAGCCGCTCATGACAAAGGAGGACGGCCACAGGCATCGCGTTTTCCATGCGATTGCCCAAAAAAGGCCTCTACCACAGAGACACAGAGGTCACAGAGAACCCACCTCTGTGTTCTCTGTGCCTCTGTGGTGAAGGCCTTTTGCCGGCTACATCTGCCGCAGCTTCAGCGCCAATGCCACCAATGCGGCCAGGATCACTCCCAGGGCGATGAAGAGGCCGCGGCGGCGGTAGGCAAGCTCGTCCAATGAATGCTGGCCGGCGGTGAGGGCGGCCTGGGCGTGCTGGAGCGCTTCCTTACGCTTCTCGGCGAAGGCGCCGGTGTTGGAGAAGGTGTGGACCAGCGTCTCGAGCTCGATCTGGTTATCGATGGCGCTATCGAGCTCCGAACGGGCGGACCGGACCTCGACGCCGCCGCGCTGCGCGGTGAGGAGGATGCGCTCGGAGCGCGCGATCATGCTGGTCACCTCGCGCGTGCCGGAGAGCAGCGCCTGCGACGTATCGTGACCGGCGAAACCGGACACAACGTGACAATTGCTGCATTGCCGCACGGCCTTGCTGACATCGTGGCCGGTCGCCGGATCCCGATACAGATAATGGGTCTTGCCGATGCGGAACTTCTCGAACAGACGGGCGAACTCCGGCCGCAGGTGCGGCTTGCCATCGTCCCCGGACATGATCCTGTGCGTGGGCAGTTGCTGGGCCTGATCGACGAGCCAATCGAACCGTGCGTCGCCCTGAAGGTGCATTTTGGCGGCCGTCGCCAGCAGGCCGTTGCGCATCTGCGCAAAATGCTCCGCTTTGTCCTTCGGCTCCGGAACGGCGGCGGCGAGCTTTCCGACTCCTTCATGACAGAAGGCGCACGGCGTATCGGGCAGATTGCCGAGCATGGCCACGGTGGGGCGGTTGATACCGTGGTTGCTGTGGCAGACCACACAGCCGTTGAACTGCTTGAGTTGCAGTGCGGCGCGCGCGTCGTCGTGACAGGTACTGCATTTCCCGTCGGGGGCGGCGGCGAGAAACTCATTGTGGTGCTCCCAGCCGGCGGCCTTGGGGCTGGCCCGGAACAATTCCATCTCCCGCACATGGCATTGGCCGCAGACAAAGGCGATGCTGGCCACACCGGGAGGAGTGGCGCCGTGATTTCCGTGGCAGTCGTTGCATGTCGGCGCGGTCAGATCGCCCTTCTCCAGCAACGCCCTGGCGTGAACGCTCGTGCTCCAGTTCGCGTACTGGTCGATCGGCAGTGCACGGCCGTTGGCGTGCATTCGTTTCGCATCGGAATGGCAGCGGCCGCAGGTCTCGGCGACATGGGTCGGATAAACCGGCGACTCGGGATTGCCTTTTCTGCGAATGTTATGAACGGAGTGGCAATCGATGCATGTGGCCACGTCCTCCACGCCCTTCTTCAACTGCTGGCCGTGGTGGCTCGTCCAATACTCGCTGACCTCGTCGACGCGCGCCGCGGGGTTGAAACGGTTCATATACGCCGCCGACGAATGGCAGCGGCCGCAGAAGTCGGGGATTGCCGTGCGCTTCGGAGCGCCGACATAGGGATTGGGCTTGAATTTCGGATCCATGGCCCCGGCGATGTCATCGCCGAGCTTCGGATCGGGATTGCCGCCGTGGCAATCGTGACAGGAGAGGCCGACCTGTGAATGGACGTCGACGTTGAAATGCTTCACCTTGGCCTTGGCGGCGTCATCGAACAGCTCTCCGCCGTGGCAATGGATGCACGACGTTTGGGCGAAGGCCACGCCCCTTGCGAAGAGGATTGCGCAGAGGATCACGACAGCAACAGCGAGCAGACGCGCTCTCATCAATTCTCCGATCTCCGCCCGCCGCGCGTAATGAAGGCGAGGAGCAATAGCAGGATCCCGCTGAGAATCACCACATACAGCGGGAGCAGTGACATGTAGCCCCAGCACGTCATCCCGATGACGAACAGCAGGGCCACGGCGCCGACGACGGACCAGACGTTCCCCTTGCCCGCGACGCTTCGATCGAGGAACGGCACCAGCATCAGCAGCAGGCCGAGGGCACCGAAGAGAAGGATCGGAATGGCCTCGTATTCGAGTCCGAAAATCTCGCCGCCGGGAACGAGCTTCAATGTCTGGAACATGAAGACGAAGTACCACTCCGGCCGGATGTTTTCGTAAGCAGGAGCGAAAAGATCCGCCTTCTCGCCGAGCTCCCACGGAAAGAGCGCCGCCAGGGCGGCGAGGCAGCCGAGAGCGAACAGCCAGCCGGAGAGATCGCGCAGTGCGAAATGCGGGAAGAACTTCATGGGCTTACGCTTGCCCGCCTCTTCTTCACAGGACGGCGGAACGCTCATCCCCTTCAATTGCACGAGGGCGAGATGGGCGCCCAGGAACACGCAGGTAATCGCCGGCAGCACTGCCACGTGCCATCCATAGAAACGCGAGAGCGTCCCACCGGACACGCGGTCACCGCCGCGAAGAAAGCGAACCATCCAGTGGCCGATGAACGGCACGGCACCGGCGATATCGGTTCCGACCTTGGTCGCGAAGAACGCCAGTTGATTCCAGGGAAGGAGATAACCGGAAAATCCGAATCCCAGGATCAGGAAGAGGACGAAAACGCCGCTGACCCAGGTCAGCTCGCGCGGCGGCCGGTACGCTTTCAGGAAATAGACGCTGGCCAGATGAAGCATGGCGAAGAAGACCATGAGATTGGCCGACCACGAGTGAATGGAGCGGATCAGCCAGCCGAACGGCACGACGGTCATAATGAATTCGACCGATTCAAATGCCTCGTTCGCCGACGGTCTGTAATAGAGCATCAGCAGAACGCCGGTACAGACCTGGACGAGGAAGAAGAACAGCGTCATCCCGCCCAGGTAATAGAAGACGGTGTAACGATGAACGGGGACTGTCTTATGGGAGCCGAGCTCGACGATCGTCGACAGACCGAGGCGGTCGTCAAGCCATTTTCCTGCACGGGCGATCATGTGCGCCTATGCCTTCGAGACGACGATCTTCGCCGGCTCGGATCCTTTCGCTAGCAGGTTCACTTTGTACGCGGTGAGAGGCCGCGGCGGGGGTCCGGAGACGTTGCGGCCGTTCAGGTCATAAGCGCCGCCGTGACAGTTGCAGAAAATGCGCGTGCGTTCCTTCTGGTATCCAACGATGCAATCGAGATGGGTGCAGGTGGCGGAGAAGGCGCGATATTCGGTGTCCGTCACCTTGAGGAGGATGACCGGCTCCGCGCCGAAGCGGACGATCTTGAATCCTTTGGTCATCAACAAGGGATCCGAGGTATCCCCTGCTTCGACCTGGTTCGTGGTGGCCTCGGGGATGAGCGGCGGACTGGCAAAGCGGATGATCGGATAAAGGAATGACACCACGACGGCGCCGAGAGAACTGCCGAGGAAATAATTGAGAAAACGGCGACGCGGTCGAGATTCCAGAGCATCCATCGCTGATTCACTCCTCTATTGGACGGCGCGAGCATACCCCGGCGACACATGAGGCTGTGTCGTTAAATGTCACTCCCAAAAGTGATCGTCGACACCGTTCGAGCTGACGCCGGCATGCTTGGGTAACGTATGGACGTCGCGCAACGGATCGAAGACCTCGAGCTACGGCTGAAAAACGTGGAGCTCCGGCTGTCGCAGATGGACGCCGCGGCCAGTACTGACACCACCGCCTGGCCGACTCCCGCCGAGGAGGTTGCCGCTCCCATGGTCGACCTCGCGCTCATTGGAAAATCGCTCCTGATCCTCGGCGGAGCGTTCCTGCTTCGCGCGGCGACTGACTCGGCGGCGGTTTCAAAACCGGCCGGCGTGGCCCTGGGACTGCTCTACGCGATCGCCTGGATCGCCGTGGCCATTCGTGGAGTGCGGGCCGGACGGCGCAGCGCCGGAATCTTCTACGCCACCACGGCGTCGATCGTGGCGTACCCGATCGTCTGGGAAGCGGCGACGCGCTTCGGGGTGCTCTCCGCGAACATGGCGGCCCTCGTCCTGGCCGCGCTGAGCATCGCTCTCATCGAGGCCGGACGCCGCTATGCCTTCCCATCCCTGGCCTGGATCGCCGCGACCGGTGCGACGTGCGACGCGATCCTGCTGGCGTATACGACGAAGTCGCTGATTCCCTTCCTCATCGAGCTCACGATCATCAGCGCGGTGGCCTTCGTTCTCCATGCCGAGGCGGCCGGATGGGTACTTGCGGTGGAGAGCGATCTCATCGCGGTGGCGCTGATCCTTCTCACACTGCTCGATCAATCCAACGGTGCCACGATGGCCGCGGTGTGTCTGTTCGTCTTCGCGGTGATCTGGATCGCGGTGAGCCCGCGGGCGATGATTCAGAGTGCCGCGGCCTCGCTGATCGGAATCGCCGGCGGCACCGTGCTACTCCTGACGGAGCCGGCGCGCACAATCCTCTGGAGCGTGGCCGCACTGGCTGCCGCGGAGATCGCGCGCCGTGGCTCATCGCGAGCGTTGACGGTCACCTTCCTCGTGCAGAGCGCATTGTGGGGGGCGTTCGCGGCGATCGGGGGCGGCCTCTTCTCCTTCGCCGGCGCGGCACTGCTGAACCGCGGAGAAGCGTTGGTCATCCCGCTGCCGGCGATGGTCGGAGCCGCGCTCTGCCTTGCCGCCTTCCTGCGGGCACGGAGTGTCGTGCTCTTCGGCATCGCCATGTGCGGGGCGGCGTCGATGGCGATGTATGCCTTGTCGCTCTCGATCGGCAACGCCAGTGAAGGAGTGCACGCCCTGGTGAATACCGCCGTGCTGGCAACCGCGTCGGTGGCGCTGGCGTGGGTCGGACGCCTCTGGCAGGTGCGCGAGGCGTCGCAGCTTGCAATCGCGTTGCTGGTGCTCACCGGCGCGAAGGTCGTCGCTCAGGACCTTCGCACCGGCACCGCGGCGATGATGTTCATCGCGCTCGCCGTCTACGGCGGCGCGATGCTGGCCATCGCAAAGATTCGGGCGTCGTCGCGAGCGGTGGCGACGTAGAGCTCGAGCAGGTTCTGCAAGCCCGCAGCGGCAGCAGCTCTGGCCGGGGCGCAGCCGCGTGGATCCCCCACTACTCCGACCGCATCTTATTCACCCGAACCGCGATCAGCACCACCGGGATCCCGATCTGGAGGACGCGCTTCACGACCTTCGGGAAGCCGAAGCCGACCAGGAAGCCGATGACGGCGCCGCCGGCCACGAGTTGCGGGGCATGTTCGGAGGCGATGCTCTGGAAATCGAGCTTCTTGCGGATGCGGCGGTCCAGCTCGTCGATGCGGTCGCCGACGCGGTCGCGGGCACCTTCGATGGTCTGATCGAGCTGCTTCTTTTCGTCGTCCATCTAGTATTTGCTCCTGGCCGCCTGTTCGATGTCTGCCTTGATCGACTCGATGTCGGTGCGGATGCTCTCGATCGACTTCGACGGCACGAACTGCACGGCGGCGAACTTCTTCTTTCCCAGGAACGCCAACGCGCCGGCGGTGGCCAGGAGGACGACCGTCACGATCAGCGCCGAGAGCCAGGCCGGCACGCCCAGGCGGATCAGGACCAGCAGGATGGTCACGAAGAGGAAGGCCAGGGCCAGAAGGGCGGCGAACAGGGCGCCGGCAAAGAGCCCGATGCCGCCGCCGAGCTTCGTCACCGTGTCCTTGACCTCGAGCTTGAGCAGCGCGATCTCGCCACGGAAAAGCGTGGTGATGTCCGCGGTCAGCTCCTTGACGATGGTGCCAAGAGTGCGTTCCGAATCGGTATCCGATGCATTTCGAGTCATGTCGAGCCTGGTCCGGGAGCAAAAGGGATGCCCCGCCGCTACAATCCGCGCGATGCCCTCTGATGTCGTCGAGCTGGTAAAGGACTTCCGCTTCGAGGCGGCGCACTTTCTACCCCATGTACCGGAGGGACACAAGTGCCGCCGGATGCACGGCCACTCCTTCCGCGGCGAAGTGGCGGTTCGCGGAACGATCGACCCTGCCGTCGGCTGGCTGATCGACTTCGCCGATCTGAAGCGCGCCGTCGACCCGATCGTCGACCGCCTAGACCACTACCTCCTCAACGAGATCGAAGGGCTGCAGAACCCGACCTCGGAGTTGCTTGCGATCTGGATCTGGAACCAGCTCGCCCCGAAGGTGCCGCACTTGTACCGGATCACGATCGAGGAGACGTGCAGCTCGCGGTGCCATTACTACGGGGGGACGTAGGATCGCGGTTGCGCGGTCTCGCGGTTGCGCGGTCTCGGGGTTGGTGGATTAGTCGATTAGTTGATTAGTCGATTCGTTGGTCGATTCGACTCTGCAATCTACCGCGAGACCGCGCAACCCCGAGACCGCGCAACCCCGATTCTCATCGAAACTCGGCGGGAAGCGGAATCTCGAGCGTGAGCCGTTTGACGAGCCTGGGGTCCGGCAACAGGATCTCGCTCGGGAGACCGAGTCGGGCACGGAGCGCGCGCACGCGATCGAGCAACTCCGCGCGGATGATGTCGGCATCCTCGACAAAGAATCGGCTGGTCCGCCACGAGTGGAATGCCAGCTCGGTGGCGGACGCATGAAAACGCCGGCGGGCGATACACGTTCCGAGGCCGCCCTGGAAAAACGCGCGCGTCGACGCCCCGATCCGGCGGCGAACGGATGTGACCACTTCGACGTCGTCGTGGCTGAGGACACCGTCCGCCACGACGCTCTCCAGAAACGTCCGGATGATCCTGGCCTCCCGCCGGAGGGAGAAAATCACCACCACGATGACGCTGATGAACACGGGCACCATGATCAGAAAGTACGTCGCGAAGAACGCCAGGCCGACGTTCGTGCTGAGGTTCCAGAATCCATGCAGAAAGATCGCCCCGCAAAGACCGAGGACCGGCGCGATGAACTTCACCACTTTCCGATCGCTCTCCTGCGCGATCCCGAATCCGATCCCGGTCATGCTGGTGAAGAGCGGATGGGAGAACGGCCCCATCACTCCGCGGATGAAGAAGATGCCCAGGGCCTCGTTCCCGCCGGAGGCGACCGCCTTCGCGTAGTACTGCACGTTCTCCATCATGGCGAAGCCGAGTCCCACCATGGCGGCGTAGATGATTCCGTCCGTGACGTTGTCGAACTCGTCACGCTTCCAGAAGAACAGCATCAGGAGAGCCGCTCCCTTGGCGATCTCCTCGACCAGGGGCGCTGCGAACAGCGGCGTCATCACCGCCGCCTGCTGCGGCCCGGCCAATGCGGAGAAAAAGCTCTCACCGATCCCATTGAAGATCATCGCCAGAAGGATCGCCGTCGTGGCACCCCAGAACATGGCGGTGGCCAGCAACCATGGCGGCTCCGGCTCGAAACGATCCACCCACGTTGCCACCGCGGCATAGAACGGCAACGGCAGCGCGGCCATGAGAATCCCGGCCAGAAGCGCCGTCCATCCGCTCTCGATTCCGACGGACACGAGCGCCAGCGAACCTGCGCCCAACCCTACGACGATGAGCACAGCGAGGACGCATCCGGTACGAATACGGCGGCCTTGGTTCATGGATGGATTTCATGGTACGCCAGAGCTTGCCCGGCTGAGGGAGGAGGCCGCGCGGTCGTGCGGTCCGGCGCGAATGGAGCGAGCTTCATGTTGACAGCAAGGCGCGCGTCCCAGGTTGTAAGCTCGGCAGATGCAGAAACTGTTTCTCCTCCTCCTCGCCGCCATCCTCTTCGCCTCCACCGCCTCCGCCGATGAGCGCAGCGCGGCCGACCTCGACAAGCGGCGCAAGGCGCTCGCCGACCTCCTGAAGGAGCAGTGGGAGTACACCCTCCGCACCAGCCCGGAATTCGCCTCGATCCTCGGCGACCGGCGCTACAACGACCAGTCCTCCGACAACTCCGAGGCCGCGGTCAAGCGCGACCTGGCGGAGACGAAAAAGTTTCTGCAGCGGCTCGAGCGCATCGACACCGCCGGCTTCTCCGAGCAGGAAGCGGTGAACAAGGCCCTCATGGCCCACAACCTGCGCGACAACATCGAAGACATCGGACTCAAAGAGTGGGAGATGCCGGTCACCCAGATCAGCGGCATCCACCTCAACGCCGCGCAGTTGCCGTCGCTCCTCCCGTTCGCCACCACCAAGGACTACGACGACTACGCCAAGCGCCTGCGCAACTTCCCGAAGCAGATGGACGACACCATCGCCAACATGCGCAAGGGGATGCGCGACCGGCTGATGCCGCCGAAGTTCCTGCTGGAGAAGGTGGTCAAACAGGCCGAAGGCATCGCCGCTCAGGAGCCGGACAAAACCCCCTTCGCCCAGCCGCTGGCGACGTTTCCCGACGCCGTGCCGGAGAGTGAGCGCGCCCGCCTGCGGACGGCGATCGTCGAGGCCATCCGCACCTCGGTGCTGCCGTCGTACGTGACGTTCGCGAAGTTTGTACGCGACGACTACGCGCCGCACGGCCGCAAGGATCCCGGCATGTGGGCGCTCCCCGACGGTGCGAAGCGTTACGCCTCGCGCGTGCGGCAGAGCACGACCACGAAGCTCTCCGCCGCCGAGATCCATCAGATTGGACTGAACGAGGTGGCGCGGATCGAAGGGGAGATGCTGGCCATCGCCAAGTCTCTCGGCTTCGCCGATCTGAAGTCTTTCCGGGCCTCTCTGGCCACCAATCCCGATCTCAAAGCGAAGAGCCGCGCGCAGATCCTGGAGCTCTATCGCGGCTACATCGACCAGATGTACGCGAAGCTCCCGCAGCTCTTCGGCCGGCTGCCGAAGGCGAAGGTGATCGTCGTTCCGGTCGAGGAGTTCCGCGAGAAGGAAGCCTCCGGTGCGCAGTACGAGCCGGGAGCGCCGGACGGCTCGCGCCCCGGGCGCGTCGAGGTGAATACCGGCCAGGCGGAGACGCGCAAGACCATCAACATGGAGTCGACCGCCTACCACGAAGGGGTGCCAGGCCATCACATGCAGATCGCCATCACCCAGGAGCTGACCGGCCTCCCGGAGTTCCGCCGCTTCGGCACGAGCTACACCGCCTACGTGGAAGGGTGGGCGCTCTATTCGGAGAAGCTGGGAAAGGAAGTCGGCTTCTATACGAACCCCTACAACGACTACGGCCGCCTGCAGGACGAGATGCTGCGCGCCATCCGCCTGGTGGTCGATACCGGCCTGCACTCGAAACGCTGGACGCGCGAGCAGGTGGTGCAGTTCTTCCACGACCATACCTCCGAGGATGAGGTGGAGGTGCAAAGCGAGACCGACCGCTACATCGTCTGGCCCGGCCAGGCCCTCGGCTACAAGATCGGATCGCTGAAGATCACCGAGCTCCGCGAACGCGCCCGCCACGAGCTCGGCGACCGCTTCGATATCCGCGCCTTCCACGACGAAGTCCTCGGCGCCGGAGCACTGCCGATGGATGTGCTGGAGCAGAGGATTGGGGATTGGATCGGGAGGGTGAAGAGGTAGTTACTGAAAACGGATCACGCGGAGACGCGGAGACGCGGAGAAAAAGAGAGACTCTCCCTCCGCGTCTCCGCGCCTCCGCGTGAGACTAATGCCGCGCCGAACGCCGTCGCGGCTGCGGAGGACACGCTCCGCCGGGCGTGGCTGGGAGAGCCTGGACCGCGGGCAGGTTTGCGCAGAAACGAGTCCGGAACTGGTCGTTCACGCTCGAGAGGAACCAGTTGGTGGCCGCGCTCACATCGGCGGGCACCAGACACTCGTAGCCGACGTCAATGCCGCCGGTCAGCCAGAGGTGGTTCAACCACCATTGAACGCCATAAGGAGAGAGGTTCGCCATATCGAAGGTGTTGTCGCATCCGTTCGTGATTCCGCAACACGAACTGTGCGGAAAGCCGTCGACGTGGCGGGTCTCGTGGGCATACAGATCGATGTTGCCGGCGATGCCGGGCCAGGTGCGGTCAAAGTCGCGGTTGAAGTCATTCTCCGAGCCGACGTTGATGAATGTCTTGCCGCCGAATTGAGCGCAGCAGGACGAGCCGCCGCCGGTCACGATGTTGATGCCCCCGATCTTCGACTTCATCCAGTCGTAGAGCGTGCCGGAAGTCCAGGGGAGGTGACCCGACTGGCCGCGATCCATGTAGTAGATGACGCGAAGACCCTGACGGACGATGAGCGTGTCGGAGTACTGCGCGACCGTCATCGCCCCCGTCGGCTCGGTACAGGGAGCCTCGCTCACCGGCAGCCCGTCCCTTCGCAGCTCGAAGTCATGCACGATCTGCGCGAACGCGGGGTCGCGGTCCGGACACTGGCTGAGAAACACGCCTATGTTGACGATCTGCCCTCCTCGCGCAACCGGCGACAGGATGAATGCCGCTGCGACGAGAACGAGAGCGATGCGCATATTCATGGAGGGATGATAGTTCCGAAAGGCTTTAACCACAGAGGCACAGAGAACACAGAGAAAGCGAAGGATGAAATCTGAAGGATGAAGGATGAATGCGCTGGTTTGATTCAGCCTTCATCCTTCGGCCTTCATCCTTCCTCTCTCTGTGATCTCTGTGCCTCTGTGGTTAACGCCTTTCAGCGGAATAACATAGTCTCCTGCTACGCTTCGCCACCTCGCAACCTCATGAGAATCCATCTCGTTTCCCTCGAAGACGGCATCACCGCAACGGGCTTCCGGAAGTTCGCGGCGTATGCGGAGAAGATCAATCCGGATACGCGGACGTTTTACGTCGGGACGCAGCGGTATCGGTCGATGTGGAAGTCGTTTGTACGGAAGGTGGGAGAGGGAAGGGCGTTTGGCTCAAAGGAAGTAGCTGAGATCGCGCAGGAGCTGGCGCAGGCGGACGTCGTCGCCTTCTCCTCGATGACCGGGTATGCCGACCTGACCAAGGAGCTGGCTACACGCGTCCGGGAGATCAACCCCAAGGCCTACTCGATGTGGGGCGGGATTCATCCGATCATCTATCCCGAGGATGCCATCAAGGCGGACGTCGACGCCATCTGCACCGGGGAGGGAGAGCTGGCCTTCGCCGAGTGGCTGCATCACTTTGAGAACGGCAGCGACTTCCGGAACACCAGCAGCTTCTGGTTCAAGGATCGAGCATCCGGCGAGATCAAACGCAACGTCTTCCGGCCGCTGATGTCGTCGGCGGAGCTGGCCTCGCTCCCCTATCCGAAGTACGGTGGCGCGGAGGGGATCTATCAGCCGGAGAAGGGGTTTCGACAGGTCACGCGCGGCGACTATCTGAACAACAACGGCCTGGCCTATCCCGCGGTCTGGTCGATCGGCTGCCCGCTGCACTGCACCTACTGCGGCAACACCGTCTTCATCGCCAACGACGCCAACTACCGCAAGATCCGGCACAGCGGCGTCGACTACATCATCGGCGAGGTGCAGGCGGCGCTGAAGGTCCATCCCTATCTGAAGACGGTCCTCTTCTATGACGACAGCTTCATGGCCATCTCTCTTCGAGAATTAACCGACTTCGCCACCCGCTGGCGCGAGCAGGTCGGCCTGGAGTTCTGCATCTACGGCGTGATCCCGACCTACGTGCAGCGCGACAAAGTGGAGATTCTGACGTGGGCGGGGATGAACCGCGTGCGCATGGGCGTGCAGAGCGGGAGCGAGCGCATCCTCAAGTTCTACAAGCGGCCGACGCCGGTGCCGCGCATCGAACAGGCCGCGGCGGCGCTGGCGGAGTTCGCCGAATACCAGATCAATCCGTCGTACGACATCATCGTCGACAATCCCATCGAGACGCGGCAGGACGTAATCGACACGCTGGAGCTGATCTATCGGATGGCCCGGCCGTTCACGCTCAACATCTTCTCGCTGCGGGTCATCCCGAACACGTCGCTGGAAAAGCAGATGATCGCCGAGGGGTTCGACGTCGAGCAGATCAACGAGAACTACACCGCGCTGCGGCCGACGTGGGCGAACGTGCTGCTGTACGTGCTGATGGTCTGGAAGCCGTCCCGCAAGACGTTCGACCGCTGGCTGACGAAGGTGCGTGCGTATGACGAGCCGCAGGCGTCGTATCCGATCCTGATCCTGCTGGCCCGCATCCCGTGGCTGATCCAACAGGGATTGCGTCACCTGAAACATGGCGAGTTCTCGGTGATCACCGGCTATCCCGGCTACATCCTCTGGCGCATCGGAGCGTTGAGGCTGCTCAAAAAGCTCTTCAGCCGCAAGCTGGCTCTGCCGGAAGAGAAGTGGGCCGGGCGTATCGCTCCGGACGCTGCTGGCTGAGTTGCATTCTGTAGCCCCGGGCGTAGAATGCTTGCGTCAGCCGCAAACTTCAGCCGGGAGTCCCCAATGCCCTCTCCGTTCGTGGTTTTGATGGTCGAAGACGACCATGCGACGCTGTCGCTTCTGGCGGCGGTTGCCAGACGTGAAGGCTTCGATGTCCTTCTCGCTTCGGACGGAGCAGAAGCGCTGGCGATCCTGCAACATCAGCCGGTCGATGCCATCGTTCTCGATCTGCTCCTGCCTGAAATCAGCGGCTTCGACATCCTGCGCTATTTCGTCCAGAAGGCACCCCCGTACCTGAAGCGAACGATCGTCATCACCGCGGCCGCCGAACAGATCTATCAGGACTGCGAGGAGCTCCGCCTCGTGCGCCGTTGCTTCCGCAAGCCTCTCGACCTGGTCGACCTCACCTCGGCGTTGCACGCGTGCAGGGCGGCCAAGGCGCGCGAGGAGGGCGAGGGATTGCCACCAGTGATGGCAACATCGCTTATGAAGCATGCGAACTGATCCGCATTGGAAGCTCTCGTCAGGAAGATGACGTTGCATCTGGTATCATGCATGTCGCAATGGTAGGCAACCGGCTTCGCGTTGCACGTCAGTCGCGAAATCTTTCGCTGACTGAGTTGGCCTCGCGAGCCGATATCAGCGCCGCCACGCTGTCGCGCATCGAGCGTGACAAGCAGAATGTCGACCTGGGCCTCTTCCTGACGCTGACCCGCATCCTCAAACTGACGCCGCACGAAGTCCTCGAAGATGCCAATGCGGAGGAAGGCGTCGATCCAGTCGTCCGCGCCATCAGCGGTATGCAGACCGGCGAGCGCGCCCAGCTCTGGCGCTCGCTGGCCGAGGAGCGCAGGACGCACCGGACTCACAAGGCCAACGGACGCGCGGTGGCCAATGAGGTCGAAGAGCTTCTCGCGCAGGTGGACTTCATCCGCGGCGAGATCGAATCGGTGCAGAAGCGCCTGCGGCGCCGGTAAGCGCGAAGCGCAACGGAGCGCTGGCGTCTCGCCGGCTGGCCCGGCGGCGTCTCGCCGCCGATCTTGCAAGACACCAAACAGTTGCTTGTAACCGGCCGATGGTTTCAGGCAAATGTTTGGCGAGGGGCCAGAACGGAGGCGAGACGCCTCCGGGCCAGCCGGCGAGACGCCAGCGCTCCGGCGCTTCGCGCTTGGCGCTGCCGCGCTTCGCGTCAGCGCTTCGCGCTCGCGGCTTTCTTCTTCAACTGGTCGATGTCGACGAGCACCAGCACGGCGCCGTCGATCTTGTGGTCGGCGGTCTTGTAGGGGCGGATGCGCAGGAGGTAGTTGCGGCCGCCGCGGTCGCGCACTTCCAGCTCGCGCACCTCGAGGGTGTCGATCACGCCGGCGATCATCTTGTCGAGATCGTTCAGGTCGAGCGTCAGTTTCAGATCGCGGATGGAGCGGCCAGCGTCGGAAGGAATCAGGTTCAGGGTGCGCTGCGCGCCGGGGTTGAAGCGGCGGATGCGCAGGTTGCTGTCGAGCATCACGATGGGCAGATCGACCGAGGCCAGGAGATTGAGCAGATCGTTGTTGGCGTGCGCCAGCTCCTCGTTGCTGCGCTCGAGCTCCTCGTTGATCGTCATCAGCTCTTCGTTGCTCGATTGCAGTTCTTCCTTGGCTGTCTCCAGCTCCTCGTTCGTCGACTGCAGCTCTTCATTGCTCGACTGGATCTCCTCGTTCGCCGAGCGGAGCTCTTCGTTCATCGCCTCCTGCTCTTCGATGATCGACTGCAGGTAGTCGCGGGTGGCCTCCAGCTCCCGTTTGAGGCGGGTGGTCTGCTTCGTCTCCACCGGCGGCTTGGGCGCCTTCTTTTTTCCGCGCTTCGATGGCTCGGCTTCCTCAGGAGCAGTCTCGAAGAGGACGATGAAGTGGCGCGCGCTGTGAGGACTGACGAATGGGATCACGTCGAGATTGACGAGCTGCGTCTTCCCGTCTGCGGTCAGGCTGATCCCCTCCCGACGTGAGGAGCTGTCGTTCTTACGCGCTTCGTGAATGGCCGTGCGCAGCTCGGCGAGCAGACCTTCCCGCGCCATCTTCAGCAGGTTGAAACTGGCCGTTCCGGGCGCCGGCTCCAGGAAGGGACTGGTGCGTCCGCGGAACTGCAGGATTTCCATGTTTTCGTCGATGACGACGCCGGCAGGTGAAAAACGCGCCAGCAGCAGGCGGTCGGCCTCGCGGAAAAGATTGGGAATCGCTGCCGCTTCCTCCTCGAGACCCCGCATGCGGTCGTGATGGGCGATGGTAAGCGGCGAGCTGGCCCTGGTGAGATCGAGCGGCAGCCGGCCCGTCGATCCTTTCTTCTGGTAGATCTTGTGACGCCGGTTGGAGATCGAGAAGAGGTCGCTGTAGTTGCCGATGGTCTCGGAGCTCCCCAGCAGCAGAACCCCGTTCGGTTGCAGCGCATAGTGAAAGACCGACATGACGCGGCGCTGCAGCACGGCGTCGAGGTAGATCAGGACGTTGCGGCAACTGATCAGATCGACCTTCGAGAACGGCGGATCCTTCGTCAGATTCTGGCGGGCGAAGATGCAGCTATCGCGGATGGCCTTGCTGACGCGGTAGCCGCCGTCGACCTTCGTGAAGTATCTCCGGAGCCGTTCCGCGGACACCTCGGCGGTGATGTTTTCCGCGTAAAGGCCACTGCGGGCGCGCTCGATCGAGGCATCGCTGATGTCGGTGCCGAAGACCTGGACGGGACATTCGACATTCAGCGCACTCAACGTCTCCTGGAAGACGATGGCCATCGAGTAGACCTCTTCCCCCGTGGCACATCCAGGCACCCAGATTCGCACCGGATTGCTGCCGCGGGCGCGAATGAGCGCCGGGAGGATCTCCTGCTGCAAGGCCGTGAAGACCTCGGGATCGCGAAAGAACGACGTCACGCGGATGAGGATGTCGCTGTAGAGCTGCTCGATCTCTCCCGGCTTCTCGCCGAGGATCTTGACGTACTCGCGCAGCGACTCGACCTTGTGCAAGGCCATGCGCCGGCGGATGCGGCGCTCGATGGTGGGCGACTTGTAGTGCGCGAAGTCGACGTCGTGGGCGCTGCGCAGAAGAGCGAAGATCTTTGACAGATCCTGCTCGTCCAAACGGTCGCCATCGCCGCCCCTGGCCACGTAGGAGTGATGGGCAATGCGCGCGATCTCGGTGGCGATGCCGGCGGCGGGGAGGATGAAGTCGATGGCGCCGGCGGCGATGGCGCTGTGCGGCATCCCGTCAAAACGCGCGGTGTCATCCTGAGCGAAGGTGATTCCTCCCTCGGCTTTGATCGCCTTCGCGCCGAGGGTGCCGTCGGATGCCGTGCCGGAAAGGATCACACCGATGGCGCGGCTCCCCTGATCGGTGGCCAGCGAGCGGAAGAGGGCATCGATCGGCAGCACCGCACGGTCATTGCGCGGCGCGACGCGCAGCACGCCGGCGACACAGGTCACGGCCCCATCCGGCGGCGCGACGTAAACGACGTTCGGCTCGATCGCGGTCACATCCTCGGCCAGCCTCACAGGCATCTTCGTAACGCGCACGAGCACCTGCGGCAGCTCGCTGGTATGGCTGGCCTCGGAATGCTGGAGATAGATGATGGCCGCGCCGGAATCGTCCGGCATGTTCCGCAGGAGCTCCAGGAACGGCTCGAGCCCGCCAGCCGAGGCACCGATGCCGACGATGGGAAAATGCGGATCGGCGGCGCGCGCGCGCGGTTTACGCTTCTTGTCCGTACGTGCAGTTCGTGAGGCCAGTGCCGGGACTCCTGCGGTAGTGTGAACGCGGCAATTATACCAACCGGGAAGGCTGGGCTCGCCGCCTTGAATGCCTCGGACGTATCATTCCCTCATGCCGGCCAAAGGAGACCCCCTCCTCGCACGTGCCGCCGCGGCCCTCCGAAGCGCCCACGCCGTACGCACGCAGAGACAACAGATCGTCGATACGTTGCGGCTCGAGCGCCTGCAGCGCGAGCTGGTCGAGAAGATCGAGCAGATCGAGAGGGTGGCGTCGCGGCGAAAGCGCCGCCGGAGCGCTGGCGTCTCGCCGGCTGGCTCGGCGGCGTCTCGCCGCTGAGGGTTACGGGTTAACCTGCATTTCTCTCATGCTCACTTGAATGGTTCCCTCGAGAGCCTTGCAACTCCCTTCGTTGAGAGCCCTTCTCCCCCCGCGGTTTCTTGCGGGGGGAGAAGGTGGCGAAGCCGGATGAGGGGGGCGCTTTACGAGAGATGCTCGATTTACCGACGCTGGTCCGAGAGCGCTCGAAGGTGCGCGAATGACGTACTCGTGAAACGCCCCCTCATCCGCCTTCGGCACCTTCTCCCCCAGCAAGAAACCGCTGGGGGAGAAGGACTCTCGATTGGAGGTACTGCCTAGAACGAACCCTCGCACAACTCCACCCAGCAACCCTGTAACCCCACAACCCCACCGCGAGACCCCGCAACTGCGAGACCGCGAGACCCTTCAACCGCAACCGTGTAGTACTATCCAACCCGTAACGTCAGGGGACAAAACGATGAGCGACACAGGAAGTAGTAGCAGCCGGATGGAGCCTCCGTCTACGCGGATGGGCTCCTCGGCGATCGTGTCGGAACGGCTGGTTCGCGGGTAAGTTCTTCCTCGCCTCCCCGCCTCCGTTCGATCTCGGCTGAACGGAGGCAATATGCAGGACCAGGTCACAGGAGAGGCGCATGCCTGACCGTGCACGCGCGCAGTCGCAGGGCGTTTGGGGAGAGGCCACCGCCTTTCTGGAACGGTTCCGGCGTGCGGGCTGGTTCGATCTGGTCCTTCTCGTCGCGCTGATCGGCGGCGTGTTCGGCCTGGTCGAGCTGGCCGGTGAATGGCGCACGCTGCGCCCCCAGGTCCACATTGACCTCTCCCCCTCAGCACTGCCGGTCTACGTCCTCTACTCGCTGTCACGCGGCCTCATTGCCTACGCACTCTCCCTCACCTTCACGCTCGTCTATGGCTACTGGGCGGCCAAAGACGCCATCGCCGACCGCGTGCTGCTTCCGCTGCTGGATATCCTGCAGAGCATCCCGGTGCTCGGCTTCATGCCCAGCGTGGTCCTGGCGCTGGTGGCAGTCTTTCCACGCAGCAACATCGGCCTGGAGCTGGCGTCGATCCTGATGATCTTCAGCGGCCAGGCCTGGAACATGACCTTCAGCTTCTATCACTCGCTCCGATCGGTGCCGAAGGATCAGATCGAAGCGGCCACGACGTACCGCTTCAGTTGGTGGGAGCAGCTCAAGTGGGTGGAGCTGCCGTTCGCCACCATCGGCCTGGTGTGGAACAGCATGATGAGCATGGCCGGCGGGTGGTTCTTTCTGATGATCACAGAGTCGTTCGTCCTCGGCGACAAGGACTTCCGCCTGCCGGGCATCGGCTCGTACATGAGCGTAGCCGTGGCCAAGGGAGACGTCCGGGCCATGCTATGGGCGATCTTCGCCATGATCACGATGATCGTTGCGCTCGATCAGGTGCTCTGGCGCCCGGTGGTGGTCTGGTCGCAGAAGTTCCGCGTCGAAGAGGGGGCCGAGGAGCAGACGGCGTCGTCGTGGTTGTACGACTGGTTACGGCGGTCGGCGGTTCTGGAGTGGATCGAAACGATCCTGGCCAAACTTCACCGTCCGCGGCCGAAACATCGGCCCGCGGAAACGAACGCGCAGGAGAAGCCGTCGCGCCTATTGTCGCTCGCCCTTTTCGCGATCCTCATCGCCGCGCTGCTTTTCGGCGCGTGGCGGCTGGTGGCGCTGCTTCGCCAGATCCGGCTCGGTGAGTGGCTACCGATCCTCAAAGCTGGCGGATGGACGCTCGGCCGCGTGCTGCTGTCGACCGCGCTCGGGACTCTCTGGGCCCTTCCGGCGGGGCTGGCCATCGGACTCTCTCCAAAACTCTCGCGCATCCTGCAACCGATCGTTCAGGTGGCGGCGTCCTTCCCCGCGCCGATGCTCTTTCCGCTCGTCATCGCCATGCTGCGCGCGGCGGGCGTGTCTCTTGGATGGGGAAGCGTCGTGCTCATGTTGCTCGGTACGCAGTGGTACATCCTCTTCAACGTGATCGCCGGCTCGATGGCCATTCCCGGCGATCTGCGCGAAGCGGCACACAGCTATCGATTGCGCCGCCGCCTGCGCTTTCTCGCTCTCTACCTTCCCGCCGTTTTCCCCTATCTGGTCACGGGATGGGTGACGGCGGCAGGGGGCGCCTGGAACGCCAGTATCGTGGCCGAGTTCGTGACCTTCAAGGGCGAGGTGCTGACCACGAACGGCCTCGGCGCACAGATCAGCCTGGCCGCCGAGCGCGCCGATTTCCCGCACCTCGCCGCCAGCGTGATGGTGATGGCAACCGTGGTGGTGCTCTTCAACCGCACGGTCTGGAAACGCCTGTACGCCATTGCCGAAGAGCGCTTCTCACTGAGCAAATGAGGAGGAAACGATGACCGCCACAATGATCGCACCCGAAGAAACGCAGACCACGGAAGCCCTCTGCGAGATCCGCGGCGTATCGCACGATTTCGCACTGCCGAACGGCGCCACGCTGCGCGTTCTCGAAGACATCAACGTCGCCATCAAGCCGCTCGAGGTGGTGGCGTTGCTCGGTCCCTCCGGCTGCGGCAAGTCGACGATCCTGCGCATCCTGGCGGGCCTGATCCGCCCCACGCACGGCGAGGTCTTCTATCGCGGCACGAAGGTCGAAGGACTGACCCCCGGCGTGGCCATCGTCTTCCAGAGCTTCGCTCTCTACCCCTGGATGACGGTGAGCGAGAACGTCGAGATCGTTCTGCGCGCCGCCGGCCTGCCGCCCGAGGAGATCAAGGCGCGCGCCGAGCAATCGATCCGTACTGTCGGACTCGCGGGCTTCGAGGAAGCCTATCCGCGCGAGTTGTCGGGCGGCATGAAGCAGCGCCTCGGCATCGCCCGCGCGCTCTCGATCAATCCCGAGATTCTCTTCATGGACGAACCGTTCAGCCATGTCGACGCCCTGACCGCCGAGGGGCTGCGCGCGGAGGTCATCGACCTCTGGGCGCCGGAGGACCAGAACCCCTCGTCGATCCTCATGGTCAGCCACGACATCAAGGAAGTAGCCTACATGGCCGACCGCATCATCGTCCTCAGCAGCCATCCCGGCCGCGTGCGGACGATCGTGGAGAACCCGATTCCCCGGCCGCGCGACCCGCGCTCGCGTGAGTCACAGGAGCTGGTCGACTACCTCCACGAGATCATCACCGGATCGGAGATGCCCGACGTTCCGGCTTCCGTCGCCCCTCGGGCGCCGCGCATCGAGGCCCTTCCGCGCGCCACGACGTCGGAGATCGTCGGCCTTCTCGAATACCTCGACGCCCGCGGCGGCATGGACGACATCTTCGATCTCGCCGCCGAAACGGACCACGAGTTCGGGGCCATGATCGCCATCACCAAGGCCGCCGAGATCCTAGACCTCGTCGATACGCCGAAACAGAACCTGCGGCTCACCGCCGAAGGCCGCCGTTTCGTGCAGGCGGAGACGGAAGAGCGCAAGGCCATCTGGCGCGAGCGCCTCCTCAAGCTCCGGCTGTTCCAGGACGTCTCCGCGCTCCTGCAACGCGAAGAGGGAGAGGTGGCCGCCGACATCGTCCGCGAGATGATCATCCTGGCCCTCCCCCGCGAGAACTATCAGGAGATGTTCGAGACGATGGTCCGCTGGGCGCGGTTCGGCAATCTCTTCGCCTACGAGGACGATACCGACCGGCTATCGCTTCAGTAAGGCGATGGCGTCTTCCGCCGTCTTCGCCTCGGCGATGGCATTCATGGCCGGTGTGTCGTGCGCGAGGCGCGAGAGGGCGGCCAGCAATTGGAGATGCTCGCCGTGCTTTTCGAGGGGCGAGAGAAAGGCGATGATCACCCGCGGCTCGCGCTGCCCTTCGATGATGCCACCGCCATTCGTTCCGATGGCGGCGACGAACGATTTCACGGCGACATCGCGCGCATGCGGGATGGCGCTGGCGCCGCACGTGGTCGGCATCTCGCGCTCGCGGGCGATGACGGCGTCGATCAGCCGCCGCACGGTGTCCGGCGCGAAGCCGTGACGCGGCAGCGTCCTCCCGAGAATCTCCGCCGCGGCTCCTGCGACGTCATGCGCACGAACGCCGAGGATGATGTCGTCCGCCTGCACGAGATCGCTGAGCTGCATCGGGTGGATTGTAGTGTCAAAGGCCTTAACCACAGAGACACAGAGTTCACAGAGAAAAAAGGATGAATGCGGAAGGATGACGGATGAATCAAACAGCTCCCTTCTTCCTTCCGCATTCATCCTTTTTTCTCTGTGTTCTCTGTGCCTCTGTGGTTAAACGCCTTTCGTGTACCGCTCCAACGCCACGCGCAGGAGCTCGACCGAGGCTCGCAGATCGTCCTCGTTGAGCACGTATGCAATACGGATCTCGCTTCTGCCACGATCGGTGGCGTAGAAGCCTCGGGCTGGGGCGATCATCACCGTGGCGCCGTCGTGCTCGAATTCGGTCAGGAGCCAGACCGCGAAGTCCTCGGCGTCGCGCACCGGAAGCTTCGGTACGCAGTAGAACGCCCCCTCCGGTCTGGCCAGCTCGACGCCCGGGATGGCGCGCAGACCCTCATAGAGAACATCACGCCGGCGCTGATACTCGTCGACGACGCCGCGCGTGTAGTCGTCGCCCAGATCCTTCGCTCCGACGGCGATGAACTGCGCCAGGCCCGGCGGCGAGAGACGTCCCTGCGCCATGCGCAGGCAGACGTCATACAACTCCGGGTTGCGCGTGACCAGCGCGCCGAGGCGGATGCCGCAGGCGCTGTAACGCTTGGAGAGACTGTCGACGACGACCACAAAATCGTCGCCGTCACGAAGCTCCAGCGCGCTGATCGCTCTCCGGCCGTCGTAGACGAACTCGCGGTAGACCTCGTCCGCGATGAGAAAGAGTCCGTGATCGCGGCAGAATCCGGCCAGCATCTCCAGCTCGTCGCGCGTGTAGACGGTGCCGGTGGGATTGTTGGGATTGCAGAGGACGACTGCGCGCGTCCGCGGCGTCAGCGCTTGTTCAAAAACCGACCGGGGAGGGAGATGAAATCCGTCGCGGCCGCGGCTCGTGACCGGCACGATGTTGAGGCCGGCCATGGTGGTGAATGCGCGGTAGTTCGCGTAGAACGGCTCGAGGAGAAGAACGTCGTCGCCTTCGTTGGCACAGGCGAGAAAGGCGAAGAGGATGGCCTCGCTGCCTCCAGTGGTGGCCAGGATCTGACGCGTTTCGACCGATACGCCGACGCGCTCGGCGTAGTACTGGCGAAGCGATTCGAGGAAGGCGAGCGTACCGGTGGAGGGCGAATATTCGAGGACCTTGTCATCGATCTGCTTCAAACGGTCGAGCATGCACGCCGGCGTCTCGATGTCGGGCTGGCCGATGTTGAGGTGATAAACCTTCGCGCCGCGCAGCCTGGCCAGCTCCGCCAGCGGCGCAAGCTTCCGGATCGGCGACGCCGGCATCGCCAGCCCGCGCCGCGAGATCGAAAGGGTGCGCGTGTCATGGAGGGTGGTCATTCCGCGGTCAAACTGCGAAGGAGATGCCGTTATTGCGGTTGCGCGGTCTCGGGGTTGCGCGGTCTCGCGGTGGGTGGTTGCAAGGTTGCTGGGTTGCTCGGTGGCACCAGGACCAGCAACCCTGCAACTCTGCAACCTTGCAACCTTCCACCCCGAGACCGCGCAACCCCGAGACCGCGTAACCCCACATGGAATCCCACCCCCACGATGACCGTTTGCCGACTGCATGAAACGACTTGCCTTTGCGCTCTTCGCCCTTTTCATCGCCTCGGCAGCTCTCGCTGCTGACGAGCCCGCGAAACCGGCAGAGAAGCCGGCACCCTCCCTCGGTGCGCGCGCCGAGAAGCTGATCAAGGAAGCCCTCCCCATCTGTTCCCAACCTGTCACCGAGACGCGCGTCCCCCTCCAGCACCAGCTCCCCGGAAACATGATCGGTACCGTGGTCCGGATCGAAAGCAAGCAACAGGCTTGCGAAGGCCAGTGGGTGGCCATCGTCTCGAACGAGGGGCAGTTCTTCATGGGCACCCCCTGGTTCCTCGACGATACGACCGGCACGCTCGAGCAGCGGATCAAGACCTTCACGATGCAGAACATGAAGCAGGTCTTCGAGCCGATCGTCGACCGGACGAAAACACGCGCCGGCCTCTACCGCGCCACACTCCTGCAGGCGATGGAAGGCGGCAAGCTGCCGCTGGAAGGCGAGATCGATCCCGAGGGAACCGTCTTCTTCTTCGGCCATTTCGTGCCGATGACGGCCGACTATCGCGTCTCGCGCCTCAAGGCCTTCGAGAACTACCTCCCGCAGTCTCCCACCACCGGCGCCGCGAAGCCGGAGGTGACGGTGATCGAGTTCTCCGACTTCGAGTGCCCCTCCTGTCAGCGCGCGGCCGGATACCTGAAACCGATCCTCTCCGCGCATGGCGATAAGGTCCGCTATATCCGCTACGACACGCCGCTCCTCGGCGTCCATCCGTGGGCCCTCGCGGCCGCCGTGGCCGGCCGCGCCATCTGGCGCCAGAAGCCGGACCTATTCTGGACGTACAAGGAGAAGGTTTACGAGAACCAGGAAAAGCTCTCCGCATTCACGATCGACGAGTTCGCGCGCGGCTTCGCCCAGGACCACGATCTGGACATGACCAAATACGACGCGGACGTGAAGTCCCCCGAGCTGGTCGCCGGCATCGTCAACGGCGTCGGCACCGCCTTCAGCAACGACGTCCGCGCCACGCCGACCTACATCGTCAACGGCTCGGTGGTCGATGCGGGTGCGGAGGGGAAAGGGCTGTCGAACTACGTGAACGAGCTGTTGAAGAAGTGACACCCTGGGAGCGCGTGCGTCCCGCGCGCGCGTAATGGCCGCCATCCTGCCAATCGAAAAGCGCGGTCGAGACGCCCGCGCTCCCAGGGGGCACCTCACACACTCCTCCACACGAAATCGAGGAAGTGTTTCAGCATGCGTCCTGTCAATCCCCAGATCTCGTGATGCTCGTAATGGTAGAAGTAAGCGGGGTAGCGCTTGCCTCGGAATGGCACGTAGCGCACCTCCGGCTGATCGGGCCTGAGTAACGCCTCGATCGGCACTTCGAACACCTCGTCGACCTCCGACGCCTGCAGGACGTAGTCGATGCGCTGATCGACGACGCCGGCGAACGGCGCGACGAGGAAGCCGCTGTTGGTGACGAGATCGTCGAGCCGTCCGATCAGCTCCACCCGCTCGGAGGCGATGCCGACTTCTTCATGCGCCTCGCGCACCGCCGCCGCTTCGAGCGCCTCTCCCGGATGCACGCCGCCGCCGGGGAAGGCGATCTGTCCGCTGTGCGCGGCAAGGTTCTCAGACCGGCGCGAGAAAAGAAGACTCCAGCCACCGCCTGTCGGGATCAGCGCGATCAGGACCGCCGCGCGCTTCAGCTTCGGCGCGTCGATCTCGATCGCGGGACGGGTACGGAGGATGGCGCGGAGACGGGTGAGGGCAGCGTCGTCGAAATGCGGACCCGAGTGATCAGGCATGGGCGAGACCATCACTGCGGCGCGAGCTCAGTCCGGAAGACGAATGTTCAATGTTGAATGTTGAATGTTCAATGTTCAATGAGCACACGGCCGATGGTCCGGCTGGCCATTCAACATTCAACATCATGTGGCATAGACACTCTTGCTGGTGCTTGGCAGGACCAATGTGGCATAGACACTCTTGCTGGTGCTTGGCAGGACCAATGTGGCACAGACACTCTTGTCTGTGCTGGTGCTTGGCAGGGCCAATGTGATTCAACATTGAACATTCAACATTCAACATTTCGCTCTCACAAACTCCGCAAACGGCTCCGCCACAACGATCGGAATCCCGTCGATGGCGTGATAAAGCCGGAGCGTTCCCTCGACCCGCGGGATCGCGACCTCCGTGACATCGCCCGGGCTCAGATCGCACGGCAGCTCGACCCAGCGGTCGTCGATCACCGTCTCACCGCTCACGACCAGCATCATCAGCCGGTATCCCGGCTGCCCATAGCTTCGCGTGCGGATGGTGAAGTCGCCGGAGTTGCGCAGCACCACGGCGTCGTCGCGCAAGGTTGCTTCGAGCTTCGGGAAAAGCGGGATCGTTCGCGTGACGGGAGCGATCGGCACTCTCGATCGGTCGCCCAGCGCGGCGAGATAGCCGCGGACGGTCTGCTCCATCGAGGCGTTCCCGCGCAGCCACGCCGCCTGCGCCGTGGAGGGATCGGGCAACGCGCGCACGAAGAAATCGGACAAGGCAGCAACTTCGCCGTCGCCGAACGGAATCTTGACCACGCAGTCATCCGGAAACTCCGCGAACTGCGCGTAGTCGCTGACCGCCACCGGTTTGCCGGCTTCGAAGGCGCGGATCAAGGTTCCCGACGTCTCCCCCGCGCTCGGGTAGCGCAGGTTGACAAGGCGATCGACCGCGGCGAAGTAGGCGGCAAACTCTTCGTCGGCGACGTAGCCGGTAAAGGTGATGCCGTCGCCGCGCAACGCATCGACGTCGACGTTCGGCGCCGGCTCGCCGACGACGAGCAGCCGCAGCCGTTTCTCCCGCGCACGCGCTGACGCGAACGCCGCGAGCACAACCTCGGCGCGTTTGGCCGAGGTGAGGAAGCCGAAGAGTCCGATGACGCGATCGTCCGCCGCGTAGCCGTGCTTTGCCCGGATCTCATCCCGCCGTCCGCGCGCCGACGGCTGCGGCTCGAATGGATGCGGAACAACATGGATCGGCGTAGTCACGCCGAACGACCGCAATCGATCGGCGGCGTAGCGGTTGTGCACGATCACGGCGCGCGATCGATTGGCGACGTCGACCGAGGCCGGCATCAGGAAGTTCCCCATCTCGCTGTGAAGTCCCGCCGCCCGTCCTCGCGCCCACGCCGCGCCGGCCTGGCCATGATTCGCCTCGAGCGCGGCGACATACCCATCGACATCGCCGCGCGCCAGCGTCATCTCGACGATGAGGTGATGGAGCACGAGGTCGTGCAGAACGACGACGCCGGGGGTGCGCATCGCTTCTTCGTAGATCCAGGCGTGGTGGGGGTTGTTGCCGAGGAAGTAGAGGAGGTTGTCGGTTATCGGTTGTCGGTTGTCGGTTGGCTCGGAGATCGTAACGACTTCGAGATGCTTGCGGAGCTCCGGGAGAAGCATCGACGCGTAGTGCGCGACGCCGGTTCGGGTCGGCGGCAGCGGCGAGAACAACGCGACCCGCGCGATCCCCATCAATCCGCCGTCTTTCTCGCGCCCGCGGCCAGATACGCCTCCACGAATCCGTCGAGGTCGCCGTCCATGACGCGTTGTACGTCGCCGACTTCGTAGCCGGTACGGAGGTCCTTGATCATCTGGTACGGCTGCATCACGTAGGAACGGATCTGGGAGCCGAAGGCGATGTCTTTCTTCTCCCCTTCCAGCTTCTCCTGATCCTCCTGCCGCTTCTCCACTTCGAGCTGATAGAGCTTCGAGCGCAGCAGCTTCATGGCCACGTCGCGGTTCTTGTGCTGGCTTCGCTCGTTCTGGCAGGTGACGACGATGCCGGTCGGCAGATGGGTGATGCGCACCGCAGAATCGGTGACGTTGACGTGCTGGCCGCCGGCGCCGCTGGACCGGTAGGTATCGACGCGCAGGTCTTTGTCGTTGATCTCGATCTCGATCTCCTCGTCGATGTCGGGATAGACGTAGACCGAGGCGAACGACGTGTGCCTTCGCTTGGCCGCATCGAACGGCGAGATGCGCACGAGGCGATGCACACCGTGCTCCGACTTCATGTAGCCGTAGGCGTAGTCGCCGCGCACCATCACGGTGACGCTCTTCAATCCCGCCTCTTCGCCGGCCTGATAGTCGACGATCTCGGCCGACCACCCCTTGCGCTCGGCGTAGCGGAGGTACATGCGCAGCAGCATCTCCGCCCAGTCCTGCGACTCGGTGCCGCCGGCGCCGGGATGGATGGCCAGGATGACGTCGCGCTCATCGTGCTCGCCGGAGAGCTTCATGGTCATCTCGATCGATGTGACCTCGGCCTCGAGCTGCGAGACGAGTTGTTCGATGTCGGCATCGACATGCTCGCCCTCGCGCTGGAGCTCCAGCAGCACCTCCAGCTCCTCGGCTTTTGCATTGATCGCCTCGCCCGAGGCGATGCGCTTCTCTACGCGGGCGCGCTTCCGTCCGACGTCCTGCGCAGTCTCCGGCTTGTCCCAGAAACCGGGAGCGGACATCTCGCGCTCGATCTCGTCGAGCGTCTTGCGTGCGGAATCGAGGTCAAAGATAGCTCCGGACCAGTTGAAGGCGGTCTTTGAGGTCCGAGATTCGAGAGAGGGTGTCGTCTTTCATGGCTGCGTAGAGTAGTCGATTATCGCCGACGCCAGACCCCGACACCTTCGGCTTTCGCTTCGCGCTCGGCGATGCGATGCAGGCATTCCGAGTAATCCGAGAGCGTGTACGCCGGCGCGGCGGCGAACGTGGCCGCCCCGGCGCGGAGCAGTTGGCGAGCGATGTCCCGCCCCTCCTGGTCGTTCACTTGACCGGTGATATCGGACATTCAGGGATGTGCGACGATAGAGCGGATGGGAGCACGAAGAAACGCAGAAACCGTTACGGAATCGATGGACGCATTCCGGAGGATCGTCCATGCGCTGCGCAGCTCGCATCGCGCCGCATCAGACCTCAATCTCACGGGTGCGCAGCTCTTCGTCCTGGCAACGCTCGGTGCGGCCGGCGGGCCGATGGGGGTCAAGGAGCTTGCGGAGCAGACGCGGACGGATCAGAGCACCGTGTCGGTGGTCGCCGGAAGGCTCGTCGACCGCGGTCTGGTCGAACGGGCGCGGTCGGCCGTGGATACGCGCCGAGTGGAGCTTTCGCTCACCGCGCGCGGCAGGAGGCTCCAACAAAAGACCCCAACGACCGTGGCACAGCAGAAACTCGCGGACGCGCTCCGGCATCTGTCCGCCGACGATGCCGCGACGCTATCGCGCATTCTGAAAGGCATCGTGGAAATGATGGGCGAGACGGATGCACCGGCACCGATGCTGTTCGATGAGACTGCAGCGGAGCAGACGATGACTCGTCATCGCCGGCCTGCAACGAAGAAAGCTCGCGCCCGCGCTGTCCGGAGGTAGTAGAGCATCGCTCTGCAACGGGGAGATCGATCACCGATCACTCCTGCGGAGCTCGCCGGACGAATTCGAGGATTGCTTCCAGCGTGATCACGCCTTCCACGCGCGTTGCCTCGCCGCGGCTGACCACGGGCAGAAGGCCTGGGTTCTCGCGAAAACGCTGGAGCACGAGCTCAAGAGAGTGATCAGCGTGAACGTGCGCCCACTTCGAAATCAGCAGAGGAGCGAGCGGAATACCGGTCGTGCCGCCGCTGGCCGCCTCCTCGAGGTCGTGCCGCCTCACGATGCCGGCGATCCTGCGTTGACTGCCGACGAGAAAGCTATCCGACGGCTCATTGGCGATGAGCGCCAGAGCCTGGTCAACCGAGGAGTCTTCCGGGATGAATAGCGGAACCGGTTCCATGATGTCGCTGGCGCGAGACATGCCGGCAGCGAATCGACTGGCAGGTCCGGGTAGGTGGATACCATCCTGTTCTAGCAACGCGTGATAGATAGGCTTCGGCTGAAAGCGCGTGGCGATCGCATAGGCGAGCAGGTTCGCCACCATCAGCGGCACCAGAATCTGGTAGTCCTGCGTGAGCTCGAAGATCATGAAAACCGACGTCATCGGCGCGCGGATGATGCCGGCGAAGAGCGCTCCCATACCGACTAGCGCGTAAGCTCCGGGGTCACCTGTTGGGAACGGCGCGATTGCGTGCATTCCGATCCCGACGGCGCCGCCGGCCATCGCACCGAGAAAGAGACTCGGCGCGAAAATGCCGCCGGCATTTCCGGATGAGTAGGAAATGATCGTGGCGACGAGCTTCGCGCCGCAGAAAAGCAGCAGCATGCGTAGCGCCAGCGCCCCATCGAGGGCCTGATCGACATACTGATAGCCAACCCCCATTACCTGAGGCACGAAGAGCAGCATGATCCCGATTGCAAGTCCTCCCATGGCCGGTTGAATGATTCGCGTCCACGCCGGCAGACGGCGAAAGAGTCCTCGGGTACGCAGCAGTCCCTGCGTGAACATCAACGACACGATTCCGCCGACGATCCCGAGAACCGCGTACCCGATCAATTCGGCCGGATGCGCGAGGTGATAGGCAGGAACTCGGAAGAGCGTCTCCTCGCCCAGAATCGATCGCTCGATGATGACCGCCGTGACCGAGGCCACCACCGTCGATCCGATCAGGGCGGCGTTCATGTCTCCCATCACCTCTTCGAGAGCGAACAGCACCGCCGCTACGGGGGTGTTGAACGCCGCCGAGAGTGCCGCGGCAGCGCCGATGGGGATGAGGCTTCGCACGCGCTGCGGAGACAGCTTCAGCCATCGCCCGAAGAGCGATGCGATGCCGGCCCCGATCTGCACGGACGGCCCTTCGCGCCCCATGGAGTGGCCCGATCCAACGCACAACGCGCCGGTGAGGAATTTCCCGAAGATCACCCGCCCCGGGATCACCCCGTTTTCCAGGTGATAGGCAGCCTCCACCTGTGGCAGACCGCTGCCTCTGGCTTCGGGGAAAAACTTGGCCAGAAGAAACCCGGTCACGAGACTCACGAGCGTAGGCACAGCCACGAGTCGGAGCGCCGACGGAGCGGAGCCGAACAGGACGTGCTTGGTTCCCTCGATGGCCAGTGTGAAGAGCACCGCGGACAGACCGCCGAAAATCCCGATGAGAACCGTGAGCGCGAGAAAGACCTGATTCTCGCGCAGACGAAATGTCTCGACCGATAGAAACTTGACCGGTTTCATCGCTCGGTTGCTCCATGTTGCCGGCCGGCGAGTAGAAGCGCTTCGTCAAGGCCCTCCGGTTTTCCGCAGGTTTGGCTTGTCATCTCTTCTATTTTGAACACGAGCTCCGCGCCGGCGGCGAGTAACTCGGGATCCTCGCGGAGGTTCTGCGGCGTGATCTTCGGCAGTAACGCATCGATCTCCAACTGCAGCGGGCCCTTCACTGAGCCTATCGAAACGTTGCCGCCGCATTGAAGGCGTCTTGCGGATTGATCGAGCGCCGCCCGCAGGCGCTGGATCCGTTCGCTTCGCGAGAGATGAACCGCCAGAGGATCGCTCGCTTGTATCAGGCGTGTGGTCTCGAGCAGTTGTGCCGCACGTGTTGCGCTCTTGTCCAGCGCCGTGGCCCGGCTGAGATAACCCTCCGCGGTCTTGTAGTCGCCGATTTGGAATGCGGTTTCGCCCGCTCCCGAAAGGGCGGCGACGTTTCCGGTGTCCAACTGAGCTGCCTGACCGAAATGCTGCAGTGCGTTCGAAGTGTCGCCGGCTTCCACGTAAAGCTGCCCAAGTTCAAGCTGCACGTTCACCGTCCGAGGGGCGTCGGTACTGAGGGCCATCAACTCGGCCAGTGCCCTGCTTCGTTCCTTGTGATCGAGGAGCAGATGAATGAGCTCGAGCCGGACCTGTCGCCGCTGTTCATCGACCCTCTCTCCAGTCCACAATCCATAGAGCGCGTGGTGGTAGTAGCGGAGGGCCTCGGGCAGATCGTGATTGCGGGCCGAGAGTCTGGCCAACTGCAGGTTGATCTGTGGACTCTCGGGTGCCGACTCGCGAAGCCGCAGCAAGGCCAGCCGCGCCTCGTCGTCTCGATTCGTGGCACCGAGCGCCTGTGCCAGGGCGAAGGCGAACCCTCGGTTATCGTGATCGTTGGCCGTCGCCTCTCGCAGCGAAGCGATGGCCTCCTCGGGCTTTCCTTCCCTCAGCTGCCGCTCTCCTTGTCGATACCAGTAGGCGGCAATGTGAGCATTCCTCTGCCGATTCAGGTCCGCCACTCTCCGCGTCACCATGTACGTGGGAACCGCGGCAACGGCGATGAAGACCAGCAGCACGATTTCCCGGCGGATGATCTGAACCCCGGGCACGGCCGTGCAGGAGGGGCACGAGCCGCCCGACAACGGACCCTGACAGGCTGGACAACGCTCGCGATCGGCCAGCGCCGGCTCTTTCATTGGATATCAATGTATCATTCCTTCGGGTTACGAGAAATGGCGGACTCTGTTGTGAGGCAGCAATAGGGTGAGCCTTTCAAACGCGACGCGGGCCTTCGTTCGTCGATACAAACGCACCGCAACCAGGCGTTCCGTGCTCGTGGCAGGCGCTTGTACGGCGCCCTCGGACAGGATCGAAACGGCGTCGAACTGCTGTACGTGGCGATTGTTTCTTGAACGGCTTTGGGGTCTCTTGTCCGGGGCGCGGCCGCGCCTGATACGCGGCCGCGCCGTTGCTTCACTGTTGGGGCGGGGTCTGTGGTTGCAGCGGGGTCTGTGGTCCCTGCGGCGGCTTTTTCACAGGGGTCGCCTTTTTTTGCTCGCTCTGCGAAGGTCGCGTTTGATGTTCTCCAGATGTGCGGCCACACCGGCACTGGCGGCGTCGCGGCCGATTCCCTTGCCGATGGCGTACGTCTGCAGCACCGGTTCACCGCCCGGGCTTTCCGGGTGGAATACGTGAACCGCACGTTCGTACGGAACTCCTCGACCGCATCGATCACGGTACGGAACGCGTCCAGGAACTGCAGGTCCGCACGCGCTTGCGGCACGTCGAGCTTATTGGCGCTGTTCAGCTCCGGGTATGCCTCGATCGCGGCGATCATGCTTCGGATCGACTCGACCGAGAAGGCCCGAAACCTTCTCACGAAGGCCTCGTTCTCGTTATGCTTCGGCACGAACGTCGGGATCAACCTGGCCAGCGCCGCAAGGCCGTCGGTGATCTGTTTGGCGATGTCTTCGATTGCGATCTGACTGGCCTCGGGATCGGCAGCAGGTTGATCCGCGGTTGCCGCCCCTGGAGACACAGCAGTAGCTCGTGTTGTGGACATGAGTCCCTCCATCTTCGGTTACGCGACGTGCGATCGCTACGAGCGAAATTGCAGCCACGAGTTACCCGCGAGCCCTCGATCGTCAGCACTCGCGGGCGATCGGCACAATGCGCATGTGCCTTGAAAACGGCCCGGCCTTACAATGTGCATTATACAATGAGGGAGCTCATGCGTTACTGCAGAAACAGCTCAGTATACGGTGCTGTTTTGTCACGAATAAACAATTTTGGAAACAACAGATCATTATAATGTTCTGCAGGAGCGAAAAATCATTCCGGCGGAACAGATTTTCCTTCCGATGGAACGTTCTGACGCTCTCGCGGAATCAAATTTCGTTGTGCAAGATCAGTTTTTGATTCTGAGGGAGCCTCGAAGAGCTCTGCCGGAATCAAAAATCGTTCTGACAGAATATTATGATGATCTATCAGATCATTATGATGATCTGTCAGATCGAATTTCGGTTCCGGCAGAACACGATGATGATCTGTTAGATCATGATGATGATCTGTCAGAACATGATAATGATCTGTCGGATCGAATTTTGGTTCGTCCACCACCGTCATTCCTCTGGGCGGTGGGAAGCGACTTCGCGGTACGGGGGCATCCTCTTCCGGCGGCAGGGAGGTGCAAACTCTCGGCGGAAGTATAGCAGTGGGTATGTACTTTAGGCTCATGTGATGATACTATACACCCATGGGTACGAAATTAGACGCATACCTGCAACGCCACAGGATCAAGCCCATCCATCTCGTCAGGGAGTCGGGCTACAGCCGGGTCCACCTTCTCATGGTTCGTGAGGGGAAGATCGACCCCACCAGACAATGCATCGCCGCGATCACGGCCGCCTTGCACCGCTTGTCGGGCGAACGGGTGAAGGCGTCGGACCTGTTCGAGCTGGACCCCGACTATCGCGATTAGAGGTCCGAGAAACGGAAGCGGCAAAGGGTTCAAGCCGGCTGTCGCCGGACCATCCCGACGATCACGAATGCCATCGCCACCCAGGCGAACCAGTCACCGAAACGGACGTACGGCGTCGTCGACGTCCGCGGCTGGAACTCGGCGTAGATGATCCCCTGTTTGCCCATCTCCAACTGCTGCACGAGCTGGCCGGCCGGGTCGATGACGGCGGAGATGCCGGTGGTTCCCGCGCGCAGCAGATAGCGATCGGTCTCGACGGCGCGGAGCCGGGCCTGGTTCAGATGCTGCCGCGGCGCCGAGGTGCCGTCGTACCAGGCGTCGTTGGTGATCGTGACCAGGACGTTGGCGCCGTGCACCACCTGCGTGCGCGGGATCTGCGGGAAGACCACCTCGTAGCAGATGGCCGGGCCGTAGAGAAACCGGCCGGCGAGCGGCGTATCCTTCGTCCCGAACTCGAACTGGCCGACGGCGTGCACGAGCGCATGCGCGAACGAGAGCATCTGCCGGAGCGGCACGTACTCGCCGAACGGCACCAGGCGGATCTTGTCGTAGTGGCCGATGGTGCGGCCGCCGCTGGCGAGAAATGCCGCGTTCCAGAGCTTGTTCGGCTGATCCGGGTCCTCGGCGACCGACCCGAGGATGACGTCGACGTTGCTGGTGCGGGAGACCGACTCGATGGCCTGGCGATAGAAATCCGTCGTGGCGTACGACAGCGGCACCGTCGACTCCGGCCAGATCACGACCTGCACCTTGTGCGAGGTAGCCTCGTCCGTCATGGCCATCATCCGGCGGAAGATCAGCACCAGGTTGTCGTTGTCCCACCGCATCTCCTGCGAGATGTTCGGCTGCAAGAGAGCCGCGCGCGCCATCGGCGTTCCGGTCGGGCGCACCAGCATCTTGGCGGCGACGAGTCCCGTCGCCCACCAGACGAAGGTGATGATGACGACGGCGGCGATGGGGAAGAGCGATCGCATCCCTTTCGGCCGCGCCACGATCAGCCAGGCGACGAGCGTCGACGGCAGCAGGATCAGGATTCCCAGCGCATACGGCCCGGCCACGCGGTCGAACTGCACCAGCGGCGCGTAGTCGACGATCGAAGCGGCGATGAGGCTCCAGGGGAAGCCGCTGAAGAGATACGTCCGCGCGTACTCGACCACCGCCCACGCCAGCGGCACGAGCAGCCATCGCCGGAACCGCGTCGATGGTGCGATGCGATAGAAGAGAAGGGCGAAGAGGCCGCCGTACATGCCGAGGTAGGCGCACATCGCCACGAAGAGCGCCACGCCGGTGACGTACGGCAAGCCGCCGTAGTGCGACATCACCCGGACCACCCACGGCACCATGATCAGCCAGGCGATCGTCTGCGAGAGCCATCCGAGGAGGAAGGCGCCGCGGGCGCTTCGCACTCGCGTCAACGCAACGAAGAGCGGCAGGAGGGCGATGAACATCAGCCATCCGATGGCGGCGTTCGGGAAAGCGAAGGCGAAGAGGACGCCGGAGAAGGCTGCGAGAGCTAGGTTGATCGAGATTCGCAAGCGGGCGAAGGATAAACGAGATGGACGTCTCGCAGCTTGCGGCCTTAGGTCGACACACTAAAGGCCTCGCGGCACACCACATGACCCGAGGCATCGAAACAGACGTCTATGTAATTCTGGCCGAAGAGCTTCCAGGTCCAACACTCCTTTGAGGAGTTCGCGCCACAGGAGCCAAATGCCGGACCCATCCCCGAGTTGTCGGGTTGACCGAGGGCCGCAACAACCGCGGCTTTGTCGGCGCCGATCGCGATCTGCTCCATTCGGTGGGTCTCCCAAGCATTCCAACTGCTGGTTCCACACAGCAAGAGGACGATCAGACCACATACCGTTGCTGTGGCTGTTGCTCGGGCGCTCATGGCTGAAAGACGCCAACTCAGTCTGAGATTGCCTACTTCTTGAACAGCGCGTCGAACGCCTTCCGCGCGTCGTCCGGCGTCTGCGGCTGGCGGGCCTTGTCCGCGGTCAGGTCGCGGACGACCTTCGGCTGGAAGAAGGCGCACTCGTTGCGGACGTGCTTGCCGGAGATGCGGGCCGGGATGCTTTCGCGGCACTCCCAGAGCGTGGTGGTGTCGAAGGCGCGGCAGTTGCCGCAGGTGTGCAGGTCGGCGCCGCACTTGACGCAGGTCTCCTCGGAGGTCGGCTGGTCGAGCCCGAGCCTCTGCGTGCCGCAGGCGTTGCATTTGAAGACCTCGGGTCCGAAGCCTCCGGCGGTCCGTCCGCGGGGCGCTCCTTCGACTCTCTGATATTGCGGTTCGTACGGAGTGCGCGGCGGACGCGAGCTGCTGGATGAAGACGAATTGGACGAATAGCCGCCGCCGCTATCCTGATAGCCGCGGTGCCTGTATTTGCGATCACTCAAATGGTTCACCTCATGAAGACGTAGTAAATCGCCCCGGCGATAAGGAGGACGGCGATCACGAGGAAGATCAGCCGTATCGCTACCTTGGCCAGCTTGAGAACGACCCAGATCACGATGATCGCAATGAGGATCCCGAGGAGCTCGTTGATGCCTGGCATGGCGGGGGCGCTGGGTAGTGTAACAGGTTGGTTGTTGGTTTGATTGCGTTGCACGCGGTTACGCGGTCTCGCGGTTCCGAGGTCGCGCGGTGGGTTTGCTGCGAGACCGCGCAACCCCGAGACCGCGTAACCGCTACAACACCAGCCTCACCGGCTGCTCGATGTAGCTCCGCAACGTCCGCAGGTACTCCGCGCCCAAGGCGCCGTCGACGACGCGGTGGTCGCAGGACATGGTGACCTTCATCCGGTCGCGGATGACCACTTGGCGATCGACAACGACAGCCTGCGCGCTGGCGGCGCCGATGGCGAGGATGGCCACGTTCGGCGGGTTGATGATGGCGGTGAATTGTTCGATGCCCCAGGCGCCGAGGTTCGAGATGGTGAAGGTCGAGCCCTGGTAATCGTTCGGGGTCAGCTTGCGGTTCTTCGCCTTGTCGGCGAGCGAGCGCACCTCGTTGGAGATCTCGGTCACCGATTTCTGGTCGGCGTTGCGCACGACCGGCGTGATGAGCCCCTCGGGAGTGGAGACGGCGATGCCGATGTGGATCTCGCCATGCTGCGTGACGGCCTCATCGCCCCACGACGCATTCACGTTCGGGTGATGGCGCAACGCCAGCGCGGCGGCGCGGACGATGAAGTCGTTCACGCTGGTCTTGATGCCTTCGATCTCATTGAGCTGCTCGCGCAGCGAAAGGAGATTGGTAACGTCGTAGTCGGCCGTCAGATAGAAATGCGGGATCGGTCCCGTCGACTCCGCGAGTCGTTTGGCGATCGTTCGACGCATCGCGGTCAACGGGATCTCTTTCGTCTCGAGCTTCTGGATCGGCGGCAGCGACCGCGCCTTGGCCTTCTGCGGTGCGGCAGCGGGAGGCTTGAAGTTCTTTACATCGTTCGCCACGATGCGGCCGCTCGGCCCGCTCCCCTGCACCTGTTCCAGACTGACGCCCATCTCGCGCGCCATCTTCCGCGCCAGTGGTGATGAACGCTTTCTGCCGCCCGCGTCCTGCGGGGCAGGCTCACTCGAAGCCGCCGCGGTCCGATCGATCCGCGGGGCTTTCATGTCGATGGCCTCGGCATAGTCGCCAGTCGACTTCTTGATCGAATCTTTCTTGTCGATGGCGCGGCGCGCGGGTGCGGCTTCTGCGCTGGGCTCCTGTCGAGGCGTGGCCTTCTCGCCCTCTCCGAGGATGGTCGCCAGCACCCCACCCACCTCGACCATCTGCCCGTCCTCGGCCGCGACATTGCCGAGCGTGCCATCCTGCTCCGCTTCGAGATCGAGGTTCACCTTGTCGGTCTCGATCTCCAGCAGCGGCTCGCCTTTCTTCACGGCGTCGCCCGACTTCTTGTACCAGCGGACGACCTTCCCCTCGGTCATGGCGTCGCCCATCTTGGGCATGATGATGTCAGCCATTCGCGTACATCACTTTCTTGACCGCGGCGATCACATGTTGTTCGTGCGGTGTGGCCAGCACTTCCAGATTGCGCGCATACGGCATCGGCACATCCTCGCCCGTGACGCGCGCCACCGGCGCATCGAGCTCGTCGAAAACCGTCTCGGTGATGCTGGCGGCGATCTCCGCCGCCGCGCCGAACGGTTTCCACTGTTCCTGCACGACCACGCAGCGATGGGTCCTGGTGACCGAGGCGTAGGCCGGCTCGAGATCGAGCGGGCGGAGCGTGCGGAGATCGATCACTTCGCATTCGATCCCTTCGTCCTGCGAAAGCTTCTCCGCGGCGATGAGCGACATCTGCAGCATGCGGCTGTACGAGACGATGGTGACGTCGCTCCCCTCGCGCGCGATGCGGGAGACGCCGAAGGGGACGGTGAAGCCGGCGTCATCCGGCACTTCCCCCTTCATCCCGTACAGCGCTGCGCTCTCGAGGAAGATGACCGGATCGCGCCCACGGATCGCCGTCTTCAGCAATCCCTTGGCATCGGCCGGCGTGGCCGGGGCGACGACTTTCAGGCCGGGGAAGTGCGCGTAGAACGACTCGAACGTCTGCGAGTGCTGCGCGGAGAGCTGGACGCCCGCTCCCTGCGGCCCGCGGATGACCACCGGCACGTCGACCTGCCCGCCGGAGAAGTAGCGCACCTTCGCCGCGTGATTGAGGATCTGGTCGGCGGCGACGATGGCGAAGTTCATGGTCATCATCTCCACGATCGGCCGCAGACCGAGCATGGCCATGCCCACCGCGGTCCCGACCATCCCGGCCTCGGCGATGGGCGTGTCGATCACGCGCTTCGGGCCGTACTTTTTCAGCATGCCGGCGGTGATGCGGAACGTCCCTTCGTAGACGCCGATGTCTTCGCCCATGATCAGGACGTTCCCGTCCCGATCCATCTCTTCCATCATGGCGTCGCGGATGGCGTCGCGGTAGCTTTTTTCGGTCATGGGGTTTTACTCGTTCTCTCGCACGGGCCCGTGCTCGGCGACGACGTCGCGCCACAACTCCTCGGCATCCGGCACGGGGCTCTCCTCCGCGAACTGCACGGCGGCGGCGACTTCTCCGGAGGCCCACTCCTCGATCGTCTTCACATCGTCGTCGGTGAGGTTGCAGATCTCGCCGAGACGGTTGCGGAGGATACCGATCGGATCGCGATGGCGGTGCTGCTCGACTTCATCCTTGCTCCGATACGGCTGCAGGATGTCGGCCGCTCCGTGGCCGGAGAAGCGATAGGTGACGGCCTCAATGCAGTACGGCGTGCCGGTCTCCCGGATCTGGCGGACGACGCGATCGGCCACGCCGCGGACGGCGAAGACATCCTGCCCATCGACCTTCTCGGTGGGAATGTTGTAGGCGCGCACGCGGGCCGAGAGATCGGTCAGCGCGGAATGCCGCTCCACCGAGGTCCCCATGGCGTAGCCGTTGTTCTCGATGATGAAAAGGATCGGGCACATCCCCGCCTTGCCCCACAAGCCGGCCATGTTCATCGCCTCATGGAACGAGCCGATGTTCATGGCGCCGTCGCCGAAGTAGCAGACGGCGATGCGCTCGGTCTGGCGATAGCGAAGCGCGTACGCGGCGCCGGCGGCCAGCGTGAGATGTCCGCCGACGATGCCGTAGCCGCCGTAGAAGCCGTGCTCGACGTCGAACAGATGCATCGAGCCGCCCTTGCCTTTGGAGACGCCGGTGACCTTGCCGAACAACTCGGCCATGATCCGCCGCGGCTCGGCGCCGAGGGCCAGGGCATGGGCGTGGTCGCGATAGCCGGTGAAGACGATGTCGTCCTTCTGCAGCGCCGTGATGATGCCGCTGGCCACCGCCTCCTGCCCGCTGTAGACGTGGAGATATCCGCCGATCTTACCTTTGCGGAACTCCCGCTCCGTCGCTTCCTCGAAGCGCCGGATGAGGACCATCTGCCGGAGGATGTCGGTCCACTCCGGCGCGCAGGCTGCCACGGGGTCGATCGTTGCGGAGGCTTGTTCTTTCGCTTTTGCCATCAATTCAGTGCGTCAAACGGTGCACGACGCGGGCCGGGATTCTATATCGAGGTGGGGGTGGCTCCGGTCACAGAAAACGAAAGGCAATGTTGAATGTTGAATGTTCAATGTTGAGTGTTGAATGTCACCCCGCGTGATGTTCCATTCGACACTCAACATTGAACATTCAACATTGAACATTGCTTCTACGTTGCGCCCAGCCCCGCAAGATCCGTTTCCTTCACGATGAACGCCCGCGCTTCTAACGCCGCGCCTCGATCCATCTTGCGAGGGACGCCTGACTCTCGCCCGACGGTCTTCCTGTAATCAAACCTTCCACGGAGAGGTCCTCGTCGAGTTGAGTCCAGTGAATCCCCTCGCCGCGGCCGATCAATCGCCATCCGTTCCGCTCCTCCGGAGTGCCGTGGACCAGACGGGGATACCACGCAAGCGGCACCGATATGGTGCGCCCATCGCTCAAGTCAACGGTGAGCGTGTCATCGGTCACCACGACGTTCGTTGCCGCGGGAACTGAGGTTTCAGTCAGTGAAGAAGTCATTCCAAGCCTCCAGGAGCTTTTCGCATGCCGGTCATGCTAGCCCGCATTTCTCACGCTCACTTGAATTGTTCCACCGGCAGCTTGCCACTCCCTTCGTCGAGAGCCCTTCTCCCCCCACGGTTTCTTGTGGGGGGAGAAGGTGCCGAAGGCGGATGAGGGGGGCGCTTTACGAGATATGCGCGATTTACCGACGCTGGTCCGAGAGCGCTCGAAGGCGCGCGAATGACTATGAGTGAAACGCCCCCCTCATCCGGCTTCGCCACCTTCTCCCCCCACAAGAAACCGTGGGGGGAGAAGGGCTCTCGATTGGAGGTACTGCCGAGAACGATGAATCCCTACCTACCCCAGCCCCGCGTCAAGATCCGTTCCCTTCACGATGAACGCCAGCGCCACAACCGCCAGGGCTATGCCGTTCACTTCCAGCGCGGTGGTGATCGACCAGCGCTGGGCGACGAAGCCGGCCATGAGGTTGCCGAGCGGCATGCCGCCGCGGAAGGCCAGCATGAAGATCGACATGACCCGGCCGCGCATGGCGTCGCTGGTCGAAAGCTGCACGAGGGAGCTGTAGAGAGAGATCACGCCGACGATCGCGGAGCCGGCGATGAAGGCGATGACCAGGCTGGCACCGAGGTGCCGCGAGAAACCGAAGGCCACCAGCGTCGCGGCGAAGACGAGCTGCAGTGCCAACGCCAGCCGTCCCTTTTTGGCCGCGTAGCTGCTGCCGGCGACGAAGAGCGCGCCGACGACGGAGCCGATGCCGTAATCGGCTTGCAGCAGAGAGAGGCCCTGCGGCCCGAGGTTGAAAATGCTCTTGGCCACTACCGGCATCATCGTGAAGAGAGGCATGCCCAGGAACGTGCCGGCGAAGGAGAGGAAGGTCAACAGGAGCAACGACCGCTTCGACGCCACGAAGGCGAAGCCCTCTTTCATCTGCGCCATCATCGACGTCGACGTGGCGTCGGCATGCAGCGGCGGCATCCTGATGATGGAGAGGGCGATGATCACGAAGATGAACGACAGGCCGTTGATGCCGAAACAGGCCGTCGCTCCCCACAGACCGAAGACGACGCCTCCGAGAGCGGGACCGATGACACGGGCCAGATTGAACTGCATGGAGTTCATGGCCACGGCATTGGCCATGTCGTCGCGCTTGACGAGCAGCGGCAGAAGCGACGCATAGGCCGGTCCGCTGATCGACTGCGCGCTGCCGGTCAGAAAGGAGAGGATGAAGATGTGCCAGATCTTGACCGTATGGAAGTAGATGAGCGCGGCCAGGATCAGGGCGAAGCTCCCCTGCAGGACCTGCGACAGCAGCATGATCTTGCGGCGCTCCAGCCGGTCGGCGATGACGCCGCCGAAGAGCGAGAAGAGCAGCATGGGGCCGGTGGCGAGAAAGCCATCCACGCCGAGGAGGAAGGCCGAGCCGGTCATCGTGTAGACGAGCCAGCCCTGCGCCAGCGTCTGCATGAAAGTGCCGGTGGTCGAGGCAAACGCGCCGATCCAGAGAAGCCGGAAGTCGCGGTACCGCAACGCGCTGAAGGTCCGCTGGAATCGTCCGCGCGGGATGCCCATCTGCGCGTTCGCCTCGACCGTCTCTTCCTGAGGGAGCGACGAGCTCATCGAGCGATCCGCAACCTCTCCGCGGTTCCGGCGGTATGGGCATGGCAGATGGCGACGGCGAGCGCGTCGGAGGCATCCGTCGACATGACCAGATTCGCGCACCCGGGAAGAAGCATGCGCACCATCTTGGCAACCTGCTCTTTCTCCGCCGCGCCGTATCCAACGACGGCGCTCTTGACGCTTCTCGGCGAATACTCGAAGACGTCGAGCTTCGCCGACCGCGCCGCCAGCAGGATCACGCCGCGCGCGTGCGCAAGCTGAATCAGGCTCTTGATGTTCTGCCCGCCGAACGGCGCTTCGACCGCAACCGCCTCGGGGACACACCGGCTGATGATGCGAACCAGCTCATCGTGGATCCTGCAGAGACGATCGGCCAGCTCCGAGCCTCGCACCGTGCCGATCGTCCCCTGCTCGATCAGCGTCAGCCGCCCGCGAACCTGCTCGATGACGCCAAAACCAGTGGTGACCGAGCCGGGATCGATGCCAAGGATTCGCACGAGGGGATTGTAGCTGGAGTGCGTCACGCCCTCTCTTCAAACGTGAGACGGAACATCGAACCTTGTTCAGGCGGCGTGTTACAGATGCGGTTGATGCATTCGAAGGCGATCCATCTTCATTCTCGGCATGCCCTCCAATCGAGAGCCCTTCTCCCTCAGCGCTTTTCAGCTGGGGGAGAAGGTGCCGAAGGCGGATGAGGGGGCCCGTTCTCGCGCAATCTGAGGCATCGATCAATGGTCGCCTTGATCATTTCGACGACGATCTCCGAATCACGAATCAACTGTTCGTTCGGAATGCGAAGCATGTGCAGACCACGACGGCGAAGACCGGAGAAGATCGCCGACGTTGGTGAACTGATCTACGCGGAGCGATATCAGGCCCAACTCGAGCCTGATCGGCGCGGGCATTTCATAGCGGTCGACGTAACCAGCGGTGAAGGATACGTCGCCGAATATCCGGAGCAGGCACTTCAAGACGCTCGCGCAGCAGCACCGAATGGAATCTTTCACCTGATTCGAATCGGCGCACCGGGAGCGTTCAGAGTCAGCTTCGGCCTCACTCGTCATGACTTCTGGGCCGGCCACTTCGACAGTCTCCGTAACCCTTCTCACCCCCAGAACCTCACCTCAAAGATCTCCCGCCCTTCCTCCCGATACTTCGCCTCGTAGTTCGTCCGCGGCGGATCATCCGCGCTGGGAATGCGGCGCTCACTTCGAAAGAACTGTTCGATGACCGGGGCCGCGGCTTCGTAGTACTCGCGATGATCGGTGACGTAGATGCCGCTGCCGCCGGGGACCAGCACCCTCCTGATCTCCGTCAGCACCTCGGCGCGGATGATGCGCCGCTTCTGCTCGCGCTTCCGCGGCCAAGGATCGGGAAAGTAGATGTGGATCTCGTCGATCGACGCCTCTGCCAGCATGTCGCGCAGGACGAGGAAGGCGTCGTGATTGATGAGGCGGATGTTGTCCAGGCCGCGCTTCGTCACGCGGTCGCGGATCAGGCGGTGGTAGTGCAGCGACTTTTCGATGCCGATGAAGTTCACGCCGGGCTGTTCGGTGGCGCCGGCGATGAGAAAACGTCCCTTCCCCGAACCGATCTCCAGCACGACGCGATTGCGATTGCCGAACAGAATTGCCAGGTCGAGACGGACGAATCCTGACTCGCGCGGGTCGATGACGAAGTCGGAGCCATTCACGCAAGCATCATACGAAACACGATGAATTGACTCCCATCGGCGTCGGATTGGCGCAAACAGTCACGCATCCGCGTCACGATCGCGCTTTCTCTTTTGACTTCGCCTTCTTTCGCTCTATCCTTCGTCCATGGTTACGGTTGCGGCATTCCATCCGTCCCGAGGGTTGCGACGGTGAACGTGATCGCCGCGGACACATTCGACCCGATGATCGCCGGCCTGGCGCCCGTCGTCCCTGGCGAAGAGCTAGAGATCGACGAGCTCGATTTCGCGCGGCTGTACGAGGACAACTTCGACCTTCTCGTCGCCATCGCCAGGCGCAAGTTTCAGGTGCCGGAAGTCGATGCCGAGGCGCTCGCGCATGAAGTCTTCTACTCGTACCTCAAACGGAAGGATGAGATTCGCGATCTGCATCCGTGGCTGATCGGTGCCATCTGTCACGCCTCTCGTTATTTCTGGCGGCAGAATGGCCGGCGTACCGAGCAGCTCGATCATTCGTGGGCCGTACTCCGCCCCGATCCGGCCTCGGCGGGAATCAACGACCTGCTGCCGGCGCAGCTCGCCGCCCGTGAGATTCTCGAAGCGCTGCCACCGCGCTATCAGCAGATCCTGCGCCTGCGTTACTACGAGGGCTACAGCATCCGGGAGATTGCCGACTACCTGGGCGTCACAGCAAAATACACACAGAAGCTGGTGATGAGATGTCTGCGCCGGGCGGAACAGATGTATAACGCTGCTCCCGCGAGGAAGAAGCCATGAATCATTCCGACGATCTCCAGCACCTCGCCGATTGCTCATCGTGCCGTCAACGGTTCAGTGAGAACGTTCTGCCCTTCAACGCGGCACGCCGCCGGGAAGGGGCGCGCGCGTTCGCCGCCGCAGCGGCCCAGTTGGAGCGCGAGCGCGAGAGCGCATCAGACATTGTCGAGCGCCAGCTTCGAGCAACCCCGATCGAGGAGTGGCCCGGCCTCGCGGAATCGCCGGCGCTACGCAACAACGCCGCGCTCGAACAGATGAGCGAAGAGGTGCGCAAGCGGATCGAGCGAAAGCCGGTCGAAGCGCTTGCCATCGCCAACCTGGCCACATCGATCGCCGAAACGCTCCACGCCAACGCCTATCCGCCGGCGGTGATGGCCCAGATCCGTTCGACGGCGCTGCGCGATCGCGCCAACGCGCTCCGCTACCTCGGACGTCTCGACGAGGCGTACGACTCGATCGAAACGGCCGAGGCGCGGCTCGGCGAATTTCCCGGCGCGGCGCATGACCGCGCCATCATCTGGCTGGTCAAGGCCATGATCCAGGGACAGATGGATCTCTTCGACGAATCGGAACAGATGATCACCGCGGCGAGCCTCGTCTTCGCCGACGTCAACGACCTGCCAAGGTTTTTTCAGGCCGGCCTCGTTTACGGAAACCTGCTCGGCCGCCAGAAGCGGTACGAGGACGCCCAGCGCATCTTCGGCGACCTGCTCGATGTCGCCAGGAGCACCGGCGACGACAAGACGCAGGCGCGCCTCTACAACAACCTCGGTCACTGCGCCATCTACCTCGACGACTACGCGCGCGCGAACATTCACTTCTCCGAGTCGATCGCGCGTTTCACGGACCTCGGGCTGCGCGCGGAAGTTCCGCGCACGAATCTCGGCGCGGCCCTCGTGCTGATCGGCAAGGGTCAGATCGATTCCGGCCTTGCGCGGCTCGAAGATGCCCGCCGCGTATTCATCGACCTGGGCATGATGGGAGAAGCCGGACTCTGCGCACTGCGAATCATCGAGGTGCTGATCGACCGCGGCGATACGGAGCAGGCGCGCGTGCTGACCGGCGCCGTGATCGATGAATTCGAAGCGGCAGGCCTCGACACGCGCGCCGTGCAAGCCGTCGCCGGCCTGCAATCATCCATCGATGCGGACGGTGCGACGGCAGAAACCGTACGCACCGTCCACGAGTTTGTGCAGGGGCTGGCGACCGACCAGGCCCAGGCGAGCTGACCGCTACGTCACGGAACCGGCCACGACCACTCGTCCAGCCCGAAGACGTGCCGGATGATCTTGACGATTTTCGAACCGACCGAAGGCTGGGAGCCGTCTCTCGACGGGACCGCGTAGACGTTCGAAGCGGCGAGAACGGCGATGAGCGAAGCAGTAGCAAGACCTTTGGATACACGACGCATAATCCCTCCAGGTGTGTGCCCGGCCACGCGCCGGGGCGGTGTTTTTCGGGAGGGCGCCCTCTTCTTCTAGCGTGACGAAAGTCCGGTTTTTGCTACCCCACCGCTGAGAAATATTTTGCACACCTCGGGGCGCAGCGTTGAGCTCGGCGCGGACACCTTTTCGTCCAGCCTGGTGCGTGTTATCGTCCTGCCATTCCGCACAATCCAAAAACTTCCGACCTCCAGGCGCCTGCGATGTTCGAGGCATCGCCGATGGCTCATGAGGCAGCCCACGAGCCGCTGCCACCGGCGCCGCCGCCGTGCGTCATCGACGAGGAGCAGTTCGCCCATCTCTATGAAAAAAATGTCGACGTGCTCATTGCCATCGCCATTCGGAAATTTCAGGTACCGGCTGTCGACGCCGAGGCCCTCGCCCACGAGGTGTTCATGTCGTACCTCAAGCGAAAGGACGATATCCGCGACCTGCACAAGTGGCTGCTCGGCGCGATCTGCAATGCCAGCCGCTATTACTGGCGCCAGCACGGCCGCAATATTGAACAGCTCGACACGGAGCTCGCCGCGGAACGGCCGGATCCGGCATCGCAGAACATCGTGGAAATCATGGCCTCGCGGATCGCGGCGGGCGAAGCGCTGGCGGGCCTCTCGCCGCGCTATCAGCACATCCTCCGCCTTCGCTATTTCGAGGGCTACAGCATCAATGAGATCGCCGAGCACCTCGGCGTGACGGCGAAGTACACACAGAAGCTCGTAACGAGATGCCTGCGCCGCGCCGAGGAGGTTTTCAATGCCTCGGAACCGAGGAAACAGAAATGAAGCACTCGGACGATCTCACCCACCTTGCCGAATGCGCTTCCTGCCGCCAGCGGTTCACCGGCAATGTCGTGGCATTCGATGCCGCACGGCGCAACCGCGAGGAGGAATTCACCGCGGCCGCGGCCCGGCTCGAGCGCGAGCGCGATGCTTCGACGGATATCGCGGCGCGTTATCTCCGCGATACGCCCGCCGATGAATGGGCGCGTCTCGCCGAGATGCCTGAGCTGCGCAACAACGCCGCATTGGAACAGATGAGCGAGGAGGTGCGAAAACGGCTGCACCGCAAACCTCGCGAGGCACTGGCAATCGCAAATCTGTCGGCGTCGATCGCGGAATCGCTGCCTCCGAGTCAGTATCCTCCCGTCGTCCTTGCCCAGCTCCGCGCGAATGCCTGGAAAGACCGCGCAAGCACACTGCGCTATCTGGCGCGTTATGACGAGGCGATCGAAGCCGCGGAGCGCGCCGAAGAGTCGTTGTCGTCCTTTGCCACCCTCGAACACGATCGCGCCATCGCGCGGCTGGTCAAGGGCATGGCTCTGGCGCAACAGGAACGCTTCGACGAGGCGCATGCGGTTCTCTCCGAATGCAGACGCGTGTTCCGCGACCATGACGACATCAAACGGTATGTACAGGCGGGACTGGCGGAGGCGAACACGTTGTATCGTGCAACGCGGCACGCCCAATCCGAGAGTCTGCTTCACGACTTATTGCATGATGCGGTTGAAGCCGGCGATCTCGAGTCGCAAGCGCGAATCCACAACAACCTGGGCTTCTGTGCCACGCACCTCGGTGACTACGCCCGAGCCAATATCCACTTCTCTGAGGCGGTAGCGAAGTTCACAGACCTCGGATTCACGTCCGAGGTGCCGCGGACGGAACGTGGCGCAGGTCTCGTTCTGATCGCGCGCGGGCAGATAGCCACTGGTCTGGCACGTCTGCGCCAGGCGCGGCGCACTTTTGCCGAATACGGAATGATCGAGGAGGCCGGGCTTTGCGCGCTCAGCATCGCTGCCGTACTGGTCGAGCGCGGCGACCTCACAGAGGCTCGCCAGCTCACCCGAACCGTCGTCGACGAATTCACTGCCGCCGGTCTCGATGAGCGCGCCATTGCTGCCGTCGCTGAGCTGTGTGAGGCGATCGACGTGGACAATGCGACGGCCGAGACCGTGCGCACTGTCCACGCCTTTGTCGAAAAGATTCGTGATTTGAGCTGGTGACGCGGGCCTATTGATCCTGATTTACGGGTGCGGCCACGACAGATCATCCAGCCCGACGACGTGCTTGATGAGCTGGACGATCCGTACGATTTTCTTTCCGAGCGACGGCTCCGAACCGTCTCTCGATGGCATGGCGTAAATGTTCGAGGTGGTGAGCGCGACAAGAAGCGAGGCAACAGCTACAGCTTTGGAGACACGACGCATAAGCCCTCCGGCGAATGCCCGGCAACGCGCCGGGCGAAGTTTTTCGGGAAGGCGCCCTCTCTTCTAGCGTGACGAAAGTGCGGTTCGTGCTACCCCACGGATGGGAAATATTTTGCGCACGCCGTCGGGAATGACGAATTACGTTCCCAGGAGCCTGCGGAAGAGAATCGCGCCGAGCGCGGCATCGTCCGCGCCGCGGTACGGCGCCAGCAGATCGATGACGATCGCGCGCGTCTCGGGGCTTTCCTGCGCTTCGCCGATCAGCGAAGCCACCACTCCGCCGAGTGCGCCGTTCATCAGGATTTCGAATGCACGCACCGCGGAGTCACGATCGGAAGGATCGTGTTGCGGCGGCCATTCGCGCCGGACGATCTCCGCCACCAGCGCCGCCTTCGAAGGCCATCGCCGGTAGATCGACGATTTCGCCGTCCCGGCCCGCCGTGCCACCTCATCGAGGCTCAGGTCGCGATAACCACCCGCGCGCAGCATCGCCAGCCCGGCATCGAGAATCTCCGCATCAGCCTCAGCGCGACGAGGACGGCCGCGGCCGCGGGAGGGAGGGGACTCAGCGGCCATGAGTTACGACCGACTGTTTGCGTTGAATGTTCAATGTTGAATGTTCAATGTTGAATGTTGAATGAAAGGGTAGACCGGGCTTCATTCAACACTCGACATTGAACATTCAACATTCAACATTCGATTTTGAACTTCAGATCGTCTGCCCGCTCGCCGGGGGGTAATCATCCGCGCGGACCAGGATCTCGCGCGGTTTCGATCCCTGCGAAGGGCCCACGATCCCGTTGGCTTCCATGATCTCGACCAGGCGCGCGGCGCGGGAGTAGCCGAGCTTCAGGCGGCGCTGGAGGTACGAGGCGCTTGCCTGTCCCGTGGACAACACCACGCGCACGGCGTCGTCGTACTTCGGGTCATCGAGATACTCGATGCCGTCGGCGCCATTCTTCTCTTCGCCGACCTTGGTGATCTCCTCGAGGAACCTCGGCTCGCCCTGATTCGCCTTCACGAAGTCGACGATCTGCACGATCTCTTTTTCCGACACGTAGGCACCGTGGATGCGGCGGATGCGCGCCGTGCCAGGCGGGAGGAAGAGCATGTCGCCGTTGCCGAGCAGCTTCTCCGCCCCCTGCGTGTCGAGGATGGTGCGCGAATCGATCTTCGAGGCGACCTGGTAACTGATGCGCGATGGAAAGTTCGCCTTGATCACGCCGGTGATCACGTCGACCGACGGCCGCTGGGTGGCGATGATGAGATGGATGCCGACCGCGCGCGCCTTCTGCGCCAGGCGCGTCACCGAATCCTCCACGTCCTTCGACGCCACCATCATCAGATCGGCGAATTCGTCGATGATGATGACGATGAACACCAGAGGCTCGGGGACCTTCACCGGCTGCCCTTCCGGCAACTTCAGGGCCCGGCGGTAGCCGTCGACATCCTTGAGCAGGGCGTTGTACTGATCGATGTTGCGGACGCCGCACTCGGCCAGGCAGCGGTAGCGGTTCTCCATCTCGTTCACCGCCCAGATCAGCGCGTTGGAGGCGAGCTTCGGATCGGTAACGATCGGATGGAGCAGGTGCGGGATGTCCTCGTACATCTTCAGCTCGACCATCTTCGGATCGATCATCAGCATCCGGAGCTGCTTCGGCAGAGCTTTGTAGAGCAGCGAAACGATCATCGAATTGAGACCGACCGATTTTCCCGCGCCGGTGGCGCCGGCGACGAGCAGATGCGGCATGCGCGCGAGGTCGGTGACGATGGCGTCGCCGTGAATGTCCTTTCCGAGCGCCACGGTCAGCAGCGACTGCTGCTGGGTGAATGCGTCGGTATCGATGATGTCGCGCAGCGTGATCAGTTCGCGGCGCTTGTTCGGCACTTCGATACCGACCGTCGACGAGCCGCTGATGCGCTCGATGCGGATCGACTCCGCCTTCAGCGCCAGGGCCAGATCGTCGCCCAGGTTGACGACTTTCGCGTACTTCACGCCAGCGGAGGGCTTGAACTCGAAGGTCGTGACGACCGGACCGGGATGGTAGGCGGTCACCTCGCCATCGACGGAGAATTCGCGGCAGCGCTCTTCGATGAGACGGCCGATGTCGAGGAACTTCTTGTGGACGTCGTCATTGACGGTGTCCACTTTCGGCCCGGCGGTGAGCAGGCCGACCGGCGGGAGGAGATCGTGCGTGAGCCGCGTCTCGCGCCTGGGCGGCGCTTCCCTCGTCTTGCGCGGTGCCGGCCGCGGCATCTGTGCTTTCGGCCGCTGCGCACGCACGGCGGGCGGGTCGTCGAGATAGAGCGGATCCTCGAATTCGCCGTCATCTTCGACCGCCACCGGCCGCGAGAACTGCGCCGCCTCGACCGTGTCGGCATTCGCCGCCGCCCACAAGGCAAACGGGTCGGGCGTCTCCTGCTTCGACAGCTCCTCGGCTGCTTTGCGCAGGTCGGCTTTGGTCACCTTGCGGATCTGAAACCGGCCCGCGCCCCGGACTTCCCTCACGATTGGGCCGGCAGCCGGCAGCGGTGCGTCGTCCTGCTTCGCCACGAGCCGCAGCGCCGGGCCGTCTTTGTCGAGATGCTTGCGTACGATGGCCGTCTTCATCTTCTCTTTGCGCCGCCGCTCGGTGAATCGGGCCCATTGCAGCGAGAAGGCGCGGCCGATGTCGATCAGTTTGTGATGAAGGGCGACGAAGATCGCGGCGAGACTGATGCGCGTCGCCAGCAGCACTCCGATCAGCATCGTCGTAACGAGGACGATGGCGGCGCCGATGCCGTTCAGGTTCGCCGAGGCGGCGTGATTGAGCTCCTGCCCGAGATAGCCGCCCGATGGGATCAATGCACCGCGCAACCAGACCTTGCCAAGGGCCAGATCACAGAGCGGCGGAGCGGCGATTACGAGGATGACGAAGCCGATGGCCTTCGTCTGCAGATACTCGATCTCCCTGGCCGCGATACGGTTCCAACCGACGACGAGCAGCGCACCGGGAAAAAGGAGCGACGCGAAGCCGAAAAAGCCGACAAAGAGCCAGGCAATGGTGGCGCCGTAGTAGCCGATCCAGTTGGCCACGACGCTGTTGGTTGACGTGTAAAACGCCGAGGAGTCGTCGGGCCGGTAGGTGAAAAGCGCGAGGGCAAGACAGATACCGGCCGCCAGGATGACAATCCCGATCAGCTCCCCTCCCCGTCTGCTCCTGGCAAATTGCAGAAGTTCCATCTCACACCCTACACGTTATCTGCAATTGTGAAGAGTAGCAGAAAATGGGTTGCGGGGTCGCGCGGTGATGTTGCTGGGTTACAGGGTTGCTGGGTTGCTGGGTTGTCGCACGTACGCGACGACGCAACTCAGCAACCTAGCAACCTAGCAACCTAGCAACTCAGCAACTCAGCAACCGCGAGACCGCGAGACCCCGCAACCGCGAGACCGCAAATCAATACCCCGGCGGCACGTACGGCGTCGCGCTGCCCACCAGGAACGTGCCCTGCATGCTGTTGTGGCCGGAACTGCAAGTCGTGTTGGTACAAAAGTAAGAGTACGTTCCCTCGGTATAGGCGACGAACGTTACGGTAACAGCAGCCGCTCCGGGAGTGAGCATCAGATCGGCCATCGTGATGCCCTCCGGATCGAGCACACGGAATCCGTGGTTGCTGTCGAGCGCACTGACCTGGAACGTGACCGTATCGCCGGGCTTGAGAGTCCCCTGTATGATCTGCGGCGAAATGGTGATGCTCGATGGGCTGGTGGTGGGTCCGCCGCGTTCCGTCACCACGAACACTTTGCCGGCCGGCGTCTGCGAAACCGGCACGCCGGTGTCTTCGGCCGCCGGGATGTAGGTCGGATCGGTCGTCCCGTTGTCGATGACGGAACCGTAGGCCACGATCGGCTTGTCGGAGGAGTAGCTGAGCCATGCGTCGCTCAGATCGGCGGTGGGCGGCACGTTATCGGCGTAGCCGCTCAGTCCACCTGGCGCGATGACCCCGAAGGGCGGCATGACGACCACATGGTCATTCCCGACCTGGACATTGTTCTTGTCGTACAGCCGCCAGGTCACCGTCGCCGCGGTCGGGTTGGGGTTCGCGGCGCCGACGTTCGTCCGGAACGTGCCGGTCTGTCCGCTGCCGCCGCTGTTCTGGAGTTGGATCATCACGCCTTTGGCCTTCGCGCTCGTCGCATCGACGCCGGCGACGAACTGACCGAGGGTTCCACCGCTCGTGACCGCGTAGATTTTCTGCGTGGCCACGAAGTCATCATCGGACTTGAGCCGGATTGCGCCGAGACCGCTGCTATGGAAGAGCGACGTGACCACGTCGTTATAGACGAGCTGCTGCCGCTTCAGCACCGTGATCGGCGCAAGCGCCTGCACTGCTGAATTGTCGACGTTGCCGACCGGCAGGTACCAGGCCTGGATCTGGATGTCTTTCGTGGTCGAGGGATTGAAGATGCGTGCATCGGTGCGGAACGTACCGCCGGCGGTCGTGCCGCCGATGCTCAGCCAGATCTCCTTCGCCGAGGCCATCGTGGCAAAAAGTGAAAAGGCGAGGAGTATGAGAAGAAGACGTAAACGCATGGAACCTCCGGAATCGGTTCGATTCTACATGGTCGATGTTGCAAAAGTAAGGCCGCGACAAGGTCGTAACGAAAGTGTTCTCGCACTCGGCGTTTCGTGCAAAGCGTTCTGAGCCGTGACTTTCCCGTTCAGCACTCCGAATTGCGTCTTCGGAAAAGTGGCTGGGGCCGGCACGGCCGGCGGCGCTGGTTGCCCAAGGCTCGGCCACCATCTCCACTCGATCGTTCTGACTCCTAGGAGCCTGCGCGGTAGAGAAGTTCTCTTCGCCACTGCTGGCGGAGCCTTGGGCAACCTACGCTCCGGCCGTGCCGGCCGGTAGAATCCGGCCATGACTTCCTATCCTCTCGAACCTGACGCCGCCGGCATGCACCGCCTCGTCGATGCGGCGATGCGGCGAATCGTCGCGCACATCGAATCGCTTCCCTCCCAACCGGCCTCAAACGTTGAAGGCGCCACCGATTTCGCCCGTACCTTGATCGAGCCGCTCCCGCGAGAGGGGGTTGCCTTCGACCGGCTACTCGACTTTCTCTTTGACGAGGCGATTCCGCGCTCGTTCAATGCCGCCGGCCCCGGCTACCTCGCCTTCATCCCGGGAGGTGGGATTTTTCATGCGGCGGTGGCCGACCTGATCGCTGATGCGGTCAACCGCTATGTCGGCGTCTGCGCGGCGGCGCCGGTGCTGGTCCAGCTCGAGACGAATGTCGTGCGCTGGTTCTGCGAGATCATCGGATACGGCGAAGGGAGCGGCGGAGTTCTGACCAGCGGCGGCTCGCTGGCGAATCTCACCGCGATCATCGCGGCGCGCCGCTCGGTCCTGGGCGATGACTTTTCGCGCGCCACTCTGTACTGCGGCGACCAGACCCATCACGCCTTTCAGAAAGCAGCAATCCTGGCTGGTTTTCCGGCGGCAAACATCCGCGAGATTCCCAGCGATGGCATGTTCCGCGTCCGGCTCGATCTGCTCGCGGACGCCATCGACCAGGACCGAACCAACGGGTACACACCATTCATGCTCTGCGGCAGCGCCGGAACGACCCCCACTGGTGCCGTCGATGATCTGGCCGCCCTAGGCAGGCTGGCGCGCCGGGAATCACTTTGGTTTCACGTCGACGGCGCCTACGGCGCGTTTTTCATGCTGACCGAGCGTGGCCGCGCGGCCATGCAGGGCATCAGCGAGGCCGACTCGATCATCCTCGACCCGCACAAGACGCTGTTCCTCCCGTTCGGCACCGGTGCCCTCGTGGTGCGGGACGCGGCCGTGCTTCGGAGCACGTACAGCATGCACGCCGACTACCTTCCCGGCTTTCAGCAAGGCGACGAACTGATCGACTTCTGCGAGCTCTCCCCCGAGCTCTCGCGCGATTTCCGCGGCCTGCGCGTTTGGCTTCCGCTCAAGCTCTTTGGCATCGAGCCGTTTCGCCAGCAGCTCGACGAGAAGCTCGATCTGGCCGCCTGGGCAGCGGCGGAGCTTCATGCGATCGAGGGCATCGAAGTGGATGCCGAGCCGCAGCTTTCGATCGTCGCCTTTCGCCTGATAAAGCCGGGCGCCGATCTCGACGCCCTCAATCGCGATCTCATCGCCCGGATCAACGCCCGGCAAAACGTGATGCTGACCGGCGCGGTCGTGGACGGACGCTTCGTGATCCGCATCTGCGTCGTCTCCCACCGCACGCACCGCGATCGGATGGAGATGTGCATGGAGGACATTCGTGCGGCGGTGGGTGAGTTGGGCACAGCGTAGAGCAGGCATCCCTGCCTGCTCCCGACGGGCGTCCTCGCCCGGCGGTGGTTTCGGTCAACATACCGAGCGCCGCGCACGAAAAAACGCCGCCCCTCGAAGGACGAGGGGCGGCGGCAAAAGGCAACTGCAAACCAACGTCAATCCTGCGCAGCCCTCTCCAACGCCTCGTTGAAGTGATCGGGATACTCACCCTCACCAGCCGGCTCGGTACGAACCAGATTCGGAGCGAGGAACCCCTGACCGCCGGGCGGCAACGGTGCAGGAGTGGTGGGCGACGGAGCGGGCGCCGGCGCGGATGACTTCTTGCGGCGGTTGAGAACCTTCTTCACAACGCGCGACATCGTTGCGACGTACGGACGAAGAGCGGCAGCATCGGGACGCTTCGAATACGACTTGGCCCACGTGTAGACGTCGAGGGCCTGGGACCCCGCCTCGGCCAGGTCGTTGTTGACGGTGAACTGCAATCCATCCCTCAGTGCGTTGAGTCGCTGCATCACAGGCCCGAGCGCGTCGTTGGAGCGCATCTTCAACTGGTTGCCCTCCACGTCGAAGAGTTTCCGATCCCCGGCGGGGGGAAACGACGTGGTGGTGGCGATGGTCGGCACCACCAGGTCGGGAGCGAAACGGGCCACTCCGGCCACTCGGCGAATGTCGTTCTTGTCGTGATGCTGGAAGTTGGGGATCAGCGCCTCGAACTGGTCGAGCAAGGCCATCAGCGCGACGGCGCGCTCCTCGGGAGTGATATCGGCCGGGGGCGTGGAAGGATCGGCGGTTGCGATGGCACGCGGTGACGGTTTGCCGCCCCTGGCATGAGCCGGGGAGCCACGCTTGCCGGAGGTTGACGGGGAACTGTTGCTTCGACGGCTACGATTCTTGTCCATCTTCATCTCCATGACCCCGCGCGTGGAAAACGCGCATCGGTCGGTCTCGTTCACTTCCTCCTACTTGTTCGTACTGGCCGTCCGCGACGCGCTGACGGCCGGATACTTCAGTTGCTGGGGATGTATGTATGACGTATCAGTTCGCGAAAGGTCACAAGGCGGTCGCTGGGCTTCGCGACGAAGCGCTGGCGTCTCGCCTGGCGCCTCGCCCCCGGCCGGACAAACGCCAACATTCGCTGGTAGCCTCAGCGGCGAGACGCCAGCGCTCCGACACGCCTGCGCATTCAAACGTTTTGCGTCGCGACTCAAAACCTGTGAGTCGGTACTCAAACCGTTTGAGTCCGCACTCATGTGATTTGAGTCGCTACTCACGATCCGTGAGTCGCTACTCACGATCCGTGAGTCGGTACTCACATCCTTCGAGTCGCTACTCATGTTGCGTGAGTCCGGACTCACAACGTTTGAGTCGGTACTCACACTTTTTGAGCCCGGACTCAAGTTTTTTGAGTCGCGACTCACATTTTTTGAGTACGGACTCAAATTCTGTGAGTCGGTACTCATGTTTTTTGAGTACGGACTCATATTTTTTAAGTCGGTACTCAAATTCTGTGAGTCGAGAGGAGGGGGCGGAGGGTCCGAAACGCACGATTTTGGAAGAAAACGGATGGCGGACACCACCCGGCGCAACGAGGATCTGAAACGATAAGTAGCTGTTAAATCAATGACTTGCACAAACCATACGAAGGGTGTGAATCCCTCTCCCATTTCTTGAATGGCCGTCCTAAGCCAAACAGGCCTCAGCGGCGACGCTTCGAACAAGAGATTCGGAGGAAGAAATGAGGACTCGATCGCAACGGGCCGCCACCGCAATGTTGCATCGACTAACAACGATCGTGTCGACCGTCTCTTGAACGATTATGGGTTTCTGAACTACGTTCGTGATGAATAGACCGAATCGAGGGGATAACGGAAGAACATTGATGAATGCGCTGGGGCGACCCTCTTCGCGGGTTAGCTTGAATGGTCCTACAGGACGATCGCTCGTGAGGAAAGACGTACCGAGTGGCACTTCAGCGACCAACCACGAGTTCGCGAACGCCTCTTGCGCTAGACGTTGCGCCTCGGCAGCCATCGCGAGAATGTCGACGCCGCCACCATCGAGCGTTCCCTTGATTTCGTCGCGAGCCAACCGCTCGATGGTTGCGGCGCTCATCCAGAACCCATTGATTCTCTCAAACGCCTCCTCGACTCGACGACGTTCATCTGGGGAGGCGTAGCCTGACGACAGAGCATCGGCCCTTAGTTCTGTTTCTATCCTTTGATACTCACCACTTGCACGGAGTTCGTCGCGGAACCCTCTACCTCGAGTTTCGGCAAAGCCAATAAAGAATGACACGTGCCAGCGTTCTTCACGGGTGAGTTCCGCGCCACTCTCGAGCTTGTCGAAGAGTTCGGGGATTACCCCATCAAGCTCCCCGAGCCGACCTTCCGCCCATCGCTGTTTCTCGCCTAGAGTCGTTGTGACAGTGTTGAGATCTCTCTCGACTGCAACATTCTCTGGCACATCGATGCGAAACCTCTTCGTTATGCGATCGAAGACGTGTACACGCTTACCATCGAACGAGAAACGTCGTATGTACCACTTTGGGATTTGATGGTGGCGATCAGCTTTCGTATTCGGTAGGCGTCTCATGAACGATCCGAATCGTAGCAGCAGTCAGCCGCTGTACCAGACTTCGAACCGCAACCCTCTGGAGAGAGGCAGGAGGCGCTGGCCATGAGGGCCGAGGATCCGTTTCATCGCCCCTTGATTCCCATGAGCTTTCTGGCCTTGTGAACGTCTTCCACCGAGTCACCGGGTCCGACTTTGATCCTTCCTTCCCGGCTGAGAAACGCGGGGCTGGCGGCACTGACTAGGACGCGGTCTCCAACCACATCCCATTGCAGGATGTCCCCTGGTCCTACCCCGAGCTTCTCCCGAATCTCCCTCGGCACGGTGGTCTGATTCTTTACGGTGATCGTCGATTTTGTCATGGGAGATACTCCTTCGTCACACGGCGCGTCGAACCGCAATCAACCGACAACCGACAACGCGCGCGCAGCGCACGGATTCACCAGATCGAGCACCTCTTCGACGCCTCGCGCACCATCTTGTCGCCATCCTTGCAGTCGTAGGCCTTCCAGAACTCGGGCATGTTCTGCACGGTGCCGTTGACGCGGAAGGGGCCTTGGGCGTGAGGGTCGGTCAGCGCGCGGCGCGTCGCTTCCTGCGGGGACATGTTCTCGCCCCACACCTGCGCGAAGCCGAGGAAGAAGCGCTGCTCGGGGGAGAAGCCGTCGATGGTCCTTCGCTCTTTGCCTTCGAGCGATTTCTCGTAGGCGCGAAGGGCGATCGTGGCGCCGCCGAGGTCGGCCACCGACTCGCCGTTCACGAGCTTGCCCTGGATGTTGATCCCGGGGGCGACGTTGAACTCGTCGTACTCCCTGGCCACGCAATTCGTTCGCGCCTGAAAACTCTTCAGATCCTCGGGGGTGAACCAGTTACGGAGATTCCCTTCGGCGTCGTACTTCGCTCCCTGATCGTCGAAGCCGTGCGTCATCTCATGACCGATGACCGTGCCGATCCCGCCGTAGTTGTAGGCGTCGTCCGCGTTCGGATCGAAGAACGGCGGCTGCAGGATTCCGGCGGGGAAGGTGATGTTGTTCTGCGGCGGGTTGTAGCTGGCGTTGACCGTCGGCGGCGTGAAGCCGCCCCACTCGTTCGGATCGTCCGGATGGCCGATGCGCTCGATGTTGTGGTGATAGGCCCACGCCCGCGCGGCCTGCGCGTTGGCGGCATACGAGGCCCGGCTGATCGAGAGCGCCGAGTAGTCGCGCCACTTGTCCGGATAGCCGATGCGGCGCCGGAACGCGGCCAGCTTGCCGAGCGCCGCGGCCTTCGTCTCCGGCCCCATCCACGTCAGCGTCGGGATGTCCTCCCGCAGCGCCGACACGAGATTGTCGATCAGCGAGCTCATTTTCGCTTTCGCTTCCGGCGTGAAGTTGCGGCGGACGTACTCCTGCCCGAGAAGCTGGCCGATGCTGAAGTCGGCGGCGCGGACGCAGCGCTTCCACCGCTCCTGCGGCTCTTTGGTGCCCGACAGAATGCGGCCACCGAAGTTGAAGTCTTCGTCGACGAACGCTTTTGACAACGTCGGCGCGGCGCCTTCGACGACCTGCCAGCGCAGGAACGCCTTCCAGTCGTCCATCGGCACCTCGGTGAGAAGCTGGCTCACGGTCTTGATGTACTTCGGCTGCGAGACGTTGAGCGTGGTGGCGTTGACGCCGAGGTCGTGGAGATACGACGGCCAGTCGACCGCCGGCGCCATCGACGCCAGCTCGGTCACCGGCGTCGGGTGGTAGGTGTTCTCGGGAATGCGCGACTCGACCCGCGGCAGTTGCGCGCTGGCGAGTTTGGTCTCCAGCGCAAGGATCTTCCGCGCATCCGCGCTGGCCTGATCGGTGCTCTCGCCCGAAAGCGCCAGCATCTTCGTGACGTGGTCGACGTACTGATCCCGAATGGTCTTGAAACGCGGATCATCGCGGAGGTAGTAGTCGCGGTCCGGCAGGCCGACCGAGCCGATTCCAAGCGAGGCGATGATCATCTTGCTGTTCTTCTGATCGTTCTGCCCGCCGATCCGAAAAAGCGGCGCGAAGCCTTCCGTGTGCAGGCGATTGAGCTCGGTGATGAGCGAGGCCCGGTCGCTGATGCCGTTGATGCGATCGAGCTCCGGCTGGATCGGGGTGATGCCCGCCGCTTCGACGGCCGACTCGTTCATGCAGGCGGCGTAGAAATCGCCGACCTTCTGCTCGGCGCTTCCGGGCCTGGCATTGGTCATGGCCGCATCCTCTTCGAGGATCGTGTGCAGGACGTCGCGGTTGCGCTCGGCCAGCTCTTCGAAACGTCCGTAGCGCGAGTACTGCGCCGGCAGCGGATGCGTCTCTCGCCACTTTCCGACGGCGAAACGATAAAAGTCGTCGCACGCCTTGACGCTGGTATCCATCGCGGAGAGGTCGAAGCCGTGCGGAGCGAAGAAGGCTGTCGGAGGCGGCGCGACCGGGGCCGCTGTCTGAGACGATCCACATCCAATCACGAGTGCGGTCAGGACGATGACCGCGAAGGCAAGCGTACGACGCATGTTTCCTCCAAAGGGTCCAAAGTTGCGGCGGGATATTACGTGGTTTCGCGGTCTCGCGGTTGCGGGGTCTCGTGGTGGGGCTGGGTTGCTGGGTTGTTAGGTTGCTAGGTTGCTAGGTTGCTGAGAGTGATACACCGAGCAACACAGCAACCTTGCAACCCAGCAACCTTACTTGCAACCCCACCGCGAGACCCCGCAACCGCGTAACCGCCTCACTTCCCCCGCACGACCGCGTTGATCGCCGCCAGCACCTTCAGCGCGCGCTTCGACGTCCCGCCGGTGGTGAGCTGGGAGGGGCCGTCGGTCATGATCGCTTTCTGGCCGTGCTTCTGCCACCAGCGGCCAACGTAGAGCAGATCGCCGACTTTGCCGATCACCAGCTCGCCGGAGGCAGCGCGGCCGGTCTGGCGAAGCTCGACGACGATGAGGTCGCCGTCATCGATGCCCTGTTCGCGCAACTTGTCGCCGCGGGCGCGGAAGACGACCTCGCCCTTTTCGACGAGGGAAGGCGGAATCGGAGCGGTCTCGCCTGACAGCTCGACCACCGCTTCGCCCTGACGGATCTCGCCGGCGATCAGGATTCCCGGCGGGCCACCACTGTCGGCGACGGCACCGGCCGCACCGCGGCGGCGGCGAAGATCGATCCGCACGGGAAGCAGCTTCGGAAAGTGGGCCACCAGACCGCCGGAGCCCGACTGACCGCCACTGTTGTTGTCGAGAATGGTCTCGGCGCGGGCGAGGAGGGACTGGGCACGGAAGGCATCGGCGTGCGCCTCACGGATGGTGTCGGCCAGAAGCGAAATGTTGATGGCGTTGGATGAGGAGTGAGGCGTCTTGACCGTCAGCTCGCCCAGGTTGATCTCGTCAAGCTCGAGGACAGCGGCCACCTTTTGCAGAACATTGATCGAGACATTGGCCCCTTTTTCGAGTGCGGCGAGGTGACGGCGGCTCACATCGGCAAGGCGAGCCAGCCGGGCCTGGGTGAGGCCTCGTTTGATTCTGGTCGAGCGTACGATTTCTCCGAGCATGGGCGAAATAGTAACGTATAAGTTACTAGCTTCCGGCAATGTAAGCAACTAACGACGGTTGCTACCGCCCGTGACCTCAGAGGGTTTTCAGTTCCCTCCATCGCCGGCCCGGGCGGTTGCGAAGCCGCCGCTGCCGACACAGACTCGCATAAGGGGTGACGAAATCGAGGATTTCCACCCCTGGTGGAGCAAAAAAAGTTTGACAGGAAAAAGGAACATGGGTTGATGATTGCTCAGGAACGAAGGCACGAAGGCAGGATTTTGCGCTTTGAATGCCAGAATTGACCGTTTTTCGCTCAACCAGTCCGCCCGTACGCATTGACACATATCCTGCATCGGCATACGATACATATATTGCACATGCCGACACGACTCGAGCAGTACTTGAAAAGCCGCGGGATCAAACCGGCACACCTCGCACGCGAATCGGGGTACAGCCGCCAGCACCTCTTGCGGATCCGAATGGGACGGATGGAACCGACACGCCGCTGTATCGCCGCAATCGTCGCGGCCTGCCGGCGTCTGGCACATGAGCCAGTACGGGCCAACGAACTTTTCGATCTGGAAGAAGAGGTGCGCTAGGCCGCAAACCGGTGCGGAATCCTGCACGTTGCGCTACGCCGCGTAGAGACTACGAGTAGCGAACGAAGACGCGAATGGGAGGCAGATCACCCAAAGTCACGTTTGAGAGTCAGTCTACATCCTGGAGAGTCGGAATGCGGAATGTTCAATGTTGAATGTTCAATGTTGAATGAGAGGCATCGGAGATGTATCGACCACGCCCTCATTCACCATTCGACATTGAACATTCAACATTCAACATTCCGCCTTTGAAATCAGTCCCCCCCGATCGGCGGCCCCGGCGGAACTTCGGGCAACTTCGGCTGCGTTCGCGGCTGATCGGGACGTTCGAGGAATCGCGTGATGTCGTCGCGCAAGGCGTGACGGTGCGCGAGCTCGGCGTCATCGCGGATGCCTACATCGCCCAGCTTCGCGGCGAACCGCCGCAATCCTTCGCTCGCTTCGGCGCGCACCTGCGAATCGGCGTCGCGATTTGCGGCGAGATCCATGAGGCGCGTCGCGGCCAGACGCGCCGCCGCGCGCATGATCGCGCCGCGGTATCCGGTTTCGCGGCTGGTGACCGCGGCGATGACATCGTCGACGACCTCGTTGAAATCGGGGTTGGCGGCATCTTCGGCGTGGAACTGCACCAGCCGGGCGGCCCGGCGCGCATCGAGGAGCGCGGCCAGGGTGATGTCGGCGGACGACGTCGCCGCGCTGACCGGATCGAAGGCCGGCGTCGTGTGGTGCTCGAACAGCTCGGTGTTGCTGGTGACGTCGACGTTGCCGCGCGGCGGGATCAGACTGATGATGCGGGGCGGGATCTCGAGGAATTCAGGATCCAGCGTCGAGAGAACGGCGGTGAGGGCATCGCGCTGTGCGGCGGCGGGAAGAATGCGGCGCGTCGGCGTCGGAACGAGCCCCCCTTCCTCCTTCACGCTGTAGGTGTAATCGAGTCCACCGATCGACTTGGCTGCCGCTTCGAGCTGGTAGCGGTGATGAAGGTAGAGCGGCACGAGCATCTCTTCGAGCTCGGCCAGCGGCGTTCCGACCGGAATGTTGCGCAGCCCGAATTGCGACAGCGCGATGCGCCGCACTTCGATCTCATGGCGCAGCATGGCCACATTGTCGCCGGGCGAATCCCACACTGATGCCCGCGGATGCGCGGCACTGACCGGACGCGACTCCGGATCGGTGATGAAGAGCGGCGCCTCGCGGACGATGCCGTCGAGCTCGCGCTCTTCGGTCCCCGGGGCGAACTGCGCGTACGCGTAGCGGATCACCCACTTGTCGTAGGAACCGATACCGGTGGCGTACGCCTCCGAGAGGTCGAGCTTCCCGCCGGTGATCTTGATGTAGGGGGACGGATAGTCCATCACCGAGGCCCGGCCGTAACTCGACGCGGCCATGTTGTGATCGAGGCCGAGCGTGTGGCCGGTCTCGTGCGCGGCGAGCTGGCGGATGCGCGCCAGCGCCATCATCGACGGCGACGTTGCCGGATCGAGCGCGGAGAGCGCGCGGTCGTGCATCTCATCAAACTGCGGGACCAGTCCTTCCGCGATCATCACGTCCTGGCGAATACGCAACGATCCGAGCGTCACGTTCCCCTTGAGAATCTCGCCGGTGCGCGGGTCGATGACCGCCGCGCCGTACGACCACCCCCGCTGTGCGCGATGAACCCAGTTGATCATGTTGTAACGGATGTCCATCGGGTCGGCGTCGGGCGGGAGCACCTTGACCTGGAAGGCGTTGCGGAAACCGGCGGCTTCGAAGGCCTGGCTCCACCACGAAGCTCCCTCGATCAGCGCGCTGCGGATCGGCTCCGGCGCGCCGGCGTCGACGTAATAGACGATCGGCTCCACCGGCTCGGAGACCGCGGCGGCCGGATCCTTCTTGATCAACCGATGCCGCGCGATCCACTGCTTCTCGATCGGTCCGGTAAACGGGCTGGCGTAGTCGAAGAAGTCGACGCTGAAGACGCCGACGCGCGGATCGGCGCGGCGCGGCGTGTAGCCCGGCGGCGGAAGAGCAACCAGCGAGTGATGCTCGCGGACGGTGACGCTGTCGGCGATCGGCGTGACGCCGCTGACGTAATTGCCCGGCCGCTCGCTGGTCTGAAACGTCAGGATCGCTTCCACTTCGGTGTTGCGAGGAAACGCTTTCGTGCGCGGCAGGTAGATGGCGCTGCGGTTCCTGTCGAGCGTGTAACTTCCCTGCTGCGTCTGGCGCAAGGTGCGCGTGACGCCTTGCTGATCGCTGAGAAAAAAGTCGGTGGCATCGACGAGGACGGACGCCGCGTCGCTTGCTTCGACTTTGAACGACCACATCACCGACCTTGCGAAGGAATCGGCGACCGCGCGGCGCTCCGCGTCATCGAAGCTGATGGCGCGGAAACGATAGTTCGTCGCCGTCATCAGCACCTTCGGGCCGACGCGGTCGAAGGTGACGATCTGCGTCTGCCCGAGGAGGCCGCGATCGAGTCCGATCGGATTCGAGCCGACGCCGGCCGGGAGCGAGGACTGATACAGCAGCTCTTCACCGAAGCGGGAGATCTGCATGAACAGCTTGCCGTTCTCCGCGTCCCAGAAGAGGGGGATGTAGCCGTCGAGCTTCTGGAGCTTCGCCGTCTTCGATTCGATCGCCGACTTCTCAGGTACGACGGCCGGCTTCGGCGGTGGTGCTGTGGTCGTGGTGCAAGCGGCGAGGAAGAGGAGCGTTGCGGCGAAGCGTCTCATGAAGAGAATTTTGTCACGCGGAGGCGCGGAGATCGCGGAGAAAAGCCGTTCCTCCTCCGCGTCTCCGCGCCTCCGCGTGATCACGTTCCCTTGATCGTCTCGACACCCTTCATATACGGCCGCAGAACTTCCGGCACCCTCACCGAGCCATCCTCATTCTGGTAATTCTCGAGGATGGCCACGAGCGTTCTCCCGATCGGGAGGCCGGAGCCGTTCAGCGTGTGCACGTAACCGATCTTCTTCTCCGCCGTGCGATACCGGATATTGGCGCGCCGCGCCTGGAAGTCGAGGAAGTTCGAGCAGGAGCTGATCTCGCGATAGGTCTCCTGTCCCGGCAACCATACTTCCAGGTCATACGTCTTCGCCGCGGTGAAGCTCATATCCCCTGTCGAGAGCGTCACGACGCGGTAATGCAGTCCGAGCGCCTGCAGCACCGCCTCCGCGTCGGCGGTGAGCTTCTCGTGCTCTTCCCACGACGTCTCCGGCGTCGTGAATTTCACGATCTCGACTTTCTCGAACTGGTGCTGCCGGATCAGGCCGCGCGTGTCCTTCCCGTACGATCCCGCTTCGCTGCGGAAACACGGCGAGTAGGCGGTGTACAGGCGCGGCAGCGTCGCCGCATCGAGAGTCTCGTCGCGATGAAGATTCGTGACCGGGACCTCGGCGGTCGGGATCAGGTAGTAATCGCGATCGGTCAGCTTGAAGAGGTCTTCCTCGAACTTCGGCAGTTGGCCCGTGCCGCGGAGCGAGTCGGCGTTGACCATGAACGGAGGGACGACTTCGACGTAGCCCTGCTGCTCGTGAACGTCGAGCATGAAGTTGATCAGGGCACGGTTGAGCTTCGCGCCGGCACCGGAGAGGATGGAGAAGCGAGCTCCGGTGATCTTCGTGGCGCGCTCGAAGTCGAGGATGCCCAGCGCTTCGCCGATGTCCCAATGCGCTTTCGGCGTGAAGGAAAACGCCGGCTTGTCACCCCAGGTGCGGTCGACACGGTTGTGCGTTTCGTCGGGACCGACGGGAACCGATTCGTGCGGAACGTTGGGGAAATAGAGCTCGACGTTGCGAAGGTCGGTCTCGATCCCGGCCAGGCGCTCGTCGAGCTTCTTGATGTCCTCGCCGACGCGCTTCATGGCGGTGATCAGCGCGGGATTGTCCTGGTTGTTCTTCTTGAGATTGGCGATCTCCTGCGTGGCCGTGTTGCGTTGCGCCTTGAGCGCTTCGACCTGGGCGATGGTGCGGCGGCGTTCGGCGTCGAGATCGAGGAAACGCTCCAGATCGACGTTCGCACCACGGTTTTTCAGCGCGATGCGATAGGCGTCCGCATGTTCGCGGAGGTATTCGCGGGAAAGCATGGCCGGGGATTCTACGGCATCAGTGTCGCGCGGCGCGCGAACGGACCGGCGATGCCATCGCCGGTATCGGATCGGTCAGGTCGCCGGTGATCACCAGCGCATAGCTCTGACGCGAACCGAAGCCGAGATGGGACGCGGTCACCGAGATCGTGTAGAGACCGGCCGATGGCGGATTGATCGAGACCACTTCCACATTGTTCAGGCGATCGGGCTGACCGGGATGAAGCGATTCGTTGCCGAGGAGCGTGGAGCCGGTGGGGTCGGTAACGCGAAGATCGAGATCGTTCACCAGTTCGGGCGTCGAATCGGAGACGCCGCGCGGCGTACCGGCGGGATCGGTCCAGACCAGCACCACTTTCAACGGCGCGTTCGCCGAGGCATTCAGGTGCAGCGTGGCGGTCTCGCCCTGCGCCAGCCCCTGCGTCAGAGGCACATCGACGATGCGCGTGCGGGCGCCGTCGCCGGGAAAGTAGAGCGCATCGTCGAGCACCGGGAAACCGAAACCCTGGTCGTAGGATGGGACCGGCTTCGCGGGGGCGACGCCGACGTTGTAAATCCAATTGTTCGGCACCGCGCGCGCGGCGGCGATCAGCGTCGCCTTCAGCAGCGCCGCGCTCGGTACGAAGGCGTTCGACGGCGTGGCCACGCCGGTGGGATAAAACCCGTCAGTGAAATACTGGCGTACCAACGCCGCCTCGCCCGCGACCGCAGGCGCGGACCATGACGTCCCCGACTGCGTGCTCGTCGGGCACGCATGCGAGGAAATGTTGCCGTCGCTGTCGGCGGCCAGCACGATCGCCGGCGCTACCAGATCGGGCTTGATGCGGCCGTCGCGGGTCGGTCCGATGAGCGAGAACGGCGTCAGGACGTCGTCGAACCGGTTGGCGTAACGCGTCCCTCCCACCTGCAGCGTGTTCTTCGCACAGCCGGGAGCCGCCAGCGAGCTGGCCGGCGGCGGAGAGTTGCTCGCGTAGTTGCCGGTATCGAAGACGAGGAGCATGTCGGGATGCGACCAGACGAAAGCGTCGACGTCGCGAGCCCCGGCGGAGTAGTTCGCCGTCGGCGCCGGCAACACGGACGGCGTCCCCTGCCGATCGCCCCACGAGTTCGAATGGATGCGCGCTCCCTGTTTGTACGCCTGCTCCAGGATCGGCGTCAGATTGACCGGACAGCCGAAGCCGGGGCGCTGGCTGCAGTTGTCGCCGCCGATGAATCCACCATCCTGCACGATCAACTGAGCGCCGGGAGCGATGCCGTCGGCGCCGTCGTCAAAGCGAACCGGCACATGACTTCCGGCGGCAGCGACCCCGGCGGCGAGCGTGCCGTGCTCGGCATTGTCGTAAGCGGTAGGGCTGCTGGGGTCGTCACAACCGGATGCGTTGGGAAACTGATCGCACGAGTAGAGAAAATCGTAGGCGATCACCTTGCGGCGGCTGCTGTCGACGTTCGACGAATTCAGCCCTCCCTGCGGCGAGCCGGTGTTGATCGGTGGCCGCGATCCATCGGGCTCGGCGAAATAACAGCTATCCCAATCGAGCCCGGTATCGAGTACGGCGATGATCTGCCGCTGCCCAAAGATGCCGTGATCGAACAGCGGCGTCGCCCCCGAGCCCCATCCCGACTGAACGGAACGAAAGGAGATGTTGTCGGCATACGCCGCGGACGCGAGGAGCATCAACGTCGCAAATAACTTGCGCATCGGCGAAAAGAACGACGGAGGGCGCTCCTGTCATTCCGATCAACGGAAAACCGGTTGTCGGTTGTCGGTTGTCGGTTGTACAACCGAGAACCGAGAACCGACAACCGACAACCGACAACCGCGAAGCCCCTATCATTGATTACTACCTTGCGTACCCTCCTCGCCATCGCCGCCCTCATCGCTCCCGCTCTAATCGCGGCGGACTACGTCCCCGACAACACCTGCGCGACGTGTCATGCATCGAAGTACGCCTCGTACCAGGGAGTGGGGATGGCGCAGTCGATGCGGCGGCCGCGGGCCGAGGTGCTGATCGAAGACTTCCGCAACGCGAAGTTCTTCCATCAGCCGTCGCAGAGTCATTACGAGATGGCCTGGAAGGATGGGAAGCTGCTCTTCCGGCGGTACCAGATCGACGCCGGCGGGCAACGCATCAACTCGATCGAACAACCGGTCGACTGGATCCTCGGATCCGGTCATCGCTCGCGCGTTTATCTCTATCGCACGCCGAGCGGTGAGATGTTTCAGCTCCCGATTGCCTGGTACACGCAGGAGCACGCCTGGGGGATGGCCCCCGGCTACGACCGTGCCGACAACGACGGCATCACCCGGCCGGTTCGCCGCGAATGTCTCTTCTGCCACAACGCCTATCCCGATGTTCCATCAGGAAGCGACGCGCATTGGATGCCGCAGCGCTTTCCGGCGGCGCTCCCCGAGGGGACGGGATGCCAGCGATGTCACGGGCCGGGCGGCGACCACGTGCGCCTCGCCATGAGCGGAGAGAACAACGCCGCCGTGCGCGCCGCCATCGTCAATCCGTCGCGCCTGCCTCCGGCGCTGCGCGACGCGGTCTGCTTTCAATGTCATCTGCAGCCGGCCGTGGCCATGATCGGCGTGCGGCGCTTCGATCGCGGCGACTACTCCTTCCGTCCGGGCGAAGCGCTCGGCAGCTACATCCTCCACGTCGACATCGACGAGCCGGGACGTCCGCCCGCGCAGCGCTTCGAGATCAATCATCACGCCTATCGCCTTCGGCAGAGCCTCTGCTACATCAAAGGTGGGATCACCTGCATCTCCTGCCACGATCCGCATCAGCCGTTGAAGAAGGATCCCCGCCTTGCGAACGTGGTTTCCGTCTGCCTCGGCTGCCATCAGCGGCACACCGAATCGAACGACTGCGTGAAATGCCACATGCCGGCGCGGCGGGCACAGGATGTCGTGCACGTGGTCATGACCGATCACCGTATCCAGCGCCGTCCGCCGCCGGGCGATCCGATCGTTCCGCTGGCCGAGCGTGAGTCGCATATCGATGACGTCCGCTTTCTCGATCGCGCCGAGGTGCCGGAGGGTCCGCTCGGCGAGGTCTATCGCGCCGTCACCATCCTTCGGGCCATGCCTCGCAACGAAGCGGCCACGAATTTCCTGAGCAGGCATCTCGACGCAACACCGTCGATCGTTCCCCGTCTCGATCTCATCGCCGCGCAGTTGCAGCAGCGCCACTTCCGAATCGCTCTCGATCTGATCGGCGCCCTCGGCGATACGGCGATCCGCGATCCGCGCCTGCGCGACTGGCGAGGGACGGCGGAAGTCGGAATCGGATCGACAGCCGACGGACTGGCCGACCTGCGCGCGGCCATGGAGGCCGACCCGGAGATCCCGGAGTATCAATTCAATCTCGCCGCGATCCTCCATCGCACCGGCCGCGACGCGGAAGCCCTTCCACCGCTGACGCGTGCGATCGAATTGCGTCCGAACTTCACCGCCGCCTGGATCATGCGCGCCGAAACCTTCACCGCCCTCGGCCGCAGAGACGAAGCGATCGCCGACCTCCGCCGTGCACTGGCCGTCGATCCCCGCCAGACACGCGCGTATTCGATGCTGGTTACCCTGCTGAAGGAGTCCGATCAGCAAGCAGAGGCGGAGCGCTGGCGGAAGCAGGGGGAGTTGGTGAAGTAGGCAACGGCCCTCGAGCGATTCACAAACGGAGCGCTGGCGTCTCGCCGGCTGGCTCGGCGGCGTCTCGCCGCCGACCGTGGATGCACCGAACTCTTGTTGCTAACCACCGATCGCAGACTTCTCGCCGCTGGGTTATCAATGAACGTTTTGGGAGCTCGTTTGACCGGAGGCGAGACGCCTCCGGGCCAGCCGGCGAGACGCCAGCGCTCCGGCGCTGCGCGCTAACGCGCGCAACGCGACGGATGATTACCTCGCGTCGCTGACGGCGCCTCTGTCCAAACTCAATGGCAGCCGCGCGTATCCCCCGAAATGTAACATCACCGACCCCTGTGACACCTATACTGACGCTCCGGTCAGTTTTCTGCCCACGGGAGTCAGATGGCCACGACAAAGGGTGAGATCGTCGAGCAGTTCCGCTGCCAGTCCATTCGCGAGGCGGCCATGCGCGTCGTCTCGCGAAAAGGGTACGACCACGTCACCGTTCAGGACATCGCCGACGAAGCGGGTGTCGCCAAGGGGACCGTCTACCTCTACTTCAAGTCGCGCGAAGACGTGCTCGAGAAGACCATGTCCTTCTCGTTCGAGGACTTTCACATCCTCATCCGCGAGGCGATCGGGCGCGGCACCACCTTTCGCGAGCGCGTCGAACAGGTCGTCCGGGCGCAGCTCGAGTATTTCGAGCGGCAGCAGGAGTTCTTCCGCCTCTATCTGGCCATGGCCGAGCCGCTCGGGGAGCGGCGTCTGCGCAAACACGCCTCCTACCGGACGCACATCGGGCAGCTCGTGTCGATGGTGGAGATGGCCCTCGAAAACGATGAGGTACGGGCGCAACCTCCGGAACGGATCGCCATCGCCCTCGCCTCCGTCGTCCGCGACATCGGCCTGCAGCGGATGACCGAGAAGAACAAGCGGCCCATCGCCGAAGACATCGAATTCGTCCGCGACTTCATCTGCCGCGGCATCGCCACACCCGAGGAGAAATCAGAATGAAACGATCCGCCGCCGCCCTGCTCATGATCCTCTCGCTGGGCGCCATCGCCTGCGGCAAATCGGAAGCGGCCAAGACCGCCGCCCCTCCCCCCAACGTCATCGTCGCCTCGGTGATCCAGCGCGATGAGCCGATCTATCGCGAATGGATTGGTACGACGGAAGGGGACGTCAACGCCGAGATCCGCCCGCGGGTGGACGGCTATCTCCTTCGGCGTGTCTACACCGAGGGAAGCTTCGTCCATCAGGGCCAGGAGCTGTTCGAGATCGATGCGCGGCAGATGCAGGCGCAGTTGCAGCAGGCCGAGGCCAATCTGGCCCAGGCGCAGTCGGGCCTGACCAAGGCCGACCGCGACGTGGCCCGCTTCGAGCCGCTGGCCGCGCAGAAAGCCATCAGCCAGCAGGAGCTCGACAACGCCCGCTCCGCGCAAAGCGCGGCGCGCGCCAGCGTCGGCGCCTTGAGCGCGGCTGTCGAACAGGCCCGCCTCAACCTCTCCTGGACCCACGTCACCTCGCCGATCAGCGGCATCGCCGGCATCGCTCAGGCGCAGGTCGGCAACCTCGTCAGCCCGCAGACCGTTCTGGCCACCGTCTCGCGCGTCGACCCGATCCGCGTGCTCTATCAGATGAGCGAGCAGGAGTACCTGCAGTTTCAGAACGATCCGGCCATGCGCAACGCCCCGCTGGAGCTCGTCCTCTCCGACGGCAGCACGTTCCCGCAAAAGGGGCGCGTGCTTCTCTCCGGCCGCGACGTCGACGTCAAGACCGGCACCATCGCCACCATCGGAACGTTTCCGAATCCGGGCAACCGGCTCCGTCCCGGCCAGTACGCGAAGATCCGCGCGGCGACGGAGATCCGCCGCGGCGCGATCCTCGTGCCGCAGCGCGCCGTCAACGAGATGCAGGGCGGATATCAGGTCGCGGTCGTCGGCGATGGCAACAAGGCAACCATCCGCAGCGTGCACGTGGGCCCGCAGCTCGGCAGCCTGTGGCTCATCGATCAGGGCCTGAAGCCCGGCGACCGCGTCGTCATCGAAGGGTTCTCCCGCGTGAAGACAGGGATGCCCGTCGCGCCGAGCGAAGCGCCGGCGGCGGGAACAAGGTAATCAGCGATGGCTCGCTTCTTCATCAATCGACCCATCGTCGCCATCGTCATCTCGATCGTGACCGTCCTCGGCGGACTGATCGCGCTGCTCGGCCTTCCCATCGAACAGTTCCCCGACATCGTCCCGCCGCTCATCCAGATCGCCACCTCGTATCCCGGCGCCGACGCCCTGACCATCGAGCAATCGGTGGCCACGCCGATCGAGCAGCAGATGAACGGCGTCGAGGACATGCTCTATCTGCAGTCGGTCAACGCCAACGACGGCACGACCAGCGTACGCGTCACCTACGACGTCGGAACCGATCGCAACACCGATCAGGTCAACTCGCAGAACCGCGTCTCGCAGGCGCAGCCGAATCTTCCGGTGGAGGTCAATCAGTTCGGACTCACCTACCGGAAGACGCAGGGCACGCCGATGCTGCTCATCTCGCTTTACTCGCCGAAGAACAGCTACGACGGCCTCTTCCTCGGCAACTACGCGCTGATCAACGTCAACGATGCTCTTTACCGGGTACCCGGCGTCGGGCAGGTGCTGAACTTCGGCGCGGCGGACTACGCGATGCGCATCTGGGTCAATCCCGACCGGATGGCCAAGCTCGGACTCACGGTCGGGGATATCCGGCAGGCCGTCCAGGCGCAGAGCACCGTCAATCCTGCCGGCCAGATCGGTGCGGAGCCGGCGCCGAAAGGGCAGGAGTTCACCTACGCGGTCCGCGCCGTCGGCCGGCTCATCACCCCCGAGCAGTTTGAGAACGTGGTGGTGCGGCTCAATCCCGACGGTTCCATGGTCAAGCTCAAAGACGTCGCCCGCGTCGAGCTCGGCGGCCTTTCCTATAAACAGATCGGACGGCTGAACGGCAAGTCCGCCTCGATCATCGCCATCTTCCAGGCTCCGGGCTCGAATGCGCTGGCGGTGGCGAAGGCGGTGCGAGCCACCATGCTGCGGGTGAAGGAGCGCTTCCCCGAGGATATGGATTACGCGATCTCGGTCGACAACACGGCCGCGGTGACGGAGGGCATCCGCGAGATCTCCACGACCCTGGTCGAAGCGATGCTGCTGGTCATCCTGGTGGTCTTCCTCTTCCTGCAGAACTGGCGCGCCACGATGATTCCGCTCGTGGCCGTGCCGGTCTCGCTGATCGGCACATTCGCCGTCTTCCCACTCCTCGGCTTCTCGATCAACACCCTTTCGCTGTTCGGACTGGTGCTGGCCATCGGCCTCGTCGTCGACGATGCCATCGTGGTGGTGGAGGCGGTCGAGCATCACATCGAGGAGGGGATGGCTCCTCGGGCGGCCACGCTGCAGGCGATGAAAGAGGTATCCGGTCCAGTCGTGGCCATCGCCATGATCCTCTCCTCGGTCTTCCTGCCGGTTGCCTTCATGGGTGGGATTCAGGGACGGCTGAACAAGCAGTTCGCGGTGACCATCGCCGTCTCCGTGCTCATCTCCGCCTTCAACGCCCTCAGCCTCTCGCCCGCGCTTTCAGCGCTCCTGCTCCGTCCGCGCCAGGCGTCGCGCGGCCTGATGGCGCGCTTCTTCGGCGGATTCAATCGCGTATTCGAGCGCGCCACGCGCGGCTACGTCAGCGTGTCGTCGCTGCTGATCCGCAAAGCGGTGCTGGCCGTGGCGATCCTGCTGGGCTTCGTCGTGCTCGCCGCATTGACCGGCAAGAAGGTGCCGACGAGCTTCCTGCCGCAGGAGGACAACGGCTCGTTCTATCTGAACGTGCAGCTTCCCGACGCCTCGTCGCTGCAGCGGACGGATGCCGTCTGCCGCAAGGTCGATAAGATCCTCGCAGAGACCAAGGGCGTTCGCTACTTCAACACCATCGCCGGCTTCAGCCTCCTGTCGTTCGTCTCGGCCTCCTACAACGGTTTCTACTTCGTCTCGCTGCAGCCGTGGCATGACCGTGAAGAAGGGGGGCTCACCGCCGAGGCTCTGGCGGCAAAGCTCAATCAGAGATTCAAGACCGAGATCCCGGAAGCGACCGTCTTCGCATTCCAGCCGCCGGCCATCCCAGGACTCGGCGCGGCGGGAGGCTTCTCGCTCTGGCTGCAGGACCGCAGCGGGAACACGCCGCAGTTCCTCAGCGACAACGTCCAGAAGTTTCTCGAAGCGGCGCGCAAGCGCCCGGAACTGCAGAACGTCAACAGCACCTTCCGCGCGCAGGTCCCGCAGTTGTACGTCGACGTCGACCGCGACAAGGCCCTCAAACAGGGCGTGCCCGTTGCCAGCATTTACGACGCGCTGCAAACGCTGCTGGGCGGCTCGTTCGTCAATCAATTCAACCGCTTCGGCCGGCAGTGGCGCGTCTTCATGCAGGCAGACGCGCCCAACCGCCTCACCGCCGAAGACATCGGCCGTTTCTACGTTCGAAACAACGACGGGACGATGGTCCCGCTCTCGGCGCTGACCACCGTCCGATCGATTACCGGGCCCGAATACACCCAGCGTTTCAACCTCTATCGCGCCGCGCAGGTCAACGGCGCCGCCGCGCCGGGCTACAGCTCGGGACAGGCCATGGCCGCGCTCGAGCAGGTGGCCGCGCAGGTGTTGCCGCGTGAAATGGGTTACGAGTGGTCGGATCTCTCGTTTCAGGAGAAGCGTGCCTCCGGCACCTCGGGACGCATCTTCGCCCTGTCGCTGGTCTTCGTCTTCCTCATCCTGGCGGCGCTGTATGAGAGCTGGTCATTGCCACTCAGCGTTCTGCTCTCCGTCCCCGTGGCCATCTTCGGGGCGTTCCTCGGCCTGCTGTTGCGCAAGTACGACTTCGACGTTTACGGCCAGATCGGCCTGGTGGTGCTGATCGGACTGGCCGCGAAAAACGCCATCCTCATCGTCGAGTTTGCGAAGGCGGAGTTCGAGCGAGGGGGCGATCTCGTCAACGCTGCAATCCATGGCGCGCGACTGCGGCTCCGCCCCATCCTCATGACGTCGTTCGCCTTCATCCTCGGCTGCGTGCCGCTCTGGCTGGCCTCCGGCGCCGGCGCCGCCTCGCGCCGGATTCTCGGAACAGTGGTCGTCGCCGGCATGCTTTCCGCGACGCTGCTGGCCATCTTCCTCATCCCGGTGCTCTACGTGATTGTCGAGCGGCTGGCGCGCTCGGAGAAAAAACTCGAAGCACGGCTCGCCCATCGCGAGCCGATCGTCGAAGAGGCGCACTCGTGAAGCGCGCCATCATCATCCTGCTGGCCACCGCGGCGCTGGCAGGCTGCAAGACGGTCGGTCCGAACTACCAACGGCCGCCGGTGGCGATCCCCGATCAGTTCTACGGCGCGAATGGAGCGCCGTCGGCCGCGTCGCTCGCCGATGCGCCGTGGTTCGACGTCTTCGGCGATCCGACGTTGCGCGCGCTCATCGATGAAGCGCTGCGCAACGGCTACGACGCCCGCATCGCAGCGGCACGCGTCGAGGAGGCTCGCGCGCGATTCGGCATCGTGAACGCCGATCGCTATCCGACGGTCGGATACGAGATCAACCCGACGCGGCAGCGCGTCGGTGGCGAGGGAAAGACCACCGTCATCGCCGGTGCCGGCATCTCCTGGGAAGCGGACTTGTGGGGCCGCATCCGGCGCCTGAACGAAGCCGGGCGCGCCTCCTACCTGGCCTCAGAAGAAGGACGGCGGGCGGCACTGCTGGCGCTGACATCGGAAGTGGCCACCGCCTACTTCGATCTTCGCGAGCTCGACGCGGAGCTCGACATCGCCCGCCGGTCGACGAAAGCGTTTCAGGAGACCTACGACCTCTTCGACCGGCAGTTGCAGGGCGGGACGGCTTCGGGACTGGAAACCTCGCGTGCCGAGGCGCTGTTGGCCAATGAATCATCCAATATCCCGCTGCTTGAGCAGCAGATCGTGGCGCAGGAGAACCGGATCAACTTCCTCCTCGGGCGCGTTCCGGGACCGATCGCCCGAGGCGCGTTGCTGTCCGATCTCCCGGCGCCGGCCGCCGTCCCCGCGGGGATGCCGTCCGCGTTGCTGCTGCGGCGTCCCGATCTCCGCGCCGCGGAGCAACAATTGATCGCCGCCAACGCCAACATCGGCGTCGCAGAGGCGGCGTTCTATCCGACGCTCACGCTCACCGGGTTGCTCGGAGGGCAGAGCAGCGACTTGGCCAACATCGTCGGGCACGGCATCGCCTGGTCGATCGGCGCCGACCTCCTCGGACCGATCTTCAACGCTGGCCGGCTTCGCAGCCAGCAGCGCGTCGCCGTTGCGCAATTCGAACAGGCGCGCCTGCAGTACGAGCAGGACGTCACTAACGCGCTGGGCGAAGTATCGACGTCGATCGTGGCCATGGACCGCCTCGCCGCCGCCGAGCACGACCGCCAGCGCGCCCTCCGCGCCAACCAGGAAGCCGTCCGTCTCGTCAACCTCCGCTACGCCTCCGGCCTCTCCGCCTACTTCGAAGTGCTCGACGCCATGGAGCAACTCCTCGCCGCCGAAAACAACGTCGCCCGCACCCGCCGCGACCGCCTCGTTGCCCTGGTCCAGTTCTACCGCGCCCTCGGCGGCGGCTGGCAAGCGGAACCGAAGTAACGAAACGCCAGCGCGAGCTCGCCACTCCCTTCATCGAGAGCCCTTCTCCCCCCGCGGTTTCTTTGCGGGGGGAGAAGGTGCCGAAGGCGGATGAGGGGGGAGATTTATGAGATATGGGCGATTTACCGACGCTGGTCCGAGAGCGCTCGAAGATGCGCGAATGACGTCCTCGTGAAACGCCCCCTCATCCGGCTTCGCCACCTTCTCCCCCAGCTGAAAAGCGCTGGGGGAGAAGGGCTCTCGATTGGAGCTACTGCCAAGAACGAACCGCTCGCACAACTCCACATCGTCCCAAGTTTCGCCACCAACAGGGTGACGGCAATTCCACTCAGCCTGTGAGAAATGCGGGTTAACCACAGTGTCCGGAATCTCGCCCGATCAGCGGCGAGACGCCACCGCCCATGTATAGTGCCCTCACCCACCTTTTCGCCGCAGTCACGTCAGCACCAAGGAGACATTCGATGAGAGCCCTTCGAATCCTGTCCGCCCCGGTGATCCTGCTCATGGCGATTTCTCTTCACGCGCAGTGTGGCGTTGAACGCTGGTCGATCAAGACCGGCACCGACTCCGGCGCCTCGGCCATCAACCTCAGCACTTACGTCTCCTCCACGATTTACAACATGCTGCAATCCGCGAAGCCCGCCACGCTGCCGGCCAACAGCCGGATCGCCCCGCGCGAGACGACGCAATACAGTCTCAGCGGAACGCTCACCAAGTACGCAAAAGAAGGCGATTCCGACTATCACCTCGTCATCCAGGATTCCGCCGGACGGACGATGATCGTCGAGATCCCCGCGCCGAACTGCGTCGGCGCCGGAAGTCCCTTCGGCCCGGGGGTGACCAACGCCCGGCGGCAGTTCGACGCCCGCTTCACCGCCACGACGACCTTCAAGACGACCTCGACGCCGGTCACCGTCCGCGGCGTCGGCTTCTGGGATTTCCTCCACGGCCAGACCGGCGTAGCGCCGAACGGGATCGAGATCCACTCCGTGCTCAACATCACCTTCGGCACGGCAGCGCTCGCGCCGGCCGTGCTGTCGCTCCCCGAGGGCACGCCGGCGCGCGACCCGGCCGACGAGGTGCACTATCCGGCCGATGTGATCCGCGACGAGGACGGCGGCCGCATCCGCGTTTATCGCGGCGGCGACTACCTCGGCGACGCCCTCTTCCACGGCGGCGCCGTCGTCGAAGATCCCTCCATCAACGTCGTCTTCGTCGGCGATCATTGGGATGCCGCGCACCGCTCACCCGTCATCCAGGCCGTACGCCAGATCAACGCGGACGCCGGCTTCCGCGATCTCGACCGCTACGGCGTCCGCACGTTCGGCATGCGCGTCAACTCCATTCAGGTCAGCGATGCGGCGCCGGACCTGACCGATCTCGACGTGCAGCGCCTTCTCGCTTCGTCCATCGAGGCAGGCCGCATTCAGCATGTCGACGAGAACGCCATCTACCTGGTGATGCTCGATCCGCGGACCGATGCCTCCGTCGCCTCCGACCGCGACTGGCTCTCCTACCACTCGGAGTTCCATCCCACCGACCTGGCCATGCGCTACGTCGTCGCGCGCGGCAACCTCGATACGGCCAAGCTTCGCGACGCCATCAACGCCAGCGTGTTTCGCGCCATGGTGAACCCCGCGGGCAACGGTTGGTTCTGAAGACGCCTGGAAATCCCCGTCGCAATGCGGCGGGGATTTCCGTTTCCAGGAGCCGCATGCCGCGCTTGATCCGCTCCATCGCTATTCTGTGTCTTATCGCCACGACGCAAGCCTGCGCGGTCTACGTCCCGCGCTACGCATTCGAGGCGTCGCTCACGAACCAGAAGAACATCGACCGGCTGCGCGTCGGCCAGACCCTCTCCGAGGTACAGCGGATCATGGGCAAACCGCCAGAGCGCCGCAACGCCCACGTCCGCTTCGACGGAATCTCCATCGAAGAATGGAGCTACATCACCGACTACGTCCGCAGGATGGACACCACCATCACCTTCGTCGGCGGCAAGGTGGATGAGATCCGCTCTGCGAAGTGGGAAGCGGACTAACGACCGGAGCGTACAATCGAGGCAATCCAAAATTCTCAAAGGAGCGTTTATGACCGCCTATCGCCGGTTGCTCATGTTCCTCGGTTTCCTCCTCATCGCCTCGACGCTTTTCGCCGACGAAGCCATCGTTCGCCGTAACGTCCACCTTCGCGAGACACCATCGACGAAGGCCAAGTCGCTACGACTGCTTCTGCCCGAGGACGAAGTGGACGTCCTCGATCCCGTGCAGAAGGATGGCTTCCTCCATATCCAGACCGAAGATGGCCTGCAGGGCTGGGCCTACGCGCGATTCATCCGCTCGCAGCCGCCGGCCGGCCAGTTGCTTCCCGAGGCAGCCCAAAAGGAAACGGCGGCGGCCACGGCGATCTCCGCGGATTGGCAGAAGCCCGAGCCAAGGACCGGCAATTTCAAATTGAACGACGAGACGTGCGGCCCCACCGGAAGCGGTGACAAGCGCGACCACGGCACGAACCGGCTGAAGAACCGGACCGATATCCCCTCCTCGTATCACGACGTCACATGGCGGGCCATCGCCGAGCTCCCCTACCCGCCAAAGGCACCGAAGAGCCGCGAACAGTACTCCGCGGAGATGCTCGCCCCGATCACCAAAGTCGAGGGAGCGGCCGTGCAGACCGTCGGCTACATCGTCGCCATCAAACCCCAGCGATCGAACAGCGAGTCCTGCAACTGCGCATGGCACGGCGAAGACGCCACCGACTGGCACATCGCCCTGACCGAGTTTCCCGGCGACGGCGAGAAGACCAGCATCGTCGTCGAGCCGACTCCCCGCATCAAGATCAAACACCCGAAATGGACGAAGAAGAACCTCGAGCCGTGGCTGAACGAAGACCTCCCCGTCCGCATCAGCGGCTGGCTCCTCTTCGACCCGCAGCATTCCAACCACCTGAACAAATACCGCAGCACCCTCTGGGAGATCCACCCGGTCACGAAGATCGAAGTCTGGAACGACGTGACCGACCAATGGGAGAACATCGATAACCTGGAGGTCACCAAGGCGGGGAAGTGACCGATGCGGTACTGAACCCTCCTTATTTCACAAACCTGAAATAAGAGCGCGAAGCGCGCCGGAGCGCTGGCGTCTCGCCGGCTGGCCCGGGGGCGTCTCGCCCCAGGTCTGCGGCGTCGCCAAAACCTCACCTGGTTAGCCAGAACCTCGGCGTCTGGACAGTCGGCCGAGCAGGTGAAGACACCCTACGGTGCCAATAGCGCGGCGTTTGCCGTCACGATCGGAACATCGCTACTTCTCATATCCCCGTCATCTGTGACCAGCACGCATCCTTTCGATCGACATGTCTCCACGATCAGCAGGTCATTGAAGTCCTCGCCCCCAAGCTCGAACGTCGCTACCACTCCAAGCAAGTTGATGTTCGCAAACGCCGTGCTGGCAGGTTTGGCGAAGGAGAGGATGCTTCGGAGCGCCATGGCGATGTCCTGAGCTACAGGCTTGAACGAGACGCTGTTGCGGAACGATTTGAAATCGCTCCTGCCCGCACGTCGTAACTCGAACCTCGCCCATGCATTCGCAAATTCGGACACGACCAGCGCATCGATCAACGTGGTTGCCCGGCTGGAGCGCAAGCGCTTGACCGCATCCGAATACACCGCGACGCGTGGATCACCCGGCGCCGGAGGGCCGTAAACCAGAAACCAGATGTTCGTGTCGAGGAAGTAGGTAGCGGCCGGATCGAAGTCGTACGACGCGATGTCGTACCGGGCAGCGTTCACTCGTTGAGCGCTCCCGTCAGCGCTGCGTTGTATGTCTCGGGACTCCGAAAGAAATCCTTGGCCCGATCGACGACGCGCTTCAGAAGAGCGAGTTGATCGCCCTCGGCGTCGACGACCCGCAGATGCTCCCGAATCAGAGCTTCGTCGAACTCACCGTAGAGCTGACCGATCGCCGCATTCAGAAATGCGGACGTAACGTCTTCAACCCCGGCGAACGAGAGCACGACCGGCTCGCCACGCCGGAGTGCCTCGGCGATTCGATCGTGTACCGAGCTACCGTCAGCCGACGAGACGGCCAGCGGACCGCCGACAGTTTCGATGAGATTGATGGTTGCGGTCATCTTCCAAGATCAGAAAATTGCCGTCGGATCGACTTCGCCGGCAAGCTGATACATCTTAGTATCTGCCGCATTGATTTCGATGTCCACGACTGTTCCTGGAAAGGCGGCCGGAAGCGTAACTCTCCCGACATCCTCCCCACGGACCCACCAGAATCCGTCCTCCGATGCCACGCGGATTGCACCACCGTTCTGAGCGATGAAGTCGCGCATGATCTTCAGCCCGAGGCCACCGGGGACGCCGTCTTCGACCCGACGAGTCGTGTTCTGGCCAGTCATTGCCCAGTCGATGGCTTCCGACGCGCGAAGGGCTCGGCCGAGGTATCCGCGGACGCTGTTGGGAATGCCGATTCCGCGATCTGCCAGACAGAAGTGAAGGCGGTGCTTCTTCGGAAAAAACTGACCACACGCGAAGATGCCGAGACGCGTGTTCGAATGCGCCACCGCGTTTTCGAAGAGCTCAAAAATGCTCCGGCGGAACTCGCGCTGCAGGCCGATGCTCATGACCGGAAGCCCCTTGCCTCGAAAGTTGTGTTCCACGTATGCGGCGAACTCAGCGCGCCCTGTAGGGTCGAACTGCTGGTAGCGAATCGTGGTGCCGTGAGTGTCTTCCAGAACCTCTCCCAGAAATCCATTCTTTTGCAATACGGCCGCAATCGATGGATGCAGTTTCTGAAGACGGATTCGCCGCTCGGGCGCTATGATCGCGGCTGCGAGTGGCGCGCACATATTTGCGTCGACCCACTGAAGGCGACTGCAGTCAACGTGCACTTCTCCGGCCGCTTCTTGCTCGATCGCGGCGTGAATCCGCGCTAACGACGCGAACCCGTACTCATCTGTTTCAATCCGGGAAGCGTTGATTTGCAATACGGCGCGCATGCTTAACCCGGCATCACACAGCGAATGACAGTCCCGGCGCACCACCCTGACACTTCGGACAGATCCTCTGCCAGATGTCAGTCCCATTCGCGCCATATTCCTCGGCACAGTTGCCGCAACGGAGCACATAGATCGATTGGTTGTGATCCGTTCCAGCCAGACCCGTCGCGTTGACAACCGTCTGACCGTTCTTGTTGGTGAAACCTGGCTGTGTTGAATTCCCGGTGGACTCCGCATCGGCTGTTAAATTGCTATCGCTCTTTCGCGTCCGATCCTCGCGAAGCAGGAGTTTCGCCACCACCGAGGCGACACTGTTGTCGTAGCTCTCGTCAGCCAGACGCTGAAGGCCCTCCGCGAGCCAGGCGGCCTCGAACAGCCGCCATCGATTTTTTTCGAAGAATGCCCGAAGCGGCGCCGGATCGCCGTAGATCTTCCCAGCGGCTAAGCAGAGCGTTGCCCGCGTACCCGCTGGACAAAATCCCTGCTCCGCGAGCTCCTTCTCCAGACGGGATAGAACGACTCGGCGCAACACCTCGTCGGAGAAAAGTTTGTACCGCGTCTCTTCTGATGCTTTCGGGCCCTCAAAAGAGGTGGACCGAACGCCATATGAATCGAGGTACGACTTGCACTCGACGACGAGAAGCTCGTTCCGACTGCCACTGTAGGCGACGACATCCAATTCCCATCGCGGCGCCGATGGCCGGCCGATCTCGCGCTTCTCATCCGGTGTCAGTGCAACCTTGACGCTTGTGCGCACCCAATAGCCATTGCGGCCGAGGATCGTCGCGACAACCTGTTCAAAGGAATCCATGTGCCGTCGTCTCGCGGATTCGCTCGCATGCCAGAGTCATTCGACGTCGCTCCCCTTGGAGCGTCGCTTCGGAACGCGAAGCTCGCGACCTGTCACGCCCCGCGCAAGGAGGTTGCCGTCGAACGAGATCACGTCAACCGGCAGCTTGGTCCCCAGCTTGTTGCTCAGTTGGTGACCTTGCTCGGTCAGATGCCCGATGAGTGCCGTTTCCACGATGTTCAGGACCGTGTTTACACGCTGACCGGGACGACAATTGAGCGTTCCATAGATCAACATGCGAGGCCCGATCTGCGCATCGTCGATCGTCTGCATCAGCCTGAGGTTGTTCAATTGTTGCTTGATGCGGGAGCGCAGCGACGTTGCTTTCCCCACATAAAGCACTTCCATGCGCCTGCCAAAGCGCCGTGCGAAGAGATAGATCGCCGGTTCGCGCGGCAGCGTTTCGAGATCGAAAATCCTGTGCAGCCGCGAAACCGGAATCGGCAGGCGAATCGACGGATGCCAGGTGACAGAGAGTTTCATGCTTTATGTAGAGTACACGCACGGTAGGGACGGAATCGGCTGGCGTCAATGGGTGACGCATTGGTTGCTACCACACCACTGTGAAGCGGAGTCCCCACCCTGTACCGTCACACCCGGTGCGGCCGCACCTTCAACATCTCGGCCTCGGAGTAGTCGTGTGCATCGGCTTGCGCGCTGTTCGCCGCTTTGACCGCGCGATTTCTTCCCTCAACCGTTGCAGCTCGGCGTCGATATTCTCCCGGTCGGCGATCAGCTCGAAAAGCTTCTCGTCGCGCGCGGAAAGGTCTGGCTCACGAACCTGGCTCCAGCTCCGTCGTGAGCTCCTCGATGTAACGGCGATAACTGAAGACCCGTCCGCGCTGCCGGCTCGTCAATTCATTGACGATCTCCAGCGCGTTGAGATGGCCCAGGGATTTGTTGACCGTCGCGGCGGTCAGGCCTGTCGTCTGGACCAGGGCCGCGGAGGTGGCAATCGGCTGACGCTGCAGGGCGCTGTGCACGGTCAGCGCTGATTGCGTGGCGCGGCCGAGTCCTGCAATGCGATCCCGATCCTCATTGACGATCTGGAGCAGCGCATTCGCGGTTACCACTCCCTGCATGGCGCTGACCTCGATCCCCTCCGCGAAAAACTCCATCCAGCGCTCCCAGTCGCCGTTGAGCCGCACGGCATTGAGAAGCTCGTAGTAGAGGGCGCGGTGTCTCTTGAAGAAAAGGCTGGGATACAACATCGGCTCCCTGAGGACGCCGTCCGCAACGAGCTGCAGAACGATCAGCAGCCGCCCAATGCGCCCGTTGCCATCGAGAAACGGATGAATCGTCTCAAATTGGACGTGCGCCAGCGCTGCTTTGATGAGCGGTGGCACCGGCTCGGGCTCGTCGTTGAGAAATCTCTCCAAATGTTTCAGGCATTCGGCCAACGCGTCGACGGGCGGAGGGACGAAAACCGCGTTGCCTGGCCGCGTTCCGCCAATCCACACCTGCGACCGCCGCACCTCACCAGGCGTTTTGCCGCGCCCGCCCGGATGCGCGAGCAGCGCTTTGTGCATGTCGGAGAGGAGGCGCATGCAGACAGGAAGGCCGCCTCGAAGTTTCTTCAGGCCGACCTCAAGTGCGGCAACGCACCGGCTCACCTCGCGCGCGTCCTCGACGGGAACGCCAGGCTGTTCATCGATCTCGTACAGCAGGAGGTCGGCCAGCGACGACTGTGTTCCCTCGATCTGTGACGAGAGCACAGCCTCTTTGCGCACGAAGCTGTAGAGCAGCAGGGAGGCGTTGGGCAGGAGCGCCGTGATGGCGTCCAGCCGCCCGAGCGCGAGCAGTGCATCGTCGAACCTGCGCCGCAGTGCCGGCGACCAGACCAGCGGGGGATTGGGTGGCAGAGGAGTGGGAACGAACGCCCGGAAGCGTTCCGACGCAGTGGACACGGTCCGGTACTGGCCTGTAGTTCGACGGCGCATCGGGAACCTGAAATAAGGACGCGCGTTATTTTAGGTTGTGGGCTCATCGTAAATCAACTGACGTGTAAAGCCGTTGTCTTCCCAAGGACCGCGTGAGCGACAGGCGCGCGCGGGACGCGCGCGGTCCCAGGGGGGCGGTGGCCTACACTGAGTGGACCTGCGAGGAGGTCCGTATGGATGGAGCGATTCCCGCGCGTAATTGCGACATCGTCATGAAGGGGGGGATTACCAGTGGGGTGGTCTATCCGAAGGCGATCGCGGAGCTGGCGGAGGAGTTCCGGTTCAGGAATGTCGGAGGGACGTCGGCGGGGGCCATCGCGGCGGCGCTGGCGGCGGCGGCGGAGTATGCGCGGGTATCCGGGAAGGGGGCGGGGTTCGCACGGCTCGAACAGTTGCCGGACTTCCTGGCGGGGACGACCAACGGGGAGCCCAATCTGCTCAACCTCTTTCCTCCCGCGAAACCGACACGCCGGCTCTTTGCCGTGCTCACCGCATTCCTCGGCGATGGTTCGCTCGGGGAGAAATCGGTTGCTGCATTCGGCGCGCTCCTGCTGGTCACGCCTCTTCTGACGATGCTCAGCTTCGTGCCGGCGGTGCTGCTTCCGGTAGTACTTCGGGATCAACTCTCCACACTCGGTGCACTGGCACTGGCGGTGCTGCTCGTCGTCGAGCTCGTCCTGATCGCGGCGGGGATCGGGTTGATGGTCGCCGGCAATGCCGTGCGGGCGCTGGCGTTCACGCTGCCGAAGAACCGGTTCGGATTCTCCACCGGCGTGGCCCCGGAAGATCGAACGCTTCCCGGGGTGAGCGAGTGGCTGCATGAGGAGATCCAGAAGACAGCCGGGCTCGATCCTGCCGATCCGCCGCTGACGTTCGGCGATCTCTGGCTGGCCGGAGAGCAGGTGGCCGACCGGGATGCGGAGTTGCGGAAGCGCGAGAACGACCCTGAGCTGCGCGCGATCAACCTCCAGATGATCACCACCGCGCTCTCCCACGGCCATCCCTACCGGCTGCCGTTCGAGAACCGGCGGTTCGGCTTTCGCCCCTCGGAGATGCGGCAGTACTTCCCCGCCGCCGTCGTCGACCATCTCATCGGCCATGCACGCGCCGGCGATGAGGCCTTCACCGGTGTGAACGATCCCGACCTTCTCGCGCTGCCGGAGCCGTGGGATCTGCCGATCGTCGTGGCGGCGCGGATGAGTCTCAGCTTCCCCATCCTCTTCGCCATGGTCCCGCTGTACGCCTTCGACTACACGCTCAACGTGAACGCCGCCGTGCCGACGCGGCCCGAGCACTGCTGGTTCATCGACGGAGGTCTCAGCAGCAACTTTCCGGCGAGCCTGTTCGACTGCCCGTTTCCCCGCTGGCCGACGTTCGGGATCAATCTGGAGGACTTCCATCCCGACCATCCGAAGGACCTGAAGAATGAGGAGAACAACGTCTGGATGATGGAGAGGAGCGGCAGCGGGACATCGGACCGTTGGCGGCGGTTTCCGGAGCGCGGTCCCGGCGCCATCGGGGGGTACGCCGGCGCCGTTCTCGATGCCATCCGCAACTGGCACGACAACACCCAGATGGCCGTTCCCGGTTTCCGCGACCGCATCGCGCATGTGAAGCTTTCTCCCGACGAGGGCGGGCTGAACCTGAAGATGGATCCGATGAAGGTCAAGGCTCTGTCCGAACGCGGAAAGTGGGCCGCGGTCCAGTTGCGGGAGCGCTTCGGTGCCGCCGGCGCGACGCGGACGGGGCTGAACTGGAACACGCATCGCTGGGTCCGTTTCCGCACCTCGATGATGCTGCTCCAGAAGATGCTGCGCCAGACCGCCGAGGCCTTCGCCGCATCCGACCCGGGATATCCGAGCTATCACGACCTGGTGAACCGCACCGCGGACAAGGACCCGGTCACTGGCAGTTGGTGGCCGCGTACACCGTCCGCGTACAGGGATTCGACGAAGGTTCTCGAGCAGTTCGTGTCGGCATTCTCGAGCTCCGCTCCTGATTTCGAAGAGAAATCGCCGCAGCCGGGACCGGAGCTGAGGATTTCGCCGAAGTTGTGAGGGGAAGTTACCGAGCAGCCTGCCACCTCAACGATCACCGGAAACGTATGAATTCCGGACACTTTGAATATGACCTTGTTTGATTTTCAAACGTCCGCAAGTGACCTTGCATATCGAACCGTTCGACATCAATGCGTCCGCAAGTGACCTTGCATATCAAACCCGTTCGATATCAATACGTCCGCGAGTGACCTTGAAGGTCGATCCCGTTCGACATCAATACGTCCGCGAGTGACCTTAAAGGTCGATCCCGTTCGACATCAATACGTCCGCGAGTGACCTTGAAGGTCGATCCCATTCGATATCAATACGTCCGGGAGTGACCTTGAAGGTCGATCCCGTTCGACATCGATGCCGACGCGAGTGACCTTGAAGGTCGATCCCGTTCGACATTAATACGTCCGCGAGTGACCTTGAAGGTCGATCCCGTTCGACATCGATGCCGACGCGAGTGACCTTGAAGGTCGATCGCGTTCGACATGTTTGCGGCCCTGGTCCACCTTGAAGACCAAACCGTTTCATGTGGATGCGGACGGGCATGACCTCGCATATCGAACGACTTCGTGCGAATGACGTCGGGAGCAGGCGCGGATGCCTGCGTCTACTCCGCCAACATCCTTCGCAAGAGGACCAATTGGCCCAGGTGGTACGTGTTGTGGTCGGCGATGAGGAGGATCTGGGCGAGCCAGTTGGCGGTGCTGTGGGGGATTTTGGTGTAGAGGTCCTTTGACTCGTCGCGGGCGATGGCGGAGACGGCGGCGCGGGTGCCGCGGAAGCTGGCCACGCTTTCGTCCCAGGCCGATTCGGTGGGAGGCTCGGGAGTGGCCGGCCAGTAGCCCTTCGGGAACTCGGGCGAGACATGTTTCGGATCCTGCGAATATTCGAGGATGTCCGCCTGGGCGATGCGGATGTGCTCGAGCAGCTCCCACGGTGAGTGCGGCGAGCCTGTCGGACGCTTCCCGCGGACGGCGGCCGGGATCTCGTCGAGGGCGGAATCGATGTCCTGATGTGCGTCGCCGCCGTTGAGCAACGAGAGGAGATGTTCGCGGATGATCGTGTCTGACATGGCGGTCGAATGATACGCGCGAAGAAACTAGAAACTAGAAACCAGAAACTAGAAACCAGAAACCAGAAACCAGAAAGCTGTTACTGCTGGTGGTTTCTGGTTTCTGGTTTCTGGTTTCTGGTTTCTGGTTTACGCCGCTGCCACGCTGCGCTGCTTCGCCGGCGGGCGCATCACCGTCATCACGGCGTGCCGGGCGAACCTGGTGATCATCTCGGTGGTGGTGCCGACGACGGTGGTGTCGGAAAAAGCGCGGTGTTGTGCACCGATAACGAGCAGGTCCGCTCCGATCTGATCGGCGGCGGTGAGCACGCGTTCGGCGGCGTCGCTGCCGCGGACGATCACTTCCCGGAAGCGCGTGCTGGCGCGGATGACCGGGTCGACCCAGGTTCGGAACTCGCTCTCGACGGCGGAGAAGAGTTGCGGCTCGCTCCCTTCGACGACATGCATCACCACGAGATCGGCGTCGAAGGCCTCGGCCATGCCGCAGGCGCGCTCAAGCGCAAGGCGGGCGATGGCGGTGAAGTTGACCGGGCAGAGAATGGTCCTGATGGTGACGTCCGGATCGCGGGGGAACATCGCCGGCGCGACGCTGATGACCGGGATGTTCGTGGTGTGCAGGACACGCTCGGTGACGGAGCCGAGCAGAGCGCGGCGCAGGCCGCTGCGGCCATGCGTGCCCATGATGATGAGATCGGCGCCGATGTCACGCGCCGTCTCGACGATGGCGCGCTCCGGGGCCTCATCCACGAAGAGCGTCGTCGCGCCAACCTCCGGCGGAACGTGCCCGGCGGCGTAGTCGGACAGACTCTTCGCCAGCGCGGCCTTCGCCTCCGGGACGTTCTCGAAGTAGTAGCCGAGCGGATGCTCGGCCGCCAGCCACGAGATCTCGTCGGCGTGCAGGAGCGTGATCTTCGCGCCGAGCCGTTTGTGGAAAAGGAGCGCGTAACGCAGCGCCAGGTCGCTGAAGCTGGTCATATCGGTCGGGACGAGAATGCGTTCGATCATGGTGGCCCTATCATCGGTCCGCGCGGGGAGGGATTCCGTGACGGGCTGGCTGGGCGGATGTGATCGCGGACACGTCAAAAGCGTTTGACCACAGAGACACAGAGAACACAGAGAAAAACAGAAAAGAAATCTCTGTGATCTCTGTGTCTCTGTGGTTAAAGGTTCTTGACCGAACGCGAGCACGTATCGGCGGTCACGTCTGCGCCGTGACGGGTTAGGCTGACGTATGGCTCCTCCCGCGGTCCAATGCGGGCAAGGGATTCGGTTCATGACGTTCCAGGTGCCACGCCTCATTACGCTCGACGTCGGACGGCCATCGGCCGGGCGGCAGACGAAACGGGAGCCGCTTTGTATCGACGAGATGCTTTCGCTCACGGGCGAGTTGGCCGACCTCGGCGTGGCACGGATGCGACTCCTTCTTCACGACGTCAGCGCCATCGACGATCTCGAGCGCCTGACCGCGTACGCGCGCCGGCGCCGCTGCGCGGTGACAGTCGTCTGCCGGACGCACGCGGACGCCGCCTCGATCGGGGCCATCGCCGATGCCAGGCCGGATGCGATGGCCATCCCTCTGCATAGCCACAACGCGGAGATCCACAAGCTGGTGGACGGCGGGATGGACTGGAGTTGGAGCATTCATCTCGCCTCGGCGGTCCACGACACCGGCATCCCGCTGGAGATCGAGACGGTGATCACACCGGGCAACGCACTGCCGCTCATGCCGCTCAGCGAGGTGGTGGAGAGTCTTCACGCCGCTTCCTGGCACCTCGATTTCTCACACGCCCGGCTCAGCGACGCCATCACCACCTCCGCGGCCACCGCGCTCATTCACATCGCGGCGCGCGGGCATCTGCACGTTTCCGTACACGAGCTGCCGTTTCTTCGACGGATCGTCGGCGAGCATGCCACTCTGCCTGGGGCGCTGATGATGACGGATGCGGCCGAGGCCATGCATGTCTCGTCGTCAGGCGACGTGCGGGTCAACGACGTCGTCGTCGGAAACGTACGCGTTCAAACGTTCGACACGATCCAGGAGCGATCGCGGAGCTACGCATCACGCGGGATTCCGGACGCCGGCTACCGCGTGCTCCAGCCGTGCAGACATTCGGAGCTCTTTCATTGATTACATGACCTCATCGCGTTGGTAGAGCAGGCGGACCGTCGCATAGCACTCGCAACACGCTGCCTCCAGAGCGGCCTGGTCGACGATCTCGATCACGTGTCTGCGGTGGCGGATCAGGCCTGCGGTCTTGAGCACGGAAACGGCCTCGTTGATGCCGGCGATGCGTGCCCCGAGCATGCTTGCCATGAACTCCTGCGTCACCGCGATTTCAATCTTCCCATTCCGCTTCGGTTGGGCCATCCTGTTGGAGACCTTCAAGAGCCAGCGTGCAAGGCGGCGATCGAGAGGATGAAGCCAGTTGCAGGCGGCCGACTGACCGACCTCCAGAGTGAAGGCGTTCGCAAACCGGAGCACCCGTCTGCGGAACTCGCGCTCCTCATCGAACGCGATCCCGGCGGCCGCCGCGGGAACGCGAACGGCGGTTCCTCCCACCGTCACGATGACGTCGCTCGGCTGCGCGGTGGCCCCGAACATCGCCTCGATGCCGATGGCCCCTTCGAAGCCGACCATCCCGGTCTCGATGGTGTTTCCGTCGATGAGACGGCGCACGAAGGCCGCCACGAGACTCACCGGAAAAAAGACGTGCGAGGTGGTCTGGTTTGCCCGAAGGATCGTTTCGCCCGCGCGAAACGTGACTTCGTCCGCGGAGGCGCCAAAATGCGGGTCGGTTCGCGAAAGGATTGCATTTCCTGTTCTAGCTGCGTTGAGCGCCACTGATCACGTCCCCCCTCGACTCCGCGCCGCCCTGTAAAGGCCGCGATCATTTTCTTAGAGAGACAAATTTACGTATCTTCCAAGAGGAGAACATACGGCAGCGTAATGTTCTCGCGGGACTCGCGGCATAGCCTCGCCTCCTCCCGGACAGCCGGTCGCCGAATCGAGGCTGACAGGATTCGTCCGGATCAGGCCCTCCGATGAAGCACTCCTTTTCCCACACGTATGTCCAATGAACTCGTTTCGAGATGCCCTATCCCGACCGTGCTCCCACCGATCGAACGTGAGAGCGTGCGTTCGTGAGCCGGGCCATTACCGACGTCCTCCTGCACGAAACGCCTGATGCAATCGTCGTCACGTCGCTGGACGGGAACGTTCTGTATTGGAACAACGAGGCCGAGAGCGTTTTCGGCTATTCGGCCGCCGAGGCGGTCGGCCAGCCGCTGGAGACCTTGATCGTTCCGGCCGGGCACCAGGATCTGTATCTTCGGTTCCGCCGGGAAGCTCTGGAGGAAGGGCAAGCCACCTTCGAAACGACCCGCAAGCGGAAGGACGGCTCTCTGGTCCACGCGGTGGTCACGAACAAGGTGATTCAGGACGAGCACGGACGGCCCGAGCTCATCGTCACCACCCAGAAAGACGTCACGCACCTGAAGGTTCTGCGCGACGCCAAACTCGTCGAGGCGAAGTTCCGCGACCTCCTGGAGTCGACGCCGGACGCGATCATCATGGCCAACGAATCGGGAAGAATCGTGTTGGCGAACAGCCAGGCCGAAGCGCTCTTCGGGTATGAGCGCGGCGAATTACTGGGACAACTGGTCGAACTGCTGCTGCCCAGCCGCTATCACGGCAGTCATGTAACCCACCGCTCCGGATACTTTGCACAGCCGCGCACGCGCTCGATGGGGGCCGGCCTGGAACTGTACGGGCGCCGCAAGGACGGGACGGAGTTCCCGGTCGAGATCAGTCTCAGCCCGCTCCGAACCGACGAGGGCATGCTGGTGATGAGCGCGATCCGCGACACCACGGACCGCAAACGGATCGAGCAGACCTTGCAGGAGAAAAACGCGGAGCTGGAGCGGGCCAATCAGGCCAAGGACCGCTTTCTGGCCAGCATGTCCCACGAGCTGCGCACGCCGCTGAACGGCATCATCGGTTTCGCCGAGTTTCTCTCGGACGGGAAGCCGGGTCCGCTCAACGAAAAACAGCACGAGTACCTCGGCGACGTCCTCAACAGCGGCCGGCACCTGCTGCACCTCATCAACGACATGCTCGATCTGGTGAAGGTTCAGGCCGGAAAGGCGGAGCTGAGCATCGAGCGGTTCTCTCTGCCCGAGGTCATCAATGAAGTTTGTGCCGGCGTGCGGCCGATCGCGGAATCGAAGCGGATCGAGATCGCGATCTGCGTCGCTCCCGGCCTCGATTTCGTGACCCTCGACCGGCAACGCGTCAAGCAGATCCTCTACAACCTTCTGTCGAACGCCTTGAAGTTCACCGACGAAGGGGGGCACGTCGGAATCGAAGCCGCACCAGAGGGAAAGGATCGTTTCCGTCTGGCCGTATCCGACGACGGCATCGGCATACGCGCCGAGGACATCGGCCGCCTTTTCACGGAGTTCGAGCAACTGGAGACCGGAACGGCACGCCGTTTCGGCGGAACGGGACTCGGTCTGGCGCTCACGCGCAGTCTCGTCGCGCTGCATGGCGGCACGATCGAGGTCGAGAGCGCGTTCGGCAAAGGGAGCACGTTCCGCGTCGTGCTGACACTCGTGGCAGCCGGAGACCAGCGATGAACGACGCCACCATCCTCGTCGTCGATGACAACAGCACGAACCGCAAGCTGGTCTCTGACGTCCTGGGATTTGACGGCTACCGGATCCTGCAGGCCAGCGACGCCGAGGCGGCGCAGGAGATCATCCGGAGCACGCCTCCGGACCTGATCCTGATGGATATCGCCCTTCCTGGGATGGACGGGCTGACGCTGACGCGGATGCTCAAAGCGAGCGAAACGACGCGCCACATCGTCATCGTCGCCCTGACCGCCTTCGCCATGAAGGGCGACGACGCCAGGGCACGGGAGGCGGGCTGCGACGGCTACATCACCAAACCGATCGACACGCGCACGCTCCCGGATGCCGTGGCCGGCTACCTGCGAGGCAAGTCATGAAGATTCTCGTCGTCGAAAATCAGGCAATCGAATCGAAGCTGGCCGTTCATGTGCTCAGCGCGGCAGGTCACGACGTTTCGCGCGCCGAAGCCGCCGAGGAGGCGCTGGCGGCGATCAGGGAAAACCACCCCACCGTCATCCTGATGGACCTTTCGCTGCCGGGGATGGATGGCCTGACGCTGGTGCGCAAGCTCAAGGCCGATCCGGCAACGCGCGATATTCACATCGTGGCCGTCACCTCGTATCCGGAGAAGTTTTCGAGAGAGGAGGCGCTGGAAGCCGGATGCGACGCCTACCTCGGAAAGCCGCTCAGCACGCGCACGCTTCCGGCGACGCTGGTTGAAGTAGTGAAGAACGCGGGGTCGCTCGATCGATGAAGCCTCTGACCATCCTGATCGTCGACGACCTGCCGATCAACCTCAAGCTGCTGCGAGCACAACTGGAGGGAGAGGGACACACGGTTGTCGACGCGCATAACGGCGTGGAAGCGCTGGCGGTTCTCGACCGCCGGAAGGTGGACGTGATCGTTTCCGACATCCTCATGCCGGTCATGGACGGCTACCGCCTCTGCCACGAGGTGCGCAAGAGCGAGCGCTTTCGCCACCTGCCCTTCATCGCCTACACCTCGACCTACGTCTCCCCGTCCGACGAGAAGTTGAGCATCGACCTCGGCGCGGACAAGTACCTGCGCAAGCCGGCCACGGTCGGCGAGTTGATGCGCACGATCGAAGAAGCGCTGGTCAACCCCGGCCGCCGGCCGACGGCGGTCTTCGACCAGACCGATGTGCTCAAGGAATACAACGCCGGCCTGGTGGCGAAACTCGAGAAAAAGAATGTCGAGTTGATTGACGCCGTCAGCCAGCTCGGCCTGCAGACCATCGCCCTGGAGACGGCGGCGGACGCGATCATGATCACCGATGCCGAGGGGGTGATGCTCTGGGTCAATCCGGCGTTCACGACCACGACGGGCTATACCGCCGAGGATGCAATCGGCAAGACGCCGCGCATCCTCAAATCAGGCACGCACACCGACGCCTTCTACCGCACGTTCTGGAAGACGATCCTGGCCGGCGAGACATGGCGAAGCGAATTCGTCAACCGGCACAAGGATGGACACATTTACTACGGCGAGCACACGGTGACCCCCGTGCGCGATGCCGCCGGCACCGTCACGCACTTCGTCGGCATCATGCACGACGTCACGGAGCGCAAGCGCGCGGAGGTGCAGTTGCGCGAAACCCATGCGCAGCTCCGCGAGCTCCTCGATCACAGCCCGGCGGTGCTGTATGCACTCAGCCTGGAAGGCGACACGATCATTCCCCGGCTGGTCAGCGAGAACGTCACCCGGATGCTCGGGTTTGAGGTGCAGGAAACGCTCAGTTTCGCCTGGTGGCAGGCGCAGATTCATCCCGACGATCGCGAACGCGCTCACACCAGCATCCAGGAAACGCTTGCGCGGGGAGTGAGCCGTACCGAATACCGCATGCGGCACAAGGACGGGAGCTACCGGTGGGTGGACGATGCGCGGCGGGTCGTGCGCGATTCGAACGACCAGCCGTCGGAACTGGTCGGCGTCTGGAGCGACGTCACGGAGCGCAAGCGCGCCCAGGATGAGCTGCATGAGAGCGAGCGCCGGCTCCGCGGAATGCTCGACAACCTCGAGCTGGTCTCGGTGATGCTGGATCGCGAGGCCAGCATCATTTACTGCAATGATTATTTTCTCCGCCTGACGGGCTGGCAGCGCGAAGAGGTCATCGGGACCGATTGGTTTGAGCGGTTCGTGCCTCCGGAGATCGGCGACGAGATGAGAAAGGCGTTCGAAAATCTGATCGCCGATGGCGAGGAGATCCGCCACTACACGAACGAGATTCTCACGCGCTCCGGCCAGAAGCGGCTCCTTCAGTGGAACAACTCCCTTACTTACTCCGCCTCCGGAGAGGTCACCGGCACGGCCAGCATCGCCGAAGACGTCACCGACCGCGTTCGTCTCGAGCAGCAACTCCTCCGCACCCAGCGCCTGGAGAGTCTGGGGACGCTGGCCGGCGGCATCGCGCACGACCTCAACAACCTGCTCCTGCCGATTCTCATGGGCGTGACGCTGCTCAAACGGTTCGATCCGAACGAGGCCAGCCTCAAAGCGATCAACAACATCGAGCGCAGCGTCAGGCGTGGCAGCGATCTGGTGAAGCAGGTGCTCCTGTTCGCCCGGGGCAGCGAGACGTCGCGGGAGCCGGTGCAGCTCACCGACATCGTGAGCGAGATCGAGGCCATCATCACCAGCACATTTCCCAAGGACATCACCCTCGATGTTTCGATGGCCCCGGACCTCAGCGCGGTCACCGGCGATGCCACGCAACTGACCCAGGTGTTGTTGAATCTCTGTGTCAATGCGCGCGACGCCATGCCACGGGGCGGCCAGCTCACCATTTCCGCCGCGAATCGACAGCTCAGCGACCGCGATGCACTTACTCGAGGAAGTTCGAACGGCGGACCGCAGGTCGTGCTGGAAGTGGCCGACACCGGGGAAGGGATGCCGAGGGAGATCCTCGACCGCATTTTCGATCCGTTCTTCACGACCAAGGAAGTCGGCAAGGGCACCGGCCTGGGACTGTCGACCGCGCAGGGGATCATCAGCAGCCACGGCGGATTCCTCGGCGTCTCCAGCAACGCCGGCGAAGGAAGCAGGTTCACCATCCATCTCCCCGCCCGTCCGGAGCAGCAGGCGGCCGTGGTGATCCCCGAGGAAACCGGCCCGCCTCACGGAAACGGCGAATTGATCCTCGTCGTCGACGATGACGCGTCGGTGGTCAGCATCACCAAACAGACCCTCGAGGTTTTCGGCTACGAAGTGCTCACAGCGGAAGACGGAGCGCAGGCCATCGGCGTCTTCTCCCGCCGGCAGGCCGACATCGCCCTCGTCGTGACCGACATGGCCATGCCGGTCATCGACGGCGCCGCGCTCATCGCTGCCCTGAATCGGATGGTGCCCGGCGTCCGGATCATCGCCACCACGGGGAATCCCTCCGCGGCATCGATGTCGAAAATCGCCAGGACGGGCGTGACCCATATCCTGACCAAGCCTTACACGGCCGAACAACTCCTGGTCACGCTCTCCGAGGCCCTGACCGGCAAACCGTGACGGCCGGCACGTTTGACGTGTGCGGTCCGCCGTTGCACCCTCACCGGCATCGGAGTAAGAGTTACATGGAGGCTTCTCATGACCACAACGCTCACCCCGCCGCGGATCCGTCCGAAATCGTTTACCTACCATACGAATGTCGGGGAGGTGAAAGGCCGCACCGGGACGTTGACCGGTGAGGGAAAGCCTCCGATCTGGGTCAGCAGTCCCCCCGAGTTCAAGGGAGAAGCGGGACACTGGACGCCGGAGGATCTCTTCGTGGCATCGATCGAGGTCTGCCTGATGCTGACGTTCGTCGGTCTGGCCGAAAAACGGGGGCTGTCGTTCGGTACGTACGAGAGCTCGTCCGAGGGGCTGCTGGAGTGGGATCAGATTTCCTACCACTTCACGCGCGTCGTCGTGGCGCCGGTGGTCACCCTGTTCGATCAGGAATCATTCGGGGCGGCTCGCGAGATCATGACCAAAGCCCACGACACCTGCCTGGTGGCCAACTCCGTGAAGTGCGACGTGATCGTCGAGCCGTTGTTCCGGCTGGAGTGAGCGTCTAAAGGAATTCAACCACAGGTTCTTGTGCCTCTCCGCCAGCCATGTGACCGTCAACACGTCACGTCTGCGAGATCCGACCTGCCGCATTGTTACCGTTGACCTTTCCCCTTTCTCCTCGCCGACCAATCCTTCCATCAGCTTCTGTCACTCGAGAAGGAGGTAGCGACATGAGAAACAGCAAACGGATTCTCGCGCCAGCGCTTCTGATCGCAATGGTTGCGATCGGGCTTGCCGGCCTGGCGCTCGCGCAACAAACGACCACGGCCGGCCAGCCGGCGCTGACGATTCCCGGCGTGCGGGTTCGCACGGCCCTGCAGGTCACGTTCAAGGGCAGCACGCATCTGATGCCCCCATCGACGTTCCAGGAACTGCCGCCGTGCCGTCTGGTCAGCACGCTCGAGGCCGATCACTACGGCGCACCGTGGGGCGGCCCGGCATTGGGACCGAACGAGCAGCGCCTTTATCCCGTGAATGGGGCGTCTCTCACCGAAAACTTCATCAACCCCTGTGCCACCATCGTCCCTGACGCCGCGCTCGCCGTGGCCATCCGCGTGACGACGTCCAACGGCACGGGACTGGGCCGCATCGTGGCCTTCAATCCGGAGTTGAGCGATACCGTACAACTCCCGGTCGTGGCCATCACGCCAGGGAAGGAAGTGACCGACGAGGCGGGCGTCATGCTGTCGCATGGGCCTATCCCCTACAACACCTTCGGCACGTTCGGCCTGCAGTCACTCGACGCCGGGGCCGACCTGACGGTCGACATCATCGGATATTTCCTCCCCGATCCGACTGTGCCGCTTGCCGGTGCGCCCGGCCCGATCGGACCGCAGGGTGAACCTGGCGTGAACGGCAGCACCGGACCGAAAGGTGAGACCGGACCGCAAGGCATCACCGGACCCAAGGGCGAGACAGGACCGCACGGCGAAACCGGACCGAAAGGTGAAACCGGACCGCAAGGCATCACCGGACCCAAGGGCGAGACCGGACCACACGGCGACACCGGACCAAAAGGTGAGACCGGGCCGCAAGGCATCACCGGACCCAAAGGTGAGACCGGACCGAAAGGCGAGACTGGACCCAAAGGCGAAACCGGGCCGCAGGGCATCACCGGACCCAAGGGCGAGACCGGACCGCACGGCGAAACCGGACCCAAAGGTGAGACCGGACCGCAAGGAATCACTGGCCCCAAAGGCGAGACCGGACCGCAAGGCGAAACCGGACCCAAAGGTGACACCGGACCGAACGGCGAGACTGGACCCAAGGGCGAGACCGGACCGCAAGGCATCACCGGACCCAAGGGCGACACCGGGCCGCAAGGCGAGACTGGACCGAAGGGCGACACTGGATCCCCTGGTGGCATTGGACCGCTTGGACCTACTGGGCCGCAGGGCGACAGAGGCCCGGGCGTAACGATGAACGCCGGCGCGCTGACGCTGCCGAATGGACCCGGATCGACCCCCGTGACGCTGACCGTCTATGACTCCAACGTCAAGTTCACGAGCGTGATCCTCGTGAACTACATCCACGGATCCGGCTCGGACCCGCTTGCCGTCGTTTCGCAGGCAGACGGAGCGTTCACGATCTCCGGCAGCAAGAACAAGGACTTTATGTACGTTGTGCTGAACAACAACTGAGCCTTGTTCCGCTGTACCTCCCGGCCGGCGCCCTCGGGCGCCGGCCGTTTTTGTTGCACCGGAGCGCTGGCGTCCTCGCCGACCGGAGCGCTGGCGTCTCGCCGGCTGGCCCGGGGGCGTCTCGCCCCAGGTTGGCGGCACACCAGACATCGCCTCGCAAACCCTCAGCGGCGAGACGCCGCCGAGCCAGCCGGCGAGACGCCAGCGCTCCGTTTCCATCACAGCGCGCCGTGCGCGCCGCAACAGAGTTTCCATGAGTCATTCAATAGCCTTCCACCATGCTCAGCGACACCGCGCCGCGTAACCGTCTGATCCTCGCATCGATTACAGCGGTCATTCTCGTCCTCGCGGCATACGCGAACTTCTTCCACAACTCCTTTCACTTCGATGACGATCATGTGATCGTCGAGAACCCGTCGATCCGCTCGCTGGCGAACTGGCCACGCTTCTTCACCGACGCCCATACGTTCAGCAGCCAGCCGGCGAACGCCACCTATCGCCCGCTGGTCACGCTGAGCTTCGCCATCGACTACGCCACAAGACACTCGCTCGATCCGGTGCCATTCCACACCACGCAGCTCCTGCTCCTGCTCATCACCGCCATCCTCCTGGCCATCGTCTACTGGCATCTGTTCGGGCGCGATTACGCGCTGCTGGCCGTCGCCGCCTCCGCGATCTTCTGTGTGCACACGGGAAACACGGAGACGATGAACTTTCTCTCCAGCCGGAGCGAGCTAATCTCCGCCATCGGATTCCTCGGCGCCTTCGCGCTCTTCATCCACTGGCCGGCGCGGCGCAAATGGCTGCTCTATCTGATTCCGCTCGCGCTCGGCGCCCTGGCCAAGGCTCCCGTGGTGATCTTCGCCGGCGTCGTGATCGCATGGGTGCGCGTCGTCGAACGGAGGCGGTGGAGCGAGGCCCTGACCGCATCGATCCCGTCGTTCGTCACCGGAGGCGCCCTGCTCGTCGCCCTCAACCGCATGAACGCGCCGGAGTGGATCGCCGGCGGCGGATCGCGCATTGCCTACCTGATGACGCAGCCGTACGTCTGGCTGCATTACGCCCGGCTGGCGCTGCTCCCCGCCGGCTTGAGCGCCGACACCGATCTCGAGCTCCTCCCGCACTGGTACGACACCAATGCCCTGGCCGGCCTCGCCTTCGTGATCCTCCTCTGCATCGCCATCGCCCGGCTGGCGCGAACGCCCGAGCTTGCGCCGGTCTCGTTCGGCCTGGCCTGGTTTGCCATCACGCTCCTTCCGACGTCGAGCATCGTTCCGCTTGCCGAAGTGGCCAACGAGCACCGCCTCTTCTTCCCGCTGATGGGGATGGCCCCGGCCGCGGTCTGGAGCGTGGAGATCATCTCCCGGCGACACCCCAAACTGCGGCGCTACGCCATGGCCGCGATCGTGATCGTGGCCGTCGCTCTCGCCTGCGGCACGCGCGTCCGGAATCGCGCCTGGCTGACGGAAGAGACGCTGTGGCGCGACGTCACCGAGAAAAGCCCGCGCAACGGACGCGGATGGATGAACTACGGCCTGACGCAGATGGAAGCAGGTCGCTACATCGCGGCGAAGAACGCCTTCGATCACGCCGCGCAATTCACGCCGAACTACAGCACGCTGGAGATCAACCGCGGCATCGTCGCCGCCGCGCTCGGGCAGCAGGATGAGGCCGAGCGGTACCTGACGCGGGCGGTGTCCATCAGTTCCGACCGCAACTCCCACTTCTACTACGGACGCTGGCTCCTCCAGCGCGGCCGCGGCATGGAAGCGGAGCCGCATCTGGCCGAGGCGGCACGCCTGGCACCGACCTGGATGCCGCCGCGGACGATGGCCCTCGAGGTGGCCATCGCACGCGGCGACACGGCGCGCGCGGCATCCCTGGCCGCGGCGATCCACGCCATCGATCCGACGGCGAGTGTCGACGCCCGCTGCGATTCCTACCGGGCCTGCTTCGATCAGGGATGGGCGGCTACGCAGGCGAACCGGCACGCCGAGGCGGCGGTAGATTACCGAGCCGCGGTGCGCTACTCACGCACTCCCCTCGCTTACAACAACATCGGCTGGTCGTTGCAATCGCTCGGATTCCGCGACGACGCCGCCACCGCCTACAAGACCGCGCTGGAGGTCGACCCCGCCTTCACGCGTGCGCGCAACAACCTGGCCGCCCTCGGCGGGTGAGAAACGGACAGCGCTCGGAAACCGGCGCGATAGCCCCCCTGGGACCGCGGGCGTCCCGACCGCGCCTGCAAGTGGCAGGATGTTGCCGGGAACGACGCGGTCGAGACGCCCGCGGTCCCAGGGCTACGCTCTACCTGGATCAATCTCCCCGATGGCCTGCCCGCGGTGACGGCCCCCGGTTCGCCGGAAGCGAATTCTCTTCCTGCAGAACATGATCATGATCTGTCGGAATCAAACGTTGTTCCTGCAGAACAGTATACGGTTCTGTCGGAATCAAAATTCGTTCTGACAGAACATTATAATGTTCTGACAGAATGGTATAAAGTTCTGTCAGAACGAATTTCGTTTCCCGCGGACGACTCGACCGCTCCTCCGGAACCAAAAAACGCTGTTGCAGAACGAAATTTGGTTCCGCGAGAACGCCCGAACCTTCCACCGGAATGAAAATTCGTTCCGCCGGAATGATTTTTCGTTCTTGCAGAACTTTATAATGATCTGTTGTTGCCAAAATCATTTAGTTGTCGATGGTGACGACGGCCATGCCGAAGCCACAACTGCCGAACGAATCGAAAAAGATCTCGGACCCCGCGTTGGTCACACCGATCGTCGGGGTGCACGATCAGCGGCAGCGAACCGGTTATCGTCGTTTGATATCAGTTTCAGGTCCTCGCGACATCTCACCAACTCGCAGAGGCAATTCGGTCCAATGAATGGCTTACCTCCTGGTCTCCTGGGAACGGATAACCCGCGACCGTCGTCCCGGCCCTCGACGATTGTGTAGAAAAGCTCGAAGTCGATGTCGACGTCGCTCGATCGTACGAATTGATTGCTCGCGACGCTCGGCGCAACAATTGCTCCTCCGCCGGTGAAGATGTTCCCAAGAAATCTTTTGAAATCATCCGATTCGGCCCTTACCCGCAGAAGCCCGTTGAAGTGATTGTGAAACTCGTCGAGGAGCTTATCCGCGTTACGCCCGAATTCCGCTTTCAAGATATCTCTGCTCAGAGCATCCAGGTCGATCGCGGTATCGCTGGGATCCCCGTTGGAAACCCACAGCTCGGCATCTTCAATGACATCGAACTTCAGCGAGTCGAGCCTCTCGCCGGTGTCGAGCGAAAACATGGCGATCTCCACCTGCGCGACATCCGCCGAAACAACCACATTCGGCACGACCGTCTTTGGTTCTGAGGAGACTCGGGCCGGATCGAATACAACATCGACGCCGTCCGCCTTGTCAAAGTTACCGCCAGCGAGGATTCTTCCCCAGGGGACCAGAATCTGCGCCGCGGCTTCCTCTCGCACCGGAGCGTCGGCAGCCGGCGCAGTCAACAGGCCGTCGAGGAGGTAGGTTCGCTCCGGGCAAATCTGGCGGGCATCCGGAGCCATTTCGATGTCATGGATCTTGACTTGGCCGAACGTTCCGGTCCGCGCATGGCTCCCACGATCGTTGAACTTTAGGTCACCTGGCGTTCCGTCGCTATCGAAACGGAACTCCATTCGCTCGCGCTGCGGATGCCAGATGTACCACTTGGGGTGAAATTTCGACAGTTGAAACACCTCGTCAGGAGGGCGACTGTCGCTGGCAGGAACCATGGTGGTGTAAACCGTGGGCACATGCACCGGAATATACTTGGGGGGATTCTCTTTCAAGCGCCGCGACCGGTCGGACAGCCGCCGGGTCGAGCGCGCCATCACTCCGAAAAATGGCCCCGTTTTCACTTCATCCCGGTCGGGTGGCGGCCCGACGGCAATGACCCCGTCGAAGACGATTCTCAATTCACGTTTATCCGGTGTTTCACTCTCGCTCATATCTTCTCTCCTTTCTCTGCTTCCACTAATGAACCCGGCGTGCCTGCAAGCGCAAATGCCGCCCACGCACCGGTCTCATTGGGCCGTCTCAGCATCAACGAGAGTTGCGCGTCGCGCACCGCATCGGCACGCGTTTTACCCGTGACGATCGCCCGGTGAAATGCGATCGCAAACTCTTCCGCCGCGTCATCTGACACCGGCCAGAGTGTATAAACGACGGACGGCACGTTCTGGCTGAGGAGCGCGTTCGCCACGCTCATCGTCGGACGCGGCGAACGTCCCGTGTCACAGGCGGAGAGAACGATCAGGCGCGCATTCGCGAACGAACGCTCATCCAGCTCGTGCACGTACAACATCTCGCCGTTCTCGAAGACGAGTGCGGAAAACAACGGACGCGCCGCGTTGACCACGACGTGACCCGCGAAATGAACGATAGGGAATGAGGGCGAGCGGTTGAGGAACGTCGCACGCGTCGCGTGAATCTCGGCCAGCGCTCGTGCATATAACCGCGACGCACGGTTCACTTCGCCGACCGCGAGCGGAAGCGGGTCGAGATTCCCTCCGGGCGCAGGGGCCGCCGCGAAGAATGCCGATACGGAGCCGGCGCGCATCCCGTCGACGAGTGAAGCACGGGCAAACGCGCGCAAGCTGGGTGCCGTGGCCAGCGAGTCTCGCATGATCAGGCGCTCTCCTGCGCGCGTTTTCAACATCGAGAAAGGAACAGCTTCCAGCTCCGCCGGCGGCTGGATCAGCAGTGTGGCGCCGCGCGGGATCGTGTCGATCCATGCGCGGAGTAAAGCGTCCGACAGACTCTCGACGGCAGCTTCGTCGTTGCATGATCGACGAGCGGCGCAGCCGCTCAGCCGATCGGCACTCTGGACCAGCTCTTTCATCCGCAACGGCCGCCGTATCGCGCGGATCGCTCCCTTGGTGACGATCCACGTGACCAGTTCATCACGAAGTAGATGATGGGCAACGGCAACCTGACCAGACTGCAACACACTCTGCATATCGGCAACCCCGTCGCCGCCGGCACGCGACTGCCGAAACGCATCGCGCACGCCGGCACCGCGAGCGTGCAATGAGGAAATGCGCAGAGCAGTGGATCGTTGGGCGATTGACAAAGCCCCGGCAATCCGGCCTTGTCGCAACAGGAGACGAATGGCCCGATCGAATGGTGATTCATTCGCGGCAACGATGCCTAGAGCGAGAACAGTCTCGTCGATGCGCGGCTCTCGCGACTCCAAAATATCGATTGCGCGGCGATAGTCGCTCTCCGCGCGTGCGAGCTCGTTCGTGCGCTCCCATGCCGCCCCACGTTCCGTCAGGAGTTGCGGCAGCCAGACGGAATACTCCGTCCCTTCATAAGCAGCAATTGCGGCATCCAGCTCACCGATGATCGGATTCGGTGAGACCATCCTCGAGCCTGCCTCTGCAATTGCGAGCCGGAACTCAACGTCAGCGCGCGAGGCGTCATCTCTCACGGCATGAAGCAGCGCATGCCCTCGGGCGAAGTAAAGCGATGCCGCGCGTCGATCGCCACGCCGGAAGGCGACGACGCCGCGTAGCATTGCTTCGTTCACGTTGGACGCGTCAGTCGTCGACGAAGCAGCTAAATCATCGAGCAGAAGCTCCGCCGTGGCCAGATATCCATGACGAAGCATGAACATGATCGCGTCCTCGAGCATCTTCCGCCGCCGATCGAGAATGGCCGGCGTGCGGCACGCCAGGCCGTTGAGAAAATGCCGCAACGCCAGATCGCTCTCACCGCCGGCCGCGAAAACGTTCGCCAGCAACACATGCATGAAGCCGGCGGACGTCTCATCACCGAACTTTTCGAACTCGCTCAGCGCGCGCTGCAGATGCTCCGTCGCCTCGTAGATGTGTCCCTGGCGGTACAGCACCTGACCCTCGCCGTAAGCGCTGCGCGCGGCGAGCCATGGATACCGTCCGGAAGCGGAGACATCCCGCCGGAATGCGCGCATCGCCTCGACACAGCCCCGTTTCCCCTGCGAGCATTCGCTTCGGATCCGTTGATCGCGGGCAATCAGAACGAGCGGCACGTGCAGTGAGCCGAGCTCCGCTTCGGCAATGGCGTATGCCCTCCGCGCGTCCTCGTACTCATTCCTCTCGAACGAATCGCGCCCCCGGATATACGCGGTAAGCGCCGCGTTCAGGCGTTGGCGATCGGCTTTGGGCAAACTTCGCAAAGACTCGGCGGCGTCCGAAGCGAGATGGTCGCCGGAGAGGACGTCGGTGAGTGTCTCACCAGCCATCGCTCGGATGATCAATTGACGATAGAAGAACAGCTCAAGCGAGACATCCGGCGCCGCCGTCGCGCGTTGAACCGCTGCACGTCGTCGCATCTCGGCCTCGTGAGCCCAGCTCGACGACGGTTCCTTTGCCACGACCTCTCCCCATGCCCGCGCGGCGAAGGCGCGCATACCGATGCGGTCGGCGGCGATGGCCCGATTCCATGCAGCGGCGGGTGCGTGTGCGAGTTGCCACGCGCGATCTGCAGCCTCATAGGCCAGAAGGAGATTCTGCGCATCTGCCGATTGTTGCAATGCGGCGGCACTGAAATCGGTCAGGAGGCCGGCGTCGGTGGACTTCTGAATCACAACCTGGAGATCCGGCTCGTCCGTTCCGCGACGAAGTAAACCGCCGAGGACTGAAAAAGCCTGCTTCTCCTGTCCTGTCATCAGAAGAGCGGAGCTGGCCAGACGTCCGGCATTCACCGACCCATCAGGCCGCCCTTGGCCGTACCACTCCCGGGCCGTGTCGCGAAGCGTCTGAATCGCGGTCGCCGCGCCACGCGCCTCACCGAGAGGCCGGTAATCGAAGGATTGTGCGAGACGCCCCTCAATTCGACGGGAATCGAGCGTATTCGCCGCCGCGATCAGATCGTGCCAAGGGTCCGCTTTTCTGTGAACGACGACCATCGCGATCGTTCCCACGACGGCAACGACCACGGCGGCAAGCCGTAGGCCCGCACGCGACATCTCTGCTCTCCACACTAAGGAATGACCGAGTATAACTCGGCAGTCATGCAGACGACGGCATTCGAGACTCTGATAGAGACCAAGCATGCGACAAGCAAACAAGATGAAAGGATGGAGACGCTAAACTGCACGCAGATCGATGAGCGAATACCAGTACTACGAGTTCCTGGCCATCGACCGGCGCCTCACCTCCGGCGAGGTGGCCTTGTTGCGATCTTTCTCGACTCGCGCGCGGATCACATCAACGAGTTTCGTGAACGATTATCAGTGGGGCGACTTCAAGGGAGACGAAGACGCGTGGATGGACAGGTACTTCGATGCGTTCCTCTACTTCGCGAACTGGGGAACGAACATCCTCAAGCTGCGGCTGCCCTCGAGTCTGCTCGACAAGAGGACGGCGGATCTCTATTGCGTCAGTGAGTCCGCATCCGTACGCGAGCAGAAAGGGAAAACGATCCTCACGTTCGCCTCACATGATGAAGAGATCGACGAATGGCCTGACGAAAGCGACGCGCTTTCGGCGCTGATCCCAATTCGCGCACAGATCGCTGCAGGCGATCTCCGGAGTCTGTACATAGGCTGGCTTCTTTCTGCACAGACAGGCGAGCTCGAGGACGAGGAGGTCGAGCCACCGGTTCCACCGGGACTCGGAGATCTCGATGGATCGCTGGAGCGCCTGGTCGATTTCCTCCGAATAGACGCCGACTTGCTCGACGTCGCTGCCGCTGACAGTCCTCCAATGACCGCGGCGACGCTCACTCGCGAAGCGATTCAGAAGTGGATTGCCGGACAGTCGAGTGCCGAGCGGGATGACTACCTGGAGCGACTCATCGCCGCCGAAGAACCTGCTCTCGCCGCCGAGCTTCAGCGCCTGATCGGTAATCGGGACGTCGCCGAGCCTCGCACGGCGAGGACTGTCGGCACCCTGCTGAGCGCTGCACGGGATGCCGGCGATGAACGGCGGCGCATCGCGGCAGCGCGAGCCGCGATCGAGAAGACACGGCGCGAGCAAGAGGCGGCATCGGCACGCGCGAAATATCTCGACGATCTCGCACGGAGAGAGCCGGCTGTATGGATAGAGATCGATAGCCTGATTGCGACGAAACAGCCCGCGAGCTACGACCGCGCCGTCGTCCTGCTCGTCGATCTGCACGAACTGGCAGGAAAGCACAGCAGTGAATCGAGCTTCCTGGGCCGACTCGAGGTTTTGCGGACGGAACACGCGCGCAAGCCCTCACTCATCTCGAAACTACAACGTGCCGGCCTGTGATGATCGTACGTTGTCATGACAGTCGTCTTTGGCGGTTTGCCAACGCACTCAGAATCGCGTCGAGAACTGCATCGAGATCCTTCCCCACGTCCTCGGCGAGAAAGCGCAACACCCAGTAGCCGTTCTCCTGCAGCAACAGATCTTTGTGCCGGTCGCGCCGGTAGGCAGTGGCATCCGAGAGATGCTGCGCGCCGTCCAGTTCGACCACGAGACGGGAGTCCGTGCACAGAAGATCGACTTCCATCTGGCCGCGGCCATCGAACGGGATCGACAGATCAGCGTTCAGCACAAACCGTCCACGAGTCTCATTCAAGGTCTCCAGTCGTCGATAAAGGAACGCCTCGGACGCGCTACGGGCCCGGTCAACGCCCTCCGCTTCCGGACCGACGCGGCGCGCCGCGTAAACGAACAGATTCGCCAGCGGCGCGTCGACTCCGTCACGAATCAGTCTGCGCACGCTGGCGGCGTAGTCATGCTTCCAACCGGGATCAGCGGGGAGCGGGACGGCGGCAGGCCAACCGGGAACCGCACTCGCCGGAAGGACGATCGTATAGCCAACCGCCTCGTAGCCACGGCAACGCCGATCGAACATCCGCGCCAGCATCGGCACATTGAGATCCGCGTAGTCGTACACCCGGACCTCGCGCTTGCTGTCGTAGAGGCGATGCAGCCGCCCCGCGTATTGGGCGATGGTTCCGCGCCACGACACCGGAAGCGTGAGCATGAGAGTATCCAACCGTGCGTCGTCGAACCCCTCGCCGATGTACTTGCCGGTCGACAGCAGGACGCGATCCTCATCCGGTGGGATGGCTCCCAATTGGCCGGCGATCGTCTGGCGTTGCTTCTTCCCCATTCCGCCCCGAAGCACGAGCAGATGGCGAATGCTTCCGGAAAGGCGGCTGGCCAGGCGATCGAGATGATCGTTGCGCTCGGTCAGAACGAGGGGCGACCGTCCGTCGCGAACGGCCTCGATGACGTCGTCGCAGATGCGCCGATTTCGTGCCTCGTCATCGATCAGTTCGCGGTACAGGCTCTGGAACTGCGCTCGCTGATCCTCTTCGATGTTGGCAGCCTGGAACGCCGTCGGACGGACGAACACCGTGTGCTCGAAAGGCCGCGCGGTGGCCTGCGCCTTCGCACTCACTCGATGGCGGATCGGGCCGCACTGCATGAAGATGATCGGATGATGACCGTCTTTCCGGGCAACGGTCGCTGACAGGCCGGTGACGAATCGAGCCTTCGCACTGCGGGCCACCCGTTCAAAGCTGAACGCCGACAGATGATGACATTCGTCCACGATGATGTGACCGTAGTCGCCGACGCGATCATCGACCACTCCCTTCCGGCCGAGGCTCTGAATGACGGCCACGTCGAGCAGGCCGTTGGCTCGATCCCGTCCGCCGCCGATCTGACCGACTCCGGTCACCGGCAAGTCCAGAAACGCCGACAGCCGCTCCACCCACTGGTCGAGCAGTTGCCGCCGATGCACGAGAACGAGCGTACTGACGCCGCGCTGCGCGATGAGCCATGCGGCAACGACTGTTTTTCCGAATGCGGTCGTGGCGGACAGCACGCCGGTCTCGTGCGCCAGCATGGCTGCGGCCGCAATCCTCTGTTCATTCCGAAGCTCTCCCCGGAACGTCGCGGCGAGAGGCTTACCCGCGAAACGTTCATCCCGGACGATCGGAGCGATCTTCAGATCCGAAAGCAGTTCCAGCACATCGTCGAAGCATCCGCGTGGCAAACCGATGTGTTGTGGATGATCCTCGGCGCAGGCGATGATCCGCGGCTTGTCATATGTCGGCAGCCGCATCGCCTGCGCCTTGTAGAACTCGGGATTCTGGAAGGCCGCGAGCCGGAGCAACCGGTTTCGGAGCGCGGGAACCAATGCCTCTTTGGCAATATAGATCTGGTTCCCGAGAACCACCTCGAGAGTGCGGGGCAACCCCACGATCGCCGGCTCTTTCCGATGCCGCGAAGGCGGGGCCGTCCACGGCTCGTCCACGTCCTCGTCAGCAGGTGGAAAACGCACGCCCACGATCTTCCCGGCTCGCTCGGCGTCGCGCACGAGGGCCTCGACTCGAGACCGGCCGATCCTGACCACTGTCGACAGAAACGCCCATTGGTCCGGGTACGGAACGAGCGAGTCATCGAGGAAAACGCTGTTGCCGCGCTCGCGCGCCTGCTTCTGGAGCGGCAGCGCGATCAGATTACCGAACCCACCGTGCGGCAGCGTGTCCTGGTTCGGAAAGAACCGGTCGTATGAGTCCAGGCCGGCTTCGGGACGACGCTCCATCGTCTCCGTCAGGATGTGCGAACCGAGCCTGCGTGCAAGCGCGGCTGGAATCGCCTCCTCGAAGAAGAGCCACACATGGCCACCCTGGCCGGAACGCGAGCGCTCAACGGCAACCGGAAGTTCCAGTTGCCGGCATGTTTCGGCGAATGCGGCCACATCTTCGCGCCAGCCTGTCTTGTCGAAATCAGCCGCCAGAAAGAAGCACGCCTCGTCGCGAAGCATCGGATAGACGCCGGCGACAAACGGCTGGCCGGCGTCGTCGCGGCCCGACAGGTGAAACCGGATCACATCATCGGTCACCGGAAGAAAGCGTTGGTGCGGACAGTCGGAACACTTGATCCGCGGCTTTTCGCAGATCCCTCGGATCCACTCGTTGCCACAGGCAGGCGCGTACCCGGCCTTCCCCGTTTTCCGGCTCTCGAAGCGGTGCGCGTAAATATCGTCGCGCCCGCGGAAGAGGGAACGGAACAGAGCAATCTTGGCCTGCGATGTGGACTGCAGGTGGACAGAGGTTCCTATCGGATCGAGCGACATCACCACGTCAATTGCCATTGGCACTCGGCCGCACCACGGACCATGCACACGTCGTGTGTGGCCCTGGCGTTCCTGGCGCCGGTCATGGCGCCGACTTTCTCGAACCAGCCGGAAAGCCGTGCGCAGTGCGCCTCCTCGGAGGGAAACCCGGTCAGCCTCACACGCGCGGAGCTCTTCGACTCGTCCTCGACGATGAGCTGCCCATGGCTGTGAACCGCGCTCCAAAGGGTTGACGCCTTGCGCAAGAGCGCGGCCGGTGTGAGTACGAAGGTGAGGAAGCGATAGACGCCAACAGAATCGGCCATCTCCGCACGGCCCGCGCGGCGTCCGAACGATTCGAGGGATTCCCCTTTTGCTCTGGCCGCCTCGACGGTCAGCCGATTGAGCGTGAATTCGGAGATCTTCTGGGTCGGAAGGATCGAGCCCTGTTCGACGATCTGCCGGTCCGCGGGAGAGAGCGCCGCGAGAGCGCGGCCATACTGTGCCGGCGATAGATCGCCTGCCACGAACTTGAGCAGACTGCGCAGGATCGTTCCTTTGGTGGTGGCCTCGGCTTCGGACATCCGCAAAGCCTGCGCCTCCTTTCACGCTACGGCAAGCGCTCCCATCCGCTGTTCCGCGCCTCTGGCTCGCCTGTTGCTCTGCGGCTGTGTCAGGAGAAACATCGAAATGAAGAAGTTACTCATCTCCACCATCATGTCCGTGGCATTGATCACAGCCCTCGGTTGCTCGAACTGGAACCGGATGACTCCGAAGTCGCTCGACAATACGACCATCGCGACCGAGATCAAGAAGAATCTGGTGGCCGATCACGTGAGCGTCGATGTCGATGTCACTGACGGCGTCGTCACGCTGACGGGCCACCTGCCCACCGCCGAAGACCGCCGGAAAGCGTACGACGACGCGGCGAAGGTCACCGGCGTCAAGAAGGTCGTCAACCACATCGACGTGCCGTAGGGGCGTATCCAGCTCGGTGGTTCTCCGGTTCGCCCGGTGATCGTCATCACCATCCACGGCTCGCCCGATCACCGTGCGATGTTCGTGAATGGCGAGAGCATGGCTCCCGATGAAGACGATCATCGAGCCATTCCGGATCAAAGCCGTCGAGCCGATCAAATTCACAACCCCCGCGGAGAGGCGTCTCGCTCTCGACCATGCCGGGAACAACGTCTTCCGGCTGCGGGCCGAGGACGTTCTCATCGACCTGTTGACCGATTCCGGAACGGGAGCGATGTCCGCCGACCAGTGGAGCGCGATGATGCGCGGTGACGAGTCGTACGCGGGGAGCCGCTCCTTCGAGCGCTTCCACGCGGTGGTGACGGAGCTCACCGGATTTCGCCACATCATCCCCACGCACCAGGGCCGCGCGGCCGAGCGGATACTCTTTCACACAATCCTGAAACCGGGCCAGATCGTCCTCAACAACACGCACTTCGATACCACGCGCGCCAACATCGAAGTCGAGGACGCCGAAGCACGCGACCTCGTCATCGCCGAGGGCCGGATCCCCTCGGCCATTCATCCGTTCAAGGGAAACATGGACCTGGACCGTCTCGAGCGCACGCTGGCGATCGACGGCGACCGCATCGTCCTGGTGATGGTCACCGTCACCAACAATTCCGGCGGCGGGCAGCCGGTGTCGCTCGAGAATCTTCGCGGCGTGCGGGCACTCTGCACGCGTTTCGGAAAACCGTTCTTCCTCGATGCTTGCCGGTTCGCCGAGAACGCCTGGTTCATCAAACAGCGTGAGCCGGGGCAGCAGGATCGCACGCCGCGGGAGATCGCGCGCGAGATGTTCTCGCTTGCCGACGGCTGCACGATGTCGGCGAAGAAGGATGGCCTGGCGAATATCGGCGGGTTCCTGGCGATGAACGATGATCGCTGGGCCGAGGAATGCCGCAATCTACTGATTCTGACCGAAGGCTTTCCCACCTACGGGGGAATGGCCGGCTACGACCTCGAGGCGGTCGCGCGTGGTCTCGAAGAGGTCACCGAGGAAGCGTATCTCCGCTACCGCATCCGCTCGATCGAGTATCTGGCGGAACGGCTCACGGCCGGCGGCGTACCGATCGTGCAACCGCCAGGCGGTCATGCCGTCTACATCGACGCGCGGGCCATGCTGCCGGCCATCCCACCGCTCGCCTATCCGGGTGTGGCACTCGTGAACGCGCTCTACGTTGATGGCGGCATCCGGGCCTGCGAGATCGGAACGGTGATGTTCGGTCTTCAGCCCGATGGAAGCGAGATCCCGGCGGCGATGGACCTGGTGCGCCTGGCGATTCCGCGCCGGCTCTACACGCAATCGCACATCGACTATGTGGCCGAGGCAATCCTTGAAGTGGCGACGAACAAGGATGCGTTGCGCGGTTATCGAATCACGTCGTCAGCGAAACGTCTGCGGCACTTCACGGCTGAGTTTGCGCTTCTGGAGAACGTCGCCGCCAGCCAGCACGACGAAGCGTTGTCGTTCGCGGGGTGAAGTCGCACGGGGACGCAGATTGGACAGGTGGCCTCACACTTCGGTCACTTCCACCTTGCAGTTTGAGCGGCTCGCCCTCGACGCGAACGCCTCAACCGGCGATGCGACGGGAGAGCTTCTCGATGTCGCTCCACGAATAGACCGGAATCGTACGTCGCGGGTGGCTCTCCTTGCCTCCGTAGACGAGAGCGGACGTGACGGCGGTCTCTGGCGATGCCGCACCGATGAGATCCCGGATCGCCGACAACGGCTCGAAGAAAGAAGGGTGGGTCGTCGCGCTCGACTTGCACTCGACGAGATGCAGAGCGCCGGCCTGCTGGAGAACGAGATCGATCTCCATCCCACGCGACTCCCGATAGTGCTTCAGGTCCGGCTGCCGCCCTCGATGGACCAGACCTTTGAGAATCTCGCCCGCCACCCAGCTTTCGAACAGCGCACCGCGGAGGGGGTGACTGCGTTCAGACGAGCCGTGAGGCTCTGTGATCATGCATGGATTGTAAGTCAGACTGCCAATCCATGCAGCAAGCGACCGTTCAAAGATGCCGCTTGAAACGCCGGTTCAATGAGTGGGAGTTGCCAAAGCACGAAGGCCCGCCACCCTCCGGTGCCGGAAGAGTCGCCAAACGAGTCAGATGTTCCAGCTTGACTCCGCCAGAGGGCCGGAGGACTATCGCTCCTTACCAATCGAAGGAAGGAGCCGTCCATGCCGGGTCCGCTGATTGCGGTGGTGGGGAGCTTCGACCCGTCGCGAGAGACGGAGCTTACTCTCAAGAACGTCGCCTTCGGCAAGAAGGCTGGCGAGGACCTCGGTCGCGAGTTAGCCCGCCAGGGTTTTCGTCTCGTCGTTTACTCCAGCGGCGCGCACACACTGGAAATCGACGTCGTGCGTGGATATCTGAGCCATCCCAACACCGAATCGGGATCGATCCAGGTCCGGTATTCACCACAATCCGGTCAGCCGAAGTTCGCCGAAGAACCAGGAAACGAAGACAAGTTTGACTGGCAGGCCGATTTCAACCCTGACTGGGAGTTCAGCTTCTATCAGTCTCTCGCCCACATCGACGGCATGCTAATGCTTGGCGGCGGCTCGTGGGCACTCATTGCCGGCGTGGTGGCGATGAGCTATCGGAAACCGCTACTGCCCTGCGCGGCTTTCGGCGGTTCGGCCGAAAAAATCTGGCGCGCCATGCGCGCTCAGAGGTATCCGATCACGGATTCCGATTTCGCGCTGATGGCGCTATCCAATTGGTCGACGGATCTCGCGGCCTTACTGGTGGCATTACTCGCCAAACAGAAGGAGGATTTCGCAAAGGAGGAAAGAATGCGTTTCGAGAATGAAGAAAGGCGTATCGCCGAGCGCCGTCAGACGGAATTTCAGGAGAACTCCAGGATCAACTGGCACGCGATCATCTCCGCTCTCCTCTTTGGGCTGGCCGTGTTCACCTGGCCGCTGACGATGTTCCTTCCACAACCCCAAGCGGCCAGCGACGGTGGCAAATGGCACCTGTGCGTGGTGCTGTTCACGTGCATCCTGGCCGGGGCTTCAGGAGCAACGATTCGCGTGGTACTGGACTGGGCAACGGGGGTGACGCGGACCTTCGCCCTCTCGGCCTACAACCAATACATCCTCCTGCGTTACGCCGCGCTGGGGATGGTCGCCGGCGGACTCGCGGGCGTCTCGTTCGTTCTCGCCCAGATGTTCTCCACCCAAACCACGACCGACAAGATGTTCGCCACGCTGATCAGGCTCGTTCCGTTTCTGATCATCATCGGCTTCGCCGCGGGCCTCACGGCGGAAGTGGTGCTGAGCAACATTCGCAAGTCGTCGCCCGCGGTCGAAGTGCCGCTTCCCAAGAAAAAGACCGAATGATGGTTTCAATTTTCGGGCGATGGGGACGCCACCACGTGCAGAATCTGGAGGTCGAAAAGGATTTAGGGTAGTGTGTGTTTCGGTCACGTATCGACATGCATTGGGATGATTCGTACGTCGTTCCCCAATCCGTCACTCTGCGGATCTCCCCTTCCGGCACGTTCGTGGCCACCACTTCCACCGCGCAGGAGCGCGAACTGACCGATGACGCGCTGCCGCTCCTCACGGCCTTCGCCTCCCCCACCACGCCGCGTGAGGCGCTGGTGAAGCTGAAAGAGAGCTGGGAGATCGACGATGGCAGCTTCGTGACGCTGGTGGACACGTTGATCGGCCAGAACCTGCTGACACCGGCCGGAGAAACACCGCGGCGCGACCTCTACCTCGTGCTGGGTCTGAACCGCAGCGGCACCTCCGCGCTGACGAAGGCGCTGGCCGCGTGCGGCGTGGCCGTCGACTTCGAGCATCCCTCTCTTCCCCTCGGTCTGTTCAAGCCGGACAGCGGCAGGTCCGACGGCGGCTACGAGAGCTATGAGATCCCGGCCGTCCTCGATCTGGTCCGTCAGATCGCCGCGCGCCACGGCGCCCAGCAAAACAACCCGGTGCTCACCGACGAGATGATCCTCTCCACCGGCGAAGTTCTGGCAATTCGCGGCCTCCTCGAATCGATCCCCCGCTTCCCATTCGCCATCAAGGATCCGCTGCTGACGTTCCAGTTCCGGCAATGGAAGGAGATCGCGCGCGCGTCGCGTGCGCCGATTGCGGCGCGGCCGGTGGTGACCGTCCGCCATCCCGTGGCCAGCGCACACGCACTTCTCAAGCGCGGCTTCTGCCACACCTTGCGCAGCGGTATGGATCAATGGTTTCGCTACAACAGCGAGGTCAAGTTTCTCGCCGATTCCGGCGAAGAGCCGTTGATCGTGGTCTATGACGGGCGAAAAGAGCGCTTCGTCGCGCAGATCGAGGCGCTCTGCGCGATCTTGTCGCTCCCCTTCGACCGCGACCGCGTCAGCAACGAGTTCATCCCTGCCGGTATCGATCATCCGGACCGCGCGGAGCTCGGGCAGCATCCGCTGGGCCGCGCACTCCAGGAGCTCTTCGACGATCTCGCCTCGCGCGCTGTCAGCGCGCGTTGACGAACAGCGGCTGCAACAGCCGATGCGCGCGCAGCGTCCGCTCGATGGCGTTGGCCACGGCCCAATCTCCTCGCGTGCCGACGTCGAACGATTCACGCACGCGCTGTCGCCACGCGCCGCGGTTCCCGCCGCTCTTCAGGATGCAGGAGAGCATGGCCCGTCCTTCTTCTCCGAGCTGCAGCGGAATCGCCCCCTCCTCGCCGAGCCGGCGCAGGCTGTCGACGAACCGATCCTCCGGCGCGGCGCCGGGCAGCAGCGTCTCCAGCCACTCGTGGATTGGACGCCATGCCCGAAAGGTCATCAGCAGAGCGAGCGCGATCCGGTCCTCGGGCAATCGCACCCTGGGCCAATCGATCGAGCGGAAAAGATCGATCTCGTTCCCGGCATCGGCCACGCCGGTAAACCACGCCCCCTGGTGCCGCGCGCCGAAGCGGATCAGCTCTTCCATCGCGCCGAGTGTGCGGAGGTAGCGCCAGTTGTCCGTGAAATGCCAGAAGGCATCCCACGGACGCTCGTCCCGCAAGAGCAGCCGCAGATAGTCGACGCCGCCTCCGTTTGCGGTGCGCAGACATTCGATCATCTTTCGCGCGTACTGGAATCGTTCGGGCGCGCTGACTGACATGGCGTCGTCGCGAACGACTTCCGAAGCGAAGCCGGCGTGGAGATATTGAAACTGCCGGCGAGCCGGCGCTGGCAAGGGACCGGTGCGGATGACCAGAACGACCGTTGGCTCATCGAGGTGCCACACCTGATGGATGAACCCACGGCCGGGATCGATGCGCCGCACGTCGCCGGGGCCGACCACTTCCACCTCGCGCACCGCCAGTTGTCCGACCTGCACCTCCGGCGCGACGCGCTCGGCGTCCGCGAATTGGTATTTCGCGTGAATGGTCGTTCCCGAGAGATTCACGAAGGCGCCGGCGAAGTCGTGATCGTGGATGACCACCTCCGGCGTCATGTAGGCGTAGACGTTCGCGAAGAAGCGGCCGTCGGACCAGACGGTGAACGCCGGCGGACCGAACGGTCCGAATGGATTGCAGGCCCGCGGGAACGTGTGGTGGGAGAGCGTCCAGCCGGCCAGGGAGTGGAGGTTGTATTGACGGTGGGGCTGCTCGTCGGAAAGTACGCGCGCGGCGACGGCAGGGAAGAGGGAGACTTTGGATCCGGCCCGTTTCCATTCGCGGTCGATACGCGCGGCGAGCCGACGGAGAGAGTCGATCATGAGCTTGCCTAGATGAGTTCCATATTTGCCGATGATAACATTGCTGTTTCTATGCTCCTCCTGCTCGGCTTCGATGCCGCCGAGGCGGCGCGGCTTGCGGAGTTGCTCGCGTCGGATGCCGGGGTGACCGTCGCGGCAGACGAAAGGGACGCGCTGCGGCATCTGGGCGCGGCGGCTCCCGGCACGCTTCTCTGCCTCGGCAGCAATCTGCGCGCGAGCGACGCGGCGGCCTTCCTTCGCCGCGTGCCGGCGGTACGCGCCGTAGTGCTCGCCGCCGGCAACGAGCCGGAGATGTTTCAGGATTTCGTCGACGCCGACCAGATCTTCTTCCTGTCGCGCCGTCCGCCGCCGCTGGACGAAGTGGCGGTTCTGCTGCGTGGCGCACTCCGGCATGATCAGCGCCGGGCGGAGGAGAACGCGGCCGCCGGCACACGCAGCGCGATGCTGGTGGCCCGGGCGATCTCGCGTGTGGTCGATCGCATCGCCACCGAGGTGGATCTCGATCGGATCTCGGGCCTGATCGGCGACGCGGCGCGCACACTGACGGATGCCGATGAGGGGCGTTTCGCCGTCTACGATCCGCTGCACGAGACGCTTTGGTTTCGACACCTGGACGCGCGGGAAACGGCTCGCAACAGCGCGGCCGCCGGACTGGTGAGCTTCGTGGCGCGGACCGGCGAAGCGCTCGCGGTGGATCACGCCGGCGACGATCCTCGATACGACGCCGAGGCGGACAACGGCGGGCGCTCATCGCCGGAAGCGCGGTTGCTGGCCGTGCCGGTGCTCGCGCCCGGAAGCGCCTTCGCCGATACCCTGGGCGTCCTGGTAGCCACGCGCGCGCGTACCGCCGAGGCATTCGACGACGCGGAGCGGCAGCGCCTCGAAGAGCTGGCGCTGCAGATTGCGCCGATCGTGCGCCACCGCATCTCCGAGAAACAACTGGAGGACGCGGTGGCCGCGGCCGACGATCCCATCGCCACTGACGGCGCGCCGCTTTACAGGCGCGAGGCGTTGCGCTCGTACATGAAGGGCGCCGGAGAGCCGGGCCGCGTGCTGGAGCTGACGCCGCGCCGCCGCGCCGCGCGCGACGGTTCACGACTGCCGCGCCGGTGGCTCGGCCTCCGCCGCTCCCGCCAGACCATTCCGTTCTTCCAGCAGACCACGCGGGCCGACTGCGGCGCGGCGTGCATGACCATGGTCCTGGCCTCCTACGGCAAAGAGGTGCCGATGCGTGAGGTGCGCGAGGTCATGGGCGTGGCACGCGACGGCGCGGACGCGCGCCAGCTCCTGGCCGGCGCAGACTGGTACGGCCTCCGCGGGCGCGCGGTGCGCGTGACGGAACTGGAGAACCTGGAGTGCCTCCCCTCGCGATCGATCCTCCACTGGCAGTTCCATCACTTCGTGGTCCTGGAACGAGCGACCAGCGAAGGGGCGTGGATCGTCGATCCCGCCGTGGGGCGGCGGCTGGTCGGGTGGAACGAGCTGCGCACGGCCTTCACCGGGATCGCCATCACCCTCGAGCCGGCGGCAGGCTTCACCTCCGAGGAGCGGCGGCGCAGCGGCGTGATGCGCTATGCCCGGCAGCTTCTGCGCCAGTCATCCACGCTGGGCCGCGTGCTCGGGACGTCGTTGCTCCTTCAGGTGCTGGCTCTGGCTCTTCCGTTTCTCACGCGGGTGGTGGTCGACCGCGTCATCCCGCGCGGCGACGTGTCGCTGCTGGGCATTCTCACGATCGGCCTTGCCGGCGTGGTCGTCTTCCATTTCCTCAACACGCTGATCCGCGCGCGGATGCTGCTACGCCTTCGCGTGCAGCTCGACTCGCAGATGACGCTCGACTTCCTCGATCACCTGGTCGATCTGCCGTACTCATTTTTCCGGCAGCGCGCGTCGGGCGATCTGATGGCGCGGCTGAACAGCAACGCCACCGTCCGCGAGATCCTGACTTCCGGTGCGCTGTCGGGCGCGCTGGACGGGCTGCTGGTCGGGCTGTATCTGGTCATCGTCTTCGTCGTGCAGCCGATGTTCGGCCTGATCGTGCTGGGGCTCGGAGCGCTTCGGGTCATGCTCTTCTTGGCGTTGCGGCGACGGCATCGGGAACTGGCGTCGAAGGCGCTGCAGGTCGAGGCGGCCTCGCGCAGCTATCAGGTGGAGATGCTCACCGGCATCGAGACGCTCAAGTCGCTCGGCGCGGAGCGGCGGGCCGTCGAGCACTGGTCCAATCTCTTCGCCGATGAGCTCAACGTGGCCCTGGAGCGGGGGCGTCTCAGCGCGACCTTCGACTCGCTGCTGGCCGCGCTGTCCATCGGCTCGCCGCTGGTGATCCTGCTCTACGGCGCGCTGGAAGTGGTCCGCGGCAATCTCACCCTGGGCACGATGCTCGCGGTGAGTGCGCTGGCGGCGGGCTTCTTCGCGCCGCTCTCCACACTGGTCTCCACCGCGTTGCAGATGCAGATGCTCGGCAGCTACTTCGAGCGCATCGACGACGTGCTCGACTCACCGCCCGAGCAGGAGCGCGGCGTGACGCTGGCCAGGCCGCGGCTGGGCGGGCGCATCACCCTCGACCGCGTCAGCTTCCGCTACAACCCCACCGCGCCGCTGGTGGTCGACGACGTCTCGCTGGACGTCGAGGCCGGCAGCTTCATCGCGCTGGTCGGGCCGTCCGGCGCCGGCAAGACGACGCTGGCGCACCTGCTGGTCGGCTTGTACCGGCCGATGAGCGGTCGGATCCTCTACGACGGCGTCGATCTCCGCGAGCTCGATCTGCGCGCCGTGCGCGGCCAGATGGGCATCGTCAACCAGCAGCCGTATCTCTTTGGCAGCTCGATCGCCAGCAATCTTTCCCTGGCAGATCCGTCGCTGTCGCGCGACCGCTTGATCGAGGCGGCGCGCCTGGCGCAGATCCACGACGACATCGTCAACATGCCCCTCGGCTACGACACGCTCCTCGGCGACGGCGGCCTCTCTGTCTCCGGCGGGCAGCGTCAGCGGCTGGCCCTGGCACGCGCGCTCGTCCCCCGGCCGGCCATTCTGCTGCTCGACGAGGCCACCTCGAGCCTCGACACGGCCACCGAGCGCCGCATTCAGGACGAGCTGGCCAAGCTGCGCTGCACCCGGATCGTCATTGCCCACAGGCTGAGCACGGTACGCGCGGCGGATCTGATTCTGGTGATGGACCAGGGCGTGGTGGTGGAGCGGGGCAGCCATGACGAGCTGATGCGCCGTCGCGGCCGGTACGAGAGGTTGGTGGCCGTGCAGATCCAGGCTTGAAAAACAAAAGCGCCGGCCGAAACGAGCGGCCGGCGCGCAGCGACCGCGAAGCAGAAGATTACGGGCAAGTGGGATCGCAGATGCTGTTACAGCTATTACAGATGGTATGGGGAATCGTACATCCCTCGCTGGTGCCGCCGGCAATCTTCTTGAGATCGTCGTTCGTCAGGTTCCGCACCGTTTCCTTGTTCAGCTCGAGCTTCTTCACCTTCTTCTTCATGGCTTCCTCCAGAAAGTTTGTTGAAAAAAAACTGCCGGGTACACCGGCAGATGTCGCCCGATCACCATGACCGGGCCACCTTTGTCATACTTGCAGAGTTAATTTTCCACGGCGACTCCAGGTTGTCAATCACTATGGAAATCCCTTACACCTTAGAGATGCATAATCCTCACCAACGCCGGCGCACGCGTCTCGACGGGGCCGACTTCCAGCCTCATCGGTTCTTCCTGCTGCGCACGCCGCTTCTGCCCTATGACGAGCTGGAGGCCTGGGGCGCCGGCTTACGCGCCCCGGACGCGATCAGCGATCCGACGACGCTCCAGGCCGCCATCGAAGCGGACCGGAAAAAATTGCGCGGCTGGCTGCGCGAACTGCTGTCGCGCCCGGTAGTGATCGAAGCGTTGCACATCGCCTCGCCGGGCCTGTTCGAAGCGCTCGAACAGTGGCACCGCGATCCCGACAGCAAGAAGGGACAGCGCGCCGAGGAATCGCTGGCACGCTACGCCCTTCGCATGGCCGCGCGATCCACGCCGTTCGGGATGTTCGCCGGCTGCAGCCTCGGCCGTGTCGGCGAGCCGAGCCGGCTGCAGCTCGCGCCGCAGAGCTCGTATCGCCGCCACTCGCGGCTGGACATGGGCTATCTGTTCTCGCTCGCCGAGGAGCTGAATCAGGATCACGAGCTGCGCCGCTCGCTGCGTTATCGTCCGAGCTCCAGCCTCTACCGCGCGGCGGGACGGCTGCGCTACGCGGAGGCGCGCTACAGCGGAAAGGACGTCGACTACCACCTCGTCGTCGTCGAGCCCGACGATTTTCTCGAGGCCGCGCTGGCGCGTGCCGCCGAGGGCGCGACGCCGGGCGAGGTCGCCGCGGCGGTGGCGGCCAGCGATCAGGACGGCGAGATCTCCGTGGAGGAGGCCGAAACCTACGTTCACGAACTGATCGACAGTCAGCTCCTGATGTCCGAGCTGTGGCCAGCGGTTACCGGCCCCGAAGCGGTGCACGGCCTGATCGAGGTGCTGGAACGCATTCCGGGGACGACGGCCGGAGCGGCCGCCGCCAGGCTCCGCCGCGCGCACGAGGCCCTCGAGGAGCTCGACCGAAGCGGCCTCGGCGCCGATCCGAGGCGTTACGGCGAGATCGCCGACGGACTGGAGCCGCTGCCGCGGCGCGCCGACCGCCGGCGTCTTTATCAGGTCGATCTCTACAAACCCGCCGAGGTGTCTCTCGATCCGGCGGTGCTGGACGAGATCGCGCACGGCATCGAAGTCCTCCACCGCTTCGCTGTGCCGAATCCCGCCGAGACTCTCGAAACGTTCAGCCATCGCTTCGTCGAGCGGTATGGGGCACAGCGGCTCGTCTCGCTGGCGGAGGCGGTGGACGACGAGGCAGGAGTGGGATTGCCGGCCATGGCCGTCGGGGCCGACAATTCGCCGCTGCTCCAAGGGCTCGACTTCTCGCGCACCGACGCCGCAGAGAAAGTGCATTGGGGGGCGCGCGAGGGTCTGCTGCTCGGCAAGCTGCTGCGCGCCCGGAGCGACGGCGCCTCGGAGATCGTCATCGACGACGATGACATCGAGCGCCTGGCGACACCGCGGCGCATTCCGGTGCCCGATGCATTTCAGGCGTGGGCCACGCTCGCCGCCGCTGACGAGGATGCGTTGGCCGCCGGCGACTTTCTGGTGTGGATCAAGACCGCGTTCGGCCCCTCGGGCGCGCGCGTGGCCGGACGTTTCTGCCACGGAGACGCGGAGATTGCCTGCGCGGTGTCCGAGCACCTGCGGGCGGAGGAAGCGCTCGATCCCGATGTGGTCTTCGCCGAGGTGGTGCACGTGCCGAGCGGGCGCCTCGGCAATATCGCCTCGCGTCCCGTGCTGCGCGAATACGAAATCCCCTACCTCGGCATCAGCGGCGCGCCGCGGGAACGCCAGATTCCGGTCGAGGATCTGCTGGTCACGGTCGAGGGATCGCAGGTCGTCCTCTACTCCAGGCGTTTGCGCCGCCGGGTCATGCCGCGTCTGACCAGCGCGCACAACTTCAGCGTCGGCAGTCTGGCCGTCTATCGCTTCCTCGGCCTGTTGCAGGCACAAGGGGTGCGTCCCGGAATCAATTGGCAATGGCGGCGGCCCTTCGAAATGCTGCCATTTCTTCCGCGGGTACGATGCGGGCGGGCCATTCTGAGCCGCGCGCAATGGGTGGTGCCGGCCGAGGAGATCAAGGACCTTGCGGCGCGCCGCGGCGCGGACCGCTACGTGGCCGCGCGGCGGTGGCGCGAGCGGCACGGGATCCCGCGGCGCATCGCCCTGGGCGAAGACGACATGGAGCTGCTGATCGACTTCGACAACACGCTCTCGCTCGACGTGTTCCTGGCCGACGTCAAGAAAAGCGCCGACATCATGTTGAAGGAGTTCTGGCCCGATTTCGATGCCCTGCCGGTGCGCGGGCCGGAAGGACGCTTCGTCAACGAGCTGATCATCCCCTTCGCGCGGCATCGCGCGCCGACGCGGCGCCGCGGTCGCCCGTTCAGCGACGACGAGGCGGAGCGCATCTTCCCGCCGACGTCGTCCTGGCTGTACCTCAAGCTCTACACCGGCTCCGCCACCGCCGACGTCGTCCTGCGCGAAACGATCGCGCCGCTGGTCTCGCGCGCGTTGCAGAGCGGCGCGGCCGATCGCTGGTTCTTCCTCCGCTACAACGACCCGCAGAATCACCTGCGCGTGCGCTTCGGCGGCGATCCCGCGCGGCTGCGCGCGCTCGTCGACTGGCTCCCCGAATTCCTCGATCCGCTCCTCCATGATGGCCGGATCTGGAAGTGGCAGCTCGACACGTACGAGCGCGAGATCGAGCGTTACGGCGGCCCTGAATCGATCGAAATATCCGAATGGATTTTCACCGCCGACAGCGAGCTCGTGCTGGCCGCGCTCGACGAGTTGGAGGGCGACCGCGGCGCCGACTGGCGATGGCGCCTGGCCTTGGTGGGCATCGACCGACTGCTCGCCGATTTCGGCTTCGACCTCGCCGCGCGGCGCGATCTGACGGCCGCGCTGCGCCGCGGGTTTGGGGAGGAGTTCGCCGTCGGTGCCGATCTCACCCAGCAGCTCGCGCAGCGCCTGCGCGAGCACGGCGAAGAGCTGTACTCGCTGCTCACCGCCGGCACCGTCGCGCCGGAACACCCGCTGGCGGGAAGCCTGGCCGCGCTCGACCGGCGGTCGGCGAAGCTGGCGCCGCTCGTGGCGCAGCTCCGCGCGCTGGAATCAGAAGGAAAGCTCACCGCGCCCGTCGAATCGCTGGTGACGAGCTATCTCCACATGTTCGTCAATCGCCTGATCCGCTCCGATGCGCGCGCGCACGAGCTGGTTCTCTACGATCTGCTGCATCGTCTGACCGTGTCGCGCCTGGCTCGGACGAACGCCGCTCCAGCGGAACCGACACCCCAAGGATCTGGTCCCATGCCGGCTCCCGCGAGCTGACCGCGCCGAGCAACGCGGCCCCGACTCCGCTCACTCCCATGAGCCAGCCGGTCGTCGGCAGCCAATCCGGTTTCCACCAGAAGAGGTATCCGGCGATGCCTGTGCCGGGCTTCTGCAGGTCGAGGGTGTATCGGAACCACGCGCGCGCCGCCTCGGCCAGCAGCGGATCGCCGCTGGCCTGGAAATACCGATTGAACATGTGCGCCAAGCCCGCCGATCCGTGGCAGAGACCGGCATCTTTGATGAACGCGTCCTCCATCGGCCGTCGGGCCGCGACCTGCGCGACGTCGAGCGCCTCCGCTTCCCATCGCGCGTTCCCGGTGTGCCGCGCCGCGGTGAAGAGCGCGCCGGCGATGCCCGGATCGCCGTAGCACCAGGCCATGCGATCGCGTTTGGCTGGTCCGCCTTCGATGACGGAGTTCGAGAAACGCCACGTCTCGGCGTTCTGCTTTTGCGCCAGGAACCAGTCCGCGGCGCGATCGAGAATGGCGCGCTGCTCGCCGTTCATCGCATCGGCGCCGGCGCACATGCCGAGTACGGAGAGGACCCCGGCGACGCCGTGCGATACACCCAGGTTGAACTTCCCGTTGGGAGCCTCTTCGAGCTGCCAGTCGGGCAACTCCTCGGGCGGCGAGAACCAGGAGAACCCGCCGTCGACCGGCTGTCCGATCTCGATCAGCCGCCGGACCAGCAGCTCGAGACTGCGCCGCGCCGCGGGACGCGGCAGCGCATGAAAGGCGTAGATGCCATAGCCGGCCAGACCTCCGATCAGATCGAATTGTCCGATCCCGTACGGTTCCTCCCGATCCAGCACCTGGACCAGCGCCTCGCCGATCGGGTCATCGTCGTCATCGTCGTCATCGAACAGAATTCCCCGCAGATTGTCGATGGCCCAGGCGATGCCGGTGAAACCGGCGTAAAGGTCAGGACGCAGCGGACGCTCGGTGAGGGCGTTGATGGAATGCTCCATCAATCGATGCGCGATGGCGGTCCACTCCTCGTTGCCTGTCTCCGCGCCGAGGTAGGCGTAGAAGGACGCCAGTCCGGAGGTGCCGCCGGCGAAGCACGGATCGGTGTCGGCACCGATTTTCTCCACCTCCGGCCGCAGTGCCTCGGCGATCTCGTCGATCACCCTCCACGCGCGCTCCGCGTCGTCACCTTCCAGCAATGGGTGCCAGGCCGTCATGGGAGTGGATTGTACGATATGCGGATTTAAGGCGTTCCCAATATACTTGGATTACGTATGAAATGGGACATCCCGTATGTTGTCTCGCGCGCGCTCATCCTCCAGATCAGCGACCACGGCGAGTTGCTGGCTGGCTCGTCCGTCTCGCGCACGCCGCAGAAGCTCGCGGCGGACGGGCTTTCCGTACTGTTGGCGTTCGCCGGCGGCCGCACGCCGGCCGAAGCGCTGGCGCGGCTCAGGGACGATTGGGAAATCGACGAAGCCGGTTTCAGCGGCGTGGTCGACAGGCTCGTTTCGCAGAATATCCTCACGCCGGCGACGGGCGAGGGCGCCGCGCTCGCCGCGGGCGGCTGGGCCTCACCTGTCGCGCACTTCGGCATGGTCCGCGACACCGTCCGCGTGCTGGCCTACCGCCGCGCGATTTTCCGGCACTGCCGGGACAAGAACGTGGTGGAAATCGGCTGCGGCTCGGGCATTTTGTCGATCTTCGCTGCAAATGCCGGCGCGCGCCGCGTGATCGCGGTCGAGGAGAGCGGAATCGCCGATCTCGCCGCCGCGATGTTCGAAGCCAACGGCGTCGCCGATCGGATCGAGCTTCGGCGCGCCAACAGCCGGGACGTATCGCTCGACGAGCCTGCGGACGTCCTCATTCACGAGCTCGTGGGGAACGATCCCCTGAATGAGAATGTCCTTCCGTCCATCGAAGACGCGCGCGCGCGCCTCCTGGCGCCGAACGGCATGCTCATTCCCACCGCAATGGAGATCTGCTGCGTCGGCTTCGAAGTGGCGGACACTCCGTACAACGACCGCGCGCGAGCATGCCGCGAGCTGACGGAGCTCGAGGGCATCTACGGCCTGGACTTCGGCGCCTTCCGCCGGCTTTTCGACGCCGCCCCGTCGGATCCTTTCATCCGACCGCTCGGAAACCTCGGGCAGGCGAAGTTCGCGCCCCGCATTCTCACCGGGGAAACCCAGATCTGCCGCATCGACTTCGCGCGCGACGCACCGCTGACCGTGGCGCCGCCGAGCGATCTCCGTCTCCACGCTACGCACGCCGGCACACTGGGCGGCGTGCTGGTCTACTTCCGCTCGCACCTCGACGAGGAGACGGTTCTCAGCAACTCGCCGTACGCCCCGAGGACGTCCTGGGACAGGAACGCCCGCGCCCTCGACAGGCTCGTGGCAGTGACTCCGGGCCAGGAGATCCCGATCATCACCGAGCAACGCACGGTCGCCGGAGCGGATACGCTGTACGTGGGGTTGGCGTCAGAGACTCTGCGCGCGGAATGAGTCCCTGCTCCCCAATCTCCGGATCACCCCTAAGGAACCTCCGACTGCCAGGCGATACCGGCAAAGCCGGCGTAGATATCGGGACGCAACGGACAGTCGAAAAGGGATGACCGGTCGGTCTCCTAACAGTTGACCGGAGGTTTATCGGCGCCGCTACGCGCACGCGAAACCTCCGGGCTAGCCTTGGGCTGGCCTGCAATTCTCTTCGAGCTAGGATCTCGCATCCAGGCACTGCCGGTACTCTCGCCATGCCGCGATATACGCTTTCGAGTCGCCTGCTGGTACGCCCTTCAGCTGAGCCAAAAACTTCGGCACACAGGTCTTGCAGGCGCTCTCGTGGCCTTCAGCCTCGACAATGCTCTCCCCGAAAGTGGACTGGCGAAACTCGGCCCCAAGACAGCGGCTGTTTTGAGTGCGGATCAGACCTTGAAGATACTGGTCGTCCGAAGACCAGATCCGTACCGTCTCGTCCAAGGACGCCGTTAACACCTGGGTGCCGTCTGGGCTGAACGATGTGGCCATGACCCAGCCCATCATTGGCTTCGTCAGAGTTGCTACGGGCTGGCCCGTAAGAGCGTTCCAGATCCGCGCTGTCTGGTCTTCGGAGGCTGTCACCACCAGAGTGCCGTCTGGACTGAACGACGCAGCAAAGACCTTCCCGGTGTGCCCTGTCAAGATGGCGACTGGCTGGCCCGTGACGGCGTTCCAAATCCGCGCCGTGTGGTCCAAGGACGCTGTCACCACTCGTGTTCCGTCTGGGCTGAACGATGCGACAACGACTCCGGCCTTATGCCCCGTCAGGGCGGTGATTGGCTGGCCTGTGAAAGCGTTCCAGATCCGCGCCGAATGGTCCAAGGACGCTGTGACTAATCGGGTGCCGCGTTGATTGAACGAGGCAGCCGTGATCCCGGCCGTGTGCCCCGTCAGTGTGGCGGCTGGCTGGCCCGTGAAAACACTCCAGATCCGCGCCGTCTTATCATCGGACACTGTCACCACGCGGGCCCTGTCAGGGCTGAACGATGTAGCTCTGACTGCGGCTGTGTGCCCCGTCAGTGTGGCGACTAGCTGGCCCGTGAGAGCGTTCCAGATCCGTGCCGTCCTATCATCGGATGCTGTCACTACGCGAGCGCTGTCCGGGCTGAACGATACATCTCTGACTGCGGCCGTGTGCCCCTTCAAGACGGCAACCTGCTGGCCAGTGAGTGCGCTCCAGATCCGCGCTGTCTTGTCGTCAGACGCCGTTACCACGCGGGTGCTATCCGGACTGAACGACGCAACCCTCACTGCTGCAGTGTGCCCCGTCAGTGTGGCAACCGACTGGCCCGTGAGTGCGTTCCAGATCCGTGCCGTACGATCCCCAGAGGCTGTTACCACCCGGCTGCCGTCAGGACTGAACGACGCAGCAAAAATCCAGTCCGTGTGTCCCGCCAGGGTGGCGACTGGCTGGCTCGCAATGGCATTCCAGATTCGCACCGTCTGATCCCCAGACGCTGTCACCACCCGGCTGCCGTCCAGACTGAACGATGCAGCAAACACCCCGCTCCTATAACCCGTCAGGATTGCGTCGGACTTTCCCGTGAGTGCGTTCCAGATTCGTACCGTCTGATCCCCAGACGCCGTCACCACCCGAGTGCCGTTCGGATTGAACGACGCAGCAAACACTCCATCCGTGTGTCCCGTCAGGGTGACGACAGATTCGCCAGTGAGCGCGTTCCAGATCCGTGCCGTATGATCCTGGGACGCTGTCACCACCCGGGTGCCATCGGGACTAAAGGACGCAGCAAACACCCTCCCCGAATCTCCTGCCAAAGTGGCGATCTGTCGACCGGTGTTCGCATCCCAGATGCAAGCCGGCTGCGCGAAGGTTGTTGTCAACACTCGGGTTCCGTCCCGGCTAAACGACGCAGCAACTTCGCCAGAGATAGAGACCCAGTCAAAGAGTTTGTCGAGGACCCCGCCCGAATGCCCTACGGTTAGTGTGAAGATTGGCTGGCCGGTAAGCGCGTTCCAGATCCGCGCCGTATGGTCCTGGGATGCCGTCACCACCCGTGTGCCGTCCGGACTAAACGACGCAGCCAAAACCTTATCTGTGTGTCCCATCAGGGTGACGACGGGCTGGCCAGTGCGCGCGTCCCAAATCCGCGCCGTATGATCCTGGGACGCCGTCACCACCCGGGTGCCATCCGGACTGAAGGATGCAGCAAACAGCTTCTCCGTATGGCCCGTGAGGGTAACGGTCGACTGGCCTGTGGATGCATTCCAGACCCGCGCCGTTCTATCCAACGACGCAGTCACCACCCGGATGCCGTCCGGGCTGAATGATGCGGCCGTGACCTCACTCTCGTGTCCCTTCAGGGTGGCGATTGGCTCGCCCGTCATCGCGTTCCAGATCGTCGCTGTCTTATTCTTGGACGCCGTCACCACTCGGGTACCGTCAAGGCTGAACGATACGCAAACAATTGGCCCCTTATGTGGGAGGGTCGCGACCTCCAGCGGCCCCGTCGAGACCATCTGAAGAAGGCTGCTTACTGTAGGTGTAGAGGCTGGCTGCCTGACCTCCAAGAGCACCAGCGCGGCCTCGGTTGGGTCGGCAGCCACGAGGTTCGAGAAAAGGGCTGCATATGCTCTATCTTTTGCGCGTGTTTCGGACGCGAGAGCCTGCTGGCGCTGCCACCAAGCAACCCCGGCGAGAGCTGCCATGATTATCGCTACTACGATGGCGAAGCTCGCCAAACGCCGCTGCTGACGGCTCCGTCGACGAGCGTCCTCCTGATAGAGCACGGGCAAGAGCTCGGTCGCAACTCCGTACAGCTCGGCGGAGATCTTCGTCACAGCATCATCCGCGTTGCTGCGCCGGCTGGGCCAAAGCCGCGAGGCAAGCCCGAATTGCCGCAGGTCGATCCAATCCCAACTTTTCTGCTGATCGAGAGCACCGGGAAAACGATTCTCTGGGGCCCCAGGTCCGAGAACGAGGATTACACGGTCGTAAGCGGCATGCCGTAGAAAAAGGTCGATCTCTTGGAGTAGCCAGTTTGGCTTCCCGTCCTCGTCCAGCTCGAAAGCATCAGGAGTCGAAACGACGATCAAGTAGCGGGATGCACAGAGGGATGGGACAATCTTGCGCTCCCAGAAGTTAGCGCTCGCTCGTTCGTAACTGGTATCCAGAAAAATGCGCGGCGGAATCTCTGCTCCAAGAGGTAGCCGCGACTGTACGCCCTCAGCGATCTCGGGCGGAGGACGGTAGGCCTGCAGCCGATCGCGGAGCCAACGAGCGATCCATCGGCCACGACGGCGGCGATACGAGATGAACGCATCGAAATCGGTCGTCATCATCTTCAGGATTCCGAATCGACGAGGCCGTATTTCTCCAGGCAAAAGTATAGCTGGGTGCCGGTCAGTCCAAGGAGGCGTGCCGCCTTGGACTTGTTCGGCCACGCACGGTCAGAATTCAAAGAGGTTGGCGAGTTATCTCGGTTACAGGATACGTCGAGAGCGACGACCAACGAGAATTCAAATCGAGACTTACGGATGGAACCAGAGGGAAAAGCAGGTGTCTTCAGATATTTGATCTTGGAGCGGGCGACGAGATTCGAACTCGCGACCAAGAGCTTGGGAAGCTCCTACTCTACCAACTGAGCTACGCCCGCTCAGGGGTGGCGGGCGATTGTACCTCACGGCGGCGTGTACTCGCTGGAGAGTCGAAGGAACTATTCGTCCGACGGACCGAGTCGGGAGAGATCTTCCCAGAGGGCATCGAGCTCGATCACGAGTTCGCTGCAACCCGGCACGGGGTCCATCCGGCCCTCGGTGGCCCGCGCGGCGCGTGCGTAACGACCGCCAAGCAGTTCGAACACCTCGAGCGACTGCAGGCTCGGGTCGAGGATCCAGTAGTACTGCACTCCAAAGGCCGCGTACTCGTCCATCTTCTCGATGCGGTCACGCCGCTCGTCGCGGGGCGAGGGAGAGACCACCTCCACCACGATCTCGGGCGGTACACGCACGATTCCGCGTCGAGGCAGGTGGCTGCCGTCGGAGCCGAGGTACACCGCAACATCCGGCTTTCGGCCGCGGTCTGCACGTACGGCATACTTCGCCTCGGATCCGAACACGAAGCCGCCTCGGCCGAGCCACGTCCCAAGCACTCGAATCAGCCAGGACACAACCAGCTCATGGACCAGATCGGGCACTTCCTCCTCCTCGAGACGGCCATCGACCAACTCGCCCGGCTCATCCTCGGGCATGGCGGCCCATTCCTCGAACGTCATGGGACGACCGGTCTGGGGACGCGCTGGGTGCTCCGATGCGAACGACATGATGGGCCGGATATTAGCACCCTGGGCTCTCATCGGACTCGTAAGCGGAGCGCTTCGAAATACTCCAGATTTCAAAGTCGCACCCTCTTGATCTCAACCCGCGAATGTTGGGAGTCTTGCCGGTTCGGGGGCCGAGACGTCAGCGCTCGGAAACCACCGCCCGCCCGGCAAGACTCCAGACATTCTCGGTAACCCGGAGGCGGGCCCCTTCGACTCCGCTCAGGGCAGGCTCACGCCGGGCCAGCCGGCGAGACGCCAGCGCTCCGGAACCGCCGCCCCTCACGGGTTGGATCACTGCTGGGTGAAGTATTCGCTGAAGAGGCGGACGAAGGCGCCCGAGGGGCCGGTGAAGTAGGCGGTGGCGCGGACGGTCACCGGCTCGGTCGAGGCGAGCTGTCCGCCGCGGGAGTAGCCCCAGACGGCGAGCGGCAGCGTCCGGGCCTGGCCGGGGGCGATGTCGATGTTGATGTTGGTGGACGTCGAACGGATCGTGTAGGCGCCGGAGCCGATGGTGCGGATCTCGATGCGGTTGAGCTTCACCGGCTGGTTGGTGGTGTTCGCCACCGACAGCGCGAACTGCACGTTCACCGGTCCGCTGAATGAATAGGCATTCGGCGCTGATTCGTATTGCTGCAGGTGGAGCGTGATCTTCGGGGCGTTCGGATCGTCCGGCGCGTCCGACGCACAGCCGGCGAGCAGGAGGAGGATCAGAATTGCCCGTCGCATCGCGTCACCCGGCAATCGCCGGCAGTCCGGTCACCTGCTCCAGTTCCGCTTCCTCGGCGATCCATTCGGTCGTGCGGAAGGCACCTTCCCAGCGCGCCACGACCACCGTGGCCAGGCAGTTGCCGATGACGTTCACGCAGGTACGGCCCATGTCCATCAATTCGTCCACACCGAGGATGACGATGACGCCTTCGGCGGGGAGATTGAACGACGCCAGCGTGCCGAGGAGGATGACCAGCGAGGCGCGCGGAACGCCGGCCACACCTTTGGAAGTGAGCATCAGCGTGAGCAGCATGACGATCTGCTGGGTCCAGGTGAGCTGCACTCCCGCGGCCTGCGCCACGAAGATGGAGGCGAGGGCGAGATAGAGCGTGGTGCCGTCGAGGTTGAAGCTGTAACCGGTCGGGAGGACGAAGCCGACGATGCGGCGCGGCACGCCGAGGCGCTCCATGTTCTCCATTGCCTTCGGGAGTGCGGACTCCGATGAGGTCGTGGCAAATGCAATCGTGGCGGGCACCTTCACGGCGCGGAAGAAGTCGCGCAACGGTACTCGGAAGAGAAGCGCAACCGGCAGGAGGATGCAGATGAGGAAGACGATCAGCGCGCCGTACAACGTCAGAACGAGCATGCCGAGGTTGCGGAGGACGCCGAGACCGGAATGGCCGATGGTGTTGGCCATGGCGGCGCCGACACCGACCGGCGCGAACTTCATCACGAACTCGGTGAAGCGGAACATGATGTCGGCCAGCGACTCGCACCACTGAATGACCGGGCGCGCCTTTTCGCCGATCGAGGTCACCGCCAGCGCGAACAGGACGGAGAAGACGACGATCTGCAGCACGTCGCCGTCGGCCATGGCCTTGATGATCGAGACCGGCGCGAGGTGGGCGAGAAGCTCGCCGAATTTCTGCGGCTTGGCGGGCGGATCGGGGGCGGTCAGCCCCTTCCCTACCGCATCCGCCGCTTGCGATGCTTTGGCCGCGGCGGTGGCGGTATCCCCTCGGGCCACAGCCTGATTTGCTTCCTTGGCCAGCTTCGAAGCCTGATCGGCCAGGACGGCCTTGTTGACTTCCGTGTGCACGCCGGCCAGCGATACGCCGAGGCCGGGCTTGGTGAGGTTGACGGCACCGAGACCGATGAAGAGGGCAAACGTCGTCACGATCTCGAAGTAGAGCAGCGCCTTGAAGCCGATACGGCCGACCTGGCGGATGTCGCCGGTCCCGGCGATGCCGATGACGAGCGTGGCAAAGATCAGCGGGGCGATGATCGACTTGATCAGGTTGAGAAAGAGGATCGACAGCGGCCGCAACGCCGTTCCGTACTCCGGCCAGAGCCAGCCGATGAGCACACCGATCGCCAGACCGATGAAGATCTTCTGCGTGAGGGAGACTTTCGGAAGTGCCATGTGGAAGGAGTGTAAGGGACGAGACTGCTGAGTACAACGTTGTCGGTTGTCGGTTGTCGGTTGTCGGTTGTCGGTTGTCGGTTGTCGGTTGTCGGGGAGAATAATGCGGGGAAACAAGCAGCCAAGCCGAAACCAACTGACAACTGACAACTGACAACCGACAACCGACAACCGCAACTGATACCCGACAACCGACAACGCGCGCAGCGTACGATATCCCCATGAAACGTGGTTGCTTCCTCAGCCTCCTGATCCTCGGCGCATGTTTCGGCGGGTACTGGTACGTACTGCACGGTCACGTCGAACCGCCGGCATTCTGGTGGGCGACCGGCATTGCCAGCTTCTTCATGTGGATCTCCATCGGCACGTTGCAGGGGGCGATCGGGGCGGCTCGCGATGCCTCGCGCGTGACGAGAGAGTCGTCGTTCGGAGGCTATGGCGGGGAACAATTCGAAGACGGTGCGACCGTTACGATCGTCGGGCATATCCGGGCGATGGGCTCATCTCTGCGCGCTCCATTCAGCGGGACGGCGGCGGTCCTCTACAGCTACGACATCAATCACATCTCCCAGGGCCGGCACGAGTCGACGACCGTGCAGGATTACTCCGGCTACGCCATGGTCCCGTGCGCGATCGATTCGCCTCATGGCTCGATCACGCTCCTCGGGTTTCCGCTGCTGGAAGGCTTCCCGAAGACAGGGTTCGACACGGAAGAGGGCCGGAGAAACGCCGCCGCATACCTCGAGTCGACGCCGCTGACCAACATGGAGGGATTCCACCCGGGCACGATCTACCACGAGGTCAAAGAGCTCCTGACCGACGACGACGGCCAGTTCCGCAAGGACTGGAAGATGACCGAGGACCGCGACCTGACCGACAAACATCTGTCCGAGCAGGTCGTCGCGCCCGGCGATCAGGTCTGCGCCATCGGCCGCTGGTCGGCGGAGAAGCATGGCCTCGTTCCGGCGGTGGGAGGCGTGATCCGCCTGCTCCAGGGCGATCCGCAGAAGGTGGTGAAGGGCCTGTGGGGCAAGTGCATCGCCAATCTGATCGGATGTCTCATCGTTGCCGCGCTGGTCAACGGCGCGGTCTACACCCTGCTGCAGGTGGCCGCCGGCAAATCGAAGATCTGGGCTGATACGCCGGTGGCGAAGCATTCCATTCACGGCGACGAGATGCATGAAGCGGTGAGCGGCGGCAACATCGCCGCGGCGGAGAGGCTGATGAACAATGGCACCGGCATCGACGTGCGCGACAGCAGTGGCCGCACACCGCTGGCCATGGCCCAGGACACGGCGATGGCGCGCTGGCTGATCGCGCACGGCGCCAACGTGAACGCCATGAATTACGAGGGACAGACGGTGCTGATGATGCAATCGGCCGCCGGCCGCGCCGAGATCGTCCGCGCTCTGATCACCGCCGGCGCGAAGCTCGATGAGGTCAGCACGAAGTGGCACAGCACCGCCCTCACTCAGGCTCTCGATGGAGAAAAGACGGAGGTCGTGCGCATCCTGCGCGACGCGGGGGCGAAAGACGACACGGTCACCGAGAGCAAGGGGCAGGCGCTGCAAGAGAACGATCCCCCGGTGCGCGCCGCCCTGGCATGGTTGGAGGCCATCCAGCAGGAGGATCTCGAGGCGATGAAGAAGCGGTCGACGTTCACGGATTTCAACGACGTCGACTTCAAACTCTGGAAGTCATCGCACCCCGCGCATCCGAAGCTTGTCCGCGCCTATGCGAACGACGATGCGGCCACCGTCGAGCTTCGCGGCCAAATCGCCAGCGGAGTTTACGAGACGTGGACGTATCAGTTGGTCCATCGCGGCGAGGATTGGCGGGTGAGTAATGAGAGGTGGGAGACGCGGCTTAGTGGGAATGAGCCGTAGGCGGGGTTACGAGGTCGCGCGGTTGCGAGGTCGCGCGGTGTGGCGACTGGCAAATCGGCGCGAGACCGTGACCTGTGCACTGCTCCAATGAGTGTCCCAGGGACTGCCCCCCATGTGTCGTGAGCCCGCTTAAGCGGACGAAAGAGAGCCGTCCGCGCGATGTCTGTCGCCCGCTGAAGCGGGCTCACAACGTTGGGGAGGCCCTTGTTTCCCCCGCCTGAAGACGGGGGCTACGATCTCACGCCGGCTTCGCCGGCAAAGAGGAGGTAAGCTGCTTCACCAGAAGCAGTTAATTAACTCGTTCCCAGAGTCAGTTACTTGTTCCCGGAGGCTGTTAACGGGTTCGCGGAGGCTGTTAACCGGTTCCCAGAGGCTGTTAACGGGTTCCCGGAGGCTGTTAACGGGTTCCCGGAGGCTGTTAACCCCAATGGCCTGAACTTAATCGGTTTCCGGAGCGCTGGCGTCTCGCCGGCTGGCCCGGCGTGCGTCCCGCCGCCGCGGTTACCAGACAATGTTGGGAGTCTTGCCGGTTCGGGGGCGAGACCCTTCGGCTTCGCTCAGGGCAGGCTGTCCTGGGCCAGCCTCCAGGGCCAATCGGCGAGATGCCAGCGCTTCGAAAACCACCGCCTCCCACCCGGCAAGACGCCAAACTCGCGGTAACCCCGGCGGCGGGACGCGCGCCGGGCCAGCTGGCGAGACGCCAGCGCTCCGGAAAACCGCTTAAGTTCAGGCCATTGCGGTTAAATCAATTGGGCCGAGATGCCGATGATTGAAAAAGCGGCCGTGTCAGCGAATGTGAGGGGCTGGCGGACCGCGAGACCGCGTAACCACGCGACTCCGCAACTCCGTACTCACACCGCGATCGCGTTGCTCTCGCCGCCTGTCGCCAGCGTCACCTCCCCCGAGGCGACGACATCGGGCAGCGACTGGCGGATCCGCTGGATCAACGTCTCGGGATCACGGCACTCGCCGGCGAGGATGCCGACGGAGCGGTTGCGGCCGGCGTGTTTGGCGGCGTAGAGACAGGTGTCGGCGACGTCGAGCACTTCCTGCCAGCCGAAGCGGGTACGGGCCATCGGCAGGAAGGGAAACGGCGCGAAGCCGATCGAGCAGGTGAGGCGGAGCGACGTCGTTCTCTTTCCGACGATGAAGGCGTGGGCGGCGATGACGCTGCGAATGCGCTCGGCGATGGCGGCGGCCTCGTGGCGCGAGGAGTTGCGCGCGATCAGCAGGAACTCTTCGCCGCCCCAGCGCACGAGCGTATCGGTGTCGCGCATGGCCGTCTTCAACAATTCGTGAATATCGACGAGCACGCGGTCGCCGGCGGCGTGGCCGAAGCGGTCGTTGATCTCCTTGAACCGGTCGAGGTCGAGCAGGAAAAAGAGCAGATCGGCGTTGGCGGTTGCCGGGTCGATTCCACCGCGGGAGGACGACTCGTGACGGCGCAATGCGTCGGCCATGTATTCCGGCATGCAGAGATCGAGATAGCGCCGATTCTTCATGCCGGTCAGCGCGTCGGTGACGCTGAGATCGAGCAGGCGGGTGTTGACCTCGGCCAGCTCGCGCGTGCGCTGCGCCACGATCGCTTCGAGCTCGCGGTTGCGGTGGCGGAGAATAGCCACGCGCGCGCGATGCCCGGCCACGATCACGGCCGCGATGAACAGCAGCGCGAGCGCGCGCGCCCATCCGGTCTGCCACCAGGCCGGCACGATCGTGAGCTCCGTCGCGGCGGACGTGCTCCACGCACCGGGGCGTAAACGGGCTCGCGCCTCGAACCGGTAGTGGCCGGGGGCGAGCATGGCGTAGTGCACTTCGCGCGACGTTGCGGGGCGCCATTCGTCTTCGAGGCCGAGGAGGCGGACCTGATACTCGATGAGATCCTGCTTGAGGTACGTGAGAGCGGCGAACGTCGCCGAGAAATCGTGCTTCGCGCTGACGGCTGACGACGTGATCCTGACCGGCGGCGGCTCCTCGCGCGGCGCATCGGGGCGCGGAATGTAGTGGCTGAAGCCTGAGCTGGTGCCGAGGAATACTTCTCCCCCGGGCTCGGCCAGAAAGGCCATGGCGTCGACGTCGTCGCCGGCCAGGCCGTCGCTCATGCCGAGGTGCTCGATCAGAGGACCGTTGACGAGATCGACGCCGACGCCGGTGCCGATCCACAGCCGGCGATGCGAGTCTTCGCCGATCATGAAAATCTTGCTCGCCGAGAGTCCGCGGCGGGCATCGAGACGGTCGACGATGGTCATGGCGCCGTTGCCGTCGATCGAGAAACGGACGATGCCGAGCGGCTCGAAGTATGCGGCCCAGAAATCTCCCGACGCGCTCTCGATCATGTAGGCGGCGTGATCGTGGACCAGGCCGTCATGGGTCGTGTAGCGCCGCCAGGTTCCGTGATCGAGGCAGGCGATGCCGTGCTCGCCGGTGGCCCAGAGCCGTCCGCGCGAGTCGATCATCAGCCAGCGGAACGTTTCGTCAGGCGTGCCGTTCGGCACGGCGACCGAAGTAAAGCGATCGTCGTTCGATGCTTTGCGAAGTAACCCTGCGCCGCGCGTGGCCACCCAGAGCGCGCCGTCGCCATCGCGGACGATCTTCAGCAAGGTCCGTCCCGCGGCGGGATACTTGCGCACCTCTCCTCCAGCCCCTACGCGCAGCACCTCGGCGGGGCTGCCGCCCATCCACAGCGTGCCATCCGCTTCCTCGACGACCGAGCGAATCTGGTTGCCGGCCGTTCCGGCGACGGTCTCCCAACCCTTCTCGGCGGAACGTGCCAGGCCGAGGTCGGTCCCGACGAGCAGCCGGCCGGCGCGGTCCCAGAGAAAACACCAGGTGACCGCGTTCGGCAGCCCGGAATGGCGGTCGTAGGTCGTCAACTCGCCGCGGCCGAGCATACGGTGGACGCCGAGGCTGGCGATCCAGATGGAGCCTTCGCGATCTTCGAGGACGTCGCGCGCCCAATCCGTCGGCAGCCCTTCGGCCGCGCCGACGACGCGCCAGCCGGTTTCGTCGTGAACCGCCACACCGCGATCGGTCGGCACCCAGAGATCGCCGCGCCGGTCGAGATCGAGATAGCCGCTCGTGCTGGTGGCCGGAAGCGCGCGCGTTTCATCGTGGAATGCCGGCTCCGCGTCGCTTTTCGCCCAGAGATGTGCCGCCGAGCGCGCCCAGACGGTCCGCTGCCGATCGACGACGATGGCGTCGATCCGCTCGCTGCCGGGATTCGGCCAGAAGGTCCAACTGCCGTTGGCGAAACGTCCGATGCGAGACGCCGAGGCGGCCCATATGGCGTGCGCAGTCTTGTCGCACCAGACCGTGGTCGCTTCCTCGTTCAGCCATCCTGCGATGGGCGCGAACGGCTTTCCGGCATTGCCGCGCAGGATGCCGCCGGCCGTGGCCAGCCAGACGTCGTTGGTGTCGTCGATCGACAGCGCGTTGATCGGAGGCCGCGCAGCGCTGACAGGGACAAAACGCCGCCCATCAAAACGGGCGACGCCGCCGTAGGTAATCACCCAGACGCTTCCATCGGCGGCAGCCTGTACGTTCGGCACGTAGCTCGACGGAAGTCCCTCATCGAGCCCGAAGCGGGTGAACCGATTGCCGTCGTAGCGATAGACGCCGTCCTGCGTCGCCACCCAGAGGAAGCCGGCCGCATCCTGGGCCAGCCGCATCGCCGCCAGATTGCCGAGGCCCGCCTCGGTGCCGTACGTGCGAAAGGGACGGATTCCCGAAGGGAGAACGCGCGCGGCCGCCGGAAGGGCGGCCAGCAAAAGAAGCAATACGGCGCGGCGAGGGGACATCGGACAGGATGATGGTAGCAGCGTGTGGCCCCGGTGGCTCGCCCCTGAGCTGATCTCACGCGGAGACGCGGAGACGCGGAGGAGATGAATAGGAACTTCTTTCTCCGCGTACTCCGCGCCTCCGCGTGAGTCCTCAGGCGACGTTTACGAAGAGCGCGACCGAAACGATACGATACCGCCATGCGCAGAGCACTCATCACCGGCATCCTCGTCCTCCTCATCACCGCCACCCTCCACGCCCAATGCGCCGATGTGACGAACATCGTCGGTCAGCTCGATGGGGCGCGGATGAAGCAGACCGTGGAAAAGCTCGTGTCGTTCGGCACGCGGCACACGCTCTCCGACACGACCTCGAACACGCGCGGCATCGGTGCCGCGCGGCGATGGATCTTCGATGAGCTGACGCGCGTCGCCGCGACCAGCAACGGCCATATGACCGTGGCGTATCAATCGTCGATGCAGCAGGCACAACGAACGAACAACGTGCCGGTGGAGATGATCAATGTGGTGGCCACGATCCGCGGGACGACCGATCCCGATCGGATCTACATCGCCACCGGTCACTACGACTCGATGAACTCCGACATCATGAACTCCACGCTCGATGCTCCCGGCGCGGATGACGACGCCTCGGGGGTGGCGGTGATCATGGATCTGGCGCGCGTCCTTTCCCAGCATCCGCTCGATGCCACGGTGATGCTCGTGGCCGTGCAGGGCGAGGAACAGGGACTGCTCGGCTCGCGCGGCCTGGCCGAGGAGGCCGTGGCCAAGAAGTGGAACGTGGAGGGGATGATCACCAACGACATCGTCGGCGGAACGGTCGGAGGCGAAGGCGATATCGACAATCGGACCATCCGCATCTTCTCAGCGAATACGAAGGGAGCCGGCGACGGAACGTCGCGGCACTGGGCGCGCTTCGTCCGCGATGGCGTCCGGCTCTACCTGCCGAACGTCAAGCCGCGCCTGATCTATCGTCTCGACCGCTTCGGCCGCGGCGGCGATCATGCGCCGTTCTTCGAACGAGGCTTCCCGGCCATTCGCTTCACACAGGCCAACGAAGACTACAAACGCGAACACCAGACCGTGCGCGTGGAGAACGGCATTCAGTATGGTGACCTGCCCGAATTCGTCTCCGGCGATTACATGCGCCTCGTCGCCTCGGTCAATGCCGTCGCTCTCGTCACGGGGGCCTGCGCTCCCGCCGCGCCGAAGAACGTGAAGGCCGGCGGCGCGGTCACGAACGACACCACGCTGAGCTGGGAGATGGGAACGGATGCGGATCTCGCCGGCTACGAGATCGTCGTTCGCGAAACGACGTCCGATGAGTGGGAGAAAGTGATTCCGGTCGGCAAAGTGGCCCGCTACACGTTCAAGGACTTCACGATCGACAACGTCTTCATGGGCGTGCGTGCCGTCGACAAGGATGGGAACCGTTCACCGGTGCGGACACCGGAGGAACGGCTGGTGGAACCGGCACGGAGCGCGACGCCTCCACCGGCGAAGTGAAGCCGGCGAATGCGCGGCTTCGCCGCCGGGCACAGACAAGAGTGTCTGTGCCACATTGCTCGTCGGTATTTGCTGAAGCGTGGATTCTTCGCCGGATCCAATGTGGCACAGACACTCTTGTCTGTGCCTGGCGGCGAAGCCGCGCCTTACTCCTTCTTGATCGACAGCCTGACTGACTGCGACTCGACGAGCACGCGGGCGGTGTCGGTGGGCGCGTGGGTTCGGCGTTTCTGGATGGGGAGCCTCGTGTAGACCTGCGTGGAGAGGATCGAGGCGTGGCCGAGGATCTCCTGGACGTCGCGGATGTCGGCGCCGGAGGAGACCAGCATCGCCGCCATCGTGTGACGCAGAGAGTGCGGCGTGATGTGGCGCTTGATCTCGGCCAGGCGGACGTGCTTCTTGAAAATATTCTCGATCGAATAGATCGTCAGGCGCGTTCCCGAGCGGCCGACGAAGAGCGCGTCGGTGTTCAGGCTGCGCTCGGAGCGCATCTCCAGGTAGTTCATCAGCGAATCGATGACCACGTGCGACGTGATCGTCACCGTCCGGCCGCGCGTGGCACGGCCGATGATGTGAATCTGGCTGTTCTCCATGCCGACGTCGGAAACGTTCAGCGCCACCAGCTCGCCGATGCGGATCCCGGTGGAGAAGAGTAGCTCGAGGATGACGTTGTCGCGCACGGCGCAGAAGTAGCGGTTGCGTCCGCCGGCGGAGTGGTCGCGCGTTCCGGAGAGCGCGCCGATCTGATCCTTCGGCGCGGCGAGCAGCGCGCGCACCTCACGCGACGAAAGCACCGTCGGCACGCGGTTCTCGACCGGCTTGCGGATCTTCAGCTTCCGCGCCGGCGATTCACTGAAGACGCCCTTTTCCTCGAGATAGCGGAAGAAGACTTTCAGCGCGGCCACTTTGCGCCGGATCGACGTATCGCGATACGGGCCGGTGCCGAGCTTGTCGAGATACTGCTCGAGATGCTCGGCGGTGATGTCGAGCATCGACGCGCCGTCGACATGCACGTGGAACTGGCTGAGATCCGACTGATACGCACGAATGGTGCGGTCGGATAGGTTGCGCACAGCTTGTCCATGCTGCAGAAAATCGGCGATCGCTTCTTGCACGTTCATCATTATGCTCGCGTCAGAATAGTTTTATTGCTGGTTGGGGGGACTGCGGGCAGTGTAGTTGGGGATGATTGATTGTCAAGAATTATTTGGCCGATCGCGATATGCTGTAAACGCATGAAGGCAGCGGGTTTGAGGGACGACGGGCGCGGCATTGTGAACGCCTCGTTGACACCAGCGTGAAAGGCCAGAAGCTCTTTGTTCGCCCGATCGAGGCCGCGGATGCAGCCGCCATCCGCGCGTTCGCCGCACGACACGGCGGATCACCCGAGGTCCGCTCCGGCCTGATGGGAAAGCTGGTCGGCGATCTCGCCGCGGTTCTTTCGATGGAGGTCGAGAGCAGCGCGGTTCGCCTGCTCGATCTCGTCGTTGCCGAAGAGTTGCGGCGCAAACGCATCGGACGCGTCATGCTGAACGAGCTCGCGGCGCTGGCGGCGAAGCTGGAACGTGAGTGGCTCGTTGCCGACGTCGCGCACGCCGGGTTCCTGCGGCGCGTCGGGTTCATCGAAGAAGACGGCATGATGAAGCGGAGGGCGGGATGATGAAAGGCAGAAGGCAGAGGGCAGAAGGCAGAAGTGGGATTTCGATTCATGGTTGGCATACACCACTTCTGCCTTCTGCCTTCTGCCTTCTGCTTTTCGGCTGCTCCCACCCCGCCCCCACTGCCGCCCCGCTTCCTCCTCCGCCCGCGCCGGCTCCGGCGCCTGTCGAAGTTGTCGAGCCGGTGAAGCAGCCGACGCTCGATGACGTGCGTCTGTTCCGGACGAACAATCAGCTCGATCTCTACGAGAGCGGGTTGAAGACGCTGGCGCAATCATCGGATGCGCAGACGAAGGGGCGTGCGCTGGCGCTCCTCGCTCTTTTCTACATCGATCAGAAACGGACCGGCGATGCCCTTGCCGCTCTCGGCCCGGCGGCGGATGCCGATGCGCTTGCGGCGCCGTGGCTTCGGCTGCGCGCTCTCGATATCGACGTCGGCGGCGGGAACTGGGCCGACGCCATCACCATCGCCAATCGCATCATCCAGGAGACGCCAGCCAACTCCGCCGCCACCATCGCCCGGCTTCGCCTTCCGGCGCTCTACGCCGCCGCGGGCGACCGCGCCAACACCGACGCCGCGTTCCAGGCCGCGAACACCATCGCCATCGATGTGCTGACCGAGGAGGATTTCGTCTCGCTGGCGAAGTCGCTGGCAAAGGCCGGGTGGATGGATCTGGCGACGCCGCTTCGCATGCGCCTGCTCACGGAGTTCACGCAGGGGCGCTTCACCGAGGACACGTACGATCATGTGGCCGAGGCCACGCCGTCGCCGCTCGACGCGCTCTCGTTCGACGACGAGTTGCGCATTGCCCAGCAGCTCGGCCGGAACGATCGTTACGGCCGCGCGTTCGATCTGCTCACGAGAATCGCCACACGTTTTCCGAATGAATCGGCGAAATCAAGCGCGTATCGCGCGGTGCGCCTGCACGCGCTTTTCAACTCGCGCCGCTACACCGACCTGCTTGCCGAAACGGACCGCGTCAAGCTCGCCGAGCCGTCGCTCATCCTCATGCGCGCCCGCGCCGCGTGGCGCGCCGATCAGCCGAAGGTCTTTCTGGCCGGGCTGAATCAGATCGAAAAGACGTTTCCGTCGAGCGGCGAGGCCAACGAGGCCAGAATCCTGCGGGCTAAGTACTACGTCACCGACGAGGTGAAGTACGACCTGGCCATCGCCAACCTCGAAAAAGCCACCGCGGCCGGCGCGGCCGGCACCGAGGGGGAGAACATCTGGACGCTCGGCTGGACCTATTTTCGCGCCGGCCGGTACGACGATGCCCTGAACGTCTTCGCCCGCTACGCAAAGCAGTTCCCCGACGGCGATTACCTCTCGAACTCTCTCTTCTGGGCCGCGAAGATCCACGAGCGCCGCGGCAACCTTCAGGCGCGCGATGCGGCACTGCACGAGCTCGAGGCCGATTATCCCTACAGCTACTTCAGCTATCGGGCGCGCGCGATCATCGGCGAGCCGATCCTGGCGCCGAACGAGGTCGCCAACGGCAACGTCTTCCCCGACGTCGATGCCCAACTGGCGTCCGCGCACGAGCCGCGCCTCGACTCCGTCCGCGAGCTAGCCTGGCTCGGCCTCTACCGCGAAGCGACACGCGAGATGAAGTCCGTCGCCGCCGCCTGGCCTGCCAACCTCGGCATGCAGTTCATGCTGGCCAATCTCTACGTGCAGGGCGGCGAGCCGTTCTCCGCGAACAACGTGCTGCAGCGGAAGTTCCGCCAGTTCGTCCGCCATGGCGGTACCGGCGTGCCGCATCGTTTCTGGGAGATCCTCTTTCCGCTCAATTACTGGGACACCATCAAAACGGAAGCGGAGCAGCGCCAGATCGATCCGTATCTCATCGCCTCAATCATCCGTCAAGAGAGCGGCTTCGAGCCGTCGACCGTCTCGAACGCCGACGCCGTCGGCATCATGCAGATCATGCCCGCCGAAGCGGCGAGCATCGCCACGCGCGCGGGCCTCCCGCCGCCCACGCGCGAGCAGCTCTTCGATCCGAAGTTGAACATCGCCGTCGGCGTCGCCGAGTACGCGCAGAAACTCGCCGCCGAGCACGGCAATACGACGCTCGCCATCGCCGCGTACAATGCGGGTGAAGATGCCGTTGGCAAATGGATTGCTCAACAGCCGGTCGATGATGAGGACTTATTTGTCGAATCGATTCCGTACGCGGAAACCCGGCTTTATGTAAAAACCGTCAGCAGGAACCGATTCGAGTATCGGCGGATTTATGAGGCACCCACAAAGCCGTAGCGCACGTCTCCTCCCCACGCTCACTCTCACCCTCGTCCTCGCCGCGGCAGCAGACGCCGGGCCGACACAACTCATCGTAGGCCGCGATACAACGCCGGCCGGCGAGATCAAAGGCGTCGTCGATCTGACGATCCTCCCTGACTTCGATGACGCACGCGTCACGGTGACCGTCGACGGACAGAAGATCGCCGAAGGCTTGCGCGCGCCGTGGCGCATTCCGATCGACTTCGGACCCTTGCCCGTCGAGCACAAGATCGTAGTCACCGCGCTCGGCGACGATCACAAGCGCGTGCAGTGGCAGACGACGATCAATAAGGGACACCAGACCCTGCGCGTGAAGATCGAGCCGGTCGACGCCGCAAACCGCGTATTCGAGGCGAACGTGACGGCACCTGACGAAGACCCGATCACCAGCGTTTCCGTCTGGGATGATGGAAAAACGATCGCCTCGGCGGATGCGCCCCCGTATCGCTTCACCATTCCCCCGGAGCACTATCTCAGGCAGACCGTCCAGGTAACCGCACGAACGAGGTCCGGCGACGAGGCCGCCGATTTCTGGTCCGCCGCGGGCGATGTGAAGAATGAGTCGCTCGAAGTCCGCACCGTACCGCTCTTCGTATCCGTGGTCGACAACAGCGGGACCGCGCGCGACGACGTCGATCAAGCGCTCTTCAAGGTGGTCGATAACGGAACCGAGGGGAGGATCCTGCAGATCGGCAAAGCGTTCGATCAGCCGATCTCCATCGCTCTGCTGCTCGACGCCTCGACCAGCATGACCTACGAGATGCCGCAAGCGACGCGCGCGGCCATCAACTTCGTCGAGCGGACCCTGAAGGCCGGCGACCGCTGCACCGTCTTCTCCGTGAAATCGTCGCCCCGCCGGGAAGTGGAATTGACCACTGACCACGCCGCCGTGGAGAAGGTCATCAAGGAGATGCGCGCTGGCGGATATACCGCGCTTTATGATGCCGTGGCCGGCGCCGAACGGGAGCTGCGCGACGAGAAGAACCGCCGCGCCATCGTCATCCTCACCGACGGCGGCGATACGTCGTCCATCGCGTCATTCGATGAGATCGACCGCCTGACGAAGGAAGCCGGGGTTCCGCTTTACATCATCGCGTACGACAGCGGCGTGAGCGAAGACGAGTCACGGGACATGAACCGCCTCCAATACCTGGCCACCGAGACCGGCGGTTTCCTCGTCACCGCCTCGGCACGCAACCTCCAGGACCGCTACTCCGAAATCGAAAAGGACCTCCGCGCCCAATACGCCATCATTTACCAGATCACCGACCTGGCCCGCCACAATCAATGGCGAAAAGTGAACGTGATGCTGAAGTCGCCGCAACTGACGGCAAGGACGATCCGAGGGTACTTCGCGCCGTAGGCGCAAGCAGGAGCGCTGGCGTCTCGCCGCCGAGGCTGCGAGTTCTCGCGATGAATTCTGGTCGAGAAACAGCGTCTCAATCCAGGCGCGCCAGTAGCGCCCGGCCTGCCTCTTCGAGAAAGGCGATCGCCTGTTCGCGTGAGACGCTTGGATAGTCGTCAAGGAACTCGTCGATCGTCTCACCTCCCTCGAGGTAGTCGATCAGCGCCCGCGCTGGAACACGTGTACCCACGAAAACAGGCGTCCCGCTGACGATCTCCGGGTCGGAATGTACGATTTGCTTCGGATCCATTGGCTTGTGTCTCGTCAGGGTCATAGCCGCGGAGCGGCGATATCTACGTAGCCCACGGCGTGAGCCGTGGGAAGGCCGTCCCACAGAACAGCCGCGGAGCGGCGGCATTTCGAATCTCGCCATCGAGATGCACAAATGCGGACGATCGAATCGAGATGTCGCCGCTCCGCGGCTTGATATTCGTTCGATCGAACCCACGGCTTACGCCGTGGGCTACGTAGATATCGCCGCTCCGCGGCTTTCATGCCTCAGTTCATATCGAAGAGATAACAAGAACCGTCCCTGCCGTGTCCCCTCCAGTCGTTGAAAATCGGCCTATCAGATATGCCCCGCTCTCGGCGATGATCCGATTGATAACCCTCTCGTCGTACGCGTTCACCTGCATCCATGACGGCCGGCGAATGTCGTGCGGCATGACACGGTGCACGAAGCGCGACGTATGAAGCATCCGGGCGAGACGCTGAAGACCGCCGCCGGGCGGCTCTAACGTGAGCTGCAGCGCGGCAACGCCTCCGGAAGCGAGTACGCGGAGCAGGGTGCGAATGAGACCGTAGCCTGCTGCCGGAGAGATGTGCTGCAACGTCAGCAGTGAACAGATGAAATCAAACTGACCATCGGGCATTCCGGCCAAGTCACTGGTCTCGATGAACGTTACGTTGTGCAATCCGGCTTCGTGCACATTCTGCCGGGCATGCTCGAGGATCGTCGGCGCGACGTCGCAGGCGACCACGTTCGCCGCGCGGCGCGCCAGCGGGAGGGTGAGACGGCCGGCGCCGCATCCGAAATCGAGCACGGTAGCCAGCGGAGGGTCGCGGCCGAGAATCGATGCGATCGCGGCGAGCAGCACGACGATGTCTTCCTCACCCGTCTTCAGGAAATCGACGTCGCGCACCCCCTCGCCGGTGAGCACGGGGAAGTAGGGCTCACGTCGCGCGAGCTCCTCCCAGTCTCCGGCATTACGATTCTGCACGTCCGCAGGATACTCGCGCGGCGGATGGACACAGATTTGGGACAGTTATCCGGGCCCATCTATGTCTATCTGCGTTACTGCGGACCAGTTTTCGCACACAACATGCGATCGTCAACCGAATGAAAGGAAGGAATGAACATGCCTCAATTGAACGCCTATCTCTCTTTTGACGGAAACTGTGCCGAGGCCATGCGCTTCTACGAGCGTACGTTGGGCGGCAAGCTGCAACTGCTCCCCTTTGCGCAGACGCCCGTCGCCAGCCAGACGCCGCCTGCCGATGCGAACAAGATCATGCACTCCTACCTCGACCTCGGCGGCGGCCAGGAACTGATGGCCGCCGACGCGCCGAGCAACATGAAGTACGAGCCGATGAAGGGATGCTCCCTGGCGCTCTCGTACCAGACGGCGGAGGAAGCGAAGAAGATCTTCGATGCGCTGGGAGAGGGCGGCAAGGTCACGATGCCGTTCGAGCCATCGTTCTGGGCGGACGGCTTCGGCATGGTGGACGACCGCTTCGGGACGCACTGGATCATCAACGGCGGTATGAAGCCGATGTAAGGAAGGGAGAGACGACCAATGCGAGTGATGATCATCATCAAAGCGACAGAGGATTCCGAGGCCGGCGTCCTTCCCAGCGAGAAACTGTTGACGGAGATGGGGCAGTACAACGAGGAGCTGGTGAAGGCGGGAATCATGCAGGCCGGTGATGGCCTCCAAGCGAGCTCGAAAGGGGTACGCGTCCACTTCTCGGGAAAGGACCGTACCGTCGTCAACGGCCCGTTCCCCGAGACCTCGGAACTGGTCGCCGGCTTCTGGCTGTGGAACGTCAAGTCGATGGATGAGGCGATCGAGTGGGTCAAACGCTGCCCGAATCCGACCGGCGAGGAGTCGGTCATCGAGATACGTCCCCTCTTCGAGGCCGATGACTTCGGCGACGAGCTCACTCCCGAGCTACGGCAGCAGGAAGAGCGGCTTCGCAGGGAGATGGCGGCCAAGGCGTAGCCGGCATTTCTCACGCTCACTTGAATTGTTCCCTTGAGAGCCTTGCCACTCCCTTCGTCGAGAGTCCTTCTCCCCCCGCGGTTTCTTCGGGGGGAGAAGGTGGCGAAGCCGGATGAGGGGGGCGCTTTACGAGATATGCGCGATTTACAGACGCCGGTCCGAAAACGCTCGAAGGCGCGCGAATGACGTCCTCGTGAAACGCCCCCTCATCCGCCTTCGGCACCTTCTCCCCCAGCTGAAAAGCGCTGGGGGAGAAGGACTCTCGATTGGAGGTACTGCCGAGAACGAACAGCTCGCACAACTCCACATCGTCCCAAGTTTCGTAACCTTATCCTCCAACCGCCTGCTGCACGGCGGTCAACACACGGCTCATGGCCCGGTCGATCGGTTCCATGGCGCTGTCGTCAAGCCGGTCGTCGAGCGCTTCGTCGTGCATCGGATGGATGATCGAGGTCTCGCGCGACGGCTCGCTGATCCCGAGCTCCTTCAGACAGGCATCGAGACGTGCGCGTAGTGTCCATTCGTCGGCGCCGCTGCATCCAATGTGCAGCAGATGGAAGAGCACCTTCTGCATCGGCGTCGACGCGACCTGCTCCGTCCCGCCGCGATACCAGGCCGCTACGCCGGCCAACGGCACGATGGTGCTCACACCCGCGGCGAAGGGGGCGGCGTCGAAGGTGATCTCGTTCACGCGAAACTCGCCGCCGCTGACGGTGATGGCGGCGCTGAAGGAACCGGGAACGGCGATGTTGAACAGCAGAAAGGCGTCGTAGAAGAAAAGCTCGACGAACGAAGGGACATCGCGCGGATCGAGATGCCCGTTCTCATCGATCACGGTCAGGTCGATGCGTACGACGTCCTCCTCGGACGCCAGCGGTCCCCAGCCGGCCTTCACGCGAACGATGCCCTTCGGTGTCGTGTACGCACGCTCGGGCAACGACGTCGTCGCACTGCTCCAAAGCTCTTTGGCGGCGCCCGCATGCCGCGCAACCTCGGCGGTGAATCTGTGCTCGTTCATATTCATAGTCTCCGTGCTGAGAATCGCACCGCGCGTATGTCTGCCGGGATTTCTCCGGCTCGCCGCTCGTCCCGCCGAGGCCTGGCCTCGGCGAGCGTCTCCGAATCCCACCCACCCCTCTACGAATCGTGGAGACTACGTCCGCGACGTGCCGACCACGATGCCGATCAGACGAAAGCGCGACGACTCCTCATCGACCGTCATCGTCTTATGTTCACGATGCGCACTCTGGAGAATCAGTT